>ERZ827108.2-NODE-2-length-574792-cov-27.932235_pt1 | contig 574792 bp, 632 predicted proteins | sample MGYA00519921_ERZ827108 | MGnify/ENA primary metagenome ERZ827108 (study PRJEB31778, sample SAMEA3449258) | human gut metagenome | biome: human gut; feature: human-associated habitat; material: faeces | place: United Kingdom | collected 2010/2012 ... | reverse complement strand
ATGAAGATGGAACAGAAACAATATTAAATGGAACAACAAATAAGATAATAACAAAGTTAAGTGGAAGAGCAGTAGGAGTAGATGGAGGAAGACTAGAAAATGGAGCAAATATAAATTTATGGGATTATATAAGAGTAAATCAACAAAGATTTAAATTTATATATAATGAAGCAGGATATTATATAATAATAAATGAAAATTCAGGAAAATTATTAGATGTAGTAGGTTCCGGTTCGGAAAGTGGAACTCCAGTAGACCAATGGGAAGATAATGGTGGAAATGATAATCAAAAATGGATAATAAAGGATGTTGGAAATGGATATTATAACATAATATCTAAATTAAATGGACTATATTTAACAGTAGGAGGTAGTGGAGCTAATTGTGATTTAATGTATGTTGAAAACCCAACAGGAGGAGATAATCAAAAATTTCAGATTACAGAAAGTGGAGTGCCACAAGGAGAGAAAATAGTAGAAGAAGGAACATACAAAATAGTATTGGCAAATGCGCCAACACAAAGCTTAACAGTAGAAAATGGAAGTACAGAAGATGGAGCAAATGTGCATATATGGGAATATAAAAATAATCCGCAACAACAATTTGAACTAGTTTATGATGGAGAGGGATACTATGAAATAATACCAGTACATTCTGGAAAGAGATTAGATGTAGTAGGATATGGAAATGAATCAAATGTAGATCAATGGGCAGACAATGGTGGAAACGATAACCAAAGATGGGTAATAAGGAAAAGTAAAGCAGGAAATTATAATATAATATCAAAAAGAGATTCATTATATTTAGATGCATATCAATCTAGGACAGAAAATGGAACCAATATAGAAGTATATGAACAAAGTAGAGGAAATGGACAAGAGTTTAAATTAGAAAAAATAGAAAATCCAAAAACAGTAGAAGAAGGAACATACAAAATAGTGTTAGCAAATGCGCCAACACAAAGTTTAACAGTAGATGGAGGAAAAACAGAAGATGGAGCAAATGTGCATATATGGGAGTATGTAGATAGCTTACAACAACAGTTTAATTTGGTATATGATGGACAAGGCTATTATGAAATAATACCAGTACATTCAGGAAAAAGACTAGATGTAGTAGGATATGGAAACGAAGCTAATGTAGACCAATGGACAAATAATGGTGGGAATGACAATCAGAAATGGTTAATAAGAAAAAGCAAAGCAGGAAATTATAATATAATATCAAAAAGAGACTCGTTATATTTAGATGCATATCAATCTAAAACAGAAAATGGAACAAATATACAAGTATACGAACAAAGTGGAGGAAATGGACAAGAGTTTAAATTAGAAAAAATAGAAGATAGAAGTGAGAAAACAGTAACAGACGGAACTTATCAAATAGCGCCACAAGCAAATACAAATCTAGTTATGGAAGTATCTGCAAGTAGTATGGATAATGATGGAAGAGTACAAATATGGGAAGATTTTAATGCAAAAGGACAAAAGGTAAAGTTAGAATATATAGATGGATATTATAGAATTTCTTTTGCACATAGTGGAAAATGCTTAACTGTAAAAAATAGAAATATTTCTAGTGGAGAGCAAGTAGTACAATATGAATGGAATGAAGGAAATAACCAAAAATGGGTTATAAGAGATAATGGGGACGGAAGTATAGGAATATTGCCACTAACAAATCAAAATTTAACATTAGATATATTTGGTGATATTTCAAATGGAACAGGAATAGAATTATATAATAATGAAAAGAATGTAAAACAAAGATTTTGTTTATTAAAAACAGGAATAGGTGTTAATATAGATTCAAATAAATATCCAGGTATTGCAGAAGCAGTAGACAAATTGTTAGAACAACACCCAGAGTGGCAATTTGAAGTATTATATACAGGAATTGATTTTTATACAGCAGTTCAAGGCGAATATGAATATGATAATAAAAAAGCAAATTTAGTAGATACTAATGTATATAAAGGAGATTGGATTGCACCAAACCCATATGTTAGTGGAAACTGGTCATCAGCCTCATATAATGGAATAGCATATTTTATGGATCCTAGAAATTTCTTAAATGATGTAGATGCCTTTCAATTTGTAGATTTAGCAGATTATTATAATAGTGGAGCTACATTGGATTCAATTCAATATCAAGTAAATGGAACATTTTTAAATAATTTTGCGGAAGATGTTAGAATATCTTGTGAACATCAAAATGTAAATCCTTATTATATAATTGCAAGATTGTTCCAAGAACAAGGAAGAAATGGTTCTATAACGATTTATATGGATGGTGGAGATGGAAAATTATACTTCAACCCATTCAATATTGGTGCACAAGTAGGAAATGATTTTGCAACAGCATTAGCCAAAGCAAAAGAACAAGGCTGGGATAGTATGCAAAAAGGTATAGAAGGTGGAATTAGTTTTATAAGACAAAATTATCTAGATGCAAATCAAAATACTCTATATTTAAATAAATTTGCTGTAAATCCAAATAGTCCAGGGGGATTTTATACTCATCAATATATGCAAAACTTATCTGCAGCATATAGTGAAGCACGTACTTTTAGAGGAGCATATGTAGATACAGGAACTTTAGACAACACAATAAAATTTATTATACCAGTATATGAAAATATGCCTACATCACCAGCAGCTAGACCAACAGGACAGAATGGTGGAAACACAGGATATCCAACAATAACAGACCAAGGACCAAAAAATGTTCAAGTTTATGATATACAAACTTCATTAATAGTTAGAACTGGACCTGGAACACAATATGCAGAGCTTGAAGGTGAAAGATTACAGAATGGAACTGTATTGCTTTCAGTAGAAAGATACGAAAATGGATGGCAGAAGGTAATAACTCCATCAGGGAAAGTAGGCTATTGTTCAGGAGATTATGTACAATTTATAAATGATGTTACAAATTGTAATGAAAGAGTGGCGATATCAACTACCGGTAGTGTTAATATTAGAATTGGACCAGGTACAGATTTTGCAAGTTTAGGAACTTTTAGAGATGGAACAACAGGGACTAGAATTCTTAAAGGTGTGTATACAGCTAATGGCTATACATGGGATTTAGTAATTTTAGATGATGGAACAAAGGGATTTGTAGCGTCAAATTATTTAAGAATAATTTAGAAAGGAGAATGGTAAATTAATATAAGGATTAATTTACCATTCTTTTACTTATACTTTATAGAAGGGAGAAAAAAGTGAAAAGTAAATTAAGTATATTTTTTATAATTTTAATAACTTTAGTGTCTATAATGAATATATCATTTGCCGAAACAGGAAGATTAGTAGATATTCCTGTACCTCCGAATAGCTCTGGATATGCAGATTTTACTGAAAAAGAAGCAGCAGATAGGGCAAGAGAATATGAAGAAAGTAAAAACAATGCTGTAACAGCAGATTATTTTGTTGGTAAATCTAGTGATAATTATTTAAAGTCTTTAAATGTAGAAGGATATGAATTAAGCCCAGAATTTAATAGACAAATGGACACATATACAATTTATGTAAAAGATGATAGTATTAATACTTTTAATGTTACAGCAGAGCCAGATAATGAAAATGCAAAAATCGAAGGAACAGGGACAATAACTGTGTCACAAGAAGAAAGATTGATCAATATAAAGGTTACAGCAGAAAATGGAGATTTAAAAGTATATACAATAAATATAGAAAATGAATCAAATAAACCCAAAGCAGTAGCTGGAAATATAAATATGAATTATATAATAATTATAGCAATAATAATATTACTTGTAGCAGTAATTGCAATTATTATCAAAAAGAAAAATAAATAAAGGCATTGAATAGTAAAATAAAAAATGATACTATATTTTTGCAAAAATATTAAAATTTAAAGGGGAAAACAATGAAGAAGCAATATTATATAATGAGTTTAGTGATTTTAATAGTAATAATAGGAATAATAATATTTTTTATAAATAGAAAGAAAAGCGATGATAGTGGTGTAGAAAATATTTTACTAACAAATGAAATCCAAAATCTTTCAAATATAATAGATGAAAATAATATAATTCAAAATGTATTTTCTGAGCAAGCCGAAAGTGATAATCTAGATGAAATCAGAAATATGCAAACCCAGATAAATTCAACTGCAAATCCTAATATTTATAAGATAGAAGAGGAATATGATGGAAGAAAAATATTACAAATAAAACCGGAAGTTCAGTATGTAGTTGATTTAGCTGGAGTTTTAAAAAATGGAAAGCCATTAGAAAATGAAATTAATGAATTGTTAAAAGGAGTACCAAACAAAAATGGTATTTGGATATCAGAACAATCTAGGCAAAAATTTTTGAATTTATTAGCAAATAATAATATAAATAATTTTTATATATCTGATGATGGATATTTGCAAAGTAGTGAATCTACAGAAAGCCAACTAGCTATAAAATTAGAAAATATGATAAATTCCGATAATTTGTATGTAATTAATATGACAGGTATTGCATATGAAAGGGATTATATTTCTGGCGAAATTGTAGAATATCCATTCGAAGATATGGATCCATATCAAATAATACAACCTTACAAAACAGGGAATAAAATTATTTTGGAAATAACTAGTAACAAAAATGCAAGACTTAGTGATAATGAGATTTTAGAAGCGATTATAACATATGAATAGTATAATTATTTAACTTTTTGGAGGAACAATGGAAAGATTAAAGAAAATACAGAAGTTACTAGTAAAACACAAGTACAATATTTATACTTTTTTAGGAATGTTGGCCTTTTCAATTATTATATGTATTAATTTTATAAGACCACATTTAGCATTGGATACTTATTGTGTTTATTCTTATAGTAGCCAAGAACTAATTTCACACTTTTTAGTTTCTAATAGAATATTTAGTGCTTTAGCAAGATGGATATTTGATATATTAGAGATTAATTTTATTATAAATACAGAATTGCTAGTATTAGCAGGTATATTATTTTTAACAATTGCTTGGTTTATTTTATTTAAATTTATTAGTAATTTGAAAAAGCATGAAATGAATATTTTTAGTAATATTCTATTTGCAGGAATTTCTTTTATAATTGTATTTAATTTTTGTACTATTGAAAGCTTAGTATTCTGGGAATCTGGAATAATGTGTTTGGGAATTTTATGTACTGTAATTGCAGCATGTCTTTTTAATTCTAATATGAAGTTTAAAAGAATAAAAGCTTTTATTAGTTTATTACTCGGAAGCCTTTGCTACCAAGGAGCAATTACTATATTTATTCCTTTAGCATTAGTGCTATTAGCATATAAGTATAAAGAGAATTTTAAGAAAATCTTTATAGAGACATTAAAAATAGGATTAATATATATAATTGTTATGGTGATTAATCTTATTGCAACTAAAATTTTTAGTAATATATTTAGTAATGAATTTAGAAAAATGGCAGTTCTATCAATTACAGACTTATTTAATACTGCAATAAGACTTGCTTCTGATATGGTATTAAAAACATTTGGTATAGGAACCAAATACTGGTATGTTTTACTAATTGTAGCTATAAGTATATTATTTTTAATTTGTTGTATAAAAAATAAGAAATTTAAATTATATGTATTCGAATATTTTGTACTATTAGGTACTTGTATATTAATTCCCATACTACCAATGCTTGTAACACCAGTAGAAAGTCAATATCTAGAGACAAGAATGGCAATGTCTTTTGGTAGTAGCATAGGAATAATAATTTTATTTTTAAGTTTAGTTATAGAAGCTAAAAATTATAAGTTATTTAATAAATTACTTGCTGTTATTGTTTTTATAATGGTAATGTTAAATGCTCTATATTACATATTAGCATCATCAGAAATGATTACTACAAATTATTTAGATAGAAACATTGCAGAAACAATAACTAAAGAAATAGAAAATTATCAAACTGAAACAGGAGTAACTATAGAAAATATAGGTATATGTTTTGATAAAAATCCAACCACTAATTATGAAGGACAAAGGTGGTTAGGAGTAATTACAACAAGAAGTATGGGAACAGATTGGACAGCTAAAGAAACGATAGAATTGTATAGTGGTAAGCGATTTAATAAAATAGAGGTTCCAAATGAAAATAGAGAAGAATTTTTACAAAAAGATTGGAGCTTTTTTGATAAAGAACAATTAATTTTTGATAACAATAATTTATATATTTGTTTATATTAAAATATTCAGCCAGCATATAAAAAGTAAATGTTGGCTGAAATTTGCATTTTAGCTTGTAAAAAAAGACTCATAATGATAAGATAAAGGCAAATTAATAATGGAGGAAGTATTAATATGGAAAATATTAAAATTTTTGCTTGTAGCAAGTATGCAGAACCATTTACGAAAGAAATCTGTGAGTATTTAGATATTCCAATGGGAAAAATAAATACAATGAAGTTTAAAAATGATAATAATTTTGTACAAATATTAGAGACTGTAAGGGAACATGATGTATATTTAGTACAAAGTAATGTACCACCAGTAAATGAGAGGATAATGGAATTATTAATAACAATAGATGCAGTAAAAAGAGCATCTGCTGGTAAAATAAATGTTGTTTTACCATATTATATATATTCACGTTCTGACAAAAAAGATCAACCAAGAGTACCAATAACAGCAAAATTAATAGCAGAGTTATTAGAGGCAGCTGGAGCAACTAGAGTAATTACTTGCGACCTACATAACCCAGCAATACAAGCATATTTTAATAATATAAATTGTGATAGACTTTCTGCAGAAGGAATTTTAGAGGATTATTTTATGAGTAAAAAATTAGACAATATGGTTATTGTTGCGACAGATGCAGGAAGTTCAAAAAAAGCGTATAAATATTCAGAATTTTTTAATTGTCCAATTGCAATGCTGGACAAAAGAAGAGATGGAAATAATGATAAAGCAATAGGAACTACAATTATAGGTAATGTAAAAGGTAAAAATGCAATTATATTTGATGATGAAATAGACACAGCAGGTTCAATGATGGAAACGGTAAGAGTACTAAAGCAATTTGGTGCAGAAGCTATATATGCTGGATGTACACATGGAGTACTTTCTGGACCAGCGATAGAAAGAATTCAAAATTCACCAATAAAAGAATTGGTTATAACTAATACAATCCCATTATCAGAAGAAAAACAAATACCACAAATAAAAGTTGTTTCTATAGCACCACTATTTGCAGAAACAATTAAACGTTTAAATGAAAAAAGACCACTAGGAGAATTACTAAGAAAGAGGTAGAATGTATACAATGAAAAAAGTTTCGGTTATAGTGCCAATGTATTATGAAGAAGAAGTGGCAGAAGAATGTTATAAAAGGTTAAAGAGAGTATTAGAAAGAATTAATAATTACAATTATGAAATAATATTTATAAATGATGGAAGTAAAGATAAAACTCTAAGTATACTACTAGATATGGCAAGTAAAGATAAAAATGTGAAAATAATTTCTTTTTCTAGAAATTTTGGACATCAATGTGCAGTAACTGCTGGACTTCAATATGTTACAGGAGATGCCATAGTGATAATTGATGCAGATTTACAAGATCCACCAGAACTTATACCTGAGATGTTAAAACTTTGGGAAAATGGAAACGAAGTAATATATGGAAAAAGAAAATCTAGAAAAGGTGAATCAAAATTTAAATTATTAACTGCTTCAATGTTTTATAGAACATTAAACGCATTGTCAGATGTAGAAATTCCAAGAGATACAGGGGATTTTAGATTAGTCGACAGAAAAGTAGTAGATGTTATAAATGCGTTACCAGAACATAATAAATTTTTAAGAGGACTATTTAGTTGGGTAGGATTTAAACAAACACCTTTCGAATACGAAAGAAAAGAAAGATATGCTGGTAAAACAAAATACCCATTAAAGAAAATGTTAAAGCTTGCAAAAGATGGAATATTTAGTTTTTCCACTAAACCTCTAAAAATAGTAGGAACAATGGGAATTATTTCTATAGCTATATCTATTGTAATTTTAATATATGCAATTCTTTCATATATATTTGATTGGAATAATCTAGCAGCAGGTTGGACATCTTTAATGGTAACTATCACCTTTTTAAGTGGAATGATACTTATATCTTTATGGATGATAGGAGAGTATATAGGAAGAATTTATGATGAAACAAAGAAAAGGCCACAATATATAATAGAAAGGACGTTTAACATTGGAGAAGGCAATAAAGAAGAAAAATAGAGATTCTAATATAGAATTATTAAGAATTATAGCAATGTGTTTAATAATATTTCATCATATGGCTTTAAATACTGGTATAGTTGATGGATATACTATAAATGGAAACATGATTTTTGGAATAATAGGTGGCATTGGCGGAAAAATTGGAGTTGTTATATTTTTACTTATTACTGGATATTTTAGTATAAATAAAAATTTCAGTTTTAAAAAAGTATTTATTTTATGGTTGCAAATTTTCTGTTACTCTGTGGGCTTTATGTTAGTATTCAGACTTACAGGAATAGAAAAATGGAGTAAAGTTGATACACTAAAAACTTTCTTTCCATTAGCATATAACCAGTATTGGTTTATAACTGCATATTTATATTTATTATTATTAATACCTTTTATTAATAAATTTTTAAATAGTTTAACTAAAGAAAATTACAATAAAGTGTTAGTTGTACTAACAATTATATTTGTAGTTATTCCTACAATATTCTATTCTAATGGATTAATTGGAAGTACTCAAACACCAATGGGAATATTACTATTTATATATGTATATATACTTGGTGCATATATTAGACTATATGGAATAAAATTTTTTGAAAACAGGAAATTAAGAAATATAATTTTAATTTGTCTGGGATATATAATAGTTTTTGCAATTGTTTTAATTGGAAAAAAATTAGAACAAAAAAATATATTTTGGTCAAATCTTTTTGCATATTATAGGGAGATGAATTCAATATTCATTTTAGTACCTTCAATTGCTTTATTTTATGTATTCAAAGAATGGAAATTAAAATATAATAGGTTCATAAATTATTTTGCTAGTATAAGTTTTGCTGTTTATTTATTCCATGAAAGCAATTTTATGAGATATAGATTATGGCATAATATATTTGGAATGGAATTCATAAACACCATACCAGGAGGAGTATTTTCAACATTGATAATTGCTACAATTAGTTTTTATTTAATAACTGCAATAATAGAATTCTTAAGAAAAAACATAATAGAGAAAAATGTATTAAAAATAAAGGCACTAAATCGTTTATTTAATAAAGTAGACAATTTCATGAGTTTAAAGTAAATAGGGGGAATTGCAATGTGTAATGTATCAGTTATTACAATTTTTAAAAGAAGACACAAAAAAGTAAAAGAATGTTTAAATAGTCTGATAAATCAGACTTTACCAAACACAGAGATAATTTGTATTTATAAAGAAGAAAATTCTGATATAGATAGATTTGTAAAAGAAACTCAAGAAAAATATAATAATATAAAAATTATATATAAAACAAAAGCTCAAGATGTAACAGCTAAAAACAAAGCATTAGAAGAAGCACAAGGGAAATATATCTTAGTTATGAATGGTGATATGTGTCTAGAAAAAACAACTTTAGAAAAACTATATAATGTACAAGAAAGAAATGATACAGATATTGCAATTTGTGGCTTCAATATAATAGATATAAATACAAATCAATTAATTCATGAAGGACTTAATAATAAATTTAAAGAAGTAGAAGAGATAAATGGAAAGAATGAAAATTTTGCATATTTAAATCTGGATGGCGGAAATAAATTAATAAAAAAAGAAATTGCAAGAAATATTAAATTTCAAAATTATGACGAATGCCAAGATGAAATATTTATATTAAGTTGTTATTCTAAGGCTAATAAGATATCTTTTATAAATGAACAGTTATATTATAAATATGAAGATAATTCTAATAAAAATTTGAAAAATCAAGTTCAAATCAAAGATTTAAAAGATGGTCTTGTAGAAGTTAAAAAATTATATAAAGATGCTGGTAAATATGAAAAATTGAAAAATATGTTAACATTTATAGCTTTTACAAGAATAGGAATGAGGGCTTTAATAGAACTAACTGTAACTAAAAATGGAGATTTAAAAGATAATATTAGAGATGTAATGAATTATCTAGATATAAACTTCTTTGAATGGAGAAAAAATCCATTTTTAAAATTAAAAAATGTGCCTAGAAAAAAATATTGGATTGCATATACTATGTATAAATATGGTTTCCAACAATTATTTATAAAAATATATAGTAAGCCAATAGAAAAGGGAAATAAGTTGTTAATAATATAATAGAGATTAGGAACGTTCAGGATACGAGGGTTCCTTTTTTCACTTTTGAGATTTATATGTAGTTAAAATAAATTTAATTTTACAGATGATAAAGAAGCTGGATATGTACAAAAAATGAGTTTTATGATATAATGTATTATGTAACCTAGCATAGTGATGATAGAAAGAAAAAACGCGGAGGAAAAACAATATGAGAAAAAAATTGTTAACAACGGTCGTAACTGCTGGTGTAATGGGAATCTGTCTTATTACCACACCAATGGGTGTAGAGGCTGCATCATCTGTATCGGTAGAAACTGCCAATGGGAATTACTCAACAATGGGCTTTGGCGGAAGTTTCCAAGAGATGGATGCTAAAGTTCGGGAACACTTAGCAGAGGGGCACAATAAACCAATTTGGTTTATTACTAGTAAAAACTGTCACACAGAGGCAGAATATCATTTTTCTAGTGACAAAGAAAATGAAAATTTGTCGTGGGAATATGATTGGACTACTCTAAAAAACGAAACAGACTTTGTTCAAGTTGGAACGTATATGGACGCTCGACAGAGAGCAAGTTTGGATACAGCTTTTCAAACTGATCCCCAGAAGGCTGTAAAAGATGTTTTGACTTCTGACAAAGAGGGACCTTCGGTAGAAATTGCTCCGGATAAGCCAATTTATTGGCATACCGAAGATGTCGATGCCGATAAATTCTTACTTGAAGTAGCAGTTGGAAAATACGTCATCGAACCGGGAGACTGTTTGAGTGTCATTGCAGAGCGCTTCAATACATCAGTAGAGAAACTGATGGCTGACAATCAGAACATTGTTGATCCCGACTTGATTTATGCGGGAGATTTTCTGGTTGTAAAGTGAATCATCACATGACTGTCTAAAAATAAGACAGTGGCCCTATAGGAATTAACGTTCCTATAGGGCTTATTCAATTATTAGATGTGCTAATATTTATCATGTAAAGAAAACTAAAAAACTTGTATTTTTAGCATATAAATGATATTATTCTTATTGAATAAATTGCTATAAAGATTAAAAATTAAATAGGAGATTATTATGGACGAAGAAAATTTAATTAATCCGGAATTAATAAATGAGGAAGAAAATAGATTAGAAAATTCATTAAGACCTAAAACTCTTTCAGAATATATAGGCCAAACAAAAGTAAAAGAAAATATGAAAGTGTATATTGAGGCTGCCAAAAAAAGAGGAGAACCATTAGACCACGTACTTTTATATGGACCTCCAGGACTTGGTAAAACAACATTATCTAATATAATTTCAAATGAAATGAATTCAAATATAAAAATAACTTCAGGGCCAGCGATAGAAAAGCCAGGGGATTTAGCGGCATTACTTACAAATTTATCAGAATTTGATGTGTTATTTATAGATGAAATACATAGACTAAACAAGAGTGTAGAAGAAATTTTATATCCGGCTTTAGAAGATTACACATTAGACATAATTATAGGAAAAGGACCAAGTGCTAGGTCAATAAGATTGGATTTGCCCAAATTTACATTAATAGGTGCAACAACTAAAGCAGGTTCATTAACTACACCATTAAGAGATAGATTTGGAATTGTAGAAAGATTAGAATTGTATGAGCCAGAGGATTTACAGAAAATTGTAAAAAGATCAGCAGGAATTTTGAATGTAGATATAGATGACAATGCAAGTATGGAAATTGCAAAAAGATCAAGAGGTACGCCAAGAATTGCAAATAGAATTTTAAAAAGAGTAAGAGACTATGCAGCAGTTTTAGGAGATGGAAAAGTAGATTTAAATATGGCTAAAATTGCATTAAATAAATTGGAAATAGATGATTTGGGTCTTGACCAAACAGATAGAAATATATTACTAACGATAATACAAAAATATGCAGGAGGTCCAGTTGGTATTGAAACTTTAGCTGCTACAACTGGTGAAGAAATAGAAACTATTGAAGATGTCTATGAGCCTTTTCTAATGCAGATAGGCTTTATAGCACGTACACCAAGAGGAAGAATTGCACTTCCTGCAGCATATGAACATTTAAACTTAGAATACAATAAATAATCAATTACCAGAAATTCTAGTTTTATAGAAAAATAGAATTAAGTAAAATTAATATTTTAGAATGGAGATAAAGTGAAAGAGAAAACAAAAGCAAAATTAATAGATATTTCCTTTTTTGTAATAATGATGTTGCTATTTGCATCTACAGTACTTATAAGGAAGCTAGCCAATTTAGATGAAATATGGAATTTTAATTTTGCAAGGAATATTGCTAATGGATTAATTCCATATAATGACTTTAATATGTTACAAACACCATTATTATCATTTATACTTCGGAGGTATTTTTAAATTATTTGATCAAGAATTATTGGTTATGAGAATTACATCTGCAGTTTTAGGTGCAGGAATAATTTTTGTATCATTTAAAATATTTAAAGAATTAAAGCTAAATATTAAATGGTCAATATTATCATCAGCTTTACTATTTTTATTTATAAAAGATAATTTTTATATAGATTATAATTATGCAATTTTATTTATAATATTAGTGTTAATTTATGCAGAATTAAAATATAAAAACTATGGGGCAAGATATAATCTTTTAGTAGGATTACTTGCAGGAGTAACTATATTATTAAAGCAAAGTACAGGAATAATTATATCAACTATAACAGTATTATATTTATTACTAGAAAAAAGAGATAAACAGACATTAAAAGCAGCAGTGTATAGAACTTTGGGAGTGTTAATTCCATGTGTAATTTTTGTGATATATTTATTTTTAACAAATTCTATGTCAAGTTTTATAGATTATTGTATTTTAGGAATAGGAACATTTAAAAATAGTATATCTTATTTAAAACTATTACGAGGTGGAGATTTAATTGCTTTCTTAGGAATGATAGCTCCAATTACAATAGCAATATTATTTGTAGTAAATGTAATAAATATAAAAAGAAAAGTTATACAAGCTAAAGAAAATAATTTAATATTATTTGCATTTTCTTTAGCTCAATTTACAGTAGTATATCCAATAGCAGATGATATACATTTTGTAATATCTGCGTTCCCAGCAATTTTAGTTGCTTTATATTATATATGCAAAGAGATACAAGAAATAAAAAATATTAAAGTATCTATATTTATAGAGCATTTTATGAATATAATAACAATATCATTTATAGGAATATTAATTTTACAAGCAATTAATGATATTTATTTATATACACAAATGGATAAATCAGTATTAAATCATTTTTCAAATATACCGATTTCTTCTATATTACAAGATAGGATAATAGAAGTAGATGCATATATAAAAGACGAAAAGAGAGATGTGTATATATTAGATTCAGAAGCTGCTGTATATATGATACCACTAGATAAATATAATAAAGATTTTGATATGTTTTTAAAAGGAAATTTAGGTGCAGCAAGTGAAGAAGGACAAATAGAAAAAATAAAAAATATGAAAAATGCAGTGATATTAATAAAAAATGATAAAATGTCATTAAATTGGCAAACGCCTACGAAGGTAATAGAATATGTAAAAAATAATTTAGAAAAAATAGGAATGATTAGTTTTTTTGATATTTATGTAACAAATTAAAAAATTTTAGTAGGGAAGTGATATATATGAAACTATTAATGCATACTTGTTGTGCACCTTGTAGTGTATATTGTATAGATTCATTAAGACAGGAAGGAATAGAGCCAACTGTATACTGGTATAATCCAAATATTCATCCATATATGGAATATAAGGCAAGAAGAGATTGTCTAAAAGAATATGCAAAGAGTATAGATGTTGAAGCAATATTTGAAGAAGATTATGGTTTAGATGAATTTTGTAAAAATGTTATATGTGATTTACAAAATAGATGTCAAAATTATTGTTATAGGGTAAGATTAGAGAAAACAGCAAAATATGCTAAAGAAAATGGTTTTGATACTATTTCTACAACATTACTTGTTAGTCCTTACCAAAAACATGAAGTTCTAAAAATGCAAGGTGAAGAAATTGCCAAAAAATATGGTTTGGAATTTCTATATAGAGACTTTAGAGTTGGTTTTAGAGATGGACAAACAAAGGCAAGAGAACTAGGCTTATATATGCAAAAATATTGTGGGTGTGTTTTTTCAGAGGAAGATAGATATTCTAAACAGATAAATAGGGACAAAGAGAATATATAATATTCCATTCTATATAAAAAAGGTTTTGATAAGGGGGAATATTAAGGAGTAATATAAATAAATGTATGAATTTGAATAAATACTTATATAAAAGGAAAAATATAAGTAAGGAGAGTGATTAGTATAAATACAAGAAAAGAAATATCTTCTCATGATATTACAAATTTACTTAAAATATTAAAAAAAAGATTTGATGAAAATACTAATCGACATTTAAATATTGAATGGAACAATGTTCAAGAAAAATTAGTAAACAAACAAGACAAGCTATATTCTCTTAATGAAATGGAAAAAACTGGTGGGGAGCCAGATGTTATAAAATATGATGAACACACAAATGAATATGTTTTTTGTGATTGCTCAAAAGAAAGTCCTTTAGGACGTAGAAATGTTTGTTATGATTATGAAGCATTAATGTCAAGGAAGGAATATAAACCAGAAAATAATGCAATTGATATGGCAACAAGTATGGGAGTAGAAATTTTAAATATAGAACAGTATCGAGAATTACAAAAGGTAGGAGAATTTGATACGAAAACATCAAGTTGGATAAAAACAAATAATGACATTAGGAAACTTCGGTGGTGCTATTTTTGGAGACAGAAGATATAATCACATTTTTATTTATCATAATAGTGCCGAATCTTACTATAAATCGAGAGGATTTAGAGCTTTGTTAAGAGTATAAAATTTTTAGAAATGAAATATACTTTTACACTAAAAAAATAATTATATCGATAACTTACAAGTTTTAAATTACTTTATATAAAAAGTATAGAGTAATTTTTCTTTTTATGGTATTATGATAGAAATAGTAATTTATATAGAGGATTGAAATGAATGAAAAAAATAATTATACCTATAATTACAGTTATTTTAATAATATTTTTAGTAATAGTTATATTTTTTATTTATAATCTTTTGGGAGATGATATTACTAAAATAAATAATGTAACAGAGAACGAAAAAAGAGAAATTATTTCACTAATGAAATTAGATGATTATTGTAATGAAATCAGTTTAGAAAAAATAACAGTTCCTCTTACTTACAGAGATATTTATTATAAAATTTATTTTAGTTGTTCTACTAATATTGATATAGATAATATAGAATCAGATCAAAACTATGATTTGAATTTTGATAAAATTAAAGATAATCAATATATTTGTACGGTATCATATATGGAAAAGCAAATTGATATATTAGAAAGAATAAGGGGTAAATATTCAAAATAAAATAGATATTTAAAATTATCTATTTTTCGTAAATTAGTCATTTACGCAAATTACAATAAGTAAGGCAGATAACATTAAAGTTATCTGTCTAATTTAAAGAGAGAACGAAAAGAAAATATAAGCTTTATTATTAAGCATTTAGACCAGTAGTGACAGGATACACAATTATGTGAGGTAAAATAGGAAAAGCACAGAAGAAGATAGATATAGGAATAAGATAAAGAAAGATAAGAAAAATATATAATATTTCATTGTATTAAAAAAATTATAGTAAAATGAAGATAATTGGGGATATGGAATAAAAATCAAACTCCTGAAGAAACTTATACTTTAATATAAAGATATTAATAGTAAAATTTAGTTACAAAAAATAATAAATAGTTTAGAGGGTAAAATTATGGATAAATACAGATTAGAACATTCTATAGCAGTAGCTAGAAAAATGGTAGAAATAGCAGAAAAGATGAATTTAACTGAAAGTGAAAGGAAAATATGTTTTCTAATAGGTTATAACCATGATATTGGATATGAATTTACAGAAAACGGAATAAATCATAATAAAATTGGAGGAGAACTATTAAGAAAAAGTGGTTTTAAATATTGGAAAGAAATTTATTATCATGGAGAAAACGATACAGAATTTACATCAAAGTATTTGAATATTTTGAATCAAGCAGATATGCAGGTTGACTGTTATGGTAATGATGTAGGTTATGACAAAAGACTAGAAGATATTGAAAACAGATATAGTAAAGAATCTAAAATATATAGAAAATGTTATGATTTAGTAAAAAAGTTAAAAGAATATTAATGTATAATTGCAAAAATGTTTAATGTTACATATAGTTGTGTTAATATATAAAACAATGTTTTGAAAGAGGAAAATATAAATGTTAGTTCAAATAATATTATTAATTATTTTAATTTTGTTAAATGCATATTTTGCAGCTTCAGAAATAGCTTTTATATCTTTAAATGATACAAAAGTAGAAAAAGAAGCAAAAAATGGAAACAAAAAGGCAAAGCAAATATTGAAAATGCTAAAATCACCAAGTAAATTTTTAGCAACAATACAAATAGGAATAACACTTGCAGGTTTTTTATCAAGTGCATTTGCATCAGATGCATTTGCGGATAAATTAGCACCAATATTAAATAATACTATTCCTGCAATAAGCATTGATGTCTGGAAAGGTATTTCGATTTTTATTATTACAATAATTCTTTCTTTTTTCACTTTGGTATTTGGGGAATTGGTTCCAAAAAGATTAGCAATGAAATATTATGAAAAAATTTCATATTCAACAATAGGTGTTATTAAGGGAATATCAGTTATAACAGCACCTTTTGTAAAACTACTTACATTTTCTACTAATATGATTTCAAAATTATTTGGAGTTGGAGAGGGAGAAGAAGAAGTTGTAACAGAAGAAGAAATAAAAATGATGATTGATAAGGGAGAGGAAAAAGGAACAATAGAGAAAGAAGAAAAAATGCTAATTAATAATGTATTCGAGATCAATGATATGATTGTGTCAGAAGTAATGACTCCAAGGATTGATATATTTGCTATTGATATAAATAAAAGGTTAAAAGAACAATTAGATGAAATAGATGAATTAAAATACAGTAGAATACCTGTTTATGATGAAAGTATTGATGATATAAAGGGAATATTGTTTGTTAAAGATATACTAAAGCCATTGAAAGATAATGAAAATATAGAGATAAAGGAATTAATGCGAGAGGCATATTTTGTACCAGAATCAAAAGATATTGATGAGCTATTCAGAGAGATGAAACAGAATAAAGTGCATATGGCTATAGCTATAGATGAATATGGTGGAACAGCAGGTTTAATTACAATGGAAGATATATTAGAGCAATTAGTTGGCAACATATTTGATGAATATGATGAAGAGGAGTTAGAAATTAAAAAAATAGACGATAATACATTTATTCTTAATGGAACTGTTTCTTTATATGAGCTAAAAAAAGTATTTGATATAGAATTACCAGAAGGAGATTATGAAACATTATCTGGGTATCTACTTGAAAAGCTAGGAAGAATACCTAATGAAAATGAATATCCAGTTATTGAAGACGAAAATTTAACATATAAAATTGAGAAAATGGAAGACAAAAGAATTAAGTATGTTAAAGTATGTAGAAATTTAAATGAAGAAACGATATAATTAAAGATTATTTCTTAATTACTTAAGAGATTGCTCTTAAGAGTAAATATGTACGAGATGAAAAATAGAATAACAAATGAAGAAATATATATATAATAAACGGGGGATGCAATAATGGCAATTTTGAAAAAAATATTAATAACTTTTGGAGGATGGATATGTTCATATATTTTATTCGCTTTAATAGTTGAAGTTTTAGGAATGAAGTTAGAGGGACAACTAATAGGTGTAGCACTTATAATATGGCCAACCATACTTTTTATTAGTTATATAATAAAAACAATTATAAATTTCAAAAATAAAAAAGATATAAAATTAGCTAGGGCATATAGAATTATATTATCAATTAGTATAATATCAAATGCTTCAGGTAGTATTTCAAGTTTGTTTTTAGTGAATCAACAACTGGAAATGACTGACGAAATAGCAAAAAGTAAGAATAATAAAATTAATATGATTGCTAATATATTAATTTATATTGCTACGATAGTTTCATTGCTATTAATTGGCTTAGTTGAAGCAAACTGGAAATTTATATGCATAGTAATAATGTATGGAGCTTTAGCATGTTTGTTAATTATAGCTATATTTATAAGTACTAGGAAAGAAAGAAAAGAAAATTTAGAAGCAATAGCAAGAGATGCCCATATGAGTAAAGGAAAACTTGTACTTATGCCGATAATCATTATAGTAATGGTTTTTGTAATTATTTTTGGAGTATCATTATTCAGCAGTGATTTTATTACAACAACGAAGCCGGATAAAAAAGCAGATATTAAAGTAAAGGACAATAATTACATTGAAAGCGAATTATCAGAAGACGATTATAAAAGAGTAGAAGAAGAAATTTCTAATATACTAAATGGAGAAGTTGAATACAAAGAAATTAGTATGGAGGAAAATCTAAAAAATACATATGGCGAAAGATATAATAAAATTACATTTGTCGCAAATCTAGTAACTGATTCAGATGAAGAAAATAGTTATAATTTTATTTTTTACAAATATTTAACTTCATCAGACAAACATGAATTAGGAGAAATAGAGCCATATCTATATTCTAAATCATCTACTATTGTAAAAAAAGATTGGTGCAATTAAAATGACAAGTTTATATAGGAGAAAAATATGTTAAAAGAAGTAACAAGTAAAGATGAAATTGAAAAATTTGGTAAATATAAAGTAGAGCTAATAAAAGAACATCAATATTATGCTAATAAATTAGGAATAAATGATAAAATGGTAGAAAAATATGATTTTGATAAAGCTATAAGATATGTTGGAATAAAAGGCTATCATCAATTTCTTCTTATTAATGATAAAAAAATTATAGGAATAATGGAATATAAAATAGAAAAATCAGAAATCGATAATAAAGAAGTTCTGTATTTAAAAAATATTTTTATAAAAGAAGAATATAGAGGCAAGGGATTTGGAAGAAAAGTTATTAACGAACTAAAAAAATTAAATTATAGAATAGAATTAGAATGTTGGTATGGTATGCCTGCAAATAAATTTTATCAAGAACTAGGCTTTGAAAATCTAAAGACTCGTTATATGTTTAAAACTGACTGAAAAGAGCATTAATAGGAGTAGAAGATGATGAAAAATTAACAGAATATTTATGGAATATAGTAAAAGAGATTATAAAAAAAGAAGATTTGCTAAATGTAAATAAAAGCATAAATGCAGCTATTGAAAAAATACAATCATATTTTGGAACTTTATAAAAAAGTAGAAGAAATACAAGAAACTTAAAGTATAGTATAAGAACAGATAGTTTGTTGAAAATTATCTGCTCTTATGTTATTATAACACCAAGAATTTATGGGGGAAAAATAAATGATTGAAATTGTAGATTATAAAGCTGAATATGCAAAAGAATTATCAGAAATAATATTAGACAACATATATAAAGTAAATATTAAAGATCACGGAAAAGAAGTAATAGATAGAATTGCTAAGCATTTTACAGAACATGAAATTAAATCAAAATTTCCTAAAAGGTTTAAAAGTTTAGTAGCATTAAAAAATGGAAAAGTTGCGGGAACTGCAAGTATTGATAAATATAATGGTGATACAACAAACACAAAATATATTATATTATCAGTATTTGTAAAATTACAAGAACATCATCAAGGAATAGGTAAAAAATTAATAGAAAATATAGAAAGTATTGCAAAAGAAGCAAATTGTAAAGAATTATTTATACCTTCTTCTGTATATGCATGTGAATTTTATCGTAAATTTGGTTTTGATTACTTAAATGGAAAAAAAGTTCAAAATGAGGATAAAGAATATACTTTAGTGAAGAAATATTAATGTATTTATTGGAGTACAAGTTATGCAAATAAAATTATTGGGAACAGGAGCTCCTCTGGTTAAAGAAAATAGTTCAGCTATATTAATTGATGAAGAGACAATTGTTGATGTGCCTAATGGTATATTAAAGCAAATGATGAATATGAACTTAAGGCCGGAGAAAATATCAATATATGAATTTTAAATATAAATTATATATAAATATAGAAAACTAAAGAAAAGGATAAAAAGGAGAAGAAATGTCAAAAGAATCAGTAAAAAACTTTTTTAAAGATGTATTTAGTATAAATGAAAATAAAGCAACAAAAGCAGAGATAAAAGAATATATTATTTCAGGATCAAAACTAAAAGGTACCAATATGTGCATATTAATTTTAGCAATAATAATTGCATGTGTTGGTTTAAACATGAATTCTGTAGAAATGATTATAGGTGCAATGTTAATTTCTCCTATGATGGGAGCAATTATAGGAATGGGATATAACTTAGCAACTGGAGATATGAAATATTTTAAAAGAGCATTAGTAGCATTATGTATTCAAATGGCAATAAGCTTAACAACATCAACAATATATTTTTTAATAACACCAATATCTACTCCGTCATCAGCACTATTATTAAGGACTGCTCCAACAATTTGGGATGTTATTATAGCAATAACAGGAGGTCTTGCAGGTGGAATTGGAGTTACTAGGAAAGAAAAAGGAAATATCTTACCTGGAGTTGCAATAGCAACAGGATTGGTACCACCACTTTGTACAGCTGGTTATGGGATATCAATGTTAAACATGAATTATTTTCTTGGGGCAATTTATATGTTTTTTATAAATGCATTTTTCATATGTGTTTCATCAATGATAGTATTTAGAATAATGAAGATGCCAAAGAAAAAAGGTGAAACTGCAAAAGAAACAAGAAAAATACAAAGAGATTTAATTATAATTGCAATAATTACAATAATTCCAAGTATAATATTAGCATATCCAGTAGTAGTAAAAAGTGTTATAGAAGGAAATGTACAAAAATATTTAAATAATGAATTTACATATCCAGAAACACAAATTGTAAAATCAAATATTGATACACAAAGTAAAGAAATAAAGCTAGTACTTATAGGTAAAGTATTAGATGAAGAAGAGATAATGAATCTTACAAATAAATTAAGTGAATATAATTTACAAGATATGAATTTAAAAATAACACAAACAGAAGTTGAAGAAGGAATTACAAAAGAAGAGATAGAAGAATATAAAAAAGAAAAGAATACAGAAGAATTTTCAACTCTAACAGAAGCAAAGCAGAATACAGATATCTCTGAAATTAAGCAAACAACAAATTTAGATAAAAATAAAATTTTAGAAGAATTGAAAAATAAACATTCAACTGTGCAAGATGTTTCTATAACAAACAATAAAACAATTACAACAAATAATAATGATAATCAAACAATAATAGTTACAGTTACATTAAATGGAAGTTTATCACAAGATGAAGAAGAAGAATTAAATAAAGATATTAAAGAATTAGTAGGAGATAATATTTTAATTAATAAAACTATTGTAAATGCAAATAAATAAAAATATTAACGAAGGACTAGGTTGTGGCAAAATCAATTTTAAAGTAATTAGGAGATTTAATTATGATTAAGCAAACGAAACAAAAAGACGATAATTCGCAAAAACAATATAAAGCTGATAAAAAACTACTTATTAATAATGCTAAACGATATACTAATTATTTAGAGCAAGCAATGGATAGGTTGAAAAAAGTACAAACTGTGTATACTCTTGACTCAAAGGAATATAAACATGCTTATGATGAAGTGCAAAGATGGAAATATAATGTTGATGAATCAAAATTACAGTTAAAATTTATTAGACCTGGTAATCAATTAGATATAGGATATAGAAATTATCAATATGACAATTTTGTTAATAAATTACGAGAAGTGTTTCCAGACGATTTAGATTTAAGATTTCATGGAACAACAATTTATTATGCAGAGCAGATAATAAAAACAGGTAGAATTACATCAACAGCTGATAGATATAATGGATATATAAAATCAACTGATTTAAGTGGTGAAATTTCTGCTTCGAATATAGAAACAATCGATACAACAATTTCCTTTTTTTCAGATCTTATTTCATACCAGCGTTCATTACCTTGTGGGTGTGTGTTTGCATTAACACCTAACCCGGAAACAGATATTGATTTTCCAAATGTTATGAAAGCAGTAGATTTTAAAAAAGATCCATCTAGGTTATTTGCTATATTTACAACTCCAGAAAATACGCCTAAAGTTAAAAAATGGATAAATGAAGCGGGGTTGGATTCGGATAAAGTATATACTTTTGAAGGTTTTTTGGAAGCAATTCAAGAGAAATCTAAAGAGACAAAGTTTGGAAAAACTCAAAAACTTGATTGTGTTCAAGATATACCTAATAATTTTGGAATTGAAGAAATACAGAAAATTGCATCAAATAGCAGGACAAGTCGTTTAGCTAATTTACAATCAAAATTAAAAAGTATCTTTTCGATAAAAAGAATGGAGGAAAAAGATTATGGAACAGATAGAGATTAGTAATGCTGCAAATGAAGTCTTAAGTATTTGTGAGTATATTAATCCGAAATTTGTAGCAAAGATTCCTACCGATTTTATGATAAAGTTAAAGGAACTAGCAACTAATTCAAATAATTGCATAAAGATAGACATTAATAAAAAGTTAAGTGAACAAGAAATTTCAGAAACGGGAAAAGATTTAATTACATTAATTTATTATAGTTATTTGGCAACAGAAGAAGAAAAACAGCAACTTCAAGAGAGTTGGAATAAAAATGATTCAATTTATGCAGAATATATTAAGCAAAAATATGATCCAAATAATATATTTAAAAAACAAGAAAATGTTAAAAATGATAATAAAGAAATAATTGAATATAAGAAAAACTTTATAACTAGAATTTTAGAAAAGTTAAGAAATAAATTTAAGTCCTAAAAAATATTAAACAGTTACATAAATTATGTATAACTCATATAATACATAAACTATATACTTTAATGTATATAGTTTTTCTTGTTTTTAGTAGGAGGAATGATTTGGTGGAAAGTATAAATATTATAGGTAATACACCAATGATAAAAATTAATTATGAATTTAATAATAGACCAAAATACATATATGCTAAATTAGAGTACTATAATTTAACTGGAAGCATAAAAGATAGAGTGGCTTTTTACATATTAAAAAATGGTAAAGCAAAAGGAACTTTAAAAGAAAATATGCCAATAATAGAAGCAACAAGTGGCAATACAGGAATTTCATTAGCTGCAATAGGAAAGAAATATAAGCACAAAGTATATATTTTTATGCCTGATTGGGTAAGCAAAGAAAGAATAGATTTAATGAAAGGATATGGAGCAGAAGTACTTCTATATTCAAAAGAAGAGGGAGGATTTATAAGATGTATAGAAGAGGCAAAAAAGTTAGCCATGGCTAAAAAAGGTTTTTTAGCTAATCAATTTGCAAATAATGATAATTTTTTAGCACATTATGAAACAACAGGAAAAGAAATTATAGCTCAAGTTCCAGAAAATATATATGGTTTTGTGTCTGGTGTTGGAACTGGTGGTACTTTAATGGGAACTGGTAAAAGATTGAAAGAAAAGTTTGAAAACTTACAAATAGTAGCAATAGAGCCAGATAAAATGCCTCTAATTACTAATTTGAAATATCATAAAACTATACAGAGTAATGGAACTCATAAAATAGAAGGTATTGGTGATGAATTTGTGCCAGATTTAATAGACGAAAATGAAATAGATGATGTTTTATTAGTAAATGATGATGATTCAATAAATATGGCTAAAAAATTGGCAAAGGAATTAGGTCTGGGAGTTGGGATTTCTTCAGGAGCAAATTTAATAGGAAGTATTTTATTAAATGAAAAAATAGATAAACCAGTAGTTACTATATTTGCAGATGATAATAAAAAGTATTTATCTACAGATTTGTTTAAAGAATTTAGAACAAAAGATGAATGGATTTCTAGTAAGATAAAATTAATTGATTATTATATTATATAAAAAAGAAAGCCCCGCAGGGTCAATCAAGTAAAATTATTCTAGTAAATTGACTCCGCGGGGAAAAGTGTTTTAATTTACAGAAATCGGTGAAATTGTATAAACGTTGTAACCACCCATTTCTTCCCGCTTTGTTACATTTGCAAAAGAAAAGCAGTGGTGGCTGTCAAAAAAATGTAGATATTTGTTTACAAATTTTTGACAAAATGACAGTTCTACATCGGTATCGATATGATATCCAGCTACCATATCATACTCTTCTTCTAACTGAGCTTTAGCGTTGAATATTGCACAAGTTTCTATTGTGCAGTCTATTCCAGCTTCGTTCAGAGTATGAGTCAAGAGCTTAACCATATCGTTTAATTTTTCGTTCCGATTTCTTGAATCATAAAGTAAAATCACTTTTTTCATATACTGTACCTCCTTAAAGGGGAAAAACCCCTGATGAAAAATATTTAAATTGTTTATAGGTTAACTTATATTATACCATATTCTGTAAATAAAAACAATATTTAGAATAGTGACTAGCAAAGTATAAAGAATAATAAACTAGCAAAATATTTGCTAAACTTTAAAAAAATTTGTATAATCTATATGTAAAATAAAGTGAGGTAAATATGGAAAAAGAAGAAATTTTAGATAAAGTAGAAATATTAATTAAAATGTATAAAGAAGGAAAACTAGGAGGAGAAATAATGCCAGAAGATGCTAATCCTAACTTAGAAAAAGCATCACTAGAAAATTATTTATATTTTACATTACCGATGGCATTAAATTATCAAAGAAATTCATATAAATTATGGGAAAGTACATTACAAACATATCAGGATTGTAAAACAAAATTTGTATTTGAACCAAAAAAATGCGTAACTAAAAAATTTGAAGATGTACAAGAAGCATTAACAAAATATAAAGTGGCATTACAAAAACAGAAACAAACCGAAATTTGGATAAAACTATGTAATACTTTTATAGAATTATTTGATGGTGATATAAGAAAATTATTTGATATGTTTGGCAATGATGTAGATAAAATTAGAGCGTTTATTCAAGTAAAAAATAAGAAAAAATTTCCGTATTTATCAGGAACAAAAATATGTAATTATTGGTTATATGTAATTTATCAATATACAGATAGAAAATATAAAAATATAGACCATTTAACAGTAGCACCAGATACACATGTGTGTAAAGCTACATTAAAGTTAGGATTAATTAGTAATGAGGAATTTAATTCTAGCAATGTTCAATCAATTGTAATAAAAAGATGGCAGGAACTATTAAATGATACGAAGTATAAGCCTATAGATGTACACACTCCACTTTGGTTATGGAGTAGAAATGGTTTTATAGAAATATAAATTACATATTGACCGCAATTTGGGAGGAAAAAATGGCACTATTAGAACTAGAAAATTTAACACATTCATTTGGAGATAAATTATTATATAAAGATTCTTCTTTTGAGCTATATAAAGGCGAACATATGGGGATTGTAGGTCAAAATGGAGCAGGAAAAAGTACTTTAATAAAAATATTATTAGGAGAAATTTTGCCAGATAAGGGAACAGTAAGATGGCAGAATGGAATCACAATAGGTAGTTTGGATCAATATGCAATAGTAGAAGAGGAACAAACAATTTTTGATTATTTAAGAACAGCATTTAAAGATTTATATAAATTAGAAGAAGAATTAAATAAATTATATGAGGAAATGGCAGAAAATTATAATGAAACTATACTAAATAAAGTTTCTAAATATCAGGAGGAATTGGAAGAAAGAAATTTTTATGCAATAGATAGTACTATCCAAAAAGTTGCAAGTGGACTGGGCATAACTGCACTTGGAATGGAAAATTGTCTAAAAAACTTAAGTGGTGGGCAAAGAGCTAAAGTAATTTTAGCAAAATTACTTTTACAGAATCCAGAAGTTTTGGTACTAGATGAGCCAACTAACTTTTTAGATAAAGAACACGTAGAATGGCTTTCAGAATATCTACAAACTTTTAAAGGAGCATTTATAATTGTATCACATGATTTTGATTTTTTAGAGAAAGTTACAACTTGTATTTGTGATATAGAATTTAATAAAATGAGAAAATATAAAGGAACATATTCTAGCTTTTTAAAACAAAAAGAATTTCTAAGAGAAGATTATATAAGACAATATAATTCACAACAAAGAGAAATTAAAAAACTAGAAGATTACATTGCAAAAAATAAGGTTAGAGCCTCAACTGCTCAGATGGCTAAAAGTAGAGAAAAGAAATTAGAGAAGATGGAAAAAATAGAAAAACCATCTTTTACAAGTAAACCTCATTTTCGTTTTAATTGTATACAAAGTACTGCACAAGTAATATTAGAAGTAAATGGCTTAGAAGTAGGATACTATTATCCACTGCTTCCTAAAATGAAATTTGATGTGCAGAATGAAGAAAAATTGGTTATAACAGGATTTAACGGGATTGGAAAATCTACATTATTAAAAACTATTATGGGAGAAATTAAACCTATTTCTGGAAATTTTAAGTTTTCAGAAACAATTAAGAGTATAGGGTATTATGAACAAGATTTAAAATGGGAAGATCCCCAAGATATTCCACTGGATATAATTTCTAGAGAATTCCCAAAATTAACACAAAAACAAGTTAGAAAACATTTAGCAGATTGTGGAATAAAAAGAGAACATGTTATGCAACCTATTTCTACACTAAGTGGTGGGGAACAAGCAAAGGTTAAGTTATGCAAATTAATACTAAAACCTTGTAATTTACTAATATTGGACGAGCCTACTAATCATTTAGATGCAGATACAAAAGAAGAACTACAAAATGCTCTAACAGAATTTAAAGGAACTGTTATTTTGGTTTCTCACGAAGCGAGTTTTTATAAAGATTTAGCAACTAAAGTTGTTAATATAGAAAATTTATGTATTAAAAAGATTAGATAGATAGAATAAAAGAAGGAAGGGAAACCTTCCTTTTTGCGTATAAAAATTTTTTTAAAAAAGTATTGACTATTTTTATACATAGATATACTATGTATAAAAATACATCGCAATCCGATGCATAGAATGGAGGGAAATATGAAAATAAATAAAGAATTAATAAAAGGAAGTACTGATATGTTAATCTTGAATTTGCTAAAGAATGAGGATATGTATGGATATCATATGATAAAAAAATTAAAAGAAAAATCAAAAAATGTATTTGACTTAAAAGAAGGAACACTATATCCAATATTACATAGTCTAGAAGAAAAAAATTTAATTACATCATATTGGGATGAAACTACAGCTAAAAAAAGAAAATATTATACTATAACAGAAAAAGGAAAAAAATATTTAAATGAAAAAGAGACAGAGTGGCAAATTTTTAGTAAAGGTATTAATGATGTAATAGGAGGAGTTTCTTATGCAAATTAGAGATTTTATAAACAATGTATGTAATGAAATAAAATATAAGCCTGTTCAAAAAGGGATAGCTGATGAATTAGAAAATCATATGCAAGAGTTAAAGGAAGATTTTAAGGCAGAAGGATTAGCTGATGACATAGCAGAAGATAATGTTGTAGCAGAAATGGGGGATGCAAAATTAATAGGAAAAAGTTTAAACAAAATACATAAACCAAAATTAGATTGGAAATTGATTATACTAATTGGAATATTATTAATATTTGGATTTATGGTTTCATTTATAAAAACAACGAATGAGGTTACTTCAAATAATTTAGCTAATTTTATGGTAAAATTTATTCGTGCATTGTTTATAGGTATAGTGTGTGCTATTCCAATATATTTTTTGAATTATAAAAAAATGTTAGGGTTTTCAAAATATTTTTATTTATTTGCAATTTTAATAAATATATATACATTATTTTTTGGAGTTCAATTAAACGGAATAAAATACTTTAGATTTGCTGGGATATCTGTATTAGCTTCTGTTCTGCTTATACCTTTATATGTAGTTTCTTTTGTAGGAAATTTAAGCGAAGAACCAAAAGAGAAAAGCATTAAATTACATTATTTAAAAATTTGTGCTTTAGCAGTACTTTCATTAGTATTAATGTGTACAATAAAAAATGTTTCTGCAGCAATAATTTTAGGACTAGTTTATTTAATAGTATCAACTGTAAAGATACTATTAAATAGTCAAAATAAGCGTAGAAATATAATATTATTATGGTCTGTACCTATAATATTATTGTTAGTTTCAACATTTATAATAATATCGAATTCCGATTTAAGGAATAGCTTTTTAATTTCATTTTATCCAGAACTAGAACCAGATGGTAGAGGATATATTGGTATTAGCCAAAAACTAATTATAAATACAGCACAACCTTTTGGCAACGCAGATGATATGGGACAGGCTGGAGAAATATATACTGGTACCCAATATGCGATTTTAGCAATATTGGCAAATTATGGTTGGATAGTAACCGGAGCAATAATTGTAGCAATTTGTCTAGTTTATACAAAAATGATCATCACTAGTAGAAAAACAAAAGATATGGAAGGAAAATTACTAGTGATAGGAATAAGTAGTATTTTTATCTTAGAGAGTTTATTTAATATTTTAATGAATTTTAATATTATGCCAAAGGGAGATTTTAATTTGCCATTTTTATCATATGGAAGGATAGAATTAATTATTAATATATTAATGGTTGCAGTTATACTGTCAGTTTATAGAAGAAAAGATATCATAAATTATGAAGAAATAAAGCATAGAAGAATAAAACTTAAGATTAGTATAGAGTAGATTAAAGAAGAGAAGGAAGGGAAACCTTCCGTTTCTTCTTTTTGTATATAAAAAGATTATAAATAGCACTTGAATATTTTATAAAAAAATTATATGATTGTAAGGAAAATTTAAATTTAGAATTACAAAAGAATAAGGAGAAGGCATGAAACAAAGAACAAAAAACTTAATACTATTTTTTATTTTATTTGTAATAACTGGGGTTGTTTTTTGGAATTATGTATCAATGCACTATGCAACAGATACGTATAATATAATGAATATAGGATATGAAAAATATGCAATAAATAATTCTTTAAGCGATGGAAGAATATTTATGTTTTTAATAGGAATGTTTGCAAATACAATAAATATTCCTATTAATGTTTATGTAATAACTTTAACTGTTATTGGTTTAATAATATCGTGTATAGCAGTTATAGTACTTAAAAATATGATAATGAAATTTTGCAAAAAAGAAACAAAATTACAAGAAGTTATTGCAATTTTAATATCATATTGTACGATATTTAATTTTATGTATGTAGAAAATTTATATTTTGTAGAAGCTGCAGTTATGGGATTTAGTGTATTATTTTATATATTGGCAGTAAAACAAATTGTAGATAAAAAGAAATTATATGCACTTAAAGCAGGAATATTAGCCATAATAGCAACTTTTTGTTATCAAGGTACAATAGGGTTATTTGCACTATATGGAGTAGTATTTTCTATAGCCAAAAATGGAAAAAATATAAAAGAAATATTAAAAGATTTTGGGGTAATAATCTTAATTACAATAATTTCATTTGTGGCTAATTTAATTCAAATTGATATTGCAACATATCTTGCAGGAACTACCCAAAAAAGATTAAACGGAATACAAAATTTACTAGAAAATTTTATTTATGTTTTGTCTAGATTTGGCACAATGGTATTTAATACTATGTTTATAAGTAATTGTGGTTTATTTCCTAATTATTTAATGATGATTTTTGTATTAATAATTACACTTATGGCTGGAATTTATGAAGTCCAAACAAAGGAAAATGGTATAGTGTTTAATATAATATTTCTTTTTGTATTAACTATGCTTATAACTTTTGCAATGTGTATTGTTAGTATTGCAAGTTACGATACAGGAAGAATTCATGTACCTGTTGGTTCTTTAATAGGAGTTATTTTTATTTATCTATTTTGTAAAACAAGCATTTTTGAAAAAGAGACCATCATTAAATATTTAATTATTACAACATTAATTGCTTATAATCTTATAACAATAGTAAATACAATTTCTTTACTATATCAACATAAACAAGTAAATGAATTAGAAAGGAAGCAGTGTGAAGGATTAGAAGAATATATAGAAACATATGAAAGAGAAAATAATGTAAAAATTACAGAGGCCAGATATTTTAAATTATCTAACATGAAAAAATATGGGTATTTTGAAGAAATAAAGAACAAATCAGTTCTTACATATGATGGTGTTGCATGTACATGGTCTGCAATAGGTACAATTAATTTTTATACAGGAAGAGATTTTGCAGATAACTATCTAGAAGCATATCCAAATAAAGAATTGTTTTATGCATATGCAGCTAAAAGAAATTTAGGATATGAAGGAAACTTTGTAATAATGGATGACATTTTATATTTCTTAGCATATATTTAAAATTTAGGTGATGATATGAAAAAAAGACAAAAAGACTTCTTGATCTTTTTTGGAATATTTATATTAGCAATTCTAATGTATATTAACTGGATTAGTATGCATTATGCTTCAGATACATATAATATTATGAATGTAGGATATGAAACCTATGCTACAAATTGGTCCTTAAAAGATGGCAGGTTAATAATGTATCTTATTACTATGATATGTGCAAAACTTAATGTATCAATAGAAATTTATGTAATTGGAACATTATTAGGAGCACTACTAATATCTGCTGGTTGTGTTATAAAATTAAAGAATATAATTTTAAAAAATAGTGAATCAAATTTAAAGAAAGAGATATTAATTACAATTGCTTCGTTTTTTACAATATTCAATTTTATGTATATAGAGAATATGTATTTTGTAGAAGCAATTGTAATGGCACTAAGTTTATTAGCATTTATATATTCTGCAGATCTTATAGTTAATAACAAAGGAATAAGAAATAAAAGCATAGCATTAATTTTAGCTATAATAGGAGTTATAGCATATCAGGGAACAGCAGGATTTCTTATTATAGTAACTTTTGTTTTTAGTTTGTTAAAAAATAAAGTGGAATTAAAAGGTTCAAAAGAAAATATAAAAACAAATATAAAGCAGATTTTAATAGATGTATTTATAGCGGGTGCATGTGCACTTATTGGGATATGTATTAATATGCTAATAGTTAATGTTATTGGAGATATAACAGGAGAGCAGCAAACTAGGGTTGGTAGTATAACTGATATATTTACAAATTTACAATATATTATTAGTAATTTTTCGGTTATTTTAAAGGATAATATTGGATTATTTCCAACTAATTTATTATATATTTTTTTAAGTGTTATATTAATATGTTCATTAGTTTATGATATTAAGACTAAGAGTAAAAATTTTTTAACAATAAAAGAAATAAGTATAATAATTGTAAGTGTAATATGTGGTTTTGTAGTATCACTAGGTACATTATCAAGTTTTTATACTGGAAGACTACATTTTTCAATTGGAAGTATGCTGGGTTTTGTTTTAATTTGTCTAATTATGGAAAATGAGGACGAAATCTTTAGAAAAATATTTGCATTAATTTTAATAATTTATAGCTTTATTAGTATATATAATTGTATAATAGTTACATATGAACATAAATTAGTTAATAAATATGAACAAGAAGAAGTTCAAACAATAGAAAACTATATGAAAAATTATGAAAGTACAACAAATGAACAAGTAAAGAATATAGCAATATACACGATTAAAGGACAAGCAAATAAAACATATTTTGAAAATATTTCAAGAAAGTCTGTAGTAACATATAATGCAGTTAGATGTGACTGGGCTGCAGCTGGGGTTTTAAATTTTTATACGAGAAGAAATTTAGAAACAGTAAATCTAACCAAAGATTTATTAACAGAATATCTTAAACAAGAAAACGAAAATGGTTATGGAATAGTAGATAATACATTAGTAATAGAATGTTATATGTATTAGGAAAGAAGGTTTATTTTGGGAAAATTAGTATTAATAGATGGCAACAGTATTTTAAATAGAGCTTTTTATGGAATTATGGGAAGTAAGATGCTACAGTCAAAAGATGGAACACCAACAAATGCAGTTTATGGTTTTTTAGCAATTCTGTTTAAAATATTAGAGGACATAAAACCAGAATATTTGGTAGTAGCTTTCGATTTAAAAGGACCTACGAAAAGACATGAAATGTATGATGGGTATAAAGCAAATAGAAAAGGTATGCCAGATGAACTTGCATGTCAAATGCCAATAATTAAAGAAATTCTAAGAGCAATGAAAATAGATATTGTAGAAAAGCAAGGGTATGAAGGTGACGATATATTAGGAACATTATCTGTTTATGGAGAAAAACAAGGTTTGGATGTAACGATTTTATCAGGAGATAGGGATACATTTCAGCTTGCAACAGATAAAGTAACTATAAGAATACCAAGAACCAAAATGGGAAAGACAGAAGTAGAAGATTTTAATAAAGCTAAAGTAGAAGAAATTTATAATTTAGAACCAAAACAATTAATAGAAGTAAAAGGTCTTCAAGGTGATACCTCAGATAATATCCCAGGAGTTCCCGGAATAGGAGAAAAGACAGCATTAAAACTTATTCAAGAATATAAGAATGTAGAAAATCTATATAAATTATTAGAAGCAGGACAAGCAGAGGATGTGAAAGGTAAAACAAGGGAAAGAATTTTAGAAAATAAAGATTTAGCTTTTTTATCAAAAGAACTAGGTACAATAAACATAAATGCACCTATAGAAGAAAATTTAGAAAAATTTAAAGTAGAAGAATGGGATAAGCCAGAGGTTTTAAAATTATTTAAAGAATTAAATTTTAACAGATATATAGAAAGATTTAATTTGGCTTCAGAAGATGAAATTGAACCAGAAGAAGTAGCAGAAAAATATGAAGTACAAGAAATAGACATAGATAAAGCTAAAGAAATAATATTAAAAACTAAAGAATTATTTTATCATTTCTCTACAAAAGAAGTAAATAAGCCAGAATATATTATAAAAAAAGAATTCGAGTCATTCTCTTTTTATAACAAAGAGGAAAATAAAGCATATTTTATAAAATTATCAGAAAACTCATATAATGTTCTAAAAGAGCTTTTTGAAAATAAAGAAATTAAAAAATATGGGTATAAGACATCTGAAGATTATATTTTATTAAAACAATTTGGAATTTTACCACAAAATATAATCTATGATGCGGAAGTTGCAGTATATGATTTAGATCCATCAAATATGAAATACAAAATGCAAGATGTAGCATATCAATATTTAGATTTCAATATGGATGAGTATTTAAATGGTTTAGGAATAAAAAAACAAGAACAAATTAATTTGTTTGAGGAAAATGCTGATAATGATGAATATGAAAGATATTTAAATACTCTATATTGTTATTTGATTCAAAAATTATATGAAAAAACTACAGAAGAACTAGAAAAACTCGAAGAAACAGCTTTATTTAATAATATTGAGATGCCTTTAGTAGAGGTACTTTCAGAAATGCAATATGAAGGTATACAAATAGATAAGGATGAATTAGAAGAATTTGGAGTAACTTTAAAACAAAATATAGAAGAATTAACACAAGAAATATATACTTTAAGTGGAACAGAATTTAATATAAATTCACCAAAACAACTAGGAGAAGTTTTGTTTGAAAAATTAGAATTGCCAGTAATTAAAAAAACAAAAACAGGCTATTCGACAGATGTAGATGTTTTAGAAAAACTAAAGAAAGAACATCCTGTAATAGAAAAAATCTTAGAGTATAGAAGCTTAACTAAATTAAATTCTACTTATGTTGAAGGGTTAAAACCATATATAAATCCCGTAACAGGAAGAATTCATTCATATTTTCATCAGACTATAACTGCAACAGGTAGAATAAGTTCTACAGAACCAAACCTTCAAAATATTCCAACCAGAATAGAACTTGGTAAGCAATTAAGAAGAGCATTTAAACCAAAAGAGGGACATTTATTTATAGATGCAGATTATTCACAAATAGAATTAAGAGTGCTTGCACATATTTCTAATGATGAACATATGATAGAAGCTTTTAATAATAATGAGGATATACATAAACAAGCTGCTGCAAGCGTATTTAAAGTACCAATTAATGGGGTTACTAAAGAACAAAGAACTCATGCAAAAGCAGTTAATTTTGGAATAGTATATGGAATAAGTGATTTTGGATTGGGAGAACAAATTGGAGTATCAAGAAAAAAGGCAAAGGAATATATAGACCAATACTTAGAAAAGTATAGCGGAATAAAACAATTTATGTCAGACATAGTAGAAGAGGCAAAAGAAAAGGGGTATGTTGAAACTTTATTTAAAAGGAGGAGATATATACCAGAGCTAAAATCTAAAAACTTTAATATAAGACAATTTGGGGCAAGAGCTGCTATGAACACACCAATACAAGGAACAGCAGCAGATATAATGAAGATTGCAATGATAGACGTATTTAATAAACTAAAAGAGAGAAAATTAAAATCTAAATTAATTTTACAAATACACGATGAACTTTTAATAGAAACTAAGGAAGAGGAAAAAGAAGAAGTAAAAAATATATTAAAAACATCTATGGAAAATGCAATAAAATTAAAAGTACCATTAAGAGCAGATGTGTCTGAAGCATATAATTGGTATGATTTAAAATAATTGTTACTTGAAGTTTTAATTAGCAAAGTATATACAAATAAATCTAGAAGAAAGGAGAGTATGGTATAGATATATCATACGGTAGAAAATGGCAAATAAATTACTAAAGATAATAGTTATATTACTATTTATATGTGCTATAATATATTTAGCATTTGGGGTGTTTGAAGTACATAAAATAATAATAAGACAAATCTATCCACAAAAGTATTCGGAATACGTAGAAAAATACGCAGAAGAATATGATATAGATTCATTGTTAGTATATGCAATAATTAAGGCTGAAAGTAACTTTAAAGCAGATGTGGTTTCTAAAAGTAATGCAGTAGGTCTAATGCAACTTATGGATGCAACAGCAGAAGACACTGCAAATAAATTAGGAATGGAGTATAATAAAGAAGATTTAACAAATCCAGAAATAAATATAAAACTTGGAACTAAATATTTTTCGACACTATATGAAACATATAAAAATATTCCAATTGCATTAACTGCATATAATGCAGGTAGTGGAAATGTAGATAAGTGGTTAACAGAAGAAACAATTTCAAAGGATGGTTCAGATATAGAAAACATACCGTTTAGAGAAACTAATAATTATGTTAGAAAAATATTAAGAGATTATGAAATTTACAAAGATATTTATGCTGAAGAATAAAATATTTAGTAATAAAAAGGAGGAATTAATATGTCAATTTTAGTTACAGGAGGAGCTGGTTATATAGGTAGCCATACAGTAATAGAATTATTAAATGCAAATAGAGAAGTTGTTATAGTTGATGATTTCTCTAATAGTAAACCAGAGGTTTTAGAGGCAATTAGAAAAATTACAGGCAAAGAATTTAAGTTTTATGAATTAAATTATCTTGATAAGGAAAAATTGGACAAGGTATTTAAAGAAAATAATATTGAAGCAGTAATGAATTTTGCAGGATTTAAAGCTGTTGGTGAATCTGTTCAAAAGCCAATAGAATATTATACAAATAATATTTCTGGAACATTAACATTATTAGATGTTATGAGAGAGAACAATGTTAAAAAATTTGTGTTTAGCTCTTCTGCAACTGTATATGGCAAACCAGAACTTATTCCTATTACAGAGGAATGCAAAACAGGAGGAACAACTAATCCATATGGTACGAGTAAATTATTTATAGAACAAATTTTAAAAGATGTATATAAATCAGACAATACTTGGGATATAGTGATTTTAAGATATTTTAATCCAATTGGAGCACATGAAAGTGGATTGATAGGAGAAGAACCTCAAGGAATTCCAAATAATTTGATGCCATATGTTGTAAGAGTTGCAAATGGTACATTAAAAGAATTATCTGTATTTGGAAATGACTATGATACTCCAGATGGAACTGGTGTAAGAGATTATATTCACGTTGTAGATTTAGCAAAAGGACATATTAATGCATTAGAAAAACTAGAAAAAGAAGGAGAAGGTTTATTTATATACAATTTAGGAACTGGAAAAGGATATAGTGTTTTAGATATAGTAAAAACATTTGAAGAGGCTACAGGAATGAAGGTTCCATATAAAATAGCACCTAGAAGAGCAGGAGATATAGATACTTGCTATTCTGACCCAACAAAAGCAAAAAATGAATTAGGCTGGGAAGCTGAAAGAGATTTAAAACAAATGTGTATAGATTCATGGAATTATATAGAAAGAAAAAAATAATTTTAGGTGAGAATGGTGGAAAACAAAGATATAGGGCAAAGCAAAAGTAATAAAATAGTATTTATATATAGAATTGTAGTATCAATTATAATGTTAGTTAGTATAATATTAGTGTATATATTAAACCATTTAGGTCAAAGTAAGGAAGTTGATGCTATGTTTAATTCTACACAAAATAATCTTTTAGAAGGGATTATAGGAAATACTTACGATAATACTATTGCTACAGAACATGTTACTTCAGAAGAATCTATGAAGAAACTTAGCGATTGGCGTTTAATGTTAGTAAATTATGAAAATGAAATGCCAAAAGATTATGTTCCACCACTTTCTAATATAGATGAAGCTAGACAATTTGATTCTAGAGTAGCAGATAGTTTAGTACAAATGATGTTAGACATGAATGATGCCGGAATAAATCACATTTGGGCACAATCTACATATAGGAATCCAGAAAAACAAAAGCACCTAATAGAAGAAAGCATACAAGAATACTTAGAACAAGGAAAATCTATGGAAGAAGCAGAAGCATTAACTGCAAGATCTATTGGAGAACCATATAAAAGTGAACATAACTTAGGCTTGGCAGTAGATTTTAATGATGTTGATTATGCTTTTGAAGATGAGAAAGCATTTACATGGCTTATGGAAAACGCAGAAAATTATGGTTTTATTTTAAGATATCCAGCAGATAAGGAGAATATAACAAAAATTAAATATGAGCCTTGGCATTGGAGATATGTAGGCCCAGAATATGCAAAAGAAATGAATGATTTAGGTTTTTGCTTAGAAGAATATATAGAATATTTAAAGAATAATTAGGGATTTTTGGGGATGTTCCTTAAATCCCTATTTTGATGAAAATGGTAATCCGATAACCAAAGGCAGTGAGTTAATCACTGCTTTTTTCCTTGAAGAAAAAAGAACATGTTAATAAATTATTAAAGATTTTATAAAATCAAATTTTGAATTCACATAAAATTTGAACTCTAAGCTCCTTCCCTAAAGTTCAAAAAAATTAATTTATGTTTGATATAAAAAAATATTTATGATACAATAACAAATGTGCTAAAAAAGAAAGGAGAAATAGAAGAAATGATTAAGGAACTTGCAAAATACATCAAGCAATACAAAAAATATGCAATTTTAACGCCATTTATGGTGATTTTAGAAATTATAATGGAGGTAGTAATACCATATCTTATGGCAAGAATAATTGACGTAGGAATTCAAAACAATGATTTAGACTATATTATTAGAATCGGAATTATGTTAGTGATTTCTGCAATCATGTCTTTAATATTTGGTGTACTTTCAGGAAGATTTGCAGCTATAGCATCTTCTGGATTTGCTAAAAATTTAAGACAGGGAATGTTTTATAACATTCAAAACTATTCATTTACAAACATAGACAAATTTTCTACATCAAGTTTAGTAACAAGACTAACAACAGATGTAACAAATGTTCAAAATGCTTTTCAGATGATGATAAGAGCATTAGTAAGAGGACCTGTAATGATAGTGTTTGCTTTAATTATGGCATTTTCTATTAATAAGGAACTATCACTAGTATATGTAGCAACAATGGTACCACTTGCAATACTATTAGCTTTTATTTCTATAAAAGCACATCCATATTTCGAAAAGGTGTTTAAGAAATATGATGAACTAAACAGAGTAGTTGGAGAAAACTTGAATGCAATTAGAGTTGTAAAATCTTTTGCAACAGAAGATTTAGAAGAGAAAAAATTTGAGGACGTTAATTCATTAGTATATAAATTATTTAAAAAGGCTGAAAAAATAGTATTATTTAACAGTCCACTTATGCAACTTGCAATATATGGCTGTATATTACTATTATCATGGCTTGGAGCTCAAACAATAGTAGGTGGAGCAATGCAAACAGGTCAACTTTCTAGTTTGATTACATATGCATGGCAAATTCTATCTAGCTTAATAATGCTTTCTATGGTATTAGTTATGATAATTATTTCTGAATCATCAGCAGAAAGAATTGTTGAGGTTTTAACAGAAGATCCAACAATTAAGAATAAGGAAAAAACTGTAAAAGAAATAAAAGATGGAAGTATAGAGTTTATAGATGTAGATTTCCAATATGATGATGCAAAAGCAAATGAAATGCTACCACTAGAAGATATTAACCTAAAAATAAACTCTGGAGAGGTTATTGGAATTATTGGTGGAACAGGAAGCTCTAAAACATCTTTAGTTAATTTAATTCCAAGATTATATGATGTAAAATCTGGATTTGTTAAAGTTGGTGGAGTAGATGTTAGGGATTATGACCTAGAAACTTTAAGAAATGGAGTAGCTATGGTTTTACAAAAAAATGTATTATTCTCTGGAACAATAGCAGAAAATTTAAGATGGGGAAATGAACAAGCTACAGACGAAGAATTAGTAGAAGCATGTAAATTAGCTCAGGCAGATAGCTTTATACAAGAATTACCAGACAAATACGAAACAGTATTAGATCAAGGTGGAACAAATGTATCTGGTGGACAAAAACAAAGAATTTGTATAGCAAGAGCATTACTTAAAAAACCAAAAATATTAATATTGGATGACTCTACAAGCGCTGTAGATACAAAAACAGATGCATTAATAAGAAAAGCATTTAAAGAAGATATTCCAGATACAACAAAAATTATAATTGCACAAAGAATAAGCTCAATCATAGATGCAGATAAAATAATTGTAATGGATAATGGTAGAATAGATGGAATAGGTACATCTGACGAATTATTAAAAACAAACAAAATATACCAAGAAGTATATGAATCTCAAATGGGAGGAGATGATGCTAAAGATGAAAAAGAAAACTAAAAGAGCACATACATTAATGAGATTAATTAAATATGCTTTAAGTGATTATAAATTACAATTTATAATTGTATTAATTAGTATAATAATAAGTGCGGCAGCAAGTGTTATAGGAATACAATTTATTCAAACATTAATAGATGAATATATTACACCATTAATTGGAAATCAAAATCCTAATTATGCACCATTATTACAAGCAATTTTAATGATGGGATTAATATATCTTATTGGTATAATTGGTACATTTGTGTATAATAGATTAATGATTAATATAACGCATGGAACATTAAGAAAAATAAGAAAAGAAATGTTTGAACATATGCAAAAACTACCAATAGGATATTTTGATAGCCATAGCCATGGTGAGACAATGAGTACATATACAAATGATGTAGACACATTAAGACAAGCATTAAGCCAAAGTATCCCACAAGTGTTTTCTGCTTTAGTTTCTATGGCATCAGTTTTAGTTGGAATGCTTACAACTAATCTATATTTAACAGTTGTAGTATTAATAATGGTAGTTATAATGGTAATAGTTTCTAAATTTTTTGCTAAAAACAGTTCTAAATACTTTATTGCACAACAAGAGAATATCAGTAAAGTAGATGGATATATAGAAGAAATGATGAATGGTCAAAAGGTTGTAAAAGTATTCTGTTATGAAGACAGATCAAAGGAAAGATTTGATAGACTAAATGAAGAATTATTCCAAAGTACTACAAAAGCAAATTCTTATGCTAATACTTTAATGCCATGTATAGCTAATATTGGTAACTTAGGTTATGTACTAGTAGCTGTTATTGGTGGTGTATTTGCTGTTAATGGTGTATTAACAATTGGTAGTATAGCAGCATTTTTACAATATATAAAGGCATTTACAAACCCACTTGCACAAGTTTCTCAACAATTAAACTTTGTAACAATGGCATTAGCTGGTGCAGAGAGAGTGTTTAAATTAATAGATGAACCAGTAGAAGAAGATAATGGTTATGTAACATTAGTAAATGCTAAAGAAGAAAATGGAAAATTAACAGAAACTACAGAAAGAACTGGACTTTGGGCTTGGAAACATCCACACGAAGATGGAACAACAACATATACCAAATTATGTGGAAATGTGGAATTTGAAAATGTTACATTTGGTTATGTACCAGAAAAAACAATCTTGCACGATATAAGTTTAGTAGCAAAAGAAGGACAAAAAGTATCTTTTGTTGGACCAACAGGTGCTGGTAAGACAACAATTACAAACCTAATAAACCGTTTTTATGATATTAACGAAGGTAAAATTAGATATGATGGAATAAATATAAATAAAATGAAGAAGGATGATTTAAGAAAATCACTTGGAATGGTTCTTCAAGATACACATCTATTTACAGGAACAATAAAAGAAAATATTAAATATGGAAATATGGATGCAACTGATGAAGAAGTAATTGCAGCAGCAAAACTTGCAAATGCTGATAGGTTTATAAGACACTTGCCACATGCATATGATACAATGATATCTGGTGATGGAGAAGGCTTATCGCAAGGACAAAGACAACTTTTAGCAATTGCAAGAGCAGCATTATATAATCCACCAGTATTAATACTAGATGAGGCAACATCAAGTATAGATACAAGAACAGAAAAAATTGTTCAAGATGGTATGGATAAACTTATGAAAGGAAGAACAGTATTTGTTATAGCACATAGACTTTCTACAATTAAAAACTCTGACTTAATAATGGTATTAGACCATGGAAATATTATAGAAAGAGGAAACCATGATGAGTTATTAGCTAAAAAAGGAATGTACTATGGATTATATACTGGTGCAATCGAAATAGAATAAAATATATAATAGGGAGAAAGGGACGTTCCTTTTTTTTCTTTTTAATATGTTTATCCAATTATAGCTCCAAACGAAATCTTGGATTTTTGCTTGGTGTGACGTCTAACAATCCCAATTGACAAATAAAGTTAATTAAGTTATTATATAAATAGACATAATGGAAATAATTTATATAAAAATAATATATAGGAGGTAAGTCGTATGGATGAAGAAAAAAATTTAGAACAAGAAATTAATGTAGCAAATGAGGTTGTTGCAACAATAGCAGGTATGGCTGTTTCTAAAATTGATGGTGTTGCTAAAATGGCAGGTGGTTTTACAGAAGGACTTAAAGCGATAAGTGGTAAAAAGCAAATGTCAAGAGGTATTAAGGTAGAAGCAGATGGTGATATTGTAAAAATAGAAATAAACATTATCGTAAGATATGGCGTAAATATAAGAGAAGTAGGAAAGAACATTCAAACTAAAGTTAAAGAAGAAGTAGAAAATATGACTGGAAATAAAGTAGAAAAAGTTGTTGTAAATGTTCAAGGGGTAAAAGTTGATGATGATGGAGATGAAAAAATAGATAATATGGAGGAATAATATTATGGATCCAATAAAAGATTTATTAAAAAAATCTGGTATGTCTAATATATTGATATCAATAATTTTTGGACTATTTGGAATAATATTATATGTTTTCCATGAAGGTGCAGTTAAACTAATTTCCTGTTTAATAGGACTATTATTTTTATTGATAGGAGTTGCAAGATTAGTAAATTATGTAAAAGGAAGAGGAAGAGGAGAACATCTTAATTTTGACTTGTTCTGTGGACTAATTGCAACAATTGCGGGAATTATAGCTATTATTTATACAGATGCAATAGGAGCTATACTTAGAATAATAGTTGGAACTTGGATTGTATATAGCGGAATAACAAGAGCATATTTATCATTTAAAATAAAAGGTTTTAATTCATCAATATGGATATTTAGCTTAGTGTTATCAATTTTAATGATTATATTTGGAATATACATTATGCTAAATAGTGGAGCAATCATAACATTAATTGGTTCATTAATGATTGCATATGCAATAATAGATATAATAGAAAGTTTTATTTTTATAAGAAAGTTAAAAGAATTTTAGTTTTGATTTGTAAAAAAATCAAACAAAAAATTAAAATGAATAAAATAACGTTTAAAAAAGCCTTATATATAAGGCTTTTTTTGCTTTTCAATTAATTTACAAATAAAACACAATTCGGGAATAATTTGGAAATAATTTATAGTTACAATATATCTATACTAAGAAAGGAGTGATGCCATATAGAAAGTGAACTGATAAGCACAAAAAAAGAAATTGTACAAAATAAGAAATTAACAGTAAAGAGTGACATATTTAAAGAAATAATGTCAATATATTCACTTAGCATAGAAGAAATTAATAAAACCATAAAGGAAATGGAGGTGAAATATAAGGAATTAAATTTAATAGATCATGTTAAATGCAGAATAAAAAGCCCCAAAAGTATAGTAAATAAAATGAAAAAGAAAAAATATAATTTAACATATAAAGAAATGATAAATAAAGTAAATGATATTGCAGGAATAAGAATTATTTGCCCATTTCAGGAAAATGTATATACAGTACGAGAACTATTATTAGAAAATCCTAATATAAGAATCTTGAATGAAAAAGATTATATTCAATTCCCTAAAAAAAGTGGATATTCTAGTTTACATTTGATTGTAGAAGTACCTGTAAAAACAGATATGGGAAAAATATATGTTAAAGCAGAAATACAAATTAGAACAATGGCTATGGATTTTTGGGCTAGTTTAGAACATGAGTTAAAATATAAAAATAATAATGTTACTAAGTCGGCATCTAAGAGATTATTAAAAGCAGCTAAAGTAATGAAAAAGCTAGACTATGAGATGTCAGTACTAGCAAAAGAAGTACGTTAAATTCCCCTTTTTTATATAGATTAAAACTACCAGAGAGAAACACTTTGGTAGTTTTTTTGAAATTATTTGTTTTTTGTAAAATAATATAGTAATATATTATAGTGTATGATAAAATACAAAAAAAATTCGAAAGAAAAGGAGTGTAAAATTTGGACAAGGAAGAATTAAAAGGCTTAACAGAGGAACAAATACAAGAAAGAATATCAGAAGGAAAAATTAATAAAGTAGAAGATGATAAAACTAGAAGTAATTGGGAAATAATTAGAGATAATGTATGTACATTATTTAACCTATTTAACCTTTTAATAGCAATAGCATTAATTGCTGTAAAGGCATATACAAATTTAGCGTATATGTTAATAATTATAGTTAATATCGTAATTGGTATTGTACAAGAAATTCATGCTAGAAATTTAGTACAAAAACTATCTGTATTAAAAGTTTCAAAAGCTACAGTTGTTAGAAATGGAAAAGAAAAAGAGATTAATATAGATGAAATTGTATTAGATGATGTAATAATTTTAGAGGCTGGAAAACAAATATGTGCAGATTCTGAAGTACTAGATGGAGAAGTAGAGGTTAACGAATCTTTACTTACTGGTGAATCAGATACAATATTAAAACAAAAAGGTGATAAATTATTATCAGGAAGTTATGTTGTTAGTGGAAAATGTTATTCTAAAGTAGAAAAGGTAGGAAAAGATAATTTTGCAGCACAAATTACAAGTGAAACTAAAAAATATAAAAGAGCAGAGTCAGAACTTGTAAATTCAATGAAAAAAGTTACAAACTTTACAAGTTTTGTAATAATTCCAGTAGGAATAATATTATTTGTACAAGCATATTTCTTTAGAAATGTAGATATAACAAATTCAGTTGTTTCTACAGCTGCAGCTTTATTAGGAATGTTACCAAAAGGACTTATGCTTCTTATAACAATATCTTTAGCAACAGGTGTAATAAAACTTGCTAAAAAACGAGTATTAGTTCAAGATTTATATAGTGTAGAAACATTGGCACATATAGATACTTTATGTTTGGATAAAACAGGAACAATTACAGAAGGTAAAATGAAAGTAGATGAAGTAAAAGTATATAACGAGAAATGTATGCCACATTCTATGCAAAGAATGATGACAGCATTTGTTAATGAAATGACTGATAACAACGCAACATTTATGGCGCTTAAAGATTATTATAAAGGTGAAGATAAATTCGAAATAGCAGATAGAATGGCATTTTCTTCAGAAAGAAAATGGAGTTCTATAAGCTTTAAAAATGTTGGTTCAATCGTATTAGGAGCACCTGAACGCTTAATAGAAAAAAGTGATATGGACATGCCAGAAGAAATAGTTACAGCACAAAAAGCTGGTAAAAGAATGCTGTTTGTAGGTTATTCAAAAGAAATTGTAAGTGACGAAAATCTACCAACACTAGAAATCGTTGCAGCAATAACTTTGGATGATCCATTAAGAAAAAATGCAAAAGAAATGTTAGGTTTCTTTAAGACACAAGCTGTAGATATAAAAATAATTTCTGGTGATAACCCACTAACTGTTTCAAGTATTGCAAAAAAAGCAGGATTAGAATCATATGATTCATATATAGATTTATCAACTATAAGTTCAGACGACGAAATTCCAGAATTAGTTGATAAATACAGTGTTTTCGCTAGAGTTATGCCACACCAAAAAAGTTTAATAGTAAAAGCACTTCAAGAAAAAGGTCATTCAGTAGCTATGACTGGTGACGGGGTTAACGATGTTGTTGCATTAAAGCAAGCTGATTGTAGTATTACATTACCAGAGGCTTCTGATGTTGCAAGACAGGTTTCACAAATTGTATTATTAAATTCGGATTTTAGTGTACTTAAAGATGTATTAATGGAAGGAAGAAGAGTTGTAAATAATATAACAAATGTTGCTAGAATATTCTTTATTAAGACAATATATTCAATGTTATTATCATTATTTAACATAGTAACAAATACAGCTTTCCCATTTATACCAATACAAATTACATTAATAGATTTAGTAATAGAAGGATATACATCATTCTTCTTATCATTCTTAGAAAATTCGAAACCTTTAAAAGGTACTTTCTTAAGAACAGTAATACAAAATGCAATGCCATATGCTTTAACCATAATTATTAGTATTGTGCTATTAACATTTTCTAGAGAGGGCTTAGGATTAAGTACAGGAGAAGCACAAACTTTAATGTATTTAATTATTGGCGGTGTAAGTATTTTCGCAGTAATAGAAGCTTGTAGACCATTTAATAGAATAAGTACATTTTTATGTACAACTACAGCTATAGGATTTTTCTTTGCAGCAATTTTATTTAAAAACATATTACATTTAACTGGTATAACCGAACAAGTTATAATTATACTAGTTGCTGCATTAATTTTAGCATATATTGTAGTAACAGGACTTAAACATTTAATTAATAATTTAAGCCAAGATTTAGAAAAGGCAAGTGAATAATAGGTGATGCTTATGGAAAATATATTTTTAAATATATTTTTGGTAATAGGGATTTTACTAATTTATAGCGGAATTTCAGGAATATTAACAGATATAATAAGAAAAAGAACAATATTTAAAAGAAAATACATAATATTAGCGTTAGGAATTATAGTTACTATTTTAGCTATAATTCCACGCATATTTGATAACAAAATAATGCATTTTATAAGATATGTATCAATATATTTTGCTGTAACATTCATTATATTTTGCATAGCAAGTATGGTAGTTAATTTAAAAATTAAGAGAAAACCATATGAGGCTATTGTCGTGTTAGGTGGATACTTAGTGTATGGAAACCAATTAACGAAGGCTTTAACAAAAAGGTTAAAGTTAGCAATAAAATTATATAACAAACAAAAAAGTAAGCCTAAAATCATTCTATCTGGAGGAAAAATAAGGCAGGAAACAATAACTGAAGCTGAAGCGATGGAACAATATTTACTGGCTAACAATATTCCTAAAAAAGATATTATAAAAGAAGATAAATCTAAGAATACATTAGAGAATTTTAAGTTTTCTAACGAGAAATTAAAAGAACTAAAAATACACAAAAACATAGCTTTTGTTAGTAATAATTTTCATATATTAAGAGCGAAAATTTACTCTTCAAAATTTAAAATAAAAGCCAAGGGCGAAGGTTCCACAACTTTGTGGTATTATTTTCCAGAGGCATTTATAAATGAATATTTAGCGATAATAGTTTTGTATAAAATTACATTAATTATATATCTAATATTAGCAATAATTTTAACAATATTTATATAGCAAATAATGAAAGGAATGTTATATTAAATGAAAAGATATGGCTTTTTTGGTGGAAGTTTTAATCCGCCAACTATAGCTCACGAAAGATTAGCAGAAGAAATAGCAGAAAAATTTAAATTGGACAAGGTATATTTTGTACCAGTAGGGAATTATTATAAGAAAACAGATCTAATAGACGAAAATAAAAGACTTGCTATGTTAGAAAGCATAAGAAATGATAAAATAGATGTTCTAGATATAGAACTAAATTCTAAAAAGAAATTATTAGCTGTAGATGCTTTTGAATTAATAAATGATAACTTTTCTTCATCTGAAAATTATTTTATCTTAGGTGGGGACAATTTGGAAAAACTACCAAACTGGGAAAATGCAACTAAATGTTTAAACAATAACATTATCGCAATCCAAAGAGGAAAAAATCTAGCTAATATAATAGTTGGAAATAAATTATTAGAAGAAAATAAAAATAAAATATTTGAATTTAATGCAAATAAATTATATAATTATAGTTCGACAGAAGTAAGAAAAGCAATAAAAAATGATGATATAGAAATCTTAAATAAAATGCTTAATAAAAAGGTTTATTTTTATATCAAGGAGAATAATTTATATAAAGGGATAAAATAACGGAAATCTTGCAGCTAAATGGACGAATAATTCGAAAGTATTACTTGTTAAATTGCAGGAAAGTGCTTTAGAATACTAAATAATGATATTTTAAGAAAGGCAATGGAAGGGATTAATTTTGTCCCACTTCATATGCCTTTAAATTTTTGGTTTACTCCAAACCAAAAACATGGTAAAATAATAATAACTATGGTCAAAAGATTGTAATAAAACAACAATTACTTTTTATATAAAAATAAGTTTTATGATTTAGTAAAAGATATAGAAGAATATGGAAAAAATAGAGGAGATGTTTGAGAATGAAATTAAGGAATACGATATTTAATTTTTTTGCAAACATATTTTACTATATTGTGGCAGTGCCAATACTGTTTGTGGTAGACAAAGTGTTTTTTGATTATAAAGTAGTAGGAAAAGAAAATATAGCAAAAGTACCGGGTGGGAAAATAACAATTTCAAATCATATACACTATTTAGATTGTACGATGAATGGTTTTGTTAATTTGCCAGATTATTCATACTTTATAACTTTAGAATCAAATTGTGAGATACCAGTAGTTGGAGCTTTAGTAAAATTATTACGAGGAATTCCAATCCCAACTAAAATAGAAGAAAAAAAGGGATTTTATAAATATATTGCAAAATTATTAAGTGAAGGAGAAACGGTTCATATATATCCAGAAGGAGAAATGCGTTTATATGATCAAGAATTATTAGAATTTAAAAAAGGTGCTTTTGCAATGGCAGTAGAAAGTAATGTACCAATTATTCCAACTGTAATACTTACACGCAAGCCACATGGAATATATAAATACATAAAAACGAAACCATTAATAACACATGTAGTATTAGAACCAATTTATCCAGATTTATCAATAGAAAATAAGTTGGAAAGAATAAAAAAATTAAAAAAAGAGGCATATTATAAGATGCAAGAAGTGTTAGAGAAAGCAGAATCTTGTTATGATGAAAAAGCAGAAATTATTTAATTAAAGCGGTGGACATTATCTACTGCTTTTTTGTTGCAATATAAGGATATTTAGTATATAATAATCACGGAAAAATAGGATAGGGTAAGGTGGATTTTATGATAGATTTTAAAGATAAGATAGCAGAAGAAATAAGTAAAGTATTGGAGCTTACAAAAGAAGATTTAAAAGATTATATAGAAATACCAAAAGATACTAAAATGGGAGATTATGCTCTTCCATGTTTTAAACTTGCAAAAGAAATGAAGAAATCTCCAGTAATTATTGCAAACGAAATAAAAGAAAAAATAGAAATGCCAAACCAATATATATCTAAAATAGAAGCAGTAAATGGATTCTTAAATATATTTATAAACAATGAAATGCTAATAGAAAATGTATTAGATGAAATGGAAAGTAAAAAAGAAAACTATGGTTCATCCAATATAGGAAATGGAAAGAATATAATAGTAGAATATTCATCACCAAATATTGCAAAACCATTCCATGTTGGGCATTTAAGAACAACAGTAATAGGAAGAGCTTTATATAATATGTATAAATTTCTTGGGTATAATACTATTGGAATTAATCATTTAGGAGATTGGGGAACACAATTTGGTAAATTAATAGAAGGATATAAAAGATTTGGAAATGAATACAATTTAGAAGAAAATCCAATCGATAAACTTACAGAGATTTATGTAAGAATTAACGAACTTTGCAAAGAGGATGAATCAGTATTAGATGACTGTAGAAATAACTTCAAAAAATTAGAAGATGGAGACAAATATTGTATACAAATTTGGCAGAAATTTAAAGATCTAAGTTTAAAAGAATTTCAAAGAATATATGATGTACTGGGTATACATTTTGACTATAATACAGGCGAATCATTCTATGTAGATAAAATGCCAGAAGTATTACAAATATTAAGAAAAAATAATAAATTGGTAGAATCACAAGGAGCAGAAATTGTAGATTTAGAATATGCAAATATGCCACCACTTATGGCAGTTAAATCTAATGGCTCAACGACATATGCAATGCGTGATTTAGCAGCTATTTTATATAGAGCAAGAACATATGATTTTGATAAATGTATTTATGTAGTTGCATATGAGCAAAACTTACATTTTAAACAAGCATTTGAAGTTGCTAAATTCCTTGATTTAGATGAAAAATATACAAATGGTTTAATTCATGTACCATATGGGATGGTAAGGTTAAAAACAGGAAAAATGTCTACAAGGGAAGGAACTTTAATAAAATTAGAAGATATATTAAAAGAAGCAGTAACAAGGGCAAAAGCAATAATAGAAGAGAAAAATCCAAATATAGAAGGAAAAGAAGATATTGCTAAAAAAGTTGGTATAGGTGCTGTAATATTTAATGATTTATCAAATAATATAATTAAGGATGAAGTTTTTGATTGGGATATTATGCTTAACTTCCAAGGGGAAACAGGTCCATATATTCAATATATGTATGTAAGAACCAAAAGCATATTAGAAAAAGAAAATTATACTATGAACAAAGAATTAGTAGATATTTCAGAATTAGAAGAACATGGAATAGAATTAATAAAACAAATCTATAGTTTTAATGATATTGTAAAACAAGCAGTAGATAAAAATGAACCATCAATTATATCACGTTATCTAATTGATGTTGCTAAATTGTATAGTAGTTTCTATAATGACAATAAAATAATTGTTGAAGATGAAAAAATAAAAAATACTAGACTTTGCTTAACATATATGGTAGGAAACGTACTAAAAATAGGTACTGGATTACTAGGTATGGAAATGCCAGATAGGATGTAGGGCTTAATAGATGGAAATTAAGTCATATATAATTTAAAAATTTATAAAATGGATTTAGAACAGGTTCTGAATCTAGGAAAGAGGGATTATTATGAGAAAATATTTTGGAACAGATGGAATTAGAAGGATTGCAAACACAGAACTAACACCAGAGTTGGTATATAGGGTCGCAAAAGCAGGGGCATATGTTTTAGCAAAACATTCTGACCATAGTCCTACTATTCTAATTGGTAGAGATACTAGAATTTCTGGAACTTTAATAGAAAGTGCAATGACAGCCGGTTTTTTAAGTTATGGAGCAAATGTAAAACAATTAGGTGTTTTACCAACACCAGCAGTTGCATATTTAACAAAAAAATTAAAAGCAGATGCAAGTGTTGTAATTTCTGCATCTCATAATACTTATGAATTTAATGGGGTAAAATACTTTAGTAATGCTGGAACAAAAATACCAGATGAAATAGAAGAAGAAATAGAAGAGGTTATGGATTCTGGAAAATTAGAAGAACTTACAGCATGCAATGATAAAATAGGAATATCAGAAAACGCAGAAGATTTAGTAGATGAATATGTATATTTCTTTAGAAAAAACTTTGAAGAAATTATAGAAAAATATAATAGAGACGACTTTAAAGTAGTAATAGATACAGCGAATGGTGCAACATATGAAGTGGCAGAAAAAGTATTTTCTAAATTAAAGATAAATCATAAAATTATAAATAATACACCAAATGGAATAAATATTAACAAAGACTGTGGTTCAACACATTTAGAAATGCTTCAAAAATATGTAGTAGAAAATGGATATGATTTAGGAATTGCTTATGATGGTGATGGAGATAGATGTTTATTAGTTGATGAAAAAGGAAAAGTAATTGACGGAGATAAAATATTAGCAATAGTTTCTAATTATATGAAAGCAAAAGGAACATTAAAGAAAGATACATTAGTTGCAACAGTTATGAGCAATTTAGGTTTAGACATTTATTCTAAAGAAAATAATCTTAATTTTATTAGAACAAAAGTAGGAGATAGATATGTATTAGAAGAGATGAAAAAGGGTGGATACAACTTAGGCGGAGAACAATCTGGACATATTATATTCTTAGACTATAATCCTACAGGAGATGGAATTTTAACATCTTTAATGTTTATTTCTATAATGTTAGAAAAAGCTGAAAAGGCAAGTGAATTAGAAGAAATAATAAAGATTTATCCTCAAGTACTAGTTGGTGCTAAAGTTTCTAATGACAAAAAATATGATTTTGATAAAGATGCAGTTATTAGAAATACAATAGAAGCTGTAGAAAAAGAATTTGAAGGAAATGGTAGAGTATTAATAAGAGCATCTGGAACAGAACCATTAGTAAGAGTAATGATTGAAGGTACAGACCAAGAATACATAACAGAAAAAGCTAAATCTATAGCCGAATTAATAGAACAAAGATTAAGCTAAAAAATAAATAAAAGGAAGATGATGTAAGTGGATAAAAAAACATATTATGTAACAACACCAATTTATTACCCAAGTGGTAAATTTCATATTGGTACAGCATATACAACTGTATTTGCAAATACAATGAAAAAATATAAAGAAAAACGTGGATATGATACTTATTTTTTAACAGGATCAGATGAACATGGTCAAAAGATCGGAACTCTTGCACAAGAGAAAAATCAAACTCCACAAGAATATGTAGATGGAATGGCTGAATATGCTAAAGGTTTATGGAAGAAAATGAATATAGAATATAATGATTTCATAAGAACAACAGAACATCGTCATACCAAAGTAGTAGAAGAAATATTTGAAAAACTTTTAAAACAAGGGGATATCTACAAAGGAGAATATGAAGGTTGGTATTGTGTACCATGTGAAACATATTTTACAGAAACTCAATTAGTAGATGGAAAATGTCCAGACTGTGGTAGAGAAGTTAAGAAAATGAAAGAAGAAGCATATTTCTTTAATATGAAGAAATATACTGATAGATTAATAAAATTTTATGAAGAAAATCCTAATTTTATAGAGCCAGAATATAGAAAAAATGAAATATTTAATAACTTTATAAAACCTGGATTGGAAGATTTATGTGTAACTCGCTCAACATTTGATTGGGGAGTACAAGTAAAAAGTGATCCAAAACACGTTGTATATGTATGGCTAGATGCATTAACAAACTATATTACAGCTTTAGGATATGGATCTGATGATGACACATTATTTAAAAAATATTGGCCTGCAGATTTACAAGTTGTAGGAAAGGACATAATAAGATTCCATGGAATATATTGGCCAATTTTCTTGATGGCATTAGACTTACCACTTCCTAAAAAGATATATGCACATGGTTTTATAATGATGAAAGATGGAAAAATGTCAAAATCAAAAGGAAATGTTGTATATCCAGAGATATTAATAGATAGATATGGTTTAGATGCAACAAAATATTTCTTGATGAGAGAATTCCCATACGGACAAGATGCAATATTTTCTCCAGAAGGTTTTGTAGAAAGATTTAACTATGATTTATGTAATGACCTAGGAAACTTATTAAACAGAACAATAGGAATGATAAATAAATATTTTGATGGAAATATTTTTGAATACAATGGACATCAAAATGAACCAGATGAAGAAATAGAAAATTATGCTAATTCTCAAGTAAAAGTTGTGGAAGATAAAATAGAGAACTTACATTTAAGTGATGCTTTAGCAGAAATTTGGAACTTAATTTCTAGAACTAACAAATATATAGATGAAACAGCGCCATGGTTACTTGCAAAAGAAGAGGACAAGCAAGAAAAATTAAAATCAGTAATGTATCATTTAAGCGAAAACTTAAGAAAAGTTGCAATATTAATTAGTCCATTTATGGAAGATACTGCAAATAGTATATTTAAACAATTAGGACTAGAAAATGCAGAATTACAAACTTGGGATAGCTTATATGAATACGATAAAATACCTAATAATACAAAAGTTATAGAAAAAGGTGAACCTTTATTTGTAAGATTGGATATGGAAGAAGAGATAAATTATATAAAAGAGCAAATGAAGGGTAAATAATACTTTATAAAAAGGAGGAAAATTTATTTGGAACTAGACCTATTAAATAATATTAGTAGGGGGCAAAATGAAATTGATGTAACTGAATTTCAGAGGGAGCTTACAAATAAATTAGAAGAAATGGAAAGTAGCTTTACAATAGATAGATTTGAAGGTGATGTTGCAGTATTAGAAAACAGAGACACTGGAGAAATGCTAAATGTTAATAAAAAAGATATACCGCAAGATGCAAAAGAGGGTACAATTTTAAAACTAAATAAAGACAAATATGAAATAGACATAGAGGAACAAAAAATTGTAGAAGACAGAATTAAAAATAAAATGAAAAATTTATGGAAATAAAACAAAAGAAAGAATGGGGTAACTATTATGGCAGAAAAGAAAAAGGATGAAGATAAGCTTAGCCTTTGGGAAAAATCCAAATTAGGAAGAAAAACAAAAGTATATAAAATAAAAACATGGCTTAGCAGGTTAGTTTCTTTAATCATTTTAATTGTGTTACTATTATTGGGAAAAAACTATTGGGAAACACATGATTATGATAGCTTTATAAGGAATGCGTTGGGGAACCAAATAGAAAATGATATTGTAATAAATGACATAAAACAGACTAATACCATAGAAAACGAAGCAGTAACTGCTGGAAATCTTAGAGTTTATTATTTAGATGTTGGACAGGCAGATAGTATTTTAGTTATAGATAAAGACATGACAATGCTAATTGATGCAGGTACAAATGAAGCAGGAGAAACAGTAGTAAACTTCTTAAAAGATAAGGGAATTACTAGGATTGATTATTTGGTTGGAACTCATCCACATGAAGATCATATTGGTGGATTAGATGATGTAATAGACAATTTTGATATTGGAACAATTTATATGCCTAAAATGCAAACTACAACAAAAACATTTGAAGATGTTTTAGAGAGTATTGCAAATAAAAATTTACAAGTTACAACTCCAGTTGTTGGAGATACATTTAGTTTAACAGATGCAAAATGTACTATAATGGCAGTAGACACACAAGATACAGAAGATAATTTGAATTTGTCTTCTATCATTATTAGAATGACATATGGTGGTAATAGTTTCTTATTTATGGGAGATGCAGAAGCAGAAGTTGAAGAGGCTAGAAGCTGGCAGCCGGCAGATGTTTTAAAAGTAGGACATCACGGATCAAAAACATCTTCTAGTCAAAACTTTATTTATCAAGTAATGCCATCTATCGCAATTATACAAGTGGGAAAAGATAATTCATATAATTTACCTAATCAAGAGACTATAGATAAATTGAATGCTGTAGGTGCAAAAGTATATAGAACAGATGAAAGTGGAAATATACTTGTAACAAGTGATGGTTCTAATATACAGGTAGAAACTAATGTAAAATAGATAGGAGAAGACAATGAAAAATTTTATGGAGAAACATTTAAATAAAATAAATATAGGGCTTATTGTGTTAATCGCAATAGTCCCTCTTTTACTATGTTTTAATAGTAGTTTATGGTTTGATGAAGCATATTCTGTGGGAATTGCAAAGCAACCTTGGGGAAATCTATTAATTTCTACAATAAATGATGTACACCCAATTTTATATTATGTATTATTAAAGATATATTCATTAATTTGTGGAACTAGTGTAATTGCATTAAGAATATTTTCTGTAATTCCAATTGTATTGTTAGCAATATTTTCATTTGTAAAAATACGAAAAGAATTTGGAGATAAAGTAAGTTTTTACTTTAACTTAGTATTATTACTTTTACCTGTTACAATGCATTATGGTTCACAAATAAGAATGTATAGCCTAAGCATGTTATTTGTGACAATTACAGCAGTATATGCATATTTAGCATATAAAAACAATAATAAAAAAGACTGGATAATATTTGCAATAGCAAGTATATGTAGTGCATATACACATTATTTTGCATTATTTACTATAGGAATTATAAATATCTTATTACTATTCTTTATTGTAAGAGAAAAGAAAGAACTTTTAAAAAGATGGTTTATATATGGAGCAATACAAATTGTTTGCTATTTACCTGGAATTGCAATATTTTTATTACAATCAACAAGAGTTGCAGGAGGATTTTGGATTAGTGTAAATTATCCAGATATTATAACTCAAATTATAGAATTCTTCTTCCTAGATAGTATTAATTCAGGTTTACCTGCTATATTTGGGTTATTTATAGTAATCTACATGATTTTAAGAGTACATAAATTATATTTAGAAGATAAGAAAAAAATTAGACCAGTTACAATAGCATTAACAACTTGTGGACTTGTAATACTTGTAACATTATTAATTTCTTTTGTAAGAGCTATATTTATACCAAGATATATGTTACCAATGTTAGGGTTATTTATATTTGCTTTTGCATACATATTATCTGTCGAAAAAAGTCGAATAGTAAAAATAGTAGTCGTAATTGGGTTAATTGGATTAACAATATGGAATGGAGTTACTTTATGGAATAAATCATATTCAGAAGAAAATAGTAAGCCAATAGAAGCTATTCAAGCAGAAGTAAAACCAGAAGATATATTTGTATATACAACAATAGGACCTAGCAGTTCTGTTGCAATAAACTTTGACGAAAATAAACAATATTTTTATAATAAAGACAATTGGACTGTAGAAAAAGCATATGGAGCATTTGCACCTCAAATGAAAGTTATAAATAATCTAGATGAAATAGAAAATTATACTGGCAGAATTTGGGTAATAGATGCTGGAGATACTAATATGTATGATTACATAAACGAAATGGAAGGAACTACAGCTATAAAAGATAAAGAAACATACTATCATCCATTTAGTGGAGATACATTTATAATTTCATTATTTGAAAAAAATTAACTTATAAATGAAAAAAATAAAAAAAATTTAATTTGCCGACAAGTTTCGACAAAAAATATCGACACTATATGCTATAATTTGTATATAGGAGGGATGCGATATGGATGTTACTTTAGCAATAAAAAAACATAGAGCGAAACTTGAACAAATGATTTTAGACAATAAAGACTATAATGAAATAGTCAAAGAAAGCCAAAAGTTAGACAAATACATAAATATCGCAATGAAGGAAATCATGGCGGAAGGTAATACAGACTAAAAGCGCTATCCAAATGAATAGCGCTTTTAGTTTGCAATATATGTAAGAAAATTTTAAAAACTAAAATTATTTGTGTAAAGAATAATAGTTAACCATGTAAATATATATTGACATTCAAAAGAATAAGCAATAGAATAATGGGGAGAATGAATTTAAGGAAGGTGATTTTTTATGCCATTTGTAACAACAAAGGATATGTTTGAAAAATCTATGAAGGAGAAATTTGCAATAGGTGCATTTAATATTAATAATATGGAGTTTGTACAAGCAATAATGGATGCAGCAGCAAAAGAAAACTCACCAGTTATTTTACAAACTTCAGCAAGTGCTATAAAGTATGCAAGAGTACCATATTTAAAGAAAATGATAGAAGCTGGTTTGGAAGAACATGATATTCCAGTAGCATTACATTTAGATCATGGCCCAGATTTTGAAACATGTAAAATGTGTGTAGATAACGGTTATACATCAGTTATGTTTGACGGTTCAAAATATGATTTTGAGACAAATGTAAAACTAACAAAAGAGGTTGTAGATTATGCACATGCACATGGTGTAGTAGTAGAAGCTGAACTTGGAAAACTTGCAGGAATAGAAGATGACGTTAATGTTTCTGCAGAAGATGCTATGTATACAGATCCAGAAGAAGCAAAAGAATTTGTAGAAAGAACAGGATGCGATTCTTTAGCAATAGCAATTGGAACAAGCCATGGAGCATATAAATTTAAAGGCGAAGCAAAATTAAGATTTGATATTTTAGCGAAAATCAAAGAAAAAATACCAAACACACCAATAGTATTACATGGTGCTTCAACAGTTATTCCTGAATTAGTAGAAATTTGCAATAAATATGGAGCAGATTTACCAGGAGCTAAAGGTGTTCCAGATGAAATATTACACGAGGCAAGTATATCTGGAGTATCTAAAATAAATGTAGATACAGACTTAAGATTAGCTATGACAGCTGGAATAAGAGAAACATTTGTAGAAAATCCAAGTGTATTTGATCCAAGAAAATATATGGGTAAAGGAAGAGACTTAATTGAAGAAACAGTTGCTCATAAAATAAGAGATGTATTTGGTTCAAGTAATAAAGCGTAGGGATTTGGGGACGTTCCTTTTTTCCCTAGTATAAATAAGTAAAATATAGCCAACTAGATAAAATCTAGTTGGCTAAAAATTTACCAAATTATAACAAATATGGTAAAAATTTCTTAAATATAAGTACGAACAAACGTTTACAACAGATGAAAACGATGCTATAATAAGTTTATACTTATAATTTGGAGTGTGAAGAGAATGCAGAAATATTACTTATGCATAGATCTAAAAACATTTTATGCTTCTGTTGAGTGTGTGGAAAGGGGATTAGATCCATTTAATACAAATTTGGTAGTTGCAGATTCTAATAGAGGAAAAGGAACAATTTGTTTGGCAATATCTCCAAAAATGAAAATGTTAGGAGTAAAAAATAGATGTAGGATTTTTGAGATTCCTCCAACAATAAAATATATAGTAGCCACTCCAAGAATGAAGAAATATATAGAATATTCAGCAAATATATATGCTATTTACTTAAAATATTTTTCAAAAGAAGATATACATGTATATTCAATAGATGAAGCTTTTATGGATGTTACCAAATATTTAAAATTATACAAATTAAATCCAATAGAACTTGCAAAAAAAATAATAAAAGATATATTTAAAACTTATGGAATAACAGCTACAGCTGGAATTGGAACCAATATGTATCTAGCTAAAATTGCACTTGATATTACAGCAAAGCACAATCCAAATAACATAGGTTATCTAAATGAGGAAAAGTACAAAAAAGAATTATGGTATCATAAACCACTTTCAGATTTTTGGCAAATAGGAAAAGGAATAGAAAGAAGATTAAATAAAATGGGAATCTTTGATATGTATGATATTGCTCATACTACTCAAAAAAGGTTATATAAAGAGTTTGGGGTAAATGCAGAATATTTAATAGATCATTCTTGGGGAAAAGAAAGTTGTACTATTGCAGATATAAAAGCATATAAACCTAAAACAAATTCTATAACTAATAGTCAAGTGCTATTTGAAGATTATTCATTTATAAAAGCAAGACTGGTATTAAAGGAAATGGTGGAGTTAGGAAGTTTAAGACTTATAGAAAGTAATTTAGTAACTGATACTGTAGGGCTTTATATAGGATATTCAAAAAATACTATAAAAGCGACAGGAGGAACTAGAAAATTAACCAATTATACAAATATATATTCAGAGCTTTTAAAAGCGTTTTTAGAAATATATGATAAAACCACAGATACAGATATTCCAATTAGAAGAATAGGTGTAAATTTTGCCAATGTAATTGAAACAGAAAGTGTACAATTAAGTTTATTTATAGACCAAGAAAGACTGGATGAAGAAAGAAAATTAGAACTTGCAATGTGCAGTATAAAAAATAAATTGGGAAAAAATGCAATAATAAGAGGAATGGATTTAGAAGGTGGGGCAACAACAATTATGAGGAATAAATTAATAGGGGGGCATAATAGTGGTGAATAGAGTAGCAAGAGCAAAACAATTTCTTCCATTTGATGCATTAAAAGGATTACAAGAAGCGATAAGGGAGAAAGAAGTAGAGTACGAAGAAAAAAGAGATTTAGCCGAAGATACTTTAAATGATTTAAATAATAAATTTAATCAAATTGACAATGGAAGTTTTGTTAAAATAACATTTTATAAAAATGGAAAATATAGCGAAATTAAAGGAAGAGTAACAAATATTGATTATATTAAAAAGAAAATTCAAATTAATAAAAAATATAATATAAATGTTTGTGATATTGTAAATATTTTAATATAATATTGTATAAATAAAAATGATAAAGAAATCAGTATAAAAAAATAAATCAAATAAAAACAGGAGAATTAAAAACATGAAAAATATAGAGTTAAAATATATAGAGATAAATTTATTTGAAAAAGAAGTATATCAATATTATATAGAGATATTCCCGGAAGAAGAAAGAAAACCATTTAAACTAATAAAAACTTCATATGAAAAGCGGATATACAAGTATTATAGAAATTCTATATAAAAATGAACTTGTGGGATTTATGATATTAAATAGAATTAAAGCTAATGGTTATGCTGTTTTAGATTATTTAGCTATATTACCGCAATATAGAAATAATAAATTTGGAACTGAAGCATTAAAAGAGCTAATAAAACAAAATAAAGAAATAAGAGGTATTTTTATAGAAATTGAAAAGGTTGGTTTAGGTAAAGATAAAGAGGAAAACATCAATAGAGAAAAAAGAAAATATTTCTATGAAAAACTAGGTTTTAAAAAATTAAATTATGATTTACTTTTATTTGAGGTTATTTATACACCATATATATATTCAAATTTTAATGATAATGAAGAAGTGGTGGTTGATGAAATTTTAAAAATTTATGAAGAAATTTCAGGTAAAAAACGTATTCAACAAAATTGTAAATTTATTAATATAGCAGAGGATGAAGATTCTAACGACGAAACTGCGAAAATGATGAAAGAGGATGGAACTATAAGTTAATAGAACAAAAATTTTAATAGATTGTTATAAAAAGGACGGAAATATGAATAATACTTTTAAAGCTTTTTTAGAAGAATGTAAGAAAAAATAGGGATTCCAAGGAACGTCCCCAGAATCCCTATTTTAATTATTTACCTTTATCCAATTTTGGAGTATTATCAACATTTTTAAAGCTTAAATACCACGACATACCATTTCTATTTTTATTAATACTTTCATTTCTTTCACGTAAAGCATTAAATGTTTTAGGAGGAGGAACAATCATAGGGTTCCCTGGAACCCAGTTAGCTGGCGTCATACAATTATTTTGGTCAGCATATTGTAGTGCAGTTACAGTTCTTAATATTTCTGGAATGTATCTGCCTATATTCATTGGATAAACAAAGATACTTCTTATAATTCCTTTATCATCAATAATAAATACATTTCTAACAGTCTCTGCAGAACTTACATCATTAGAAATCATTCCATATTTTCTGGCGATAACTCCATTTTGGTCTGCAATAATAGGAAAATTTACAATAAGTCCGGTTTTTAGATAAATATCATATAACCAAGCAAGATGCGAATTTAACCCATCTACGCTTATACCAATAAGAGCAGTGTTTATTTTTTTAAAGTATGTATCTGCCTTGGCAAAACCAATTATCTCGGTTGTACACACAGGTGTAAAATCGCCCGGGTGTGAGAAAAATACTATCCATTTACCTTTATAATTAGAAAGAGAAATGTCTCCCATTGTAGATACAGCATCAAAATCTGGAGCTTCCATACCAATTTTTAAATTATTATTCATCATTATTTCATAATCCATAAAATTAAACTCCTTTAAAAATTTTTTATTATAATATATGAAAAAATTCTGCAGAAGTTACAAGGATAAAAATAGAAAAGAATAAAAAGAATTTAAACGTAAATAATAAAAATAAGGAGGTATGTAAAATGGAAAGTAATCAAAAGATACATTGTTCAGTTGGAAGTTGTAAATATAATGATATAACAGTACAAGAATGTAAATTAAAGGCTATAAATATTATGCCAAATACAAATGTAAATACAGGAAATGAAAAGGAAACAATGTGTGTAAGTTATAAAAACAATAAATAGACGTTAGTAAAAATAACTATAAAAGACATTGCCATTAGGTAATGTCTTTTAAATATTATAAATTTTTTTCACGTAAATTCTTCATAATTTGTTTATTAGCATCTTTCTTTTTTAAATCTTCTCTTTTATCATATAACTTTTTACCCTTACCTAAACCTAGTTCTAATTTTACAAAACTGCCTTTGAAGTAAATATTTAATGGTACTAAAGCATACCCTTTCTGCTTTAACAATCCATATAATTTTAGAATTTCCTTTTTATGTAATAATAGTTTTTTTGGTCTTAAAGGGTCTTTATTATATATATTTCCATGCTCATAAGGACTAATATGCAAATTATATACATAACATTCGCCATTAGAAATACTAGCATAGCTATCTTTTAAATTTACTTTACCTAATCTTATAGATTTAATTTCTGTACCTGAAAGAACAATACCAGTTTCATAAGTATCTAAAATTTCATAATTATGTCTAGCTGTAGGGTTCTTAGCAATTAATTTTGTATTCATAAATTTTACCTCGCTTAATTTGTTAATTAATAATTGTATTATAGCATGAATATATGAAAAGTAAAAGATTAAGCTGCCACAAAAGAGTAGCAGCTTATAGATTAATGTGAAAATTATTCATTATGATTTCTTTTAACTAAATACCATATAAGAAATGCAATTCCTAATACAACAGCTACTACTATTATCCACGACCAAACTGTACCATTAGAAAAAGCTGATGTTGCTGCGGTTGTTGCGGTTCTAGTAGCATTATATGCACCATCTTTCATATCTGTAGCAGCTTCGCCTACATTATTTGTAAAGTCCTTTGCTTGTTCCCTAGTTTTAGTAACAACATTGCTAGACATATCCTTTATTGAGTTAGAAGTATTTTGAACAGCATTTGATGCATCTTGCATAACATTTTCTGTATGTCCGACACCATTTTTGGTAGATTCTGCAGCTTTATGAAGCATATCATTATTAGCAAAAGAATTACCAGTTATAAAAAATATTATTACAGCAGAAAATATAATAAAGGAAATCTTTTTAGCTATATTAGCCATAATTTACCTCCTGCTAAAGTTTGAGGATATTATTTGTAAATAAATTTAATTAAAATTTGCAAACAATAAAAATACCTCAATATTATTTTTAGAAATTTAATTAAAAATATGCAAAAAAAATAAACCAATCTAGCTAAAGATTGGTAATTAATTTATTGTTTTAATCTAATTAATATAGCAATACTTAATAATATAAGTAAAATTCCAATTACAATTAATAAAATATTTAAAATATTAGAAATATCTAAACCACTAGAAGATGTAGAAGAATAAGTATTTGGTGTAGTTGGTTGGTAAGGTGATGCTGTAGCCATAGTGTTAGATGTTTCGTTTGATGTAAGATTCATGTCTATATCATCTGCTGCAAAAGCAGGTGCAATATTTACAAAAAATAAACTTAAAATTATTATTGGTATTAGTAATAAAAATTTTTTTATCATATGTTTAACCCTCCTAAAATGTCCCTTGTTTATATTATTTATTTTATATGTTATAATCATACACAAAAACGTAAAAAAAGTCCATACAAAACTAAAAAAAATTAAAAAAATATTGACAATATAGAATCTTAAATATATCTTTAAGCTAAGGAGTGGTGATATGGACGAATATATGGAAAAATTAGTAAATAGCAAAGAATTCGAATTGTTTAAAAATCTAGATAAAGCTACATTAAAAATTATTTTAATGTATTTAAAATTTAATTTAGTAGAAATGTATCAACAAACAGAAGCTGAAGTTAATAACAATCAAATAAGATATGCTATTATAAAAAGTTGTATACCATCAGACTATAATTATTTAGAATTTTTAATGAATTGTAATTATAGAATAAATTTAAATATCGCTAGGAATGTATTTATAGATAAAATTGGAGATAAAAAAGCTAAATGCCAAAAATGTGGTCTACAATATTGTATAAAATATTTAGTTAGAAATTTTTTATATGAAATATTAAATGCTCAAAAACGAGACAAAGTTGTGATAGATCCAGAAAAGTTAATAAATATGTTTTTAAATGAAGAACCAAAAGAGGTTTTATATAATTCTAGTGATATTAAATTTGACAATATAGATACAGTAACATTAATGTTTGTAGAAATATTATTAAAAAATAAATTTATTAAATTAAAAGAATATAATGCTGATACTAAACTTGCAAAATTTAATGCTCTAAATTTAGTTAAATTAGAAAATAGCATATATTACATTAATAAAATACATCAGTATTATTCAGGAAATTATGATAATGAATTAACAATTAATATAGATGATTTCGAAAAAAATATAGAAATTAATTCAAATGAAAGTTATGAATTTGTATATGGCTTAGCTGCATATTATGAATATTTAATTGAAGTAAAACAGGTAGATGTTATAAAGCAATTAGAAAATTATTTAGCAAGAAGAAATAAGGATAAGATAACTAACAGAGGAAAATATTTTAATAGAATTTATTTAAATAGGCTAGAAAAATTATCTTGTAATAAAGAGACAAAAAATAAGATAAAAAAGCTATTTAATTATGTATTAAATTATAATTACACAACAGCAACACCATTTGTACCTATTAATATTGTAATGTATACAGAAGATAGGGAAATGGCTACAAATATTTCGGAGTTAATTGGTGAATATATGTGGTATTTTGTATATTTAAAGGATAGTACAAAATATTATGAATATTCAATGAATGAGATTATTTCTGATAAAAATCTTATAAATCAAATGTATGTTGATTATAGCAATGGAAAAACTGCATACAAATATGGAATAATACGAATTATGGATTTCCAAAATATAATTTATGCATCAGATAAAGACCAAAATATAATATTAAATTTATTAGCAGAAAAAATATTAAAAAATAATTCTAGAATAGTAACAATGATATATGGAAAAAAAGAGGTAATAAAAGGAATATTAGATAAACATCCAATTTTATCAGAAGATTTATTTAATATAGAATTAAACATTGACGAATTGGATATAAATGAAGTTTATAATATAGTTATAGAAAGATTAAGTTTAACAGAACAATTGACTCCAGAAATAAAAGAAAAGATATACAATTATATAAAATTAAGTTATGGAAGTAGTGAGTTAAAAAATACAGAATATGCTAAAGTATTATTTAATAAGATAATATTAAATGAAAAAAGCACTTTTGATGAGAATAAAAATAAGGTTCTAGAGTTAGAGGATATTCCTAATTTATATAATACAAGAGATTTACCACAAATCTTATCAGAACTAAATGAAATGATAGGACTAGGTAAGATAAAAAAGCAAATTAATAATCTAGTAAGTTTATTAAAATTTAATAAACGAGCAAATATTGATATTTCTAAATTTAATCTTCATATGGTATTTACAGGTAATCCAGGAACGGGAAAAACAACTGTTGCAAGAATTTTTAGTGATATCCTATATAATTTAGGATATACTAAGAAAAATAAACTTGTAGAAGTGTCAGCCAAAGACCTTATAGCAGAATATGTTGGACAAACTGCTGGTAAAACATATAATGTACTAAAGTCAGCTTTTGGAGGAGTGTTATTTATAGATGAAGCATATTCAATTGTCGAAAGTGGTTCTAATGCTTCTTTTGCAAGTGATTGTATGACAACAATATTAAAGGTATTAGAAGATCAGAAAGATAATTTAATAGTTATTTTTGCAGGATATGAAAAGCAAATGGAGAAATTTATAAAATTTAATCCAGGCTTAAAATCTAGAATAGGTTATACAATAAAATTTGATGATTATACGAGCCAAGAATTAATAGATATTTTTAAACAATTAGTGGAAAAAAATAATTTAAAAATTACAGATGAAGCATTAAAGAAAGTAGAAGGCATAATAGAGACATCAAAAAAAGTTGAGGATTTTGGAAATGCAAGATATATAAATCAAATATATCAAGATATTTTAATTGAGCATTCAAGGAACGTGGAAAATATAGAGAATGACGAAAATTTAATGGTTATAACAGAAGATGATATAGATGCAGAAAAATTAACAGCCAAAAATGAAGCAAGAAGGATAGGATTTTAAAATGTATTATACATATATGTTAAGATGTACAGATAATTCAATTTATACAGGAATTACTACTGATTTGGAAAGAAGAATGGATGAACATTTTGCCCAAGGAGAAAAATGTGCCAAATATACTAAAAGGCATAAAGCCAAAAAGCTGGAAGCAGCATGGAGTAGTGAAGATAGAAAACTAGCTTCAAAATTAGAATATTATATAAAACATTTACCAAAAAATGAAAAAGAAGATATTATAAAACACAATAAAAATATAACTGTTCTAAGTGAAAAATTAGATATTGCATCTTATAAAAGAATTAGATTAAAGAGGTGAAAAGAAATGGAAAAAGAAGCATTTTTTAAATTATCATATGGACTATATATTATAACTACAAAATATGAAGACCATTTTGCAGGATGTGTTGTAAATACTGTTGTGCAAGCCACAGCAGAAGAAAAGCCAAAATTATTAGTAACTGTAAATAAAGAGAATGATACTAATGTAACAATTAAAAAATCCAAGAAAATAAATATATCTGTGTTATCACAAGATGCAGATATGTTATTAATTGGTAAATTTGGATTTAGAAGCAGCAAAGATGTTAATAAATTAGAGGGAACAGAGCATATAATGGGAAAAAATGATATTCCAGTAATTACTAAAGCTACATCATCATATATAGAAGCAAATGTAATAAACGAAATAGATTGTGGAACACATACTATATTTGTATTAGAGGCAGAAGAGGCAAAAATATTAACTAACGAGCCAGTTTTGACATATGATTATTATCACAATGTAATAAAAGGAAAGACACCACCAAAAGCATCATCTTTTAGTAATTAAAAGTAGAGGCTCTTATGTTAAATGGAATACTAAAAAAGAGGAGGCAATATAAAAATGCAAGAACATGTGGAATTAGAGGTTTCATTAGAAATAATAATGGCAGAAATTGCAAATTGCATGTTTAATTTAAAAACTAAAGAAGACGAAATAAAACTTAATAAGTTAATAGCACTTCAAGAAAGTGCATATAAAGGAAATAGAGAAAGTGTCAAAAAGATATTAAATAAGGAGTTCTAATATGGAAAGAAGAGAAATTTCAAAAGAAGTATACGATAAGATAATAAAGCAAATACCCAACCCAATAATAGAAATGTTGCCAGATAAACCAGAAAATTTATTAAAATATGCAACCAGAATTAAAGAGGTTCAATTTTCTAAAAATGTTGATGAACCTACCAAAAAATTAATGAAAGAAAAATTATTAAGTGATGAAGAATATTTAAGAACTTTTTTCTTCGTTATGGCTATTACTTTTTATAACAAAAAGAGAGTAGAAAATCCAAAAATAAAAATAGTTGCAGCACAAACAGGGAGTGGGAAAAGCAATTTAACTGCAAAACTTTTAAGAGAAGATGAAAATTATATTTTTGTTGATTCAGATAAATATAAACATTTTAGGTATGATGCGAAAGACATTGCAAATGAATACCAAGTGTTATATCCATTTTTAACAGGACCAGATGGATATGATCATGCAGATAATATATATGAATATGCAATAGCAAACAAATATAATATTATAAAAGAATCTGCACCATCAAAAAATAAAGGTTTATTAAATGTTGATGCAGAAGAGCTTTTAAAAAATAATTATAAAATTTCTGTTTATATCTTAGCCGTTGGTGAACTAAACAGTTTATTATCAGTACATGAAAGATATGAGCTACAAATAATACATGGATTAAAAACTGCAAAATTAACATCTATAGGAAGACACGATGAATCATACGAAGCGTTAATACCAAATGTTAAAGAAATAATAGATGATAAAAGAATAAGTAGAATTAATGTATATATACGTGGAAATTTGGCTAATGAATATAATCCAACACAAATATTTCCTTCTGAGAGATTTTGTGATATAATAGAGGCCCTTAAAGTTGTTAGAGAAGAGGACAATGACAATACTAAAAAAGAATTTAAAGAAAGATATGAATTAGTACATAAACAAATGGAAGCTAGAAAGGCACCAAAGGAACAATTTGAGCAGCTTGAGGAGATTTATAGGAGGAGCATTAAATGAAGGAAGAATATGTAGAGCTTGCTACAGAAATCGTAGAAGATCAATTAGCAACTGTTATAAATGAATATGCAGTAAGCCAAAACCAACAAGCTAATAAATTATTAGAGCAAAAGATAGAAATATTACAACAAATGAAAGGTGAAATAAATAAAGGTAATTCAAATATTATAAAGATGGTATTAAAAAGAAAGAAGAAAGGAATAATATGATTGATTATAACGAAACAAGAGGAATTTCAAAAGAAACATTAAATGAATTATTACAAGAATTAAACCCAGACTTTATAAAAAAATTACCAGATACACCACAAGAGATATTAAAGTTTGCAAGAAGAAGAGTAAACCCGTATATATCTGATAATATTAGCGAAATATTAGCTAAGCAAATGTTGGAAACAAGACAAACAGACAAAGAATATTTGTTGACTTTGTTTAAAGCTATAACTATTACATTTGCTAATGGTCAAGAGCCTTCCAAAAATCCAGTTGCAGCTGTATTAGTATCTCAAACAGGTGCGGGAAAAACTAGCTTAAGAGAATTAATAAATCCTCAAAATCAAGTATATATTGTTATAAATCCGGATTTATATAAAAAGTTTAGATCTGATGCAGAGGAAATCAGAGGAAAAGACAGAACTCATTTTGGAGCCTTAACTGGAATAGATTCATATGACCATGCAGCTAACATCAGAAATTATGCTATGCAAAATGGATATAATATTTTAATCGAAGTGGCTCCTTCATTACAACAGGGTTTGATAGGCGTAGATGAAAAAGAATTAGAAGAACATGGTTATAAACTAGATTTGCACGTTATGGCTGTTGGAGATTTAGTAAGTGCTATATCTATACATCATAGATATGAAACTGCAATATTTGTATACAATGGTAAAGGTGATACTAAATTAACAGATTTACATAGGCATGATGAATCTTATTTGGCTGTTAGCGAATGTTTAGAAGGTATGGATCCAGAAAGAATAAGTTTATATATTAGAAGTAAAAATATAGCTATTCCTCCAAAAAAGATACAAACGGAAGGAAAAACAATGACAGAAATTTTAAATATGCTACAAAGAGAAAGATCTGCTTCAAATTATGCATATGTAGTAGGTAGCGGAGAAACATCTTTTATATCAGATTACCAAGATATATTACAATTAATGAAAAAAAGAAATGCTCCACAAGAAGAATATGAGCAATTAAATAATATATATGGAAGATATGTACATTATAAAAGTCAAATTAAAAGTGTAGAAGAAAGGTAAAAATAACAATAAGCGTGCTGATTATTAAACTCAGTACGCTTATTGTTGCTTGTTCCGAAACAATAGTTAAGATAAAGTTATATTCTTTCTAATTTTATCTGGCATAAAACAATATGCATGTTTTTGCCAAAATTTCATGGCTGGCAAATACAAGTCATCCCCAGGCTCTAATTTCCAAGGGCGTGGCATAGGCTCTAATCCGGTAAATTTTATGTTAGTAATAACATAAAATACGCCATCTACATCAGCCATCTTTTCAAAATCAATCGAAAGACGCTGGACTTTTTGAGGAGAAGCAAAAGTCATATAAACCGGATACTTTTCTCCCTGTCGAACGACCTTTACAAGGTCATCAGCATCTTCGTAGAATGACAAAGGGGTAAAATCGGCATAACCAATAACTGATTTTGTTTTTACCCTATAATTTTCGCTTTTGGATTCCAGTTTCGCATGACTAACAACTTTCCTTAAAAAAGCAATATTAATATTGCAACAGAAATCTCTCGCGAAGTATACAGGGTATAAATTATTAGCATGCCCTATAAATTTAAGATTCCTTTTCCAGAAAGCTTTTGAAACTTCATAGGAATCTTTATATTTTATAAGAGCTACTATTAGCCTGCGCATATGTCCTTTGCCAGAAAGCTCATATGGGATAAGCGAAGAGATTCGCTCCATATCCTGATACAAATATGAGCCTTCTATAACTTCTTTTACCATATCTAATGTAACATGTTTATCAAGCTTAATTCCATACCGTTGATAAACTTTGAAACCATTCTTAGATACAGCAAGTATTTCTTTAGGTGGTGAGTTATAATTTTTCATAACATTTAGTTCTTAATAAATTAAGAACTACCTCCTTTCTAAAACTACAAGACCAGCAAAAGGAAACTATCCTTTATATGCCAATCAACTGTTTTGTTACAATGTCATTATATAAGCATATTTTGGATAATACAAGTTTTTTGCAAAATTAAATAAATTTTTGTATAATAATGTCACATAGTTATTAATGAAAATTAATGTTAGGAGGAAAAATGTTAAATATAGGTTGTCATTTATCAATATCTAAAGGATATGAAAATATGGGGAAGGAAGCAATAAAAATTGAGGCTAATACTTTTCAGTTTTTTACAAGAAATCCTAGAGGAGGAAAAATAAAAGAATTAAATATAGAAGATATAAATAATTTATTAGAACTTATGAAGAAAAATAATTTTTCTAAAATATTAGCACATGCACCATATACAATGAATTTATGTTCAGACAAAGAAGATATTCGTGAGTTTGCTAAAAACATGATGAAAGAAGATTTAGAAAGAATGGAATATTTTCCAGGGAATATGTACAATTTTCATCCAGGAAGTCATGTGGGACAAGGAGTAGAAGAAGGTATAGAATATATTGTTAAAGCTTTAAATGAAGTACTTACCAAAAATCAATCTACCACAGTGTTGTTAGAGACAATGGCAGGGAAAGGAACAGAGATAGGAAGAAGTTTTGAAGAAATAAAAACAATAATAGATAAAGTCAGTTTAAAAGAAAAATTAGGAGTTTGTCTTGATACCTGCCATATAAATGATGCAGGATATGATGTAAGTGATATTGATAAAGTATTAAATGAATTTGATAAAATTATAGGTTTAAAATATTTAAAAGCAATACATTTAAATGATAGTATGAATGAATTAGGAAGTCATAAAGATAGACATCAAAAAATAGGAGAAGGTACAATAGGCATTACAAATTTTGAAAAAATTATAAATCATCCAGTGTTAAAAGATTTGCCATTTTATTTAGAAACACCAAACGATTTAACAGGATATGCAAAAGAAATAAGCTTACTAAGAAATTTGTATAAAAGTTAAAATAGAAGAAGGAGAGAAAATTAATGCTTTCAGTAATGGAGGTAAAGAAGAGATTACCAAGAGATTTTATAGAAGAATTATATAGTTTGCATTCGCCATTAGTTGCAGATAAAATATTAGCCGGAATGGCAGGAAAAAGAAATACTACTTTGCGTGTAAATACATTAAAATATAATATTCAAGACCTAATGAGATATTTTAGAGAGATAAATATCAAGTTCGAAAGAGTTAGTTTTTTTAACAATGCATTAATAATAAAAAACGCAACCGAAAAAGATATTCAAAAGCTAGATATTTACGAAAAGGGATATATTTATTTGCAGAGTTTGTCTAGTATGATTCCACCACTAGTACTAGACGCGAAAGGAAATGAGCAAATATTAGATATGGCATCAGCACCAGGAAGTAAAACAACACAAATCTCTGCAATGATGAATAATACAGGACATATTATTGCAAATGAGTTGGACAAGATAAGATGTGAACGTTTAAAATTTAATTTAAACAATCAAGGAGCAACAAATGTAGAAGTAATAAATGGGTATGGTGAAAAATTAGGCGAGAAATATCTAGAAACATTTGACAGAGTTTTATTAGATACACCATGTAGTGGAGAAGGTAGATTTATTGCAGAAATAGCAGGTACATATCGAAACTGGTCATTAAAAACAGTAAAAGAACTTTCAAAAATACAAAGAAAACTTATAAAAAGTGGGTATAATGCATTAAAACCAGGTGGAATAATGGTATATTCTACATGTACATTAAATTTAGAAGAAAATGAAGATATTTTAAAATGGGCGTTAGAGAATTTAAACTTAAAAATAATGGATATAGATTTAAATATAAAGAACGCAATTCCAGGAGACAAACTGGGTACAAATTTAGGGTTAGAAAAAGCAATAAAAATATTGCCTAATAAAGAAACAGAAGGTTTTTTTATAGCAAAATTAAGAAAAATTTAGCAAGGAGGATAAAATATGGAGTCAAAAATTGAAGAAGCAGTTAATAAAAAGAAAAATGGGTATAATTGTGCACAGGCAGTAGCTTGTACTTATTGTGATTATGCAGGAATTGATGAAGAAACAATGTTTAATATATGCCAAGCTTTTGGTACTGGCATGGGAACACTAGAAGGAACTTGTGGCGCAATAGTTGGAGCAGGTGTTGTTTTAGGAATGATGAATAAGCAGAGATTAAAAACGAATCAAGATATAAGAAAAATTATGCAGGACTTTAAAGCTCAAAATTCTACAGTTATTTGTAAAGAATTAAAAGGAATAGGAACAGGAAAAGTCTTAAGAGAATGCAATGATTGTGTACGAGATGCTGCTAGATTTTTAGAAAATATAATTGAAGAAAAAGAAAAACAGGTTGACGTAATTTAAATTAGATGCTAAAATAGAACTATGTTTTAAGAGTTTACCTAAGAGTATAAACTTGAGCGGTAAAGGGTAATTGGAAATTACTTACACTTTAAGTAAGATTGGATAAGAAATAATTCGAGTCTTACAAAGGAGTCTTAAAGATTTCTTTGTAAGGCTTTTTTTCTTATATATTAAAAGATATAATATACTAAAATAGAGATATATTTGTAAAAGGGGATAAAAATTATGAAATTTGAAGAGATGAAAGAAGAGGAACTAAAAGAAACGCTAGAATTGGTAAAAAGAGTTTTTGATGAATTTGAAGCACCAGATTATACAGGCGAAGGAGTAACTAATTTTTATAAGTTTATTGCTTATGATAGTATCTTAGAACAATTAAAAAATAATTTTAAAATTTTTGTTGCAAAAGTAGAAGACAAAATAATCGGAATGGTTTGTATAAGAGATTGTTCTCATATTGCAATGTTATTTGTAGATAAAAAATATCATAAAAAAGGAATAGGAACAGAATTAATGAATATAGCAAAAAATTATTGCAAAGAAAAAAATGGAGACAATTATAAGATAACAGTGAATTCAGCACCATTTGCAATAGACTTTTACCATAAAATTGGTTTTAAAGATACTGGAAAAGAGCAAACGGTTGATGGAATAAGATTTTTACCAATGCAAATTTCAATATATAAATTTAAAGAATATGGAGCTGAATATTTTGACTACTTATACCAGACAAAAAAAGAATGTTTTAAATGGTATGTAGAAAAAATATATGGTCCTTGGGAAGATGAATTTCAGGTAGAATTTTTTAAAAACTTTATAAGAGAAAAAAGAAATTACATAAAAATAATAATTTATAATGATAGACCAATAGGTATGTTTACAAACTATATTAATGAGGATGGAAACGATTTTATAGATTTATTTTACATAGATAAAGTCTACCAAGGAAACGGAATTGGAACACAAATTTTGAAGGAACAATTATTAGTAGATAAAAAGAGTAATGTAGATACTGTATTACAAGTATTTAAAGAAAATCCTGCCAAAAAATTATATGAAAAAGTTGGATTTGAAGTATATGATGAAACAGATACTCATTATAAAATGATTAAAAAGATAAAGGAGGAATAGCTATGGCTAAATTTGTATTAATATGTGGACCACAAGCTGTGGGTAAAATGACAGTGGGTCAAGAGCTTGCAAAATTGACAGGGTTAAAATTTATGCATAACCATGAAACGATAGATTTACCATTAAAGTTTTTCGAATTTAAGTCAGAGCAAAGAGAACGTTTAACAGATTTGTTTAGATTTTCAATCTTTGAGGAAGTTGCAAAAAGTGATTTAAAAGGAATGATATTTACTTTAATGTGGGCTTTCGAAAGACAAGAAGATTGGGATTGGGTACAACGAATAAAAGATATATATGATAAAGAAAATGGTGAATTTTATGTTGTTGAACTAGAAACAACTTTAGAAGAAAGGCTAAAAAGAAATAAGACCGAAAATAGACTAAAAAATAAACCTACTAAAAGGGATTTAGAATTTAGTGAGAAGGAATTATTAAAATCTGTAGATAAGCATAGACTAAATTCATATGAAGGAGAAGTAAAATACGAAAATTATATAAAAATAAATAACACAAATATCTCGGCGAAAAATACAGCAAAAATAATACAAGAAAAGTTTAAATTATAGGAGGAAATTTACAATGGAAGATGAATTAGAATTAATATTTCCATCAAAAGAATATAAAGAACAAATAGAAGAATTTAAAGAAGAATTTATACAAAATAATGAAAATAATATACCTGGTGGTGGAGGATTAGAAAGAGAAGAAACATTTGAAGCTTGGATGCAAAAAATTAATGATGATCTTTCAGAAGAAAAAAGTAAAGCAAGAGGAAGAGTTCCATCAGTATTATATTTAGCCTTTAGAAAGCAAGATCAAAGATTAATAGGAATAATTCAAATAAGATGTAAATTAAATGATTATTTATTAAATTTTGGAGGACATATTGGAGATTCCATAAGACCTTCGGAAAGAAATAAGGGCTATAGTACAAAAATGATAGCTTTAGCGCTTAAAGAGGCTAAAAAATTAGGTATAGGAAATGTTCTAATGACTTGTAATAAAAACAATTTAGCATCTGCTAGAACAATTATAAAAAATGGTGGTAAATTAGAAAATGAAGTGATTGAAGATAATAAAATAGTACAAAGATATTGGATAACTTTAAAAAAGAGATATGCAGATGGTAGAAATAAAGCTAACCATATATTAGAAAGTGATTTTAAAAATTTAAGAATAGATAATTATGAATTTAAAGGGAATATATCTTTGTTAACAATAAAAAAAGTTAGAAAAGAATGGCGAATAGATGTAGAACAAAGGTGCATTTTAGCTAACAATTACAATTGGCTAGAAATATACCCAGATGGTGAAAATTATTGTATTACTACAATGTTTGATGAGAATGATAATATAGCTGAATGGTATTTTGATATTGCAAAAGAACTAGGAGAAGAGAATGGAATTCCATATGAGGATGACCTTTATTTAGATGTAGTAATAGTGCCAGATGGAAGAATACATATATTAGATGAAGATGAATTAAAAAGTGCATATGATAGAAAAGAAGTAAGTAAAGAAGAATACGAAATGGCTTATAGAGTTGCAAATAAGATTATAGAAAAAGGAAAAAATAAGAAATATTTAGATGAACTAACAAAATTTACAACAAAATATTTAAAAATATTAAGAGGTGATAAAGATGTATTATAAAAAATTAATTGGAAAGAATATTTATTTAGCTCCAAAGACAATAGAAGATGCAGAAAAGTATGCAGAATGGTTAAATGATTTTAGGACTACAGATTATTTAGGCAAGAGTGGAAAGATAATGACGTTAGAAAAAGAAAGAGAATATTTAGAAACTCATATAGATGATGAAGCAACACTTAATATTATAACATTATCAGAAGATAAATTAATAGGTACAGTAGGAATAGAAAATATAGATCATCTAAATAAAAGAGGAACTTTAGGAATTTTTATAGGAGATGTAGAAGAAAGAGAAAAGGGTTATGGAACAGAGGCAATTAATTTAATTTTGGATTATGGATTTAATTATTTGAATTTAAACAATATAAAATTAGATGTTGTAGAATTTAATGAAAGAGCGATAGCATGCTATAAAAAATGTGGATTTAAAGAATGTGGTCGAAGAAGAAAATGCGAATTTATTGATGGAAATTATTACGATAGAATCAGTATGGATATTTTAAAAGAAGAGTTTACAGATAAATACATATTAAATAGAAATATTTAGCAAAACAGTTAAATTATGTAGACTTAATCAGCTAAATATGTTAAAATAATAACGGTAGTAACTGCAGTTGAATTATACATAGGAGGGTAATTATGTGGAAATATTTTAAAGACTTAGAACGGACAATGTCTGTTCGTGGACTAAATGATCTGGCGATTGAAATGGCTGAACTTTATGCAAACAGTGCAGCTATTACAAAAGCTGACTTGGCACAGGAAAACGATATGACTGTAAAATTAGTCAGTGAACTCCTAGATTATGCAGTAGTGCATAGTCTGGTAAGCGAAGCAACAGTTGGTCTGATGGAAAGAAGATCACTTTCAAATCAAAAAAGGCACTCACCAGAGGGGGAAAGTTTTTCAGCAAAACATCATTATGCAGAACTTCGTAGAAAGCGAGTAGAACATCAAGTTTTCAGTTTTTCCGAAGAAAAGATTAGAGAACTGGCACTCGCTTTTGCAGAAGAAACTGATAAAAGCAAGGAGGATATAGCCATAAGATATGATATAGCCAAAAAATCAGTAGATATTCTACTGAAAAAAGCTATAACTCAGAGTATTTGTGATGATGAAACCTTTAAAAAAATTGAAGAAAGGTCTATCAGGCACAATGATAGTCCCGAGACAAGAGCCTTTTTTAGGCAGCTTCACGAAAGACGCGAAGCAAAAAAGAAAAATTTTTTTGCATAGTCATACCCAGAACACAGAAGCAACATGGAAGATATTTTTCCAGTTGCTTTTGTGTTTTTCTGTGTGTTAAAAGTGTGTACTTCAGTGGCAGAGCTTAAAGTTCAAAAATCATGTAAACTACAATAGATTTTGAATTAAATATATTTATTGGTAATATAAAGTATAAAACAAATAAAAATAGAAACAATAAACAAAGGAGGTAAAAATATGGAAGAGAAAAATTTAAAAATCTTAAAAGAAATTCATAAAGGTACAGTAATGGGAATGAATTCTATATCCTTTGTTGCAGAAAAGCTTGATGATAACGAGTTAAAAGATAACCTAAGTTTTCAATATACACAATATGGGCAAGTCATGGACAGAGTAAATAAACTATATGAAAACTATGGAGAAATACCAGAAGAGAAAAATATAATGAATAAAGTAATGGGATGGACTGGAGTGCAAATGAATACAATAAACGATAAAAGTCCATCAAAAATAGCAGAGATAATGATAGAAGGAACAACAATAGGAATTATAGAAGGAAGAAAAATAATAAACCATGAAGCAGATCAAGCTTCAAAAGATGTACGAGATTTATTAAATAACTTTGTAACATTCCAAGAAAACAATGTAGAACAATTGAAAAAGTTTTTATAGGGATTTATCGGGATTTGGGGACGGTCCTAAAATCCCTGTTGGAAAAAAGAAATGTTCAAAAATTCTGATAGAAAGCAAAGTCCAAAATCTCGTTTTTATGTGATGAAAATAAAATAATACTTGCAAATATTGGTAACAGCAGGTATAATAGTAATACAATTGAATTTAATTATGTTTTAAAAAGAAACCAAGTAGTAATTTATAATAACTTATAGAGAAGCAATGGTTGGTGGAAATTGCTAGTATATAAATTTACGAATTACATTTCTTATAGTAATTAACGTGTAGCTACGATAAGCTGTAAAGAGGCAATTAAAAATTGTAAATAAAGGTGGTACCACGAGACACATCGTCCTTTAAGGAGATGTGTCTTTTCGAATTTTTAGGAGGTGATGCTATGACCCAATCGTTTAGAATGAAAACAATAATCGATGGGTTCTTCTACGAAAATTCATATAATATAATCAAAAAACTAAAATAGTAAGGAGAATATTAATATGGATAATGGATTAGAAAAAATAAAGAGAAAAGCAGTAGATATATTTTCGGAAGAGGAATTAGAACAAAAATTAAAAAGTGGAAGAAAACTTACAATAAAATTAGGAGCAGATCCATCAAGACCAGATTTACATTTAGGTCATACAGTTGTATTAAGAGCATTAAAGACATTTCAAGAAATGGGACATGAAGTTGTATTTGTTATAGGCGATTTTACTGGAATGATTGGAGATCCATCTGGTAAAAGTAAAACAAGACCAGCTTTAACATTTGAACAAACAAGAAAGGCTGGAGAAACATACTTAAATCAAGTTACAAAAATATTAGATAAAGATAAAACAAGAATTGCATATAATTCAGAATGGCTTTCTAAGATGAATTTTAAAGATATTATAGAATTAACAAGCAAATATACAGTTGCTAGAATTTTAGAAAGAGATGATTTTAAGAATAGATATGAGAACAATTTACCACTATCTATGCATGAACTTTTGTATCCTTTAATGCAAGGATATGATTCTGTAGCATTAAATGCAGATATAGAAATTGGTGGAACAGATCAAACATTTAATTTATTAGTTGGTAGAGAACTTCAAAAAGATTATGGGCAAGAAAGACAAGTTGTTTTAACATTTCCATTATTAGTTGGCTTAGATGGAAAAGAAAAAATGAGCAAATCATTAGATAACTATATTGGAATTGATGAAAGTTCAGAGGTAATGTATGAAAAGGCCATGAAAATTCCAGACGAGGTATTAATAGATTATTTTAGACTAACAACAGATATAGACTTAAAAGAGGCAGAAAATTTAATCAGAGAGAATATAGTGAAGGCTCATAAAAGATATGCAGAAGAAATTGTTGGAATGTATCACGGAGAAGATAAGATAGCTGTTGCAGAAGAAAGATATCGCCAAGTAGCAAAAGGTGGAATACCAGAAAATATACCAGTGTTTAAACTAGAAAATAATGAAAAAATAAATATTTGTGAATTACTTATAAAAGTTGGATTTGCATCTTCTAAAAGTGAAGCTAAAAGAATGGTAATAGGTAGAGGGGTAAAAGTGGATGGTGAGATTATCGAAGACATATCAACTACTCTAAAACCAAAAGAAAAAATTTTACAATTTGGAAAAAATAAATTCGTAAAGATAATTTAAAGTAAAAGATGTCCTTTTTTGAGAGAGGACATTTTTAATTTTCAACTATTTAAAATAGTTGCTTTTACAAAGCAATTACAATATAATAGCATAGTATAGAAAAAAGGGATTTAAGGAACGTCCCCAAATCCCTGCTAAAATCCTGAAAGGAGACAAAAATGAACTTTTTAGAATTAAGAGAAAAATATCCAGAATTTTCATATAACTGGTATAAAATAGAAGAAAACGAGAATGAATATAAAATAACTTATGAATTTGAAATAAAAGGACTTTCAAAATTTAATCCAACATGGACAATTCCAAAAATGGATAAATCTAAAAACAATATTCCTAACAAAGAATTATTAGAAAATATGGTTTTTAATTTAGGAATGGTTGAGCTTGTAAGTTATTGGAAAATAACTTGCGCACCTCATGTAACTGTAAAAAATATATATTTAAGTCAAAAACAAATCGATTGGTGGAAAAAGTTATATTTCTATGGACTTGGTGAATTCTTCTATAAAAACAATATAAAAACAAATATAGATGAATTTATGAATATTACAGCTGGAACAAATAAACTATTAAAATCAGAAATTAATATAAGTGATGAATTTACTGGTGCTTTAGTTCCAATAGGTGGAGGTAAAGATTCTATAGTAACTTTAAATGTAATTAAAGATGATTTTGCAAACAACATGTGTTATGTAATAAACCCAAGAGGAGCAACAGAAGAAACAGCAGAGACTGCTGGATATGGGGAGAATAAAAGATGTTATGTAAAAAGAACTTTAGATAAAAATATGTTAGAACTTAATAAACAAGGATATTTAAATGGTCATACCCCATTTTCATCTATAGTAGCATTTTCAGCACTTATAGTAGCATATTTAAATAAGAAAAAATACATAGTATTATCAAATGAAGCAAGTGCAAATGAATCTACAATATATGAAGAGGAAGTAAATCATCAATATTCTAAAAGCTATGAGTTTGAACAAGATTTTAATGAATATGTTAAAGAAAATATATTAGATGGAATAGAATATTTTAGTTTATTAAGACCAATAAGTGAATATCAAATTGCAAAACATTTTGCTAAATTATCTGAATTTTATAGCATTTTTAAAAGTTGTAATGCAGGAAGTAAAGAAAACAAGTGGTGTGCAAACTGCCCAAAATGTTTATTTGTATATATAATTTTATCTCCATTTATGAATAAAAAAGATATGATAAATATTTTTGGAGAAGATTTATTAGAAAAAGAAAGTTTAAAAGAAACAATGGAAATGCTTTCTGGAATACAAAAGAATAAACCTTTCGAGTGTGTAGGTTCAAGAGATGAAGTAAATACAGCAATTTGTGAAACAATAAAAAGATGTGAAGCAAATAATGAGGAATTACCATTATTATATAAATATTATAAGACGACTAAAAAGTATGAAGAATACATAAACAAAGAGAACACATATGACAAATTTTATAATCCAGAGAATAATGTACCAGAACATTATAAAGAAATGTTAAAGAAGAGTGAGATAATATGAAAAGCACAATACTAAATAAATTTAAGGAAGATTTAGAAAATAAAAAAATAGCAATTTGGGGACTTGGAAAAGAAGGAATATCTACTTTGCAATTTATACAAAATAATAATATAAGGTATAAAGAATTAGGTATTTTAGATCAAAAAGATTTTCCAGAAATAGAAGGAGTAAAAAAATTAAGCAACCCAGAAGAGTTAAATGAATATGATTTGATATTTAAAAGTCCAGGAATAGTTGCAGATGCAACTATAATAGACATTGAAAAATTAACATCACAAACAGAAGAATTTATTAAAATTTTATCTAAACAAATAATAGGGATAACTGGAACTAAAGGAAAAAGTACAACATCTAGTCTTACGTATACTATTTTAAAAAAATATTATCCAAATACTGTTTTAGTGGGAAATATAGGAATCCCATGTTTTAATGCAATAAACGAAATAGATGAAGATACAAAAATAGTGTTTGAACTTAGTTGCCATCAATTAGAGTTTATACGATATTCACCACATATTGCGGTAATTTTGGATTTATATCCAGACCATTTAGATCATTATAAAACATTTGAAAATTACATTAATGCAAAACTTAATATTAATAAATTTCAAACAGATGATGATATTTTTATTTATGGAGAAACTTGCAAAAAATATATTCACAGCAAAATAAAAAATAATATCTGCATTAATGATTATATAAAAGATAGAAATATAATGACAGAAAATAATAGCATACAAATTTTAAATGATGAAACTAATTTGATAGGTGAGCATAATTTCTTTGATATTGCTGTTTCATACTATATTTGTAGCGAAATATATAAAATATCAAATGAAGAGTTTAAAGTAGCTTTAAAGGATTTTAAAGGCTTAGCACATAGATTAGAATATGTTACTACTAAAGATAATGTTTCATACTATGATGATTCAATTTCTACAATAGGAGAAACAACAATAGAAGGAATTAAAGCTTTAAAAAATGTAAATACATTAGTATTAGGTGGTATGGATAGACAGATAGACTATTCTAATTTAGAGGACTTTATTATACAAGATGAAAATTTGGAGAATTTAATTTTTATGCCAGATACAGGGACAAGAATATATAAAGAATTACAAGACAAGGGAAACAATAAAAAATGTTATTTAGTAAATAATTTAGAAGAAGCAGTAAAAAAAGCAAAAGAAGTAACAAAGAAAAATACAATTTGCTTACTATCTCCAGCGGCTGCAAGTTATGGATTTTTTAAAAATTTTGAAGAAAGAGGAAATAAATATAAAGAATTACTAAAAGAACTTTAGTGATAGTGAAGTGACCCAAAAATGTTATTCAAGAGAGTTTAACATTTTGGGTCTTTTTTTGTATACAAACATATAAAGTATGAATAATTCACAAAGAATTCACAGTACATCAATTGACAAGTGACATTGTGTCATATATAATATATGATACAGTGTCATTTTGAAGTTAAGATAAATAAGAGCACAATAATCAAAAGACACCAAATAAATAATCAAATTTTATAGTTAAGAATATAATACAAATGAAAGGAGGAAAAAATGCCAACAAATACGTTCTTCAATTTACCTGCAGAGAAGAAGCATAAAATATTAAAAGCTGCAAATAAAGAGTTTGCAAGAGTTCCACTAGAACAAGCTTCTATAAAAAATATTGTAGAAGATGCAGAAATAGCTAGAGGCAGTTTTTATCAATATTTTGAAAATAAGCAAGACTTGTTCGAATATATTATGACTTCAAAGACTGGTGATATGGAAAAAAATTTAATAGAAATGATAGAACAAGAAAATGGCAATATAATAAACATTTTTATTAATATATATGATCACTTAATAGAAGTAGGTAAAATAAGAAGAAATAATAAACTTTTTAGACAAATATTTGAAAATATTAAAACGAGTGACAATCTAATGCTTACAAGAAAAGAAGAAATGAACAAAAAATTAGAGAAAATACTACAAGATTTGTATTCAAAAAATAAAGATATTTTAAATATAAAAAATGAAGAAGAATTTAAGCTGGTAATAGAGATATTGTCAGCAATAACAAGACGAAGAATTGTAGCTTCATTAAAATATAAAAATTCAGCTGAAGCAAGAGAAGATTTCTTAAAGGAAATTGAATATATAAAAAGAGGAATTTTAAAGTAACATAAAATATGAACTTTAAGCTACCATCGAAATCTTTGGTTTCGTACTGGTGGGCTATATGCGGAGCTAAGCTCCGTCTATAAAGTTCAAAAATTTCAAAAAGGAGAGAATAAACAATGTTAAAAGTATTAAAAAACTTAAAACAATCTGCTATTTCTGTAATAGCAATTATTATACTTTTATGTGTTCAAGCTGCAACAGATTTAGCATTACCAACATATACTTCTAAAATTGTAAATATAGGTATTCAAGCACGGTGGAATAGAAAATTCTGCACCTGAATATATCGCTAAAAACCAAATGGATAGTCTTTTAAAATTTACAAATGATGATGAAAAAATATTAAATGATTATGAAATTATTTCTAAGGATAGTAAAGATTATGAAAAAGGTGTTAAAGATTATCCAGAAATTGCAAATCAAGAAGTGTATAAATTAAAAGACATTAGTAAAGAAGAACAAGAAAGTTTAAATCAAACTATAGCAAAACCTTTACTTGCGTTGTCTAGTTTTGAAGCACCAGAAGAAGTAAGTAAAGAAGATATGGATTTAATGCTGGGATTTGTAGAAAATGATGATGAAATATTAAATTCCTATACATTATTAGAAGATGGAAATACATACAAGATTAATGATATCAGTAGTATAGAAAAAGGAAAATTAAATATTAATTTAATAAATGGATTGCTTGTAAAACAAATGGTATCAAATGAAGAAACAGCTAATCAAATTAAAAACAATATGTTAGAGAATATTCCAGAAGAACAAAGAACTGTAATGGAAAATATGTCTTTAGCAGAAATAATAAATATGATGCCAGCAGAGCAAAAAACAAATTTTATAAACACAATAGAAGCAGAATTACCAAATACAATAGATACAATGATTACTAATTTATCAGATTCTATGGTAGAACAAGCTGCAATACAAGAAGTAAAATTACAATATCAATATTTAGGAGCAGATACAGATAGTATACAAAATACATATATTTTAATATCAGGCTTACAAATGTTAGGAATAGCATCTATCACTATGATAAGCGCAATTTCAATAATGCTATTATCTTCAAGAGTAGCTGCTAAACTAGGTAAAACATTAAGAGAAAAAATATTCAAGAAAGTATTAAGCTTTTCTACAGAAGAGTTTAACGGATTTTCAACAGCATCTTTAATTACACGTACAACAAATGATATACAACAAATTCAAATGCTATTAACAATTTTATTTAGAGTTGTTGTATATGCACCAATTATAGCAATAGGTGGATTTATAAGAGTGTTATTTAATAGTGATGCATCTATGGCTTGGATAATCGGTTTGGCTGTAATTTGTATTTTTATAATTGTTCTTACATTGATGATTATAGCAATGCCTAGATTTAAAATATTACAAAAATTAGTTGATAAATTAAATTTAGTATCACGTGAAATATTAACAGGAAGTCAAGTAATTCGTGCTTTTAATACAGAAGAAAGAGAAGAAAAAAGATTTGATGGAGCCAATACAGATTTAATGAAAACACAAGTTTTTGTAAATAGAGCAATGAGTATAATGATGCCTGCTTTAATGCTTGTTATGAACTGTATAACAGTACTTATTGTATGGATTGGTGGTCATAATGCAAATGAAGGAATAATGCAGGTTGGAGATGTAATGGCATTTATTCAATATACAATGCAAATAGTAATGGCATTCTTAATGATATCTATGGTATCTATAATGTTACCACGTGCTAGTGTATCTGCAGAACGTATAAATGAAGTATTAGAAACAGAACCTAAAATAAAAGATAAAGAAGAAACAAAACAATTTAAAGCAGATAAAAAAGGATATGTTGAATTTAAGGATGTTTCATTCCATTACCCAGATGCGGATACAGAAGTTATAACAGATATTTCATTTACAGCAAAACCTGGTGAAACCACTGCTTTAATCGGAAGTACAGGTAGTGGTAAATCTACAATAGTAAATCTAATACCAAGATTTTATGATGTAACTGGTGGAGAGCTATTAGTAGATGGAGTGAATGTAAAAGACGTAAGTCAAAAAGAATTAAGGAAAAGAATTGGATTTGTACCACAAAAAGGAATATTGTTCTCTGGAACAATAGAATCTAATATAAAATATGGTAATGAAAATATAACAGATGAGCAAATGGTAGAGGCTGCACAAATTGCTCAAGCCGAAGAATTCATCGAAACAAAACCACAAAAATATCAAGAACCAATATCACAAGGTGGAGGTAATGTTTCTGGTGGTCAAAAACAACGTTTATCAATAGCTAGAGCTATTGCAATAAATCCAGAAATATTAGTATTTGATGATAGTTTCTCAGCATTAGATATGAAGACAGATAAGATATTAAGAGAAGAACTTGCAAAACGTACTAAAGATAAGACTGTAATAATTGTAGCACAAAGAATTAGTACAATTATGAATGCAGATCAAATAATAGTATTAGATGAAGGAAAAATTGTAGGAAAAGGAACACATGAGGAATTATTAGAATCATGTGAAACTTATAAACAAATAGCTTTATCACAACTTTCAAAGGAGGAATTGGAAAATGGCAGAGAATAAAAATGTAAGACCTCCAATGGGAGGTATGCGACATGGCGCAGGTAGAGTAGTAGAAAAACCAAAAGATTTTAAAGGAACTACTAAAAAACTATTAAAAAATTATTTGGCAAAATATAAAATACCAATTATAATTGTTATTTTATTTGCTGTTGGAAGTACAATATTTTCAATTATTGGACCAAAGATTTTAGGTAATGCCACAACAGAGATTTTTAATGGCTTAATGAATAAGTTATCTGGTGGATCAGGAATAGACTTTGGTAAAATAGGAACAATACTTCTTACATTATTAGGTTTATATGCTTTAAGTGCTTTATTTTCTTTAGTACAAGGTTTTACAATGACTACAGTAACACAAAAAATTACATATAAAATGCGTAATGATTTAGTACACAAAATTAATAAATTGCCAATGAAATATTTTGACAAAAAAACTCACGGTGAAGTTTTATCTATAATTACAAACGATATAGATACACTATCACAAAACCTAAATCAAAGTGTTACACAAATTATTACATCTATTTGTACAATTATTGGTATTTTGATAATGATGTTTTCTATTAACTGGCTTATGGCAGTGGTTTCATTAATTATATTGCCAGTAACAGCTTTCTTAAGCTTTACAATAGTAAAACATTCTCAAAGATACTTTAAAGCCCAACAAGATTATTTAGGTCATGTAAATGGTCAAGTAGAAGAAGTATATGGTGGTCATACAATTGTAAAAGTATTTAATGGTGAAGAAAAAGTAACTGATACTTTTATGAAAGCAAATGATGTATTATATAGATCAGCATGGAAATCACAATTTTTATCTGGTTTAATACATCCAGTAACAAACTTTATTGGAAATGTTGGTTATGTTTTAGTTGCAATTTTAGGTGGATATTTAACTGTTCAAGGTAAGATTGCTGTTGGTGATATACAAAGTTTCATTCAATATAACAGACAATTTATTCAACCTATAACACAAATTGCACAGATTTCTGCTTCATTACAAGCTATGATTGCAGCAGCAGAAAGAGTTTTTGAGTTTTTAGAGGAACCAGAAGAAGTAGAAACAGCAAAGGGAAATATAGATTCAAGTAAATTAAAAGGTAATGTTGTATTTGACCATGTTAATTTTGGATATAATCCAGATAAGACAATTATTAATGATTTTTGCGCAAATGTTAAAGATGGCCAAAAGATTGCTATTGTTGGACCTACCGGTGCAGGTAAGACAACTATGGTTAAATTACTAATGAGATTTTATGATGTCAATTCAGGTTCAATTTCTGTTGATGGTCATAATATTAAGGATTTCAAGAGATCTGAATTAAGAAAAATGTTTGGAATGGTTTTACAAGATACATGGCTATTTAGTGGAACGGTAGAAGATAATATAAAATATGGTAGACCAGATGCAACAGATAGTGAAGTTATAGAAGCTGCTAAAGCTGCACATGTTCACCACTTTATTAAGACATTACCGAAAGGTTATAAATCTATTTTAAATGAGGAAACAAGTAATGTTTCTGCAGGACAAAAACAATTATTAACTATTGCGAGAGTTATTTTAGCAGATCCTAAAATATTAATTTTAGATGAAGCTACAAGTTCTATAGATACAAGAACTGAGCAACAAATTCAATCAGCAATGGATAATTTAATGAAGGGGAGAACAAGTTTCATTATTGCACATAGATTATCTACAATTAAAAATGCAGATTTAATATTAGTTATGAATCATGGTGATATTGTAGAGCAAGGAACTCATGAAGAATTACTTGCAAAAGATGGGTTCTATGCAGGATTATATAATTCTCAATTCGACGAGCTTTGAGGGAGGAAAAAGTAGAATACTGTGTAGTCTATGAGCGAGAACACTTTGAGCCGATTAGAAAATACGAATGTAAAACACAACATCAGCCAAAATTTAATAAAATTAAGGTAAAATGGGCTATAAATTTAGCAGATTTTGATATAACAATAAAAAGGAAATAAGTTTTTGAACTTGTTTCTTTTTTTTTATGGAGGAAATAAAATGGAACAGGAAAAATTATTAAAAGTTTCAGAAGATATGAAAATATTTTCAATTATGAATCAGTTATTGGAAAATACTTTTCCAGAAATAATAAAAAAAGAGTTAGAAAAAAATAACATACAAAAAGAAATCTTATATTGTATTTATACCAGAAGTTGCAATGGTTATATTAGGGAAAAATATTTAAAAGAGTTGTTAAAACTTGATTTTGACTATTGGGCAATACCATTTATTGTTAAACTTTCTGATGAATATATAGTAGAAATTTTGGAAGTTATATATGATAAATTAAAAATTAGAAATAATGATGATATAAAACGATTTTGTCTTGAAAATAAAAATATTATAAATAAAAGTTATTCGAGAATGATTAGTTATTGGAATGAATTTTATAGAAGTAAAGAGCCTAGTTTCCATAAATATATTAAGAAAATATTAAAGGAATCTTTATTTTTTTCATAATTAGAAGTGAAAATAAAAGTTTTAAGTGATATTATTTAAATGTAAATTTATACGACAATTTATTTGTCGAGAAGGAGGTTTATTATTGATTTAAAAAAATTATTTGGATATGAGGGGAAAACAGTAGTTATTACAGGCTCTGCTTCAGGAATGAGTAAAGCAGCTACGGAACTATTATTAGAATTAGGAGCAAATGTATATGCAATAGATATTAATAAAATAGATTTACCTGTAACAAAGGCTTTTCAAGCGGATATGAGCCAAAAAGAAGAAATAGATAGAGTAATAGAAGAATTGCCAGAAAAGATTGATGCATTATTCTTATGTCATGGTATTGCAGCTTTCCCTGGCAAAGAGTTATTAGTACAAAAGGTAAATTTCTACAGTCAAAAATATATGACAGAAAAATTACTAGATAGAATATCAGAACATGGATCAGTTACTTATATTTCATCTGTAGGTGGATTTGGCTGGCAACAAGTTTATAGTAAAGCAGTGGAACTTATTAATTTACCTACTTGGGAAGATGCGATGGATTGGTATGACAAACATCCTGATTTAATCAAGAGTGCTTATGTTTTTGCAAAACAATGCCTAGAGTCATATGTAACTTATAAATGTATGTCATCTGAATTTATAAATAAGAGAATAAGAATAAATGCAATTAATCCAGGAGATACAACAACAGGATTAACAGAAGATTTCAATAAGTCAACAAGTCCAAATGGAGATGCAAAAGAAGGTGAAGAGATGATTTCAAACATTTTCTTAAAGAGTTGGAATGGATACCCAGCAGAGCCAAAAGACATGGGATACCCAATGGTTGTAATAGGTAGTGATATTTGTTCTTATATGTAAGGACAATTAATTTATATAGATTATGGTTTAACATCTTCTTGGACAAGTGGAGCATTGTTACAAGCAAATAATAAGTCAATTGAAGAACTTTCAGCAGATGCAAGTAAATAGGAGTTAACATAGAGAGTAGTTAATTACTCTCATTTTTTTTATTTGTTGTTGACAAATTCTAAAACAAAGAGTATACTAATATACTAGTACGGTATAGTAGTATACAAAGAAGGGAGTAATAATATGAAACAAGAACAAATTCTAAAAGCCGCAAAAGAACTATTTACAAAATATGGTTTTAAAAAAGTGTCAATGGATGAAATCGCAAGTGAAACAGGAGTTACTAAAAAAACAGTCTATAGTTACTTTAGTAGCAAAGAGGAACTTTTAAAAGATGTTATAAAGGAAGAACTGCAGAGTATTAGAAAAATTATAGATAAGGCTGAAAAACAAAGTAATGATTTTTTTGTTAACATTCAAAGTGTAATTTGTAGTGTAATTAGATATAAAAATGAAAGTGATTTTTTTAAGATGCTTATTAAAGAATCTGAAATGTTTAATAATGAAAAGCTAAAAGATAATTTAAAGATCATTGATAGTGAAATAAAGGATTACATAAAAAGCAAAGTAGAAAAAGCTGTAAATAATAAAGAAATTGTCGTAAAAGATGTTAATATTATTACTTTTCTTATATACAAAATGTACATAGCATTAATAATAGATTGGAATGAAGATAATGCTAAATTAGATGAAAAGGATATTGCAGATAACGTCCTTCAAATTTTAAAATATGGTATTAAAAGAAAGGAAGTAGAATAAAATGCAAAACAAAAAATTTTTTAAAACAATAATTTTTATTGTGGTTTTGTGTATACCATTAATTTATAGTTTCTTTTATTTAAAGTCTTATTGGGATCCATATGGAAATTTAACAGATTTAAAGGTGGCCATTGTTAATTTAGATAAAGGTCAAGATGATACTAATCAAGGTAATGAATTAGTTAAAGAGCTAAAAGATAAAGATGTTTTAGATTTATGTGTAGTTGATGAAAATCAAGCTAAACAGGGATTACAAGATGGAGAATATTATGCAACTATTACCATTCCATCAGATTTTACAGAATGTTTAAATAGTGCTAGTGAAGAGCAAAAAAAGGTTGCAACAATTACATATACTCCTAATCAACAACAAAATTATCTGGCATCTCAAATCATTAATAAAGTTGTTACTGCAACTCAAATGGAATTGCAAAGCAAAGTTGGAAAAGAAGTTGTTTCAACATTAGCAGATACTTTATCTGCAGTTCCTGATAGTTTACAAGATATTTCTGATGGGGCAAACGAAATTTATGATGGTACTTCATCTTTGAATAGTGGATTACAAGATTTAAATAATGGAGTAGGAGAGCTTAATAGCAAATATAGCGAATTTAACAAAGGTGTAGAAAATGCATATAAAGGTAGTGAAAGTTTAAATTCTGGAATTGGGCAAGTTAATAATGGAATTGATAGTTTATCAAGTGGTACTTCAACTTTAAATAATGCATTAGATCAAATTAATACTGGTGTTGATAGTGTTGCAAAAAATGGTGGAGATAAAATAAATCAATTAACACAAGGAATAGATACTTTAAATAATGGTGCACAGACTTTGAATGTAGGAGTAAATTCATATATTGACGGAGCAAAATCTTTGAGTGATGGTATTCAAAGTTATGTAGTAAGTGTAAGTACAATAGATAAAAATGAAAGTGCGATTTTACAGTCTATTATTGACTATGATACGGTTATTAATTCTAAAGAGGTTACAAATCCAACCATTAGAACTTTAGCAGAAAATGCAAAACAAATTTTAAATGTTAAAAATAAATCTAACATAGATGCAAAAGGGCAGGCACTTGTTCAAGGAACACAAGATTTAAGTAAAAATTCAGATCAATTAAAAGCAGGTGCTAAAGCAGTTTCTGATGGTACTTCAACTTTAAAAAATAGTACTTCAGAAATGAATGAATTAATTAAGAATATTGCAACTTTAAAAGATGGATTATCTGCAGTAAAACAAGGAAGTGAAACTTTATCTAATGGTGTATCTACTTTGAAAAATGGAACAAATCAAGTACTAAATGGATCACAATCCTTAGAGCAAGGGCTTCAAACTTTGAGTAGTAGTTCTGGAAATGTAAAAGAAGCTTTAAATCAATTAGATGAGGGAAGTAAATCAGCTGTTGATGGAAGTAAGAGACTTTTAGATGGTGTAAAAACGTTTAAGACCGAAATTAATAATGGATTAGAAAAATCAAAAGTTGAATTATCAAAATTAAATGGTTTAAATGATTTTGTTTCTGAACCAGTTGTTATTAATGAAGAGCCTTATGGAGAGGTTGATTCATATGGTATTGCATTTACTCCATTGTTTTTATCTATAGGATTGTGGGTTGGAGCATTAATGTGTTATGTTGTTTTATATTATGATCAAAAACATAGATTTGGAAAATTTGATTATACTTATAAAAATAAATTAGCTCAAAACTTATTATATATTGCAATTGGCATTGTAGAAGGTATTGTCACTGGATTGTTATTAAAATTGGGATTAGAATTTAATGTTGCTAATATGGGAATATATATAGCAGAATGTGCAATTGTTGGAGCTATATTTATGACTATTATACAATTTTTAATTAGAAATTTTGGAGATATTGGTAAATTTTTAGCTTTAATTATATTAGTATTACAATTGGCTGCATCTGGTGGTACTTTCCCAGTTGAAACTATTGATAAAGGGTTTAGATTTTTAAATCCATTACTACCTATGACATATAGTATTAAAATATTTAAAGAGTGTCTTGTTCAAACAAGTAATAACTTTATAGGAAAAAATACATTAATACTTGTATTAATCGGTTTAGCACTAGGAACAATTACTTTAATAGTTGAAATAGTAAAACATAAGGGAAATTCTAAAAAAGAAATTGAAAACAATAATGAAAAAGTAACAGGAGCCTAAGTAATTATCCCCCAGCTAAGCTGGGGGATAATTAATGAATAAATAGCCAATAACTTGTATGCAAAATCTATGATTAAGTATGCAAGTATAACCTAAGAAAGGCAGGGGGGATGACATTTTATTGTCGCCTCCTTGCTTTGTTTTTTGTTATAAAGGAAAAATCGAAGTTTTTTCGAAATGATTTTCTTATATATAAATATAAAAAAGAATTGATTTAATTAAAAGTTATTAGTACAATAAAAATATGAGGTGATAAAATGAAAATTGCAATAGTATATAAAAGTATTACAGGAAATACAAAACTTTTAGCAGAAGCTATAAAAGAGGAGGTCCCAAAAGCAGATATTGTATATTTTGGAGAACCAAAAAAAGACATACAGGCAGATTTATTTATAATTGGATCATGGACTGATAAAGGAATGTGTGCTACAGAAATTACAGAATTTATGAAAAATATAAAAAATGCTAAGGTTGCATATTTTGGTACAGCAGGATTTGGTGGGTCAGAAGAATATTATGAAAAACTGTTTGAAAGGATAAAAATAAATATCAATGATTCAAATAAAATATTAGGAAAATTTTTCTGTCAAGGCAAGATGCCAATGCAGGTAAGGGATAGATATGTAGGTTTAATTAAAGAACATCCAGATGATAAAAAATTAAAAGTTAGTGTAGAAAATTTTGATAAAGCATTAACACATCCAGATGAGAAAGATATACAGAATGTAAAGAAATGGATTAAAGAAATTTTATAGTATGAAGGGAGAAGTTATTATGAATGAAACTATTAAGAATTTAGTAGAAAGAAGAAGTTGCAGAAAATATTCATCAACTCAGATAAAAGAAGATGAATTAAATAGTGTTTTGAAAGCAGGAGAATATGCTCCAACAGGTATGGGAATGCAATCTCCAATTATTGTTGTTCTTCAAAATAAAAGCATAATAGATAAACTTTCTAAAATAAATGCGAAAATAATGGGAAAAGATGAAGATCCTTTTTATGGAGCACCAACGGTATTAGTAGTATTGGCAGATAAGAATATTGGAACATACATAGAAGATGGAAGTTTAGTATTAGGAAATTTAATGAATGCTGCATATAGTCTAGGACTAGGTTCTTGCTGGATACATAGAGCAAAAGAAGAATTCGAAACAGACGAAGGAAAAGAATTGTTAAAAGAATGGAACATATCAGAAAATTATGTAGGTATCGGACATTGTATTTTAGGCTATCCAGAAGAAAAAAGTGAAGCAAAACCACGTAAAGATGGATATATAAGGTTTGTTAAATAGGACGTAATATATACAAAATGAAATAAAAGGGGAGAATTTTTATGAAAAAAAGATTTATTATAACACTTGTAGTTGTAATTGCGCTTGTATTAATAGTTGGAATAATTGCAATTGGAATTGGCTTATATCATGACTTTAAGCAAGAGAGTGAATTAATATCAGAATGTGAACAAATAAAGGAATTAACAAATGAGGAAAATCTAGACACAGAAAAAATTAATGAGATGCTTACTAGAAGGATTTCAGATGGAGAATATTTACAAGTAGAAGAAGCTTTAAAGGAATATTTAACAGCTAGATTTCAGAATATAACAAAAATTTCAGAAATATTAAACAATGAAAAATTAGAAAATATATTAACAATAGACAACTATAAAAACGATGGCCCGGAGTTTGCAACAACTAAAGAATACATTGAAAATACAAAGCAAGAATTACAAGACCTAAAAAAAAGATATGAAGAATTATTTACAGAAGAAACAGTAATGTCTTATATAAATAATAAAAATTTGGATAGTTATTATGTGGATTTTTACAAACAAGAATTAATAGGAAATCCTGAAGATAGTAAAGATAATATTGTAGAACATGAAATAGATGGAATTATTACTATATTAAATAGTTATAATTCTGTGATTGATTTTTTAATAACTAATAAGAATAGCTGGAAAATTGAAGGAGAAAACATAGTATTTGCAAATCAGGAGTCATCAGAGAAGTTTTTAGAGCTAATAAATGATATGTTAGAAAATATACCAGGAACATTAATAGAAAAAGATTTTGGAACATATGAGATTCCTGTAGATTGGATAGAGAGTGTAGCACATTCTACAAATGATAAATTTTTCTATGTAAAAGAAGGTCAGGAAAATGAAAATAGACCCGATAATATTTCTGTAAATGAAGGAACTAATAAATATCCAGCAGATGAGCATGAAAAATTTAGAAGTGCTATCTTAAATCAACTTTCTATGCAAATAGGAGGAGATGAAAATGTTGAATTAAATGCAAATGGTTCAAATACAAAAAATGGATATGTTGTTTATACTTTTAATATAAAAGATAAGGATACTACTACTACACAGTATTACATTGTAGGAGATTACAAATATGTTTTAATACATGAAACTACTTTTGGTGATTCAAATGAAACAGATAGTGCAGCACAAAAAATTATAGATACATTTAAATGGAAAGAGCAGGAGGAATAACCTTGGATAGATTAGAGCGTTTTGAAAAAGCTTTGGATGACATTATTAATAACTATAAGGAATTAGGAGAAGAACTAGAGAAGCTGAGAAATGATGGTAAAAATAAAACAACAAAATTTAGAGAATTATTAGGAAAAAAATTAGTTTATAGCATGATAATTACTATTTTTAAAAGATATGATTTAATAGATAAAGATAAAGTTTAAGGAGCAATATATGGATAAAATAGAAATTAAAGAGCTAACACTTGAAGATATTCCAGACTATGTTAAAGTAAATACTTTAGCTTGGCAGGAATCATATAAAGGACTTATAGCTGATTCAATTTTAGATGAGGTGCTTAATAATGTAGAAGATTCTATACAAAAGCAAATTAATAAATTTGATAATGATAAAAAGAATAATATAAAAAAATTTGTTTTTAAAGTAAATAATGAAGCAGTTGGAATGACTGGAATAGGTAAATCAACATATGAAAAATATGAAGATATTGGGGAACTATATTCATTATATTTATTAAATAAGGTTAAGAAAAAGGAATATGGAAAAATGCTTTTTTATCATGACGTAAAAGAGCTAATTGGTTTAGGATTTAATAGTATGGTTATTGGTTGCTTAGTAAATAATCCGGCAAATAATTTTTATAAACATATGGGAGGAAAGTTAATTGAAGTTGTAACCAAAAAAATAAAAGGATATAACATGAAAGAAAATATATATTATTATGAGAATTTAAAAGAACTAATTAAAAAGTAATATTTGGGGATTGAGTAATGGAAAAGAAAAAAATTTTAATAGAGACAGATAATGTAAATGAGATTTATAAAAAATATAAGAAATACAAGACATTTATATATAAAAATACAGAATTCATATATAATGGAGAAAATCAAGAAATAAAAGATATAATAGAAGTCTTAAATAAAAAAACAAGACTACAAAGAATAGCATATATATATGATAAATCATGTGAACAGATTGACAAGAAATTTGAAGGCGAAAACATATGTGAATTTAAATGTAATCAATGTATAGTCCAAAGAAAACATAATTTAAAAGAGAAAAATGGCTGTTGTAGAGTTTGTAGATTACAAACTAGTACAGGTTGTCCAAGCAAAAATTTGACATGTAAACTTTTCTTTTGTGATGAAGTAAAAAATAAATATGAAGTAATTACGTTTAAAGATTTAAAATTATTAAACTTATTAACAAGAAGGCAAAGAGTAATATTAAAATTTGACATGTTTTCGACTAGAGAAGAAGTTCTTACAGATTTATATATTGGATTTATAACGCTCGCAGCTTTTAGAGAATTATATATGTTAATAAAAACAAGTTTGTTTTGGATGTCAAAAAGAATTAAAAATAAAATGAAAATGCCTAATGTTAGTAAATTGGTAATACTTTTAACTATTTTAATTATATTAATGTTTCTAATTATTAATCCAATATCACCAATGATAATGATATGTATTGGAATAATAGAGGATTTTTTTATAAAACTTCATAGAAAAAATATAGTTCAAGCATAAGTAGATAAATTTGAAAATAATAAAAAAACTATTGACTTAAATCTAACTCCAAGTGATATATAAATAATAATTGAAAAATTAAGTATAATATTTTTATAAGGAGGAGTATAAAATGGATAAAGCTAAAGTATATTTTACAAAGGAAATTACACCAGAAAGTGTAATTAAAATGTATGAAAAAATAGGTAAAGAATTACTAGGAAAAGTAGCTGTTAAATTACATTCTGGAGAACAAGGAAATCAAAATTATATAAGACCTGAATTTGTAAAAGCGATAGTAGAAAGAGTAAATGGAACTGTTGTAGAATGTAATGCAGCCTATGAAGGAGCAAGAAACAGTACAGAGAAACATAAGAAATTAATAGAGGACCATGGTTGGACAAAATATTTTGATGTAGATATTATGGATGCTGATGGAGACGATATGGTTCTAGATATTCCAAATGGAAAAGTTTTAAAACAAAACTTTGTAGGAAAAAATATGAAAAACTATGATTCTATGTTAGTTTTATCACATTTTAAGGGACATCCAATGGGAGGATATGGTGGAGCATTAAAACAATTATCAATAGGTTGTGCTTCATCAGAAGGAAAATCTTGGATACATTCAGCCGGAAAAACTAAAGATCAAACAATAGTATGGGAAAATTTACCAGAGCAAAATCTTTTCTTAGAGTCAATGGCAGATGCAGCATCTTCTGTAGTAAATTATTTTAAAGATAATATTTTATTTATTAATGTTATGTGTAATCTATCTGTAGATTGTGATTGCTGTGCAGTTGCAGAAGACCCATGTATGAAAGATATTGGAATATTGGCAAGTACAGATCCAATAGCAATAGACCAAGCTTGTATAGATTTAATATATAATTCAAAAGATCCAGGAAGAGATCATTTTGTGGAAAGAGTAGAGAGACAAAATGGTAGACATACAATAGATGCAGCAGCTGAACTTGGCTTTGGAACAAAAGAATATGAATTAATTAATGTAGATTAGGGATATTGGGATGGTTGCAAAATTCTTTAAAATTCCTTTAAAATAAAACTTAGGGCATCAGCGTTTTTATCGCTGATGTCCTAAGTTTTAGTAATTACATAGAGAGGATGTCCTCATAGGACTTCTCTTGCAACCAAGAAATTGCATATTTGGTTGCTGCGACATCCTTCGAAGTAACTAAATCAAAATATTCTCTTTCAACTGGCATGCTGACATAGATTATTTTTTTACTGTCATTAATGATATGACCATATATAATATTACAATAATTCCATTCTTTTTTATTGACAGTATTTTGCTTTTCCTTATACAGTGTTACTTCTAAAGTGGGTTTACCATCCGTAATACTAGGTGATGGCGGAATTATTTTTAAGCAAATTCCATACCGTGTGTTGCTAATTTTAAAATCTTTAACAATTTTAGAATCTTTTATCATCCTAAGATATCCTCCTTTTATTTTTTACACAGTCTGTGTAACATAAATTTTACAAATTACGTGTATATTATAGCACACTTTACATAAGATATCAACGAACCTAAAAAGCACTCTTGTAAAATTAAGAGTAATATAGTATAAATATGTTAAACTTTCTAGTGAGAGGAAAATTAGAAGTAAAAACTCAAGATAATAATATAAACCAAAGGAAACTATCAATTAATTTGGACAATCACATGTTAAATTATTATTAAATTATGTAAAGGAAGATAAGATGGCTAAGATATTAATAGTTGAAGATGACAAAAAATTAAGAGAAGAATTAAAAATATTTTTAGAAAAGCATGGTTATGAAGCAGTAATACTAGAAAAATTTGACAATACAATTGCTGAGCTATTAGAAAGTAAAGCAGATTTAGTATTGTTAGACATAAACTTGCCATATATGGATGGAGAATATATTTGTAAAGAAATAAGAAAAGTCTCAAATGTTCCAATAATTATAGTAACTAGTAGAGATAATGAATTAGATGAGCTTTTAAGTATTAATAATGGTGCAGATCAATATATTACGAAACCATATAATATTCAGATTTTGCTTGCAAAAATAGAAAGACTATTACAAAGAAGTAATACAAGCCAAGTAAATCAAGATAAAATAGATTGTGGAGAATTTGTTTTAAATATATCCAAGAGCATTATAGAAAAAGATGATAAATCAATAGAATTAACAAAAAACGAATTAAAAATATTACATTATTTAGTTTTAAATAAAGGGAAAATTGTTTCTAGAAATGAAATAATGGATTATTTATGGGATAGTGAAAGTTTTGTAGATGACAATACACTTACAGTTAATATAAAAAGATTAAGAACTAAATTAGAAGAAGTAGGCCTAAAAGATTTAATCGAAACAAAAAGAGGATTGGGGTATATTTTAAAATGAGATTCAAAGAATATCTAAAAGACAAAATTATTTATATTAGTTTACTAGTATTTGCAGTTATAACTATTGAGATTCTTTTAATTCCATATGATATGCAAATATTTATAAAAATATATGTGGCAGTAGCGATAATTGCAGCTTTTTTAATAGGATTTTTAGTAGAGTATTATTCAAAGAAAAATTATTATGATACTGTAAAAAGTAGAATTAGAGAGTTGCAAGAAGAATATCTAATTATGGAAGTTTTGCCAAAGGCAGACTTTACAGAAGCTAATATATTAGAAGATGCTATTAGAGATATAGGAAAATCAATGTTAGAAAATGTAAACAAATATAAGTATTTACAAGAGGACTACAAAGATTTTATAGAATTGTGGATTCACGAGATAAAAATTCCTATAGCTACAAGTAAGATGATTGTCGAAAATAACAAAAATGAGATTACAGCAAGCATAAATGAAGAATTAGATAAAATAGACAATTATACTGAACAAGCTTTATTTTATGCTAGGAGTAATACTGTAGAGAAAGATTATATTGTAAGGAAAATTCAGTTAAAAGAGATTGTTAATGCGAGTATATTAAAAAACAAGGCACAATTAATACAAAATAAAATATCTATTGATACAAAGAATTTAGATGAAACAGTTTGTACAGATAGCAAATGGTGTATATTTATAATAAATCAAATTATACAAAATTCTATAAAATATTCAAAAAATGCAGATAGGCAAATAGAAATATATGGTGAAAGGAAAAAAGAAAATATTATTTTATATATAAAAGATAATGGAATAGGAATTAAAGAAAGTGAGATTACGCGAGTATTTGAAAAAGGCTTTACAGGTGAAAATGGAAGAATTACAGGAAAAAAATCTACAGGAATAGGGCTATATTTATGCAAAAAGTTATGTGATAAATTATGTATTGGATTAGAGCTAAATTCAAAAAAGGATGAAGGAACAGAAGTAAAATTAATATTTCCTAATAATAGTTTTATTAATATGAAATAACAGTTGACATAAATTCTGATAATATATATAATTGTATTGTTAAAAACTGTTGAAGATTCCAAAGAATGGAGGAATAAGAGATGAACAAGGAATGCTTAACAAAATGGCAAATAGAAATTTTGTCGAATAAATATCGGGAGGAAAGAGCACTGCTTGAAAATGCAATAACAGAGCTTAACCGCTATTTAAGACGAGTAAGCTACGAAATGGCTCTTAAGCAGGCAACACCAACATTGCTTGGATTGTTACAGGCAGAGTTTGAACTAACTTACGAGGACGAACTTAAACTATATTTAGAATTCGAAGAGGTTCCAGCGGAAACTATTCACTTTGAATTCTTGCAATGGTGGGATAGATTGAATTTTGCATTGAAAAACGCAGAACCTTCTGTGTCGGAAGATTGCCAGTTAGAGATGGAGAAGTTGATACGCAATTTATACAATGCGTATAGGAACTTTTCTGATTAAAGTGTTCTATAAAGCAAGGGCTATATGCAACTTTTTTGGGGCATATAGCCCTTGTTTATTGTCAAGACATAGATGAATAAAATAATTCAAACAAAAATGTAATGTTGCAAAAACTAAATGAGGCTTATATAATATATGCAAGTAACAAGAAGTTCTAGTTGAATTATGAAAGGAGTTAATTATGAGTATAGACTTTCAAAAAGAAAAGGAACGGATTGAATTAAAAAATTCCCAATATGTTGGAAGCATAGGAATATATATGGAGTATAGTGAAAAGATAGAAGATACATCATTTAAATACTATTTTTATAATGGAATTGAACCAGAAGAAGCAATAAATTTTACTACTGCTATGTTTAGTAGTTTAATAGAAGAGCAAATGAATGGACAAAAAAGCTTAAATATTAAAAGAAACTTATTAAAAATATGCAATAAGGAATATGTTTTTGATATATATGTCAGTAATGACAATACTTTTTTGTTCGACTGGAATCCAGAATTAGATGAGTTAGAAGCAGCACAGTTATTATTTTATGCATCAATAAACTTGGCACAATAAATATATATTCCACCAAAGCTACAAGCCGATACATTAATCTTGCACAGATTTTTGTACCGGCTTGTATTAAGTTAATAATCTTACAAAAATGTAAGATTATTGTAAGCCAAATAAATTGTATAAAATATAAAAATCAGTATAATAAAATTAAAGTTAATAGAGAGGAGATTAAAAATGGAAAAAGTATTAGAAGTTAAAAATATTGAAAAATATTATGGAAATAAATCAAATTTAACCAAAGCAATAGATAATATAAGTTTTACGATTGAGAAAGGTGAATTTGTAGGAATAATGGGAGCATCAGGCTCTGGAAAAACAACATTACTAAATTGTATATCTACAATAGATAGAGTTACAGCAGGAAAAATAATAATTAACAATCAAGATATAACAAGACTAAAAGGGAATAACCTAAATAAATTTAGAAGAGAAGAATTAGGTTTTATTTTTCAAGACTTCAATTTATTAGATACATTAACAGCATATGAAAATATCGCATTAGCACTTACAATTCAAAAAGTAAAACCAAAAGAAATCGAAGAAAGAGTGCAAGAAATAGCTAAAAAATTAGAAATCACTGATATATTAAATAAATATCCATATCAAATATCTGGTGGGCAAAAACAAAGAGTTGCATCAGCCAGAGCAATAATAACAAATCCGAAATTAGTGCTTGCAGATGAGCCAACAGGAGCATTAGACAGTAAATCTGCAAGACAACTATTAGAAAGTTTCGAAAATTTAAATCAAAAGCTAAGTGCAACAATTTTGATGGTTACACATGATTCATTCACAGCAAGCTATGCAAGTAGGATCTTATTTATTAAAGACGGAAAGATTTTTAATGAACTTATTAAAGGAGAAAGTACAAGAAAAGAATTCTTCGAAAAGATAATAGAAGTTCAAACTCTATTAGGAGGTGAACTAGGAGATGTTATTTAAATTATCTATAAAAAATATGAGGAAAACAATTAAAGATTTTGCGATTTACGTTTTAACATTAGTACTTGGTGTAGCGATATTTTATATGTTTAACTCACTTGATAGCCAAGAAGCTATGATGCAAGTATCTAGTTCAACAAGAGAGTTAATAAAATTAATGATAACAATGCTTGGATTTGTTTCCGTTTTTGTTGCTGTAATATTAGGGCTTTTAATTGTATATGCAAATAATTTCTTAATAAATAGGAGAAAAAAGGAATTTGGAACATATATGATGCTTGGAATGAGCAAAGGACAAATTTCTAGAATTTTATTAATAGAAACTATTTTTGTTGGAATAATTTCGTTGATTGTAGGCTTAGTAATTGGTGTTTTTGCATCACAATTTATGTCCGTCTTAGTAGGAAAATTATTCGCAGCAGATATGAGTAAATTTGAATTTGTGTTTTCAAAAGATGCTTGTATAAAGACATGCATATATTTTGCAGTAATGTACATTGCAGTAATGATATTTAATACATTTACTATTTCTAGATATAAATTAATAAATTTATTGAATGCTTCTAAAAAGAATGAACAAATAAAAATCAAAAATTTATGGGTATGTATATTAGTATTTATAATTGGAGTTGTTATACTTGGATATGCATATTACAAAGTAACAGGTGGAGTGAATGAGTTATCTACAGCAGATACAATATTACCAATTATACTGATGGGAATTGTAGGTACTATCTTAGTTTTTTGGTCGGTTTCTGGATTTATATTAAAACTAGTACAATTAAGAAAAAATATTTATCTAAAAGATGTAAATATGTTTGTTTTAAGACAATTGCACAATAAAATAAATACAACAGTAGTGAGCATGTCAATAATTTGTTTAATGTTATTTATGACAATAACAATACTATCATCAGCATTATCATTAAATAATACGATGAGAAAAGATTTAGAAGATACAACACCAGTAGATTTAAATCTATATAAAACAGCTAATTTACCGGAAAATGAGAAAATGTCAAAAGCACAGATAGAAGATTCTAGAAAAACAATGATTCAAACTTTAGAAGATAATGGGTTTGATATGACTAAACTTAAAGATGTAGTAGAAATTCCAATTTATGCAACAAATGAGTTAACATGGAGGGACACATTAAGTCCAGTATATGATGAAGTAAAACAGCAGTTTCCAAATCTTTTATATGAAACTGCAGAGGAAATAGTAAAAGTATCTGACTATAATAAAATTGCTAGATTATATGGAAATATAGAATATCAATTAAAAGATGATGAATATATAATATTATGTGATTTTGATAATATGAAAAATCTTAGAAATAAAGCTTTAAAAGCGGATAGTACAATAACTATAGCAGGTAAGGAATATAAATCAAAATATGATGAGTGTCAAAACGGATATATTTATATGGCAGGAAGTCATATAAATAATGGAATAGTATTGGTTCCAGATAGTTGTAATTTGACAGAAGATATGAAAGAAGAGACGTTTTTAGCGGCTAACTATAATGCAACTACAGAAGAAGAGAAAGAAGAAATAGAAAAAATATGTACTGGAGAGACAGAGACGGAGTTTAGTAAAAACTTAAACGAAAAAGATATTACCATAGATGGTATGACAAAAATAGCAATTATAGAATCTAGTTTAGGAGTATCAACAATAGTATTATTCATAGCAATCTATTTAGGAATAATATTTTTAATTGCAAGTTCAGCAATTCTAGCATTAAAACAATTAACAGAAAGTTCAGATAATAAACAAAGATATGCTATTTTAAGAAAAATTGGAGCAGACGAGAAAATGATAAAAGGAGCATTATTTAAGCAAATTGGAATATTTTTCTTAATGCCATTAATCTTAGCAATTATCCATTCTATATTTGGAATACAATTTGTTATGACCATGATGAGTGTACTAGCAGATGCTAAAGAATTATTACCATCAGCAATAGCTACAGCAGTAATTATAGGTGTAATATATGGAGCATATTTTATGGCAACATATTTAGGAAGCAAAAACATTATAAAAGAGGCGGAATAGAGTATGAGGATGAGGGACTAGGGATTTGGGGACGGTCCTTAAATCCCTGTAAAATAATAAAATGATTTTTTTATGGGAGTGACTAAAAAATCACAATAAGAAAGAAGGTGGCAATAATGAAAACATTTTTGAAAGTAATACTTTTATTGATACTAATTGGAATAAGCATAGGACTACTTCTAATAGGAAAAGGATATGATATGTATAAAGAAGCAATACAAGAAACGCCTTTAGAAGAAAAAGTAGAAGAAATAAAGTCAAAAGCAAATTATACAAAAATTTCAGAGTTGCCACAAATGTATTTAGATGCAGTTATTTCTGTAGAGGACCATAGATTTTATAAACATAGTGGGATAGATGTAATTGCAATAGGACGAGCTCTTATAAATGATATCAAAGCAATGGATTTTGTAGAAGGAGGAAGCACAATAACCCAACAAATTGCTAAGAATGAATATTTTACACAGGAAAAGAGAATTACACGAAAAATAGCAGAAGTTTTTATGGCTTTTGAAATAGAAAAAAAATATTCGAAAAATGAAATCCTAGAGCTATACATAAATACGATTTATTTTGGAAATGGATATTATAATATAAAAGATGCATGTAAAGGATATTTTGGTAAATCTCCAAATGAGATGACTGCAGGAGAATGTATAATGCTTGCAGGCATACCTAATGCTCCATCTGTATATAATCCAAAGGAAAATCTAAAACTTGCCAAAGAAAGACAAAAACAAGTTGCAGATAAAATGGTGGAATATGGATATTTAAGCAAAGAGAAAGAAGATGAAATATTAGAAGAGGGATTTTAGGATCGTCCCCAAAATCCCGTTCCAACTATTTCCATACAAATAATTAAAATTATATGTTAATATAATTTTAAAGGTGATAGTATGAGAATAGTGAAATTATATGGAAAAGATTTATTATTAAAAGAGTTAAAACATAGTCTGAAATATTTTATACAAGAATCAAATGAAAATGGCTTAATAAGGGATAAAACTGTATATTCGAAAAATGTGGCAAGCATTGCAGCAGTAGGATATGGATTAGCAGCATTAGTAATTTCGGTGGAAAGAAAAATAATAAAATATGAACAAGGATATGAAAGGGCCAATAGAACTTTAGATACATTTTTAAACAATGTTGAAGGGAAAAATGGCTTTTTTTATCATTTCGTAAATATGAAAAATGGTAAAAGAGAATGGAACTCAGAAATATCAATAATTGATACTGCAATTTTTATTTGTGGGGCTTTACTTGTTGGAGAATATTTTAGTGGAATTATAAAGACAAAAGCATATAAATTATTTAATAATATAAATTGGAAGTGGTATGTAAATCCTAAAACTAACTACTTTTATATGGGATATAAACCAGAAATTGGATTTTGGGGTAATTGGGATATGTATGCAGAACAGTTAATGATGTATGTTCTAGGAGTTGCTTCAGAAATTTATCCTATTAGTAAAGAAATGTACTATAAATTTAAGCGCCCTAAAAACGATTATAAAGGAATAAAAGATATAATATTTTCATATGGAGGAAGTTTATTTACATATCAATATTCACATGCTTGGATAGATTTTAAGGGAAAGAAAGATATAGAAGGAGTAGATTGGTTCGAAAACTCAAGAAAAGCAACATTAGCAAATAGAGAATACTGTATTAATAATATGGATAAATTTAAAACATTTAATAAAAATTCATGGGGATTAACAGCATGTGTTGGTCCAAGAGGATATTCTGGCGGGTATGGCGCATTACCTAGTTTTTCTAATTTAGATATAGAAAATGATGGAACCGTAGCTCCTTGTGGTGCAATAGGTTCGATAGTTTTTACTCCAAAAGAAAGTATTAAAGCTTTAGAATTTTTTTACAATGAGTGCCCATATTTATGGGGAAAATATGGATTAAAAGATAGCTATAATTTGGCAAGGACTAAGAGATGGGTGGCAAAAGAATACTTAGGCATAGACAAAGGAATAGAAGTTTTAATGATAGAAAATTATTTGACAGGTCTTGTATGGAAATATATGATGAAAAATAAATATATACAAAGCGGATTAAAAATATTAGGAATAACTAAAAATAAGAACTTGAAACTATTACATTAATATAATAAAATGGTTTATATAAAATATTTTGAAGGGATTGTGAAGTAAAATGATTCAAAAAAGTTTGGAAATAGCAAGTAAAGTTTTGAATATATCAGAGGAAATTCTTAAAGAGAATTATAAAGTTCTAGAAGAAGATAATGCTATATTATTTTGGGAACCCTTTCGTGGTGGGCGTAACATAATAGTAGCAGAAGATGGGACATATTTAGTCGGAATATCTGCTGTGGCTCCTAGCATACTTTTAGAGCGATTTAGAAAAGGAAGTAGGACAGGCAGTAACAAAGAATAGATAAAATTTCAAAGGAAGTAATTGATAATTACTTCCTTTAATGTTATTATATAAAAGTATTAAATATATAAGTAGGCAGGAACAAAATGGAAGAAAACTTTTTTGATAAATTAGAAATTGAAGAAGAACTAAAAAATGAAACAGTACAAAATATGTCACAGAAGAATTTAAATGTATATAAAAAAGACATAGATAATTCTAAATTTATACATACAGAAATAATAGATAGTTCATTAGAAAAAGTATATTTTAAAGATATAGTATTTGACAATTGTAACTTTTCAAATACTACTTTTGAAACTTGTAGTTTTATTAATTGCAAATTTAAAAATTGCAAGATGACAGGATGTAATTTTATAGAAAATACATTTATGTCAGTACAAATACAGGATTCTAATTTAAATTATTCAAATATGTCTAATACAACTTTTAATAACTTAAAATTAAAAGATACAACATTAATAAATTCATATATGCAAGATTCAATTTTAAAAAATGTAAAATTTGATAATATAGATTTTACAAAAGCACAAATATTTAATACTCGTTTAAAAGATATAGATTTGTCAACATGCATAATTCAAGGTTTATCAACAACGCTTGCAGATATAAAAGGTGCAATAATAAATGAACTTCAAATTATGGATTTGGCATATTTATTAAATATAAAAATAAAAGACTAGGAGGCAATAAAATGATTAAACATATAGTAATGTGGAAATTTAAGGAAAATACAGAAAAAGAAATGAATGAATTTCTAGATGGATTAAAAGCTTTAGAAAATCAAATTGATGTAATAAAAAGTATGCAGGTTGGTAAAAACATTGATAACGATGAATACGATGCAATTCTAATTTCTGAATTCGAAAGTTTAGAAGATTTACAAAAATATAAAACAGACCCAAGACATGTAAGAGTTTCAAATATGTGTAAAGAAATTAGAACAAAAAGAACTGCATTTGATTTTGAGGAATAGGCTTTTTGTCTATTCTTTTTTTATTATAGTGTTGGGATTTGGGGACGTTCCTTAAATCCCGGTTATGAAAAAGTTAAATATTAAAAAATCCAATTAGGAGGATAATCATGACAGAAGAAGAATTTATAAATAATCAATTACAAGCTTTAAGTAAATCAAAATTTAGGTCGGGTTTTAAGTTAAAAGAAAAAGAGAAAGAATATATAAAAGAAAAGGGGCTAGATACAATAGAAAAACATGCCTATGACTTTATAAGACAAAGATTAGCTCCGAAAGAAATAATAAATGATGGAAAGCAAACTCCTATGAAAGGACATCCAGTCTTCATTGCGCAACATGCGACTGCAACTTGCTGTAGAGGATGTTTATATAAATGGCACAAAATAAGAAAAGGAAAGGAACTAACCCAAAAAGAAATCAAATATGTAGTAGATTTAATAATGGAATGGATAAAAAGACAACTATAATTAATAATAGGATAGAGTCGAGAAATAAAAAAATGATACAGGGAAAAAAGAGCGTCCCTAAATCCCGGCCAGACCGTCTCCAAATCCCTGTGTCCCCAAATCTCGACAAGGAGGGAAAATGTCACTAATTCAAATAAAAAATTTAACTTTTAGATATGATAATGGAATAGAAAATATTTTGGATGATGTATCTGTTAATTTAGATACAAATTGGAAATTAGGTCTTATAGGTAGAAATGGAAAAGGAAAAACTACATTATTACAAATTTTATGTGGAAAGCTAAACTATGCTGGAAAAATTATAAAGAATGTAGATATAGATTATTTTCCATTTAAAGTAAATGAAAACAAACTAACTATAGAGGTAATTCAAGATTTTTGTATGGCAGAAGATTGGGAAATTATTAAAGAATTAAATATTTTGAATTTTAACATAGAGGCTTTATACAGAGCTTATAAAACACTAAGTGGCGGAGAAAAAGTAAAAGCCATGCTTGTAGCATTGTTTTTGAAAGATAATAATTTCTTATTAATTGATGAACCAACAAATCACTTAGATGATGTTTCAAAATTAGACGTAGAAAAATATTTAAAGAACAAGAAAGGATTTATACTTGTCTCACATGATAGGGGTTTGTTAAATGAAGTTACAGATCATATTATGGCTATAAATAATTCAAACATAGATATAATTCAAGGAAATTATTCTGTATGGAAAGAAGCATTTGATAGACAAAATAATTTCGAACTAAAACAAAATGAAAAATTAGGAAAAGAAATAAAAAGATTAGAGAATGCAAGTAAAGAAAGTAAGAAATGGTCTAACACAGTAGAAAAAGAAAAACAGAATAAAAGTGGAAGTAAAGAAATGCTAGACAAGGGCTTTTTAGGTCATAAAGCAGCTAAAATAATGAAAAAATCAAAAGTTTTAGAAGAAAGAAAAAATAAAAATATACAAGAAGCAAAAAAACTACTTTCTAATGTAGACAACATAGAAAAGTTAAAGATAGTACCATTGCTATATGAAAAAAATGAGCTTATCACGGCTACAAATTTCCAAATAGAATATGAAAAGCCATTATTTAAACCTATAAACTTTTCTATACAAAATAGAGACAGAATATGTATTAAAGGAAAAAATGGTGCAGGAAAGTCTAGTATTATAAAAGCAATTGTTAATAAAGAAAATAGATATAAAGGAATCCTAAACATAGGAAATAACTTAAAAATCTCATATGTACCACAAGATACGCATACATTAAAAGGCTCATTAAAAGTATTTATCGCAGAAAATAAATTAAATGAAAGTGTATTTAGGGCAATGTTAGTAAAGATGGGAATAAGTCAAACCGAAATGCAACACGATTTGGAAAATTTAAGTGAGGGGCAAAAAAAGAAAATATTGTTAGGTAAGAGTATATCAGAAAATGCACATATATACATTTGGGATGAGCCATTAAACTATATAGATATACAAACCCGTGAGCAAATAGAAAATATGATTTTGGAATATATGCCAACACTTTTATTTATAGAACATGACGAAATGTTTTGCGAAAAAGTAAGCAATAAGCCAGCTATTATTTTAGAAAACTAGATAATTCTTTTGGTTTTCCTTGAATTAAATTGTTAAAAAGAGTATAATGAAATCGAAAAAATTAGATAGGAGCAGATAAATGCCAAAATTTTTTATAAAAACAGAAAATCTAAAAGAAAATGAAGAAATATGGATTACTGGTAGTGATGTAAATCATATAAAAAATGTATTAAGAAAAAAAATCGATGATAAGATTAATATTTGCAATTCAGATACTCAGAAAAATTATGAATGCGTAATAAAAAATATAGAAGAAAATAAAATAGTATGCAAAATTTTAGACGAAGTAAAAAGCTTAGCAGAATCTAATTTGAATATAACTATCTTTCAGGGATTGCCAAAGTCAGATAAGATGGAATTAATAATTCAAAAGGCAACTGAACTAGGAGTAAAAACTATAGTTCCGGTAATTACAAAAAGGACAGTAATAAAATTAAAAGATAAAGATAAACAAAATAAAGTAGATAGGTGGCGAAAAATTGCAGAAGTAGCTGCAAAACAATCTGGACGAGATATAATTCCTACAATAGAAAATATAATAAATATAGCTGATATAAAATTTGATGAGTTTGATAAAATTTTTGTCCTATATGAAAACGAAGAAAAGATAAGTATAAAAGACGAAATAGAACAATTAAAGAATGATAATAAAGAAGAATTAAATATTGGTATTGTAATTGGTCCAGAAGGTGGATTTGCAGAAAGTGAAATAGAACAATTAAGATTAAATCAGAATGTATCTGTAGTTACATTAGGAAAAAGAATTCTAAGAACAGAAACAGTAGCATTAGTAGTAAGTGGAATATTAATGTATGAATTAGGAGATTTAAATTAAGGAGTGTTAAATATGTCTAAGAAGAATAAAAAATCAAAGAAAAATCAACCAAAAACTAAGAAAACAACTAATACTACAAAAGAAGTAATGCAAGAGAATAAAGAAGAAATAATAGAAGATGTAGCAAATACAGCAGAACAAAAAGAAGAAAAAACTGTAGAAACTAAAAAAGAAGAAAAGAATAAAAAAGAGGAAATAGTAAAAGAAGATACTAAAGAAACAGACAAAACTGAGAATGTAGAAGAAAAAAAGAAAGAAAACAAAAAGAAAGATAAAAAAGCAGAAAAAATAATTGCTGAAATAGAAAAAGAAAAGAAACAACAAAAGAAAATGTCGAAAGAATATGAGAAAAAGGCAAATAAAAAAATATTTAGAAACATAATAATTGCTATAGTGATATTAGCATTTTGTATATTAAAAATATTGGGATATATGAATATAAGAGAAGATACTTTTGTTGTAGATTTAAAAGTGTTTAGTATTTCTATATTAATATTTTCAATAATTTTATTTGAGAGAAGCTACAAAAAGATAGATTTAACATTGTTTACACATGGACTGGAAGCTTTATTTGTTGCTATAGTTACTTTATGCGAAGTATATATTTATCAACTATTTATAGATAAATTTGTTATGGTTATCGCAATTGAATCATTGTTAATATCTGTATATTATATTATTAAATGTGTAAGGATATATAGTAAAACTAAAAAAGAATATCTAAGAAGTTTAAATGATATTAGTGAAATAGTTAAAGAAGAAAAAATTATAAAAATAGAAACACATAGAAGAAGAAACAAAAAAATGGAAGAGAAAACCAATACTGACCAAGAAGAAAACAAGCAAGATAAAAAAGAAGCAGAAGTGGAAGACAAAACTAAAGAACAAAAAGAAAATAAAGAAAAAAATACAGTTCAATCCAAAGCGAAAACACAAGCTAAATCAAATAATAGTTCAAAGAAAAAATCAAAAAAGAAGAAAAAGAAATAGGAGAGAAGAAGAATGATAAGAAGTATGACAGGTTTTGGTAGAGGTTTTTATACTAATTCAGAAAGAGAGTATACTGTAGAAATAAAAGCAGTAAACCATAGATATACTGATATCAATGTAAGACTTCCATACGGACTAAGTTTTTTAGAAGATAAAATAAAAAAGAAAATTCAAGAAAAGATAGAAAGAGGAAAAATAGATATTAGTATAACTTTTGTAAACAACAGTAATTTAGGCAAAAAAATTACAATTAATCAAAGCTTAGCAAAAGCATACATAGAAGAGTTAAAAAAGATTGAAGAAGAAAATAATATAACAAATGATATAACAGTTATGAAAATAGCAAGGCTTCCAGACGTATTAAACATAACGCAAGATGACAATTCTGATATATTGTGGGAAGAATTAAGTAATGCTTTAGAGGAAGCAATAGCTAATTTGCTAGAAGCGAAAGAAGCAGAAGGTAAGAAATTAGCAGAAGATATGATTAATAGACTAGAGTTAATTAATGAGAATATTTTAAATATTTCGCAATATTCTACTGGACTTATTGATCAATATGTAGTAAAATTAAAGGACAGAATAAAGGAAATGCTACAAACAGATATAGTAGATGAAGCAAGGATTTCACAAGAAGTAGTTCTATATGCAGACAAAACATCAATAGAAGAAGAAATCACAAGATTAAAAAGTCATATTGTACAATTTAAAGAACTATTACAATCTGAAAGTATTAAAAAAGCAGGAAAAAGATTAGATTTTATAATACAAGAGATGAATAGAGAAGTAAATACAATAGGTTCTAAATCAAATTGTTTAGAAATAACAAATTTAGTAATAGAATTAAAAACTGAATTAGAAGATGTTAGAGAACAAGTTCAAAATATAGAATAGGAAGTGATTTTATAATGCAATTAGTAAATATTGGTTTTGGAAACATAGTTTCTGCAAATAGAATTATAGCAATAGTAAGTCCAGAATCTGCACCTATAAAAAGAATGGTGCAAGAGGCAAAGGATAAAGGAACAGCAATAGATGCCACATATGGAAGAAGGACAAGAGCTGTAGTTATTACAGATTCAGATCATTTAATACTTTCTGCACTTCAACCAGAAACAGTAGCATCAAGACTAGACAAGAATATAGAAAATAATTAGGGGAGGAATTTTATATGTTGGTTAAACCATCTGTAACAGATTTATTAACAAAAGTAGATAATAGATATACATTAGTAATTATGGTCTCTAAAAGAGCAAGACAAATAGCAGCAGGAAAACCTACTGTAACAAAAGTAAAATCTCATTCAGCTGTAACACTAGCAACTAACGAAGTAGCTGAAGGAAAGGTGGTTGTATGCTAGTTATATTGTCTGGCGTTGCAGGAGCTGGAAAAAATACTATTCAAAAAGAATTAATTAAAAGAATGGAAAATGTAATAGCAATACCTTCTTATACAGATAGAGAAGTAAGACCAGGAGATGTACCAGGAGAAACATATAATTTTGTTTCAACAGAAGAATTTGAAAGAATGATAAAAGATGGGGAATTATATGAATATGACGTACATCATAATCATTATTATGGGACATCAAGAAAAATTTTAAATGAAAAAATAAAAGAAGGAAAAATTATTGTAAAAGACATAGATGTAAATGGAACTCAACATTTAATAGAACTATTAAAACAAGACACAAAAGTAGTAACAATATTTTTAAGAGTTCCAAAGGACGAACTACAAAAAAGATTAGAAAGTAGAATAGATAAACCAAGCCCAAAAGAGATTCAATTAAGATTAAATAGATTCGATTTTGAAGAATCGAAAATTGGGATATACGACTATGTAATAAAGAATAACGATTTAGAAAAAACGGTATCTATAATACAAAAAATAATCGAAGAAGAAGCAAATGTAAAAAATACAGAGTTTTAAAATTAAGATATTGTTGTTCTTATATAAAAAAGAATAATGATATCTTTTTCTATATATCTAGAATAAGGAGACAAGATGATAGCGGAAGTAATTATAGAATCTAATGTAAAAACTTTAAATAGGCATTTTGACTACAATATACCAAAAGAAATGGAAAATAATATATCAATAGGAAGTAGGGTACTAATTCCTTTCGGAAGAAATAAAAAATTAGAAGAAGGTTTTGTAACAAACATTAAAGAAAGCACAGAATATGAAGTAAAAGATATTGCAAAAATAGAAGAACAATCACTAACAACAGAAAAAATAATTTTAGCTAAATGGATGGCCAAAAGATATTTTTCAAATGTAGCAGAATGTATGAAATTAATGCTTAAACCAGGAACAACTACAAAGAATTTTGCGAATCGTGCAAAAGATAAGACAGCACTATTTGCATCTTTAGTTATGAGTAATGAACAAACATTGGATTATATCAACAATAATAAGATAAAATCAGAAAAACAACAAAGAATTTTAATGTATCTAATAAAAAATGGACAAACCTTGCAATCAGAATTAATAGAAAAAACAGAGACTTCAAGAGCAATTGTAAAAACGCTAGAAAAGAATGGATTTTTAAAACTACAGGAACAAAAGGTAGTAAGAAATCCATTATTAAATAAAAATATTACAAGAACAAAAAATTTACAATTTACAACTGAACAACAACTAGCATATTCTAAAATTGCAGATTCAATAGAAAGAAAAGAATTTAAAAAATATTTATTATATGGTGTAACTGGTTCCGGAAAAACTGAAATCTATTTGCAATTAATAGAAAAGATAGTAGAACAAGGAAAAAGTGCTATAATGCTAGTTCCAGAAATTTCACTTACACCACAAATGATTAATAGATTTATAGAAAGATTTGGAAAAGAAATTATCTCTGTATTGCATAGTAAATTATCTGTTGGTGAAAGACATGACAGTTGGGAGAGAATAGAAAGTGGTGAGGCAAGAATTGTTATAGGTGCTAGGTCAGCAATTTTTGCACCAGTTAAAAATCTTGGGATAATAATAATTGATGAAGAACATGATTCATCTTATAAATCAGAAATGCCACCTAGATATAATGCAAAAGAAGTAGCAACAGAGCTTGCAAAATACAATAAAATCCCAGTATTATTGGGGAGTGCAACACCTGATATAACTACATTTTATGAGGCACAACAAGGGAATATAGAACTTTTAAAATTAACTAAAAGAGCAAATAATTCTAATTTACCAAGTGTACAAGTTGTAGATTTAAAGCAGGAACTTGCCAATGGCAACCGAACGATGATTAGTGTTAAATTATATAAGTTAATAGAAGAAAATTTAAAGAATAAGAAACAAACGATTCTTTTCTTAAATAGAAGGGGATTTTCTACATTTATAATGTGTAGAGATTGCGGATATGTTGCTAAATGTAGAAATTGTAATATAAGCCTTACATATCACAAAAAAGAAGAAAAATTAAAATGCCACTATTGTGGATACGAGGAATCTTTAGTTAAGATATGTCCTAATTGTGGTAGCAAGAAAATAAGACATTTTGGAACAGGAACTCAAAAATTAGAACTGGAAATAAATAAAATGTTTCCAAAAGCTTCAACAATTAGAATGGATATAGACACTGTAACAAAGAAAAATTCACATGAGGAAATTCTTAGAAAGTTTAATGAGGAAAAAATAGATATTTTAATTGGAACACAAATGATTGTTAAAGGTCATCATTTTCCAGATGTTACATTAGTTGGTGTTGTTTCTGCAGATGGAAGTCTAAGTATAGATGATTATAGGGCAAGTGAAAGAACATTCGATTTGCTTGTACAAGTAGCAGGAAGAGCAGGAAGAGAAAAATTACCGGGAAATGTAATAATTCAAACATATAATCCAGATAATTATAGTATTCAATATTCTAAAAAACAAAACTATGAAGAGTTTTATAATGTAGAAATAAAATTAAGAAAGCAATTGAGATATCCGCCTTTTTGTGATATAATTATGTTTGGAATAAGTGGTGAAAGAGAAGAAATTGTATCTAAAACTGCTAATCAACTATATGCTAATTTGCATAAAAAAATACAACAGGAAGATATAGCTGCAAATATTTTAAAACCATTACCTGCACCAATAGACAAAATAAAAAATAGGTATAGATGGAGAATAATAATAAAATCAGAAGTAAACGACAAATTAATAGAGATTATAAATGAATGCTTATATGACAAAGAATTATTAAAAAATAATGCAAGAGTTATTGCAGATATAAATCCGACAAATATGATGTGATTTTTATAAAAAGGAGGAAAAAATGGCAATTAGATTAATTAGACAAAACGGAGATGAAATATTAAGAAAAAGAGCAAGAGAAGTAGAAAAGTTTGATAATAAATTAAAAGAACTTGTAGATGATATGATAGAAACTATGCATAAAAATAACGGAGTAGGATTAGCTGCACAACAAGTTGGAATATTAAAAAGAGTTATTGTAATAGATATTTATGATGGAAAAGGACCTATTGTACTAATAAATCCTGTAATTATAAAAACAAAAGGAGAACATGAGGTAGAAGAAGGTTGTCTAAGTTTTCCTAATCAATTTGCTGTACTTTTAAGACCAAAAGAAGTAGAAGCAGAATATTATGATTTAGAAGGTAAAAAACAAAAAATTAAAGCAAAAGACTTATTAGCGCAAGCAATTTGTCACGAGACTGATCATTTGGATGGAATTTTATTTGTAGACAATATGTTACCTGGAACATTAGAAACTATTAAGCCAGAATAATGGATATAGATTATTTGTAATTTTAAAAGGAGATTGTTTATGTTAAAAATATTATTTATGGGAACTCCAGATTTTGCACAAGAATCATTAAAAAGTATATATGATGCAGGATTTGAAATAATTGGAGTAGTAACAAATCCGGATAAACCAAAAGGAAGAGGAATGAAGCTAGCATATTCACCAGTAAAAGAATACGCTTTAGAAAAAAATCTAAAAATTTATCAACCAATTAAAATAAAAAATAATACAGAATTTTTAGATGAAATTAAAACTTTGGCTCCAGATGTAATTTGCGTTGTAGCATATGGAAAAATTTTACCAAAAGAAATATTAGAAATTCCTAAATTAGGTTGTATAAATGTTCATGGCTCATTACTTCCTAAATATAGAGGAGCTGCGCCAATTCAATGGGCAGTTTTAAATGGTGATAAAACTACTGGAATTACAACAATGTATATGAACGAAGGCATGGATACAGGAGATATGATTCTTAAAGAAGAAGTTGAAATTGGTCCAGAGGAAACAACAGGCGATTTATGGCAAAAACTTTCTAAGATTGGTGGAGAAATCTTAGTAAAGACTTTAAAATTAATAGAAGAAGGTAAAGCACCAAGGGAGAAACAAACAGAAGAAGCAACTTTAGCGCCAATGCTTAATAAAGAAATGGCATTAATAGATTGGGAAAACTCTGATGCAAATAAGATTCATAATTTAATTAGGGGTCTTAATCCAATAATGGGAGCATATTCATATATAGATGGTAAGAAAATCAAATTTTGGAAATCAAAAGTATTAACAAAGGAGGAATTCTTTTCGTATAAAACCGAATTTGAAGAATATGAAGCCAAGTTTAATAATCTAGTACCAGGAACAATTTTAATTGCAGATGATAAAGATGGATTATATATAAAAGCTAATGGTGGAGTATTAAAAATATTAGAGATTCAAGGCGAAAATGCAAAAAGAATGCCTACAGCAGATTTCTTAAGAGGAAATCATTTAATTGCAGGTATGATTTTTTCTAAAGAAATATAATTTTTAGAGCATGAAATATTTTTTGGAAAATAGTTGTAAAAATATATAGAAATTGATATACTTGATACAGATTTTAAGTATATCAATTTTTTTGTTATGTAATACTCTTGAACGATGCTAGAGTAAATATAGGAGGGATAACTATGGAAGAAAATAATGAGAATGTAAATTTAGTAGAAAATATTTTAAATGAGGAAGAAGATAACATAAATATCGCAGAAGAAGTTATAACAACTATTGCAGGAATTGCTGTTTCAGAAATCTCAGGAGTAGCTGAAATGGCTGGTGGAATAGCTGGAGGTATAACAGAAGTATTAAGTGGAAAGAAAAATTTAAGCAAAGGTATTAAAGCAGAAACTGATGGAAATAATGTAAAAATAGATGTAAACATAATTGTAAATTATGGTGTTCGTATACCAGATGTAGCTTTCGATATTCAAAATAAAGTAAAACAATCAGTAGAAACAATGACAGGATTAAAAGTAAATGAAGTAAATGTACATGTTCAAGGTGTAAATATAGAAAAAACAGAAGAAAACTAAGGAGGAAAACATGAAATTTTTAGATAGATTTATATTAGTTGTATTTTCAATAATAATGTTTGTATTGTCAGTAATTACAGCAAGTGTAATATTTGGTTGGATAGAATTAGAAAATTTAATGCCATATTTAGAAAGTGCATTATCTACAGAACCAACTTCTAATATAATATTAGGTGTTTCAATTGTGTTTATACTACTAGCATTAAAAGCAATTTTCTTTGGTGGCAAAGATGAAAGAGCTACTAAAGATGGTATTTTAATGGAAAATGATAATGGAAGATTATTAATTTCTAAAGATACTCTAGAGAACTTAGTTGTAAATATAGTTAATGGGTTTGATGGAACAGAAAATGTTGTAGCAAAAGTTGGATTAGATAAAGAAAATAATTTAAGAGTATATGTTACATTATATGTACATCCAAATATTGTAATCAAAGATTTAACTGCAAGTATACAAAATAGAGTAAAAGAAGCAATAAAGAAAACTTCAGATTTAGAAACTAAATCAGTAAATGTAAGAGTTAGAAATATTACTCCAACAATAGAAAACAAGGTGGAAGGTTAGAAAGGGAGATAAATATGAATAATTTTAAAGATTTTGTTTCTGAATATAGTGGAGCTATAATTGGTGCTGTCATTGCAATATTAATTCTATTAACAGGTTTATACAAGTTAATTATTGGTATTATATTAATTGTGATGGGCATTTTTATAGGAAATTATGTTCAAAGAAATAAATATGCAGTAAAAGAAAAATTAAAAAATTTTATAGACAAAATGTAAGAGGGGAATTAAATGGAAAAATCAGCAAAAAGAGAATTAACATTTAAAATATTATATAGCGGACAAATTAATAAAGAAATGAATAAAGAAGAATTAGAAATTTACTTAGAAGAAAATAATCTAAAAGAAAGAGATAAAGAAGATATACAAAATGCTATAAATGCAATAAATAATAATATAGGAGACATTACAGAAAAAATTTCAAAGAATCTTAAAGATAATTGGACAATAGATAGAATATCTAAGATTGATAAAGCTTTATTAATATTAGCAATTTATGAAATTCAGTATAAAGAAATTCCTTTTAAAGTAGTAATAAATGAAGTGGTAGAACTTGCTAAAAAATATGGTGAAGATACATCTGCATCATTTATTAATGGAGTACTTGCAAATGTGGTTAAGGAGTTAAATATAGAATAATGGAATATAAAGCAATATCTGTAACAGAATTAAATAGTTATATAAAAAATAAAATAGCGGATGATGAATACTTAAATAATATATTAATTAAAGGAGAAATCTCAAATTTTAAGCACCATTACACTGGTCATATGTATTTTACATTAAAAGATGACAATTCTTTAATTAAATGTATTATGTTTAAATCATATACATCTAATTTAAAATTTGTACCAAAAGATGGAATGAGTGTGTTAGCTTTTGGTACAGTTTCAGTTTTTGAAAGAGATGGCGTGTATCAATTATATTGTAAAGCTATGCAAGAAGATGGAATGGGAAGTCTTTACGCTGCATACGAAGAGTTAAAGGCTAAATTAGAAAAAGAAGGATTATTTAGCCAAGAACATAAAAAACAATTACCAGTTATGCCAAAAGTTATAGGGGTATTAACTTCTAATACAGGTTCAGTAATTAAAGATATTATAAATGTTTCTACAAGAAGAAATCCAAATGTATATATAAGACTATATCCAGTTCCTGTTCAAGGAGAAGGTGCAGGAGAGAAGATTGCAGAAGCTATTAAAATAATGAATAAAAATAAATTAGCAGATGTATTGATATTGGCAAGAGGAGGAGGATCGTTAGAGGATTTATGGCCTTTTAACGAAGAAGTTGTAGCAAGAGCTATTTACGAGTCAGAACTTCCAATTGTTTCTGCAGTAGGACATGAAACCGACTTTTCTATTTCGGATTTTGTGGCAGATTTGCGTGCTCCAACGCCTTCAGCTGCAGCAGAAATAGTGGTGCCTAATATAGCAGACATAATACAAAATTTAAGTACATATAATATTAGATTAAAAAATGCATTAAAGAAAAAAGTAGAACTAATGCAGATGAGATATGAAAAATGTATGAGGAGTAGAGTTTATACTGATCCATTAAAAATCGTAAATGATAATTATTTAAAATTAGACATGTTAGTAAAATCTATAACAAATAGTGTAACAAATAAACTTCAAGTAAGTAAAACACAAGCTATAAAGAATTTTTCTAAATTAGATGCATTAAGTCCTTTAAAAACTTTAAGTAGAGGATATTCGATAATAGAAAAAAATAATGGTATTGTAAAGAGTATAGCTGACTTACAAAAAGATGATACAATAAATATTCGAATGCAAGATGGCGAGAAGCAAGCTAAAATTCTTTAAGATATGGGGGAAATATGGAAGAGATTAATTTTGAAGAAGCAATGAAAAAATTAGAGCAAATTACAGCTGAATTAGAAAAAGGAGATTTATCATTAGATGAAGCTGTTAAAAAATTTGAAGAAGGTATAAAACTTTCAAAAGAATGTAATAAAATATTAGAAGATTCAGAAAAGAGAATCAATATCTTAATAAATAATGATGGAAATATAACAGAAGAGAATTTTTTACCAAAGGAAGGATAGGATAAAGGGAGATGAACTATTTTACAGAATTTATAACAAACAAATTTATTTATGTACCATTATTAACATGGTTTGGAATACAATTATTTAAAGTTATTTGGGATCTAGTAACTACAAAGAAATTTAACTTTAAAAGAATATTAGGAGCAGGAGGAATGCCAAGTTCACACTCAGCAGTAGTTGTTTCTTTAGCAACACTAATTGGTAGGGAACATGGCTTGGATAGTTCTATATTTGCTCTTTCAGTTATTTTTGCTTTTGTTGTTATGTATGATGCCGCAGGAGTAAGAAGAGCAGCAGGAAAACAAGCAAAATTATTAAATAAATTAATAGAAACACCTGGTTTATCTGGAGTACAGGTTTCTGAAAAATTAGTAGAAGTTCTAGGACATACACCATTTCAAGTATTTGTGGGAGCTATAATTGGTATAATTGTTGGATGTATATTCTAAAAAATAAAATTTAGGAGATAATGTTATGCAAGATATCGAAATTGCAAGAAATGCAAAATTAAAAAATATAAATGAAATTGCTCAAAAGTTAGGAATAAGCGAAGATTATCTAGAGCAATATGGTAAATATAAAGCAAAAATATCTTTAGATTATTATGATAAAATCAAAAATAATAAAGATGGAAAGCTTATATTGGTTACAGCAATAAATCCTACACCACTTGGTGAAGGTAAAACAACTACATCTATAGGACTTGCAGATGCGTTTTATAAGATAAATAAAAAAGCAGTATTAGCATTACGTGAACCTTCTTTAGGTCCAGTGTTTGGGATTAAAGGAGGAGCTACAGGTGGAGGATATTCACAAGTAGCACCTATGGAAGATATAAATTTGCATTTTACAGGAGATATTCATGCAATAACAACAGCCAATAATCTTTTAAGTGCAATGATAGACAATCATATTTGGCAAGGAAATGAACTAGGGATAGAAAAAGTAACATGGAAAAGATGTTTAGATTTAAATGATAGAGCATTAAGAAAGGTGGAAGTATCTCTTTCTGGCGAGAAAAATATGAAGCCAAGAGAAGATGGTTTTGATATAACAGTTGCTTCCGAAATAATGGCAATTCTATGTTTAGCTAAAGATATGCAAGATTTAAAAAGAAGATTAGGAAACATAGTTATTGGTTATAATAAACAAAATAAACCCGTAACATGTAGAGATTTAAAAGCTGATGGAAGTTTAGCAGTAATTCTTAAAGATGCGATAAAACCTAATCTAGTTCAAACATTAGAAAATAATCCAGTATTAATACATGGTGGTCCATTTGCTAATATCGCACACGGATGTAATAGTATAATTGCAACAAATATGGCATTAAAAATGGGAGATTATGTAGTTACAGAAGCTGGATTTGGGGCAGATTTAGGAGCAGAAAAATTCTTAGATATAAAATGTAGATTACTAGAAAAAACGCCTAATGCAGTTGTAATAGTTGCAACCTTAAGAGCATTAAAATATCATGGTGGTGTAAGTAAAGAAGAATGCTCTAAAGAAAATATTGAAGCATTAAAAGTAGGAATTCATAATTTGTTAAGACATATTGATAATATAAAGAAATATGGTATAACACCAATAGTTGCAATAAATAAATTTGTTACAGATACTGCTAAAGAAATAGAAATATTAAAAGAAGAATTAAACGGAGTTGTAGAAGTAAGTTTATTAGAAAACTGGGCAAAAGGTGGAGAAGGAGCTATTGATTTAGCACAAAAGCTTACAAAGATATGTGAAACAAAGAATGAGTTTAAATATATATATGATATTAATGCTACTGTTGAAGCAAAAATAAAAGCTGTAGCACAAAAGATTTATGGTGCAACTGATGTAGAATATTCGGATACTGCAAAAGAACAGTTAAAAGAATTAAATGATTCAAAATTCCCAGTGTGTATTGCAAAAACGCAATATTCTTTCTCAGATGATCCAAAAGATTTATTAGGAGATAAACCATTTAATCTTCATGTAACAGAATTAAAATTAAAAGAAGGTGCAGAGTTTATCGTTGTTTTAACAGGAAAGATAATGACAATGCCAGGTCTTCCTAAAAAACCTGCAGCAGAGCATATAAATATTGATGAAAATGGAATAATAGAAGGAATATTTTAATATATTGTATAAAAACACCATATATGGATAAAATAATTTTAAATTGTTTTATAAGTGTGGTGTTTTTTATGTTTAAAAAGATAAAAAATAAATCGTTAAAAATTTTGGCAATTTTGTCAGTAATTATATTGTTAGCAACTACATTTCTAATTATATTATCTAAAATTCCCGAAGAAAGCGAAGTAGAAGCACTTTCTAAATATGGATCTAGAGGCAGTGAGGTTACACAAATACAAACCAAATTAAAAAGATGGGGATATTATAATGGAAATATAGATGGAATATATGGTAGTCAAACTGTAGAAGCAGTTAAATATTTTCAAAGAAAGAACAATTTAGCTGTAGATGGAATTGCTGGTAAAAATACATTAGAAGCAATGGGGATTTTTAATTCATCATCATCTAGTTCATCAAGTTCAAATTCATCAAACTTAAACTTATTAGCAAGAGTTATATATGGCGAAGCTAGAGGGGAACCATATACTGGGCAAGTAGCTGTTGGTGCAGTTGTATTAAACAGAGTAAGAAGCAGTTCATTTCCTAATACTATTTCTGGAGTAGTATACCAAAGTGGTGCTTTTGATGCTGTTCGTGATGGTCAAATAAACTTAACACCGAATTCAACAGCAAAAAAAGCTGCTCAAGATGCTTTAAATGGGTGGGATCCTTCATATGGAGCAATATATTATTTTAATCCAGCAACAGCAACAAACAAATGGATATGGTCAAGACCAATGACAGTAACAATAGGAAATCATAGATTTTGTAAATAGGGGTTTAGGGACGTTCTTGTTTTTCCCTTCTCGGGATTATAGGAACGTCTCCAAATCCCTAATTTATTATGTAGAAAATTGAAAGCTTAATTTTCTTGACAAACAATGGACATATTGATAAGATATGGAAAGAAAAATAGGAGGGATAAATTAATGATATTATATCCTGATTTTTATTGTAAAAATATAAAAGATGTAGGAATAGAAAAATTAAGAGAAAATAATATAAAAGGAATACTTTTAGATGTAGATAATACATTAATAGATTTAGATCATAATTTATTAGAAGGTGCAGAAGAATGGTGCAATAATTTAAAGGAGCAAAATATAAAATTCTGCATTTTATCTAACTCAAATAAAAAAGAAAAGGTAAAAAAAGTAGCTAAAACCTTAGATATTCCATATATATTTTTTGGAACAAAACCGCTAAAAAGAGGATTTAAAAAAGCAAGTAAAGAATTAAATTTACCTTATAATGAGTTAGCAATAATAGGAGATCAAATTTTTACAGATATTATAGGTGGTAATAGATGTAAAATGTATACAATATTAGTTGAGCCAATTAGTACAAGGGAAATGTATATTACTGCTATAAAAAGAGGATTCGAAAATAAAATAATCAAACAATATATGAAAAAGCACAAAAACAAGAAAGAAGGATAAAAGATGTTTTTTAATGATGTACATATAATGGTATATGTAGCATTTGGAATTTTAGGTCTGATTGTTGGGAACATATTACCACATATAAATAAAAGATTAATAGAACATAAAAGAATATTTGATAAGTCGTTTTTTACAGAATACCCAAAGAATTTTGAGCCACATTACATACATATGATATTAATAGCAGTAATTTATGTATTATTACTATATAAGTTTGGCTTACAACCAGAATTTATACAAAATTTAGATTTAATAAAATATATGATATTAACACCAATGTTATTTTCGGTTGCTGTTATAGATTTTAAAGAGAATATAATACCAAATAGGTTATTACTAACAATGGCAGAAATAGGGTTATTGCTAACATTTATTTATGGAATATCAGATATTAATTTGGCGATGGATATGTTATTAGGAATGCTAGTAGGAACTGTAATTTTTGGTATATTAACATTACTAGGACGACTAGTTTCTGGAAAAGATGCCATGGGAATGGGCGATGTAAAATTAATGGCTGCATTAGGTCTTTTCTTTGGCTCTTCTAATATTTTAGCAATATCAATAATATCATTTTTATTAGGAGCAATAATTAGTATAATACTAATAGTAAGTAAGAAAAGAAAGATTGATGATTACATACCTTTTGGACCTTTTATAGTAATTGCAGCATATATATCAATATTTGTACCTTTTAGTGCAATCTTATTTGTATTACTTAAAGTTTTTACATTAGGACTATATAAAGTATAGTAGTTTTATTGGGGGTTGATACTAATGAATGAAAAAATTAAATGGTTAAGAGAAAAATTAAGCACACTAGATTTAGATGGGATGATTGTATCTAATCCTGTAAATATTAAGTACTTAACAGGAATTGATGCAGAAGGAGTTTTACTAATTACAAGAAAAGAAAATATTTATATAACAGATGCAAGATACACAGAACATATTAATAGTATACTTACCATTGATGACGAGATTAGTTTATATGATTATAAAGATATTGACCCTATAGATTATGAAAACTTATTTTTGTTTTGTAGCAATGTAGGATTTGAAGAAAATTATGTAACATATGCAAAATATAAAGAATATAAGCAAGTATATAAGATAAATAATTTGGTTGAAACAGATAATTTTATAGAAACACAAAGAATGATTAAAGCTCCAGATGAAATTAATAATATTCAAAAAGCATGTAAGATTACAGATGCATGTTTTAACCACATTTGTAATTTTATAAAAGTGGGAATGAAAGAAAAAGAAATTGCATTCGAAATAGAACATTATTTTAGAACACATGGGGCTGATGGTATAGCCTTTGATACAATTGTAGCATCTGGAAGTAATTCGTCAATGCCACATGCAATTCCAACAGATAGGAAAATAGAAGCTGGTGATCCAATTACTATAGATTTTGGATGCAAATATAAAGGATATTGTTCAGATATGACTAGGACAATCTTTGTAGAATATGTACCAGAAGGAATAAAACCAATATATAATTTAGTTTTAAAGAATCAACAATTAACATTAGATGCTATACAGGAAAATGCAAATGCTAGAATATTAACAATGATGGTAGAAAGTGATTTTAAAGTAAATGGATATATGTTAGACCATAGTTTAGGACATGGTGTTGGTTTGGATATTCACGAAAAACCATTTATAGGTAAAAAAGACTTTTTGCTTAAAGAAAATATGATTGTAACAGATGAACCAGGAATTTATTTACCAGGTAAGTTTGGTGTAAGAATAGAAGATACAGTGCTAGTTACAAAAAATGGTTGTATAAGATTAACAGAATCTGATAAAAATTATATTATAGTAAATAATTAAAATTAGTACTAAAAATGCTATATACTTGATTTTTATGTATATATGTAGTAAAATAAACAAAGTGCAAAAAAGAGAAATAAAGAAAATATTAGGAGGTAATAATTATGGCAGAAGTTTATTCAGCAGGAGATTTTAGAAATGGAACAACATTTGAAATGGATGGAAATGTATTTAAGGTTGTAGAATTCCAACACGTTAAACCAGGAAAGGGATCAGCTTTCGTAAGAACAAAATTAAAAAATGTTATTACAGGAGCAGTTATAGAAAAAACATTTAACCCATCAGAAAAATATCCAGGAGCAGAGATAGAAAAAAGAGATATGCAATATCTATATCAAGATGGTGATTTATATTATTTTATGGATAACAATACATATGAGCAAATACCATTAAATGAAGAACAAATTGGTGACGCTTTAAAATATATGAAAGAAAATATGGATATGAAAATTTTATCATATAAAGGTAAAGTATTTGCTGTTGAACCACCAATGTTCGTAGAATTAGAAGTTACATATACAGAACCAGGTTTTAGTGGAAATACAACTACAACATCTGGTAAACCAGCTAAACTAGAAAATGGATTAGAAATAAGTGTACCATTATTCGTAGAAATAGGAGATAAAATAAGAATAGATACTAGAACTGGTGAATATATGGAAAGAGTCTAAAAGAAAGAGGATTTGTTATGGGAATAAAAGAACAATTACAAAAACTAATGTTAGATATGAAAGCAAACATTAAAGATGAAAAAGACTTAAAATATGTTCAAGAAAATGTTATTACAACATTAGCAGATATGCTACAAAAAATGGATGATTTAAACAATAATAACCAAATAAAAATTGCTAAGCTAGAAGAAAAAATAGATAGAATGGCAAAAGAACTATATCTTAACGATGTATATGATATAGAAATTGTTTGTCCATATTGTAATTATCAATTCGAAACAGAGTTTGATGAAAATCAAAAAGAAGTAAAATGTCCAGAATGTAATAATGTAATAGAATTAGATTGGTCTTGCGATGATGATTGCGAAGATCACTGTGGTGATGGTTGCGATTCATGTGGTGGATGTGGACATCATAATGATACAGACCAAGATATAGAAGATGATATGTAAAGACTAAAAGCGCATAGAATATATGCGCTTTTTTGTTATGCATTAAATAATAAGTATTTAAGGAGGAAACAGATGAGAAATGCTACGAGAGATTATTCGCTTGCACTAGCTTCTATATTAGTTGATGAAGATTTTAGATTAATATATTGCTTATGGTGTAGATTTAAAAGAAACTAATCAAATTCTAAGAACTATAAAACTTGATCCGGTATACAGATCATTTTTATGCAGAAATAAAGGAATATATATTTTTAAATAAACTTAAAAATATTCAAGAGGATTTACATATTTATCATTAATTCGCATTCCTAGGTGAAGATGAGTACCAGTTGTAGCACCATTAGTAGGCTTTCCGGTGGAGTCTGTATATTTGTTTCCTGGCACGCCATAAACATACTTTGGACCTACATTAGCTATGATTTGACCTTGCAAGACAAAGTCTCCTTCTTTAACTAAATAGTTAGGCGAAATATGGCAATAGGTAATTTTAAAATCTCCGAATGACAATGTTAAAGTATAACCACCAGCACCAAGAAAACCCAGAAATGTAATTTCACCATCTGTAATAGCAATTAGATTAGTACCTTCTGGAGCACCTATATCTGTTCCATAATGATATGAAGAAGCCCCTGCAGTTGGAGAATTTCTTTTTCCAAAGGGGGAAGTTACTTTAGTATAACCTGGTATTGGCCAAGCAAATCCTGAAGAAGAAATAGTAATGTAATTACTATATATTAAATTTTGATTAGAAGCAGTCATATTTAAAGATACAAAGAATGTTGTAAATATAAACAGAATTATAAAAAACATAATAAAGAATTTATAAAACAATGAAACCTCCATATTATGTGCCAACTAGAATACTTAGCACATAATTATTCTTTTAAAAATAAAAAGTCTACTATGTTAGTAGTAGACTTTGTGGCAGGGGTAGAAGGATTCGAACCCTCACAGGCGGTTTTGGAGACCGATGTGCTACCATTAACACTATACCCCTAAAAAATAAGCAATAATATAGTATCATAATGAAAAAATATATGCAAGAGTTTTTTGAAAAATTATTGTGATAAATTTTAAAATATGATAAAATAATATATGTACTTGGGGATGTAATGGTTTCGACATTAATCTAGAAGTATAAAAAGCGAGTAGTGGATGGTTGCTTTGGCCACTTAAAAAAAGCAAAATTAAATATAAACGCTAATAACGAAGAATTAGCTTACGCTGCTTAGTTGCAACGTCGCTTAAATTATAAAGCCTACTGTTATAATTTAGGTGTCAAATTAAAGTAGGAAACAAAGCTATTAGTTCTCTGGAATAGTGGGTAATTAAGAGATACTATATAAATTGTTTTGTTTATTAATCAATTTATATGGGAAATTTAAATAATAAACTGCACTCGGAGAAATTTATATGGAAGGGCTAGTGGACAGGAGTTCGATTCTCCTCATCTCCACCAACTAGGGCACAGAATTAACCATTTTGTGTCCTTTTCTATTTTTGTGTGAATTTATATTTTATGAAAAATTTATTGATTTATAGCTTGTTTTAAGACTTATTTTATTTTGTGTCACTTTGTAAATTTTATAAAATTTTTATGTATTTTGGTATCACTTGTCACATAAAGTGTCACAAGGTTAATTATTATCTTGAGTATAATCATTATTTTATATTAAAAGTAATAATATAATATTTGAAGACTATAAAGCTAATGAAATTTATTGTAATATCTCAAGAATATATAATAATACTACACCTAAGAACATAAAGGATAATATTGATTATGCTTTATCACATAGAGATGTAATGAAATCTAAACAAAATTTTGAAAGAGTATTTAAATTTGAATATTCGGAAGATGTATTTACAAATAAGAATTTTATTGAAGAATTTGTTAATATTATAAATTAAAAAATATTTACAAATTATTGCTTTCATTATTATGAAATGATAATAATATTTTGTTGCTACTGGTGTAAGAAGTAGAAGTTTAAGAAATGTTAGAATTGAAGATTTAGACTTTGATAATGAATTAATATATATTAGAGTTACTAAAAATAGAAAATTAGTAATAATTCCAATGGGAAAAGCTATTAAAAAAGTTTTGCTTGAATATCTAAGAATTAGAGGAGGAAAGCAAAAGACTTTTTATTTTGCAATCTAGAAGGAGAGCAATTAACAAAGAATGCTTTAAATAATTTAATTACAAAATACAATCATAAACGAGGAGTGAAAACAGCAAGAATACATTCATTTAGGCATTATTTTGCGAAACAATATATTCAAAACGGTGGAAATGTTTTTAAATTACAAAAAATATTAGGACATAGTTCAATTCAAGAGACACAAAGATATGTTGATTAATTTGGGAGTGACTTGCAAGTTGGATTTGATGAAGTTAGTCCATTAGATAATATATGTAGTTACAAAGAAAGAATAAAAATGAAAGTAGGATGAATATGAAAAAGATAAAAGAAAATGAATTAGGAAAGATAATAAAAGACAATTTTAATACGAAAACAATTTTGTTAGAATTAAATGGAATTATAGAAGGGCATATATCTATTATAAATGCAATTTCTTATTATAAGAATAAAGAGAGAATTTTAAATATAATAGATTTATGTAATAATATAAGAATTGATATGGCTTCACAATATGAAATTATATTTGATGAAAATAATAAAAAGTTGGAAGTTAAATTAGATAATGGTCAAAATTTAAAGATAACAGTAATAAATAAAAAAGATACACTTTAAAATAAGTGTATCTTTTAAAATAAATCTGAATGAGTACCAGTTCGTAAAACTGTTAAAGTTAATTCATCATTTTCGACCTTATAAATTAAAAGCCAGTCAGGTTGTATATGACATTCTTTAAATCCGTTTATAATTACCAGTAAGATAGTGGTCTTTGTACTTTTCAGGGAGTGGCTTTTTTTCAGCAAGTAATTGTACGACTTGTTTTAGCAAGTCAATATTGTATCCTCTTTTTTTTATTAATTTGTAATCTTTTTTAAATTGATTGGAATATCTTATTTTTAACATTATTTATCCAACTCCTCAAACATTTCATCTACACTATCAAAAGTTTTGCTTAAATTTTTTCCGCTCTTAACGTCTTCCATTGCTTGGATAGTTTCCTTATTATATTTTGGTTTTTCAATTTTAAAAGGGATTCCATCGTGTAAAATGACTTGATTTAAAAATACATTAACCGCTTCTGTAATAGATAATCCTAAGTCATTTAAAGTTTCCTCTGCTTTTATTTTAACATCTGGTTCAACTCTAATATGCAAAGTATCAGTTTTAGCCATTTTAATCACCTCCATAGTATTATTATATTCATTGTATCACGTTTTATACACAAAAACAACACATTTTTTAACTTTCTCCCAAATTTTCTAATCCATATTCAATAATTTGATTAATAACACTATTAAAACTTAATTCACTTTTTTAGCTAAATTAGCAAAGAAGATTCATATAGAAATTTTTTATATTTATAGAATAAATAATTATTTTATGTTATCTTTATATATAGAAACAATTTTCTGGGTGATTAATATGAGTAAAGAATTAAAAATAGATAATAAATTAGTTAGTGTTTTTTGCAACGAAAATCATAAAGAAAATTTACCAGTTGTTATTTTAAACACATATGGAAATGAAGGAAAAGAAATTTTCGAAAGATGCAACAAGATACAAACAAAGAAATTTATACTAATAGCTATTTCAAATTTGGACTGGGATAATGATATGACACCATGGTTTGCTCCAAAGTTAAATAATAACGACAAAGACTGTTTAGGCAAAGCAGATGATTACTTAAAAACTTTAATAGAAAAAATTATTCCAGAAACTAAAAAATATATAGAGAATGAATTAAATGTAAATATAAGCTACTTTGCAATTGTAGGTTATTCTTTAGGAGGACTATTTGCAATATATTCAGCATATAGAACCAATTTATTTTCGCGACTTGCATCTGCTTCGGGCTCTCTTTGGTATCCTAACTTTATAGAATTTGCAAATAAAAATACAATTTCTGAAAATATCGATAAAATATATTTTTCACTTGGTAATAAAGAAAGTAAAGTTAGAAATGAAGTATTAGCTACGGTAGAAGAAAATACTAAAAAGCTTGAGCAGATGTATAAGTTACAAGGGATAAAAACAATTTACGAGGAAAATGATGGGAACCATTTTAAAGATACAGTATTAAGAATGGTTAAGGGAATTAGATGGATTCTACAATAATATAGGAGAGAAATAATGGATAAATATAACAGATTACATAAGGGACATAGTTTAATAAAAAATTTGAATGATTATACAGTGCTGGATATAGAAACAACAAGTTTAGATTCTTTTATTGGAGAAATAGTAGAAATAAGTGCAATAAAAGTTAGAGATAAAAAAGAAATAGCTACTTTTTCTGAATTAATAAAAACAGAAAATAGATTAGGTGCATTTACTACAAGATTAACTGGAATTACAAATGAGATGGTTCAAAATGAAGGAAAAGATTTAATTTATGTATTGCAACAGTTCAAAGAGTTTTTAGATAGAGACATTATAGTAGGCCATAATGTTAATTTTGATATTAACTTTATTTATGATAGCATGTACAAAAATATGAATGAGTATCTAACAAATGATTTTGTAGATACATTAAGAATTTCAAGAAAAGTATTGCCTAATCTTAGACATCACAAACTGGATAATTTAATAGATTATTTTAATTTAGTAAAAAGAGACGAGCATAGAGCATTAAATGATTGTGTATTAACAAATCAAGTCTATATAAATTTAACTAAGATGTTATAAAAGGAGACGTAAAATGAAAACGATAGGTTTAGCTTGTACTGGTGGTGGAACAAAAGCACTTAGTAGTTTAGGTGTAATAAAAGCATTAGAAGATTTAAATATAAAAATATCAGCTTAAACTTTTAGTACGAGGCGGAGGGAAAAATCCAACTATAATTACTAAAACTATAAAGGAAGCCACAGAGGCTAAAGGAAAAAGAATAATGAGCGATTTAGATATTCCGGTATTTATTCCAACTATGGATATTACAGAGAAAAAGACTGTATATTATACTTCAAGAAATATTAAAAATGAAGAATGTTATATGGATAGACCAATAGAAGAAGCTGTAAAAAATACTTGTTAGTTACCATTGTTATATGTGCCTAATAATGTTTATATAGATGGAAAACTTCATCAATTTTTGGATGGAGGAATGACACATAATATTCCTACGCACCGTATGAATCAATTTGCTGATTACGTTATAGGAGTAGAGAATGTATATTATAAAGAAACAAATCAAAAGAAAGTAAATATAATTACAGGAATAAGAAATACTTTTCAAAGTATGAGAAGATCTGCAATAATTTGGCAAAGAGAGTCAGCAGATCTAATTATAAAGGTTGACTGCAAAGACGTTGATATAATTGGAAACGAAGAAGAGGTAGAACAATGTGTTAAAGCTGGGTATGATGCTGCAATGAAGATTTTAAAAAATGAAAAGTTTAGAGATGAAATATTGTTGAATAATTAATATGCAAAGTAAATTAAAAAAACTGAATCACGTTAATGTGATTCAGTCTTTTCGATTGATGCTTCGGAGCTATAATAATATACCTCAATTATTGTAATAAACTGGGTATTTGAAGGTGGACGTAAAGACGGTTCGTACATTTCAAATACTCGTTTATATAAGGGGGTTTTTATTTTACATGCAATTTCTTTTGCAGAACGTAACTCTCTTTCAGAAAAACCATTTTTTTCAAGTGCAGTATAAAGTTTCTCGCCAGGTTTAATATTATTATTATGGCAATATTCAACTGCAAACAGTGTGCATTCCAAACCACGACCCCATTTTGTTGCTCCAATGCCAAGTCGGAGTAGAAACTCTTTTAGTGTCATACTAGCAGGGTTAAGAAGATATGCTTTTAATTCTTCTATTTTTGCATCAACTGCTTCTTCAACCCGCTTATCAATGTACTTTTGAAGTTCCTCAAATACGTTATCCATATAGCCTCCTATTCCAATCCTTCCAACAGTTACACTGAGTATATTATACAATAAATTTACATAAAGTACAACAGAAAGAATAAATTCAGTGTAATAAAAATTATTTGTTTTAAATTTTATCTTAAGAAAGAATTTACAAAAAATTTACACCAAATAATAATATTTGTGGTAGAATAATGGTGTTATTAAATAATTCCAGGAGGAAGTAAAATGATAAAAGCAGCATTAGTATTAGAAGGCGGTGCACTAAGAGGAATGTATACCTCTGGCGTATTAGATACATTTTTAAAAAATAATATGGAATTTGAATGTGTAGCAGGTGTTTCTGCAGGTGCATTAAATGCAATGAGCTACATATCAAAACAACCAGGAAGATCAGCAAAAATTAATTTAGAATATTGTGATGATCCAAGATATATAGGAAGAAAAGCTTTTATAAAGAATAAAGGAATAATCGGATATGACTATTTATTTGGAGATATATCAGAAAATAAAATTCCGTTTGATTATAAAGCTTTTGAAAATACAAATCAAAGATTTGTAATAGTAACAACTAATTGTGAAAAAGCAGAGACAGAATATTTAGAAAGAGGTAATTGTACGGAACTATTTAAAGCTGCACAAGCTTCATCAAGTATGCCACTTGCATCTGCAATGGTAGAAATAAATAATAATCACTATTTAGATGGAGCAGTTACAACAAGTATTCCTGTAAAATGGGCTTTAGAACAGGGGTATGAAAAAGTAGTTGTTGTCTTAACAAGGGATAAAGCCTATAGAAAACCAATGCTATCAAATAAAATGAAAAAATTATATAAACTTGCATATCACAAATATCCAAAATTAATAGAAAAATTAAATACAATGCCAGAAAGATATAATAAATTACAAGAGGAATTAATAGACTTAGAAAAAGAAGGCAAAATATTTATAATAAGACCAGAAAAAGAAGTAACAGTTTCTAGACTTGAAAAAGATAAAAGAAAACTAGAGAACTTATATAAAGAAGGAATTGCTGAAGCAGAAAAGAAGTTGGACACTTTAAAAGAATATTTAGAGATTAGTTAGGAGAATTATGAAGAGAACAAAATTAAGAGATAGAATACTTCCTAAATATACAAAGGGAGAAGAAATTTTTAATATGACTTCACATATTGTAGGTGGAGTGTTAGGAATTGTTGCATTGGTATTATGTGTGGTATTTGCAGCAGTTCATGGTAATGGCTATGGTGTTGTAAGTGGTGCAATATACGGGGTTACTATGGTAATTTTGTATACAATGTCTAGCATATATCATGGCTTGAATCCAAAAAGAAAAGCTAAAAAGGTATTTCAGGTATTAGACCATTGTTCTATATATTTACTAATTGCAGGCTCATATACGCCATTTGCATTATGTACTTTACGAGAGTATAGTACAGCATTAGGTTGGACTATATTTGGAGTTATTTGGTTTGTAGCAATATTAGGAATAATATTAAATTCTATCGATATAAAGAAATTTAGAGTATTTTCTATGATTTGTTACTTAGTAATGGGATGGTGCATTGTATTTAAAATAAACCTATTACCAGAATTATTAGGAACAGCAGGTTTTGTACTATTACTACTAGGAGGTTTAGCGTATACGATAGGAGCTATACTTTATGGCTTAGGAAAGAAACATAAATATATGCATTCAGTATTTCACTTATTTATTTTATTAGGAAGTTTATTACAATTTTTTACGATATTATTATATGTTATGTAGGAGGATAAAATGAACGAATATATGAAAATGGCAAAAGATCAAGCAGAAAAAGGTATGAAGAGTAATGAAGGAGGCCCTTTTGGAGCTGTTATTACAGATAAAGATGGAAATATTATTTCAGCTGCTAATAATCAAGTGCTAAAAAATAATGATCCAACAGCACATGCCGAAGTACAAGCTATACGAGAGGCTTGTAAAAAGCTTAATACACATGATTTATCTGGATATATTTTATATACATCTTGTGAACCATGTCCAATGTGTTTATCTGCAATTATTTGGGCAAATATTAAAGAAGTATATTATGCTTGTACTAGAAAAGATGCAGGAGAAATTGGTTTTAGAGATGATGCAATATATGAATTTTTAGAGACCAACAATAAGAGTTTACTAGATGAAAAACAAATAGATAGAGAAGATTGTATACATTTATTTAATGAATATAAAAAATTAAATGGAGAGATTTATTAATGTTTGCAGTATATAATACTAAAATAGGAAAACTAAAAATTGAATATGATAGTGATGCAATAACTGGAATTACTTCTGCAAAAAATGAAAAAGAACAAGGAATAAGAAGTGAGCTAAGTGATAAAACAGCTTTGCAGTTAGAAGAATATTTTGATGGTAAAAGAAAAGAGTTTGACATATCAATTAAATTGATTGGTACAGAATTTCAAAAAAAGGTATGGAATGAACTTTTAAAAATACCATATGGTGAAACTGTTTCTTATAAAGATATAGCTATTAATACCGGAAGTCCAAAAGCTTGTAGAGCTGTGGGCATGGCAAATCATAATAATCCAATATTAATAATTGTACCATGCCACAGAGTGATAAATGAAAATAAAAAATTAGGCGGATATGCATTAGGACTTGATTTAAAAAGGAGATTGCTTGAACTGGAAAAAGAAAATTCATAATAATGATAAAAGAACTTACAAAAGTGTAAGTTTTTTTTATGTTATATCGATGTTTCAATTTACGAAAAATTAATATAATTTTAATAAATTATAAAAATTATATTAATGATTATATGCTAATTTATAGTAAATTGAGGTGATAATATATGGGAAGAAAAGATGTTTTTAAATTTGTACTAATTATATTTTGGGTTTTTATTATAGGAAGCATGATTGGATATGGAGTAGAAACAATAGTAGCTATTATACAAAATGGACATTTTGCATCTAGACAAGGTTTATTATATGGTCCTCTAATTCCAGTATATGGTGTTGGATTAGTGGCATATTATTTAGTTATTTCAAAAATAAAAGATAAGGGTAATTTAAAGATATTTATTATTACTATGGTTTTAGGTGGAATTGTAGAATATTTATTTTCTTTCTTCCAAGAAAAACTTTTTGGAACGGTTTCGTGGGATTATAGTAATTTATGGTTTAATATAAATGGTAGAACTAGCTTGTTACATTGTTTATACTGGGGGACAGGAGGTGTACTATTTGTAAAATATGTATACCCATTTATAGAAAAATTGATGAGTAAAATTGATGAGTTAGCTTTAAAGCAAATAACAGTAATTTTATTAGTATTACTTGCATTTGATGTTGGGATTTCTTGTATAGCAGCAAATAGGCAAAGAGAAAGAATTGAAGGTGTTGCTGCAAATAGCAGTTTAGATAGATTCTGTGACGAATATTATCCAGATAGTGTTATGGATTACATATATTCTAATAAGATAAATAAAATTGAATAGTACTTGAAAATTATGTAAATCGATTATATAATAGTTATATGGCAAAGTTGAAGAGTAGATAAAATGAGTATTTTCTGCATTGCCGAATAGTAACTTAATAACTTTTTTTATCATTAAAAGGAGGACTTTTATGAGTGAAAACAAAGAAGCAAATGGAGTATATTTCCAGATACCACTTCTGGCAAAAACTTCACAGGTTGAAGAAATTTTAAACCAATATCCAATGGTAGAGGCTCAACTCAAGGAATTCTTTAAGTCAGAAAGTTTTTATAGCTGTTTCGAAGATATGATGCGGTTTGTAAATGAGCACAAGTCGCAATTTAATATTTCAGATGCAGATATTGAAAATCTAAGAAATGATCTTTTTACAGCACTTGAATTTAATACGAAAGTGAATGTTTTATCAAATGCTTTGAAAAATATTCTTACAATTTCAGGAAAGTCACTTAAGAATGTAGAAGATGAGCTTGTGCGTTTTACAGAAAAAGGAGCTCTTACTAATTTTACGATGATGTATGTAGAAATATTAAAAGAAGAAGCTAAAAGTTTGATTACTTCCTCATTTGCAGATTATACAAATCCAAGATACACATCATGAAAGGAGTTTCGATATGAGAAAAAAGTGTTATTATTGTGAACAACATAAAAAACCGGATTACAAACGGGTTGATGAACTGAAAAAGTTCGTTTTCGAGGAGACTCAAATGAAGCCAGCAAGGTCAACAGGGCTTTGTGGTAAACATAAAAGGGATTTAAAAAAGGCAATTGCAAATGCCCATAAATTAGCTTTGATGTAAAAATATGTTCAAGCGAAGGAGCTTTGGTTCGATGAACCAAAGCTCCGATTTTTTTATATCAAGGAGAATGAAATGAATTTTGGACATTTAAAATATAAAGTTATTATGATATAATTCAAAAAGGAGGAAAACTTATGCCGGGATATGTAATACATTTAGCAATTGCAGAAAAATATTTAGAAAAAAATAAAAAAGAGAATTATGACGAATTTATAGATGGAGTTATTTACCCAGATGAAACAGATAATAAATATAAAACTCACTATTGGAATGAAATGAGATCAGTTAATTTATATAATTTTTTTAAAGAAAATAAATTAGATACTAGCTTTAATAGGGGCTATTTTTTACATTTATTAACAGACTACTTATTTTACAATAAATACATAGAATATTGGTCAACAGATATATATACTGATTATGATTTGTTAAATCCATATTTATTAAAGAAGTATCATGTAAAATTACCATCTAAAATAAAAAAATATGTACATGTCGCAGAACAAGGTAAAAGTCTCAAAATTTTATCAAAAGAAGTAGTAGATAAATTTATAGAAGATTTGTCAAACTTGGACTTAGAACATATTAAAGAAGAGATAATGAAAGCTCCAAAAGAATGGACAAAAGTAAGACCATTAAAAGAGCCTTAGAATTTAGTAATAAAATCTATTAAAATAAAAAAGTTTTAATAGATTAAAAAAATAATATTGACTTGGAGTTAACTTTAAGTGCTATTATAAAAAAAGTTTAAAAGGAGGAATGAATTATGAAAAAACAAACTGCTGGAAGAGATCAATTAGGTGAATTTGCACCAAAATTTGCAGAATTAAATGATGATGTATTATTTGGAGAAATATGGTCAAGAGAAGACAAACTATCTTTAAGAGATAGATCTTTAGTAACAATATGTGTATTTATGGGAAAAGGATTAGTAGATAGTTCTTTAAAATATCATATTATGAACGCAAAAAATAACGGAATAACAAAAGAAGAAATGGCAGAGATTATTACACATGCTGCTTTTTATGCTGGCTGGCCAAATGCATGGGCAGTATTTAATATGGCAAAAGAAGTATATGCAAATGATGAACCTGCTAAAGAAGAACATGGTGGATGGTTTGGACTAGGTGAGCCAAATTCAAACTATGCACAATATTTTATAGGAAATTCATATTTAAATCCACTAACAAAACCAGGTGAATCTAATATTTTTATAGCAAATGTAACATTCGAGCCAGGTTGTAGAAACAATTGGCATATTCATCATGCTACAAAAGATGGTGGTCAAATTCTTATTTGTGTTGATGGAGAAGGATGGTATCAAGAAGAAGGAAAAGAAGCTAAAAGTCTAAAGCCAGGAGATATAGTTGTAATTCCTGCAAATGTTAAACATTGGCATGGAGCTAAAAAAGATAATTGGTTTAGCCATTTAGCTATAGAGGTACCAGGAGAAAACACAAACAATGAATGGTGCGAACCAGTAACAGATGAGCAATATAATAATTTATAAATTATGGAGGATGTAGAATGACAATATCTGAGGTAAGTAAAAAATATAATATAACAGCAGATACAATTAGATATTATGAAAAAGAAGGACTAATTCCAACAGTACCAAGAAATAAAAATGGTATAAGAGATTTTGATGAAAATTCTTGTGGTTGGATAGAATTTATAAAATGCATGAGAAGTGCCGGTCTTGAAATTGAAACTTTAAAAAGATATGTAAGTTTATTTAGACAAGGAACAAAAACTGTAAAAGAAAGAAAAATATTATTAGAAGAACAACGTGAAAAATTACTAAAAAAGCAAGAAGATATAAAAGCTACATTAGATAGATTAAATTACAAAATAGAAAAATATGAAGAAATAGAAAAAGGAAAGTTAAAAGATTTTACAGAAAAACCATAGGAGGATAAAGATGAGCAATAAATTAATAGTATTCTATTCTTATACAAATCATACTAAAATAATAGCTGAAGGAATACAAAAACAATTACAATGTGACATTATAGAACTAAAACCTGTAAAGCCATATTCTAATGACTATGATATTGTTGTTGGACAAGAGCAAAATAATGAAAGTACAAAGAAAACACCAGAAATAGAAAATAAAAATTTAGATTTATCTAAATATGACGAAATAATATTGGGAACACCAGTATGGTGGTATACAATAGCACCAGTTGTAAGGACATTCTTGAAAGAAAATGATTTAAGTAATAAAAAAATTATACCTTTTGCAACAAATGCAGGATGGCTTGGACGTACATTTAAAGAAATAAAAGACTTATGTCCAAATTCAACAATAGGAAAAGAAATGAATATTGTATTTACAGAGGATTATAGCGAAAATCAATTAGTTACATTACCAGAAGAAATAGATAAATGGATTAAAGAGTTATAAGTAGGAGGGCTAAAATGGGATATTTAGGTGAAAAAATCAAAAAATTAGGATTTGGTCTAATGAGATTACCTCAAAAAGATGGAAAAATAGATATAGAGCAAACAAAAGTAATGGTAGATAAATTTTTAGATGCTGGATTTACATATTTTGATACAGCATGGGCATATTCTGGAAGTGAAGACGCAATAAGACAAGCACTAGTAGAACGTTATCCAAGAGAAAGGTTCCAATTAGCAACTAAAAATGCAGCATGGATAAATTGTAAGACTAGAGAAGAAGCAATTGCTCAATTTGATACTTCTTTAAAACAAACAGGTGCTGGATATTTCGATTTTTATTTATTACATAACTTAGGAGAATCTAGAACGAAAGCATTTGATGATTTTGATATGTGGAGTTGGATTCAAGACATGAAGGAACAAGGAAAAATTAAACATATAGGATTTTCTTTCCATTCAACACCTGAAGAGTTAGAAGAAATATTAAATAAACATCCAGAAATGGAATTTGTACAACTTCAAATAAATTATGCAGATTGGGAAAATCCTGCAATTAAATCTAGAGAATGTTATGAAGTTGCAAGAAAACATGGTAAGCCAGTAATAATTATGGAACCTGTTAAAGGTGGAATGCTTGCAAATCCACCAGAGCAAGTACAAGAAGCATTTAAACAAGCAAATCCTAATACATCAATTGCTTCATGGGCTATTAAATTTGCTGCAAGTTTAGATGGTGTTATAACAGTACTTTCTGGAATGAGTAATATAGAACAAATGGAAGATAATATATCTTATATGAAAGATTTTAAAAAATTATCCGATGATGAAGAAGCTACAATAAAGAAAGCTCAAGAAATAATGAATAGTATTCCAATAATACCATGTACAACATGCAACTATTGTGCAAAAGTATGCCCAATGAAAATAGGAATTTCTGGTTCATTTACAGCAATGAATTATTTAACATTATATAATGATATGGAAGCAGCTAAACACCAAGAAGATTGGCTTGTAAGCGGACATGGACTTAAGAAAGCAGAAGAATGTATAAAATGTGGTAAATGTGAGCAAGTTTGCCCTCAACACATAAAAATAAGACAAGAACTAGAAAAAGTAGCAGAAAAATTAAAATAAATAAGGACGTGGATTTGGTGTGCCACGGGATATTTGGGGACGTTCCTAAAATTCCTATTTCCTATTCCAACGAATTTTTAAGTCGCGATTTAATCGTGGCTTATTTTTTTCTAATAAAAGTGTATATAAAATCTCGAAAACTAGATTTGTTGATATTTCAAGCAAAAATAACAATTCTACTAAAAGTAGATTGCTAAAAATATCTAAGAGTGATAACATTTTTATATCGAAAAAACTTGTAAGGAGACTAAAAATGGACAATCAAAAATTCGGAAGATTTATAAGAGACTTAAGAAAAAAAGCAAACATGACACAAAAGGAATTAGGAGAAAAATTAAATGTAACCGATAAAGCTGTTTCAAAATGGGAAAGGGGATTAGGCTTTCCTGATATTTCAATTATTAATTTATTAGCAGAAACTTTTGGTATTACAGCATCAGAAGTGTTAAATGCAGAAATCGGAAAAAAGGATACTATTGATGTAGAAAAAGCAGTACAAGAGGCTGTAGAGAGTGTGACTAAAGAAAAAGAAAAGAAAGAAAATAGAAAAAGAAAATTAATTAAAATTGTAAAAATAGTATCTATTATAATATTTGTATTAATGTTTTTTTTACAATTAGGATATTTATGCATAATGAAGCCAAATGGATATGAATATATAAATGATTTAATATTTTATATTGTAAATGAATTGATAATGATAACTGGAGTTGTATTTCTTATTTTACAAATAAAAAAGTTAAAGAACATAAAGATTGTTGCTGTGATTATTGCAGTTATTTTGAGTACTATTAATTTAGCTTTTATGATTAATAATGGTATGAATATAAGAACTATATTAAGTTTTTCTAACGATTTTTCAAATGAATTAGTAATAAAACAGAATAAAGAAAATGGTGAAACTAGGCTATATAAATATGCCAAATTAACTATATTTGCAAAACTAGATGAACGATTTGAATATTCAGTAAGTGAAGCCATAAAACATCAGTGGCTTACAAATGATATTTGCAATATAACTTATACAGATAAAGATGATAATTTAAGAAATTATGTAGCAACATATGGAAGTAGAAAAGGAACAGATTCATATTATTATGTATTTAATGCATTATTAGGAAGATGGCAAACACAGGCAGATTCTGTGGGTAATACAAAATTAACTGTAGATTCAAAAGGGATAAAAGTAACGCGAGATGATACATCTGAACAATTTGAATTTAGTGATTGCAAACAATATGGTGTTACAGCATTAGTTCTTTATAAAGATGATATTCCTAAATATATAATTGCATTAAACGATGATTGTGAAATTGATGAAGAAACTAGCTATATAAAAGAAGGTGGAACAATTATATTTTGTGATATCTCAATGAAAAGGACTATAAAGGAAACTTTATATTGTACAGTATATAAAGGGGAGAATTTAAGTGAGTATAATGGTATAACAGTAGATGCTAATAAATATAAAATAGATAATGGAATTTTATATTTTAGCTATGATGGAGAAAACGTAACAGAAGTTCCAGGGGATTTTTTAAATGACGAATCAGATTATAATAATCAAAATTATATAATTTCTGAAGAAAAAACAGTATTTTTCTATACTGAAAATGGGAGAAAATATTTAGTATATTCAGATGATAAGGGAAATACATGGAATACAGTTAAATTAGCTACTAACGGAACTATTCAATCTATACAATTTTTAAATAAAGATATAGGCTTTGTTTTGCAATTTGAAGATTATGCCTTAGGAGGAGTTACCTTTGGACATATTGATAAAACTACAGATGGAGGACAAACATGGACGACTATAAATAATGGAATTGGAAGTTTGAATGAAGGTACATTTCGAAGTGGAAGTCAGCTATTGTTTGTGAATGAAAATATTGCTTTTGTCACAATGCCATATGCTAGTGGGGATGACTCTGAACTATATTATTCCGAGGATGGAGGTATAAACTTTACAAAAGTTAATTTGAGTGATGAACAGATTTATGATTATTATTACTTGCCAACTATAGAAGATGGAAAAATTTATTTAGAAGTTGGTCAAGGAAATGATGGAGATTATAATGGAGGAAGTTTTAAAAAGTATTGTTCAGAAGATAATGGAAAAACATGGAATGAAATTTAAGCAAATGATAAAACTGTAAGGTTAATGTAAGCTAAATAATTGCCAAAAGAAGTTCAAGAGAAATATAAGTAATATAAATACCTAGTTTAGAAAGGCTGGGTATTTTTTATGGAATAAATGTAAAAATATATGTTAAAGTATTGACTTAGAGTAAACTCTAAATGATATATCATATTTGTGTTATAATAGGTAAAAATTATGTAGAAGGGAAGATAAATTTATGAAAACACTGTATTTTGATTGTTCAAGTGGAATTAGTGGAAATATGACACTTGGAGCATTATTAGAAATCGTAGGAGACGAAAAATATTTATTAGAAGAACTAAAAAAATTGAATGTTGATGGGTATAAAATAGAAATTTCTAAACAAGTAAAAAATGGAATTACAGGAACATATGTTGATGTTATATTAGAAAATGAATGCCATCACCATCATCATGAACACGACCATGACCATGACCATCATCACCATCATGAACATAGAAATTTATATGATGTTAACACTATTATAGATAATAGTTCATTAGATGAAAATACTAAAGCTTTGGCAAAAAGAATATTTTTAAGAGTGGCAAAGGCCGAATCGAAAGTTCATAATAAACCATTAGATGAAGTACATTTTCATGAAGTTGGAGCAATTGATTCAATTGTAGATATTGTTGGAACAGCAATTTTAATAAATAAAATTAATCCAGAAAAAATAATTGCAAGTGTTGTTAATGATGGATATGGTTTTATAGAATGTGCACATGGAACTATGGCTGTACCAGTTCCAGCTACAAGTGAGATATTTGCAGCATCTAACGTGAAGTTTAAACAAATAGATATAGATACAGAACTTGTAACTCCAACGGGAGCAGCAATTATAGCAGAGCTTGCAGAAGATTTTACAACATTACCCACAATGGTAACAGAAAAAATTGGTTGGGGAACTGGGTCAAAAAATTTAAAAATACCAAATGTTCTAAAAGTGTACTATGGTGAAATACAAGAAGATAATCAAAATTTTGTGGTAATGGAAACAAATATAGATGATTGTTCAGGAGAAATACTAGGATTTACATCAGAAAAATTATTTGCTAATGGAGCTTTAGATGTATTTTATACACCAATATTTATGAAAAAAAGCAGACCAGCATATAGATTATCTGTTGCTTGTAGAAAAGAAGATATGTTTAAACTTCAAAACATTATTTTTAAAGAAACAACCACAATTGGAATTAGATATCGTTTTGAAGGTAGAACAGAATTAGGTAGAGAATTTGTAGAAATAGATACAAAATATGGAAGAATAAAAGCAAAAAAAGTAACTTATAATGGTGAAACATATGTATATCCTGAATATGAAAGCATGAAAAAAATAGCAGAAGAGAATAATATTCCTTTAAAGGAATTATATAAATTAGAGGAGCTAAAATAATTATAAATCAGAAGGAGAGCATAATTGTATGGACATAAAAGAAATTTTGACAAATTTAAAAGAAAATAAAATATCTATAGAAGATGCTGAAAAAATGATAAAAAATAATCAATATGAAGATTTAGGTTATGCCAAAATAGATCATAATAGAAAAGAAAGATCTGGAGCGAGTGAAGTGGTTTTTTGCCAAGGAAAACCAAACGAATTTTTAACTAAAATATATAGTGCTATTTATAAAGAAAATGGGGAAGTACTAGGAACAAGAGCATCTAAAGAACAATATGAATTAGTAAAAAAGGATATACCAAATGTAAAATATGACTCTATTTCTAGGATATTAAAAATAGAAAAAGAAAAGAAGTTAGTAGGAAATATTGTAGTTTGCACAGGGGGAACAGCAGATATTCCGGTTGCAGAAGAGGCAGCCAAAACTGCAGAGTTTTTGGGTAGTTATGTAGAAAGAGTTTATGATGTTGGTGTTGCTGGTATTCATAGACTACTAAGTAATATGGATAAATTAGAAAAAGCAACCTGCATAATAGTTGTAGCTGGAATGGAAGGGGCTTTAGCTTCTGTTGTAGCTGGGCTTAGCAAAGTACCGGTAATAGCAGTACCTACATCTATTGGATATGGTACAAACTTTGGAGGAGTATCAGCACTTCTTAGCATGTTAAACTCATGTGCAAACGGAATTGCAACAGTAAACATAGACAATGGTTATGGTGCCGGATACATAGCCCACCAAATTAACTCAGCCGCTAGCAAACATTAGCGAGCTTTTTAAAGACGAACTATGCAACTTAAGTGAAATGAAGTTGTATACAATGATTCAAGTATGCATTAGTGAGTATAAGTGAAAAGGATGAAATATATGTTAAAAAAATTACAAGACAGATTAAAAGAATTAAATAAAGTAGCTATTAGCTTTTCAGGAGGAATAGATTCTAGCTTTTTACTATATGTTGCAAGAATTACATTACCAACAGAAAATGTATTAGCAATTATAGCAAATGGCAATATGGTACCAAGAAAAGATTATGAAGAAGCAATAGAATTCTTAAAAGAAAATAAAATCAATTATAAAGAAATAGAATATAAACCATTAGAAATAAAAGAATTTAAAGAAAATAGAAAAGATAGATGCTATTATTGTAAGAAAAAACTGATGAGCGGTATAAAAGAAGAGGCAAATAAAAATGGTTTTAAAAATGTTTTAGATGGTAAAAATGAAGATGACTTAAAAGTATATAGACCCGGTAATAAAGCAACAGAAGAAATAGGTATAATAAGTCCATTAGCAGAAATAGGATTTTCAAAAGAAAATATAAGAGAAGAGAGTAAGAAACTAGGCCTTAAAATTTGGAATAAACCATCTAATTCTTGTTTAGCAACAAGATTTCCTTATAATACAATTTTAACCGAAGATGATTTAAAAAGGGTTGAACAAGGAGAAGAAGTGTTAAAAAAATTAGGAATACCAAAAGTGAGAATAAGAGTACATCAGGAGATTGCAAGAATCGAAGTAGAAAGAGAATATTCTAATGTAATAATACAAAATCAAAATATAGTAGAACAAATAAAAGCGTTGGGATTTAGATATGTAACATTAGATTTAAATGGATTAACTAGTGGGAGTTTTGATAAATAGGTGGAAATGGCAGAACAGCTAGAGCAATAACAAATTCTTTATTAAGTAATAGAAATCTATGTGCTACATTTAAAAAGTATACTAAGCCAGAGTATATTAAATATATGAATTCTGTAATTACAGATTATGATACATATAATAAAGGTTTATATACAGATCAATCAATTTGTAGCATAATGGAAGAAGAGAATATACAGAATTTAGCAAAGTACATTACTAAAAAATGTCAAATAGGCGAATACGAAATGGAACAAGAAGGATGTGCTGTAACTACGAATTTATCAAGAAAGCAAAATGTTGGAGAATATAGATAAAATGATAAAGATAATAAAAGTGAATATATTGATAATTACTTCCTTTAGTGTTATTATCAACCTAACAAAACAAGAGATAAGACTTGTCTAAATTATAGAAAGGTAGGGATTTATATGAAAAGGGGATTAAAGGTTTTAATAATTGTTTTAGTAATTTTAGTAGTTGTAGCAGTAGCAATTTTACTTGTTAAGCATTTTACAACAAATGAGGTTAATAATGAGCTAACAGGAAATAGCATATCATATGATAATGCTGATGCAATTGCCACAATGGATGTTGTAATAGTAAGAGTAGATGATACATATCTTGAAGTTATAAATAAAGATGATCCAAACGATGTAATGCGAGCAAACATTCCAGATGATGATACTAATGAGTATAAACAGAACCAAGAAGTACGAGTTTATTATAATGGAATGATAAATGAAATGTATCCAGGTAGTTTTGATAAAGTTTCTAAAATAGAAATATTGAAAGATAATAGTGATGTTACAATACCGGAAAAAGCATTAAAACTTTTTTATAGCTCACGCAATAATGTATCAGTTTCAAATATTAATGTAACACAAACAGGTATATCTTTTGAGATAAAGGATACAAATGAATATAAATATGAATATACAAATACATATACATTATTTAAAAAGAATCCAGAAGCTGAACAAGTAAAAGCACCAAGTATGCCAATAGTAACAGGTAATACAACATCATCATATGAAGGAAGCGGTATTCCACTTTGGGAAGAGGCTTCAAAAGTTTCAGATGTTAATAGTGAAGATACAGTAACTTCTGAAAATATAGCAGAAGACACTGTAAGAAAGATTTGTGATTGGACAAATATATACGGAAAATTAGAAAGTGGAGAGTATGATTTTTCATTGACTGTAGAAGGATTTTATATAAGAATAAAATTTACTGTAAATGAAAATGGAGAAATTTCAAATGTTACTTCTGATTTTATGTAATAAGGTGAGTGAATGAAATATATTATAAGAGAAATTACAGAAAAAGATAATAAAGAAATAGAAAATATAATAAGGTCATGTTTAATTGAATTTGGTGGAAATCATGAAGGCACAGCATGGACAGATCCAAATCTAGGAAGATTTTCCGAAATATATAATACACCAGAAAATAAATATTGGGTTGCTGAGGATACTTCTGGCAAATTGCTTGGAGGAGTTGGTATTGGAAAAATAGCTGAACTTCCAGAAGTGTGTGAATTACAAAAAATGTATTGTTTACCAATTGCAAGAGGCACAGGAGTTTCGCATCAGTTAATTGAAACAGCATTAAAGTATGCCCAAAAATATTATAAAGAATGTTATTTGGAAACACTAGAAAATATGGTTGCTGCCCAAAAGTTTTATGAAAAATATGAATTTAAAAGGTTAGAAAAACCATTAATAAAAACAGAGCATTTTGCATGTGATGTATGCTATATTAAAAAGTTATAATTAATAAGAATAATTGATTTATATAAATGTACATATGATTAAAAAAATGACAATATGTATAAAGATCATGTACACTACAATGATGAAATTAGTAGCAAGTAGGCAGAATTTATATTTAATGAATTAAATATAGAATAGTTATAATAAGGCATTAAAATTTTAATGCCTTTAGGTTTGCAAAAAAATAGCAACTTTTATGAAAATATGATAGGATATTAAACATTGACATTAAAAAAAAGGAAGATAAATATGGGAATTTTAGAAATATTATTAATAGCAATTGGTTTAGCAATGGATGCTTTTGCAGTTTCAATATGCAAAGGTTTATCAATGAAAAAAATGAATTGGAAAAAGGCTATTATAGTTGGCATTTACTTTGGCGTATTCCAAGCACTTATGCCAGTTATAGGTTACTACTTAGGAACAACATTCGAAAGTTTAGTAACTAAAGTAGACCATTGGATAGCATTTATTCTTTTAGCACTTATTGGAGGAAAGATGCTTAAAGAAGCATTTGATAATAATTCTGAAGGATATAATGATAGTGTGAATTTTAAAACAATGGTAATTTTAGCAATAGCAACAAGTATTGATGCATTAGCAGTCGGTATAACTTTTGCATTTCTACAAACTAACATCGTATTAGCTGCTATTTTAATAGGATTAGTAACTTTTATATTATCTGTAATAGGAGTAAAAATTGGAAATCAATTTGGTATTAAGTACGAGAAGAGAGCAGAGATTATTGGAGGAATAATTTTAATACTAATAGGGATTAAGATTTTACTAGAACATCTAGGAATAATTAGTTTAGGATAGCAATATAAAAATAGCAGATAGATAAAGCTGCTATAAATTCGCATGATAAAGACTGCTTCTTATATAATCTAATAAAAAGCGTACAATTTATTGAAAATTATATGCTTCTTTGTTATTATCGAATAAAGCTGAATAATAAAATTAGAAAAATGTAATTGTAGGAGATAACAATGGAGTTAGTTGTAAAAAAGTTTGAAGAATTGACAACTGAAGAACTATATGAATTATTAAAAATTAGAGTTGAAGTATTTGTGGTAGAGCAAAAATGTCCTTACCAAGAAATAGATGAAAAAGATAAAAACGCATATCATATTTATTTAAAAGAAGCTGGTCAAATAAAAGCTTATTTAAGAGTGTTATATCCAGGCATATTATTTGAAGAAGCCTCAATAGGTAGAGTATTAACTACTGAAAGAGGTAAAGGCTATGCAAATATAATTTTAAGGGAAGGGATAAATATAGCAAGGGAAAAGCTAAAAGTAAATAAAATTAAAATAGAGGCACAAACATATGCTAAAAAGATGTATGAAAAATTTGGATTCAAACAAACATCAGAAAAATTTTTAGAAGATGGAATACCTCATGTTCAAATGATTTTAAAAATATAATAAAATGATGGAGAAAATAATGAAAAAGATACTTATAATGTTTTCAATAGCAAGTATTGTTATTATTGCTAGTGTTATTGTATTTATATATGAATTTAATAGAAAATCATATAAACAATATACCAATAGTGATTTTAATATTGAAACATATACTAGTGACATTGATAAAGATAATGATGGAATAGATGATCAAACCGATATACTAAATAATGTGAAACAATATATTGCAAGTAAACCTAAATACAAAAGTCAATACTATGGAACTGGTTATCCAAATGATGGCTATGGAGTTTGTACAGATGTTGTTGCTTTTGGATTAAAAGATGCCGGATATGATTTAATGGAACTAGTAAATGAAGATATTACAAAACATAATGAAAGATATAACATAGAAACTATAGATAAAAATATAGATTTTAGAAGAGTAAGAAATTTAGATATATACTTTAAAAACAATAATATTTCTTTATCAACAGATTTATCGAAAATAGAAGATTGGCAAGGAGGGGATATAATTGTCTTTAAAGATCATATAGGAATAATATCAGATAAAAGAAATAAAGAAGGAATTCCACTCTTAATACATCATGCAACACCGTCGCAAGAAAATTACGAGGAGGATGTTATAGAATTATACGGACAAGATAATATTATAGGACACTATAGAATTACTTAACTGCAATACCTTTGGTATTTTGACTATAGTGGCAATTATTAAGGCAGCTGAGAATAAAGTAAATAAAGTGTTATTCACCGTTGAAGCTGCAGCGCCTAAATACCAAATGCGAATAGCTATAAATACAATTCCTACTACAAGTGCGACAATTGAAAGCACTACAGCTACTTCATCTGAAGCCTCATTTTTGTCATCTGATTCAACTTTAAATTGCCGGGGGTTTGAAAACAAACTGCTTATAACCATGTAGCAGTTTACCAACCAAAGAATCATCATCCATACAGATACATTTGCGTTCATAGATTTTCCTCCTTTTGATATATTTCTGTTACAACAGAAATTTGAACAACGTTTTTAGTATCGCTAATTATAATATCATATTTACATAACATTTGCAATGAATTTTGCTATCATTAATGTATAATTGGCATAATATAAACTTAAAAGTATCAGAAAATAAGTCTTTATAGAAATATTAGAATTATTGGATAAAATTAAGGAATTTGTTAATTAAGTAGAGATTAGGATTAATCTCTATTTTTTGTTTAAAATTAAGAAATTATTAATAAAATACTGGAAGTATTTATGTTATGATATTAATGAATATAATAAGTGGAGGAAAATAAATGTTAAATTTTAGTCAAACCACGATTTATAGCAGCTTTTGTGTAGTATTACCATGTTTAATTTATTTCATTATAAAAAGAAGAAAAAATAGTAAATCATATTGGATATTTGTACTTTTATTTGTATTATACTTATGGCAAGTATATGATTTAACAGGGGTAGGAGGACTTACAGATATAATTTATGCTCCAAAAGGAGGAATAGATCAACCTATTATTAGAGCACGAATTAATTTAGTTCCATTTACCAATATTGAAAAAACATTTTATTTAAATATTTTAATGTTAATTCCATTTGGATTTTTAGTTCCGCTAATTTGGAAAAATTATAGAAAAGCATATAAAACTGCAATTTTAGGAGCTGGTTTTTCATTACTTATTGAATTATCACAGCTAATAACTACTCGAACAACAGACATAGATGATTTGATTACAAATACTTTAGGAGCTTTGCTTGGCTTTATTATATGGAAGATATTTTTTAAGAATCATTTGAAAGAAACAGAAAATAGTAAGCGTGATGTAATTGTTTATATATTATTAAGCTTTTTAGGAATGTTTTTCTTATATTATCCATTTTGGTTTTCTGATAATATTGCTTCAATTATATTAGGATAATAAATTTATCATAAATATTTGACAAACAGAGAAAAAGGAAATATAATCTAATAGACTAATAAATGTTGACGAAGAAATTATCAAAGTAGTTAATATGTAAATCTATCCAGGGAATTGTAGTCATAGACTGGAAGCTACAATAGAAAGACAAATTAACGAATTTCAATAGTGGAGTCAAATCGTGTAAGAGCGTTAATCTGTAATGAGGTAGTAGAAATACTATAAAAAAAGGTGGTACCACGAGCAAATCGTCCTTTAAGGATGATTGCTCGTTTTTTGATTTTCGGGATTTTGTATGGATTTTTGGGATGACCCTAAAATCCATGTTTAAGAATAAGAAAGGGAAAAAAGGAACGTCCCCAGATCCCGGACGTTCAAAAATCTCGCCACCATAAAAAATTTCAAGAAAGGAAAAGGCATATGAAAGAGAAATTAGAAGAAATCAAAACAAAAGGTTTGGAAAAAGTTAAAAACGTAAAGACTATCGCTGAGCTTGAAGAAGTCAGAAAAGAATTAACTGGTAAGAAAAGCGAATTATCAGAAGTTTTAAAATCTATGAAAGATTTACCAGTAGAAGAAAAAAAGACAATTGGAATGATAGCAACAGAAATAAAAAATACATTTTTAAGTAATTTACAAGAAAAGGAAGAAGAAATTATTGCTTCTATGAGTGTATTAGATGAACCAATTGACTTAACTATACCCGGTAAAAAAGTGAGTGGAGGAGCACTTCATCCAATAACTCAAATGAAACATGACTTAAATGATGCATTTGTATCTTTAGGTTTTGAAGTATTCAACGAAGATGATATAAGCAGTGAAAAATATGCATTCGATAATTTAAATTTTGCTAAAAATCATCCTGCACGTCAATCTATGGATACTTATTGGATTGAAGGAACAGAAGATAAAGAAGGTGCAGAAAGATTATGCTTAAGACCACATTTAACAGGTGGGTCAGTAAGATATTTACTAAAACATGGAGCACCAGCGAGATTTGTATATCCAGGAGAAGTATATAGAAATGAAACAACTGATGCTAGACATGAAAGAGCATTTTTCCAATATGAAGCATTAATAGTTGATAAAGATATATCTTTTTCATCTGGTATGGTTATGATCCAAACAATTTTAGAAAAAGTTTTTGAAAGAAAAATAAAAACAAGAATGAGAGAAGGATTCTTCCCATTTACAGAACCAGGATATGAAATAGATATGGAATGCTTAGTATGTGGTGGAAAAGGATGTAAAGTTTGTAATCATAATGGATGGATAGAAGTTATGCCAGGTGGTGTAATTCATCCAAATGTATTAAAATCAGCAGGATTAGATCCAGACGAATGGACAGGATTCTATATTAATATTGGATTAGATAGATTAGTAATGATGAGATATGGAGTAGATGATGTACGTTTATTCCATAGCGGAGATTTAAGATTTTTAAAACAATTTAAATAGAAAGGATTTTGAATATGAAAGTATCATTAAATTTAATTAGAAAATATGTTGATTTACCTGAAGGTTTAACTGATGAACAAATTGCCTATGATATGACATTAAGAACAGTAGAAGTAGAAGAAGTCGAAAACACTGCCAAAAAATTTCATGACATAGTTGTAGGAGAAATTTTAGAAATAAAAGAACATCCAAATGCTGATAAATTAAGAATATGTATGGTAGACATTGGAGAAGATGAACCTGTACAAATCGTATGTGGTGGTTCTAATCTTTATGTTGGAGAACATGTAGTAGTATCAAAACCAGGTGCAGAAGTTGTTTGGCATGGTCAAGGAGAACCTGTTAAGATAACAAAAACAAAAATGAGAGGGGAAAGCTCTTACGGAATGATTTGTGCTTCAACAGAAGTATATTTAAGTGATTTCTTCCCAAACGAAGGTGAAGAAGAAATAGTTGATTTAAAAGGATTTGATTGCAAGCCAGGAGATAGTGTTGCAGATTTATTTGGAATGAATGATACAGTATTAGAAATAGATAATAAATCTTTATCTAATAGACCAGATTTATGGGGACATTATGGAATCGCAAGAGAGTTATCAGCTATATACGATGCACCATTAAAAGAATTACCAAAATACGAATTACCTAAAGTACCAGAATATAGTGTAGAAATAAAAGATACAACTAAATGTAATAGATATGTAGCAGTAGAAATAGATGGTATATATGAAAAAACATCACCAATGTGGATGCAATCATTATTATCAAAAGTAGGCCAAAGACCAATAAATGCCATTGTAGATATTACAAATTATGTAATGATGGCAGTAGGAGAGCCACTTCATGCTTTTGACAAAACACATGTAAGTGGAGAAAAAATAATAGTAAGAAATGCCAAAGAAAATGAAAAATTATTATTATTAGATAATAACTTTATTGAACTTTCAACAGAAGATTTAGTAATATGTGATGAAAGTGATGCAATGGCATTAGCTGGAATTAAAGGTGGTAAAAAAGATTCTATATTACCAGATACAAAGGGAGTTGTATTAGAAGTGGCAAACTTCTCAGCAGATACAGTTAGACAAACAGATAAAAAATTTGCAGAAAAAACAGAAGCTTCAATGAGATTTGAAAAAGGTGTTGATACACAAAGAGTAGATGAAGGATTAAATTTAGCATTAAGATTAATTAAAGAAATATTCCCAGATAGCAAAATAATTAAATATGCGGATGTTTATCCAAACGAAACTAAAAAAAATGAGATAAAAGTAAGTGAAGAATTTTTAGATACAAGATTAGGAAAGAAGATACCACAAGAAAAGATTAAACAAATTTTAACAGCTCTTGGATATGAAATATCATTAAATAACGGAGAATATGATGTAATAGTTCCAACATGGAGATCAACAGGTGATGTATCAATTAAAGATGACGTAATGGGAGATATTGCAAGAATATTAAGCTTTGATAGTTTTGAAGCAAAACCAATTACTATAACATTTGAACATTCTGTAAAACAAAATGATGTTTTACTTGAAAGAAGAATTAAAGAATATTTAGCATATAGATGTGGACTTTATGAAATTTTTACATATCCATGGATTGAAGAAAAATATATTAAAGCAGCAGGAATCGATATGGAAAAATCTTTAAAGTTAGCAACTCCACCAGCACCAGATTTAGCATATTTAAGAAGTTCTTTAATACCAGGAATGTTAGAAGCAGTTGCTAAGAACTTAAGATATTATGATGAATTTAGATTATTTGACTGTGAAGAAGTTTATGAAAAAGGTGATTATAGGCCATCTTCAGAAGATGAAATCTTACCAATTCAAAAGAATTATTTAACTGGATGTATTGTTGGAAAGGATGCTAAAGAAATATTCTATGAAGCAAAAGGTGTAATTGAAAATATGGCTGAGTACTGCCATATGGAAGAACTTAAATTAGAAAAAATAGAAAAACCATATTGGGCAGATGTTAATGCATACTTAAATGTAGTTAAAGGTAATGAAGTAATTGGAACATTAGGATTAGTTTCTGTAAAAGTAATGACAGATACCAAAATAAAAAGAACTAATGTAGCAATGTTTGAAATAAATACAGATAAATTTGTTCCATATGCTTCAAGAACTAATGAATATGAAAGATTACCAGAACTACCATTAGTAGAAAAAGATTTATCAATTATAGTTGATGAAAAAATTACATGGAAACAAATTGAAGAAAACATAAAAGCAAAAGTTAAAGAAATTGAATTTGTGGATGAGTATAGAGGAAACCAAATTCCAGAAGGTAAAAAATCAATTACATTAAAAGTAAAAATACTTAATGAAGGAACAACTATGACATCAGAACAAATAAATGAAAAAATGAATAGTATATTAAAAACGCTAGACAAGAGATGTGGAGCTAAGTTAAGAGATTAATGAACTTTAGTGACGGAGCTTAAAGTTTATTCGGTAGACATAATTCGAGATAATAAAATAAGAATTAAAGAGCTATTTAAATTAAATTTAAGTAGCTCTTTTGCCTTATATGTGAAACTTGTGTGAAATATCCTTAAGAACAGTTGACTTTGGACAAAAAAGAAAATAAACTAGTGTCATTAGTTCGAAAATGAACAAAAGGAGGAAATATGACTTTTTTAGAAGATATACAAGTTCTAAAAAAAGCAATGGATAATTTATTTTATAAAGTATCTAAAAAGACAGATTTAGCAGTTAATGAAATAAGACTTTTATTATTTTTACATCAAAATAAAGAATTAGATATTGCTTCTGAAATTGTAGAAAATCTTATGATTTCAAAGTCACATGTATCATATACAGTAGAAAAATTAAAAAATAAAGGATATATAATAAAAGTTCAAGATGAAAAAGATAAGAAAAAATTTCATTTAAAACTGACAGAAAAAGCAGACAATATTTTAAAAATCATAAAATCTGAACAAAATAAATTAAATGATATATCATTTAAAGATATTACTGAGAATGAAAAAAAGCAGTTTATACAAACTTTTAATAAAATTTTAAACAACACGAAAAATTTAAAAAACTAAACGGAGGAATAAAATGCTTGGAAATATAGTTACAAATCCAGCATTATTAGAAAATGCAGACAGAATATATTATAGAGAATGTTATTGTGGGCTATGTAAAGCTTTACAAAATGAACACAAAAATGTAAGTAGGTTTACATTAAACTATGATATGACTTTCTTAATAATATTATTAAATGAAGTTTATAAAGAAAAATATACTAAATCAGAATGCAGATGTATGATGCATCCTGTTAATAAACATACTTATATAAAAGGAAGGTTTGTAGATTATGTATCAGATATGAATATTTTACTTTCTTATTACAATATGATTGATGACTGGAAGGACGATAAAAATATTTTAGCATGTTCATATTCAAAATTAATAAAAAAGAGCTTTAAAAAAGTATGTAACAAATATCCAAAAAAAGCTGAAATTATAAAAGCTAGTCTAGAAGACTTAGGAGATATAGAAGCCAAAAATATACTAAGCCCAGATGCTCCAGCTAATTGTAGTGGTAAATTGTTTGGAGAAGTATTTACTCCATATGAAGATGAATTTTCTGAAAAATTACGAAATTTTGGAGATGCTTTAGGAAGATTTATTTATATATTAGATGCATGTATAGATTTAGAAAAAGACATAAAACATAAAAAATATAATCCATTAATTACATATTCAAAAGCGGAATTTGATGATATGCTTAATTTGCTTTTAGCAGATTGTGTAGAAAAATATAAAGAACTAAACATTTCAAATAAAATAATTGAAAATATTCTATATTCAGGTATATGGACAAAATATGAAATACATAAAAAGAAGGGAGAAAAATAGATGACACAAAATCCGTACGAAGTGCTAGGACTATCATATGGAGCAACAGATGAAGAAGTTACAAAAGCATATAGGAAATTAGTAAAAAAATATCATCCAGATTTACATCCGGGAGATGAAGAAGCAGCCAGAAAGATGAGAGAAATAAATGAAGCATATGATCAAATAAAAAGCGGTGCAACAAATCAGTATAATGGATATTCAAATACTCAAAACAATTCATATAATAACACTAGTGGAAGTACTAATCTGTACCAAGTAGCAAACCATTTTATACAAGCAGGAATGTACAGAGAAGCACTAAGAGTTCTTTCGGAAATTCAAGATAAAACAGCTGAATGGTATTATTTAAGTAGTATTGCAAATTATTATACAGGTAATAGAATAACAGCTTTAAATTATGCTAAAACAGCAGTACAAATGGAACCAAATAATTTAAGATATCAAGAATTATTACAACAATTACAAGGTGGAGGAAATGTATATAGAGAACAAAGCAATATGTATGGTGCAAGGCCTTTTAGTGCATCTAATATATGTTTTTGGTGGTGTTTAGCAGATACTATTTGTAATTGTTGTTGTGGTCCAAGATTTATATGTTAAAGGAGGAATGTATATATGAATAAGCTTATGTACAAAATGGCTAATTTTTTCCAAGGTAGGTATGGAATAGACGAATTATACAAATTTTTGTTTATCTTATTTTGGATTATCGCTATTTTAAGTATATTTATAAGAAATCCAATTATATACCTTTTAGAAATACTAATTTGTGTTTTTATGTTTTATAGATCACTTTCAAGAAATATTTATAAAAGACAAAGCGAAAATATGAGATATTTAAAAATGAGAGATAAGGTTAAAGGAAAAATAACTCTTCAAAAAAGAAAATGGAGTGAAAGAAAAACACATATTTATAGAAAATGCCCAAATTGTAAGGCAGAAATTAGATTACCGAAAAAGAAGGGAAAGCATGTATGTACATGTCCTCGTTGTAAAAAAGATTTCGAGGTAAAATGTAGATAATTTTTTTGAAATGGTTTAAAATATTTTTGTAATGTAGAATTAATAGTTTTAGTTTTGGATAACCTAATTTTATCAGATAGACAGAAGATAGCAAATTGAGTTTGACAACTGTAGAAAATTGAACAATAAAATTAGGTAGTCAAGAAAATGTAGGAACTTTAATGACAGCTAATTTACGAATAGTAGAAGAAGCAAATAAGATATTAATAAAATAAGAGGGATGTTATGAAAAAGAAAAAAGAAAAAAATCAGGGTAAATCAAGAAAAGGACTAAATATATTTATTTCTAACTTAACAAGAGTATTATTAATTTTAATTTTTATAAGAGGATGGATTATAGGAGACCATAGCCAAGATCCTGTAATTATAATAACTTTTATTTTAACATTTTATCCAAGTATATTAGAAAAAAGGTTTGGGGTATATTTGCCAAAGAGGTTGCAATTAATAATTACATCATTTATTTTCGCAGCTCAAATTTTAGGTGAAATAGGAGATTTTTATGAAAAAATTCCTTGGTGGGATACAATGCTTCATACAATCTCCGGAGTAATACTGGGACTAGCTGGATTTTTATTTGTTTATTTATTGAATGAAAAAGGTAATAAAAACGTAAATTTAAGTCCTAAATTTGTAATAATATTTGCTTTTTGTTTAGCACTAACAATGGGCGTATTCTGGGAATTTTTTGAATTTGGGGCAGATAGATTATTGGGATATAATATGCAAAAATTTAGAATGCCAGGACAAGATGGTCTTGTAGATACAATGTGTGATTTGATTGTAGATACAGTTGGGGCAATAGTTGCTTGTATTGGAGGATATATATATATTAAAAGAAGAAAAGATGTCTTGTTTAATGATTATTTTGATGAATGGTTTGAATCTGAAAGAATAAAAAATATGGAAAACGAAAAAATAGAAAATTAAATTTAATTAAAATCTCCTGGATAAGCTGAACTAGTCAATAAAAAGTAGACTTTTGTGTCTACTTTTATTTTATCACTTCAATAAGCTGGAGGGATTTTTTATTTAAATTTCATACAATATCTTAATTTTTCTACCATCAACTTCTATAAGTTTATCATCTTTTAAATGTTTTAATTCTCTAAACATGGCAGATCTGTCTATGGCTAAGTGATCTGCTAAATCCTTAAAAGGAAAACTTAAATAGATATTTTTAGAATGACTTTTTCTATGCTCAATTTCAAAGAATTTTAACAATTTTTCACGTATTTGTTTTTTCTCCAAAACTTTAACTCTTTCGTTAGTTTCTCTATATTTTGTATTGATTATATCAAATAAGTTACTTAAAAATATATTAAAATAATTATGATTAGTATTTTCAGGTCTCATAAGTTTTACATAGTCTATAATTAGGACTTCTGTATCCTCTTTGGCAATTATTTGACTGTCTTCACTATTGGTTGCAGAAATTGTTGTACCAAACACACTATCTTTTCCAAGATTTTCCTGTACCATTTCGTTGCCATTGTACTCTATATTAATAATTTGAGCAAATCCACTAAGTACAATTCCTATAATATTATCATTTTTTATAGTAGGAATAATCTCTTCTCCTTTAGCATACTTATACCTGTGAACACCAAGCAACACAAGGAGTTTACCGATTTGTAATTTTGTTAATCCCTCAAATGGAAGTCTCATTTTCATCACCTGAAAAAAATTTTAACAAAAAAATAAAAAAGTTGCAAGTGCAACTTGTATATATATGAAATTATATATAATATTTACTCGTAATAAAAAATAAAAAAAATAAATCAGGGGAGGAACAAAAGAATGAAAATCGTAAAAAGAGATGGTCATATTGTAGACTATGACCCAGAAAAAATTAGAGTAGCAATAGGAAAAGCAAATGAAGAGGTAAGAGGAAGAGAAAAAGCAACTAAAGAGGAAATAAAAGAAATCATAAAATATATAGAAGACTTAAACAAAAAAAGAATTTTAGTTGAAGATATTCAAGATATAATTGAAGAAAAATTAATGGAGTTTGATAAATATCAATTAGCAAAAAAATATATAACCTATAGATATACTAGAGAATTAGTAAGAAAGGCAAACACAACAGATAAATCAATTAAAGAATTAATTGAAGGAGAAAGCGAATATTGGAATAGTGAAAATTCTAATAAAAATGCAGAAGTAGTTACAACACAAAGAGACTACTTAGCAGGAATAACAAGTACAGATATAACAAGAAGATTTTTACTCCCTGAAGATATAGTAGAAGCACATGATGCAGGTATTATACATTTTCATGATGCTGATTATTTTGCACAAAATGCCCTTCATAATTGCGAATTAATTAACCTAGATGATATGCTACAAAACGGAACAGTAATAAATGGAGTTATGATAGAAAAACCACATAGATTTTTAACAGCAGCAACAATAGCAACACAAATAATATTAGCAGTAACATCTTCAAGCTATGGTGGAGCAACAGTATCACTTACACATTTAGCACCATTTGTAAGATTAAGTTACGAAAAATACTTAAAGAAATATCAAGCAAGAAATTTCAGCAAAAAAGATTGCGAAAAATATGCTATGCAAGATACTAAAAAAGAAGTTGAAGATGGAGTTCAAACATTTAATTATCAAGTAAACTCTATGACAAATACAAATGGACAAGCACCATTCTTATCAGTTTGCATGTATTTAGGAGAAACAGAAGAATATAAAGAAGAACTTGCAATGATAATTGAAGAATTCTTAAAACAAAGAATATTAGGATTTAAAAACGAAAAAGGTGTATATATAACACCAGCATTCCCTAAACTTTTATATGTGCTTGAAGAAGATAATATTCATGAAGATAGTAAATACTGGTATTTAACAAAACTTGCTGCAGAATGTACAGCAAAAAGAATGGTTCCAGATTACATATCAGAAAAAATGATGTTAAAATACAAGAAAAATATCCTAGGAGATGGAGATTGCTATCCATGTATGGGATGTAGATCATTCTTAACACCTGATAGAATGTTAAATATAGGAAATATATCAAAAGCTAAAAATTACGTAGAAGGAAAAGGTAAATATTATGGAAGATTCAACCAAGGTGTTGTTACAATAAATTTACCAGATGTTGCGCTTTCTGCTGATGGAGATATGGATGAATTTTGGAAAATATTTGATGAAAGATTAGAGTTATGTCACAGAGCATTACAAATAAGACATAAAAGATTAAGTAATGTAACAAGTGATGTAGCACCTATTTTATGGCAACATGGAGCATTAGCAAGATTAGAAAAAGGCGAATCAATACATGAATTATTACACCATGGATATTCTACAATTTCACTTGGATATGCAGGATTATATGAATGTGTTAAAGTTATGACAGGACATAGCCATACAGATAACGGACCAGGAAAGGAATTTGGATTAAAAGTAATGCAACATCTAAATGATGCAACAAGTAAATGGAAAGCAGAAGAAGATTTAGATTATTCAGTTTATGGAACACCAATAGAGTCAACAACATATAAATTTGCTAAATGCTTAAGAGAAAGATTTGGAACAGTAAAAGGAATAACAGATAGAAATTATATTACTAATTCATATCATGTTCCTGTATTCGAAGAAATAGATGCATTTTCTAAATTAAAATTAGAGAGTGAATTCCAAGTATTAAGTCCTGGTGGAGCAATTTCTTATGTAGAAACACCAAACTTACAAGGAAACATAGATGCAGTAATCGAAGTTATACAATTTATTTATGACAATATTATGTATGCAGAACTTAATACAAAATCTGATTATTGCCAAAAATGTGGTTATACAGGGGAAATTCTAATTGATGATAATTTAGAATGGTATTGTCCAAACTGCGGAAATAGAGATCACAATACATTAAATGTTGCAAGACGTACTTGTGGATATATCGGAACAAATTTCTGGAATAAAGGAAGAACACAAGAAATAAAAGAAAGAGTTTTACATATCGATAATAAGGAGGCATAATTATGAGATACAATTTAATTAGAAAAATGGATATATCAAATGGACCAGGGGTAAGAGTATCTATATTTATGCAAGGTTGTCCCTTTCATTGTAAAAACTGTTTCAATCCTGAAACATGGGATTTCGAAGGTGGAAAAGAATTTACACAAGAAACAATCGATAAGGTACTAGAATTAAGTAATAAAAACGAAGTAAAAGGGTTATCTATATTAGGTGGTGAGCCAATGGCTCCTACCAATGTTGAAGGAACAGCCAAACTTGCAAAAGCATTTAAAGAAAAATATCCAGAAAAAAATGTATGGGCATGGTCAGGCTACAAATACGAACAAATAAAAGATATAGCTGCACTAAAATATATAGATGTACTAGTTGATGGTAATTACGAAGATGAATTACATGACCCAACATTAAAATGGAAAGGTTCCTCTAACCAAAGAGTTATAGATGTTCAAAAAAGTTTAAAAAATGGCGGAATAACTTTATTAAAATAGAAATCTTGGGGCGGTCCTAGAATCCCTATTTTGTAAAAATTTAAAAATAAGTATATTAAAAAAGTAGGTAATTTATTGTAAGTTACCTACTTTTGTGTTATTATGCAAATAATTTAAGGAATATTAAATTCAAAATGGTATGAACCATTACTTAAAAAGCTGTTGAAAGAATTTGATTAGAATATTTTAGCGTTTTATTTTGATATTCAATTTGCAGAAATTCTAAAAAGGCATAAAACTAAGGAAGATGAAATTATAAATTTGATATTAGATAAGCTTATGGAAAAATAATATTAATATGAATGGAGTTTAAAATATGAAACATATTTTAATACATGGATTAGGCCAAAATGGAACAAGTTGGGATATGTTAGAAACAGAATTAAATATTCATAGTATGAATGTAGAGAAGCCAAATTTATATTCGATGATAAAAGATACAAAAATAAACTATTATACTTTATATAAAAAATTTGCTGAATATTGTAATAGTTTTAATGAACAATTAAACTTATGCGGTTTATCTCTTGGTGGAATATTGGCACTAGATTATGCAAAGGAATTTCCAGAGAAAGTAAATTCACTAATTTTAATTGGAACACCTTACAAAATACCAAAATTTCTTTTTAAACTTCAAGGTGTAATATTTCATATTATGCCAAAATCAACTTTCGAGAAAATGGGATGCAAAAAAAGAGATTTTATTTCACTAGTTAGTTCAATGAGCGATTTATATATTGAAACTAATTTAGATAAAATAGATTGCAAGGCATTAATTTTATGCGGAATAAAGGATAATCAAAATATGGAAAATGCAAAATTATTAAATGAGAATATAAAAAACAGTTCCTTTAAGACCATTAGTAATGCGTCACATGAAGTGAATGTTGACAACCCAAAAGAACTGGCTAATATAATCTATGAATTCTGGAAAGAAACAAGCTAATTAATACATTTACAAGAGTAAAAAATTAGAAAGGATAAAATTTAAATGAGTAAAGCAAATGAAGAAACATTAAAAATATATGATAGAAAGGCAGGTACATATTTAAAGACAAGTATTGCACATGACAATCTTGATCCAGAAAAGGCAAAACGTAAAAGTGAAAAATTACATAAATTTATTACAACTAATATTGGCACATTACCTAAAGGTTCAAAAATATTTGAATTTGGTTCAGGAGATGGAAAAAATGCAAAATACATAGAAGATTTAGGATATGATATTACTGCAAGTGATGTAGCAGAAGATTTTATTAATGCAACTAAATCCACAGGTGTAAAAACTATAAAATTTAATGTATTAGAAGATGAATTTGAAGAAAAATATGATGGTGTTTTCGCATGGAGAGTATTTGTTCATTTTACTAAAGAAGATGCTTTAAAAGTGCTACAAAAAACTTATGACTCACTAGAAGATAATGGTTTATTCGTTTTTAATGTAATGAATCGTGAAGGAAAAGCTGTTGATGAAGAATGGGTGGATTTTCCTAATGAATATCATATTGGAGCAGAACGTTATTATAAATATTTTAGAGAAGAAGATATGAATGAAATTATTGCAAAAACAGGATTTAAAGTTTCTGGATTTCACACAGAAGGCGGAACAAACAATAACAAGTGGTTAGTATATGTTTTGAAAAAATAATAAATATAATATGGATTCCAAGGAACGTACATAAATCCAGAAGGAGGAAAAATGAAAGTAATAACCGTATGTGGAAGTTATAAATTTAAAAAAGAAATGAATGAGATTACAGAAAAAATGGCTTTAAAAGGAAATTGTATGTTAACTCCAATTGAATTAACAAAGCCTAATAAAGAAGCATATACAAAAGAAGAAGCACTAATGATTGATAAAATGCATAAGGAAAAAATAAAATTATCTAATACTATATTAGTTGTTAATGTAGGCGGATATATTGGAAACAGTACAAAAAGTGAAATCGAGTATGCTAAGTCATTAAATAAAGAGGTTTTATATTATACAGATTTAGTTAAATAGTCTTTCAAAAGGAGTATTATTGTGGCAAAAATAATTTTTATTAGTAAAGAAAAACATAAAGATTGTATATTAATTGTTGAAAGAAGAGTAATAATGCTTGAAGAATTAAATTATGTTAGAAAAATAGAAGTAAATAATTAGTATATACATAATATGAAAATAACTGATTACTATATAGAATATTCAATAGTAAAAATAGAGATTAGAAATAATCTCTATTTTTTGTTATAAACTTATTTTATTACAGCCATAACAGTTATAGTAAATTCTGAAAGAAATAGGAAAATTTTTAAAAAAACTGTTGACACGGTGTCAATGAAATGATATATATTAATTGTAGATTGACACAATGTCAGAAAAAAGAAAGTTGGCTCAGATTATGAATTTACCAAAAATTGCCCTAGGAGCTGGGGCATGGGAAAATAACGGTTTAATTAAACTAGAATATTAGAAGAATTAAACAATGCAAATTATTCTAAATGATGATGAAATAAAATATCTTGAAGAAATAGCGGATAAGCTAAATGTTTCTACAATAAGATATTTTGGAAAAAATGAAATAAGGAAGGCGAAAAAATGATAAAGAAAATAATTGATGCAAGAAAAGAAGAGATTATAAATAGTTGCGAGAAACTATATAAAAACAACAACTTTAAAGATATTACAATAAAAAGTATTGGTGAAGAAACAAGTTTTTCGCGTACATCAATATATAATTATTTTCAAACAAAAGAAGAAATATTCCTAGCACTTTTCACTAGAGAATATGAAATATGGATAGGTGATTTAAATAAAATGTATGAACAAAATTCTACTATGACTAAAGAAGAATTTGCAGATAAACTAGCTACTACAATTTCTAAAAGAAAAAATTTACTTAAATTACTTTCTATGAATATGTACGATATGGAAGAAAATAGTAGAATGGAAGAATTAACAGAATTTAAAAAAGCTTATGGGAATTCTATGAAAATGGTTAGAAAATGTATAGATAAATTTTTTAACACAATGAGTGAAGATAAAAAAGATGAATTTATATTTTTATTTTTCCCATTTATGTATGGAATTTATCCTTATGCAGAAGTAACAGAAAAACAAAAACAAGCAATGTCAGATGCAGATGTTCCTTTTAAATATTTAACTATATATGAAATTACTTATAAAGGAATTTTGCAGTTTTTAAAATAATAGTATAGCTTAAACTTAAAATGGAGGTAATAATTATGAAAATTGTTATATTGACAGGGAGTTATAATTTGCATGGCACATCAAATACATTAGTTGATGAATTTATAAAAGGTGCTGAAGAAAATAATAATGAAATAATAAGATTTGATACTGCACATTTAAATATACGTCCATGTATTGGTTGCAACCATTGTGGCATGGATGGAGATTGTGTATTTAAAGACGATATGGCGAAAATATTAGATGCAGTAGAAGCTGCAGATATGTTAGTTTTAGCAACACCAGTATATTATTTTGCAATGACAGCTCCACTAAAAGCAACAATAGATAGATTTTATTCTAGAACTGGAAGAATAAGTTATAAAAGATTAAGAACTGCATTTATTATGACTTGTTGGAATACAGATGATTCCACAGTTGAGCCATTAATAGTACATTATAAGAAATTAGTTAGTTACATGAACTATAAAGATGAAGGTATGATTATAGGAAAAGGTTGTGGAACTGTAGGAATGATGCCAACACATTTTTTAAAAGAAGCATATGAATTAGGCAAAAAGATTAAATAAAATTTTGGAGGAATATTATGAATAAAAAGGTTGTTGCACTTATAATTGCAATTATCATTGTAGGAGTTATATCAGGACTAATTTATGTAATGTATAATCAAGATGAAAATGAAAACGAAACAAATAATCTAGGAAGTATAAATAATGCAGAATTAACAAATGATTTAATATCAATTAATGGCGGAACTTATCTGATGGGAAGTCCTGAAACAGAAATGCAGAGGGAAACAGATGAGGTACAACATGAAGTTATAGTAAGCAGTTTCTATATTGGAAGATATGAAGTAACACAAAAAGCATATGAAGAAGTAATAGGAGAAAATCCAAGTAATTTTAAAGGAGAAAATTTACCAGTAGAAAATGTTACATGGTATGAAGCAATTGAATATTGTAACAAATTAAGTGAAAAAGATGGCTTAACACCTGTTTATACAATTGATGGTGAAAATGTAAGTTGGGATAGAAGTGCAAATGGTTATAGATTGCCAACAGAAGCTGAATGGGAATATGCAGCAAGAGCAGAAACAATAACTCCTTTTAATACTGAGAATTCGATAAGTGATGAAGAAGCAAATTACTATGGACATTATCCATATGGCATAGAAGAAAATTATTTTACACAAGAAAATCTAGAAACTAAGCCGGGTCAGTATAGACAAACAACTGTAGCAGTAAATAGCTTCTCGCCAAACAAATGGGGCTTGTATAACATACATGGGAATGTAGCAGAATGGTGTTTTGATTATTATGGAGCATATGATTTAGAAAATACAAATAATCCATCAGGACCTACAACAGGAACTTTAAGAGTGAATAGAGGTGGAGGTTGGAATGATTATGCAAAACATTTAAGATGCGCATACCGTGCTTCAACAACACCTGAGCAAAAAATGAGTAATATTGGTTTTAGAGTAGCCAGAAATGCAGATAATAAGTCTAATAATACAGTAATTAGTAATACAGTAAGAGATTTACAAACTAATAATAGCGAAAATGTGTTGATTGCATATTTTTCTTGGAGCGGAAATACCGAAAATGCAGCACATATAATTCAAGAGCAAACAGGAGCAGATATTATAGAATTAAATCCAGTAGAATCTTATTCATCAAATTATAGCGATGTATTAGACCAAGCACAAGAAGATATGAATGCAGATGCAAGACCAGAACTTGAGAATCATGTGGAAAATATGGAACAATATGACACAATATTACTAGGTTATCCTAATTGGTGGGCAACAATACCAATGCCTGTGGCAACATTTTTAGAAGAATATGACTTTAGCGGAAAAACAATACTTCCATTTTGTAGCCATGGTGGTGGTGAATTTGGACAAAGTATAACATATATTTCTAAACTTGTACCAAATTCAAGAATAGGAGAAGGTTTAAGTATACATTATTCAGGTGGCTCTAGTTTGGAAAATGATATTAAGACTTGGTTAAATTCTAATGGAATTGCTACAAATTAAAATATGGAGTAAAGAAAATGAAAAATAAAGTGAAACTAATAATAGATATAGCAATGACAATATTGTTTATTATACTAATGGGTTATTATGTAACAGATAATGCTGTACACGAAATACTAGGAACAATTACATTTGTACTATTTATACTACATCATATATTAAATATAAAATGGTATAAATCTATATTTAAAGGCAAGCATAATTTTATGAGAACATTTAACATCATTCTTAATCTGTTACTATTTTTAGCAATGATTGGAATGATGGTAAGTGGAATAATGATTTCTGCTGATGTATTTTCATTTTTAGATATACCAACAACAATGTTTGGAAGAAATTTACATATGGTTTCAACATCATGGGGATTTATACTAATGGGAATACATGTTGGGCTTCACATAGCAGGTTTTATGAATAAATTAAATAGAAAAATGAAAAATAGTACATTTGAATATGTATATTACTTTATATTAGTACTATTAGTTGGCTTAGGAATATATTCATTTATATATTTAAGATTATGGGAAGAGATGTTTTTATTAGTACATTTTAAATTTTTTGATTACGAACAAAGCACATTAATGTTTTATTTAAAATATATAGTATTATTAATTGCTATTATTCTAATTATTTATTGGATATTTAATTTTATAAATAAAGTTAAAAATAAAAAAAGAGGGAGGAAATAAATATGTTGGAAGTGTAAGTGGTAGCAAAGTAGATAAATCAGATGTATTTAAATATCACATAGGTGAAGCAGGTGCTCCAATAATAGATAATGCACCAGTAGTTATGGAATGTAAAGTTGAAGACAATTATGAAACGGATACATTTGATAATTTTATAATGTCAATTTCAAATACTTATGTTCAAGAAGAAAATTTAGATAAAAAGGGAAAAATAGATTATACAAAATTTAGTCCAGTATTATTTGAATTTCCAAAATACACATATTTAAGAACAGGAGATAAAATTGGAAATTGCTTAAGATTAGATAATTAATTAAACATATGGAGGGTAAAATTATGAACAAAAAAGTAGTAACTTTAATAGTTTTAATATTAGTAATAGCTATAGCAGGAATAATTATAGGTTTTAATTTAGCGGGAAGAAGTGAAAATACAAATAAAGCAGAAAACGAAACAAGCAATGAAAGACAAATAAATACCGAGGAAGTCGTACAAACTACGAATCATGTAGCAAATACAGAAACAGCTCAAAACAATGAAAAAAATGAAAATGGAAAAAAATTAGTAGTATATTTCTCTCATACAGGAAATACAGAAACTGTTGCAAATTTTATACATGAAGCAGTAGGCGGAGATATTATAAAATTAGAAACAGAAGAAGAATATACTGATAACTACAATGATTTATTAGATATAGCACAAGAAGAAAAAAATAAAAATGCAAGGCCAGCGCTAAAAACACAAATAGATAATATTGATGAATATGATACTATATTTTTAGGCTATCCAATTTGGTGGGGAGATATGCCAATGGCCTTATATACATTTCTAGATGAATATGACTTAAATGGAAAGACAATAGCACCATTTACTACAAGTGGAGGTTCTGGCCTTTCTGGAACATTAAGGAATATAGAAGATGAAGAGCCAAATTCAACTGTAACAGAAGGATTAGCAATAAGAGATGATAATGTGAAAAATTCACAAAATACAGTAATTGAATGGCTATCTGAAATAGGCTTTTAAGGAGAAAAAAGTAGTATGAAAAAAGTTATATTAATTATAATTCTATTAATAGTTATAATCGGTGCTATAGTAGTAATAGCAAATTTTGATACAACTGAAAATATACAAAATAATAATAATTTGTCACAAGATAGTACAGAAAATAATATAAATAATGTTATTGAAAATACTGATAATACGAATGATTATCAAAATTTACTAAATGATGGAGAAGAAGTAAGTATGGAAAATGTAAGAATAAAATTAATTGTAAATGGAAATGAAATATTTGTTAGATTAGATGATAATCAAGCAAGTAGAGATTTTTTAGAGATGTTGCCTTTAACTTTAACACTTGAGGACTTTAATAATACAGAAAAAATAGCAACTTTACCAAATGAATTATCAACAAAAGGTTTACCTTCAGGATATACACCACAAGTTGGAGATTTTTCATATTATGCGCCTTGGGGAAATATATCAGTGTTTTATAAAGATTTTAGATATTCTAATTCTTTATATAAGTTAGGAACAATAGAATCCGGTACTGAAATATTAGGAAATTTAAATAATGATTTTGAAGTAACTATTGAAAGAGCTAATTAGAAAGATTATTATATGTTTGAATTAATTTAGAACATTAAAAACAAATTTAATAATTAATAATAAGGAGGTCTTATTATGAGTTTTACAATTAATATTTATTATACAGGGGAAAATGAAAGTGCAAAAAAATTTGCAAAAGAAATGGTAGAAAAAGGACTAGTAGAAAGAGTAAGAGCTGAAAAAGGTAATCAGAAATATGAATATTTCTTTCCAATGGATGATCCAGAAACAGTTTTATTGATAGATAGATGGGAAAATCAAGAAGCTTTAGATGAACATCATAAATCTCCAATGATGAAAGAAATTGCAGATTTAAGAGAAAAATATCATCTTCATATGAGAGTAGAACAATTTATAGAAAAGAAAAATATGAAGAGCTAACTCTAACTGAGTTAGCTCTTCAGTTTGCAAAAATTCATTGTATCTTTGAATGTTCTTTCCTATACATATTTTGGAAAGTATCATATCCAAAGCGTCCCACAAGAATAATACAATGCTCTGGATTTTAGTCTATTTCCTTTTACATTTGCATAGGATTGTTTACTTCTTTCTACTAATTTTCTTTTAGCCCTTGCATATATACTGTTTACATACTACTTTATTTTTTTGTACTCGCGGTACAAAAAAATAAAAATAATTGACGATTTTTTAGATTTATATTATTCTAATAAAGGTAAAAAATCGAAAATATATATGGAGGAAATATAAAAGTATGAGCAAAAATGTTTTAGAAGTAAGAGATTTAAAAGATATGTTAAATAAAACTAGAGAGCTTTATGGGGATAGACCTGGATACAAAATTAAACTTGGCGAAGAAAATTATAAAACATATACACATAGCGAAATTAGGGATATGGTAAATTATCTAGGAACAGCTTTAATAAGTTTAGGATTAAAAAATAAAAGAATAGCTGTTATAGGTGAAAATAGATATGAATGGGAACTTGCATATTTATCTATAGTATGTGGTACAGGAATAGTAGTTCCGCTAGATAAATCATTACCAGCAAATGAATTAGAAGAATTAATAGAAAGATCAGAAGTAGAAGCAATATTCTATTCTAGAAAATATGAAGAAATTGTAGAAAAAATAAAATATAGCGAAAAAAATAAATTAAAACATTTAATATCTATGGATTCAGATATTCACAAAGAAGGTGTATATTCAGAAAAAGAATTAATAGAAAAGGGAAAAGGATTAGTTGATAGCGGAAATAGAGAATTTATAGATGCAAAAATAAATCCAGAAGAAATGAGCATAATGTTATTTACTTCAGGAACAACATCAAAATCAAAAGTTGTAGCACTTTCACATAGAAATATGGTATCAAATGTAATGGACTTTGCATCAATATTAGATGTAGATTCAAGCGACAGAATATTATCATTCTTACCTTTACATCATGTATTTGAATGTACAGTAGGTATGTTATTTTCATTATACATTGGTGCAGAAAGATCTTTCTGTGAAGGAATAAGACATATTATAGAAAATCTAAATGAATATAAGATAACTTTTACTTCTTTTGTTCCTGCAATATATGAAAATATGCATAAAACAATTCTTAAAAATTTAGAAAAAGAAGGAAAATTAGAAGCTGTTAAAAAACTTATGAAAGATAATAAAGATAAAACAATGGCCGAAAAGAAAGAAATATTTAAAGATATACATAATGTTTTCGGAGGTCATATTAAATTATTTGTCAGTGGTGCAGCAGCCTTAGAAAAAGAAGTGGAAGAAGACTTCAGAGCATGGGGAGTTAATTTATGCCAAGGATATGGATTAACAGAAACATCACCAGTTATTGGTGTAGAAACAAACGAAAACTTTAGAGTTGGCTCAATCGGAAAAGCTCTTCCTCATGTTCAAGCAAAAATAGAAGATGCAAATGATGAAGGTATGGGAGAACTTGTTGTTAAAGGTCCAAATGTAATGTTAGGTTATTTTAATGATGAAAAAGCAACAAAAGAAGTCATGGAAGATGGATGGTTCCGTACAGGAGATTTAGCAAAAATAGATGAAGATGGGTATATCTTTATTTGTGGAAGAAAAAAGAGTGTTATAGTATTAAAAAATGGTAAGAATATCTTCCCAGAAGAAATGGAAGCATTAGTAAATAAAATTGAAGGTGTAAAAGAATCATTTATATTTGGAAAACAGCAATCAGATGATAAAGATGATATAAAGATAAATGTAAAAATAATATTTGATAGAGAAGTAATGCAAGAAGCTTATAAAGTAGAAACAGATGAAGAAATCTATAAAGTTTTAGCAGATAAGATTAAAGAAATAAACCAAATAATGCCAAAATATAAAGCAATAAGAGGAATATTAATTTCAGAAAAACCATTATTAAAAACAACAACAAGCAAAATCAAGAGACAAGCAAATCTAGAAGTAATAGAAAGAGAAAACAATAAATAGAAATTAGATATAGATATATAAGAATAGGAAAATAGGAACATTCTTTAAAATCACTATAACTATATATTAACAAAAAAGATTGATTTACAGAGATAAATCAATCTTTTTTATATACAAATTAAAAATATTATACACATGCTTACAATATTTCTTCTATTAAAATATAGCAAAGCAAATAAAATAATGATAAAATACATAAAAAAGTGATAAAAGGAGTTTTTTATGTATAAAGCAGATAAAATAGTTATATTTGATTGGGGAGGAGTAATAGAAAGCCATAGAGATGGCGAATATTGCTTAAATACAGCAATAACTAATCTTATAAAACATTTTAATAATAATGTAGATGAAAGCAATTTAATTGAAAAATATTTTTATGTTACAGCTCGCAAACTTAGGCAAGACTTTAAAGAATATACATGGTTTGATAAAATAAAAAATGAGTTTAATTTACAATGTAGTGAAGATGAATTCTATGATTTTTATATAAAGGAATTTGATCAAATAGAATATTATAAAGATGTAGTAGACTATGCTCATAGCTTAAAATCTAAATGTAAAATAGGGATATTATCCAATCTAGGTACAATTGATAAGCAAAGATTAGATAAACAAGTAGATTTAAAACAATTTGACTATGTTTGGCTTTCATGTGAATTAAAATACAGAAAACCTAATACAAAAGTTTATGAAATTGTAGAAGATGATTGTAAACTTAGTCCTAATAATATTTTATTTATTGATGATGTAAAAGAAAACTTAGAACCTGCGAAAGAAAAAGGATGGAATATTTGTAATGCATTTGGTTATGAATTAGGCAAAATACAAAGAAGTGTAGAAGAATTTTTGAAAAAATAGGAGAGGATTTAAATGAATGATTCAAAAGAATATATTGGAAAAAAGGTGGAAGCAGAAATAGATAGACCAATGGGAACAGGGCATCCTAAATTTCCAGAATCTATATATCCTATTAATTATGGATATATTCCTAATACAATTAGTGGAGATGGAAAAGAGCTAGATTGTTACATATTAGGTGTATTTGAACCAATAAAAACTTTTAAAGGAAAATGTATTGCAGTATTACATAGAGTTAATGATAATGATGACAAATTAATTTTAGTGCCAGAAGGCAAAGATTATTCTGATGATGCAATAAGGGCGTTAACCGAATTCCAAGAAAGATTTTTTGAAAGCATAATTATCAGATAATAATGATACAATTTTAGCCACTAAAAACTATATTTTAGTGGCTAAAAAATGTAAATTTATTCATAATCATTGATATATAACGCTTTAGCAATAAAAGGAGTTATTTCATTAATATTGTACCAACCAGAACTTTTACTATCATTTTCTAGACCGATTAGGATTAGAAACATAAACCATATCATTTTCATCTGCAGCAAGTAGTACCATATAGTGGGAAGCAGTTGTCCAACGATTATTGGCAGGTTTATTCCAAACACAAACAATAATAGGTCTGTTTGATTGTAAATGTTCTATAATTGTTTCATTCGATAAGTGATTAGAATCATAATAAAAGTCGGAATTTTCTATACCAAATGTTGAAGATAATTCTTTAGATAATTTTTCATAATCCATTACAGGATAGTACATTTTTCTTAATTTTTCTGGTGTGTAGTCTTTACCATATCCACTCAAAATAATTGACATAACAGTTATACCGCAACCATTTTCTGCCATAGTACCACCCCAATATTCTTTGTTGCTCCATGACGAGTTACCATTCTGTTTATATTCTTTATAAGTTTTTTTATACTTATCTTCTGTAGTAAAAGTTGTAAAATAACCGTCTTTATCTTTTATTTTTTGTTGACCAGTACCAGGATAATTTTTATTCAAATCTTTTTTTATAACTTTAAATTCACTTGAAATATTAAAAAGATTCAAAATTCTAGTCGAATTATTCTCTAAAAATTTTACTATAAAAAGTAAACTAATAATTAATATTAAAATTATAAAAAATCTTTTTGGTAATCTTCTTTTGTTATTTTCTTTCACTTCAATTCCTCCTTTAAATTAAGAATATTATAACTAAAATAAATGAAGACGATTTTAAGAACTCTTTAATAATTTCTTAATTTTTTCTTACAATGTATCAAATAAATGGAAAATTCATATGGTTATGTTATAATCAAAATGGGGGATATGAAATGAATGTTTTAATATTGGATGATGAAAAAGAAATTGTTGATTTATTAGAAGTCTATTTAAAAAATGAAAACTATAATGTGTATAAATTTTATACATCAGAAGATGCAATAAAGTGTATAGATACAGTAAATTTAGACATTGCTATTTTAGATGTTATGATACAGGGGAAAAATGGCTTTGAGATATGTAAATATATAAGAGAAAAGAAATTAAGATTTCCTGTTATAATGCTAACAGCCAAAATAGAAGATAATGACAAAATAAAAGGATTAACTCTTCGGGGCAGATGATTATATAACTAAACCATTTAATCCATTAGAAATAGTTGCACGAGTAAAATCTGCATTAAGAAGATATACTTTATATAATACAGAAAATAAAACTAATAATATAATTGAAATAAATGGTTTAATTATAGATAAAGACGAACATAAATGTTTGTTATATGAAAAAGAAGTAGATTTAACTCCAACAGAATTTGAAATATTGTTGTATCTAGCAAACAATAGAGGAAAGGTAATAAGTTCCGAAGAATTATTTGAAAAAGTATGGAAAGAAAAATATTTGGATAGTAATAATACAGTAATGGTTCATATAAGAAGAATAAGAGAAAAATTACACGAAGATTCAAAAAATCCAAAATTTATAAAGACTGTGTGGGGAGTGGGATATAAAATTGAAAATTAATAGTTTAACTAAAACAAAAATCAAAATATTTATGTCTTTAATTACAAATATTGTAGTTGTAAGTATAATTGCCATAACAATATATTTTGTTTTAGCATTATTTTTTGAAAATAGTATATCAGTTTTTGTTGCAAACCTAAATTATGAAGTATATTCATGGATTGTGCATAACAGAGATATAGTACTATATGTTTATATAGTTGTTGTTTTGTTAGTAATTACCTATAGATTTATTTCGAAATATATAGACGATATAAACCAAGTATATAACTCATTAGATTTAATATTAAAAGAGGATAATACAACAATAAAACTACCAGATAATGTAAATCAATTTGCTGAAAAATTAAATGATATAAAATATAATTATATAGCAAGCAAAAATAGTGAACGAGATGCAAGTCAAAAGAAAAATGACTTGATTATGTATATGGCACATGACTTAAAAACTCCACTTACCTCAGTTATTGGATATTTAACATTACTCTCTGAAGAAAAAAGTATATCAAAAGAATTAAAAGAAAAGTATATAAAGATTGCTTTAAATAAGGCTTTAAGACTTGAAGAACTAACCAATCAATTTTTTGATATAACAAGATATGATTTGCACACTATGGTAATTAATAAAAATGAGATAAATATTGCATATTTATTGGAACAATTAGTTGATGAATGTTATCCAATGCTAGGAACGAATTGCCTAAAGTGCAAATTAGATGCACCAGCTAAAGTTATGTATGTCGGAGATGGAGATAAATTAGCGAGAGCATTTGGAAATTTATTAAAAAATGCAATTAATTATAGTTATAAAAACACTACAATCGAAATAAAACTTGAGCAAGTAGATGATAAAATAAGAGTATCATTTAAAAATAAAGGTGATAAGATTCCAGAGTACAAACTTAATAAGATATTTGAAAAGTTCTATAGAGGAGATGATTCAAGAGCAACTTCAACAGGTGGTGCAGGATTAGGACTAGCAATTACAAAAGAAATAGTAGAATTACATAAAGGAACTATAAAAGTAAACAACGATGATGAATATATTGAATTTGTTATTGAGTTAAATGTATAAAATAATAGGAGTAATTATGAAAAAGAAACTAATATTTATAATAGGTACTGTTTTAATAATAATTATTACCATACTTTTACTTTGGTATAATGGGGTTATTATTTTTAATTATCCTTCAGAAAAAAGATATGAGGTTAGAGGTGTAGATGTTTCATCTTATCAAGGAGATATCAATTGGAAGGTTTTAGCTAAGCAAGGTATAAGTTTTGCCTTTATTAAAGCAACAGAAGGAAGTTCTTTCTTAGATGAAAACTTCAAGGAAAATTACGAGAATGCAATAAGCACAGATTTAAAAATAGGTGTATATCATTTTTTTAGTTTTGATAGTAATGGAAACACGCAAGCAGACAACTTCATAAAAAATGTGCCCAAAAAAGATGATATGCTTCCACCAGTTGTCGACATCGAATTTTATGGTGATAAGTATAAAAATGTTCCAGACATAAAAGAAACACAAAAACAATTACAAATCTTATTAGATAGACTAGAAGAATATTATGGAAAAAAGCCAATAATATATGCAACATATAAATCTTATAATTTATATATAATGAATAACTTTACAGACAATTATATTTGGATTAGAGATGTCTTTTTTAGACCAAAGTTAAGAGATAATAGAGATTGGACTTTTTGGCAGTATACTGACAAAGTCAAGTTAGATGGATATAATGGGAAAGAATCTAATATTGATATGAATGTGTTTAATGGTAATAGCGAAGAGTTTAGGAAAATATTTAATATAGAATAAGGAGTTTTTATGGAGAATTTAGAAGTAAAAATGAAAAAATTATTTGAAAAATGGAAACAAGATCATAAGAAAGATAAACTATATGAATATGACACACCTAGTATAGATGGAAAAATTATTCCAAAAGAAAATTTTATAAGTGATGGTTTTTGTGTATCTAATGTAATTAAAGAAAATACTATATTATATATTTCTAAGGAAAGTCATGAATATAATAAAGACAGCATTATAGATAAAGAGAAAATAAAAGAATATGAATATTTAAAAAATTGTTTTGCTGATAATAAAAAAACTTTGTTCCCTACAAGAATAAAGAATATGCAGGAAGAAGTATTATATAAAAATATTGATGATATGACTTTCATGAATATCAATAAAAGAGGTGGCCTTTCTTATACAAATATGGCAATTTTAAATACATATGCTATGCAATTTAGTGATAATATCGTAAATGAAATTGAAATAATTAATCCAGAGCTTATTATATGTTGTGGTATTGGTTTAAAAAGAATTATTAATATGGTTTACACTAAATGTGATAAAAAACTTAATAAACCTATAGTAGAAGTTAATCATCCATCATATGTTATAAGTAAGGAAAAATATTTAAACTCATTTAGAGAAGAACTAAGAAAAATCGATAAATTTAAACAAAGTTAATATTTGTATAAAGAAGAATATAATTATGAAATTATTTGATAAATTTAATAAAAAAGTAACTAATAAAATAAATACACAAGGTTGGGATACAATTAATCCTGCTAAATACATATCATCGTAGTTTCCTGTTTCATAAAGTTTTATTGATAAGTCATAATTCTTTTTTATTCTTACTGTATAACAACTATAATTAAAAAAAGACTACACAAACTTCAAAAAATATGTTACAATTATTACCGGAAAATTAATCTACTTGTATTTTACGGTGTAGATATAATTTATAAAAAACAAAAAAGAGGAGGAATTAAGATGTCAGGACATTCAAAATGGCACAATATACAAGCCAAAAAAGGAAAAGCTGATGCAGCAAGAGGAAAAATATTTACAAAACTAGGAAGAGAAATATTAATCGCAGTAAAACAAGGTGGACCAGACCCGGCAGGTAATTCCAAATTAAAAGATGTAATTTCAAAATGTAAGGCAAATAACATGCCTAATGATACAATAAATAATGCAATTAAAAAAGCTTCTGGAGCAACTGATACTTCAAATTATGAAGAAATTACATATGAAGGATATGGAACAAATGGTGTTGCAGTTATAGTAGAAGCTAGTACAGATAATAGAAATAGAACAGCAGCAGATGTAAGACACGTATTTGATAAAGCTGGTGGAAATTTAGGAACTACAGGTTGTGTATCATACTTATTTAATAAAAAAGGGATTATTGTTATAGACAAAGAAAGTACAAATATGGAAGAAGATGATTTAATGATGCTAGCATTAGATGCTGGTGCAGAAGATTTTTCTTCAGACGAAGATTGTTATGAAATAACAACAGCTCCTGCTGATTTCTCAAGTGTAAGGGACGCATTAGAAGAAGCTGGATTAGAATTCGTAGAAGCAGAAGTACAAATGGTTCCAACTACATATATTTCTTTAAGTGAAGCAGATGGAGAAAAAATGCAAAGATTAATAGATAATCTAGAAGATTTAGATGATGTTATGAACGTATACCATAACTGGGAACAATAAGAAAAGTTGCTCTGCAATTGCATAGATATAGGAAACTTAACCTTGGTGATTCAGAATTAAATAGCGATTTTTCATATGCAATAATTAAAAAATAGTAATAATTTATATACAAAGCACATATATATTTAATATATGTGCTTTTTTCATGTTTTATTATTAGGTTTTGCGAATATGAAAAGCATAAATATGGAAAGGACAAGATAATGACATATAACGAAATTTTAAGATATTTTCCAAGACGAATAAGTAGTAGTTTAGAAGAAATATTTAAACAGACAAATTATATTATAGAAGAAATAAGGTTAAGAACAGAGAGACCAATAATTATAAAACATTCCAAAGGGGAAGAAATATTAAAAACAACAGTTTCGATAAATGAAATATTAGAAACGCTTCAACATATTTGTGATAATTCAATATATACATACCAAAACCAGATTTGCAATGGATTTGTTACTATAAAAGGTGGACATAGAATAGGAATATCTGGAAGTGTAGTACAAACTGAGGGAAAAATAAGCAATATAAATTATATTTCAAACCTTAATTTTAGAATAGCCAGACAAATAATAGGTGCTAGTAATGAAATCTTAAGATACATAATAAATATGGAAGAAAATAGTATATACAATACGCTAATAGCCTCATCACCAGGAGCTGGTAAGACAACGATCTTAAGAGATGTAGTAAGAAGATTAAGTGATGGAATTGATCAAATTAATTTTAAAGGCAAAACAATAAGCCTTGTAGATGAAAGAGGAGAGATTGCTGCAGTATATAAAGGTGTTCCGCAGAATGACATTGGAGTTAGAACAGACGTTATGGACAACGTGGAAAAAAGTATTGGTATGAAACTGCTAATAAGATCTATGTCTCCAGAAATAATTGTTGCAGATGAAATAGGAAAAGACGAAGATGTAGAAGCTATAAATTATGCAGTTTGTTCTGGAATAAGGGGGATTTTTACTGCACATGGTGGAAGTTTAAAAGAATTACAATTAAATCCAGCAATATCAAAAATAATAGACAAACATATATTTGAAAGAATAATTTTTTTGGATAAAACAATTAAAGGAAAAGTAAAAACAGTATATGCACTAGACAAAATAAATAATGAATATGTAACAATTTAAATTCTTAGTTCTAAAATGAAATTTAATGAATATATATAATAGGGGAAGATAAAAATGGAATTTTTTAAAACAATAATTTTAACAGCAGTATTGGGCATGTGTACAGTTTTAGGAATTATGAAAGCAAATAAATTTAAATTAAGAGTAATTGATTTGCAAGAAATAAAAAAAGCTTTAAATTTGGCAATAACAAAAATAAGATATACATATGAACCATTACCAGAGTTATTTAAAGAAATATCAAAAGATTTAAATGAAAATATATCTAATATTTTTATTAAAGCACATACATATATGGAAAATTTAAATGCAGGACAGGCATGGGAAAAAGCAGTTGATGAAAGTAGCAATAACTTTACAAATGCAGATATAAATATCATTAAAGGACTATCAAAGCTATTAGGTAAAACAGATTTAGAAGGACAACTTATGCAAATAGAATTAACAACAAAATTAGTAGATGAACAAATTATAGAAGCAACTAATTTACAAAATAAAAATACCAAATTATATAAAACATTAGGAGCAACAGCTGGACTTGCTATAATGATTATTTTTATATAAGGGGAGAGCAATATGGATATAAATTTATTATTTAAAATAGCAGCAATAGGAATTTTAGTAGCGGTACTATACCAAGTATTAGTACGAGCAGGGCGAGAAGACCAAGCTATGATGACAACACTTGCAGGTCTAATTATTGTATTAACAATGGTAATAAAGGAAATAAGTACATTGTTTGGCAGTGTCAGAACTATGTTTAACCTATAGGAGGGATTTTGGGGATGGTGGTTAAATCCCTATTATAAATAGCACGTTGTATCGGGATTTTAAGAACGTCCCTAAATCCCATCTCACCTAGAACGTCCTAAATTTCTGGAGGAGATAATATGGATATTATAAAAATAGTAGGAATTGGTATAGTTGCAGTAATTATAATAACTATAATAAAACAGTATAAACCAGAATTTGCTATTTACGTTTCTATCATTGCTGGTATAATCATCTTTTTTATGGTTTTTGACCAACTCTCTGGAATAATTAATTTGATAAACGAATTAACGTCTAAAGCAAATATAAATAGTGATTTTATAAAAATACTTCTAAAAATTACAGGAATAGCTTTTTTAGCAGAATTTGCAGTTCAGATATGTATGGATTTAGGAGAGTCTGCTTTAGCTAATAAAGTTGATTTAGGGGGCAAAGTTATAATAATTTCTCTTTCTATTCCAATACTATCTTCATTAGTAGAATCTGTTGTACAAATTCTACCTTAAAGGAGTTTGCAAATGAAAAAACTAATAACAATATTTGCTATTCTGATTTGTATTTTTGGTACAAGTATTTCTATAGCAGATGCAGAAGATGAAGTTATAAATTCACAAATGGATTCATTTAATATTTCTAATTTTATAGATGAGGCCAACAAATATTCCAATGATATTCTTAAAGATATTGATATACAAGAATTGTTGAATAATGCCATAAAAGGAGAATTAGACACAAATCAATTACTAAAAAATATTTTTCCTCTTCTCGGCACAGAAATAAAAGAAGCATTAAAAGTTATGGGAAGTATATTAATAATTGTATTAATACATAGTGTACTAAAAAGTATAAGTGATAATCTAAATAATAAAAGTGTAGCTCAAATTACATATTATGTACAATATATTTTAATTGCAACAGTAATAATGACTAATTTTTCAAGCATTATAACACTTACAAAAGAAGCAGTTGGAAACATGATTTCCTTTATCCAATTATTATTTCCTCTTCTAATGACATTAATGCTTGCTTCTGGAAGTGTTGTATCGGTAAATTTAGTACAGCCAATAATATTATTTATAATAAATTTAATTTCAAATATATTTCAATCAATAATCATACCAATAATCTTAGTAGGTACAGCACTTGCAATTGTTTCAAAAATATCAGATAGAATTCAAATAGATAAATTATCAAAATTTTTAAAATCAAGTTCAGTTTGGGCAATAGGAATATTACTTACAATATTCGTAGGAGTTTTGTCAATAGAAGGAACTTTAGGTAGCAGTGTAGATGGTATTACAGCTAAAACAGCCAAAGCTGCAGTTTCTAGTTTTATTCCTGTTGTAGGTAAAGTGTTAGGAGATGCAGTTGATACAGTAATTGGATGTTCGGCAATTTTAAAAAATGCCATAGGAATAGTTGGTGTTATTGTAGTAATTGCAATATGTATAACGCCAATATTAAAACTGGCAATTATAACTATAATATATCATCTTACAGCAGCTTTATGTGAGCCAATAGCAGATTCCAAAATTGTATCCTTAATAACTCAAATGGCAGATACATTTAAGATATTACTAGCAATACTGTGTTCTATAAGTGTAATGCTTATAATTGGGATAACTTTAGTTATTAATATTTCTAATACAGGACTAATGTATAGGTAGGTATTAAAATGATTTCATGGTTTAATAGTTGGGCACAAGGAATTATTCTAGCAGTTATAATTGTAACTATTTTAGAGATGATTGTGCCAGAAGGAAAAAATAAAAAATACATAAAGATTGTTATGGGAGTCTATATTACATTTACAATGATTTCTCCAATAATTACAAAAGTTACTGGAAATAATTTTGAACTTGATGTTAGTAAGTATGAAGATCTATTTAATTCAAATTCTATGCAAGGAGCAAATGAAATTACAAGTATTAATAATCAAAGTATAGAAAATTTATATTTAAATACTATTAAGACAGATATAAAGACAGAATTAGATAAGGAAGGCTACGAAAGTAAAAAGATTAATATAACTGCTGATATAAATGTAGAAAATGAAGAAGCTAAAATATACAAAATTGATATAGAAGTAACTAAAAAGCAAAATGAAAAAGATATAAAGAAAGTAAACAAAGTAGAGATAGGTAATAGTACAGATGAATCTAATATAGAAGAATCTACTTTATCATCTGGAGAAGTAAATAAATTAAAAGAAGCCTTAGCAGAAAAATACGAAATAGAAAAAGAAAAAATTTATATAAATGGAAAGTAAGGAGGTGGTATGAATGTTAAAAGAAAAAATACACCAATTAAAGGAAAATATGACTAAAAGCGATAATAAAACCGGTAAGAAAAAAGTAGAAAATTTAGTAGTAGGAATACTTATATTAATAGTAACAGTAATTGCAATTAATACCATCTTGGCAGATGATGATAAAAAAGAAACAAGCAAGAATAGTAATACAGCAAATAACACTACAGTAGCAGAAACAACACAAGTATCCAATAATAGTTTAGAAGAAAGATTAGAAGGAATATTAGCAAAAATTAATGGTGTTGGAAAGGTAGATGTATTAATTAATTATTCTGAAAGCACAGAAGTAGTTGCAATGTATAATGAGAATATAAAAGAAACATCTACAGAAGAGCAAGATGAATCTGGAGGTACTAGGGTTATAACAGAAAATGATATTCAAAGAGATGTTATATTTCAAGAAGATAATGGAGAAAAAATACCAATTACGCAAAAAACTATTATGCCAAAAATAGAAGGAACAATAATAACTGCAGAAGGTGCAGGAGATGCAAATATAAAGGAAAATATCATACAAGCAGTATCAGCAGCTACAGGACTTGCATCACATAAAATACAAGTTTTCCAAATGTCAAAATAAATAAAAGGAGAGAAAATTATGAATTTAAAGAATATTAAAAGTAATCAAATTATTTTATTTGTTGTAGCATTAATGCTAGTGTCAGCGGGGTATTTAAGTTATAGTATGAGAGGAACACCTGTTTCTAGTAACATTGTTTCAGAAAATGAAGTATCTAGTATTGGAGACGCACAATTAGTTTCTAGCAATAACATTATAGATTCTAATAGCTTAAATGAAATGAGTGTAGCAACTAGCAGTAATTCCTCTTCTAGAACTGACGATTATTTTGCAAGCTCTAGGTTAGGTAGAGATACTATGTATTCACAAATGATAGAAAGTTATCAAAATTTATTGGATAATCAAAATGTAAGTGAGGAGCAAAAGACTGTAGCAACACAAGAAATTACAGAAATTAATAATACACAAAATAGCATTATGATTTGTGAGAATTTAATAAAAACAAAAGGAATTAGTGATGTTGTTATTTTTGTAAATGATAAAAGTATCAATGTAATTGTAAAAGCAGATACATTAGAGCAAGAAACAATAGCTCAGATACAAAATATTATAGCAAGAGAAATGAATGCAGAGATAGAGAATATACATATTAGTAATAAGTAATTTGCAGTATTTTACATAAAGTGGTATAATTAATATGTTACAAGTGTTTTTTTACAAGTATATATTTGTTACCAGAAATGGTAAGTACTCCTAAATAGTGGACGGAAAGATGAATATAAACTTAAGACTTGTATACTAAAGATAAAGGTACTTCTAGAAAGAGTACAGGGAGGACAGCATATGGTATTAGACAAAATATGGAAGAAAAGAAAAATGCAGTGGAAATTGATAGAAAGTCTTCTTATTAAGAATGGCAACCAAATTACGAATTCTGAAATGTGGAAAGTTGTAATTTATCTTCCAATCGAAAAGGGAACTCTTTACAAAAGAAATAAAGAAAATTTAGAACTTTTGGGTTGGACAGTGGTAGAAACTTTCGAGGAAGAATATTTTATTATTCCAACTGCAATGTTCTTCCTTCAGGATAAGTTAGTAGGGTAACCTGCTAACTTTTTCTGTTTATACAATAATTTTATACAAATTCAAATAAAACTCTTGAAATAAAATAATATAATTGATATTATATAATTTGCGTAAGGAGGCATATAAATGAAATTAAACATTGTACTAGTAGAACCAGAAATACCACAAAATACAGGTAATATAGTAAGAACTTGTGCAGCAACAGGAGCTAAATTACATTTAGTAGAACCATTAGGATTTCAAATATCAGATAGATATTTAAAGAGAGCTGGTTTAGATTACTGGGACAAGTTAGAAATAGAAAAACATATTTCTTTTGCAGAATTTCTAAAAAAATATGACCCTACACAAACAAATATGTTTTTTATTACATCTAAAGGTACACATAGATATGATGAACCTAAATACGAAAATATGGATGAAGTATTTTTGCTATTTGGTAAAGAAACAAAAGGTCTACCAGAAGATATAATGAAAAAATATATTGATAAAACTATGAGAATTCCAATGATAGATGGGATTAGATGTTTAAATTTATCAAATGCTGTTTCTATTTTAGCATATGAAGTTTTAAGACATACTAATTTTGAACACTTAAAAGAAACAAGTGAAAGATTATTGGAAGATTAAATCACTGTATATTAGTTAGTGATTATGTTTGTACTTATCAATTAGGGAGGTTTTTTAAATGATTAAAAAAGTAGCAATTTTAGCAAATGGTGGAGATGTTTCAGGTTTTAATGCTGTTATAAGAGCAATTAAAAAGACTTGTGAAACAAATGGAATTGAATGTTATGGTTATATTGATGGATACAGAGGTCTTGTAAACAATAATTATATTCGTTTAGATGGAAACGAAAAAGCTTCTGGTATTTTAACAAAAGGAGGTTCTATTATAGGTTCTTCAACAAATGCTATAGTATTCCATTACAAAGTAGAACATGAAGATGGAACAGTTACTTACGAAGATTTATCAGACCAATGTGTAAGAAATGTAAAAGAAGCAGGATTTGACTGTGTATTTACATTAGGTGGAGATAGTACACAAAAATCTGCAAGAGACTTATATTTAAAAGGAATTAACACAATAGGTGTTCCAAAAACAATAGATAATGATGTTGCTTGTACAGATGTTACATTTGGATATAATACAGCTGTTCATGTTGCAACAGAAGCTTTAGATAGATTACATACAACTGCAGAAACACATGACAGAATAATGGTACTAGAAGTTATGGGTAGATTTGCTGGTTGGATTGCTTTAGAGTCTGCTATTTCTGGAGGTGCAGATGTTGCTTTAATACCTGAAATTCCATATGATATAAATAAAGCTGCGGCAGCAATCAATAAAAGAAAAGAAAACGGAAAAAGATTTAGTGTTGTTGTTGTATCAGAAGGAGCTCATCCAATAAATGCAGAGCAAACAACACATGCAGCAGAAGGTATCGATAATAAAGCAGGAATAAGCGTAAAATTCGGTGGAGAAGGAAATAGAGTTGCAAAACAACTTAAAGAGTTAACAGGACTAGATTCTAGATGTACAATTCTTGGATATATGCAAAGAGGTGGAACACCAACAGCATATGATAGAGTATTATCTACAAAATATGGTGCAAAAGCTATGGAACTTGCAATGGAAGGAAAATTTGGAGTTTTAACAGTTATTAGAAATGGAAAATTAGATTGTGTTCCATTAGAAATAGTTGTTGGAGAAAATAAAGAAATTGGTGCTGTTCAAGGTGGTACAGCAGAAAGTAATGTAAGATATGTTACAATGGACGATGATTTAGTAAAAACAGCAAGAGATGTTGGAATTTGTTTAGGTGACTAATCCGAAATTTAATTATGAATTAATAGATATCTTTAAAAGGAATCATTCGTATTAAGTAAAAAGCTTAATATGGATGATTTTTTTATAATATTAAAAGAAATACTATATTTGATGTAAAAGATTGTAGTCCATATACTACAATAGGGTTGTAGCATATCAATGATACTATAATTCTATTTTTTGCCTAAAGTAATGTTATTAAATTATCTTAAACTGGAAATACTTATATAAATTATAAAATGGAGGTAAACATGATGAAAATATATATAAATGGGGATTTTATAACTCTAGAGAATGACAATATTGAAGCAATTGCAACAGAAAACGATAAAATCATAAGAACTGGAACTAAAACTGAAATAATAAAACTAGCAGATGATGATACAGAGATAATAGATTTAAAAGGGAATACATTAATGCCATCATTTATAGATGCTCATAGTCATATATTTGCGTTGGCAAAAAGTTTAATGCAGATATCTATAGATGGCTTAACTAGTATTGAAGAAATTAAACATTACTTAGTTGAATATAAAAAAGAGAACAGAACAAATGAGTGGATTATAGTAAATGGTTATGATAATAACATATTAAAGAATAGAGAACATATTACTAAACAAGAATTAGATGAAATATTTCCAGATGCTCCTATTATTATAGAAAATAAATCTAGACATAATGGTATTGCAAATAGTAAAGCATTAGAAAAATTAGGCATAACAAAAACAACAGAAGACCCAGAAGGTGGAAGAATTATTTTTGATACAGGGTTATTAGAAGAAAATGCATTTATTGAGTCTATTAAAAAGATCCCTCTTCCAAAAATAGAAGAAATTATAAATGCGTTTAAAGAAGCACAAGAAATATATGCATCAAATGGAATAACTATGGCACAAGAAGGTGTTATAACAAACGAATTAGCAAAAATATACAAGTTATTGGCAAATAAGAATGAAATATTTCTTGATATAGTTGCATACATGGATTATAAAAATGTGAATGAAATAAAGAAAGAATATAGTGAATATATTAATAAATATAACAACAATTTTAAAATAGGTGGAATAAAAATATTTTTAGATGGTTCACCACAGGCAAATACTGCATGGTTAAGAGAAGCGTATGCAAATGAACCAGAATATTATGGATATAGGATAATGAAAGATGAAGATGTAGAAGAAATATTAGAAAATACAAAAGAAAGTAATTTACAAATATTAGCTCATTGTAATGGAGATAAAGCAGCAGAACAATATATAAATGCAATTAAAAAGGTATCAGGATTAAAAAGACCAATTATGATACATGCACAGCTTTTAGGCTTAGACCAATTACCTGATGTAAAGAAATTTAATATAATACCTTCTTTCTTTATAAGCCATATATACTATTTTGGAGATATCCATATAAAAAACTTAGGAATGAAACGCGCAGAACATATTAGTCCTGCTGGTTCAAGTCTTAAACAAAATATATTGTTTACTTTTCATCAAGATACACCAGTTATAGAACCAGATATGTTCGAAACAATTTGGTGTGCTGTAAATAGAACAACAAAAGCTGGTAAAGTGCTAGGAGAAGATGAAAAAGTTTCTGTATTAGAAGCAATAAAAGCTGTTACTATAAATGCTGCATATCAATATGGGGAAGAAGAAATAAGAGGAAGTTTAAAAACTGGAAAGAAAGCAGATTTAATAATTGTAGATAAAAATCCACTAAAAGTTGCCAAAGATGAACTGCGAAATATAAAGATTTTAAAAACAATAAAAGACGGTAAGGTAATTTGGGAAAATTATTCGAGAATTTGATTATGTTATATAAAAAATTATGAAAAATATTAAAAATGGAGAGAACAAATGATAGAACTAAAAAATGTAAGTAAAGCTTATGTGAAAGATAAGAAAGTAGTAGAGAATATAAACTTAAAAATAGAAGATGGAATTATTTTCGGATTTATTGGACCAAATGGCGCTGGTAAAACAACAACAATGGAAATGCTTACAGGCATATTAGATATAGATGAAGGCGAAATTCTAATAGATGGAATAAATATAGAAAAAGAACCTATTAAAGCCAAAAAAGAATTTGGATTTGTACCAGATTCACCAGATGCATTTGAAAAATTAACTGGTGTAGAATATTTAAATTTTATTGGTGATGTATATGGTGTTGATCAAAAAACAAGATATGAAAGAATATCTAAGCTTGCAAATGAATTTGGAATATATAATTCTTTAAAAGACAGAATACAAGGATATTCACATGGCATGAAACAAAAAATAGTTATTATAGGAGTGTTATTGCATAATCCTAAAAATTGGATTTTAGATGAACCAATGACCGGATTAGACCCTAAAGCTTCATTTCAATTAAAAGAATTAATGAGAGAACATAGTAATAAAGGAAATACAGTATTCTTTTCTACACATGTTTTAGAAGTTGCAGAAAAAATATGTGACAAAATTGCAGTAATAGATAAAGGAAAAATCAAATTTGTTGGAACTTGTGAAGAACTAAGAGAAAAATGGAAATCAAATAGTTCTTTAGAAGAATTATTCTTAAAAATTATAGAAGAATAGGATATATAGATATGAAAGAATTAACAAAAGTTATTTTTAAAAATGCATATAGAAGAGATAATGTAAATAAAGATATTACTGCAAAAATCTTATCAGCTTTTGTTTTTGTCATTATATTTGGAACAATTTCATCATTAATGGCATTTGCAAGTTATAAATTAACAAATCAACTTATAGAGGTAGACCAAGCACCAGCATTTATAAATATTATTTTACTTATAATGATAATCTTTTTATTTTCAAGAAGTGTTTTTGAAAGTTTGAATAATCTATATTTTTCTAAGGATTTAAAAATATTTTTACGAATGCCAATAAAACCATTACAATTAGTTAAATCAAAGATTAAGAATATGATCGTTTCAGAATATTTAATGGAACTTATGTTATTAGCCTCACCAATAATTGTATATGGAATAATAATGAACGTAAATTATATATTTTATATTTATTCGGCTATAATATTGTTGCTGTTACCAATAATACCAATTGTGTTGACTTCACTAATTACTGCAACAATTATGAGATTTACAAATGTAATAAAAAATAAAACACAGGTACAATACATAACTGTATTTATAATATTTGTAATTTTAGGAATAATAACTAGTTTGTTTTCTACAGGAGAGGGATTTTCTACAGAGATTTTTACAGAAAGAATGCTACAAGTTAATGGTTTAATTGAATTGCTTTCTGACTATTTTGTAATATTAAAACCAATAATGAATAGTTTACTATATTATCAAGAATTAAGTGGATTAATTAATATTTTAATTTTTGCAGCAGAAAGTATAATTTGTTACTATGTTATGACATGGTTGATTTCTAAGGTATACTTAAAAGGAGCTATAGGTGCGACTATAAATGGATCGATAAAAGACAGGATAATAGATGTTAAACTAAAACCAGAAGATTTTAAACCAACAAATTCAAAGATAGCATACTTGTCAAAGGAACTAAAACAAATTATTAGAACACCTATATTTTGTATGCAATGCATAATATTTCCTGTAGTATTTCCGGTAGTATTTGTAGGCTTACCAGTATTTGCATTAATTGCTTTTGCAAGAAGTATGGGATTAGACTTTTTGGCAGATGCACAGCAAAATATATTAAAACCGATTGGTGTGGTAATATGTGTATGTATTGCACAGGTATTATACATAATGAACTTTACATCAATCACTGCAATTTCAAGAGAAGGAAAATCTGCTAAATTAATGAAAACAATTCCTATTTGTCTATATAACCAATTTAAATACAAATTATATCCAGGTTTAATAGCCAATGGAATAATAGCAATAATAATTACAGCATTTTATGGTCTTTTTATGCCAGAATTTAATTTTATATTGGTTTTAACATTATTTGTTATACTAATAGAATTATGCTTATTAGAAGAGAAGATAATGGTATTGATAGATTTAAATGCACCAAAAATAACGTGGACAAGCGAATATACTATGATGAAAGAAAATGTAAATGTAATGTATGAATTCTTTTATGCTGTAGTTGTTATTATTTTACTTGCATTAGCTACATTTGTTTTTAGTAATACTACAGTATTACTAATATTCTTACTTGTATTATTAGTTACAATTAATAGTTTAATTAATAGATATGTAAGAAAAAATCAAGCAAAGTTATATAAGAAGGTTTATTAAATAGCCAAGATATAAAAAGCAGATTTTTTTAATAAATCTGTTTTTTTTATTTCTATTGTGATATAATTCGAGTAAATATTAAAATAAGGAAGTATATATTATGAGTGATGATACTATAATTATATTAAGTGCAATCCTTGCAACTATTACTCTTATAAGTTTAAGAGCTATAATCTATATTGTTAAAACATGGCAATATAGTAAAATTGCAAAAAATAGTAGAGCTAGAATGGAAGAATTAGAAAAGTTAGAAGAAGCGGGAGCAATAAAAACAATTGTAATAGATTTAGAAAACGAAAAATATAGAGTAAGAAATCCTTCAGATTTTAATGGTTTAATAATAGATGGTGAAAAATATAATGATTTAACATCTTGGTTTATAAAGAAAAGAGAGGGATTATATATCATAGGAAAACAAGAAAACTATATAATAAAATTACTAATAAATAAAAACTAGTTTATAACAAAAGAAAATTATAAAATAATAGGGGTAATAAATATGGAAGAGCAAAAGATAAAAGAAATAATAGAAGAAATACCGCAATATAAAGTAAATAAGATAGCAAATGAAATCGCTATAAGAATTACAAATGTATTTACAGAATTAAAAGATCAATATGATGAATTATTAAAAAAATTAGTGCAATGTCAAATAAAAATTGCAAGGTTTGAAGATGAAAATATGTCACATTATTATTCTAATGGAGTTATATATTTTTCTAATAAAATTCATACAAATTCAATAAACGAAGTTTTAGTTATAGAATATTTACATTTTTTGCAAGATGGTAGGGAACAAACTTGTTTTCAAGAGTCTTTAAATAACTTTGCAGCTAAACTTTTAACTCAGGAATTAAAAGAAAGAATGAATGTATTTGGAATATTCTTAACTTCTTTAATAGAAGGAGATTATGCGTTATTAGTTAATCTAATTATGCAAATAGACTTTTTAGTTGGCAGAAAAGAATTCGTAGAAACTGTTATAAATAACAAAGACGAATATTATGTATTAATAAACAAAATTTCAAATGGAAATATAAATAGACTTACAGGCGATTTTAGAAAATTATATTATTTAGTATTAGATTACAAAACTACAGACGATTTATATAAAATAGAACAAGAAATAAGAGAAATGTATTTTAGTATTCAAAATTATATTATGAAATTTTATTTTTACTATATGACAATTCATATAACTGATGAAGAAGAAGTACAAGAAATAAAGCAAAAACTAGAAGCACTAAAGAATTATAGAGGTGTTATAGAAGAAGATAAGTTTTATGAAGAAGGTTGCCAAAAAATAGTAGAAAGTTTAAATAAGAAAGAAAAACAACTTAAGAAAAAGAATAGCAAAAATGCTTTAGCTATTATATATAAAAATAGGTTAATTGCTTTTATTAAGAAACTATTATCCTTTAACAGTTAGGTGAAGTTGATGAACAAATTAAAAGAAATTATAAGCAAAAGTAAAAGTGTGGTTTTCTTTGGTGGTGCCGGAGTTTCTACAGAAAGTGGAATTCCAGATTTCAGAAGTAAAGATGGACTATATAACCAACAATACACATATCCACCAGAAGAAATATTAAGCCATACTTTTTTTATTAATCATACCAAAGAATTTTATGAATTTTATAAAGATAAAATGAATTCTTTAAAATACGAACCAAATATTACACATATAAAACTAACAGAACTAGAACAGAAAGGAATATTAAAAGCTATAGTAACTCAGAATATTGATGGGTTACATCAAAAGGCTGGGTCAAAAAATGTTTTGGAGCTTCATGGTAGTGTACATAGAAATTATTGCATGAAATGTGGTAAATTTTATGATGCAAAATATGTGTTTAATTCAATAGGTGTTCCAAAATGTATATGTGGAGGAATTATTAAACCAGATGTTGTTTTATATGAAGAAGGGTTAAATGAAGATATATTAGAAGAGGCTATATATCAAATTTCTAATTGTGATACATTAATCGTGGGAGGAACATCATTAACAGTATACCCAGCGAGTGGACTTATTAGATATTATAGTGGAAATAACTTGATTTTAATAAATAAAGATGCTACTCCTTTTAATAATGTAGCAAATTTAGTTATTAAAGATAGCTTAGGAAATATATTTAAAAATATTTAGGAGAAAAGTTATGAATATTATAAAAATTTATGAAAAATATAGGATACCTTATCATTTACAAATGCATATGTTGAAGGTTACAGCATGTTGTATGCTTATTATAGATAATTTAAAAGAAAATGTAGAAATAAATCGAGAAAAACTAATAAGGATAGCATTGCTTCATGATATGGGAAATATGGCTAAAATGAGTGATGAACAAATAGAAGATCCAGAATTTGCAACAATAAGAAATAAGTATATAAATATGTATGGAAAAGATGATCATAAAATAAATTTAGTTATAGGAAAACAGGAAGGTTTGACAAGTGAAGAATTAGACATTTTAGATAGAAAGCAATTAAAAAGAAATCAAGAAATTAGATATTCAGATAATTATATACTTAAAATTTGCGCATATTGCGATCAAAGAGTTTCACCAAATGGAGTAACTTCTTTAGAAGATAGATTAAATGAGCTACAAATAAGACATAAAAATAATCCAAAAGGAAGTATGCATAATCCAATAGAAGCTGAGAGGCTGAAAAAATATGCTTTAGAAATAGAAAAACAAATAATGAATTGTACGACAATAAAAAAAGAAGATATAAATGAAAAATCTATTAATTCATACATAGACAAATTAAAAAAATATAATTTAGTAAATAAGGAGGAAGATTAAGTGCAAGAAAAAGCAAAAGTATATTTTACAGATTTTAGAGCCTTACCAGGCACAAATTTACAGAAAAAATTAGAAAAATTAATGAAGAAAGCTGGAATTGAAAATATTGACTTCGAAAATAAATTTGTTGCAATAAAAATTCATTTTGGAGAGCCAGGCAATTTAGCTTATTTAAGACCAAATTATGCAAAAACTGTAGTAGATGTTGTTAAAAAATTAGGTGGTAAACCTTTTTTAACAGATTGTAATACTTTATATGTTGGGCAAAGAAAAAATGCATTAGATCATTTAGAAGCAGCATACGAGAATGGATTTAGTCCATTTTCTACAGGATGTCATGTAATTATAGGTGATGGTTTAAAAGGAACAGATGATATAGAAGTACCAGTAGAAGGTGGAGAGTATGTAAAAACTGCAAAAATTGGTAGAGCCATAATGGATGCAGACATTTTTATTTCTTTAAATCATTTTAAAGGACATGAGGCTGCAGGCTTTGGTGGAGCTTTAAAAAATATTGGAATGGGATGTGGTAGTAGAGCTGGAAAGATGGAACAACATCGTTCTGGTAAACCATCTGTAGATATAGAAAAATGTAAAAAATGTCACTTATGTGCTAAAAACTGTGCACACGGTGCAATCTCATTTGATGATAACGGAAAAGCACATATAGATCACAACAAATGTGTTGGCTGTGGTAGATGTTTAGGTGCATGTAATTTCGATGCAATATATAATAACAATTCTCATGCAAATGAATTATTAAATAAAAAAATGGCAGAATATTCAAAAGCAGTATTGGATGGAAGACCAAACTTTCATATTAATTTAGTTCTAGATATTTCACCATATTGTGATTGCCATGCAGAAAATGATGTTCCAATATTACCAGATATAGGAATGTTTGCAAGTTTTGATCCAGTAGCATTAGATCAAGCATGTGCAGATGCATGTAATGCTCAAAAGCCTATACCTGGAAGTAGATTAGATGATAATATGCATTCAAAAGATTTTGAAGATCATCATGACCACTTTAAAAACACGACTCCACAGAGTGAATGGAAATCTTGTTTAGAACATGCCGAGAAAATTGGAATAGGTACTAGACAATACGAAATTATAAAAGTTAATTAATCTTTTGGAAAAAGTTATATGTACTAATATAACTTGGTCTATTATATCTTTTTAACAAATATAAGGAATTAGGATTTTTAGTTAGTTTATTAATACCTTGTTCACAAGATAAACTTGCTTTAAAACCTAATTCTTTTATTATGTCTAATGACGCGTTACTAATTCCTCCAAATGGGTATGTAAAACATTTTGGAGTATAATTAGTATTTCCCTCAAATTCTTGTTGAAGTTTTAAAATATCATCTTTTAAAATACTTTTATAATGTTCGTCTGTTTCACCTTTTATTTTCTTTGTACCAATTCTTTTTCCAGTGTTACTATGCAAGTTATATGTGTGGTTTTGAAATTCTATACGTCCAGTATCCATTAATTCTTTAATATCTTTCCATCTTAAATATGAATAGTTTAAATTTGCTTCATCTGTTTCTGAAAATTTATCTGTATATGAACCTACAATTGATATAACAGCTTTCATATCATACTTTTCTAGTAAAGGAAATAAATAACCATAATTATTGTAATGTCCATCATCAAAGGTTAATACTATTGGCTTTTCAGGTAAAGGGCTATCATCATATACATAAGAAATTAAATCAGCTATTGTAACTGTAGTATAGCCTTTATCTTTAATATATTTTAAGTCCTCTTCTAACACAGCAGGAGTAACAGTATATTTATTAGACCTTGAAGGATCTTTTAAAATACTATGATACATAATTATTGGAACATCTATATAATCCTCAGAAGTTGCAATAACAATGGAAATACCAACAGTAAGAAGTGTGACTAATAATGTTAAAAAAAGTAATATTTTAGATAAATGTATAACCTTAATCTTCAAAATAATCCTCCTAAATAAAATCTTAATAAATTGTATACTTTTTCCTTAATATTTATGTGTTAATATATGAACAGAAAAACAATAGGGAGGGGAAAGACTTGAAAAAGATAGTATTAAGATGTGAAAATTTAAAAAAGAATTTTCGGTCAAAAAGAAATTTTAAAAGGTGTATCACTACAATTATTGGAAGGAGATATTTTAGGATTTATAGGTCCGAATGGTGCTGGTAAAACAACTACTATAAAACTTATACTAGGACTTCAAAATATAACTTCTGGAAAGGTATATATTAATGGATATGATATAGAAGAAAACTTTAAAAAAGCAATAGAAAATGTAGGAACAATAGTAGAAAGTCCTGATCTATATATGTATATGTCTGGTTATGAAAATTTAAAATTAGTAGCCAACTTATATAAAAATGTTGACAAGAAAAGAATTGATGAAATTGTAAAATTAGTTGGGCTAGAAAACAGAATAAAAGATAAGGTTTCTAAGTACTCATTAGGAATGAGACAAAGATTAGGAATTGCTCAAGCTATTCTGCACAAACCTAAATTATTAATATTAGATGAACCAACAAATGGTTTAGATCCTGAAGGAATAAAAGAAGTAAAAGTATTGCTTAAAAAATTGGCTGAACAAGAAAATATGGCAATTTTAATATCTAGCCACAATTTAGCAGAGCTAGATACATTCTGTAATAAGATATCAATTATTAAGAATGGTGAAATAGTAGAAACAAATGATATAGATACATTCAAAAAAGATATCAAAAACAATTGTTATATATTAGAAGTAGAAGATTCTAGTGTAATAGGCTCTATTATAGATTATAAGATGGATATTTTAACCGAAACAGAAGTTAGAGTTTATATAGAAAAAGAAAAAGTACCTCTTCTAATTAAAGAATTAGTTTTAAGAAATATAAAAATATATAATGTTTCAGAAGAAAATTTAAGCTTAGAAGATGCATTCTTAAAGAAAACAGGGGGTAATGTAATTGAGTAAGTTAATAAAAAATGAGTTAATAAAGATTTTTTCAAAGAAAAGTATGATTGTTATTGGAGTAATTATTTTAGTTATAATAATAGGCTTTAATGTTTTAAATAAAGTAAGTCAAAACATGTCAAATTCATATTCGGCATATTCAGAAGGTTATATACAATATTTAGATGAAGAATTAGCTAATTTAGACCCTAATAAACCTTCAGATATAAATAAATATGTAGAAACTAAATCACAAAAAGATCTAGCAACTCTTGCAAAAGATTATAAAGAGACTAGCTGGCAAGCAGAAGTAATTGGAACAGTTATTTCTCCTATAATAGAGGAAATGAACAATTATGAATATATAGATAAAAATAATGAAGCACTTACTACTTCTAAGGCTCAATATGATGAAATGCTTACAGCTTTAAAAAATAATGATTGGAAGTATTTTGCAAATAAAGAATTAGAAAGTATAAATACACAAATAGAAGAATTGAATGCTTTAATATCACAAGATAGTGAAAATGATGATTTAAAAACTCAATTAAAGAGTTTAGAATTACAAAAAGAAGTAGTTAATTTAAGGTTAGATAAGAACATTAATTATGGTAGTGATAATTATAAAAGTATAGCTGTACAAAATTATAGGATGTATATGGGCAATTATATTCAATCATCACAAGGAAAAAATCTAACAGACGATGAAAAGTCAGAGATAAATGGATATTTAGAAAATGCTAATTTATATAAATATGATTTATATAATGACACAGAATATCAAAATACTGCTACAGCAAATTATACTTTTCAAAATTCAATAGGCACATATATCGCAATTATAGTAATGGTTGTTGTTATAGTTGCTGGCGTTTCAATTAGTGAAGAGTTTAATAAAGGCACTGTAAAATTACTATTAGTTAGACCCTATAGTAGAACTAAAATACTTATTTCAAAATTAATTGCTGTATTTATAACAATGCTTATTACTACAGTTGCAATTTTATTATTACAATTTATTATTGGTGGAATTGTATATGGCTTTGGAACTTATATGATGAATGTTGTACAGTTTGATTTTACAACTAATAGCATTATTACATTAAATATTTTTGCATATCTTGGATTAATATTTATATGCAAATTACCAATATTTATTTTAATTGGAACATTAGCTTTTGCACTAAGTACACTTTTCTTAAACTCACCGCTTGCAGTTGCATTACCTATACTTGGATATATGGGCAGCGATATGATTAATATGATTGCTATATCTTATAAATGGGATTGGGTAAAATATTTTGTAACGCCTAACTGGGATCTAAGTCAATATTTATTTGGTGGAACTCCAATGTTTAGCGGAACTAGTATAGAATTTTCTATAACTATTTGTGCAATATATTTTGCAATTATGCTAGTAGCTTCTATAGTTTCATTTAAGAAGAGGAATATTAAGAATGTATGATACTTTAAATTTTATGTAAAATGTAGTATAATATACTAAATCACGCAGTTGAAAGGAGAAAAAATTATGAGGACAGAATTTGTATATCATAACTCGCGGATTTATATTATGTACAACGATGAATATTCCAGAACTTTTGCACAAGACACATTATTAAAAAGTGCTGTTAAACTGCATAGAAATGTTATCTTCTTGGCGTACCATCTACAAGATGAATATGTTTTACTTCACGTAAAACCGTTGGAAATCAACACTAGCTTTTATGAAGCCATTAGGCAAGTAAAAACTGAGTTACTATTTGATAAAAAACTAGTAACTCAGGATGAAATTTTAAGAAAAAAACTGAACGAGCCTAAATTTAGTACAAGAGATACTTTCTTAGAGTTCCTACGGAGTGAAGCATAAAATTAGAAACCGTACAGGCTATTGCCTGTGCGGTTTTCTGTCTATACAGGAAATTTTATACCAATTTGATATTTTGATTTACAAATTCATTACTTTGTCAATCCTTGATTTTTAAGTAAAAACAGACTATAATATTATGGAAAAATAAATAGAAGGTGTAAAATTGAAAACAAAATATATAAATCTAAAAGAAGAATATAATGAAGAAAAAATAAAAGAAGCATCACAAGAGATAGTAAATGGGAATTTAGTAATATTTCCGACAGAAACAGTATATGGAATAGGTGCAAATGCATTAAATGATAATGCTTGTAAAAATATTTTTAAAGCAAAGGGTAGGGCAGGGGATAATCCGTTAATAGTACATGTAAATAATGTAGATATGATTAAACAGCTTGTAGAAGAACCAAATGAAGTAGAAAAAATATTAATTAATTCTTTTTGCCCAGGTCCTTTTACATTAATATTAAAAGCTAAAAATATAATTCCAAAATCAGTTACTGCAGGACTAGATACTGTTGGAATAAGAATGCCTTCAAACAAGATTGCAAATAAGCTAATAGAATATGCAGATGTTCCAATTGCAGCACCAAGTGCAAATGTTTCTGGTAGACCAAGTGGAACAAAAATAGAAGATATATTAAAAGAATTTGATGGTAAGGTTTCAACTATTATAGATGACGGAATGGTAGATATAGGGTTGGAATCAACAGTAGTTAGAGTTATAGATAATAAGGCAAGAATATTAAGGCCTGGTAAAATAACAAAAGAAGATATAGAAAAATTAGGGATAGAAGTAGAAATTGATAAGAATATTCTTGGAAAATATGATGGAAAAGAAAAAGTACTATCACCAGGTATGAAATATAGACATTATGCACCTAATACTAAATGCATGATGATATATAGTAAAAATGAAGAATCTATGGTGAATAAAATAAATGAGCTTATTAAAGATAAAAAGGCATTAGTAGTATGTAGAGATAAAAATTTTGATAAGTATACTACAAGTTATAAAATAAAAATGGGAAATTCACTAGAAGAGATAGCTCATAATATTTTTTCTATTTTAAGACAAGTAGATAAATATAATGTAGACATAGTAATAATAGAGGGTATGCAAAAAGATGGCTTAGGTCTGGCCTTAAATAATAGATTATTACGTGCTTGTGAATATAATTATTTAGAAATTTAGTGATTTTGGTGTCCTCACAGGGGTTGGGGGATGTTCCTTAAATTCCTATTTTAAACACAAAAGAGCTGGTTCTTATGAACTAGTTCTTTTATATAGTGCAGTTAATAAAATCTTTACATAGAATATATAGCCTTAGAAGTAATGCAGTAAACATTCTTAAGGTTTTATATTATTAAAAGTAGACACACAAGCTAAAATAATATATAATATAAATGTACTAAGAAATTAAGGAGTGATTTATATAAATGAAGAAATTTGATGATGGTAATATCCAAATTCAATATAGTGACGAGAATGAGCCGTGTGTGCTCGAACTTATGAACCAAGCACTAATTGCTTACGAGACTATCACAAGTTTATTTAAATTAAAAAATTATGACAGAAAAATTATAATCTACTTATATAATAGTGTAGAAGAATTACATAACGAAGTGTTTGGCGAAAAAAGAGAAGAATGGGAAGTAGCATTAGAAGGTGAAGATGGAAACTTAAAATTAGTAACACCTTTAAATCCAGGAAATGTTCATTCATATAGTGATATCTTGAAAATAGCACAAAAATCTGTTGCAGATATGATTCTTGCAGATAATTTTGATGATATTCCTAATTGGTTAGATATTACGACATATCTTTTCGGATTAAACGACGCAAAAACAATTTATTCGTATCAAAAATTAAATATTAATAATATAAAATCTTATAGTGATGCATATTTTATTACTTTATCATTAATTAACATTTATGGCATTAACAAAATCATAAAAATATATAAAAAAGCAAAAAATTATAACAAGATTTTAAATGCATCAGATAAAGAAATTAACAACAAAATCATTCAATATTATGCAGAAGCAGTATAATATTAAAAATTATTTGAATATTAAATATAAAAATAAAACTCATAGATTAAATATGTTTTAGCGTAATTAATCTATGAGTTTTTGCTTTGTCGAAAAAAGTCAAAAAGCAAAAAAATTGACGAACGAAAATACTTGCTTTTATAAGGTTATAGGTATACAGTAGAATATACAAGCTAAAATTATTTACATTTTAACTTAAGAAAAGAAGGAAAGGGGAAATAAACAAATGAGTAAAAGATTTTGTGGAGGGATATTTTTTGATCCAAAGTTAATGATTGAATTAGGAGTAGAACATCCGGTGAGTTTGCTGTATTATTTAACCTATGAGAATAAAAGCTATGGAATAGAAATAGTAAAAATTCAATATAATGAAGATTCAAAAATGACAAGAGAAGTAGGAAACATAGATGATATATCAGAAAATGAAGCTGAAGTAATTTCAATTATAAATAAGTTAAAAGAAAACTATGTTACACCTATCGTAATGAAAGATATAATAGAGGATATGAAATACGAGATTATCCCTATACAATAGCAACTAGAACTTAAGTTTTGGTTGTTTTTTTATGCTTAATTAGATATAATAGATATGCAAAATAATAGGGAAAAAAGGAACGTCCCCAGATCCCGGATTGGTCCTAAATCCCGATTGGAGGAATAAAATGAGAATTAGATTTAAGCCATGGGCAAGACCAGAATTAGAAGCTTGTAAATTTTATATAGATAATCCAGAAGATTATAAAGGAAAATGGAAAACAGCTTTTAAAAATACAAATAATCCAATACATTTAGAACTTGGATGTGGTAAAGGTAATTTTATATCACAAATAGCATTACAAAACCCAGACATAAATTATATTGCAATAGATTTAGTAGATGCTATGCTTGGACTAGCTAAAAGAAATGTAGAACAAGAATTTGAAGCTAGCCATAAAGAGCCAGACAATGTTATTCTTACTAGATTTGATATAGAACGAATTTTATTAACAATGAATAATAATGATAATATAGAAAGAATTTATATTAATTTTTGTAATCCTTGGCCTAGAGGAAAACATAGAAAGAAAAGATTAACACATACAAGACAATTGGAAAAGTATAAGGAATTTTTAATAGCAGGTGGAGAAATACATTTTAAAACAGATGATGATGATTTATTTGAATCTAGCATAAACTATTTTAAAGAAAGTGGATTCGAAATTATAAAACTAACCTATGATTTACATTCTGAGACTGATTGGGAAGACATCCAAACAGAACATGAAAAAATGTTCTCAGAAAAAGGAATAAAGATAAAAGCTTTAATAGCTAAATTAACAAAAAAATAATGGAGGATGTTATGTATAAAAGAACTGAAACCAGACCTATAAAAGTAGGAAATGTCCAAATAGGAGGTCAAAACAAAGTAAGTATTCAATCTATGACAAATACTAAAACAAAAGATGTAGCTTCAACTGTTAAACAAATATTAGAACTAGAGAAAGCTGGTTGCGAGATAATACGCGTTGCATGTTTAGATATGGAAGATGCAAAGGCAATTAAAGGTATAAAAGAACAAATACATATACCAATAGTAGCAGATATTCATTTTGACTATAAAATTGCAATATGTGCTATAGAAGCTGGAGTAGATAAGGTGAGAATTAATCCAGGTAATATTGGTGGTAAAGAAAAAGTAAAAGCAGTTGTAGACAAATGCAAGGAATATAATGTTCCTATAAGAATAGGCGTTAATGCAGGATCTTTGGAAAAAGATTTGTTAGCAAAGTATGGTGGTAAGCCAACAGCTAAAGCAATGGTAGAAAGTGCAAAAAGGCATGTAAAAATATTAGAGGACTTGGACTTTTATAATATAGCAATATCTTTAAAAGCTTCTAATTTAGATTTATGTATAGAAAGCTATGAAGAGGCAGCTAAAACTTTTAAATATCCATTACATTTAGGAATAACAGAGGCTGGAACAGCATTTAGCGGAACTATAAAATCAAGTATTGGGCTTGGAATTTTGTTAAGAGAGGGAATAGGTGATACAATAAGAGTTTCTTTATCAGATAATCCTATAGAAGAAATTAGGGTTGTAAAAGAAATATTAAAAGATTGTAATTTGTATAATAATGTCCCAACATTAGTTTCATGTCCTACTTGTGGTAGAACACAAATAGATTTAATACCAATGGCAAAAGAAGTAGAAGAATTTTTACAAACTATAAATAGTGATATAACTGTTGCTGTTATGGGATGTGCAGTAAATGGACCAGGAGAAGCCAGTAATGCAGATATAGGTATTGCTGGTGGAATAAAAGAAGGTTTATTATTTAAAAAAGGAAAAATAATTAGAAAGATTCCTCAAGAAAATATTGTAAGAGAATTAAAAGAAGAAATATTAAAAATGATAGAAGGTTAAAATATTGAAAGTAAAAGAACTATTACATGAATTTCAAACAAATCCAGAATACCAAGAATTAGATGAGTTAAGTTTTATTAGAAAAATTTATATAGAAATCGGAAAAAACAAAACTTTTGATGTAAGATACTATTTCGGAAATACAGCGACTCAAAAGCAAATATATAGACTAGCTAAAAAGGGAACTGGAGTTGAAGATAGACTTGAAGATAGAGAAATTATATGTTATTCGTTAGCTAGACAATGTGAATATATTTTTAAGAAATTAGGATATAATTGTACAGTTACACATGAACCAAAAGAATTAGAACATGTGTTTAATATTCTTACACTAAAAAATGGTGATAGGATAAAGCTTGATCTACAGGCTGATTTAGAGTTTATACAAACTGGTAGGAGAACAAGACATTTTGGTACAACAGATGATGAATATGTTTTATTAACTGAGGTTCCCACAGAAGAATTAGAAAGAGCAGATAGGAACATCGGATATACAAGCGAAACTGGAGAATATACAGATGAAGTTATAAGCTCAATTATTGCAGATTTATCTGGTTTACCATTAAAAGATAAAGTAACAAAATTTATAGGCGACGAGAATATAATTAATATTTCAGCCGATATGGGATATATGCAACAATATTCTTTTTATTATAAAATGCTAACAAGTTTAGCAGAAAATGAAATTTGGAAAAAGCTCTATATTTTTCCTTGCAAAGTGAGCCAAGAAGAATATACAAGCTGTATATTCATAAGAGAGCAAGATCCTACTGTATTTTTATATTCTAATAAACATAACAGATTTTTAAATGTAGATATAGAGAGAATTCCAGACTTACAAGAAGAAGGATTAAGATTGGGAGTTAGAGGAACAGAAAATGGAGTAAAACTACTAAGAAGAGCTATTACAGAAAGAAAAAGAAAACTAGACGATTCAGAACAATCTTTATAAGGAGATGGAATATATTAATAAAGCAGTTAATAATTGGCGGTGGAAATACTTTAGAACTATTTAAGATTACTGATTCAAATAATAATGAAGTAAAGTTTATAAATTAATATATTTTAGCTTGCCAATAAAAAAATACTAATATATAATTGAAGAGGCGATAATTCTTAGCCAACAAAACAAAAAGGAGGATTAAAATGGCTTTTATAGATGAAATTAAAAATAGAGCAAAAAAAGATATAAAAAGAATAATACTTCCAGAATCAGACGATGATAGAACATTAAAAGCTACATCAGAAGTATTAAAACAAAAATTTGCAGAAATAATATTAATAGGAAATAGAAATAAAATATTAAAAAGAGCAAAAGAACTTAGTCTAGATAACATAGAAGAAGCAAAAATTGTAGACCCTAATAATTCTGAATATTATAATGAATTTGTAGAACAATTCTATGAATTAAGAAAACATAAAGGAATGACAATAGAAAAATCAAAAGAATTTATGTTAGATAATATTTATTTTGGAATGATGATGGTTAAACAAGGTTATGCAGATGGACTAGTTTCTGGAGCTGTTCATTCTACATCAGATACTTTAAGACCAGCACTTCAAATATTAAAAACAGCACCTGGCACTAAATTAGTATCTGCTTTTTTTATGATGATTGTACCTAATTGTACATATGGAGAAAATGGTGTTTTCTTATTTTCAGATAGTGGTTTAAACGAAAATCCAGATAGTGATGCTTTATCTGAAATAGCAATATCATCTAGTAAAAGTTTTGAACTATTAACAGGTAAAACACCTAAAATAGCAATGCTTTCTTATTCTTCACATGGTAGCGCAAAATCTGAATTAACAGATAAAGTAATTAATGCAACTAATTTAGTAAAAGAAAAAGCACCAGAATTATTAGTAGATGGTGAATTACAATTAGATGCTGCAATAATTCCAGAAGTTGCAGAATATAAGGCTAAAGGAAGTCCATTGAAGGGAGAAGCAAATATTTTAATTTTCCCAGATTTAAATGCTGGAAATATAGGCTATAAGCTAGTTCAAAGGCTTGCAAAAGCAGAAGCATATGGACCACTATGTCAAGGTATTGCAAAACCAGTTAATGATTTATCAAGAGGATGCAGTAGCAAAGATATAGAGGGTGTTGTAGCTATTACTGCAGTACAAGCACAAGAGCAAGATAAATAAATTTGTTGGAGGTTTAATATGAAGATTTTAGTAATTAATTGTGGAAGCTCATCATTAAAATATCAATTAATAGATATGGCTTCTGAAAAGGTAATGGCAAAAGGAACTTTTGAAAGAATAGGTCAACCCAATTCATTCTTAACACATAAAGTAAATGGTGAAAAATATAGATTAGAAAAACCTGTATGCAATCATGAAGAAGCACTAGAATTTTCTTTAGAACAATTACTAAATCCAGAATATAAAGTAATTGATTCATTAGAAGAAATAAATGCTACAGGACATAGAATAGTTCATGGCGGTGAGAAGTTCAACAAACCTGTAATAGTTACAGAAGAAGTTATAAAGGGAATTGAAGAATGTATAAGTTTAGCACCACTTCATAATCCAGCTGCAATTATGGGAATAAGAGCTGCACAAAAATTAATGAATGGAAAACCAATGGTAGCTGTATTTGATACAGCATTTCACCAAACAATGCCAAAAGAACATTATATATATGCAATACCAAAAAGATATTATGAAAAATATGGTATTAGAAAATACGGTGCACATGGAACTTCACATCAATATGTTGCTAACCGTGTAGCTGAATTAGAAGGAAAACCAATTGAAGATTTAAGAATTATATCTTGCCATTTAGGTCAAGGTGGAAGTATATGTGCAGTTCAAGATGGTAAATCTGTAGAAACAAGTATGGGACTTACACCACTTGCTGGAATTCCAATGGGAACACGTTCTGGTGATATTGATCCATCAATTGTTACTTTTATTATGAGAAAAGAAGGTTTAACACCTGACGAAATGGAACATATATTAAATAAAGAATCTGGAATTTTAGCATTATCAGGAGTTACACAAGACTGTAGAGATATGGAGGCTGCAGCCGCAGAAGGAAATGAGCAAGCTGCACTTGCAATAAAAATACACAATTATTTAATTGCTGCTCAAATAGCAAAATGTGCTGTTGCAATGAATGGATTTGATGTTATGCTATTTACTGCAGGAATCGGAGAAAACCAAAAGAATATTAGAAAAGGAATTTGCGAAAATTTAAAATTCTTAGGTGTAGAGATAGATGACGAGAGAAATGATGTAAAAGGTGAAGAAAGATTAATTTCTTCAGATGATTCTAAAATTAAAGTATATGTAGTTCCAACAGATGAAGAACTAATGATAGCAAAACAAACACTAGAATTAATAAAATAATTGATTTTGAACTTTAGGGATTATCCTTAAAGTTCATTTTATTTACATAAAGCCAATAAATTAAAAAGCATTATTGCTGAATGAGTTCTAATAAATTAAGATGGACTAAGCATAAGATACAAATAAGATTTTATTTAAACATCTCTGTAAAGGATATACATCAATATATCCAATAGATGATTTTTACACTGGTCTATCAGATTCCTTAATATTAAAAATTAGGAGTGTTGTTGAAACTGAAGCTATTGATAGGAAAACTGATGTATTTTGCTGGAAAAGAAAGGCTGTTCGCTTCCCAAGGAACAGCGTCCACGTGGAGGACGAGAATTAATTCCTAGTTTGTTTTTATATAAAATTTATCATACCATAATTAACATAATTTCATATTATATATAAAGATAATATGAAAGGGGGAAGAGTATGGAATTAAAAGATATTAATATAGGGTTTACTTTAACTGGATCTTTTTGCACATTTAAAAAAGTAATCCCTAAAATAAAAGAGCTTAAAGAATTAGGAGCAAATATACTACCAATAATGTCATATAATAGCTATAATTTAGACACTAAATTTGGAAATGCTAAAGATTTTATAGAAGAAATAGAAGGTATTACAGAAAACAAAATAATTCATACAATACAGGGAGCAGAGCCTATAGGACCAAAAGGATTAACTGATATTATGGTTGTAGCACCTTGTTCTGGCAATACCATTGCTAAACTTGCAAATTCAATAATTGATACGCCTGCTGTTATGGCAATAAAATCGCATTTACGTAATCAGCGACCTCTGGTAATAGGCATTTCAACAAATGATGGACTTTCAGGTTCTGCTGAAAACATAGGAAAATTACTGAATAGGAAAAATTATTACTTTGTGCCATTTACACAAGATAATCCTATTACCAAACCTACATCTATAGTGTTCAAATTTGATTATTTAATACCTACCATAAAAGGAGCATTAGAAAACAAACAGATACAACCAGTAATAGGGTAAGCAATTGATATTATAGAAAAATCTGGTTTCACATTAAAAGTCACTAACCAGTGTTACAGTTAGTGACTTTTGCTTTATTTATCTGCTGAATAATCCGAAAGCGGATTTACATCAACTGCATTTCTAACTTGTTCATTAGCAACATGAGTATAAATTTCTGTTGTAGAAATACTTTCATGTCCTAAAAGCTCTTGAAGAGCTCTTATATCAACATTTCCATACTGATACATAAGTGTTGCTGCAGTATGTCTTAATTTATGGGTAGAATATTTTTTTGTGTCTAAACCTGCACGTCTTAATTCTTTATCAACTACATATTGAACTGTTCTTTTACTAATTCGTTCCTTTCTCTCACTTAGAAACAATGCTTTAACTGAATCCGGCTTTATACCAATCTTAGGTCTAACTTCTAAATAGTCATTAATAGCTTTTAGACAAGCTTTATTTAAATAGATTGTTCTCTCTTTATTACCTTTACCTATTACAGTCATTTTAGCATCATCAAATGAAATATCATTTATATTTATACCAACTAATTCGGACAAACGAAGCCCACAGTTTAAAAATAAAGTTATAATTGCATAATCTCTTTCTTTATTACGTTCTTCATCACTTGTAACAGTTAATAATTTTTTACTATCATCAAGAGTTAAATATTTAGGCATACGTTTTTCTATCTTTGGAGTTTCTAAATTTTGTGCAGGGTTTTTTTCTATCAAATTGGCTTTTTGTGATAAATAATTAAAAAATACTCTAATACTACTAACTTTTCTTGCACGAGTAGCGGCTTTACTATGATATGTAGTTGTTAAATATGCAAGAAAAGCATGAATATCATTTAATTCTATCTTTTTTATTACATCAAGAGATAAATTGCTTATGTTAATATCTTTAAAATCTTTAGCATTTGTAAGATGAAAATGAACCATAATAAATTTCAAGAACGTTGCTAAGTCATAATTATATTCTTTTATTGTGTTTGGTGATTTATTTAAAATTGTTACAGAATAGTCTAAAAAAGAATTTAGATATTCGGGGTTCATATCACGTGAAATCATTTGTTCCTCCTTATGTTATTCTTCAAAGTTTGACATATTATTTGAAAGTTTATCTATTATATCTAAAATGAATGTTATTATAATATAGCATAATGCAAAATTATTTTTATTAAACAAATTACCTATAAAAGATGGTGTAAATAATTGATCAATATAGAATCTTGAATATACATAATTTCCTGTAAATACAATTTGGAAATTAACATGATATTTATTATAAAATTCTGATAAATAATCTAACATATCTGATGTTAATATTTCTGTTGCATTTATTCTGTCATTTGAATATACATGTAAAACTTTATTAAAATTTGCATTATCCATTTCTATATATTTTAATAATGAATTAGTTGTTCCTAACGCATATGTAGTATTATGCTCTAAGTTTTCGGTATTTATTTTAGTGTATGATGGAATTGTTTTATCTAAAATAACTGTAGAAAAAATTCCGTTAAATACATTTTCATCTGTGGATGTTGCTGAAATATTAGAAGCATAAAACTTATAATTATCTTTAGTAGCACCACTTATTGTATCTTTTGTTATTAAGCTACTAAGTTGTAAATTATCAAAACAAGCAGTTTGATAATAATTTTCTTCATCTACATATGATGTATTATTATAAGTTAAGCTAGGATCTATTAATTGTAGAAATCTTTTTATAACATTTGAATATTTCACTTTAAATTTTTTAAATTCTAGTAAAAATAATATTACTGTTACAGCTAATGCAATTAATGGAATTATAGCAAAAGCCATATTAAAAGAATTTAAATATGTAAAAATAAAAGTAAATAAGAATGCCATGAAACTGATTATACCAATAATACTAAAAATCATCAGCTTTTTTTTACTAATAGTTATATCTAAAAAATCAAGTTCATTAAATTTGTTATATAATTCTCCAAATTCTTTAGGTGTCTGGGCTATATCTACCTTTTTAGTAGAAAAATTTGGCATTAAAATAAATTTGTATACTAAAAAACCAACCATTACTACGATTAAAATCTCTAAAAATATCATTTGTAATTCCTCCTATTTAAGATATTCTATCATAACTTAATATAGTATGTAAATTTTTTGACAATTTTTATAAAAAGTTTTATACTAAATATAATTATGAACAATAGAATAGGGGAGGAATATAATGACAATAGCATTAATAGTAATATTAGTTATTATAGTATTATATGTTATTATCACATATAATAAATTTGTAACACTAAAAAAACAAATGAAAAACTCTTATAGTGTTATAGATGTTTATTTAAAAAAGAGATTTGATTTAATACCAAATTTAGTAGAAGTAACGAAAGGTTATGCTGATTATGAACAAGATGTTTTAACTAAAATAACAGAATATAGAACTGCTTATAATCAAAATAAGGACAAAGATGCATTGAATAAATTAAATGAACAATATAATAATTTAATATTAGTAGTTGAAAATTATCCAGATTTAAAAGCTAGTGAACAATTTTTAAAATTGCAAAAAAGTCTTATAAAAGTTGAAAGCGAATTACAAGCTGCCAGAAGAATTTATAACAATGATACTACTAAATATAATACAAAATTAAATGTTTTTCCTTCTAATATTATTGGCAAAATATTTAATTTTAAAGAAGGAGAATTATTTGAATTAGAAGACAGAAAAATCGAAGGAGACAATATTAAAGTTGATATGTAAAAATAAAGAAGAAGCTTATCTAGGCTTCTTCTTTATTTTTGCTTAAGTTAATAAAACAATTTATTAAGTCTTCAAAATTATCATATCTATTTTCTAGCATAATTGTTGCTGTCTGAATAGAATTATTATTAAGAATTAAATAATCCAATGTAATTTTATATTTTTTATTGTTAATTTTATTTACTTCTTTTACCGTAGTAATTTCATATACAAGTGGTAATTCAGACAAATTCAAAATTTCTTCCATGCCACTTATACCACTAAAATAAATCTTATTACTTTCAACATTATTAAAGTTCGGATTGGTAAACATTACAACATATAATTTTTTATCAAACACATAAACTCCACGCTCAAATAATATTGTTTTTCTTCTAATCATAAACATCACAAATATAATTAGAGGACAACATAAAATGCCATAAATTAATGCTATCATAAGAAGTAAAGCTCCAATATCTACATTTATAAACATAAATATTAAAGCAATAAAAACAATTATTAGAAAAACAACCATTAATTGTGTATAATTTTTATATTTATTTGGAGCCCAAAATTTAAAATTATTATCTTGCATAAATCACACCTCCTCTATAAAACTTATTATATCTATATCATATATTATAAACTAATACAATAGCATTTGTTTTTATTAAAACTAGTCAAAATACGTGTTTTATGGTATAATTAAGAGTGATACAAAAGAAAGTTGAAAAAAGGAGGAAAATGTAATGACAGAGGTGGAAGCTTTATGCCGGAAAATATTGTCAGCTCATCTTAAACTAGTCGAGGATTTCTGTGAGGAGGCAGTGTATGCAAATGACAAAGAAGTCCGTGAATCTGAAATCTTGGAAGATAGCAATTTTCCAAACGAATTTAGAATTATTCGCGATAGGTATGGAAATCCTAGAAATTTCATTAACTTACTGCATCGCGAACTAAAAAAACTGGCAAAAGAGGAATATTTGCCCTATGATCCGTCACTGCAGGAAATTGTACAGATTTCCCGGCTTTTCTTGAAAGAGTCAAAAGCGCAGATGGAAAAACTGAAGGATTATGCAAACTCGGTAGGAGTACCAGCATTGATTCTTGCTATTGAGGAATTCAAACACCTTAAAAAGCAAGAAAAAAAGCTCGGTATTGAGCGGACTGTTCTGGTTTCTGAGGAAGACGAAGAAGTCTTACGAAGAATCAGATTTTATGCACAAATCTCTGAATATCTTCCAGGAAACAAGCGGGGGTAATCCCCGCATTTTCCTATTATATGGAAAACAAGGAATGTCCCTAAATCCCGAATAGAATTTTATAAAAAAGCCTTTAAAAAAATTTTCTTTATTGGTATAATAAATTAAAATTATTAAAAAGGGAGTAAGGAAATGGGAACAATTGATAATAATGTATCACAATTATATGACTTGCTAAATCATATACCAGTAACCAAAGATAATGCTGCTAAAATTCAAGAAATAAAAGATGCAATTGGCAAAAATGACTTAAAAAAAGCACTTGATGGTATAAAAGAATTAAATATAGCTATACAAAATAAGAAAAAAGAATTAAAAAAAAGACAAACCCAAAAGGAAAAAGATGAACAAGATGCTTTAGAAGCAGAAAAGAAAGAATTCGAAGCTGAACAAATTAAAGAAGATGAAGTAGAAAGATTTCCAAAAGAATTACAAGATTTAGACTTAGAAGAAGACTATATTGGTTTATTACTTTATGACCCAAGATATATAGTAAGCTATAATTTTTTATATGATGAAGTATGCTTTCAAGATGAAAGAATGCTTAATTTATATAAAAGTGTTATCTTTACAGAAGGTGAAAAATACGCACCAGAAGCAGTAAAAAGGAAATTTAACTTTGCAAAAACTACTAGAGAAGTATATGAATTAAAGAAACAATTAGTAACTCGTATCAAATTACAAAGAACAGTTACTATGGAAAAAGTATATATAGATTTAAAAAAATTATTTATCTTAAGAAATTGGTATTTAAAAATACCAATCAAAAGTGTTCAAGAAAAAGTTGTTGAAATTAGAAATTACGAATTATATGATAAAATGTCAGTAGAAGAAGTAGAAAGTGCTGTAGAACAAGTTACCGCTACAGAAAAATTTAAAAGAGCAGTATTAAATAAAGGACTTACAGAATTCTTAGAAACAGGAGAAAACAACTTAACTACAGGAATTCCGTTGCCATTTGAACGTTTATCAAAAGAGTTTAAAGGTTTAAGAAAAGGAGAAACAATGGCTGTTGCGATGCCTTCTAACTCTGGAAAAAGTAGATTTACAATCAATCTAGTAGCTAATTTATCATTAGTTCATAAAAAAAGAGTTTTGGTAATCTCTAACGAGATGTCAGAAGAAAAAATGAAATTATGTTTAATGACAACAATTATAAATGATCCAGAAATTCAAAAAATTCATGGTAAAAAATTACATAAAACCGAAGGAGAATTGTTAGAATTTAAGTTTAGAGCAGATGAGGGGTCAGATGTAAAAACTGACGAGGATGGTTTTATATTACAAGAAGATGGAGAATCTAGAGCAGATTTTGTAAAAAGGCTAGCTAAAATTTCTAAAGAATTTAGAGACACTATTGCTGTTACAGATTGGATAGATAAAGAAATTAATAACTCAATTTATTTTATTAACATAACAGATCATACTAATGATGAATTGCAAAAAGTTATAATGAATTATTATTATATGAAACATATTGAATATATATTCTACGATACATTAAAAACAGATACTGAACACATAGGAAATGGGGAAGAGGTAAAGAAAACTGCAACTATTCTTTCTAACTTAGCACAAAATTTTAATATGTTTATCTTTTCAACATTACAATTAACAGAAACAGCAACTTGGCCAATCAATTTAACAATCAATGACTTACAAGCTAGTAGAACAGTAAAAGAAGTATTAGATACATTATGTTTGGTAAAACAAATCAATCACGAAAATTATAAAGATTATGAATATTCAATAGAAGAAATGGATGAAAAATGTTATGACTTAATAAAATATGATGACCCAGATGTAAGATATTATGCTTGTGTTGTAGATAAGAACAGAGCCGGTGCTAAGCCAAAATTGCTATTTAGATTAAATTTAGCATATAACAGATGGGAAGAACTTGGCTACCTAAAATTAAAACAACAGGAGCAAGATAGAGCAAATAATTAATGTAGACTGGAAATAGTACTTAACTATTTCCAGTTTTATACTATTTATAGTAATAATTTATACATGCCTTGAATATATATATTTAAGGAGGTACGAGTTATGGTAGAGGAAAGAAAGCAAACTAATATTAATGTTATGCAAAATATTGTTTTAGAAAATAGAGAAAAACTAAATGTAACAGGAATAAATGATATTTTAAGTTTTGATGATCAAGTAGTTATTCTTTCAACAGATTTAGGTATGCTTACAATAAAAGGTTCTGAATTAAAAATAAACAAATTAAACATAGATGAAAGCGAAGTAAAAATAGAGGGAAATATATCAAATATAGGATACAGTCAAGATATAGCGGAGAAGAAAAGTGAAAATATCTTTAGTAAAATATTTAGATAATTTAGGGGTTTTGTATGTTACAACTATATAATTTTTTTATATTTATTATTTTAGGTATAATTATTAGTTTTATATTTGATATATTTAGAATTTTAAGAAAAAAATTCAAAACAAGCAATTTTATTACTTATATAGAAGATATTTTATTTTGGGTTATATCAGGATTTTTAATAATTTCAGCTATATTTAAGTTTAATGATGGAGAATTAAGAGCCTATCTCTTTATTGGAATTTTTCTAGGCATAATAATATATATAATGCTATTTACAAAGCTAGTAAATAATATATTCTTAAAAATTCTTACACCTGTTAAATTATTATTAGACTTTATTTTATCGTTATCTAAGAAAATTTTTGTTTTTATAACTAATTGTCTAAAAAATTGTAAAAATAAATCAAAAAAAACTATACAAAAAAACAATTATAATGTATAATTAGGTAGAATTGATTATAGGAGAGAAAATATACTTATGAAAAGAATTTTTAGAAATAAAAAAATATTAAAAGTTATTATAATTTTAATTGTATTATCTTATTTTATTTATGTTCTTATTAAACAACAAACAACATTAAATTCATATCAAACAGAACAAGATTATGTTTCTTCACAAATTCAAGATCAACAAGAATATAAAAACGAATTAGCAGATATGGAAGCAAACATTAATTCCGATGAATACATAGAACAAATCGCTAGGGATAAATTAGACATGTATTTACCTAATGAGAGAGTTTATGTTGACGCCAATAAATAAAATTTAAAATATTAATAATAGGATTCTAAAGACTTTATACATATATATCTGTTATTAAACTTCTATTTTCGTATTCTTATTTAATAACAGATATATACTTCTTTTATCCATTTATTTTTCTATTTCTTATTATCAAACTTTTAATCTAGAATATTATTTCTCATGTAATTAGCTTAATTAAATATAGGAGGGATTTTATGAACTTAGAAGATTATAGTCTAAGTGAATTAAGAGAGCTTGCAAAAAACAAAAATATTAAAGGATATTCAAAATATAAAAAGAGTGAATTAATTGACCTATTAACAGAAAATGATACAACTAATAACGAAGACAAAAATAATGAAAGTGTTGTAACAGATAGTAATACAACATATAAAATTACTAATAGTGATGACAAAATTGCAGAAGGAATATTAGAAGTATTACCTGATGGATATGGTTTTTTAAGGGGCGAAAATTATCTTTCTACACCAGATGATGTATATATTTCCCCAGTACAAATAAGAAGATTTAAACTAGATACAGGTGACCATATAAAAGGAATTTCCAGAATGGCAAAGGAAGGGGAGAGATTCCCATCTTTAATTTTCGTTGGAGAAGTAAATGGTGAGGCACCAGAAAAAGCATATAGGAGAAAGAAATTTGACGATTTAACACCTATTTATCCAACCGAAAGAATAAAATTAGAAACTGAGCCAAATGAATATGCAATGAGAATGATAGATTTAATTAGTCCAATAGGAAAAGGACAAAGAGGAATGATTGTGGCTCCACCAAAAGTTGGAAAAACAACTTTAATTAAAAAATTTGCTAATAGTATTACAAAAAACAATCCAGAAATAGAATTAATAGTATTATTAATAGACGAAAGACCAGAAGAAGTTACAGATATGAAACGTTCTATAAATGGAGATGTAATATATTCAACATTTGATGAATTGCCAGAACATCATGTAAAAGTAGCAGAAATGGTAATAGAGAGATCTAAAAGACTTGTAGAACAAGGTAAAGATGTTGTTATTTTACTAGATAGTATTACAAGACTTGCTAGAGCATATAATTTAGTTATTCCTTCATCTGGTAGAACTTTATCTGGAGGTCTTGATCCAAATGCATTACATAAGCCTAAGAAATTTTTCGGTGCTGCAAGAAACATAGAAAATGGAGGAAGTTTAACTATACTCGCTTCAGCTTTAATAGAAACTGGAAGTAGAATGGATGATGTAATATTCGAAGAGTTTAAGGGTACTGGTAATATGGAAGTACATTTAGATAGGAAATTATCTGAAAAACGTATTTTCCCTGCAATTGATATTAATAAGTCTGGTACAAGAAGAGAAGATTTACTTCTTACTCCTAAGGAAATGGAGACTGTTTATGCATTGCGTAAGGCTTTAAATAATTTACCTGTAGCCGATGTTACAGAAAACATTATTTCTCAAATGGTACAAACAAAGAATAATGCAGAATTTCTAGATAAAATAGATTTATATTTAAGAAGATTTAAATAATTGGGGATGAGGTGCTTTTATATGGTGCATATAAAGAAATTAAAGATAATAATGATATCTATTATTTTGGCAGTTATAGCATTAATACCTAACAATGTATTAGCAGATGGACCATCTTATGATATTACCAATTATGATATGGATGCTTATATTCAAGAAGACGGAACAATTCATATAGATGAGTCTATTACTTATTATTTTTCTAGTAGCGCAAATGGTTTAACGCGTGATTTAAGATATTTTTATAAAACTAATAAAGATTCAATGGAACCAAACTCTGCTAGATATCAAGCAACTGGAATTGAAAATATAACTGTCGCTGTTACAAATCCAGCTAATATAACAACCAATTTTACAAAAGCATCTAATGCTGAGAAAGGTGATAATGGTGTTTACACTGTAGATGCAGTAAATGCAGATAGAACAGACGGATATGATATAATGGTTTATTCTCCAATATCTTCTAATAATTTTCAAACTGTACATTATTCATATGATATAACAGATGCAGTTGTTCAATATAATGATATGAGTGAAATATATTATAATTTTATAGGTAATGGGATAGAAACTGATGTAGATGAGTTTAATTTAGATATTTATTTGCCAAAATCTATAAATATGGATGATGTAAAATATTATCCTCATACATATGCTACAAAACTAGAGGATATACAAGTTATGTTGGATTCGGCATCAAATTGTATTAGTTTTAATATTAGAAATATTCCATCTGGTAAGCCTGTTGATGCTAGAATAGTTTTTCCTAATACTGTACTAATGAATTGTACAAAAAAATATAATAATGATTATGATTTTAACAGTCTATATAAAATTGAAAATAGTATGTCTTTAGGAAATACTAGATATTTTATACATATAACGATTAATGTTATTTTAGTAGTATTACTAGTTATTTTATGCATAATTTTCCTAACGTATGGAATTATTAAAAGTAAAAAATATAGAACAACTGTAAAAAATGCAAACTATTTTAGAGATATACCCAAACGTTTAAATTTATTAGAATATCAAGCATTATTACCAGCAAAGAGTACTAATGCTCTAAGTTCTAATTTAATTATTGCAACAATACTAGATTTAACTAATAGGAAAATATTAAATATGGAAACAAAAAAAGGTGCTAATAAGAAAAAAGAAGCTGATTATGAATATAATGTTTCTATTAATCAGAATGCAGATTTTACCCAATTGTGTCCATATGAAAAACAAATACTATCATTAATTTTTTCAGATCAAATATCTACAGATTTTAATGCTTCAGCTTATACAGAAACAACAGTAGAATTAAATGCTCGCTTTAAAGAAATTTCTAAGAACAGAAAATTAGTTCAACAAATCTCTAAAGCTAGCTCAAAAAAATTAATTGATAATAAAAAAATGTATAAAAAAGTTAAGACAAGTTTAATATTAAATTTCATAATATTAATTGTAACATTATTAATAGTATTTTTATTTAATACTTTGGTAATGAATCCTGATAAAGCACTTGGAATTATAGAATTAATTATATCTTCTATTTTTATAGCATTGTTTTCATTTATTGTAGTAGTAATATTAGATGATTTATATAAAATTCCTACCGACCAATATGCTCAAGAGCAAAAAGAAGTACTTGGACTATGGAAGTATTTAAAAGATTATAGTTTAATAAAGGACAGATACCCGATAGAGATAAGTATTTGGAATGAATACTTGGTATTTGCTTCCTTATTTGGTATTGCAGATAAAGTAGCGAAAGAATTCAAAGAAGAATTAATAAAAGCTGGATACTCAGATGATAAGATATATTTAACATATCCAGTCTTGTGTATGTCTAGCTATTCGTCTTCATTTGCAACTTCAATAAATTCTTCTACTGGCTATTCCGGTTCTGGTTCCGGTGGAGGAGGAGGCCGGAGGCGGTGGAGCAGGTGCTTTCTAATTCACTACTATTTAATATTTAACATACATAAAAGTCCCCTATCTTATTAAATTAAGATAGGGGACTGTACTATTAAATGAATACCGAACATTTGCTCTTTTAGAATTCGCAGTTATTTGGTGTTCTTGGGAAAGGTATCACATCACGAATATTTTGCATTCCTGTTAAATACATAATAGCTCTTTCAAAACCAAGACCAAAGCCTGCATGTTTACAGCTACCATATTTTCTTAAATCTAAGTACCAGTCATAATTTTCTAAAGGCATATTTAATTCTTTTATTCTAGCTAATAATTTGTCATAGTCGTCTTCTCTTTGACTTCCACCAATAATTTCACCTATTCCAGGAGCTAATAAATCAGCTGCTGCAACAGTTTTTCCATCATCATTTAGTTTCATATAAAATGCTTTAATTTCTTTTGGGTAATCAGTTACAAATACAGGTTTTTGGAATATCTTTTCACATAGATATCTTTCATGTTCTGTTTGTAAATCAACACCCCAACTAACCTTATATTCAAATTCATCATTATGCTTTTCTAATTCTGCAACAGCATCAGTATAACTAATTCTTGCAAAATCTGAATTTATAACATTATTTAATCTATCTAAAAGACCTTTATCTACAAAATTATTAAAGAATTGCATTTCTTCTGGATAATTATCTATAACATATTTAAAGATGTATTTAATCATTTCTTCAGCTAAATCCATGTCATCATTTAAGTCTGCAAAACATATTTCTGGTTCAACCATCCAAAATTCTGCAGCGTGCTTAACAGTGTTAGAATTTTCAGCACGGAATGTTGGTCCAAATGTATATACATTGCAAAAAGCTTCTGCAAATGTTTCGGCATTTAATTGGCCGCTTACTGTTAGATGTGCTGGCTTTCCAAAGAAGTCTTGAGTAAAATCTATATTTCCTTTGTCATCTTTAGGTAAGTTGTTTAAATCAAATGAATTTACATTAAACATTTCACCAGCACCTTCTGCATCACTTGCTGTAATTAGAGGTGTATTTACATATACAAAGCCTTTTTCTTGGAAAAATTTATGTATTGCATATGCTAAAGCACTTCTAACACGGAATACAGCATTAAATGTATTACTTCTTGGACGTAGATGTGCTATAGTTCTTAAATATTCAAAAGTATGTCTTTTCTTTTGAAGTGGATATGTATTATCTGATAAGCATTCTATTTCAACTGAAGTTGCTTGTATTTCGAATGGTTGTTTAGCATTCTCAGTTAATATAAATTTACCTTCAACTTTTATTGTAGAGCTAATAGTTAATTTACAAATATCATTAAAGTTTACTAAATTATCATTAAAAACTACTTGTACATTTTTAAAGAAAGTACCATCATTTAATTCTATAAATCCAAATGTTTTTGAATCTCTTATAGTACGAACCCAACCTTCGATACAAATATCTTTACCTGCATATTTTTCTTTTTGTCTATATAGATCTTTTAAAATAACTTTTTCCATATTATCCTCCTAAAAAATATAAAATCTTTCCATATTATATGACATTTTATATATAAATTCAATTAAAATAGTAAAATTAGTAAAAATAGGCTTTTTTTAGTAATAAAATTATATAGGTTTTAAATAAAAAAGGCTTAGAATCGATTCTCGTGCGTTGTGCCTTGAAAGTATTGAAAATAGTGGAACATAGTCGTTTGTAATAATAATTAATAATTTTTAATTATTATTACAGTAATTTTTTTATATTATAAAGGCTAAATCTTTTAAAAGAGAAATACTTTTTTCAATATATAATAAATAAATGGACAAATATAAATTATGAAGGTATAATACCAAAAGAGGGAAGGAATACATACGACATCAACCGAAGAAAATAGTATCAAAGATAACCAAATTAATTATAATAAAAGATATAGAATTATAAGAAAAATTTTTATTGTATTGGAATTATTAATGTTTTTATTTTTTAATACTTTCATAAGATGTGCTTGTGGTAGACTATTTTTTATTCAATTCCTCCAATTATAATGGTAAGTATTTTTTATTTTATAACAAGAAATAGGGTAGGTACTAAAAAAAACAAAAAATGATGGTTATTGTTTATATTATGCTATTAATAAGTTTCTATATCTCACTAGTAGCTATTCAGAATCCACATAATACAATAATAAGTTAAAATATAAAACGTATATATATATGTGTGTACTAAAGTAAATATAATTTTTTAAAGAGAAAGAGGGAGGGTAGTAAATATACAATATTGGACATTGAAAAATGAATATATAACATTGCACAAAATCAAAGTTTTGCGCAATAAGGTGTAGGGGTAAAATATAAAGAGTATGTTCTGGTACTCCTTGATACATCTGGCTTACAGCTATTTATCTACTTCTTCTTTTTCTCTAAATATTGCTTATTTTATGTGTTTTTATTATTTCTTATTATTTTATATTATTCATTATTATTTGTATTAAATTTGTAATTATATATAATTTGTTATCCTTAATATTTAAACCTTTTAAAATCAATTTTAAAGCTTTTTAATTTTATTATTATATAACTTGTTATCTAATTATTTTTTTATTATCTTATTTATTATTTTATCTGAAGAAATTTTTTATTACTTTTATATTATTTGTATTTTTTTAGAAAATTTTATCCAATTTGCTCAAAGTCGCTAAAACCCTCTATTTGCCGTATTTTTAAGACAACAAACTATATGTCTAAAAAATAAAAACGGCTTAAAATCGATTCTCGTGCGTCGTATTTTTGACACTTTTTAGCCATTTTTTGAAAGTATTGATTTATAGGCATTTATAAGTATTTTTATATATTATATCTATATTAGATATAACATTTTATATATTCTAAACATATAACTTGTTAGGTTTATTATTAAAATGTCTTAAAAACGATTTTAAGGCTTAATAAATTATAATTTTATTTGCATAATCTAAGTAGCTTTTTATAATTTAATTTTCATATTACTAAATCTATTTTACAATTTATAATTTTAGTTTTCTTATTATAATGTATCTTAATTTTAATTCAAATTAGATTTTAAACAATTTATTTAATCAAAATGATAAATTACATATTATAAATATAAATTCATTTTAAAACTAATTTTTAGTTATTGATTTTTAATTTGAACTGTTCAAATGTTCGTTTTTGAGATTTTAGTGTTTGGTATAAAAATTTTATAATTTAAACATTGCACAAAATTTTGAATTATATAATTTATTATAATTTTATTTGTATCTTAAATTTATTTTTTAAAAATAGCCTATTGCCCTACTCCCTTCTATAAAACCTGTAAAACAAAAAAGATTAGTTATATTTCAAACTAATCTCATAAATTGTAAGTTGACGAGATGCATTATCTTCAAACATCATTCAAAATATATGAACAAATCTATATAAAATTTTAATCTTAATGTTCTATATTATAGTTTTACCTATATATTGTGTTGCAATTCTATTTTCTGGTTTTTCATCAAATAAATATAAAAATATTAAAAATACCCATTCTAAAGGTTTCATTATTATATATGTAACATCAGCTTGAATTGCCGTATTTATATGTTTAGATAGAGGATATCCATATTTATCATAAATATATCTCACAAAATGATGAAATTTAGGTGTTCTTTCCTGTATTAAATCTTCAAAAGCATTTGCTACACATAATTGTCTATTAACTACTATTTTCTTTCCTCTCCTAATTCCCATTCTAATAGGTTTTACTAAATTTTTATGACCTCTTAATGAAACAGTACATAAATAATGTCCATCATATTCAATTGGTGGTGGAGAAATTTTTGTTGATAAAGTCCAGTCACTTGTTTCTAAAAATGCTTTGATTGCTTCATCTGGTCTTTGTCCAAATAATACCAATATACATATCAGTATTACTGTAAGTGGTATTGACAGAACAATAGCAAGAATTGACCAGTTATCAGTATTATAGAGTATTTTACTACACTCATTTAAAATTTTATTATCATATTTTTTTGCCTTTATATTCTTTTCTTTATATTTTTTTATTACTTCAATCTGAGCTCTTATACTACATAGGATATAATTTATAGGAAATAATATCAAATATGGTATTCCAAAAAATGCTTTTTCCATTGTATTATAGCCTAACTGAATTATGAAAATTATCATATATATAGAACATATTAAAATCCCAGACATTGAACATACAATTACTAATGGTGGTAGTTTTAATTTTTTTATTCTTATTAAACAGTATGATACTATTCCAACTAAAACTATTGCAAGAACTGTTGGCATACTCCAAGAAGCTATTGGACTATGGACATCTATTTCTCCTCCTCCTAATCTTAAACTTTGGTTATAATCTTTAAATGAATATAAAAAATACAATAATCCTGTTAAAATCATTCCTAATGAAAATGTTAAAATATCTATTAAATTTTCTTTTATTTTCTTTTTCTTAAATAGATTTATTATATTCAGTATTGTTAAAATTAACGGAACCACTAAACATATAAATGCTATTATCATATATAATATTAGCATATACCTTTTCCTTTCTTGTTTATTTTAATCACTAGAATCTCCTGCTCCTATAACTTTTCCATTGATTGCATCAATATAAATATACAAGTTCGTTAATGGATCGTTTCTATCAAATAGTCTTATTTTCCACATTATTTTATTTTCATATTCTTTATTTTTCCATTCATTTCTCCAATGATATAATTTACTTATATCATCTAAACCCAAAATCAATTCTCCTGCAATGAAATCATTAGGGCTCTCTCTACTATAAAATTCCGATTTCCATCCTTGATATTGGTACTTTTGCTTTTTAGCTTCATTATCTGCTATATCAGCTGCTGTTTCTATAGATATTATTTCTGTCTTTGTATGATTTTCATTTGTATAATATTTTCCATTTTCAACAAAATATTCGACGCCATTTTCATTATTATTAACAGTAAATTGACTTACACTTGATTCGCCTAGATTTGTATTATAATATATACAATTCGTATTTACAACTTTACTTACTATTAGAACATTAACAATATATTCATCACAAAAATTTCCTAATTCATACTTTATATTGCCAATGCTTTGTTTTATTTTTTGAATTTCGTATCTTGATACTATTATAACTACACTTTGTCTATCAAAATTTACTTTAGGTAATTCTTGATTTATTTTAAAATTTAATTTTTCTAGCATCTCATAATAATCGTTCTCGCTATGTTCTATAACTTTTTTATATACACCTGCTACTTTTGTTTGTGATAGTGGCATATCATAAGCAACTTTTGATAAGGTGTTTTCTGAAACATAACTATATTCTGTATCAAAATCATATCTTGTTTCATCTTTTGTTAAATTATCTATTTTTTTTATTAAATTTGACTTATCATCTAAAGAATTCTTTATAACTTGTGCACTATCTGATAATCGTTTTATTATGCCTATTTCATTTTCTTCAAACATAAACACAAAGTTTTTGCTTTTGGTATCATAATCAAATTCTATAAAACTACCTCTATTTTGCATTTCACTTATTTGTTCTTCAGAATAAACTTTTCCATTTATAGTATTTGTAGTTCTATTATATAATTCAGAATAAATTTGGGTATATTCATTTGTGCCAGCATCTATGATTATATCCTTCCATACCTTTCTAACTTATAAATTACTAATTGTTTTCCAATAATTGTCCCAATATTCTATCAATATCGGGAAAAACAATATTTTTCATTCCATGATTATATAAATTCAAAACTTTAATAGCTTTACTGATAATTTCATTTTGTAATTTATTTGACAGTTTTATAGCTACTTTATTTTTTATGTATTGACTTTCTATATATTCTTCTGTCACAGGAAACATATTTTGTATTAAGAAAGCACTATATGTATTGGCAACATTTCCAAAAACTATAGTATCAATTGAAGGTGTCTTTCCTAATTTTATTTGTTTTTGCAATTTTTTATCGTAAATTTTTTGATATTTATCTATTTTTGTACTAACAGGAATAAACCAAATAATACTATCATATTCTTTACTTTTAAAACAATAATAGCATGGTCTTTTATTACCATTCTCTTTATTTTGCATTAATTCTGAATCATCTATAACATCAAAAAATGAATCTTTTATAAAATAAAAACAACCTACATTAATTTGCATTTATACTACTCCTTATATTATTAAAGGCTCACCATTTCTGGTAAGCCTTATAATTTATTCACTCTCTCATTTGTTAGTCGCTCAAAGAGGCGGCGACAAACACATTTATTCACTCTCTCATTTATAACTCGCCAAAGGGGCGGCGACAAACACATTTATTAAAAACAATGATGTTCTTAATTATTATATTAATTATACATAAAAAATATTACAAAATCAATACTTTTTGTCTAATATTTTTTTCATATATATAATATGATATTTTTGCGATATGTATAAATTTTTGAAACTTTTTTATTAAAAAAAACAAATCATGACGGGCATATTATCAAAGTTTTGTGCAATAAGAGGTAGGAGAAAAATATAAAACAGTCATAAACCTCTAGTCTTACTAATTCAAGGCTTTTAGCTGTTCTAATATTCATTTATATATCTTTATTTTATTATATAAATTGCTACTTTATAATATTAAAACTTTTCAAAAATCTCCTCAATGCCTATTTCTCCATATTTACCTTATTTTGCAGACAACAAACTATATGCCTAAAAAATAAAAATATCTTAAAAGCGATTTTAGAAGGTCATTATTTTATATGATTATAGTTTGTAATACAGTGAATTCATAAAATTACTGAACAACAAATGTTCGTTTTAAGATTTTAATGCTTGGTATTAAAATCTTGTAATTAAAAATTTATATAGAGTTTTTATAAGTTATTTTTATTAATTTAATTATATTCTTAAAGACTATATTAAAATTTTTAATTTCTTATTTTAAATATAATTATTTTTATAATTAATAAAGAAAATTATATAATATCACTTTATTAATTAATTTAATTCTACTTGTCTCTCCCCCCTACTCTACTGTTTTTATAGAATAAAATAGATTAGTTATATTTCAAACTAATCTATAATTTATTGTTATGATTTTCTTCCATATATTTCATACGTTTTGCTCGTCGTATCTCTGATTTTTCTTTTGTATTCAAGCTATATAAGTAAATTATTAATATTAGTAATATTATAATTAATAGTATTACTTGATTCTCCATTGCAGATACAATTTGTCCTAAATAAGGAATTCTTAAAATTTCAACTCCTTCGATTTGTTCAAAAGATATCTTTTGTAAGTCGGGGACATTATTATTATCCCCTTTAGTTATATATCTTTTTACTCCATTTGTGTCACTTATATCTACAATCCTATGTGTAATTATTTGCCCATCATTTTTAAAAGAAATAACATCACCAATTTTAATTTTTTCCTCTTTTTTAGGTTTCTTAATTAGAATTATATCACCTTTATTTATATTAGGCTCCATGCTATTAGTTGTAATATTATAAGCTTTGTAGCCAAAAATCCCATTAAAATCCTGTCTGCTTATATAAGAAATTCCAACTAATATTATATTGTAAATTAAGATAATTAAAATTACATATAATATTTTTTTTACATTATTCATTCTATTCTTTCGCTTTTTTATCGAGTCTTTATCGTATCTCATTTGTATCCTCTCTATTTAATAATAATATATTCGTATGCATCACCTATAAATTCGTAGTTATTTTGATTATCTACATTTTTTACATCATATAGCTTAAATGTCAGTCTATAAGTACCTGTTGTTAAATGTTGTTTTATAGTATATGTAAAGTCCATATTCGCTGTTGGATTATCAGAAAATAAATATTCTAATTTATCCGAATTATCAACTTCAAAATTAAATTTAGTTAAACTGTCTGTTACATAGTCTGCTAAATCTACAACCTCATAATTTTGGTCATATACAGAATCATATTTTCTTCTTTCTAAAGATACTGTAATTATAGGATGAGATAGACCAGAAGAATATTCCACATTACCTTTCAAAAGATTTTGATTATTTTGATTAAGACCTGTATCTTTTTGTAATATTTTATATTCATCAGTAGTAGTAACTTTAATACCATATATTGAATTTATTATTGTTAGATCTACTTCTATACTATCTGACGAGTTTAATCCATAATAGACACCATCAGGTGAACCATATGTTTCTATTCTTATTGTGTAATCACCTGTTGCAAGCGTTGTATTATTCGACGTATTAATTGTTATGTTAGAAAGTACATTTGATACTTTATCAGCTATTTTTATTCTTGTTGTTCCATCTATTCTTGGATAATAATTAACTCCATCTAAGGTAAAGTATATACCAAGTAAACTATCATTTTGTAATGCATTGCCATTTCCATCTAAGAAAGTTAATTTAATACCCATTTTTTTGTCAAAATATTGTGTATCAAATATAACTCTAGAATCCAAAATTTGTTGCGTAAATTCAGTAGATACATCTAAACCTATATCATTTCCTAAATAGTTAACTGAGTCTACAGTTGCATCAACACCAATTGTTGAGTCTCTATTTTGATATACACTATATCTCATAACATCCCTATGTATACCTAAAACACCAAGTATCGTTTCATCATCTTTATTTCTTAATTCCATTAACATTGTATTATTTACAAGGTCAGTATTTAAATTTGTGTCCTTAAAATTAAATTGGAAAATATAATTTTCGTATATTAAATCTTGATCTTTATCATAATATATATCTCCCATTTCACTTTCTGGATATTTTCTATCAGTACTACCCATATATGTAAAATCAGATAAATGATATATATATTTATTGTTTCTAACATCATCTGCATTAACTATATAGTAATAATATTCATTTGTTACCATATCTAACATTGTAATATTTGTTCCTTCAGGAAGAATATATGGACTACCATCAGACGTATTAGAAATTAATACTCTTTCATAATTGTCATAATCTCTTACATAATCAGTACTAGAAAATTCATTTACATATAAAGAATAATATGTAGAAAATGAGCTCTTATTTGTTATAACTGTTTCTGTTGAAGTAAACAAATTAAATTGATCTCCAGGCGTTATTGCAGCTTCTATATAATCATCTTGATATTCCTTGGATGTAATCGTAACTACAATCATTATTCTTTTAGGTAGAATATTTTGTTCATCCACAGGAACAAGTGCGGTCATATTTATTGTTATACTACCAATTGTTCTTTCACCAGAAATATTTTGCGCATGATACAAACAGAAATATAACGAAGGTGTGTATGCAGAGTTATCAGAAGAATACATAGAATCACCAGTATATGATGTATTTCCGTTCTGTGCTAAGAATGTAGTCTCACTTGGATTTGACCAACCATTATTTCCTGCTTCCATTGTTAATCCAAACATTTTGTTTGCATCTTCTGCTGTTTCTGCAATAGAAGGTACTTCATCTGGATCTAATAATATTTCATTATTTCTAAATCCTGATGTAACATTATCTATACTAAATTTTATGTTTGGATCAGAAAATCCAACTAAAGACAATTCGTCAGTACCAAATGTTGCATATTTAGAAGCGATTAGACTTACATCAAATCTTGTGATTTCTCCTGTTTTTCCAACATTCCAAATATAATAAACATCTTCTGCAGGTGTTACCCCAACATAATCTACTTTTATTGTTCCATCATTATCATAATTTGTATAGAACCCATCTACCTTTATATCGTGTTCTGGGTCACGTTTATGTTCTCCTCTTACATAGGAGCTTAAAGTAAACATATCAGGGATTGTTATTGCATCACCATTATTAAAGTTTGGCCCATATATTCCTGTACTAGAAGCCGGAACGATTGTATTAGTAAATATACCAAAGAAAGTCATTCCATTTATTTTACCAAAAGCTGTAAGTCCTTCGTTTGTCGCAACATCTAAGTTTTTACCTTCTGCCATATATATTCTGTTATCAACATTTTTTATTGTATTACCATTTTCATCAATTGTTACTGTAGCTTTTTCTTCCTTGCTATTTACGTCTACAAGACTGTCAAATTGTCTTAATAGGTTTGCACCATAGTTTAAATATAATGTTGAATTATTTTTTAGTTTAATATTGTCAACCCTACTTAGACTATAATAAGTATCGGCATATTCATTTGTTCTATCTGTAGCTCCATCCAAGGCAATTGCTGAATTAGAAATTGTACATGTATTTGTTCTCTGAATTGATACATTATATTTTGGATTTTGTATAGTTCCATAATCCTTTATATCAATAATACTAGTTCCACTAGTACTAGATGCGTTACCAGAACCAAATATACTACCGTCTATATTAAGTACATTGTATGAATTTCCATTTAAGTATATTTCTATTCCTTTTGTAACACTTATAAAAGAGAAATCATATATTGGCGAACCAGATGCGTTTGCTTCTCCCCCACCAAATACTGTTCCAACTATATGGATATCTCCTTGCTCGAGATTATTATTTGAAAGGGCATCATATCCAATTGTCGTCGTAGTTGTACCATAAACGACTGCTGTGTTTGCTCCACCATATACATTTCCACCAATTTCTCCTCCAGCTATATTTACAGTACTAGATGAATTGTTTATATTTTCTTCCCCTGTGTTGGCTTTATTACCACCACCAAATGCATGATTTTCGATTTGTGTTGTTGTTCCATCGATTGTTAGAATTGTATTTCCTTGTACTATGGCTGTAACACCATTACCACCGCCATATACACTATTATCCAATTTCGAATTTTTTATATGTACATTTGTATTTTCTATTACAATTCCTTCATTTCCTCCACCATATACATTGTCTACAACATGTGCTCCTTCTACTAAAACATCTGTAGAAGTTTCTATACCGGCTTTATTACCACCACCATACACACATTCTGTTACTGTTCCATTTATTATTACTCTAGTTTCTGTTGTTATGGCTTCGTTGCCTCCACCATAAACATTTGCTACAGAACCATTCTCGTGAATTGTAATATTAGCAGTAATTGTATTACCACCAGCATTATTTCCACCATATGATTCGTTTACGTGACCATCATATATGTGTACAGTACTTGTAGCAACTGTTCCATTTGTATTAGAACCACCAAATACATAATTAATATTACCATTATTTATTGTTACATTTGATGTGATAACATTTGCAGCATATCCTCCACCATATACTTCTGGTATTTGACCAAGTACATTATTTACTGTTACATTGCTAGTATTTGTAGCAACCTGATTTCCACCACCATAAATTGCTTTATTTATGGTTCCAGAATTAATAGTAACATTTGATGCATCATTAGTTCCACCCATGTTATTACCACCATATATTGTATCAAAAGTACCAGAATCTATAATAATTTCTGTTACAGGTACATTCCCTGCTTGGTTAGCTCCGCCATAGACATTCTCTGTTTGTCCACCTTGTCCATATACATGTGTTTCATTTGCTCCAGCATTATTTCCTGCACCAAATACATTTGGTATTTTATTACCACAATTAATTAAATATATTTTTGTTTTTGTAGTATCAACTTGGTTGCCACCACCATATAAGGTTTCTGTAACAATTCCACCATTAATTGTAATTTTAGCATTTGCTGTATTACCACCAATGTTATTTCCTCCATACATTGTGTTTACGATACCAGCAGTAGAAGTTATATTACTTGAATTTATATCACCTCTTTGGTTTGATCCACCATATAAATTTGTAGTATTACCGCCCATGACAAATACATTTGTTGTTTCTACATCTGCAGAGTTTCCTCCTGCAAATACGTCTATATTTGTTCCATTATTTATATTAACAGTTGATGTAGTAACTTTCGCTTGGTTACCTCCACCATATACTAATGTTTGTGTTCCACCATTAATATTTACAGTAGAAGTTCCTTGTATTTCTCCAATATTACCTCCACCGTAAATAGCAGATGTATGTGTTCCATTTATAATATTTATATTAGTATTTCCTTCTACTTTTGCGACATTACCTCCACCATATATTTCTGTATCTAAATCTGTAGAAATATTAACAGTAGAAGTTCCAATTAATTTTGCCATTTCAGTATATCCAGAGACTCCATTACCAGCTCCAAATATTGTTCCATTTAAATCTGGTGTACCTGATATATTTATTATAGAATTTCCTTCCATTTGAGCAATTTCTTGCTTATTTCTGTAATTATAACCACAACCTGAAGCATATATATTTCCATTTATTACAGGAGATTCTGATATATTTATTGTACTATCACCATAAAGTGTTCCACCATCTACTGCTGTAACATTTTGGTTTAGATATTCTGTATATCCATATCCACCACCAAATATATCTCCTTCAATTGTTCCACCTGTAATATTTATTTCTACACCAGTATCAAATTCTTGTCCATAATTCTTATATGGGTCAGATGAATTTGGACTATATCCTGTAACTCCACCAGCTCCTGCACCATATATATTACTTTCTATTCTACCACCAGAAATATTTATATTAACAGTACCATAAAAATATGAATCACAGGTATTTCCAGATGCGTAAGAACTTCCTACTACATCCATATTTCTTCCTAAGCAACCACCATATAGTTCATCTATACTACCACCTGTAACATTTATTGTAGCTGTACCTAGGAAGGTATTTTCTGGATAATTCCAGTTTCTTGGTCTATATGCTGAGTCCCCTATACTTCCACCTATTAAACGACCAACCGAACCATTTTTTATGTTTTGTACAACATTTGAATAATTATTACCAGCAGCGGAGCCACCAGTTAATAGGTTTACATCATAATCATATTGGTTAGATGTTGTACTATTTTGTATATCTATTGTAATTGTAATATTAAATGAGTCGCTTTTAGAAGAACCCATAAAATCGTGAGAAATTTGTTGTCCTTGTCCAGATGAAGTTCCTGGACTTCCTCCACCAACAATTCTTCCATATGTACCACTTTTTATAATTACTTCTGCATCTTTTCTTGGCAAAGTACTATAATTATATTGGTTCCAACCACAAAATATATGGAATGCTGGTGCATTTCCACCAAGTAATCCTTGGTTAGTATTAGATGTCGCATAATTTTGCATAGTAACGTTTTCACCAATCGTTAAGCTATACCCCTGTAAATAAAAATACATTTGATCCCTATTACCATAAAAAATCATATTTTGGAAAGTTGTATCTTCTGCCATATACCTATATGTTCCACTACCACTATAAAAATATAACTCAGCATTATAATCTATTCCATTATATTTTCCAGTAAGTGTCGCTTTCTTAGCATATGTGTCGTCATTACTATTACCTTCTTTATAATTATAAATACTATTACTGCTATATGTTCCCATAATAACAATAATATTAGAACTTCTTGTACCATCTTCTTTTAATTTTTCGTATGCAGTACTAAGTGTCTTAACAGGTCTTTCTGGAGAAAATCCATTATTTCTCCTATCATCACCATTCCTATAATCACAATATATAACAGTTCTATCTGCTAAATTATATCTACCTGAAACTGTTAAAGAAGATATTGCATTATTGGTTGCAACTAATTCATATTCTGCACCATCTTCTAGATTTCCCAAAGTTTTGTCTACTGCACCTTCGATAATATCACTATCTTCACCAGTTACATCCAATATATACCATTGGTAAGTATAATCATCCAAATTTATATATGGCACTGCATTTCCTGCTAAATTACCAGTTATTGTTCCATTTGCTATATCCTCGGTAAATTCTATATATAATGAAAGTTTCTCTATTTTAATTTGAGCTACATAATAATATTTTCCATCAAATATTACAACATCGTATAAATATTCTCTGTCAAAAGCTTGTTCTTGTGTTATTTGCGTTTGATTTTGTAAATTTGTAATTACGTCTCCATCTAAATACCATGTATATGTATATGGTCCAGAAGTATAACTATTGTTTACAATAACTTTGTACGTAGGTTGTGTAGAACTATCTACAGAAGCTTCAAATCTTGGACGTAAATTAAATTCTCCTCCAGAATATTCCCATTGTATATTACCTTGTGCATTCGTATTAAAAGTATTTAACATAGAAGATTCATCATTTGTATATAAACCTTTATTAACACCTTGTGCATATTCTAAATCTTCTGGCTCATCCCACCAAGACGAATCATCTGCAATGTAAGAAGAAGAGTCTCCTGATTCTTCATTTGATGTAAATCCTGTACCATTTACATAAAAGTTTATATAATAGCTATTCATTGTTAAATTTCCAGCATCATTACCATTCCAAAGAGTCCCATAATTATCTGTATTTGTAAAGCTTGTCCTATTCATTACTGCTGCAAATATTGGACCAATAAAACCATTAGAATCTATTTGTCCATTATATAAACAATTTGTTGGCCATACAGGTTGGCTTCTAATCGTTCCAATAATTCCGCCTGCATGATATTGAGCTTCTCCAGTATATGTTTTATTAAACCATCCTCCTGATTCATATCTATTAGCTTCAATATTTATATTTCCTTTTACATAGCAATTAGAAATTAAATATCTTCTATTATTCCCTGGATCTGTTGTGTTATTTGCATTATTTGTTGCATAACCCGCAATTCCTCCTATAGCTAGTTGAGTATAATTCGTTCTTAATGTAACTCCATTACCACCTGTAATATTCATATTCTTAACAATACAATTTTGAACAGTTGAATTATTATACATCGTTCCAACAATACTGCCAATATGCCAACCCTTATCTGTATTATTATTTGCTGTTGTGCCATTTGAATTAAGTAAGATTGTGGAATTTCTTAGTTCTATATTGCTAATTAACGTTCTATTACTACTATCACCAATAGTTCCAAATAAACCGTAATTTTCTATTGAGTTCGTAGGAATTGAATTTATTGCTATATTCATGTTAGAAATATAATGCCCTGCTCCATCAAATATTCCTTTAAAAGGATTATTAGTGTTTCCAATTGGTGTCCAATTTTTATTATCTAAATTTAAATTCATCGCTAACTGAAAAAAAGTATTCTCATATGTAATTCCATTATTAACTTGAGTTGCTAAATAGCTAAGTTCTGCACTATTAGTTATTAAATATGGTTCTGTCTCTGTACCATTTCCATATTTAAATGCTGAAGAAGTTATACCATCCCACACGTCTTCCATTACTTCACTATTTGTAACAACAGTTCTTCCTTGCATTGATGACATTGCTAAAGAATTTGCATTAGCCCCAGATTGGATTATTATATTTTTTAATATAGCAAAAATACCTAAGTTTGATGTATTAAAATATATTTTATTTTGTTCAATTGTAAAATCTGTAATCTCTATTAAATTATTACCAGTTGAATCTGCTTTTACAATTTTATATGTATTATCAATTAATGTTTCTGTTTCATTACTTTTAAAAGTTATTTTTATGTCTTCTGTTGGCTTAAATTCTTTTCCATTTTGTTGTATTAATACTTTATATGCTACATCAAATGTTGTAGTATACAAAAATTTGTCTATATCATTATTAAGAGTTTCTTTATCCGTTGTTTCTATAATTAAATTAGAATCTAATGGAAAATAACCTTCAACTTCTATATTAAATTTATTACTATTTGCAATTAATTTTTGGTTATATAAGTCATCCTTCTTATCATATTCTATAGATAAATCTAATTTTTTTAATTCTAATTCTTCATCTGTTAAATAAATTTTGTCTCCTGGCAACATCGCTACTCTTTCTGCATTTTCCAAAGTTTCATTACTTCCAGTTGTTTCATTTATTGTTTTTTGAGTTACAAAATATTTAGTAACTTTTTTATTATTTACCATATCTGGAAGAATAACAGTATATCCACTTTCGTCCTCGCTTTTTGCATCTATAGTTTCTTTGATTACAGAAACCTTTTCTGCAGTATCTGTAAATGTTGCAATTATTGGTATTATTTTTTCTGCTCTAGAATTTCTAAAAGCTACCAATTCGAATATAATTAGAGTTAATAATACTATTAATATAATTATTTTTCCTTTTTTTAGTTTTTTCATCTATAACTCTCTCCAATATTATTTTATAATTTCGTATAACTCTATAATTTCACTAATTTTATTAATGTTCATATTGGCTTTTTCTAAATTAATATCAAATTTTAATTTTTTAAGGATTTGATATAATGTATCTATATTGTCTTCTTGAACATCTTCTTTCGTTATATTAAATTTTAATAAAGCATATCTATCTTTTATTATTAATGAAATGTTCTTTGTTTCTTGAATAAGTATATTATTAATTATTTGTATATTTGGTGTTTTTACAAATCTATCAAAATCGATAATTAATTCGTCAATTTCTTCTGGCATAATTGTAGGAATATTTTCTATTGCAATATCTCTAACATATGGTTTGAATGAATTGGCAAATTTAAACACATCATATATTGTTGAATTGTCATTAATATATTCACTAATTTTATTATATACTTTTTCTTTATCTAATTGTTTATACATATCCTGTATATTTTTTATTAAATCAGCATATTGTATATTTATATCGTCATTTTTCTTTTTGAATAAAAAGAATTTTTTAGTTTTTTCATCATTTAATTTTGATAACTTCTTCTCTTCTGTACGAATTTTCTTTAATAAATCGTCATAAGTTTTTTTATTTCTATCTTTTTCTAGGTAGTGTTTTTTTATATCCTCAAAAATAAATTTGAACTTTAAGTAATTCTTAAATTCACAAATATTATTATAGAATTTAAGAATATTATCTTTAATCTCGTCATCTTCTTGTAATAGCTCTATATCAATTATTTTGGCATATTCTTTTTGTATTTTATTTGGTAAATAATCTTTATAATTAACTTCTTTATTTAAGAATTTATCAAGAATTAATTTTGGGCTAGTATCTAACATATTTTGTAAATTATCTTTTAATTCTAGATATCTATTAAAAACATCTTGCTCTGTGTCGTTTCCTTTAAGAATATCAAACTTAGCTTGTGTATAATATTTTTCTGCTTTTGATTCATTTTGTAAATACAAATATCTTATATTTAATTCCAAATGTGTTATAAGTTCTGGACATTTCCAATAAATGTTTTCAAAAGTTTCTTTTAATTTTTTAGATGTTATATCTTCTATTTCTTCGAAAAATACATTCATATATGCTTGTGTAAATTTATTATAATTAAAATCTTTAGCTGTTAAATTAATTCCAACGACAGAAAATGCATTAATACATTGCAATATTTCATTATTTACATTTTCCAAATTATCTTTATAAAATTTTCTTAAACGCCAAATATTTTCGTCTATACCCATTTTTTCATAAGCTGTCTTTATAGAATTAACAAGATATAAAGAATCTCCCATTTGTTCTAATAATCTTTTGGAATTATTGATTTCTGGGTTTAATACAAATTTTTCTGTTTTTTCGCTATATCTTCGTTTAATCTCATTAAACAATTCATTTTTTATGTTTATATATTCGTCTTTTAATTCTTCTATATTCTTTTTATATGACACCTTATTTTTCTTATTATTCTTTGGCATATTTTCTAATATTTCTTTACTAACTGATATCTTATCTAAAAACTTCATGATAACTCCTATTCCTCTACATTTTTTTCTTCTACTTCTAGGTATTTTATAAAATCATTAACCTTTTTATAGGCATCCAGTAATTCTTGAGTAGAAATTTCTGTGATTTTTTTCATTTTTTTCATCCTTTCAACTCATAAATATTCTTGTATATTATATCATATACAAATAAAACATATCCATATTTTTTACAAAAATGTTATAATTATTTAGTAAAATATAAGCGTTTTGTACGCAAAAAAAGCATTAGCAATTTGCTAGTGCTTTTTATATATAATATTTATTATTCAGTTGCTTTTGTTATTTGAACATTGAATGATATGTCTGTACCAGATGCATTGTTTTCGCAGTCAACATCTTGTCCTTCTACCCACATATAAATTCTAACTTTAGTAATACCTGCTTTTAGATTTAATAATGTTTGTTGTGCATCAAAATCTTTTACTGTAGAAATTGTAGGTGTTACTGTTTGAAAATATTGAGAAAATGTATTTGTATTCTTTAATGTTACACCTTCTGAGTCTGCGAATTCTGCTTTAATACCTTGGTAAGATAATTGTGAAGCACCTGTTGTAGTAGTATCAAGTCCATATATTTCTTTTGCATTTGCAACACCAGCTGCTGTATGTACATCATAATTTGGTTCCCAAATTATAGAAGTTGTTCCACCTTTTAAAGCCTGTGCACCAGTAGAATCACCAACATCTGCAACATTTCCTTCATCTATAAATGCAACTCTTGCAGCATTTTGTAAACCTTTATCTGCAGCACCTTCTTTTGTTATAATATTAGAAGCAGTTGTTAAATATACTGGTGTAGTTTGGTCTACTCTTAAGAATATATCAAATGCAATATATCTACCCTCTGCTCCCCTTGTATCTACTTCTTTATCACTTGCTAATGAATAACCTGTACCATCCTCTAGAGCATCTACTGTTCCAAAGTACATATCCATATATCCTGTACCTGTATCTACAATACCTGCTGAAGAAACTGGTTGCATTTCATCAGGTACTTGGTTTACACTACTTGTATATGTAGCAGAAGCTCCTGTTATATCTGCTTTTTGTAAAATAGTTTTCCAGTTAATTGCATCTGCAGAAATCTGCAAACCGTTAGATGTTTGTACATTAACATCTAATGTGCTGATTGTAACTGTTTGGTTCGCTGTGAACCACGCATATGTAGATACCATTAAAAACACTAATAATAATAATAATAACAATAATGAGTATCTTAAATTATTTTTTCGTCTTTCGTTTTTCTTTACCATAGCTTTATCCTTCCTTTATTTCAAATTTAATTAGTATAATTTTATAATACAACAATTTTTAAAATTTGTCAACTTTTGCTATTTTTTTCTAAAATAAAACTATCTCAGTTATACTTGTGTTTCATCTACATTGTTTTCTCCCTCGTTGATATGTTCCTCTGTTATATCCATATGCATCTTCATTTCTCCACCAATTAACTCATCAGTACAATCTGGGTCATCACCTTCTAAAAATATTACTATTGTAAATTTATCTATATCCCCAGATTTCATCCCTTGTCTTTGCTTTAAGACTAGATCTTTACTATTATTAAATTTTTCTGTAGGTTCTGCAGTTCCGCCCTCGTTTTCTCCAGTTATTTCATTTGGCTTTGCATATATTGTTTGTTCGTCATTTCTAATTACCATTATTCTTATTGCCCTATCTACATTTTTTACAACATCGTCAGAGACTATTCTATACCAATAATTAATAGTTTCTGATCCTTGATTTTCTAAATAAAAAGAATATGCTAAATAATTTGTACCATTATGACTTCCTTCTCCTTCTGAAAGATTAGATGGAAGCCAAGATACACAGATATTATCCATATATTCTACTCTTTCTGCTTTTAATATTTGTTTATTTTGCTTATCCGATAAATGCTCATACATGACAAGACCACTTTTTTCCTCTAGTTGTGGATCTAACGATACTGTAAAATCTCCTAATTCATAAACAACTCTTAAAATAAAATATAGAATAATTAAAAATAATAATATTAATAATATGGTAATTTTTAATATTTTTATCTTCTGTTCTCTTTTTCTTATTTTTTCTGAGTTTAAAGTTATTTTTTCCTTATTAGTTTTAGTCACTTTAAAATCCGCCTTTCTTTTGTATTGCTTTATTTTGTTTTATATGGTATAAAGATTATAGGTGATTACATATGAAAAATTATAAAAAGTTATTTATTTTTTTAGCAATTTCATGTTTAGCAATTGCTATAATCTCATTTGTTCTTATTTATGCAAAATATACAACGTCTGCAGCAAGTCAAACAAACATGCCAATTGCTAGATGGGATATTTTGGTTAATAATATTTCTATTAAAAACCAATCAGATATTTCTGCAACATTACAGCCAACATTTCCTGGTAATGAAAATATTGCAGAAGGCATAATAGCTCCAACAGCTGAAGGTTATTTTGATTTAAATTTTGATTATTCTGCTGTTGATGTTGCTTTTAAATATACTATATCATTAAAACCGGCTGAGCAAAGTTCTGTAACAGATATTGTTGCAACAGGATATTCTATTGATGATGGTGCAAAACAAGATTTCGCTAATTTTAATGAAGATATAACAGCAAGCATAGCATTGGATGATCCTAGTAGAACCAGAAAAATTCGTGTATATGTAAAATGGAATGATGATTCTAATAGTGCTACAATGGATAATGCTAAAGATACAGCTTCTGCCCTATCTGGCAATCCTGCATTATTCAATGTAAATATTACTTTTGACCAAATAGTTTCATAAATTTAATTATTTTGTGTTGCAGTTAATTCAAAAGTAACTCTTAATCCCTTTTCTTGGGGATTATTTTTTTGGAATTCTGCTGATCGGTTTCCCCAATATGTATCTGCTTGGTCATTACCTGATTCAAATGGCCATACAACTTTTACTATAAATTTTCCTTCTCCTGTTTCTGCAGCAATTTGATCAGCAGTTGTTTCTACTGTTATTTTAAAAGGATAACTATCCAATATGTTTTGTAATTCGTCTGCAGTATAATTTTCTCCTATTTCATAGGTGTCACCTAGTATTTGTATTGATGTGACAGTATATGATAGATTGGCTAATAATTCTCCTCTGTTATATACCTTTATTTCTTTAATATAATCTTCCATACCTGGATAAATTCTATCGATTTCTAGAATAACACTTGTATCAGATTGACTTTCACCTGCATCAAAACTAATTTCCCATGCAGCAACATGTGTTGTTAAATCTAGTGATGCCCTTGTTGCATATATAAACCAAGCATATGCATTAAAAACAAGTAATAAGATTAATACTATCATTGTTTTAGGATTTATATATTTTAATATTTTTTTAGTTTTTTTTTAGCATTTTTTTCTTCTTCATCTTCTTGTTCTTTTATTTTTACAGTTTTCACTGTTTTATCCTTTTTATCCTTAGTTCCACTTTTTAGCTCTGATTTTTCAGCTTTTGTATTTTTATAACTTATAACATTATCAATAATCAGTTTACAAATTATTATTGCTATAGGAATAAAAATCAAGAAATAAAACGCATATATATTATTTATTATTTTGCTAATAAAACTTAAAATTATTGTTTTGTAAACTATTTTTCCATATATTTGATCTTCGGATATTTCTGGATCTGCTTCTTCGTTGGCAATTCCCTTTGTCGTAAAAAATAGTTTACCATTTTCTTCTCTTTTTTCGATTATTTTGTGAGTTACAATCTTACCCTTAAAATCTTGTTTCTCACCTTGATAAACGATATTATCTCCTACTTGCAATTCATTTGGATCTATTTCTTTAGAAATAAGTATATCTCCAACATTATATTCTGGAACCATACTTCCTGTTGCTACATTGAATATTCTAAAGCCTCCAATTGTAAAATTATTATTCGAAAATCTTTGGGTTAGCACTACTAATAAAGTTACTAAAATTATAATATATAGTAAAACATATATTATTTTTCCAATAATTTTTATAACTTTATTATCTAATATTTTTTTCATCTTATGTTCCTCCTAGGTTAGTTTTTGCATAAATTCGTCTATATACTGTTTAAATATAGCTTGAATCTCTTGTAAAGTTACAGCTTTCTTATATTTAATTTTTTCAAATTTATCCCCCACTAATTCTTTTATTTGTTCCAAAGTTAAATCTGCATTCATATTTATTAATTTTTCTAATAAATATTCTACTATTTCTTCTTTCGTCATTTTCTGATCTGTTACATCACTTTTTCTTTTATTTAAAGTATTTATAGCAAGATAATCTATAAAAAATGTTTCATCGCTTATTTGTTTTATTATGTCTTCATCAATGTATTCCTTATGCTCTGTAGAAGGTCCATCCAGGTTATCTAAATGTTCTTGAATATAATCCCATAACTTTGTTGCATATTGAAAATTAACATTTTTCAATATTAAATTGGTCTTTTTTATTGGAGGTCTAATCAGTCTTACATTCATTTTGTCCAACTCTTTATACACATCTGTAAATGTTAATTCATTAATTTTCTTTTCTATCTTATCAATTCTGGAAATAATTTCTCGTTTCTTTTTTTGTTTTTCATCTTCTGTCATATTTAATGCTGTTGTAACTGACATATTTATCGCAACATCTTCATTTTTCATTTTACTAGTTGCAATATATGTAAGCTTTTTCTCGTCCTTCATATTCCTCTTTAAATTTTCTTCTACTAATTTTCTTTTTTTGTCACAAAACATTTTTAAATTATGTATTAATGTATATATTAATTTATTCTCATATGTGTCAAAACTTTCTTCTTTATACACATTAAGAATTTTAGACGGACGTACATCATCATTTTCATCAACTTCTTGTATTAAATTTGTATGCTTAGAAAGATGTTTAATACTATCAACTGTAATTTTACGAGCAAGCTCGATTTTAACTATTTCTTCTTCATTAACTATAAATCTATTTGGACTTCTTAAAATATTATCTATATAAGGAAGAGTTAATTCTACAACATCAATCCATTCAATATCATTCAAATAATTTTCGTAATCAATATTTATCTTTGCATTAGAATTAATTTTGGACATAAAATAATCTACTGTAGAATTTTCTGTTTCCTCATATAATTTTTTAAGTTCTAATTCTTTCATTTACATTACCTCTTATGTTAATTTCTTTAATCTAGATACAAACTCTATACATTCTTTCATTTTATTTTTACCAAAAGTTTTATTTAAAAAGTTTATATATGGATCAATTTCATCTTTAATGTAACCAATGTTTAATTGTTCAAATTTTCTAAGTATTTTTTTAGCTATAAAATAATCTACACCTGCAATTTCGTCACCACCACAAGCCACATAAACTGGTACAAATTTTTTCATATGAGAAACAATACGGTTACCAAAAGCAATTCTAAAATGTTCAATTACATAGTCGTCCATTTGTTCTATTTTCTTAATCGTGTCATCAGAAATTGGGTGTTCTTGCATTGCTGTTTGGAATAATTCTGATAAATAAGAGAAATTAATATCTATTGCATCTGTATCTGTAGGAGTAAATGCATTACCTTTATCATTTATATCTATTGGCATAGCTCTATCATAAACTTTATCTGTTACCATGAATGTAGAATCATCATTGTTTATTGTTCCAATATACCACATATTAGCAGGTACTTTTATTTTCCCTCCATTAATATGTTTTGGATCTGTTGACCAGCTATTTGGAACAAGTTCGATTATCCACTCGTCTGTGTTTGGCATTTCCAAAATAGAAAGCATCTCTGCAAAATAATATTCAACACGTGAAATATTCATTTCGTCCAATATTACTGTATAAACATCATCCGTATAACCAGCAATATACATTTCTTTTAAAACTTCTGTTTCGTTAAATTTTTTTGTAAACTCGTTAAAATATCCAAACAATTCTGTTCTGTCTCTCCAAGATGGCTGTACAGAAGCTACACACGAATCATGTTTCATAAATTTTCCCCATGCATAAGCTAAAGATGTTTTACCAGTACCAGATATACCTTGTAAAATAACTAGCTTAGTAGATGCTAATGCAGAAACGAATAACCTCATCATATCTATTGTATAGTATAGTCCTAATTTTGAAGCTGCAAAATTTCTGAAGTTTTCACATAATTCCGGCAAGGTAAACGAGTTGCCATAATTTTTAATTCTATAATTTTTATATTCTTCATCTATTTCGGTTAATTTAGCAAATCTAGAATCTTTAGTTGGATCTATAGTCTCATCCCCTGCATTTTCTTCTACAGGAGATTCTCCTGGTTTAAGGCCTAATTGTGAAACTTTCATTGCCATTATATCTTCTTTTTCTTTTACTAAAGATGCAACTTTACTATTTAAGTTTGCAACTTCATCCAATAACTGATCTTTCTCTATATTTGTTTTTCTAAATTTAAAGTATTTTCTAAATAAAAAATAAATTAATAATATGATTGCAGCTATAAATATTATAATTAGTGCAATAGATATGCCAACTAACAGCCATTCTGGCATAGAAAGATCCCCTTTGTAATTATTTAGAATCTCTTGATATCTTTTAAAATTAAATGCTTGGGCAAATCCTTCTCCAATGCCCTTAAACATCCCTATAAAGCCTGAAAAAAATTGATTTAAAAATTCGTATAAAAATCTTGTAAATGTTTCCATCTTTTACCTCTTACGTTCTAATTAAATTTTTTATATTTTTTGTTTTTTCATTTATATCATCAAAATTATTAATTGTTGTATCTAAAATAATAAAATTAAACATCTTTAGTCTTTCCATACTCTCTATGTCTGTTTTAAAAGTATTATCCAAATATAATGAAAATTTAAATCCATTTTGAATTAAACTATATATCTGCTTTCTATAATTTATAAAAGCTTTATTAGAAATTAATAAGCTTATTTTTTCTTGAATTGCAGATGAATTTATTATATTTAAAATACTCTTTATTTTTTTCTCTTTTATTATTAGAGTTTCTGGTAGATCAACAATATATTTTCTTTTAAAATTATGTACTAAAATTTCATTTAATATTTCTTTAGATAACATAGAATATTCTACTTGTAGCTTGTCTTCGTTTGTTATTCCATTACAAAACACATTTTTTATAAATTCTCTATTATAAATCTTAGGAAATTTAATTTTATAACTAATATCAGCATAATATGTATCCAAATCAAGTTTCTTATATTTCAAGTAAAAAACTTCACTTTCGTATTTTTCTTTTAATTCATCTCTTTTATTTTCATAAAAAACATTTTTTTCTATAAATCTACTTTTGAAATAATCTTTAGTATTATTTTTCCAATATATATCATTTAATGCATTTATTGCTGATTCTTCACTTTTTACTATACTTACTGAATCAAAAGTTAATATGTTTTTAAATATATTAGATTCATCTATAATTAGTTTCTTATCATGTGGTCTTTTAATTTCTAAATTGTTTTGTGTATTAGTTATTACTTTAATAATTTTATCTCTAAATGTTCTTATATTTTCATTATCTATAAAATTAAAATATCTAGCATCTATATAATCATTTAAAAAACTATTAAATATATCTAGATCAAAATTCTTACCTAGAATCAATTTTGAATATTCTTTAAATTCTTCTTTTACTATATCAATATATCTATCTATAATGTTTTTAACCATTTTTTTCTCCTCATTTAATATGTACTTACAGTAATAACTGGACTGCCTAATCCATTATATGTATAATCTTTTGTAACATCTGTTTTATAAAATCTTATATTAACACTTGTAATGGCATCTATCGATAAAGAAAAACTATCTACATATGTGTATCCATCTATTTTGGTAGTTTGTACATTTGTTCCATCTTTGTATGTTCCATTAGTTATATCTATTAAAACATTTTCTGGATTAAAATTTATATTGACCCTTGCAGAATAACATTTCCTTTTGTTTTCTTCAGATAAAGATAAATATTCATCTATTGTAAGACGATCACCAACTTTATGTGAATCAAAGCTTTGTTCTACTGTATAATATGATAATGTATTAGTAATTTTTAATTCTAAGTATTGTCTATTTGCAATATCATCAATAGTGTATGATAAATTTTCTTTACCTACTACCAAAGTAAATTTTCCTATTAAAGTCTTTTTATATGGCCCTTTGGATGTTGCAGTTATTTCTACCCAAACAGTATCCCCTGTATCTAATTTGGTATTAGGTGTAAGCATTATATTAAATGAATCTGAATTTGTAGATGCATAAATTGTTCCACTCGTTTTGCTTATATCACATTTTATATTGTCTGAATACTCATAAGATATATCATAATCTATATCATAAGAAGTAACATTTAAATTATTACTTCTACTATTCATATTTATAACTATTTCATAACTATCCACACCAGACCAATTTTCTACTTGATAGTTAGCTCCTTCCTCTTTTAATTTATCACTATAGAAATAAAATTCTTTTGAGCGTAAGAAAAAGTCATGAATACTACTAGTTATATATCTTCCAAAAACTGTAGTTATAAAAATAAATATAACAAGCATAATCATAAGAAATATTATTTTGTTTTTTTTCATTTTAGTAGATTTTTTCTTATTATACATTTGTTTCTCCTAACTTTATTGTATTATTGTTTGCGTAGAAGTTACAGAAATTTCTACTAATTCTATTAGGTCTTGATAATTAATGCTAGTAAAATCAGCTGGAAAAGTTATTATTAGTTTATATATATTTATTCCACTAACACTATGTTTAAAATATCTCGAATTCACTTTCATTGTTCTAAAATATGTCCCATCGGTATCTTTATTAATTTCATTAGTAAAATCTGCTATTGTTGTATCATTTTCTAATAATTGGTAAGTCAATGGGAGATTTGTTGTTGTTCTAATCTGCAAATCATATTGCATGTCTGTTTCTGTTATATGACCATCTTTCTCATTAGAAATAGAAAAAGTATATGTATATGGTGTAGAATTTGGAATTAAAGAATCCAAATTTAATGTCATTTGTTGATAGTCATCATTTAGAACATAAAAAGCTGTATCTACATTAGCTTCAGAACTTGTATTAGATGTATATCTAGCCATTATTAATGTAATGAGCCTAATTACTATTAAAATACATATAATTAAAACTATAAACTTTTTTAATAAAATAATCTTTTTTTTTTGCATATTTACTCCATTTCTTTAGTTTTTTTGTCATATAAAAAGCAAACAATTCCAAGTAATATTATCGTTACCAAAATTGGAATAAAAACTTGTGGGGCAAATATTACATTTTTCATTAAAGAAAATTTAGGAATAATCTTAATTACTTTTCCTATTAAATTTGCTACATCCATAGGTTTATCTTCTGCATTGTTTGCATCACCTTTTGCAATAAATTTATTATCTTGTATACTTATTAACCTATGTGTTACAAAAGAATTATTATCTTTACATACAATAATATCATCTTTTTTTACATCATCTGTAAGCTTTACAATTATAACATCACCAGCATTTATTGTTGGTGACATACTTCCTGTTGCAACCTCAAAAAATGTGTAACCAAATATGTTTGCATATGCTTTATTAAGTACTTTTACTTGCACAAAATAATAAATTGCAAAAGCCATTATAATTATTATAAATAAGATTAAAATATTTAAAACATATCCTAATACTTTTGATAACTTTTTCAAAATTTTCTCCTATTCAGCCTTAAATTCTTGTATTTCTTCGCCAAGGTATTGACTTACTTTTACCTGTACAGGAATATTGATTTTATGATTTGGAATGCTTCCAATATTTATGTCTTCATTTCCATCATCACACCAAAATAATGTAACTTGAATATTGTTAGTTAAATTATTTTTAATATCGTCCAATGAAATGATTCCTACATATGTATTTGAATCTGACTTTATCAAAGTATTTCCTGCCATTGTTTCTTTAACAGAGTCTATTCTTATATTTGTTGCATTAATATCTGTCGTATCAAATTTTATTTCATACATAATCGAAACATCTGTCTCGGTTGGATCTATTAATATATTAAAATTCCCTTTTAAGCCGGGGGCTAACTTGCCTGGCTCGACACCTTGTGATTCATCTATCTCTATGTCATCTATTACAAATTCCTTTACAGCATTCGAAGAGATATCTGTACTGTTTACAAGTATTTTCCAAGTTGCATTATCAATTTTCATGTCGCCTGTAAATTCACTTCTGAATGTTGCAAAGGTAGATAAGATAGCATAAATAAGAATAATAAATATAATTATTAATAGAACAATTATAATTAAAACTTTTTTATTTTTATTCATTTGTGTCTTCCTTTTTGTTATTTCTACCCTCTTTAATTTCTGCAAATACAACTGTTATTTCATAAATAAACGCTAACAATGATGGGAATACAATTAATATTAAAAATCCCCATTTAGATTCTAATATTCCTAGAACAGTTCCAAGTTTTGGAATTACTGTAACTCCTTCTGTATTTCCAATAACATATTCACTAGAAATGATCATATTTCCTTCCAATGTATATGTATATTCAAAATTACTAACTTTTTCGACATTTGTTACATTTGCTACAGTAATCTCTACTTTATCTGCAGATGTATTATAAAAAAATATAGAGTCATTTTCTCTAATTCTTGTATCTCTATTTACAATTACCAAATCGCCTTTATTATAATTCGGTTGTAATTCTTCATTGTCTATCAATACTAAGGATGTTTCTCCGAATTCAGTAACTTTAAACTCGTTGTAGGATAAAAGGCAAATTGTCACAAATACCGCAATTATTGCATAAATTATAAATATTATGTTTCCTATTATTTTTTTCATTAAAATTCCCTCCATTTAATTCTGTAAATTTGTCATTAGTTATTTCTGAAATAAATATATCATACCAATATTTCTTTTTCAACTTTTTTGAATATTTTTATTGATTTAAATTTTATAAATGTTATAATTAATTAAAGTACACGTGGAGGATTGCAAATGATTAAACTTTCTAACAAAGAAGAAGTTAAGAAACAAAATAATGATAATTTATTAGAAAATACACTAATTATTTCAGAACTTTCTGGTAAAGTAGTTCTACCCTACACCATAAATAAATTAAATAAAATAAAAGAGCAAAATACTGACTATGAAAATATATATGAAATAATCGAGAAAGAATTTACTATTCCTTTAAGTCATTATAAATATGCACCTATTTCAAGGTTTAAAGAAGGAATGCAGTTAGCTTTAAAGCGTTCTAATTTAAATTATCTTAAAGCACTTTCTTTAGGTGCCGAATTATTAGTAAATTATAATCTACACCCAGCAATAATTACTGCATGTAAAAATATAGATGAACTTGATGTTTATTTATCTTGTTTAGAAGATGACCAATTGGATAAATTTAACTTATTTGATATAAAATTTGAAATGTTACCACAAGCTTCTAAGAATAAAACAATAGTACAAAATAGTTAAAGAAATCAAAATATTAAGATTTATTTTGATTTCTTTTTTTGCTCTAACTATATTTATCTCTCTCCATATATTTTATCTAAAACTATATTTACTTTTTCTGTAGCAGCTTTTATATATTCTTCTAACATTTCAAAAGAAATTAAAATTAGATTTTCACTTTGTAAATCAAATAATTTAAAGTTTTCTTTGATTGTGTTTTTTAAATTAATATCATCTGATATTGCTAGAAATTCTTTTTGCAATTTTTCTATGTTTAGATCGGTTTTCTTTAAAAGATATCTATCAATAATTGGATAATCAGAATAAATGTCTGAGCTAAATTGGTCGTCAGTATGCACAGAATTATCTTTTTTATAAATAATAGTTTTTTTATCTTTTTCTATAGCCATTCTAGGTATATATATACTAAACCATAGCATATCTTCAATTAAATGAGCTAAATATCCTTGCATCATTTGGCTTTTAGGTAAAATTTCTTTATTTTCGATTATAAATCTTTCTATATCTGGATAATCTCCTTCTGAACCATATAAGATACCATGACGTATATAATGTGTCATTTCTCTCCTCTGAGCTGGTATAGCTTTATGTAATATATCTGGTAAAATTGCACCATATAAAAATTCGTCTCCTAATTTATATTTTTCTTTTAGTATATTTGATATATATACATGACTAATTATTGAACTCATTGTTATTTCTCCTTTGTTTATTCTTTTTCTGGCTCTTCTGAAATTTCCTTTGGCATATTTTCATATAAAGGTATTATAAAATTCAAATTAGAATCTACGGTATTAGAACTTTCATATTGGTCTAATAAAATACTACTTTCTGATGTTGGGGCTAATAAATTTTGCATATATTGATTTGTATATAGTTCATTTTCTTTTATTACATCGAATTTTTGAAAATATAATGTATTTTGACCTATATCCACATACTTGGTATTAATAAAATCTACACCCTCTATTAATGCTTTTTCCAAAGAAAACCATTCATGTGAATAGGCATATTCTGCTGCATTATTTATAATACTTGTTTGCGAATTTCCAGAAGCTGCAATATTAAATGGGTTATATACTGTTTGTCCATTATATTCATATCCTCGTGATAATTTAGTACCATTTTTACCTTGTTCTTGTATTAATCTAGAAACAATAAAATATGGATCTATGTCATTCTTTTCTCCAGCCTCTATAATTGCTTCTGCAAGACGTTCTCCTTCTAAAAAAGTGTTTTCTGTTTTATTCATTATTCCTTCTTTAGTAACAACATCTTCGTTAAAATTTAGTTCCTTTAGCTGAAATATATCATCTGAATTAAGCATATTTCTAGGGTCCATCTTATATGCAATAGCTTTTGTAGAAGCACACAACCAGCTTCCGTTATCATAAGTTTTGCCATTATCTTCTTCGCATTGCCACTCTCCAGAGTAGCTTTTAGAATCTGGTATTAAATTTAACGGAGTCGTTCTATTATTAAAATGACCTTCATTTTTAATAACTGAACTCCAATTTAATTTCGTATAAAATAATGTAAAAGTCCAATTTGGATGTTCATCTTTTAATTTATCTAACAGTTCTTTATATTGAGGATATCTATTTTCATTTAAATTATCTCCTGTATAAATTACCGCCTTTTGTTTTGAAGCTTGTACAATAATCATAGTAATTATTGTAGATAATAAAATGATAATTATTAATACCAAAATAATAAATTTTGGTGGTAATTTTTTTATGTTTTTTATAATATTTTTAGCTGAAATTCTTTTCATTTAACTATGTTTAATTATGATTGTGGATATACAAATATGATTTAACCACATTATAATTAATTCCTTTCTAAATCTTTTTTAAAATTATATAATTCAAATATTATATTTTCAAGTAATTATTGTAAATTTTGTCTAACTTTGTTGTAGATTTAATAAGATGGAATTTTTATCTCCATTCCAGCTGATAAATTAGAGTTTTTTAAATTATTTACATATTTAATATCATTTATTACATATCTTATATCTTTGTTTTGATAATATTCATTATTCTCTACTTCATATTTGGCTATTGACCATAATGTCTCACCACTAGAAACATATTTAGTTATATAAGTTGATTCTTGTTTTGAATAACTAGTCTTTGCAAAAATAATAATTAATATAAAAATTATTAAAAGTATCCCTCTTTTTATTTTCATAAATAACCTCCTTAGTAGTTATAGAATATTTGTTCGCATTTAGATTATATAAGAACATTTGTTTTTATGCAATACTTTTTTAAAATTTTCACTTAAAAAGAACACATATTTCTATGTGCTCTTTTTAATTATTCTGTAGCTGAATTGGTCTCTACATTAGTGTTGTTATTTGTATTTTGGTTATTATTAACATTCGTATTTATATTGCTATTTGTGTTTTCATTTAGATTTGTATTGGTATTTGTGTTTGTATTAATATTAGTATTTGTATTTCTGTTAGTATTTTCATTAGTGTCTGTATTTGTATTAGTATTAGTATTAGTATTTGTGTTTCTGTTAGAATTATTATTAGAGTTATTATTAGCATTTATATCCTCTTTTGGTTTATCCTCTGTCGTAACAACATTTGTATTCATTACAGGTTCCTCTGCATCGATGTCATTTTTAATTCCTTGTACAGTAGAATTTTCATCTTTATTCTCAGTACTTGTATTAGAAGATTTTACTTCACTTCCACTATGTTCATTACATAAATCTGGAGTAGTAAATCTTAAGAAATATTCAGTATATGTATTAGTACATCCTGTTCTTGCTTTTAATCCTGTCTCTGCACAAACAGTAACAGCTTGAACAGAAGATGGCTTTTCGAAATATGCTGTTTTTAAACCAGTATGAATTCTTGACATTACATTTGCCCAAATCAAACCAGCAGGATTTCTTTTATTAAAGTTAACTGTCTCATTTTGATCATATCCATACCATGTAACTCCTGTATAATATGGCGTAAAACCACAAAGCCATCTATCATAGTTAGAATCTGTAGTACCTGTTTTAGCTGCAACATCAATTCCATTTATCTTACAATATGTAGCAGTTCCATTACTGCCCTCTACTGGCTGTGTTAATAGTTCTTTTAATATAAATGCTGTTTCTTTAGAAAATACTCTTCTTGTATCTTGTTTTGATGTTATTATAGTTTCACCAGAATGATTTTTTATGTTTTGGTAAAACACTGGTTCTATATATTCTCCATCATTTGCTATTGCAGCATATGCTGCAGCCATTTCTAGTGGACTTATTCCTTTTTGTAGACCTCCTAATGCTAAAGACAAGTTATTGTCTTCTTCTGTTAAAGTTGTTATTCCTAATCGTTCCAAATAATCCATTGAAACACTAGGTTTTAATTCTTGCATTATTTCTACAAAAGGAATATTCTGTGAGGATTCTATAGCTCTTCTAACAGTTATTTTCCCTAATGCCTTACTATAATCTACAGGATGATATCCACCAGGAAAATCTTTTTCAGTATCATCATATATTGAAGATGCTACTATTATTCTCTTCTGGATAGCCGGTCCAACAACCGCAATTGGTTTAATTGCAGATCCAGTTTGTCTTATACTTTGCGTTGCCCTGTTTAATGAACGTGGAGTAGTTTTTTCTCCTAAGCCACCTACACAGCCCAGTACATATCCGTTTTTGTGGTCTATTATTACCATTGCTGCTTGTGAAGGATCGCCACCAGTTTTAGACTGTAACACATATTTGCTTTTTTCCATTTCTGTTTCAATTTGATTTTGTATTTTGGAATCTTGCGTACTAGTTATTGTTAAGCCAGCCATATAAATATAATTTGTCGCAAAATCACTTGAAATATCATATTTTTTTGCAATATCATTTGTAACATCAGTTATTAAAGCATCAGTATGATATGAATATACTCCATCACTTGACTCTACAGATCCTTTCTTAAATTTTAGCCCTGCGTCCACATTCGCTGTTGCTTCATTGTACTCTGCTTCGTCAATATATCCTAATTCCAGCATTTTAGCTAATACTGTATTTGTTCTATTTTTTATCTTTTCTGAATTATCTTTTTCTCCAAAAGGATTGTATGAATTTGGCGAATTATTTATTCCTGCTAAAAAAGCAGATTCTTCTAATGTTAGATTTTTGCAAGATTTACTAAAGTAGTAATTACTTCCTGCTTCTACACCATATATACTAGGACCAACATATATTATATTTAGGTATGTTTCTAGAATTTCATCTTTTTCAGTTATGCACTCTAGATTCCATGCTTGCCACCATTCTTTTACTTTTCTAAAAATACTGTCTGTATTGTCACCAGTCATATTTTTTACTAACTGTTGAGTAATTGTACTTCCTCCATATGAAGAATTACCAAAATGAAAAATATAACTTATAATAGCAGAACCAGTCCTTTTTATATCAACACCTTGATGTTTGTAAAATCTTTCATCTTCAATTGCCACATAAGCATTTTTTAAATTTGCTGGTATTTCTGAAATACTAACCTTTTTTTGTTTTCTTTCGCTACCTAATTTAGCTATTTGAGCTCCATCTGCATCAACAACTACTGAATTTTCGTTAACCAACATGTCTTCTGCTATATTTCTCCATTTAATTGCTGAAACTGCTAGTGTAATTCCAATTACAATTATGGCTATTAATATGATAATAAGAATGATTTTCCTTAATCTTTTATTAGTTTTCTTTTTAGATTTTACATTTTTACGAGTTTTTTTAGTTGATGCTTCAGTTTTATCAATAGCTTTATCTTTTTTGAAGGCCTTTGGAACAAATTCTTCCTCTTCTTGATTTTTTAATCTTTTACCTTTCATATATCAAGCTCCTTAGAAAAATAAGCTACTTTACTTATTTCAGAAAAACCAGAATAATTATATAAGTTCATAGCTTGTTCGTCATCAATATCGCAACTAGCTGTAAATTTTTCGCAACCTCTGTCTTTTGCCCAATCTTCACATTTATTTAATAATTTTTTAGCAATTCCCTTATTTTGATAATTGCGTTTAATACTTATTTTTTCTAAATATCCAATTGGAGATATATTTTCATCCTGTAATGAGCATTGTGCATATGCTACCGGAATTTCATTTTCGTAGTCAATAAATACTACTTTACTGTAATTTGTTAAAGCTTCTCTTATATTGTTTAATTGTTCATTTTCTAGTTTATTTATATTACTGTCTTCATCAATTTGTGCAATTATGTCATAATCACTTATCTTAGCTTCTTTAATCATATGTATCCCTTCCTTCTTATATTTAAATAAGTTTCCTATATAATAACAAAAAAATAATTATTTTACAACAGCAAACTTTAACTAAAAAATCGACACATTTCTATTAATATTCCAAAAAAACAGACCCGAAGGTCTGCTTAAAGTGGACAAAGAATGAAGAATCCAACAAAGGAATAATTAAATTTTTCATTTATCTGTGCAAATCTTGGGTCTGTTATCGTTATGCCTTCGAAATCTGTAGTCTTAGGCTTTTGCCCTCTAAATTTATGTGACCATCTCCTCGGTTGGTCTTCTCGCAAGAAATGGTAATCATATTCGTTCTCGTCAGTTGTATCAACTGAAAAAATACATATTTTCCATTCCCAATCAGATGGAGTCTCCTCGTACGAAGCTTCCCGAACATATACGTCTTCTTCCAGCATATCTGCAATCAATCTTTCGATTACCTCTTCTTTAGAAAAGACGTCTTTGTCCTCATAACCGGCGATTTGCCCAACATAATCTTGTGGCTTATTAAGATTGCATGCATATGCATAACAATCTAACCGGCGTTTTTTTGGATGTAAGCCATTTGGCTTTTTAATTTTTCCCAAATATTTGTACCTCCTTAGTCGTCACTATATATATGATACCTTATTTATGGCATTATGTCAATTTCATATTTATTATAATGGTTGCTCTATAATTCCTCCACCTACTACAATATTATTCAAATAAAATACAGCAGATTGTCCAGGTGTCAATGATTTTTCTGGTTCGTTAAAAGTAATTTTAATTTTATTATTTTTTAATGTATGTAATGTTGCCATAGATTCTTTTTTGCTATAACGTGTTTTTACTCCAACTTTCAAATTATCTATAGCAATATCTTTTATTAATATATTTACATTATTTATTATAGCCTCTTTCTTATATACCTCTTCTTTAGTTCCAACTATCAACTCATTTTTTAAAATATTAAAGCCTATAACAAATAAAGGTTCTTTATATGATATTCCCATACCCTTTCTTTGGCCAATTGTATAATTATATAAACCAGTATGCTTTCCTAAAACTTTTCCATCAGTAAGAACTATATTACCTGGTTTAGGTTTAATAGTTGAATTCTCTTCTAAAAACTTTTTATAATTGCCATCAGGAATAAAACAAATATCTTCACTATCTGGTTTATCTGCTACATTTACTAAATTATTTTCTTTAGCAATTTGTCTTATTTCATCTTTAGAGCTAAAATCTCCTAATGGAAATAAAACTTTAGCTAATATTTCTTTTGGTAAAGTATATAACACATATGATTGATCTTTATTAGTATTTATACATTTTTCTAATACATATTGATTATATTCATCATTGTATTCTATTTTTGCATAGTGACCTGTTGATAAAAAGTCACAATTTAATTCTTTAGCTTTTTTATACATCTCTCCAAATTTTAGTTTTCTATTACATTCTATACAAGGATTAGGTGTAAGTGCTTTTGCATAGCAATCTATAAAATTATCTATTACATATTTTTTAAAGCTTTCTTGCATGTCTATAGAAATATGTTCTATTCCTAACTTACCACATACCTCTTTAGCATCTTTGGCATCTGTATGGTTAGAAAGTGATAAAGTAACACCGATAACTTCATAGCCTTCATTTTTTAATAGTAAAGCAGATACACTACTATCTACTCCACCACTCATTCCTAATAAAACTCTTCCTTTTTTCATATCATCTCTCCTATGTTCACATTGTACCATATATACCATAATTTAGCAAAGCTATTGTTTAAACAGTTAAAATATAGTATAATAATTATGTTAATCGTTAGGAGGACTACTTATGTACTTTATGAATTTTAAATCAGCCATTGATAAAACTGAAAAAATGGTCGCTGATTTTAAACCTTTTACATATAAAGAAATAAATACAGATATTGATAGAATATATAGATTTGTTCAGAGAGAAAAAGCTAACAATCCAAATATGAAAGATTTTAACATCTATAATTTATTAAACACTTATAATTCAAGGCTAAAAACAGTTTCCTTTTATAATGAACATACATTAAATCAAGTCACTGCATATAATGCATGCTTATTTTTACTAAAAAATTCAAAAAAATATAACGAAATTACTACATATATTGAAAAAAACAATTTATCATCTGATAGGGATTTCTTTATGCATACAAATAGTTTTGACGAAAATTTAACTAATTTATTATTATTTATGAGACATCTATATCCAAAAGTAGAATCAGAAATAAGGAAAAATTATGGACCGATATTTGATAGAATACTAGATTTAGATAAATCTAGACAAGAAAAATACAGTATGGCAGAAAAAATGTTAGCACGTTTGCCATTAATACAAAGAAAACGCTATCTTGATGCGTTCGAATTACTTCTTGATGGAATACCAGCATATATGAGGACATATCTAGATTATACTGAATCAAGTATTCGAGAAGATTTAATACAGTCAAATACAGAATTAGTTAGTTTGTTTGATTCAATGGGCTATTTGGATGAATGGTTAGAAACTGCCAACAATCAGTTTGATGAAATTGGTCTTTCAGAATTAAAGCAAGATAAAAGTGCTATAAAGACAGGCTTATCTCCAGAGGTTCAAAAAACTTTAAGTACAGTTGATTTGTTAGGAATCAATATAATGTATACAAATAGAGCATTACATATATTAAATTCATATTCTAGAGCAATGTATGCAATTTCAGAATTTAATTTAGAACCTCTTTTAGTAAATGGTTCCGAAGCCCCACAAATAGAAACTGAAGATTTAAAAAATATTCTTCTAAAAATGGAACTTTTCTACTATCCAACAGAAGCCTATTATACAGAAAATGAAACAAAAATAGAAGAATTAACTCGCAGTGGAGAATTGATATTAGATGATGATAATTCAGATAGAAGATATTATTCTATGACACCTTTAGAAGAAGAATTAAAAAAATCTTATGGAAAAGAGTATAAGGAATATTTTTCTAAACGTCTCCCTGCTTCTAAAAATGATGTTGGCGAAGACATGGTAAGATTTTCGCAATTCGCCAATGCAATTCATCGTTTAAAATCTTCTAAGAATCGTATTGCATTATCTCTTTATAGTTTTTTAGAACTAAACGACAATCAAAAAAGAAATTATGGAATCGTAGTAGATAGAGTTTCTGAAGATGGTACATTTGGAGAAGTAAAACACTTCGTGGACTTTGCGGTAGATATCAACTCTATGTTTCCAGTAAATGTTCATCTTCCTCAAAATATATTTGCTGATTTTGCAAAAGAATATTTTAAAAGTCCTATTGTTCCTATTTATGCCGGGTCAGATGATTGGGATATGCCAAATGGAAAAAGAGTAAAATCACATATAATGGTTCCATGGAGTAAAAAATCTAAGAAAACAATTAAACAAGTATCTAAAAATAATAAGGCTTATAGCCAAAAAGTAGTTAATCATTTTAGATTTTTGTCTGATGCAACCTGTGTACCAATGCATTTTAAAAAAGCACCTAAAGATAAGCAAATACACAAAACATATATTAATTTGGATACAAATTCTATCCTAGAAAGAACTAAAGAAGGAATATTTATAAAGGTATTACCACAAGGTCAAGGAGATGATGAACGATTTGATAGATAATAAATTATTAAAAGAAAATTTTAGAAATAAAAACTATATTTATTGTATAAACACACTTCAAAACGAAATAAAACAAAAATTAATTGCAAGAGTAAGAATATTTAAGCCAGAATATAAATATTGTAACTTGGCAGATTTAAAAACAAATTGTTATAGATATTTAAATGATAAAGAAAAATTATATGTCACTTTATTATGTAGGTATTCTGAAGAGGAATATCCCCCCAACACGTGAATTAAATACCTTATTAGATATTTATTCTTCATATAAATAATATATAAGCTACTAGATTAACATTAACTAGTAGCTTATTTTTACTATGATATTTCGTTCATTATATCTTGTTTTGTTCTTAAGCCAATCATTGTAGCTCTCACTTCTCCATTTTTAAAATAAATTAATGTTGGGATACTCTCTACATCATATTTTATGGCTAATTCTGATGCTTCATCTACATTTACTTTACAAACCTTTAATTCTAAGTTTTCTTCTGATATTTCATCAACTATTGGTCCCATCATTCTACATGGTCCACACCATGGAGCCCAAAAATCAACTAATACTGGTAACTCTGATTTTAAAACCTCTGATTCAAAATTATCTTCTGATATTTCAATTACTTTACTCATAATAAAAACCTCCTTATATATTTTTTAATTGTTTAGCAATACTTAAACCACATTTAGCACCTTCATATATTGCCTTACATATTTGAAGTAATCCACCTGTACAATCTCCTGCTGCATAAATACCAGGTACATTAGTTTCCATATCTTCATTTACTACGACATTGTTATTTTTTACTATAATACCAAGTTTTTTTGCAAAGTCACTACTTGATGCTATTCCCTCTGCTATAAATATTCCATCAACAGGTATACTTCTACTATCTTCTAAAACGATACTTTCTACTTTTTTCTCTCCTCTTATAGAATCAATTTTTCCTTCTATAATATTTTGTATTTCTACTGACCTGTTTTCTGGAAGCTGACTGCCATTTGTAAATATACTTACCTTATCTGTTACATTTCTTAATACTTCAGCTTCATGAAGTGCATACTCACCACTACCTATTACTGCAACATTTTTATTTTTAAAGAAAAAACCATCACATATTGCACAATAGCTTATTCCTTTTCCTTCGAATTCTTTTTCACCAGCTATATTAGAACTTTTTCTGCTCTTTCCTGTTGCGAGAATAATTGTTTTTGTTTCATACTCGCTATTTACAGTCTTAACAATATATGTTTCATTACCATATTCTATGTCTAAAACTTCATCTGTTTTTATTTCTATATTTTGCTCTTCTGCTTGCTTTATTCCTCTTCTAAAAAGTTCTTCACCTGATATTGGCTTCTCGAATCCATAGTAATTTTCGATAGTTTTAGCTTTTCTTAAAGCTGTTTCACTTTTGCCTATTACTAAACATTTTAAGTTAGACCTACTTATATAAATTGCAGCTGAAATTCCTGCAGGTCCTTTACCAATTATTATACAATCATACATAAATATTCTCCTAATCAGCTAATGTTCCCATTGGATCCCATGGCTCTAATTCCATATAATATTTATTTTCATTATATGCTTCTAGCTCTTCTGGTTTTAAATGTTTTTTATTAATTACAACTTGATATACATATGAATTAAACCAATCATCTGTTAAAAGATAAATACCTTTATTTCCTGTAGAATCTCCCCATGAATTTTCTACTTTCCAACGGTTACCTTTCCAATTTTCATCTAGATTGACACCTAAAAACATCATTGCATGAGTCATAGCACTTTCCCTATATTCAAGTTTTGTAGCTTTATCCATTGTATCTTTAATATTTATTATATCTTTGATATTATACAAATTACGAGATAATATTCCTAATTCTCTTGAAGATTCTTGTCCAACATCACTTCCAAAAAATACTGGTACTCCTTCTGAAAGTTGAGCGATTGCCATTTCTTTTAATCTTTCTATTGGCAAATTTAAATATGTAATTCTATTACCATCTGCAACGTTTCCAATATAATTTACTGTATACTTCTTATAAAATGGTCTATCTTCATTTGGTGCATTTATTATGCTTATGTAATCATCTAAGTTTAAATCTTTTATATACCTATCATGAAATTCTGTTGGTGTTATATCAGAATCTCTGTGAAATTCGTCATTTTTATCAGTATATTCAAAATCGAATTTTTCTGGTGGTCTACCAAATGCAGTACATAAAATCGCATAGATATTTTCTAACATATCTAATTTTTGATTTTCTATATCTTCTAAGTTCTTTTTCTTTTTATAACTTGTTCTTAATTCGTATGCATACATTCTTAATATGCGTCTTAAGATTTTATTTATTTCTGAAGTATTGGAAGAACTATAAGTTTCTGGCATAGCACTTTTTGGTACAATTCCATATTTTTTTATAATATTTAAGAACATATCCCATTGTCCACCATCATTTATAGGTGCATCTAAGAAAAATGTTACGTGCCTATCTGTTGTTGGCCTGTCTATTGTTTCTATTATATTATTTAAGAAATAGTTACATTTTTCTAATTTATCATAAAATGCAATATAGTTTTGTGATAACTCTATTGTACTTATATTTAATTTTTTAATTAAGAAATATCTAAGAAAATTTGTAGACGCAAAAATCCAACATCTTCCACTTTGTTTTTGGTTAGTTATATTACCTTGTTTTAAATTTACAGAAAATTCATATCTTGCATTTCTTATTTCATCATAATTCTCACAAGATTTAAAAAATCCATTCTTTGTAACTGCATTTGTAATTACTTTGTTCTCATTTTGATTAAAACTTCTTTCGTATTTTTTTAATTTGTCTTTTGAAATATTTTTCATATGTATCCTCCTTTATTTAACCGGGATTCGGAACATTCCTCGGGATTTGGGGACGTTCCCTCGGGATTTAGGGACGTTCTTTAAATCCCGGTTTTAATTTAAACAATTAGTTCATTATGCAATTGCTCTAATATATTATCCCCTAGTTTATCCTTAAATATTATTCTTATTTTTGATTCATTTGTTTGAATATTTAAGACTTCTAGTGCATTTGTATCTAATATTTGCATCGTTTTTGTTATGATAGTTGCATCATTCATTATTCCATAGCCTATAATTGATATTTTACTAATATTTTTATAAGAACAATCTAATTTAGGATATTGGCTTGTTATTACATTTTCAAACTTATTAAATTCTGCTGATTTAATAGTAAACTGAATTTCTAAATTTGATGTACTCTTATTTATTATGTTATTAATAAATATGTTGTTATCTAATAATTTTCTATATATACGATTTATCATTCTAGGTGTATACATTTCTTGTTTTGCAGTTACTAAAATTATATTATCATTTTTTACGATACTTTTAACTTTCGTATCTTCTATCTTATCATTTATTACACTTCCTGGTCTATTATTAAATGTCGACTTTGTAATTATTGGAATATTAAATCTTTTTCCAATTTCTACACATCTATTATGCAAAACTTTTGCTCCTTCATTTGAAATGTCTTGCATTTCTTCATAAGAAAGCTCTGATATTTTTTTAGCATCTTGTATTTTATTTGGGTCGGTAGAATATACTCCATCAACATCTGAAAATATATAGCACTTATCTGCTTTTAATGCTGCGGCAACTGCTACTGCTGTAGTATCAGAACCGCCTCTTCCAAAAGTTGTTATATCTCCCTTTTCGTTTATTCCTTGGAAGCCCGCTATAATAACAATCTTTCTTTCTGCTAATTCTTTTTCTATCCTTGTTGTATCTATACTTTCTACAACTGCTGATTGATTTGTTTCGCTTGTAAATATTCCAGCTTGCCATCCTGTAAGTGAAATTGCTGGGTATCCTAACCTATTAAGTAAAATGCTTAATTTAGACATCGAAATTTGTTCGCCTGCGCTTAATAGTGTATCCAATTCTCTTTCATTTGGAACATTACTTAATTCGTGTGCTTCTCTTAATAGATTATCTGTAGTTTTTCCTTGAGCAGATACTACAACTACTACATTGTTTTCCTTGTAAAATTCTTTAATTTTATCAGCTACAATATTTAATTTAATATTGTCTGAAACTGAACTCCCTCCAAATTTTAATACTATTGTGTCCATATCTGACAACCTCTTTTTTTTAATGTAAGAAGCGAATTTAATTAAATATCACTTCTATATAATATATGAAAATAAATACTTTTTCGTAACTTTTTAAATGGTTACAAATATTTATTTTATAAACTTATCAAATTATATCATAAAATGTTTTATATTGTATTTATCTATTGAATTTTTTTAGATATTCTTCTATAAAATCATCAATTTGTCCATCCATAACAGCTTGTACATTACCAACTTCATAATTTGTTCTGTGGTCTTTTACTAATGTATATGGGCAAAATATATATGACCTAATCTGGCTTCCCCATGCAATGTCTTTTTGTTCTCCTTTTAAATCTGCTATATTTTTTTGCCTTTCTTTTTCTTTTAAGTCAAATAGTTTAGATTTTAACATCTTCATTGCTGTTTCCCTATTTTGTATTTGAGAACGTTCTGATTGGCAGGCTACAACCGTATTTGTAGGTATATGTGTTATTCTTACAGCAGAAGAGGTTTTATTTATATGTTGACCTCCTGCTCCTGATGCCCTGTATGTATCTATTCTTAAATCATCTGGATTTATTTCTATTTCTATATCTCCTTCGATTTCCGGTAATACTTCTACAGAAGCAAATGATGTATGCCTTCTGCCACCACTATCAAATGGTGAAATTCTGATTAATCTATGTACTCCCATCTCACCTTTTAAATAACCATATGCATATTCACCTTGTACTAAAAATGTAACACTTTTTATCCCAGCTTCATCGCCTTCTAGATAATCAAGCTCTTTAACTACAAAATTATGTTTTTCTGCCCATCTAGTATACATTCTGTATAACATTTCTACCCAGTCTTGTGATTCTGTACCACCTGCTCCCGGATGCATAGATACTATTGCATTATTTACATCGTATTGACCTGACAATAATGTTTTAATTTCTAATTCTTCAATATCTTTTTTTACATTTTTGGTATCTTCTAGTAATTCTTTTACAAGTTCTTGCTCCTCTTCTAATGTTAATAAATTATTCATCTCGATTAGATTTTTTAAACTTGTATCTATTTTAGTATATGAATTAATCTTATCTTTTAGAATTTTAATTTCTTGCAAAATTTTACTATTATTACTACTCCAAAAACCTTGTTTTAAAGTTTCTTTTTCTAAGTCAGCTAATCTAGATTTTAATTTATCAACTTCAAAGGGATTCACCGATTTCTTTAAGTTTTTCTGATAATGTTTGAAGTTCTTTTTGATTTTCTTCTAGCTCTATCATATCTTCACTCCAATCCTTTATTTGTGTCACAATCTTATCATAGGTATATATTTTTTTCAAGTCAGGATTCGGAAATAGGGATATGGGGACGTTCTTTTTTTCCCTTTTTAATAATTTAGGTAAAAATAGTAGCTCATCATAGCTATGACGAACTACTATTTTTATATAGGGATTTTAGGACCGTCCTAAAAATCCCTCCGTGGAAAGTCCGATCTATTTTGTTCCAAATATTCTATCTCCTGCATCTCCTAACCCAGGTAAGATATATCCATGCTCATTTAACTTTTCGTCTATTGCTGCTGTATATAGTTCTACATCAGGATATTCTTCATTTAGTCTTTTTATTCCTTCCGGAGCAGATATAATTGATAAAAATTTAATCTTTTTTACTCCATCTTCTTTTAGGCATTTGATTGCATCTGCAGCAGAGCCTCCAGTAGCTAACATTGGATCTAAAATTAATACTTCTCTATTACTAATATCTTTTGGCATCTTATAATAATATTTTACTGGCTCTAAAGTTTCTTCATTTCTATACAAGCCTATATGACCTATTTTAGCATTTGGTATTACTTGTAATAGCCCATCTAACATTCCTGTTCCTGCTCTTAAGATTGGTACAAATGCGTAATTATCTTCTTTTAAAACTTTAGCTTTAGTTTTGCATAATGGTGTTTCTATTTCTACCTCTTCTAATTTTGCATCTTTCATTGCCTCATAGCATAAAAAAATTGCAATTTCTGTTATTATTTCTCTAAATTCTTTTGTTCCTGTATTTTTATTTCTTATAATTGATAATTTGTGTTCTATTATTGGATTGTCTAATACATTTATATTCATTTTCTTTCCCTCTATCTTGTTTTCTGATATATTTTCTGCAATAACTTTTGTGTCTTCATTTTTTTCTTCTCTTTTTGTTTCATTACTTGCTTCTGTAACTTCTTTGTTTTCATCTGCTTGTTTTTCTTCTTTATTTTTTCCTTTTTCATCTGGTAATAATAAATTTAACAAAATACCTACTATTGCTGCTAAGCTCATTCCAGAAATAGTAACAGATAAATCTCCAGATACTATTGATATTGCAGCTCCTCCTAACCCTAAAACAAGCATTGTAGATGCTACAACTATATTCTTTGATTTTCCAAAATCAATATGATTTTCTATTAAAACTTTTAAACCATTTACAGCAATAAATCCATAAAGTAGTAATGAAACTCCTCCTAATACTGGATTTGGTATTGTTGAAATAAGTGCTGTAAATTTGCCTAAGAAAGCTAAACATATTGCAATTATTGCTGCTAGTCCTATTACCCAAACTGATGCAACTTTTGTCATTCCAACTACTGAAGTATTTTCACCATATGTTGTATTTGCAGGTCCTCCAAGCATTCCTGCTACAAATGTTGCTATACCATCTCCAAGTAATGTTCTATCCAATCCTGGATTTTTAAGCAAATCTTTCCCTACTATTGAGCCTAATGCTGTATGATCCCCAATATGTTCTGCCATTGTAACTAGCGCTATTGGTGCTATTGTAAGTAAAGCAGAAAAGTTTGGTGCATAATTTACAAATGGTAATATAAAGTTTGGCATACTAAAGAATGCTGCTTCTGCTACTGGCGTAAAATCTACTAATCCTAGACAAATAGATGCTATATATCCTACTACAATACCTATTAAAAAAGGAACTATCTTCAAAAATCCTTTTCCTCGAACCATAACAATAGCCGTTGTTAAAAATGTTATTATTGCTACTATTACACCTTTCCATTCTATTTGTGTATCTGTTCCTAAACCAATTTGCGATATTGCATTAGGAGCTAAACCTAATCCAATTATCATTATCATTGGTCCTATAACTACATGTGGTAGTAACTTATGTATCCAATCTTTTCCTATAAAGTGAATTAATGTAGCAAATATTACATAAATAAGACCTACTACCATAATTCCTGTCATTGCACCAGAGATTCCTCCTTTTAAATATGCTGCTGTAAGTGGTGCAATAAAAGCAAATGAGCTTCCTAAATATACTGGCGATCTTCCTTTGGTACACAGTATATAAATTAAAGTTCCTATACCTGATGTAGCTAATGCTACTGGTATTGTTAATACCTCTGTACCTGCTGAACTATTTACTAATATTGGTACTAATATTGTTGCACCAAACATTGCAAAAACATGCTGTATTGCTAAAATAATCCATTTTCCTATTGTTGGTTTTTCGTTTACATCTAGCAATAATTTTGTTTTTTCCATTTAAAGATACCCCCTCTTTCTTTATATATTGTTTTGCTTAATTAATAAATTATTTTCATAATAACTTATTAATTAGGCAAAAAAAATACTAATTCATTTATGAATTAGTAACACATGGATAAATATTTTGTTGGGTTGCTAAAAAAAGCAAATTTTGCCTTTAATTTTTTTGCTGTATTTAATTTTGTTTCTTCTACAAATTTTTGCATTTTTTCACACCCTTTGACATACTATATATCAAGAAATAAAAAATTACAATATTTATTTTTAATTTTATAAAATATTTTTTTATAAACAATTAATTTAAAAGCTTGAATATTTTAGAGCATTTCATTTATACAGCTCTCATAATAAGGCAAACCAGTTTTTCCGTGTTTTTACTGTTGACATATTACTCTTCCTTTTAGGAATTTGCTTATAAAATTTTAAACAGCTTTTGCCTTTATATTATATAGCCATCACTATTGTTATGGCTATTTCAAAAAATATTCTTTAGCTTTATTAATTGCCTCTTCTAATTCTCCATTCTTTTTCATTCTATGATCTGCTCCTTTAATTTCGTAAAGTGTAATATTTTTATTATCTAAAGCTTGTAATTCTTTAGTATCTTTTATTGGCGCTACGTCATCATCTGTTCCTTGAATTATAAATATTTTCTGATTATTTTGATATATCTTTAATATTTTATTTGCTTTTAGCTCTTCGTAAAAATCATATGGTACGTCCATTATTCTTCTAAATCCTAACTTTGTAACTCTTTTTCTTTTAAAAATTTCAAAAGGTTCTCTTAATAAAGTATTTTTTAATATTTCATCCATCTTAATTGCAGGTGCTCTTAATACAATCTTATTATATTTTGTATTATATTTAAAAAGCTTTAACAAAGCTATATAAGCACCAAAGCTAGTTGCAAATATATTTATTTTTATGTTTTTACCAAAATTGTCTTTAGTATATTGTTCTATTGCTTCTATATCGTTTATGCAATTATTTATTGTTAACTTATCTGCTTCTACTTCGCTATCTCCGTGACTAGGAAAATCAAAACAAATGACTAAAAAATTTTTCCTTACCATATTTTCTGCTAAAAGTCTTATTGCACTGCTATCTTTATCTCCACCAAAACCATGTATTGCAATAATTACTTCTTTTATACTTTCTGTTGGTAAATAAGTTCTTGCAGATATATTATATCCATTTAAGCTTCTTAGTTTAAATTCATTTATTTGCATTTTCTACTCCTATTCAAATATTCTTGTATAAATTTTCTAGTTGGTGTATATAAATTTGATGGTAAATTGTCTAACCTAAACCAATCCCCTTGGTCGTGTTTATTAGGTTCTAAGTTAATTAATTCTCCACTGAATTTATTAGTAATTAATTGTATTGTAATATAATGTTTACTTGGCTGTATATCATCAACTGCATTGAATATTTCCAAATCTGATATATCTAAATTAGTTTCTTCTTTAGTTTCTCTAATTGCTCCTTCTATAATAGTTTCATTATATTCTTGTTTTCCTCCTGGAAATGTCCAACTTTCTGGTTCGTAAATTCCACCTGTATCTCCATACTTTTCAGAACGATGACCTAATAAAACTTTATCTCCATCTTTTATCATGATTCCTAATCCTACTTTAATTACTCCATCCATAATATCACCTCATTAATATTTTAATAATTTTATAATATAACTAACAAATATACAATATTTACTTCTTAAATTATAAACCATTTCATATTATATATTAACAACATTCATTTTATAGATTGACCTAATAGTATAAATTAAAATAAAAAAAGAAATGCTAGTATAATTCAAACATTTCTTTTTTAAATTACTAATTTATATTTTAATTAGTGGTCGTATTGTAAGCCAATCCTTATTTCCATTTAGTACCTCATTTTTTATAAAATTTATATCATAAGTTGCTGTTTCTTTTATAAAATTTATTACATCATCTAGATTTAATATTTTTGTTTCTCCAGTATTACAAAAAACATAATTTTTAATTTTATCTGGAATTTTAACTTTAAATTTATCTTCTATAGATTTATTTAATATATCATAATCATTATAGATATATTTTTTAGAGAATACTGTTAAAAATCTATTATAAAATAAATAGTCAGTAACCAAATGTATAAAATATCCTTTATTAAAATCATTGTCTAAATCTCTATCAGAAAAAAATTCATTTAAATGAACTTGGCTACTTTTTGGTCCATAATGAGTTAATGATTTTTCACTAACAGAATCTGGATATATAATTCCTTCTATAAATTTTTCATAATTAATAATTTCATTTGGAAAATTTCTTAAATATTCTTCACCAACAGCTAAATGGATTACATAACCTGCCATCTTTCAATCTCCTTAATTTAATACTAAATTTCTATTTCTTCCTTTCCTTCACTTTGAGTAATAGAACTTGTAACATCATAAAGTCCTTTATCTTCGTTATCTTCATATCTTCCAATTCCGCCTTTTTCTTCTACCATTCTTTTATATGTAGAACTTGATATTAACTGCATTTTTTCTTCAGATCTAGGAGTAAATGCTACACTAACATCTCCCCAATCTCCATTTCTTTTTCTTTCTTCCTCTTTTTCTTTTAAATCTTCTCCGAAAATTGCAACTAAATCTTTTGGCTCTAGTAATTGTCCCAGATGATTTAATGCATATTGTTCAATAATACTGTTAACAACATCAGTTCTATTTGAGTCTAAATCATAATATAGAACATCTTTTACTTTCTTTAAAGCACATAAATTTGCTGCTCTTTGCGCTGTATTTTGAACTGGATCTTTATGTTTTTTATCTCTAATTCTCTCATCTGTTTTTACTACAACATAAAGTTCGTCACACATTTCACTTGCAAGTTCTATATTTTGTAAATGCCCAGAATGAAGTAAATCAAAACTTCCTATTACAAACCCTGCTTTATATGGTTTAGGTGCTTGTTCTTGTTTTACTCTTTCCATATATTCTTTATATGCTACATCTGCAACTTCTTCATATTCTGAAAAGACTCTGCTATTTGCTATAAATGTAAAAGCAACACCTGTTAAACCTTGTGCAATTTCCATTCTATGTTCAACTGATTTCATTGGCTTACTAAAATCTGTTAATTCGCAATATTCATCAGTATATACTCCAACACCTAATGGTTTTCCATCTAATGATCTTTCTAAAACACTTTTTCTGATTCCTTTTGTAATAACATCAAAAATACCTGTTATAACATTATACTCTTTTTCTTTACTTGACATTTTAAATCTCCTTTTAATTTATATTTTATTGTTTATTATCATTTATATATTTCATCGTTTCATTTTTTATTATTTCTTTAAGTTTACTAGAATCACTTGAATCTAATTTAAAAACGAACTTTACTCCTTCAATATTTTCTGCAGTTGCCATTCTCTTTTCTAAATTATTTACTGGATAAGTATAAAAATCATTTATTACAACTTCATCAGTATATACTCCTATTCCATATATTTCACAGTTTTGAATATCTTCCTTTATTTTTGCTATCCCTTTGTCTGTTAAATTATCAAATATTCCAATGCAAAAATCAAGTTTCTTTTTACTCATAGTTAAGCTCCTTTCAATATTTATAAATATATTTTTATTTATTAGAGTATCTATCTACGGTCTCTTTATCTAATAAATTTAATTTTCTCTTATCTTCTATCAGTTGTAAATATTCAATTTTATTAAGTTTACTTTTTTCTTTAAGATACGCTTCTCTAGCTTTATTTAATTTATCATTTAATTTTAATTTTGCATATTCAAACTCATCTATAAAATTAGTTTTCATATTCATCTCCTCGTATAATGAACATATATTCCATTATATGTTTTTTATTTTTTAAAATTTTTATAATATCTATATAGACTCTATGGATTGGTGTTTTTTCCTATCACTTGACGATTTTCTTAATTTTCCAACCATATATGTTTGTTAATTTGTATGCGTGATAAAACTTTCAACGATTACAAAAACAAGAAAATTGCTGAAGGTAAGCATTTTTCAATGTACTAAAAATTTTTTACTTTTTTTCATTTTTCTATCGACTCCATATAGTTAGTCTTATATATTAATGGCCTGTTGGAAATTTACCATTAGTTTCCCTAACTTGTCCTTGCCTTAATTTAAACTGACTGTAAAAAGCATCTAACCTCTCTAACTGTACTTGTTGTTTATATCTTTCTAGGATTGTTCTTAATTCACGATATCTTCTTTCGAAATTTTCTTGACTCACTCTTTCTTGATTAATAGCAGTCTTATATGCATATGCTGGTGGAATATTAGGATTTTCCCTTTGTGAATATACTTGTACAGGTAAAAAATTATTTGACTTATTTCCCCTCTTTGATACAGTTATATCATCAAATATGCCCAATCTATCCATTTTCTCAATATTTTCTGGAATTCTTATTACTGAATCTTCATCAACTCTTGTATTTCTTCTACAATCGCCATATTTAGTTAATAATAAGCAATACCTTGTAAACATTGAAAGATTTGCTTCGTCTGGATGTACTGCAAGAACAGATAACCTTGTATTATATCCATCTTGTTTTACATCTTGCGTGTTTATTATAAATTTAGAAACACTTCTTAATGCTGATTCTAATATTAAATTAAATCTTTCTTTTTTTGTATAATCTATTATTGTATTAACTAATTTGTCCAAATATCTTTTCAATAAAAGAAATTCTTCTCTTTCCGTATATTCATCATGAATTTGTTTATATGCAGGATGTTTAGTTCTTAATTCATCTTGATCTATTATGATAGCTCCATTTTTTAAGTTCTGAACTTCCTTTCCTACAAGCATGCTTTTTCCACACCCAGCTTGTCCTCCAACCATTATGAATTTAGGCTTACACGTAGGTAAATCATTTCCACCAGTTAGAATTAGCTCATTAAATACAGTATTAAAATTAGTTCTAAATTCATAATCAGATAAAGCCCATTTTTTTCTTTCAGCATTTATTTCCTCTTCATTATTAAATGGCATATATTTTTCTCCTTTTTAATAAAATAAATCTAATTAGTTCTATATTAAAGCGGAAGAAATATGGAATACTTCTCCTTTATCCTTAAGCTCTTTTTGGGTTGTTTTTAATATTTTATGTTCATCATCTAAAAGTATAACATAATCATATACATTTAACTTTTCTTTCATTTTCTCTGATTTTATATATTTTCTGTTATCAGAATCATAATCTCCATTTTCTCTAATTGGAATAATATAATTTTCTTCTTTAATAAATGGAATATATTTTTTTAGCCATTTTAATTTTTCTTCTTTAATTATATTGCTTTTAGATAATGATAGTATATATACTTCTAAATTATTTATTTTGTTTAATTCTTCTAATTTATCAATTATTATCTTTACTGGCTCTGCTTCTATAAATAGCTCTTTTGATTCATAAGTAACAAATCCTTCTGGATATACTTTATATTCCACAATTGTTCCATCCATATCTACAAATAACGCTACTTTGTTATATTTATTACATATCTCTTTTATTTTTTCATAAAATTTCATATTTTCTCCTATTTAATTAAATTTTACCTAATATATTTTATTATATCACATTTTATTATATAATACTAGATGTTTACATAAACTATTAAATGTTATCTATTTTCAAGTTATGACCATATCTTTTACAATTTAACTTTTCTTTTAATCTAAAGCATTTCTCTAAATTAATATCATATGTATTTGCAATGATTATTATATAATAAATCTGAAAGTTCTTCTTCTATATAAAATTACGTATATATATTATATTTTATAATTTTAACATGTAATTAAAATTTATATTTTTTAATATTGCAATAAATCTATTATTGATATACTTTTCTACTTAAATCTTATTATTATTACAATCTAATATAAAAAAGAAGTGTACATATTTTTATGTTACACTTCTTTAATTCTTAAACTTTTACTTATTTCTGCCACAACAATTTTTATACTTCTTACCACTTCCACATGGGCAAGGATCATTTCTTCCAACCTTTGGTCCATCATTTACAATAGTTTGTTGTACATGGTTTTTATCAGATTGTGATAATTTTCCATCTACTAAACTAATTGCTGAGTCATCAAATCCTTCATTTGTTACTTTAACATTTGATGTTCTAACTACATTTCCAACTTTTTCAACATGAGAAAGAATTTTAACTACATCTAATTTGATATTTTCATTCATTTCGTCAAACATATCTGTTCCTTCAATTCTATATTGAACAACAGGGTCTTTTTGACCATAAGCACGAAGACCAATACCATTTTTTAATTCTTCCATGTTATCAATATGATCCATCCATTTTTGATCAACAACTTTTAATACAACAACTCTTTCAAGTTCTCTTATTTCGTTTTCTCCGAAGTCTTTTTCTTTAGCTTCATATTTTTCATGGACTTTATTTGCCAATTCTTCAGAAACTTCTACTATGTCTAGAGTTTCTTTATTCATACTATCTAATTCTGTAATACCAAATACATCTATTATATCTTGCATTAAAGCTTCTTTATTAACATTTTCATTCTCTGCTACATTAAAGTGTGTTGATACTACATCATCTACTATAGAATTAAACATTTTCTCGATATTATCTTTTAAATCTTTACCATCAAGAACTTCTCTTCTTTGTTTATATATAAGTTCTCTTTGAGCATTCATAACATCGTCGTATTTTAATACGTTCTTTCTTATACTAAAGTTTCTACCTTCAACTCTCTTTTGAGCATTTTCAACTGCGTTTGTTATTATCTTAGACTCTATAGGTAGATCTTCTGAAGCATTTAATTTATCATATACTTTTGTAATAGCAGCTCCACCGAATATTTTCATTAAATTATCATCTAATCCTATATAGAATCTAGAGCTTCCTGGATCTCCTTGACGACCACTACGTCCACGTAATTGGTTATCAATTCTTCTTGATTCATGTCTTTCTGTACCAATTATTTTTAATCCACCGGCTTCGATAACTTTTTGTTTCTCTTCTTCTATTTCTTTATCATATTTTTTAACTAATTCTCTAAATGTTTTTCTTGCATTAATAATATCTTGATCATCTGTTTCGTTAAATGCTGTAGCTTGCTCTATCATTTCTGGAACATATTTTCTACGTTTCATTTCTTGTTTTGCTAAATATTCACTGTTACCACCAAGCATAATATCTGTACCACGACCAGCCATGTTTGTTGCTATTGTAACAGCACCATATTTACCTGCTTGTGCAATTATTTCAGCTTCTCTTTCATGTGCTTTAGCGTTTAATACTTGATGTTTAATTCCTTCCTTAGTTAATATTTTACTTAACTTTTCAGATTTCTCGATTGAAACAGTACCAATTAATACTGGTTGTCCCTTTTCATAACTTTCTTTTACGTCCTTAACAACAGCTTTAAATTTAGCTTTTTCATTCTTATATATAATATCTGATAAATCTTTTCTTATCATAGGTTTATTTGTTGGTATAGAAACAACATCTAAGTGATAAATTTCTTGGAATTCTGATTCTTCTGTCATTGCTGTACCAGTCATACCAGATAATTTAGCATACATTCTAAAGTAGTTTTGGAATGTAATGGTTGCTAATGTTTTAGATTCATCTGCAATTTTAACATGTTCCTTTGCTTCAATTGCTTGATGTAATCCATTATTGTATCTTCTACCATACATTATACGTCCAGTAAATTCATCAACGATTAAAACTTCTCCATCTTTTACGATATAGTCTATATCTTTTTTCATAACACCATGTGCACGTAATGCTTGGTTAACATTATGAACGATTTCAGAGTTTTCTAAATCGTTAAAATTATCTACTTTGAAATATTCCTCTGCTTTTTTAATACCTTTTTGTGTTAATGATGCAGATTTTGCTTTTAAATCTACTATATAATCATATTTCTCGTTATCTTCTGCTTGGTCATAATCTTTTACATCTTCTTCAACTATAACTTTTGCTTCTAGCGTTCTTACAAAGCTATCTGCTTTTTTGTATAATTCTGATGATTTATTTGCTCTACCAGATATAATAAGAGGTGTACGAGCCTCATCAATTAAGATACTATCTATTTCGTCTACTATTGCATAGTTTAATTCTCTTTGTACAAGTTGTTCTTTATATAGAACCATATTATCTCTTAAGTAGTCAAATCCGAACTCATTATTTGTTCCATATGTTATATCTGCAGCATATGCTTTTCTTCTTTGGTCTGGTTCTAATCCATTAACAACAAGTCCTACTGTTAATCCTAAAAATTTATATAATTTACCCATCCATTCGCTATCTCTTCTAGCTAGGTAATCATTTACTGTAATAACATGAACACCTTTACCTGTTAACGCATTTAGGTATGCAGGAAGTGTTGCAACTAAAGTTTTTCCTTCACCTGTCTTCATTTCTGAAATTCTACCTTGGTGTAGTATAATACCACCAATTAATTGAACATCAAAATGTCTTAATCCTAAAACTCTTCTAGACGCTTCCCTAACAACTGCAAAAGCCTCAGGTAATATATCATCTAATGTCTTTCCCTCTTCTAGTTGCTTTTTAAAGTACTCAGTTTTTCCTGTTAGTTCTTTGTCTGTTAATTTTTCCATCTCTGGTTCTAATTTGTTAATCTGCTCTACTATTGGCATTACTCTCTTTACTTCTTTTTCACTGTATGATTTAAAGATTTTCCTTAATACGCCCATTCGTCTTTTGCCTCCTAAAAATAAATATCATGTGTACTATATCACTAAAATAATTTTTTCGCAATATTTTACCCCAAAAAAACATATATAAGAAACTTTTTTCATAATATTTATAAATGGAGGTGCATTTGCTTTGTTTATATATAATATTAAAGTTAGTGGAAGCATGTTATTTAAGATTTTTTTTGTGATTGTTACAATTATAATTCTTACTGTTTTTTCTATATGCTGTTATAATTTGTTTGTAGATGCTAAGAATAATGTTAATATAGCAGATAATTCATCAGCAGTAATAGAAATAGACCCTAAAAATTATACTAATATATTAAAAGATTCTCATGAACACATAGATAATTATGTTGGTAAATCATATAAGTTTTCTGGATATATTTATAGAGCATATGATTTTACTGATGAACAATTTGTGCTTGCTCGTGATATGGTAATTAGTTCTGACTATCAAACTCTTATTGTTGGATTTCTTTCTGAATATAAGGATATTAAAAACTATGCAGATGATACATGGGTAGAAGTTACAGGAACCATAAAAAAAGTAGATTATCATGGTGACATGCCAGAGCTACAAATTACATCTTTAAAAGAAATAGATAAACCAAATGATGAATATGTATATCCACCAGATGAATCCTATGTTCCAACAGTATAATATTAATCCACCAACGAAATTGTGGTTTTCGACGGTGGATTAATTTTGTTACTTATAACTTTATCTTTCTAATATTGCCTTTACTACTCCTTTATCTATTAATGTGCTAAATATATTTTTTAGAATAATAAGTATTATTGGCCCTAAAACCATTCCCCAAACTCCTATAAATTTAAATCCTGTATACATTGCAATTAGAGTAAATATTGGATGAATTCCTAATTTATTACTTACTAATTTAGGTTCTAAAAACTGTCTTACAACAGACATTATTCCCCATAATACTAAAAGACCTACTGCAAGTTCTATATTTCCATCTGCTGCACTTATTACTGCCCAAGGTAGCATTATCGTTCCAGAGCCTAAAATTGGTAGTGCATCTACAAATGCAATTCCTAAGGCTATTAATAACGGATAACTTATTTTTATTCCTATAATATTTAATACATAAAATCCTATTAAAGAAATAACAAAAGAAACTAATACCAATATAAATTCAGCTTTTAAATAATTTCCAACTGAGCTTATTATTTCATGTATATGGCTACCTAGCTTTTTTACCCATTTGGCTGGTAGGTGATGCTCCATTTCATCTATCATATATACTTTGTCTACACACATAAAATATAACGCCACTAATGTTATAGAGGTATAAATTGCAATTGTTGGAATTTGCATTAAAAAATCTAAAAGTTTTGATAAACTATTTTTTACCCATGTTGTTATATTATTAAAAAAATCGTCGTTTGAAGTCTCTATTACTTTTTCTACCTGTTCTGGCAAATGTAATCTCTTTATATCAAATTGCGAACTAATATTTTCTATTTGAGTATATGCTTTATCAATATAAGTATTTAATCCTTGCATTAAATTAGATGCCTCAGAAACTAATGTTGATATTCCCCAAACAAGTAGACCTGTAATTATCGAAATTGCAATTAAAAATATTATTATACTACTCGTCCTTCTTTTAAAGCCAAATTTCTTCATAAAAAATTTTATTGGATGTTCTAATGTTAATGCTATAATAAATGCTACTAGAAATGGCATGTAAAAAACACTAAGTTTAAACAAAAGTATTAAAACAACAACACTTATAGCAATTATTCCTATTCTTTTTATTACTTTTGTAAAATAACCCAACTCTACAACCATTTCTTCCTCCTATATTTATTATATGTATATTTGTGTTATTTATGACTCGCTTTAATTATTATTTTTAGAAGAGGGATTTTAGGAACGTCCCCCAAATCCCGAAGAACGCCAAAATCCCAAGGAACGTCCCAAAATCCCAGTTATTAAAAAAGAGAATTTCCAATTATGAAAATTCTCTTTTAAATATAGTTAACTTATAAACTTTACCTAATCCAATGCATCAGACATATTTTTGTAAAATTATTCTGCATTTTTATTTTTATTTGTACAACAAATATCTTCTAATGTAGCACATACTCCCTCTGAATTAATTTCTTTATTTTTAGCTAAATCTCCTAATGTAATCATTCCTATAACCTTATTATTATCAACTATAGGAATTCTTCTAATTTTATTCTCTGCCATTTTATTTTCTACATTTTTAATGTCATCATCTAAAGTACAGCTATAAACATTACAAGTCATTATATCGCTAACTTTAGTTGTATTACAATCTTTATTAGATGCTATACATCTTAAAGTTATATCTCTATCTGTTACTAACCCTACTAAATTTTTTCCTTCATCACAAACTGGAATACATCCTACATGTTTTTCATTCATAATTTTAGCGCAATCTGTAACAGTAGAGTTTGGCAAGCAATAGTAAATATTATTACACATACAATCTTTAACTTTCATTTAATATACCTTCCTTGCTCTAAGTTTAAACAAATAAGTTACTGGTATACTATTATGATGTCCTTTTATAAAAAAATAATTCTTACATTTTTAGCCATTTTTAAAAATCAACATATGGACTATATCTTCTCATTCCTCTATTTAAATACATATTTTTATTTTGGATTTCTGATTGTCTTTCTGCTACTTTTTCTTTTATTATTAGAATTTTTAATAAATCAATTATAAGGTTTTTCATGTCTTTTGTATTTTCTTTTATTTTTAGTTCTTTATAAAGATTTTGGACTATTTCATCAAAATTATTTTGACAAGTTTGTATGTCTATTTGTTTTATTTTTTCACTTAAATCTTTATAAATATCAGGGTAATTTTTCTCTAAATCATACGAAAAATTATCGTAATCATAATTACAATATGTATTCTCCTGATTTATATTATATCCCAAAACCGTACTCATATATTCTTCATAATTTTTATCGTACATTTTTATAACCTCCTTATTTTATTTTATAAAAAAAAGACACTTGATGTGCCTCTTTTTCTTATAATTCATTAACTAATTTTTTAAACTGATTTCCTCTATCTGCAAAGTTTTTGAACATATCAAAACTTGCACTAGCAGGTGAAAATAATACAACTTGATTTTCTTTTGCAACTTGTTTTGCTGCTTTTACAGCATCTCCTAATGTTTGACAAAAACAAATTGGAAGTTCTACTCCTTGTTTTTCCAGTTCTTTTGTAGTGGCATCTAGTATTTTCTTAGCTGTATTGCCAATTAAAACTAATGCTTTTACTTTTCTTACAATGTATTTTCCTAAAATATCATAGTCTAAATTTTTATCATATCCACCAGCAATTAAAACTATTTCCTCGTCATATGCATTTAAACCTGCAATTGTACGTGATGGGCTTGAACTTGCAGAATCATTGTACCATTTTACTCCATTAATTTCTCTTACAAATTCTAATCTGTGTTCTACTGCATTAAATTCTTTTATTGCTTCTACAGCTGTTTTTTCATCTACTAATTCTCTTGTTGCTGCAAGTGCCGCACAAATGTTTTCGAAATTATGAGTTCCTCTTAGTTTAATCTCTTTGACATTTAAAATATGCTTTCTTAATTTGTTTTCACATTCTTTTATGATATTTCCATCAACTATATATCCATCATTTAATTTTTCTTTACTACTAAAATATATTACCTTAGAATCTGCTTCTGGCTTACATTTTCTTGTAATTTCATTATCATAGTTTAGTATTAGTGTATCATCTTGTGTTTGATATTTAAATATTGTTTTCTTAGCCTCTATATATTCTTCATATGAACTATGTATGTTCAAATGATTTGGTGTTATATTTGTAATTACAGAAATATTTGGGCTTACTTCCATTTCCATTAATTGAAAACTACTTAATTCTAAAACAACTATATCATCTGGTAAGATTTCTGAAAGCTTTGTAAATAAAGGTGTACCAATATTTCCACCAAGATAAGTATTATATCCTGCATGTTCTAATATCGCATATATTAAACTTGTAGTAGTTGTTTTACCTTCACTTCCAGTAACACCAATTATTTTACAAGGACACATCTTCATAAGCATTTCTATCTCTGTAGTAACTATTGCACCTTTTTCTTCTTCAGCTCTTAATTCTGGTCTTGTAGGTAAACAACTTGGTGATCTAAATATTAAATTAAATCCATTTAAATTTTTTAAATTGTCTTTTCCTAAAAAATATGGAATAGCATGTGATGTTAATTTATTTACTATTTCTCCAGGAAGTTCATCAATTGTTCTATCGTCAAAAACTGTTACATTAGCTTTTTTGTCATATAAATAATCTAATAAAGGAATATTGCTTACTCCTAACCCAATAATTGCTACTTTTTTATGATATATATAATTTTCAAATTCTTGTAATTTTTCGTTTATGTAATCCAATATAATACACCTCTCCACAGGGATTTAGGGACGTTCCTTTTTTCCCTATTAATTTTTTATTATTATTTTTTTATATATTCCATTATTTTATTTGCTTCATCTTCTATTGTTTTACATTCTGTTACATCTAAAACTTTTGTAATTGGATGAATTTTATAATAACCTGATTGTTTTTGAAGTTCATCTCTTTTTTGTATATGTTCTTTTAATTCATCAACTGTTATTTTCCCTTCGTATTGGTTCATTTTTCTTCTAACTCTTTCATCTATATCTGCAATAAGAAGAAAATGATAATCAATTTTTGGATACATATTTACTATGTCTCTTGAAGATAATATAACATTATATTTTTGTTTTAAATTTTCTACTATATTTCTTCCGAAGTCATATAATTTATCATTATTTGCATAACTACTAATCTTAGAAGTAGCTATAGAAGTTTCTAATGATTGTAAATCTTTTTCGTTAATTTTTTTGTCGTGAATATATACAACACTTTCTCTATCTTCTATCTCTATTCTTAACTTAAGTTTATCCATTATGTTTTTTATGTTTAAACCACTTAATTTATTATTGTCCTCTTTAACATTTATTAATCCTGTTTTTAATATACCATATGTAATTGCCCTGTATATGTTTCCACCATGCAACAAAACAGAATTTGGTATCTCATCTAATAATTTTTTACAAACAGAAGTCTTTCCTGTTCCTACATAACCTTCAATTCCAACAACTATATTTTCCATAATATTCCTCCTATATTTAGCTTTCGTAATTATATAACAATATGTTTATTTTTTCAAATAATTTAAATTTTCATTAAAAGAAGTGTATTTTGCGTATACATTGCATAATATTATATACTTAATTTATGTATATTTTTATTTTTTATGTAGAAACTAAGTATATATTTATTGGTAATACCAATAATAACTGTGGCACTAAATTAATGACCACAATCTATTATGGAGGTGCTTAAATAATGGCTAAAAATAAAGAAAAGAAAAATAAGAAACAAGGAAATAATGCTGAAAAGCATAAACCTGTTAATAACGAAACTTTAAACGAACAAAAATAAGTGATTATAGGGATTTAGGGACGTTTCTTAAATCCCTATTTTATTGGCTTAGCCAATATAAATATGACAAAAGAGAGGTACTTGTCTAATACAAGTCCTCTCTTTCACTGTAATGTTAGCCTCTACAAAATTCGTTATTTTTACAGAAAGATATACTTTGTATGCTTCTGCAAATATATGTACACTATTTTAACTTAGTCTTCCAAATATTTCTTCAAAAATTTACCAGTATAAGATCTATCATTTTTGCAAATTTGTTCCGGTGTTCCAACAGCGACTATTTCTCCACCGCCATCTCCACCTTCTGGTCCTAAATCTATTATATGGTCACAAGTTTTTATTAAATCCAAATTATGTTCGATTACTATTATAGTATTTCCAGTATCTACAAGTCTTTGCAATATATCAACTAATCTATGAACATCTGCTATATGAAGACCTGTTGTTGGTTCGTCTAAAATGTATAATGTTTTACCTGTTGCTCTTTTAGATAATTCAGTAGCTAGTTTAACTCTTTGTGCTTCTCCTCCTGATAAAGTTGTAGATGGTTGTCCTAGTTTTATATAACCAAGGCCTACATCATATAATGTTTGAATTTTTTGTTTTATTTTTGGAATATTGCTAAAGAAATCCAAAGCTTCTTCTACAGTCATGTCTAACACATCTGCAATAGTTTTACCTTTATATTTTACCTCTAATGTTTCATGATTATATCTTTTACCTTTACATACTTCACATGGTACATAAATATCTGGTAGGAAATGCATTTCGATTTTTATTAAGCCATCACCATTACAAGCTTCACACCTACCTCCTTGCACATTAAAGCTAAATCTACCTTTTTGATAGCCACGCAATTTTGCCTCATTAGTATTGGCAAAAATCTCTCTTATTGTATCAAACACGCCTGTATATGTCGCTGGATTCGACCTTGGTGTTCTACCGATTGGTGATTGATCTATATTTATTATTTTATCTATTTTATCAATTCCAACTACTTCTTTACATTTACCTGGTTTTTCATTAGAGCCATTTAATTGTTTTGTAATTGTTTTATATAGTATTTCATTTACTAATGTACTCTTTCCAGAACCAGAAACACCTGTTACACAGTTAAATACTCCTAGTGGAAATTTAACACTTATATTTTTTAAGTTATGTTCTGTTGCGCCCTTAACTTCTATTGCTTTTCCTTTTACTGTTTTTCTTCTCTTTTTTGGTACAGGAATATTTTTTCTTCCACTTAAATATTGGCCAGTTATAGAATTTTCTACTTTTTTAATTTCTTCTGCTGTTCCCTGTGCCATTACATTACCACCATGTACACCAGCACCTGGACCTATATCGATTATTTGATCTGCTGCATACATAGTATCTTCATCATGTTCTACAACAAGAAGTGTATTTCCTAAATCCCTTAATTTTTTTAGAGTCGCTAATAATTTATCATTATCCCTTTGATGTAAACCAATACTAGGCTCATCTAAAATATAAAGTACACCTGTTAAACCTGAACCTATCTGAGTAGCTAAACGTATACGTTGTGATTCTCCTCCTGATAGAGAACCCGCTGATCTTGATAATGTTAAATATTCCAACCCAACATCTATTAGGAAATTTAATCTCTTATCAATTTCCTTAAAAATCTGTTCCCCTATTAATTTTTCTTGGTTAGTTAATTCTAGACTTTTTAAATAATCCCTAATTTTATTTATAGGCATATCTGTTAATTCATTAATATTTTTATCTCCAACTTTTATAGAAAGAATTTCTTTTCTTAATCTTGCACCATGGCAAGCATGACAAGGACTTTCACTCATATACATTTCATAAAATTCTCTCATGCCTTGTGATTTTGTTTCATTATGTCTTCTTTCTAATGTCGGGATAACACCTTCAAATGGTGCACTAAATTTTCTTATTCCAAAAGGAGATTCATGTTCAAAATCAATGCATTCATCTCCAGTTCCATATAATATCTTATCCAAGAAATCTCTTGGTAATTTTTTTATTGGAACTTTTATATCTACACCATAATGTTTACCAATGGTTTCAAAATACATTTTAGCCATTGTTTCTCCTTTTTTCATTGTACTAGATCCAAATGCTTTAACACCATCATATAAAGTCTTATTTTTATCTGGTATAATTAAATCTTCATCCATTTTCAATAAATAACCAATGCCTGTACATTCTGGGCAAGCTCCTTGTGGATTATTAAATGAAAACATTCTAGGTGTTAATTCTGGGAAGCTAAAACCACAATCTGGACAAGCATAATTTTGACTATATAAAGTTTCTCCATTGCCAGGAACATCTATTGTAACTATATTATCTGCGTGTTTTAAAGCAATCTCTACAGATTCTGTTAATCTACTTCTTATGTCTGGTTTAATTACAAGTCTATCAACAATTAAATCTATATTATGTTTTTTCTTTCTATCTATTTTAATATCATCTGATAGCTCTATATTTTCACCATCTATTCTTGCTCTTATAAACCCTTCTTTTAATAAGTCTTGAATTAATTTTGTATACTCACCTTTTCTTCCACGAATTATTGGAGCTATAACTTGAATTTTAGTTCCTTCTTCTAATTTCATTATATTATCTATAATTTGGTCTATTGTTTGCTTTTCGATTTTCTTGCCACAAATTGGACAATATGGCACACCAATTCTTGCATATAATAAACGAATATAATCGTAAATTTCTGTTACAGTTCCAACTGTTGACCTAGGATTCTTTGATGTTGTTTTTTGATCTATAGATATTGCAGGTGACAAACCTTCTATTGATTCTACATCTGGCTTTTCCATTAAGCCTAAAAATTGCCTTGCATATGAAGAAAGGCTCTCTACATACCTTCTTTGTCCTTCTGCATATAATGTATCAAAAGCCAATGATGACTTTCCTGAACCGGAAAGACCTGTTACAACTACTAATTTATCTCTTGGTATTTCCAAATTTATATTTTTTAAATTATGTTCTTTTGCTCCTTTTATAATTATTTTATCATTCATAAAATGCCCCCAATAAGTTTAGTTTGCATACTTAATCGGGAAAAAAGGAACGTCCCCCTACTCCCGATTGCTTACTCATTATATTATATTTAATTTATAAAAACAATAGTTTGGTAATAATTTCAAAACAAAAGTGCTATTTTAGAATATCTTCTAAAATAGCACACTAATAATTATCTTTCTTCGTTATCATCAAAAGTTACAAAACTATTTTTACCTTGCGTATTATATAATTCCATATTTAATGAATTTAAATAATTTCTCGAACTCTCGCTTCCATATAATATTCTATAGCCTTCTGTTGTCTTCTTTAGATATCCAATATGTCTATTTCCTAATTCACCATTTCCTACATATTGATCAACATTTGCTTCTGAAAATAATGTCCTGAAAGCAAAATTTAAACTGTCATTTTTATTTGTAAGAAGATTACTCATTTCATCTTCTGATAGTTCAAATGCTATATTATTGTTATGTGCTAAATTTTCTACATCATCAAATCTTCTTTTAGCAGTATATTTTGCTACATATAAATTAGACATTTGCCCATCTCTATGAACAACTTCATTCACTTTAAGAATTCTATCTAAAAGTATAATTTTACCATTATCGGGATCTGTGAACCACATTGTATTGGTACCTGGTGCAATGCGAATATTATTATCATTTATTCTATTTTCTTTTTCTTGTCTTTCTCTATTTTTAAAATTTTCTTCGTCAATAAATGCTTGATCATATATATCGTTAGCCATTTTTTTATCAGCTTGTTTTCGTAATTTTTCCTGCTCTTTCTTTTCTTTTTTCATTTGTGCTAACCATTCTGGAGTAAGCACTTTTTCTTCATATTTTAATGCATCTATAGAGTTATCTAATATTGTTACAGTAGTCTGCATATCATTTCCCGATTTCATTTCAGCTCTCCCTATTGGGTTTATTTTATAATAGTTTAATTGTTCTAAATTAAGTCTTCCACTTTGTACTAATTGATATAAACCATCATTGTATAAAAATTCCTCCAACGAATAATAAGCCGGTATCTCAAAACACACTTTTCTTAAATTTTGAGGTTCTAATCCTTCTGTTTGGTAATTTTGATTTAAATCTGCAACAATTAATTTTGTTGATTCCCCTTTTTGATGATGCAATAATCCTAATTCTTTTATTTTTTGAAAGCTATATATATCTAACCCATTCATACTTACAGTTCCATAAAACACTTCTTCTCCCGAATTATCTATAGAATTAGTTACATATGAATGTCTTGAATAAAAAGCCTGATTAGAATAATAGTCTTCTACCTTCTCTTCTTTATTCCCAGTAAAAAATGAAGCAATTTTAGAAAATATGCTTTTTTTCCTAGGAACTAACGCTAGTGTTTCTTCTTTTTTTCTTTTGAATCCAAACATTAAATTATCTCCTTTTATTCGACAAATATTCTTACAATATTATTTTATATTTATTAAAATTAATTGTCAATCATTATACTAAATCTTGCAATTCCTTAATTTTATCTCTTAATTCTGCAGCCTTTTCAAATTCCATTTTAGAAGCACATTTAAGCATTTCATCTGTTAATTTAGTAATTATTTCTTCTATATTTTGTTCTTCTTTTATGTCATATTCAGTAGAAACATCTTCTAGTACAGTAGCTTTTATCGTATCTCTTACAGATTTATTTATAGTTTGTGGCGTAATTCCATGTTCTTTATTATATTTCATTTGAATTTCACGTCTTCTATTAGTTTCGCTTATAGCTTTTTCCATAGAATCGGTTAATTCATCGGCATACATTATTACCTTTCCATTTGTGTTTCTTGCTGCACGTCCTATTGTTTGAATTAATGAACGTTCTGAACGTAAAAATCCTTCTTTATCTGCATCTAAAATTGCAACTAAAGAAACTTCTGGAATATCCAAACCTTCTCTTAATAAATTTATTCCTACTAAAACATCAAATTCTCCTAAACGAAGATTTCTTATAATTTCCATTCTTTCTAATGCTTTAATATCTGAATGCATATAGTTTACTTTTATATCTACATTCTTTAAATAATCAGTTAAATCTTCTGCCATTTTCTTTGTCAAAGTTGTAACCAAGACTCTTTCATTTCTCTCTGTTCTTTCTCTTATCTGCTCTATTAAATCATCAATTTGGTTTTCAATTGGTTTTACCTCTATTTTTGGATCAAGTAAACCTGTTGGTCTTATAATTTGTTCTACAACATTGTCTTTACTATGTTCTTTTTCGTAGTCTGCAGGCGTTGCACTTACAAATACCACCTGATTTATTCTTTCTTCAAATTCTTTAAAAGTTAATGGTCTATTATCATAAGCAGAAGGTAATCTGAATCCATAATTTACTAAAGAGTCTTTCCTTGCTTTATCTCCATTATACATCGCTCTTACTTGTGGTATAGTGGCATGTGATTCATCTATTAGTAATAAAAAGTCTTTAGGGAAATAATCAAATAATGTAAATGGTGGACTCCCTGTTTTCCTTCCACTAATATGTCTTGAATAATTTTCTATTCCTTGGCAAAATCCCGTTTCTTTCATCATTTCTATATCAAAATTTGTTCTTTCTTCTATTCTTTGTGCTTCTATTAATTTGCCTTGATCTTTAAAAAATTTAATTCGTTCCTCTAGTTCTTCTTCTATTGTTCCAATTGCTCTATCCATTTTTTCTTTTGTTGTAACATAATGTGAATTTGGGAAAATCATTACATGATTTCTTGTTCCAATTGCTTTTCCTGTTAATGGATTTATCTCTGAAATTTTTTCTATCTCATCACCCCAAAATTCCACTCTAATTGCACTTTCGCTTTGGTCTGAAGGATAAATTTCTACAATATCACCTTTTGCTCTAAAAGTTCCTCTTTTAAAATCTATTTCATTTCTTGTATATTGCATTTTTATTAATTTCTTAAGCACTTCATCTCTTGATTTTTGCATTCCTGGTCTTAATGATATAATCATATTCTCGTAATCTATTGGATCTCCTAAGCCATATATACATGACACAGATGAAACTATTATTACATCTTTACTTTCAAATAAACTAGCTGTTGCAGAATGGCGCAATTTATCTATTTCGTCATTTATAGAAGCATCTTTTTCTATATAAGTATCAGAGCTTGGAATATAACTTTCTGGTTGATAATAATCATAATACGAAACAAAATATTCAACATGATTTTCCGGGAAAAATTCTTTAAATTCTGAATATAATTGTCCTGCAAGTGTTTTATTATGTGCTAAAACCAATGTTGGTTTTTGTACACTTTGAATTATATTGGCCATTGTAAATGTTTTTCCTGAACCAGTAACTCCAAGTAAAGTTTGAAATTTCTTTCCTTGTTTTATTCCATTACTTAAATATTCAATTGCCTGTGGTTGGTCTCCTGTTGGCTTATACTCTGAATGTAATTTGAACATATTTGCCTCCTATTTTTTTATTTATAATTAATATCATCCTTTATTTTCCCAGTTTTCCCTAAAAATTATAGCATATGCAATATAAAAAGACAAGATAAGTGCAAATCTCTCCAAAACTATCTACTATCATTTTTATCTTTGTATTATATTATATATTATTTATACTTATTATAATTTTAGTTCTTCCTCAAAAAAAATTTTTAGTAGCTGTCAGCTTTCGACAGCTTTTGCATTTTTATTAATATATACTTTTTTAAAATTATTTAATCTAATTTACTACATAAGATAATTTTAAAATTAAGGAGGTTTTTCCCATGTATAACAAACATTTATATTGCTTTGTAATGAGTTCAAAAACACAAATGGCCGATATTAGGCTTGATAGTGATGAAATTTCTTTTCTTAAAAAAAATGAAATTGAATATCAAAAGAAACCTGATAATATTGGTAATCTGTTTTCTGTAGATTGCTCACAACTTAAAGAAAAATTTTGTAACTGTTAATTAACAATATTTATGTAGTAAATGAATAATTTTTTACAATGTAATAATTAAAACACTATCAAAATTTTTTTGTTTAGTGACAAGTAATTGGCTAAAACCAATTAAGAACTGCATTTAGTCAAACTATATGCAGTTCTTTTCTTACTTTAATTATTCTTTTTCTCTTTATTTCTCTTGTCTTGTATTTGGTCCATTTCTTTTTCTGTAATTAGACTCACATTATTTTCTTTTGCCCATGCTACACATCCTTTAAGAACGGTATTTAAAAATACCCTTGGAACTTTTACAAGTTTTTGGCATGCTTCATCTGTAAATTTAACATCTGGATCTAGTCTTGAAGCAGCATATTTTACTGTATCTAGACTAATACCTTTACTTGATGGTATCGGTTCAGAAATTGGTCTTTTAAATCTTGTATACCAAAAGTTCTTATTGTCTCTATACCCATAGTCAACTGGAACTGATGGAAAGCTTCTATTATCTACTCCATTTATAATAGCATCATAATATTTTGGTTTCATTAAGATATTATTAATTTTTAAAATAAAATGAGCTCCAAATTCACTAGTTATTCCGTTAAAATCATGATATGGTGGTTTATATTCTTCTTGCACAGTATCATTTTGAGCATTATCTAATTCCTTTACCCATGTACATTCAAAAACTTGAAAAGCTTCCTGTATTATTTTTGGAAATTGTTCATCTGGATTTTCTCTTGCTCTTTTTCCATCAACTAATGTAAATATAGTATCTTTCATTTTTTCTTCTGTAGTTTCACCTGGATATCCGAGTCTTACAGCTTCTTTAAAATACTTTCTTTTATCTGTTATAAAATTTATAGAGCATTTTCCAGTTCTTAAAATATTTTTACATGTATTAGAACTGTTTCGACAGCATAGTACCATTGCATAATAATCTTTTCCAGCAATATAGTAAGGAAAGCATAGTGAATATGAGCCTAAATTAGTTTGGCCACTTTCGCTTAATGTTCCTATTTCTGTTGTTGGCATAGGAAAAAAAGCAGATGTTTGATAAAAATTATCTACTATTCTTAAATCTTTAAATCCATTTAAGTCTTCTATTTTCTTTTGTTTTTCTTCCATAATATTTTCCCCCTTATTATAACTAATATCTTAATAATTCATTATCCCTGTTCAACCAATTATCTATTGCTACAATAGTATCATGATCGCTCTTACTTTTTTGTTTTGAATTATTAATTTGTCTAGCTAGCTTCGCTTCTTGGTCTAAAGAAATTCCTATTGCTTGATGATTTCTTATTAATATATTCTCGGTAATTTTTTGCGCATCAGTCTTAGTTATTTTTAATCTGGTAGCTGTTTTATTTACACCATCCATTCCATTTTTAGCATATGAAGCAATAAATTGTTCATCCAAACTCATTTTCATTCCTATTATTTCATTAACTTGTTCTAATATCGATATCTTATCACCATTTTCTTGTAGTTCTACATCTAAATTTGTAATATTTGCTCCTGGTATTGTTCCCTCTAGGCCTATTCCATATATAGCTTTTCCGTACATCGATTCTCTCATTACTTTTCTTTTAAGTAATGGTGGCAGATTTCTCCATTGATTTCCATTATCGTGTGCTACTATGTAAATTTTTTCATCAGCTCTTGTCAATTTATTTATAATTGCCTTATTTTCTATTCCATAATCAGAACAAAACCATAATCTATCTTTATCCTTTGTGACCATAACTACCTCCGTCTATCTTTTATTTTTCTCTTCTAGTAATTTTACTTTTTTATTTTTTAAAAATAATATTCTTACAAACTTAGGAATTTTATTTAACATTTCTTTTAATGAATTACATTCTTCTTCTAGTTTTTTTATTTTTTCATCTTTATTTGAAATTACCTCTTGATATCCAAAAATTAATTCTTTTGCTTTAGGTAATTTTAGATTTTCTTTTTGTAGCTTTAAGCAGTCTTTACTTAAATTAATATTATCTATTCTTGCTTTAAAGCCATCATTTTGTTCGTTTATAATATTAATATATTCATCAACATCTTTTTTATATTCTTCATAAAATTCCCTATCACTAACATCATCTGCAATTTTCTGTAAAAGCTGCCATGTTTGTGGGTCTATATCTTGTTCTTCTAGTGAAATATCTGGATTAATTACTATATTAGAATCAACTTGCATATTATCTTCTATATATTTTAGAGTTTCTTTTGGGATTGACTCATAATCTTCTTTTGGGAAACAATCAATTATTAATTTAGTTTGATATAAATATTGTGGTTTTGATAGCATAACTTTCTCCTTTTCAGCTTTTGTAAATTTATCTCATTATTTTGATACTACTATAATTAATAGCACAACAAATTATTTTATTCAATAAATTTTTTATAAAAAACTGTTATTCTATAAATACTTTTTTATGTAAAAAACCACAAGGAATAAAATGTTATTTTCCTTGTGGTTTTCTAATGAATTAATTAAGATATGTATGAACTTATTATAAGCATTTTACGATTTTTTAATCATTTTCATCCTTGTAAATTCTTCTCTATCTCTTTCATCCAATGTTTCTTGTATTCTTTTTTCTTGTTTCTCATAATTTGGTATAACAATATCCTTTAAAGAATTAGAACGCTTTTGTACTTTTACTATTGAATCATTCAATCTTTTAACAGTAACTTCTATTTCTGCCAAATCTATTAAAATTTTTTTCAATTTTTGGAATTCAATAATTGCCTCATCTAAATTTATTGTTGTTCCTAACAAACCAAACGTTAATTCTGGCTTTTCTCTCTGTTTATAATCTACTATTGGTATTTCAACACCCATTACTGTTTTGTATTTTATATCTAATGTCTCATCAACACCTATTTTATGTGCAATACTACTTACTTTATTAATTCCAATATCAACATTTGCATTTTGCAACATATAAAAAGCTTTTTCGTATTGTTCTTTAAACTCATCTTCTATTTGTACTCTTTTTGAAATATACTTTTCTACTTCTTTCATCAAAATATACTTCTTTTTTTCCAATAATTCTTGCCCCTGCTTAGCTAATATAATTGTCTTTTTTAACTTTATTAAATTACTTTTAGTTGGAAGAATATCACTCATTTTAACCTCCATTATAATTTATTTAACTCTTCTTTTGGCAAAATATTTAATATTTCTAACGCTAAGTCTAAAGTTTGATTTATATTTCTTCTTTCGTCTGCTTCTTGTTTTAAAAAACTTTCTTCAAATTTTTCTGCAAATTTCAAATATTTTCTATCTAGTTCACCTAAATCACTTTCACCTAAAACTTTTGCCAAAGCTCTTACGTCCTGTGCCTTAGAATATGATGCAAATATTTGATCAGATATTTTACTATGATCTTTTCGTGTATATTTTTCTCCTATTCCATCTTTCATTAATCTCGATAATGAATTTAATATATCAACTGGAGGTGTTATTCCTTTTTGATATAAATCTCTAGATAAAACAATTTGTCCTTCTGTAATATAACCTGTTAAATCTGGAATTGGATGTGATATATCATCATTTGGCATTGTTAATATTGGAATCTCTGTTATAGAACCTTCTTTTCCTCGTATCATTCCAGCTCTTTCATAAATAGCTGCTAAATCGCTATACAAGTAGCCTGGATATCCTTTTCTACTTGGTATTTCACCTTTTAGTGTAGAAACCTCTCTTAAACTCTCTGCATATGCAGTCATATCAGTTAAGATTACTAAAACATGATATCCTAAGTCAAATGCTAAATATTCAGCACAAGTTAGTGTGACTTTTGGAGTTAGCAATCTTTCTATACTTGGATCATTAGAAAGATTTTGGAACATTACTACTTTCTGCAATGTACCATTTTCCTTTAAACTGTTTTTAAAATATTCCGCTGTCTCAAATTCAGCACCCATTAAACCAAAGCAGATAGCAAATTTTTCTTCATTACCTATATTAGAATCTTTGATAATTTTATTTGCAAGTTCATTATGATTAATTCCACTTCCAGAAAATATTGGTAATTTTTGTCCCCTAATTAAAGTCATTAGACCGTCTATACTAGATATACCTGTTTCTATATAATTACGTGGATATTCTCTAGAAACCGGATTAATGCTGCTTCCATTTATATCCCTTTCTATAACTGATTCTATATTTCCTAGTCCATCTATTGGTCTACCTGTTCCATCAAATACTCTACCTAGCATATCTACAGAAAGTTTTATGCTTAAAGGCTTTCCTTTTAAAATTGTTTTAGTATCAGTTAAATTTATTCCATTTGTACCTTCATATACTTGTATAGCTGTAATATTTTCATCCATAGAGATAACATTTCCTATTCTTGTTTCTCCATTTTTTAATATTAATTGTACTTGCTCGTCAAATGAAATATTCTTTGGCGTTTTTATATAGGCAATTGGACCATTAATTGATTCTAATCCAATATATTGTATATTCATTAGTTTCACAACCCTTTCTTAAAGAAGTGTTTATATTCTTCTTCTATTTTGTTCAATTCATTTATATATTTTTCTTCTAACTCATCTATTTTTGCCATTTCTATATTTGAGACTTCACTTTTTATTTTTGAATACTCACTAAAAAAGCTTATTTGCTTTATTTTAGACATTGGTGTTCCATTTTCTATTAATTCATTCGCTAGCTCATAAATATCTATTATTACTTTCATCATTTTATATTGTTTTAATAAGGGCACATATGTGTCTATTTCTGAATTTGCATTTTGTTGCAAAAATCCTTCTCTAATACATTTACTAATTTCCAATACTAATTTTTTTGAATCTGACAATACATCTTGTCCTACAACTTTTGCAATTTCTTGTAGCTCGTTTTCTTCATTTAAAAGCTTAATTATTTTGTTTCTATATTCTAGGAAATCCTCTTCTGTATTTTTTTCATACCATTCTTCTAAATTTGTCATATATTCGCTATAACTTATCATCCAATTTATAGCTGGATAATGTCTAGAATAAGCCAAGTCCCTATCTAATCCCCAAAACACATGTACAAATCTTCTTGTGTTTTGGGTAACAGGCTCCGAGAAATCCGAACCCTGTGGTGAAACCGCTCCTATAATTGTTACAGACCCTTCTGTTTCGTTATTATTTAACGTTCTTCCTGCTCTACCATAAAATTCAGAAAGTCTTGATGGCAAATAAGAAGGATATCCTTCTTCTGCTGGCATTTCCTCTAATCTTCCTGATATTTCTCTTAGTGCCTCTGCCCATCTAGATGTTGAATCAGCCATTATGGCAACTTGATATCCCATGTCTCTATAATACTCAGCAATTGTTATACCTGTATAAATTGAGGTTTCTCTAGCTGCAACCGGCATATTAGACGTATTTGCAATTAATATAGTTCTTTCCATTAAAGGTCTACCTGTTCTTGGATCTGTAAGTTTTGGAAAATCTTCTAGTACCTCTGTCATTTCATTTCCTCTTTCTCCACATCCAATATATACAATTATGTCTGCATCACACCATTTTGCTAATTGATGTTGTAACATCGTTTTTCCCGTTCCAAAACCTCCTGGAATTGTTGCTGTGCCGCCTTTACTAATTGGAAAAATTGAGTCTATAACTCTTTGACCTGTAATAAGTGGAATATTTGCTTGTAATCTTTTCTTGTATGGTCTTTGCTTTCTTACCGCCCATCTTTGTACCATTGTAAGTTCTCGAACTTTTCCATCAGCGGTTTGAACTTTTGCAATAATATCTTTTATAGAATATTCTCCTTCTTGTACAATTTCTAATATTTTTCCTTCTTCAATAACTGAATACATTATCTTATGTGTAATACTTTCTGTTTCCATAACATTACCTAATATAGAATTATATATAACAGTATCTCCTATGTTTACCTTTGGAATAAAATGCCATTTTTTATTTTCATCCAAACTGCTTACTTGTATTCCTTTTGTTATAAAAGGACCTGAGTTTTGTTCTATTACTTTTAAAGGACGCTGAATTCCATCAAATACACTACCAATTAATCCTGGTCCTAAACTTAAAGTTAATGGACCACATGTACTTGTTACTTCTTCTCCTATATTCATACCCGCTGTATCTTCATAAACTTGGATTGTTGCAGCTTTTCCATCTAACTTTATAACTTCGCCCATTAGTTTATCTTTACCTATGTAGACCATATCATGCATTGCAAAATCTGCTTCGCCTGTTGCAACTATTACAGGTCCATTTATTTTAGTTACTCTCTTCTGTTCCATATATTTTCTCCTTTAAATTAGTCAAAATTGTATTGTCAACTAACATATTTTTATTTTGTAGTTTAACACCACCTATATAACTTGCATCTAAAAATTTTATTTCTCCATAAGATGAAAAGTCAAACTTGTCTTTATCTTGTTCTAATACATATATAGTTATATCGTCTTTTTCATCTAATAGTTCCCTAGCTTTAAAAAACATATTAGAAAGAGATTTATTGTATTCTGATGTATTTGTAAATTCTTGTAATGTTTGTTTGCAACTTTCAAATAGCTCATTTTTTTCACTATTATATTCTGCTAAGGCTTTCCTTTTGTATACAATATCTATGTCCATATTTTTTTTATTATATTCTTTTTCTAACCTTATTTTTTCTCTCTTTAATTTATTCTCTAATTTTTGTTTAAAGTTATCTACACTTTTTTCTATTTTGTTTCTTGCTTTTTCATCTAATTCTTTGGTTAAAATTTGCTTGTCTACGTCTGACATCTCTAAACAAATTCTTTCGAACTTTTTTAATTTTTCTTCTATGTCCAAGTTTCTACTCTCCTTAATCTATTCTTAGTAATAAAGGGAATTGTCCTTTTTGAATCTTTTCAAATCTTTGTGGTAATAAGTCAAATATTTCTTTACTTATTACTAAAATACCTACATCTGTGCTTTGCATTATATCTGCTAATTTTTCTTCCAGTTCATTTTTATTCTGTATTAAGTTTGTTTCCATTCCGCCTAATCTAAAACCTATTTGTTCTTCTCTCTTATTAAAAATTCCTATAATTTTCAATTAAACTCTTCCTTTATATTTTATTTAATATCATTATTGATATTATTAATCCATATATAGCTATACCTTCAGCCAATCCTGCAAATATTATAGTTTTTCCAAGTAGTGATGGATTTTCACTAATTGCACCAATAGCACTAGATGCAACCATAGCAACTGCTATACCAGCACCTATACAACCTAATCCTGTAGCTAAAGCTGCAGCAAGTAATCCAACATCATGATTTGACAAACCACTTTTTGAAGTTTCTTCTGTAGTTTCAGAAGTTGTTGTATTTATTGTTTCTTCTGCATTTGTAGTAGTAGCAGGTTCTGCTGTAGTGACTTCATTTACTTGATTTATAACTGTATTATTAGAAGCTGTACTTTTAGTTTCTTTACTTGCTACTGCATAAACAGAGGTAGCACTACAAGCTCCTATTATTACTGCTAAAACTATTATTATATTAAAAATCTTTTTTTTCATATCAAACTTTCCTTTCGTATTTTATTTTTGTTCTTCTATTGGAATATATTCTTTTCCATCACCTGTATAAAATCTGCTAAATAATTCATAATACTCTAATCTTAAAACTTGTATTGCAACAATTAAACCTTCTAATGCTATTACAATAATATTTCCTATTATAGCAACAATTAAGCTTCCAGTTGTGCCAAACATATTTGCCAAAATATATACTGCCATACATAGTCCAACATGGTTTATTGCGAATGCTGCAAGTCTTACAAATGAAATTGTATTACTTGCCATGCTTATTAACATTTCTATAATTTCAAATATCTTTTCTATTATAGAAACTTTTTGTCTAGCTTTGTTTTTATTTATTAGATTTTCAATATTATCCTTAAATAAAATTAATAGTAAAGTAACAACTATCAATGTTACACTAATTGATAAACTAATAAACATCTGTCCATTTACTAAAAATCCAACTATTAATGCCAAAATAACTATATAGAAAACTAAGCCTGCTATTCCATTTTTATCAAATAATACTTTTCCAACATCTTTATTTTTTATTCCATTTTTTATATTAAATATCATCGCTAGTATTATTAATATGGCACCACTTGCAATTCCAACAACTAACATACTTGTTATATTATCCATAGGACTTGGCACTAAGCCTTTTATTATATCCTCATTTCCAAATACACTACCATATAAGAATCCAAATATTATTGCAGATATTCCTCCTGCAATTAGTACTGGTCCTAAATTGCTTTTCCTTATTGTCAAAATTGCTCCAATAATGCCAATCACTAGACCTTGTCCTACATCTCCAAACATAAAACCGAACATTAAAAACGCTGTAATTGCTACAAAGAATGTTGGGTCCATTTCCGTATAGTTAGGCGTTCCATACATTTTTACTATCGATTCGAATGGTTTTATTAGTCTATTATTTCTTAGTTTAGTTGGTGGAGTACTAATTACTTCATCATGATTTTTTATTACATATTCTACATTATCTTTATTTAACTTTGGAAGTAATTCTTGTAAATTATCTTTTGGTATCCAACCAACAATATAAAACGAACCTTTATTATCATGTGCCATATATTTCTTTACTTTATTTATTTTTTCTAACAATTCTAGTTGTAATAAATCATTTAATATTTCTCGTCCATTTTGTTCTCGAATATCTATAAGTTTTGCTTTTAAATCCTCTGTGTTATTTTTGGTCTTAGTTATTTGCTCTTTGGCTTTTGTTAAGATATCTACTGGTCTTCCAATTATTTCTTGTTGAAGCCAAACTCTTTCAAACTTCATAACTTTAAAATAGCTATCAACTTTTTCAGCTAACTTATCAGGTGTAAAATATAATATCCAAGCCTCTTTATCTGTTTTTTCTAGTTCTAATATTAGTACATCTAAATTAGTAAGTTCGTTATTCAATTGTTCATAATTTTCTAGTGATATTTTTCCAAACCTAAATTTCATATATTTTAAATTATATAATTGCTCTAAAGCTACTGGAAGGTTTTTTAGATGTTCTATTGGCATTATGCTTTCTTCTATTTTCGCCAGTTGATCTTCATTTTCTTCTATTTTGGTATATATTGAGCTAATTTCCTGTGATTTACTGTCTATATCTTCTTTAATTTCTTCTAACTTTTTCTTTAATTCTACTTGTTTTTTTACATATGGAACGTCCATTTCGTTTAATAATTCTTTAGCTTTTTTTATATATTCCTTAATTGTAGAATCATAAGAAAAATATGTTACTTTCCATCCCTTTTCTAAAACTTTTAAGGTATTTTCTGGTTGAAACCCACTTCCTATTAAATCATTAGCAATGATAAAATCTAATTCACTTTCATTTCCAGTCATACTTAAAAATTTCATTCTTTCAATTGCCAAAATCTTCACCTCTTTTGTTTATTAAATTATAATTTTATTTTTTATTGTAGGTCCTTTTAAGTTATATCTTATTCCTTCTATTATTGTTATAATATTTTCTTTTTCTATTTGTATCATTTCAAAATAACTAATGACAGTATTTAAATTTAATATATCTTTTCTAAAACTACTTTTACTTCTTTTATATAGCGCTCTTTTTACATCTTTTTGTACATCTTCTTTTATTATGTTTTTATACGCAGTATGACTTAATATTTGTTTTAGTTCTTCAATAGTTTCTATTTTCTCTACTTCTCTTATTATGTTAATATCTATTTTATAAAAGCTATTAATTAAAATATTTTCATCTACAATTCCATAATATTTTTGACATCTATATGTCCAAAAAATATTTAATAAATCTATGCTATATTTTAATACTGTTTCTATATCCTTATTTTTTCCTTTTACTTCATGTAAGAATCCTTCAAAATAATACTTATTAAGGTTGTTTTCTAATTCAAAATTGTTTTTACTAGTTTCAAATATTTCTTTTATATCTTCGTCAGGTAGCTGTTCCAAAAATTCTTCTTTAGATTTTACTTTAAGCAGTGGTTCCAAGTCTGTAAATATATTAGTAACCCAAATAGTATTTTCTATATTCTGCAATTCGTTTGTAATTACTTTTTCATAAATTTTTTTAATAATGTCTATTTTATATTTTAAAATATATTTTTGCCAAATTTTTTTATTTGTACCATTAATGTATTTATCAATTTTTTTCATATCAATTATTATTAATTTATCTAACGAATTTTCTAATTCTAATCTTTTTGCATCATTTGATAAATTATCTAAATCGTCAATTTTTGATTTTAAAATTATAATTGCATCTTTTATATGTTCTTGTTTTATTAAATCATCTAAATCATCTTTTTTTAGCTTTTTAGCATACATTGCTTTTAATTTGGCTGTTACACTAGGATTATTAAATGTTTTCATTTTTTAATCTCCTATCATTTTTAGTAGTTATTCAGCATTTATAATACTTGATACTATGTCATGTATAATTTGATTTTTACGTTCTTCAAATTTTCTTCTGCCATTTTCTATAGTTGCATTGGTTTTGAACTTTAAGTTGTCTTCTACAGTTTTTAATTTATTATTATATTCTTGCTCTAATCTTAATATTTCTTCTTTATATTTCGCTTCCATTGCTGCTTCTTTTACCGATATCTCCTGCGCTATATATTTTTCAAGTTCGTTATTTTTTGCTTCTATTAGTTTAATATTATCTTTGGCTTCATTGTCTATTTTTAATATTGTTCGTAATTCTTCATTATTCATATACTCACCATCCATATATTTATAAAGCAGTAGCTACACTGCTACTGCCATTACTTTCATTTATATTATCTCCAATTAATTTTGCTTTATTAGTTTTACTAAATATAATGTAAATATTAAATTATAAGTTTATATTTACTTAACTTATCTTTTGTCAGTAACAATTTTTTCATATATATTTTATTTTTTTACTATCCATTTTGTCAATATAATACACAAAAAATTCATATTAATTAAAGTTACTACTATTTATCTAAAGCTCTAGTATTACCACCATGATAGGCAAAATTTAAACTTCTATTTCTATTTTACTACCATCACTTGTTTTGGTAACAATTATTTTTTTATCTATTCTTTCTTTTAGTTCTGTAACATGGCTTATTATTCCTATTAGTTTGTTATTATCTATTAGTAAACTTAGCGTATTTATGGCTTGTTCTCTAGATTCTGTATCAAGTGAACCAAATCCTTCGTCTATAAATAAAGTATCTATTACTACTCCTCCAGAATAACTTTGGATCACATCGGATAAACCTAATGCTAATGATAGTGCAGCCTTAAAAGCTTCACCTCCAGATAATGATTTTACATCTCTTTTTTTCCCATTATAATTATCCATTACTTCTAATTCTAAGCCTACTTTATCCGAAATTTTCTCTGGTTCTTCTTTTCTTAATAACCAATATCTATTTTCTGTCATTTTAGCTAATCGTTTATTTGCTTCTAAAATTACCATATCAAAATATGTAGCCTGAACATATTGTTCAAATTCAATTCTTTTTTTACCTAGTAATGTTCCATTTGCTGTTCTACTTAATTCATCATATATTATAAAATCTTTTATTTTTCGCTTAAGTTCTTTGCTATTTTCTATTAATAATTTATAAATTCTTGTATTATTGTCTAGTTTCCCTTTTACTTGAACATGAATTTTTCTTTCTTCTTCCAGATGTTGTTTTCTTTGTAACAATTTATCTTTTTCTTCTGATAATTCTATCTTTTGTTTTCCTTTTACTTCTTTTTCTAAATCTACTATCTTTGTATTATTTATTGTTACAGTTGTATTAAATTTTTCTATATATTTTTGGATATTTTCAATCTCATTATCTGAAATTAGCATTTTCTTATATTCTTCTTCAGTCTTTAAACCTAACTTCGTTAATTCCTTTATATATTCTTCTTTATATTCTTTTAGGCTTGCTCTGCTTTCCTCTAATTGTTTAGTCTTTTCATCTTGTAGTGTTTTATCTTTTACCAATTCATTTTTTTCTAAGTTTATATTTGCAATTATTTTATCTTTAAAGGTTTCAAACTCAAAATTAGCTAACACTAGCTTTTCTTCGAATATTTTTGTATATTCTGTAATTAGTATTTGTTCATCTTTCTCTAATCTTACTTTATTTTTATTAAATTCCTCTCTTAACACTTTTTTTAATTCTTCTAAGTTAAATTCTGTTTCTAAATTTTCTTTAAATTCTTGTATTAAAGCATTAATTTGTGAATTAGTATTAATACATTCTTCTTGTTGTTTTTGTTTTTCTTGTTGCTTATTTTCTAAGACTTTCTTTAATTTGTCTAATTCCTGTTTAGTAAGTACACTTGTACTTTTTTTGGCAATACAAGGATGTTCTAAACTTCCACATACCGGACATGGTTTGTTGTCTTCTAATTTTTCTGCAATAATCCCCGCTTGTTCTTTAAAAAATTCATCTTCTTTTTCTAAGTATTCATTATTCATTATTTTATATTCATTTTCTAGTTTAGTATAATTTTTTACTTGAGTTACCTTTTTTAATTCTAACTCTTCTATCTTTTTTAGACGATTACCTTTTTCTAATAGTTCTTTTTTTATTTCTGTACATTCACTATATTCTTTATATATTTTTCCTATCTTATCTACAGCTTCAATCTTCTTCTCGTGTTCTTTCTCTTTTTCTTTTCCTTTTATAATATTTACTTTTAAATTCTCCAATTCTCGTTCTAATTTTGCTGTTAATTCATTTTGATTCTTTACTTTTTCTTCTTTCGGTTTAATAGCTTCTTTAATCTTTTGATTTTTAATCACTTTATCCTTTAATTCGACTATATCTTTTTCTTTATTTTTATATTCTATTTGTTTTTTTAGTAATTCAGTATAGTTGTCTATTTTTATATTCAGTTCTTCTGTCTTTTTTATTTTTTCTTCAAACTGACCTATTTCTTTTTCTTCTTTACTTATGTTTGCTTCTATTTTCAAATTATCTGTCTCATTATTTTTTAGCTCTTCTGTTAAATCACTTAATATATTTTCTATATCTACTTCATTTAAATCTTTAGTTGAAAAATATATATTTTTTTCCTCACTCCACATAATATTGGCTGTATTAGTTATAAAAGAATTTTTTAATTCTTTTAAATTATCCTCATTCTCTTTTAATCTTTCTTTTAATTTTTTAGCAATTAAATTATATATGTTAGTATCAAAAATCTTTCTAAAAATTTCTGTTCTATCTTTACTTTCTGCAAATAATATCTTTAAAAATTCACCTTGTGCAAGCATTGCAATTTGCTTAAATTGTTTAGCATTAATACCTAAAATTTCTTCTACCTTTGTATCTACATTTTTTATTCCAGAAATTACTTTATTATCATATTCTAAAGAAGCATCAGCTGCTTTTTTAGTAAATCCCTCTCCTTTTTTCTTTGGCTTTTCATAAGATGGATTTCTTAAAATTTTATATGTCTTATTTTTATGTATGAATTCTAACTCTACAAAGGTTTCTATATCTGGCTCTGCAAAGTCACTTCTAACAGATTGTATTGGCCTGTTAGAGCCACTAACTTCACCAAAAATCGCAAAAGAAATTGCATCAAAAATACTTGTTTTGCCAGCACCAGTATCTCCTGTTATTAAAAATATTCCATTTTCTCCAAGTTTGGTAAAATCTATCGTAACTTTATCTTTGTATGGACCAAATGCACTAATTACTAAATTAATTGGTTTCATGTTTCACCTCCGAAATTATATTTTTAATAATTTCTGTTTCGTTTTCATTTAAATCTACATTATTTTGAGATTTATAAAAATCACAAAATAATTCTAATTCACTTTTCTTTTTTATATTTTCAAGATTTAAAGTTTGTTTTTCTGTGCTACCAGCTGTTTTACTATTTCTTATTTCTAGTTTTAAAGTATTAGGATATATTCTTCTTATTTGTCCGATTGCATCATAAACAGGTTCCTCATTTGTAATTATAGCTTTAATATAATCATTTACATTTCCTGTTTCATAATTTTCCTTTTTTATTAGTTCCTCTATCGGTCCTTTTATTTCCCTCATATCGTGCAATGGTTCTAATTCAATTAAATTTATGTCAATATTTTCTTTTTCCTTTATCTCTATAATCGGAACAGTTTTATTGTGGTTAATCTCTGAAAATGAGTATTTTAGCATTGTGCCTGCATACCTAGCAGTATCTCTTCCTATTTTTTGTGGTCTATGTACATGACCTATTGCAACATAGTCAAAGCATTCGAAATTAGACACATCAACATTTTCTATTCCACCTAACGACAATACTTCTGATTCTGTTCTTTCTGGTTCTACAGTTCCAGCTGTTACAAATTGATGTACCATGATAATATTTCTTTCTTTCATATTAATTTTTTCTTTTTCAATTATTTTATGTATTGCAGTATTATAATTATTTTCTAACTCTTCTTCCAAAAATTGTTTTACTTCTACTGGTTTTACAAAAGGCAACATGTATACATTTATTTTGCCATATTCATCTTGTAATTCTACTTTTCTTAAATTTCCGTTATATTTACTTTCTATATATAGTCCTTCATCTTCAAAAATCTTACTTCCAAATCCCAATCTATCTTTTGAATCATGGTTTCCTGCTATTATAAATACTTTTATTTTTAATTCTTTTATAAGTGTTTTTAAAAAATCATCTAATAAATTTACTGCTTCTGCAGGTGGTACACTTCTGTCATACACATCACCAGTTATTAAAACACTTTCTACTTTTTCTTCCTTTATTATTTTTATAATTTCTTTCAACATATATTCTTGATCTTCTAATAGTGACTGTTCTTGTAATATTTTTCCTAAGTGTAAATCTGCTAAATGTAAAATTTTCATTTTACTCCTCCTTTGCATTAGAATATCACATTTTATATATAAAACAAAAGAGGTAAAATATAAATTTTACCCCCAAAAAAATGTTATTTATTTAATTTTAATTTATTTAATACAATACCAACTGAATGTACAATTTTAGTTGCATTCTTATTTGCGATACCTTTACCTAATGCCTTACCACCAACAGTTAAAGCTGAAACCAAAGCACTAATTATAAATTGTATGTCAAATCTTATTCCAAATTGATTTGTAATTTTTACAGCAATTAGTGCACTTATTGCACCACTTAATACCCCACAAATGTCTCCTATTACATCTGCACATATATTTGCAACTTTAGGAGCATTCCTAATTAATTGTATAGATGCTTTTGAACCCTTTACTTTTTTAGTCGCTTTAGCATGGAATTCGTTTTCATTTGCAACAGTTACTGCCACACCTACAATATCGAAAAATATACCTACTAAAATAACTAATACTAATATCAAAATAGCTGGTATTAAACTAAAATTTGATACACCATTAGCTGATATATATGAAAATAACATAGATAATATAAAAGTCATTATAAATACTTCTATAAACCATTTAAATTCTGATTTATCTCTTTTATTTTTCATTTTATTTTGCATAATATTAAATTATGCAAGCTCCTTTCTTTATATAAAATTAAATTGCTAACAAAATACTTTAGTTTTGATATAGCAATTTAATAAAATAATATCAAATAAGGCAGATAACTCCGCCTTTTTAATTGTTTTAATGGTAAAAGCTTAAGTAAATTTTACAGTTTAGGTCTGGTCGAATTTCTCTATTCTTCGCTTAACATTACTGTTAGAACCGTTTCCGTTTAAGAAGAACATCTATATATTGCAATAGACACCAGATCGCCACTTAAATCTGTACCTTAATCCTTAAACTTCCTTGCTTTTATGTAAGCAAACATTCTAGAAGTTTTCCTTAACATACACCTATTCTTTACTAGTCTTTTTTGCAAATATAGTTTCATAATATAGAATAAATTTATTTGGCCAAATAGACTTATTCTTTTTGTATTAATCCCAATATATTCACTCAAGACAAGCTACACTATGTATTTTGTGTCTTGGCACGCAACATAGGTTATACTCAAATATTGCAAAGTTAGATATATAATACAGATTTTGTTTCCTATATTTATACTAAATTGCGTTATTTAAGCCTCCACGAAATCAGGGAGTTTTATATATGCCATTATATAATACCCTAATTTCTTTACTCCCTAGCACCACACAAAACTGGCATTTCGCGCAACACTAAGAAACTTCAACGATGTGCTCTTTAGTGGATTTTTAGCCCCACCCTCGTAAAGTTTGTACGACTAGAATAATGCACCACTGATATATATTATACTGGCATTGGTTTATTTTGCCAAATTCAAATAATACTCAATTTTGTTTGCTTTGGCTTTCTTTTAAATTTGATTTTTAATAATTCCCTTGTTTTTTATTATTTTAAAGTTTCTCTTCATTTTTCTTTCTTTTTTAAATCTTATTTTGCTTTATTGTAATATAAAAGTAATATTTAATTGGTTGACTAATAATTTTTTTTAAAATAAAATCATATTATAAAAAAATTATTAAAGGGGGACTTTTTATGGCAGAAAATAACACTAAAAAAACGGTAAGCACTTCTACAGTAGTAATTATAGTTCTTTCTATTGTAATCGTACTTTTACTTGTTTTTGGAACAATTCTATTTTTTATAATGAATTCTAATAAAAATGAAAATTCAGCAACAGTTGATAACACAAATTCTCAAGTTGTTGCAAAAAATGAAACAAAAGAAGATGCTTCATCTTCTAATGGAACTGCAAATACTAGTACAACTAACACTCAACCAGTTTCTACTGGTAATATATCTGATGATTGGAAAGATTGTGAGTTTATGTTTAACAATAAAGCTTATAAACTATATTTCCCTTATTCAGATTTAAAAAATGATGGTTGGTCATTTGATTTAGCCGATTATGGATATGCAAATGGATATGTTATGAATCCAGGAAATAAAGTTTCTGGTACTATAAGCTTAGAAAATCCAAATTTTGATTCCACTGTAAGAATAGGATTCATAAATGATTCTAATACCATTAAAGATATAACAGAATGTAATATCTGGTCATTCGAAGTAGATAATGCTTTCGTAGATGATGATGAAACACCAGTATCTTTTACATTGCCAAAAGGTATTCATAATGGTAGTTCTTTACAAGATGTAATAAATGCATATGGTGAACCAAAAGATTCTTATCGTGCAGATAGCTTAGGTTATTGGAATTATACTTATCAAGATGAATATTCAAAATATTTTAGATTAACAATATATGACGATAAAGGTGTAACAGCTTTTTCATATGATATGCATTAATATAATTTGAAAACCCGAAGGATTAGTAATCCTTCGGGTTTTCGTTAAAGAAAATAACCATATATGGTCCATATTGTTTTGCAACAATTGCTGGACCATCAAAATCTTCGACTACCCATATTGGTCTTATATTGCCAATATAGTTTTCATATAGTTCCACCAAATGCTCCTTCTTGAGATTTGATTTTTTTAATAAATGGAAAATCTGTCTATACGTATATCCACTTAAAATACGATTTGGCAATTCTGCTATTTCATATAATCTTTCAAATAGCTCATTACTTCCATCAACTTCTATTGGATTGTTTAGATAAATTTTCTCTTTTTGTGAAACTATATCCTCAAAAATACTTGTTTTATATGAAGGATACTGTTTAAGCACCTTCACAATTTCTTCTACTGATGCGTTACTACTATACCATGCTGTCTTCATTCTTATGTCCTCCTTTCGCATCAATGCACTAGAACAAAATCTACATGAAATAACTTCATTATATATTTGTTCCTTTCCTACTTTTAGTGCATTAAATATTATAACACATTTATGTTAATTTGGCAACTATTAAATGAAACGTTCTCATTATTAATATAATAATGACTTATAAAAACTTTATCTTCATTATCTTGTATAACCAAAAGCGAATAGAGACTCTAAGCCCCTATTCGCCTTTTAGTACACCCTTTTACTACTGCAATGAACAGCAATATAGTTAGTATCGCTACAATTGCATATAAATATTTAAGAGCATTAACCTCATTAATCTTATCTATCAACTGGCAATCGGGACTCATTTCACAAACGATTTGTTCTCCCTCATTCCCTGTTATGCATAAGATAAGATTTCCATAGCGATCCGTTTTGACAGTATAATTACTAACTGTCTTAGGATCTGGTGGTATTAGATGTCCTGCTTGCTGTATTTTATAGCAGAATTCTTTTACCTTACCATAATGTAAATTAGCTTGCCTGTTGAATAATACCAATGAGATAGCAAATATTACTATTAATCCCATTAGTACAATAGGTATCCGCTTTTTCATAGAATCACTCCTTTTGCAATTCTTGGTGAAAGCATTTAATAAATCTTTGCTTTCTTTAGTTTACAGAGTAACAATTAAATTATATCATACGTTGTCAAGGCTATATACATAATATTTTTGTCATTTTTTGACAAATTCTTGTAATTTTGCACTGTTAAATGATGACTCTGAGAGAATAATGAAGATGAAAAATAAAATACAGTGGGACAGTATAATAAATCAAATCCAACCCGATATTAATGCCATACTACAAATCGAAAACAAGGATGTTTTATTAAGCAAACTTTGTGATGTATCTAACTCGTTATTAGATGCAATGTAATTAATTAAACTAGAAAAAGCAGCTATAAAATACATACTTTAAGCTGCTTTTAAAATTTTAAATATATGATGTTTCTACTTTTATTACTGCATAGTATTTGTTATCTTTTTCGTGAATCTTTTGTTGTACATTTTTTATTATCTCTTCTTTGTTGTATTCTTTATCTCTTGGAATTACTAAATCAAAAATTAAATTAATCCTTTGTCCGCCATCAGTCATTCTAAAATCATGTATAGAAAAATCTGAATTTAATTCTTTGACTATATCCTCTGTAAAAGCTCTCATGTCATTTATTTCTTTATTATCTATAACTATTGGATCCATATGTATTGTTGTAATACAATTAAATTTTTCGAATAAATCTTGTTCCATTTGATCAATTATATCATGTACTTTGCATATATCTCCATCTGCTGGAACTTCAGCATGAAAAGAAACAATCTTTCTTCCTGGTCCATAATCGTGAACCATTATATCATGTATGCCAGAAATCATATCATATTTTTTAGCTGCTTCTTCTATGTCCTTTATAAATTCTGGATCTGGTTTCATTCCTAATAATAAATCTACAGTCTCCTTTATCGCTTTATATCCTGTAAATAAAATAAATATAGAAACTATTAAACTTGCATAGCCATCTATTGATATTCCACATAATTTAGCTACAACTGCTGATATTAAAACAACTAATGTTGATATAGAATCTGAAATACTATCATATGCATTTCCTTTAATAGCATTAGAGTCTATTATTTTTGCAATTTTTTTATAAAATAAAAATAGCCATAATTTTGTAAATACTGCTATAACTAATATTATAATTGTAACATTACTTACTGCTGGAAGCTCTGGATGAATTATCTTATCTATTGAACTTTTCAATAGTTCAAACCCTACCATCAAAATAATTATATCAACTATAAATGCTGTTATATATTCCATTCTACCATGACCCCAAGGATGATCTTTGTCTATTTTCTTCTGTGATATTTTAAATCCTATCATGGTAACTACTGAAGACCCAACATCTGTGATATTATTTAATGCATCAGATATAATAGAAATTGAATTTGCAATTATTCCTATAACAAGCTTTACTATAGAAAGTAAAATATTAACTACAATTCCAGTGGCACTTGAAAGTATTCCATACTTTCCTCTTGTTTTTAAATTACCAACATCATTATCTTTTATGAATAATTTTATTAATAAATTTGTCATTTTGTTTACCTCCAAATTTTGTGCTAAATAGTTATACCATATTTTATTTTTTTATACAAGAATTTATTAATTAAAAATTGTTAGTTGAGTAAACTACATAAAAAAATTGCTGTATTTGTTCTTAAAAGATTTGGTTCAACTTTCATTCTTACAGTAAGACCTATATGTCTTGAATAATTACCGTCAAAGATTATCGCATCATCTTGATTATACCAACTAACTTTTCCAGTATATACTTTATATCCATTTATATCTTCTGGTATTGTTTCTAATACTAATCTTGTAGAATCATAATCTTTTCTAAAGTCTGGTAGCTGTTTCAAATTTTGGTTGTTCTAAATATTAATCTTTATAAATTATATTTCTTCCTATTTTCTTTTGTTGCAAAACCATCTTTTTCTCTAACTCTATTTAATAGTGTAAATCCATCTAAGTGGTCACATTCGTGCTGAATAAGCCTAGCAAAAAATCCATGAATCTCCTTTTCTATCTTTTCTCCTTGTTCATTGTAATATTGTAAGGTGATATGTTTAAATCTTTCAACTTTACCAGCTATTGCAGGTACACTTAAACAAGCTTCAAATTGTATATCTGTTTCATCTGATGATTTCTTCCATTTTGGATTTATCATAGCAGTTAATGGTATATCTTCTGCATCATTATATCTTACATTTTCCTTTTTGTCTCCAACTACTATAATTCTTTTGTTAATACCAATCTGTGGTGCAGCAATACCAACTCCCACCCCATCTTCGAGAGTTGCTTTTAAATCATCTATAATATCTAAAACATCACTATTTATATTTGTTATATCAACTTCTTCTGACATTTTATTAAGTACTGGATCTCCTACTTCTCTTACTTTTATTATTTTTCCCATAGTTTTTCTCCTTTAATTCTATTTATTAGATTATATCATTTTCGTTTTAAAAAGCAAAGAACGGTATTGCTTCATCTTACAATACCGTTCCTCGCTTTTAATACAAATGACCTTCGATAGAATCCCCTTCAAGCATCCATGCCAAATGTGGATACATAAAAAGCTCGCTGTCTTTAAAAGGCATAGAGCCCTGAAACTCTTCGTAATCATCTCCTGTGTCAATATCTGAGATAATCCATCTTTTGTTTTCATCTAATCTCATTTTACGTACAACCGGTCCAGCAGGATTTGGAAAAGCATAAGGAGTAAAAAACCAAAATCCTTCCTTGCCTTCCAATAATTCCGGTTTGTTTAATAATTCTTTAAGTGTCACAGTTGGTGCACTTAAAATTGCTTCAACTTTCTCCGTTTTCATTTTTTTCCTCCTGTATTATTATGAAAACATTGTATTTCTAGTTACATTTACAATTATAGCCTTTTTTGTTGTTTATGTAAAATACATAATAGTAATGCAGATATAACTAATCGTTATACCTGCAAAAACTCATTTTTCATTATTTTAATTAAATCTTTTAATTCTTTAAACTTATTTTCTTTATTTATATATATACCAAATTCCATTGGTTCAAATTCAAAATCTGTTTTTAAGATAGCTAATTTATTTTCTTTTAATTCATCTTTTATGTATTCTTTTGTTATAAGTCCGATACTATCTTCAGTTTTTAGAATTCCAAGCATTGTTGTATATGTAATGTTTTTAATATTTTCCATATCATCTGTTAAGTTTAATTCTTTCATTAAATTTATAGTAGTAATTGATGTTCTCTTTGGAGTATATATCTTCTCCTTTGACAACTGCTCTTTGTTAAAAATTTTATACTTATATTTAGAATTCGTATTAATTACAAATATATCATGCAATAAACCTAATTTAATAAATTCAATCTTGTTTGTATTATATACACTTTTATCAGCCTTTTTAGAAAGTACAATGTCAAGTTTCTGATTTTCTAACATATTTAACATATCATTAAAGGTTTCATTCGTTACTTCTATTTGGCTAGTTGGATTTAATTTATAATATTCTGCAATACATTTTCCAAACATTCTACTAAGCATTGTAACATGTGAACCTAAATGTATATTTCTAATACTAGTAAATTTTCTTTCGGCATTATATATCTTTATTATAGGCTCTTCTACCTCACTAAATAATTCTCTGCCTTTGTCTGTTAGCTCCATTCCATATTTATTTCTTTTAAATAAAGTAACACCTAATTGATCTTCCAAATTCTTTATATGCTTTGTTACTGCTGGTTGAGATATATTTAGTTTTTCACTGGCTTTAGTTATATTTTCTTCTTTTGCCACAAAAACAAATATTTTATATAATTCTAAATTAATCATATCAAATCCCCACACTTTAATTTTTTTACTTTCTTAAATAAATCTTTTTCTTTCTTCGTTATTGTTTTCTCTTCTATACTTCCATTGTTGCATAATTTAACTTTTATAAAGCCACTAGAAATGTTAGGATGTCTTAATATTCTAGCGCCACTATTATTTATTTTCTCTCTTGAAATTGCTATATAAGAAAATTTTTCGTCTTCATATGGTACATCTGCATCTTTTACAAATTTATGAACTTTACTTCGTTCTACTCTAACTATAGAATGGCACCAATCATCTACTGGCAAACTACATTCTGTTTGACAAGTACATGGTGCTATTATATTCAAGTTACTTTCTATTGCTAACCTTTGTACTTTTCTTATATTATTAAATCCTTCTGGGGTTCCTGGTTCTATAAATATTACTAACTTGTTAAAAGCTTGTAAGATATCTTTTATTACTTTTTCTTTGCTAGCTTCTTTAAGCTCATTTATCATATACGAAGTTATTACTAAATCTGCTTTATCGGTAATATCATCTTGAACTATATCTTGATTTTTCCAATTTATTTTGTTATGACCTTGCAATAATTTTCTGGCCATATTCTCCATTTCTTTGTCACGCTCTATGCAAGTAATTTTTTCTACTTCTATATTGCTAAGTACAGCCCATTCACCTGCTCCAGTTCCTGAACCTAAATCTAATACTGTTTTTATAGTAGGATTATATTTTTTTAAAGTCTCTTCTAGAGCTTTATTAATCGCTCCAAAAGTAGCCGGCATCCTAATAATAGAATAAGCAAGAACCTCTATATCTTTATTTAATAAACTTTGCCCTGTTCTTTTAGCAGTCATATACCTATCACTTAAAATTTTTGCAGTATCCCTTAATACTGTCAGCTTTATATTATTTACTTCCTTTTCTATTCTATCTTCTAATTCATCCGGTATTCTCATTATTCCTCCATTTTATGAACTTTAGGTGCGGAGCTTAAAGTTCATTTTTTATGTTATCTTTCTGAACTTTTAGGACTGTCCCCTAAGTTCAAACTTGATAATATAAATTTTATTACATCATCATCTTTTGCATTTTTATTTTTATACTCATCTTTTTCTTCTCTAGTTAAATCTACAAAATATTTACCAGAGTCTGGCAATACACTTATAGAGTCTAAAGGATAACCTTCATTTAAAATTGGCGATGGTTTTCCTACAAAATAAAAATCTCCTTTCGACCAAGTAAAAGTTTGTACATCTTTTCCATCATATATAGCCATTCCATAAACCCATTTAGCTTTTAAATTCTTACCATATTTTTTTACTAACCCTGTATAGTATTCTATCATTTCTTTATCTGATAGTCTTTTACCATGAACTCTTCTTACATGTGTACCTGGTTGATCTGCTTCATCTATACCTTCTATAAAAAGGCTATTGTCCATACCAATCGTTGGTACTTTTACAAATTCATAATACCCTCTAGCTTTTATTATAGCATTTTCTATGGAATTTTTTCCATTTTCTTCTACAGAATCTGCTATATTTAAGTCAGCTAATGTTTTTAAATTAATCCCATTTTCTTCTAGTCTATTAGCATATATCTTTACTTTTGCTGGATTATTTGTTGCAAATAATACTTTCATTTTTTCCTCCTATCTTAATCCTTATAATTCCATATTCCTAAATATCCTTTTGCTTGTATTGGTTCTATTTTTCTAATATCTTTTAATACCCAAGCATATCTACCAACAGCATATTCCCCACACTTATATTCTGTTGGATTTTCTGTTTTTATTTTATTTATAAATTCTTCGTCCATATAAATACAATCTACTAAATTACATTTTGCAATTATATATCCATATTTTATATCTTTATCTTTTAATAAATTAACTAGTTCTTGTATTCTTTTATCATTTTTTGGAATCTTTTTTAAACTAGTATGAATGTATAATTCTCCTCTATAATTTGTCTTCCAACTTCTTGTTTCGATATATTTTGCTTTTTCTTTAATTAAACTTCCCCATGGCCCCATTATTGATAAAACTTTCATTTACATCTACTTCCTAATTTATATATTTACAGTGATTTAAGGAACGTCCCCTAAATCCCGACAAAATCCCGAAAGGCTTTCCAAATTCTGATTAATAATTTGTAGTTCTTGTTAAATGATATGGTCTTTTTGATAATCTCTTATTCTTTGACATAAGCCAAATATAATCATTTAATTCTATTGCATTTATTTTGTTATTTAATAATCTTTTTATTTCATCTATTACATATATAACTGTTGCTCTAATTTCTACTTCATATGCTGAATTTTCTTTTATTTCTACTTTATTATCAACTATATCTGCCAATTCTTTATTGTATTTTACTAAATTTAATGCTCGTAAGCCCTGTGGTATTTTATAATCACTGCATCCAACTAAATGTGAGCAGTCTACTTTTATTTTTTCTTTCTTTTCCCTTATATGTAAAATATCTGATGTTAATAATTGTGCCAATTTATAAAAATATATTGTCTTACATTCATATGTCCTTATATCTTTAAAATCTTCAAAATTATCTATTATAAGTTTAAATAAGTCTTCATCTTTTGTTATGTTATATATTGCATTGTAAAAATCTCCACCGAATCTTTCGTTTACAACCTTATTAACATTTTTTATAATTTTAAATCTTTCTTCAAAAAGAGGAATCTCTACATTACCTTTTAAATATTCTTTAAAGTTTTCTTTTGTCAAATTATCAAATGTCTTATTGTCTCTTATATATCTTAGCATTGCATACATAAGTGCCATAGAACCATCTTCTTTTCCGTTAATTGTTTCTATTTGCCATTTTGGACTTCCCCAAAAAGAAAAGTCTATTGCCTCGAAATATAGTAAAAATGTTATTATTGTTTCTACATTTTCATCTAATAAATTATATGGAGAATTGTACAACCAATTTTTTATATTTACCTCTTGTATTCCATTTGCAAACTTTTTTATTTCTTCCTTATTTATTTGAATATATTTTGCATTTTCTATTACATACTTATTTGATTCTATTATTTTATTAAACATCTTTTTTCTCCTTTTGTAGCCTAATTATACAACATACATCATTAAATATCAATTAGATTAAATATTACTAGTTTATAACAAAAACAGGATTCCAGGTAATCAAATTGCCTGAAATCCCATTTTAAATATAATATTTACTTATTTAATAAAGACACAAATTCTCCTCCATATCTGTGTTTTATCACAAGTTAATCAGAAGTACAATAATCTTATAAAGTTATTTTAGCTTCGTCTACATGTCAATATAGCAAAAGAAACACAATAATCACATTATCATGTTTCTTTTATTTGGCTCTTCAGTTATTCACCCCATGCTGGACTGGAATTGTGTCTTCTGTAATTTCTGAAAACACATATCCATTCTCTTTGGCATAGTCTATAATCTTCTGCAGAGCATCTGCTGTTGGTTGATGCCCATATCCATCATGCATTAATACAACATTTTCGCGCTGTGGCACAATTCCTGCCACAAAATTATCATAAACTTTGTTTGCTGTTCTTGCACTACCAGCATCATTGACATCAACATTCCAGTCATAATATGTAAAACCCTCTTGCTCTACTTTACTGGTTGCTGCTGTCATTACACCATCACAATACTTCTTGCTGATGGTATTAGATGCTCCTCCAGGAAATCTTATGTATATTGCATTATAATCGAAATCATTCAATATTTTTTCCTGCAATCCAATAAAATTCTCTGTAATCGCATCTACCGACGAATAAATCTTAGCATAATCATGAGACAATCCATGTAGCCCAAGAGTATGACCTTCATCTATAATTCTTTGAATCTTACTCTTGTCTTCTTCTGAATAATCTACAATAAAAAATGTAGCCTTAATTTCATTTTCTTGCAGAATATCCAGAACTTCAGGCGTAATATCTGATGGTCCATCATCAAATGTCAGATAAATTACTCCTGTTGCCTTCAAAATTGTTCTTTTTGCTATAGTAATGTTTCCTGATGAATCAGTTGCAGTATACACGAATTCATATTCAGAATCACTGATCTTATGTCTTTCGCGTTTTGCTTTAACATCTTCGTCATAGTTGTCAGTTACTATAACTCCCGGGTCTAAACTTTCCAAATTGTTAAAGTCTTCGACATACAGCGTGCTACCACCCTGCATATCAATAACTGGTGCTGTATAGTATCTATTACATTTATAGTCCTTGTAGCAGATTTTAATCCCCATTTGTAGGTTATTTTATATTCACCTACTTTAGAGGTATCAACATTACCAGTAATTTTAACATCTTTAGAAACATTAAAACCAAGGTATTTTATTGTAGGTTCATCTGTAAATTCAGTTCCAACTTCAACTTCGATAGTTTTATCTTCCATTGACAGTGGCAAAAATAATAATATTATTGCTAGTAATGCAATAATAACTCCTACAATCCGTCCGAATCTTATAGACTTTCTCCTCCGTCTTCTTCCTTTAGACATCACCATATTTATGCTCCCTTTCTGCTGAAAATTATAACGTAAGTAACTACTATCCTCCTCCATAAAAATTATTTTACAGAATATATCAGCTTTTTTCTGTAGAACCTATATTTTACCACCATATTTTTTTAAAGTAAATATTTTTTATTAAACTGTATTGATAACATATATTAAAAGCCGAACTTTAGCATACTAAACAAAGATTGTTCTACTTTTTTTATGCCATTTTCCCTCAAATCAAAATCTGCAATTCCACCATAGCAATTTTCTATATCGTCTATTGATTCGCTATGTCTTATTAAATAAATTTTCATAATATTCCCCTTAAAATAATAAATCTATAATTTCATCTATACTTAAGTTATTTTCTTCGCCTAGCATTTCAACTTTTTTTAGTTTTAACTCTTCTAATAATTTAACACTGTCAATCTCTTCTTTTATTCTTTCTATGCCATAAATTTTCCTTATTATTTCGTTTGCAACTGCTTGATTTATTTCTTTCGCATATTTTAGCATCTCTGGTGCTTTTGCAGTTTCACTTCTTAAATACTTTGGATCTAGCTTTCCATATGTTGCAAATCTTTCCCTATCTAAAGCATCTGCATCTTTTAAAAGCATACACAATTTTTCTATTTGACTTAAGCAGTCTGCTGGTGCATTATATTTTTTTATTAGTTGTAATATTTCATCTTTATCTAATTTTCCTCGTTCGCATTCTTTATGTTCATGATAATGTATTACCACTTGCAATATCGGTATTTCCTCTTTTCTTATATTAAATGTATTTGCTACGTTTTTTTCGAAGTATTCGCACGCAAGTTTTGCTCCTGCTTCGGCATGCTCGTTTTCTCCATCATTTCCGTTTCTGCCACAATCATGAAAAGCTGCAGAAACTAATAATAGTTTCATTTCTTCTTCTGTTAAATTTTCATTTTTTCCTAGTAAAAAAGAAAACATAATAACTTTTGAAATATGTTCCATTGAATGAAATTTATTTTTTGAATAAAAACCTGTGTCATTAACATTTCTTATGATTTTTTTTATATTTTGTTTTGCTTCATTATCTAATTTTGTTTTAGGTAAATCTTTTTCTATTATTTCTACTAATATTCCATCTGGATCTTTTATAAAGAAATATGGTTTTCCCAATCTTCCAATTGTTATAGTTATTTCATCTGCTATTTTATTTTCCAATACCCATTTTTTAGCTTTTTCTATATTAGGAACTCCTAATGCAAAATGTTTTGTTCCAATTACAGATAAATCTGTAGCTGTGGAAGTAGCTGTTTTAGGTAGTTCTATGTAATCTTTATAACAAAACATTTCTAGTATCATTCCATTTAAATTTAGCATTCTTATTTTTATACTTTCATCTTCTGCATCCCAAGATTTAAATTCTTTAAATCCAAATTTTTTATAAAATTCTATACTTTTTTCTATATTGCTTACACTTATTGCAACATGTACTACATTAAACATTTTCTCCTCCTATAAGTAACCTACTATTTCTTCAAAAGTGTCATATCCACTTTCTGAATTTATATGTCCTGCATTTGGTATTAAAATACTTTCAGTTGATATCTTATCTGCAAAGTCTTTTTCGACTTCATATTTTACATATGGATCATTATCTGAATAAAAACATACTATGTCTTTAACATAATTCCTAATTTCTTCTATATTGTTTAGATACATTGATTCATTTACTGCATCATAATCTTTATTTATTCCAAGGTAATTGTTAAAACCACAAACTGAAATTAATTTTTTTATTTTTATCTTATTCTCTATTAAGAATTTTGAAATAAATACTGGTGCAATACTATGTCCTATTATTATAGTATTTTCTGTTATCAATCCTAAATCAACATAATATTTTAATAATTTACTCCAGTTCTCATAATTTTGTTTTCCAACACCTATTGGAAAATGTGGCACATACACTTCTTTCCCATCTGATGATATAAAGTCAAATAACCATCCTATCCAATTTGAATATGGTGTACCAAATGAACCATGAATTATAAAATAATTTTCCATCTTTTCTTCCTCCTGAACTTTTATAATTTACTAATCTCTCCCTTTACTTTTATGGCTTTAAATATTTTCTCATGACCTTTTTCATTTGGATGTATTCCATCATCAGAAAAGTCTATTTGTTGTAATACATCAAACAATTTTAAATATTGAACCTTATTCGTATTACAATAATTCTCAAGAGCAATATCATATTCTTTTATGGTATCATTAAAATACATTTCATTATCATTCCATAAAATCGGAGTTGTACGTTCTTCAATTACGTTTGTCAATCCTAGTATTAGAATGTTGTTTGTATATGTGGTTGCGATAGCAATAATTTTGCTAATATTACTTATAAATTCTTTTATTTTGATTGCTTCTTGTTGCTTATTTTTAATATAGATAGTATCATTTATTCCAATGCCAATTATTATTGTATTAGGAGTTCTAGGTTTTAATTCTGTATCAAGTCTTTTTAATAGGCCCGCTGTTGTCTCTCCCGGGATTCCAAGTCCATATATATTTTCTACTTGATTATTTTCTTTTAAATCTTCCCTTAATCTATTTACATAACCGTGTTTTTCTTCATCCCACGCACCATAGACAATACTATCTCCTAATATACAAATATTTCCTTCTAGTTTAAACATATCTATCTCCTTTGTTTGTATATTTATTTTTTATTGCAATAGGGATTTAAGGAACGTCCCCAAAATCCCAATGACAGCTATATTCTTAATCTCTATGCCATTTTTCTATAATATTTTTAGGAATTTGTAAGCTACCTTTTCCAGAACCTATTTCTATGTCTGGTTTTGGTTTTCCGTGATAGTCACTTCCACCGCTAATATATAAATTATTTTTATTTGCATATTCCTTTAAAATATTAATTCTATTATCTTCTTCTGCTGAAGGATGATAGCATTCTATTCCATCAAGTTCTCTTATTTTTCGTATTTCATCCATAAATCCTAAAGTATTATTAAATTTGTATTCGAATGGATGTGCCAAAAATGCTTTTCCTCTGGCCATATGAATACTGTCAATTATTTCTTCATATGTAGGATAATCTATTGCATAATTCATATAAAATGGACTTTCTATATTTGTTAAGCATTTTCTATAGAACAAGCCAAACTGTTTAGCATATTCTCCTAATTTTTCACAATTTTCTTCATATCTTATTAGTTCATCATATATAGATCTTTCTATAAAAGCTGTAAGTTTTTTAGGATAAATTATTTTGCTTTCATCATATTTTAGTCCATTCTTATCACAGATTGCTAAAAATCTTACTTTTTGATTGTTTCTTCTCTCTCTTAATTTTTCTTCCGAAAAATATGTATTAATCCATTCAGATAAAATATCTATATCATAATCATATGCTAATATCTCTATACACTTATTAAGTACTGAGCCTTGCAATTCTACTCCTTTTATTACTTTTCCAGAAAAAATATTTTTACTAAAAGCCACATCTTTATATTGCATACAATTATTATGATCTGTAATTGATATATATTCTAACTGTTTTTCTTCACATAATTTTAATATTTCTTCTACAGCCTTATCTCCATCTGAATACACTGTGTGCATATGTAAATCTATCATATTTCCTCCTTAATTTTCACTTTCCCATAAACTAATTCCTTCATCTACATTTATCCAATATAATTGAATTATGCAATCATGTTTTTCTTCATCATAATATTCTCTTTCAAACCTAGGATTAAATCTTAATATAGTTTTTTTAGAACCTAAGTTATCCTTATCCACTGTTAGTAAAACTTCTTTTATTCCATGTTCTTTACATTTCTTTAATCCCAAGTATAAATTTATATTATTATATCCCTTTCGTCTTTCGGTCGGTCTGATGGAATATCCTATATTTCCATTTATTTTTTTAAATTTCTCATTTAAAGCTAAACGAATATTAATCATACCAACTATTTTATCATCTTCTTTTCTTACTAAGAAAAATGTTTCTGCCGGCACTTTCTCCTCTGTTAACGGACGATTTTTATCTTCTTCTAACTTTTCAAGCCAACCTTCATAGTTGTCTAAATATCTATATAATCCTCCTGTTCCATTTATATCCGATTTATATTCATAAAACTCTTTTATAAAACCTATTGCCTTTTCTTTATATTCCAATGATGGTATTACTAGTTCTAACATATTTATTTTTCCTTCCTTGCTAAACATACTATAAATATTTTTATGTTTCTACTTCATTGCTACGTATAATGTTGCCGGTCCTGGTATATCTTCTATTTTTTCAAAATCACTAAATTTAGTCTTTATAATACTTTCTATCTCATTAAATGTATATACTTTTCCGTCATTAGAACTTGCAATCATTTCAACTGCAAATTGTACTGCAAATTTTGGGCTTATTTTGTTCTCATTTAAAAAGAAACTAGTTAAAAATAATCTTCCATTTGGATTTAAAATATTATATATGTTATCAATTAACTTTTTTAAATTTTTTTCATGTTCTTGATGCACTACTGCAAATAAAAATACATCATCATATTTTTCTGTTGGAAAACTTAAATTGTAATCACATGATTCAGAAAAGAGCCTATTTCCTAAGTTATTTTTCTTTATTCTCTCGTTTTGTAGCTTTGACATTACTGGCAAATCAATCATTTTTCCGGTAACGGTATTGTCGTTCTTGGCAACATTAATAAGATAAGTTCCTGCACCAGCCCCTATATCTAATATTCTATGATTAGTAAATTTGTAGTTATTTATTAAATATTTTGCCTGTGGTAGTGCATTTGCTTCCATTCCTTTTGCAAAACTTTCTGCCCCTTCTTGAGTTAAATCATCAAAATTATTTTTCGATACATTTTCATTTTTTATTGAATTGTCTAATTTTTGATATCTTTTGATAATTGTTTCTGCAAAATCTATATATCCTAGTTGATTAAATTCTGAATTTAAATTTAAAACATCATTGTATGTATTTAGAAAATATGTACTATCTTCTTTTTGAATTAAGTTATAAAAAGCAAGCATATTTAAAATAGGTTCTATTCTATCTCTCTCTAATTTTAATCTTTTTGCTATTTCTTCTACAGATATTTTGTTATTTGTTAAAATATTAAAAAGTCCTATTTCTTTAGCAGCTATAATTATGCTAGTTACTTTGTAACTATTAACTAAATCTTTAAAATTTTTTATTTGCTCATTAACTTCCATTCTATATCTCCTACTTTGAATTTCTTTTATTTTTTCAAGTCGTGATTCAAAAGAACGTCCCAAAATCCCGCTTAATTATAATTCATATTTTACTCCTTAATAATTTGCTCTATTCCTTTAATCACATGCTTTATTTTTTCATTAAAGTCTTTATAACTTTCAACTATTACTCTTTTAGGATGCTTTTTATATGCTTCTATTAATCTGTTATCAGCCTTTATTGTGACATTCATTTCTTCTTGTCTTGCTTCATTATCATATGAATACAATTCTGGGAATCTCTTTGCTACTGTTTCTAAATGTATAATTCCATCATAACTGTTAAGAATTTCATCATAAGAAGTATTTAATTTTTGAACTATCTCATCAAGTTCTTCTTTCCTTATAAACATCATTGCATCAATTGGGCATCTATCGAAAATTATTAGATTGTTTGTTGAATTTGATAATTTAACAGCTTTTTCAAATGTTTTTTGTAGTTCTAATTGCATATTAACAACCAGCTCTTGAAAATTCTTTCCTCCAATTTTTTGTGCAGTAATCCCTCCAGGTATTAATATAGTTGCCATTTCACTCACTGTATAAACATTATATCCTTTTATAGTAAAATAATCTTTAATATACTTTAATGATTCAGTTTTACCTGCACATGCTCCTCCTGTTAAAACAATTTTCTTATTCAATTCTAGTTCCTCCTATATTTTAATATCTTCAATAGTTATTATATCTGCTAAAATATCTGCTCTTTTGTCTTCGTCTGGTAAATATCCTAAACTAATTATTTGATCTTGACCTTCAAAATCTTCAAAAATACATTTTCCTTCAACATTTGTGCCAAATTCTATATTTCTTATATATTGATTTCCATCTCCTGTTTTATTAAAAGTTTTTCCGTTATATTTTAACACTGTATCTTCTGCTCTTTCATATTCCATGTTTTCTATTTCTTTACCTATATACATTAAATCATCTTCTGGAATTATAACTAATGTATCACCAGTATCCATAATACATTTAATATAATAAGCTTCATCATCTTCTTTTATTCCATAAAAAGTTTTTGTTTTAACTATATATTCTTTTTCTTTTATAATTAATTTCGCATCTTCTTTTATATTTTTAATTAATTCATCCATATTTCCTCCTTACAGACCCATTGAAATTACGTCTATCCTTATAGTTCAATTACATCCAAATCATTTGGAACAAATACATATCCACTATAATATTCTTTAGCTTCTTTGGTATACAACTCTTTTCTTTGTGGTATATTGTTATCCATTGTATGCCACATTACCAAATTTTTTATATTAAGCATTTCCATTTTTTCTGTAACATCTTTAACCGTAGAATGACATTTTTCTCTTGCTTTAAATTTTGCCTCTTCTGATTCTAAACAAAATACTTCATGCAATACCCAATCTGTATTTCTTATTTTATCGTGTAATTTCTCATTACATGGTACGTCTCCCATAAAAGTTAATATTTTTCCATTATTTAATTTTGTTTGAAATCCAAATTGATTGCATTCTGTAGAATACATATCTAAAGCCTCGATATTGTATCCTATAATATTAAATTTTCCATTATTATGTAGATCATGAAAAACAACACGTTCATTATACATTTTTATAAGATGAGGATATGATGTTGGTATAAAGAAATTGTCTACTAATTCTTTTATTTCTTTATCACAATAAATATGTAATTTACCTTCATATACTCCTGCTCCCATAAGGCTTGTTACCATTCTTATAACAGGAAATATTCCCAATAAATGATCAATATGTTTATGAGAAATAAATACATCATGTATTTCGGTAATATTTACTCCTACATCTTTAATTTGTTTTAAAACACCAATTCCCATCCCCGTATCTACTAATAAATATTTTCCATTATTTTCTAATAAAAAACAGGCATTATAGCAATTTGTTGACATCCCTGCTCCTGTTCCTAAAACTAATATTCTTTCCATATTTCCTCCTATTTTAAAACTTCATCTTTATAAATTTCTACTTGTCTTAGCATATGTCCAATATTCCCTTCTCCGGCATATTTATCTATGTCAAAAAAATTGTCGTTTTTATTTACCCAAAGTAGTTTATTAATCTCTTCTACTAGTTCAACTTCTTTATTTAATTTGCCTGCATAAACTTCTAATTCCATATCTTGTAATTTATAATCAAAATTCATAATATTTATTAATCTGATATCATTACTTGTAATCCCTGTTTCTTCTTCTAATTCTCTATATGCTGCATGTAATTCATCTTCATTCTTTTCTACTTTTCCACCAACAAGATTCAATTTACCTTTATAGGGTTCTTTTGTCCTTTTACACATTAAGATTTTATCTTCGTCTTTATTAAAAACTATTATTACATTTAATTTTTTCATAACTATTTCTCCGTTTTTCTTATATTTAAAGTCTTTTCAAAATTTATAAACTTTTTATTAAATTATCTAATGCTTGTTTTATATCCTCTTCAAAACATGTACCTTCAGCCATTTTTAGATACCATTCTTCTGTTTCTTTTAAATATTTTTTCTTAAAAAAAATATTTGTCATTGTACTTTCGCTTAAATTATGATATCGATCTGCTAGTTTAACCATTTTTGCCATATCACTATTTATTATTCTATTATAATAATCTTGCATTTTGTATCCTTTTTCTTTTGTTAGTAACACCACTGCGTCTAGAACTTTTTTATTGCTCAATTTCAAGATTTCTTCTTTTGTTGCATTTGTATCTTCTAATGTATCATGTAATAATCCTGCAGCTTGGTAATCCTCATTAAATCCCTTTTCTTTTAATATATCTGCAACCGCAAATGGATGCAAATAATATGGTGTACCTTGTTTTCTTTTTTGTCCTTTATGTTTAATTTTTACATATTCTTTTAAAATTTCAATATTCATCCTATTACTCCCTTTACTTTCATATTTTTATTACTGCAGAACTATATTAAATAGTTAAATTAATTGCTTTTCACTAACATTATTTGCTCTTTATCTTGTGTAAATTGATACGCCTCCTTAAAACCATATTTTTCGTGTAATTTCAGCGATGGTATATTTTCTTTTGCAATACAGCTATAAATTCTATATCCTTTAAATTTTTCCAACACATATTGCATAAGTTTACTTGCAATTCCTTTTCCCATATATTTTTTGTCTGTTACAATTTCCCATATATAAGAAATATTCCCATTCTTTTCTATTTTATCTGGAAAATCTTCTAACTTACAAAAATCATCTTTTGTATATACTGCAACATATCCAGCTGGTACATTATTTTCTAAATACACTATCTTTAATATATCATCGCTATTTATGAGCAGTTCATTACTCTCTTTTGTAATAAAACCATTGTGATTATCCTTCCAAATTCTTTTAATATCTTTAAAATACTTGTTTTCAACTATCATAAGGACTCCTTTTTTATAGTATTACTACATTAAATTTAAAACGCAACATATAAGTTTGTCTTAATAGGGATTTAAGGAACGTCCACAAAATCCCTATATGTGCTCTCAAAATTCCTATATCTGTAATGAATCTGCAACTGCTTTTATTTGTGTCATTGCATATCTTATTTCGTAATTTAAATAATTTATTTGTTCTTCTGCTAATTCTATTTCTTCTTTCCTATATGTACTTTCTATGCATAGTGACCTTTTTAAATTATATTCTAACCATTCTATTGCTTCCCATAAATTAGCATATATAAGTTTTTTCATATCTTCTTTTTTATAATTTTTTATATTTTGTAAATAACTGTTTACAATTATTTCAAACTTTTCAAACTCGAACTTTCCTACATCTCCATTGGCCCAATTCCAACATACTTGCACTAATTCTACTGTTGGATTTACATAGCCACTAGATTCCCAATCTATAACTGTTGGAATATTATTATTCCACAAGATATTCTTTTTTATTAAATCTCTATGACTTATTATTAAATTACTCTTTGCATATTCTAAAGCTTCATTCGTCTTCTTATTTATTTCATAAAGTATTTCTATATTTTCTACTAAGTCTTTGTAATAATATTTATTTTGCTCTTTCGCTATCTTTGCCAAAGAATTCCAATCTATTGTTCTTATTTGCATTTCTTTAGATTTCTCTGCTTCGATTTTAGAAAAATCTAAATTATGAATTTTTGCTAGTAACTCTCCAATTATATTACATATTTCATCTGTAACATCTTCTGGCTGTATATGACTTCCATAATTCCAATTAAATATCATATAGTAATCTCCATCTATTTTATGAATAATTTTATTTTCAAATTCTAATGCTCTTACTACCAAAATTCCATTTTCTTCAGCTATTCTTGCCACCTTTTCTGCAAATATAATTCTTTCAAACTCTGCTTTGTTTTGCATTAATGTTTTATTTAATTTTTTTATCGCATACTTTGCTTGGTCTGTTTCTACTCTATACAATCTATTGGATAGGCCACCATGAATTTGTGTCACTTTAATAATTTGGCTACCTAAATCAAATTTTTTAATTAATTTTTCCATCTTTTTGGTATTACTTTTTCTTAATAACAAATTATACTGATAAGTTCTTCCTTTTACAGTTTCTTCACCTCTATCTATTATCTCTGTAAAATCAAATTTCTCATATATGTGTTTTGCGTTTTCATTATCATCTTCTACACCAACAGTAAATTCTGTTATTCCTTTGTTTTCTAATTCTGATATTACATATTTAAGTAATTTTTGTCCTAGCCCTTGATCTTGATAATCTTTATGAACTCTAAAAGCGCTTAAATATACTCGTATATCTGGAATAGTTTCATTTGGTAAATCTGATTTATACGTTACTGTTATTTCTCCAATTAAGTTTTCATTTTCTGTTATAACATAAATATCTTTTATTCCATTTGATATATCATCTATAATTTGTTTCTTAATTTCTTCAAAGTTCTCATACACATAAAGATTTTTTAATTTTTCTAATTCTTCTAAATTGATTTTTCTATATTCCATAAAAACTCCTTTAATAATTAATTATCTTTTACAAAAACTCTTCCTAGCTTTATCTCTTTAAAACCCATATTTGCATATGCCTTTTCTGTATAGTATTAAATTTTTTTAATCCCCATATTCCAGTAGCAATCATCTATTAGTAAATTACTAAATATATAGTAATCGTCTTTTTCTATTAATTCTGATTTATATAATTCCGTTGCACCTTTAAAATGCAAATCTATTAAATCTTGTTTATTCATGTTTCTCCCTTTACCAACAAATTTTATTAAATAAGTCATCTAAATTATGTGATGTTAATTTAAATGTTTTATCATGCATTCTTTCTATTACATATGGTTCACAATTTTCTATCTTTAAATTAAAAATTTTCTCCTTTGGCTCAAATTTAAGTAAATTATAGAAGATACATCTTATGCAATGCATATGTGCGAATATACCTATTGTTATATCTTCATCCATATTTAATGAATCTAAAAAGTCTTTTGTTCTTTTTATTACATCTGTATAACTTTCTCCGTGTGGAGCTTTTTGAATAAAATCTCTTCTAAATTTTTTATAATTTTCATCTGTAAAGTATTTTTTATAGCTTTCATTATCTTCTAAATCTTCTGGATACTTTCCTTCGAAATCGCCCAAACTTCTTTCTCTTAAACGTTTATCTATATTAAGTTCATAACCTGGTTTTGCAAGTTTTGCAGTATCTATAGCTCTTTTTAAATCCGAACAATAAACTTTAGAAATCTCCTTAATAGTTGGATTATCATTTAATTTTTTGGCAGCTTCTATCCCTTTTTCGGTTAAATCTGTATATTTGTTATTTAATGCACCTGTAAATAGGTTAATTCCTTGCTCATTTAAAATATTTCCCTGGGTTTGTCCATGTCTTATTAAAATTAGCTTCATAAAATCACTCCTATCTATTTTGGTGCAATTAGTATATTAGCATAAAAGAGGAACTAAATAGTTCCTCTTTTGTAAATATAAAACTTGATATATATGCCAAAGAACTATGATTTGATACACCAAAAATCTTTTTATATTGGATAATATATTACATTAATTTTCTGGTTTAAATAACTTTATCCATCCTAATTTTATAAAATTATTTAATTCATTATAACTTGAAACCTCTTTTGATGGTTCGTTTAAAATCCAAATAGTTTTATTTTTATTTTGTAATATATTTTGTACTATTATATAGCTCATTTCTGCATAAACTTGTGGGCCAACATATCCTTTTATGCCATTTTTCTCTTCGTTTAATACAAATAAACAATCCGCTTCTTCTAAGGCATTATAAAAATTAATATATACATCTTTATATATTAGTTCATTTGATTGGTCTATTTTTTTTGAATATTGAATTACATCATAATTATGTTCTTTAAAATATTCTACCCATTTTTTTATTTCTTTTTCAAATTTTGCACTTCCTGATATTACTAACTTTTTCATACATTCTCCCTTTTGTGAGTTTATATTATCATATAAAAAAATGATATGCAATAGAAAAAACTATTACTTATTCGTAATAGTCTTTAAATTAATTATTCTTTTCTTCTAACAACTTAATTTTCTTTCTCTTTTTATAATTATATATCAATATAATTATTACTACTATAAATATAATAATCGAAATTAATTGGGATATCCTTATGTTTCCAATCATTAAACTATCTGTTCTTAGACCCTCTATTATTATTCTAATTAAAGAATACAATAATAGGTATATAATCGTTAATTGCCCTTTGTACTTTCTATGATTTCTAACATACATTAATATAAAAAATATAATTAAAGTACATATGGATTCATATAAAAACGTTGGATGTACTTCCATATATATACCATTTTCTATAATTCCCATTCTAAAAATACTACTAGTTGTTGTTCCATGTGCTTCGCCATTAATAAAGTTTCCCCATCTTCCAATTGCTTGTCCTAAGCTTAAGTATGGAACTATCATATCAAACATATCTAATATCTGTATTTTTTTAATTTTGCAAAATATAATAGTTGTTATAGCTCCACCTATTATTCCTCCATAGATTGCAAGTCCACCATTTCTTATATTTATGATTTCATTAGGATTATTTAAATAATATTGCATATTAAAAATGACATAGTATAATCTAGCACATATAATTGCTATTGGTAGTATAAGTATCATTAATTCTAATATATCATTGTATTTTATATTGTATTTTTTACAATCTTTTTTTAAAGCTAATATTGCAATCAAAATGGCTACAACTATAAAAATAGCATACCAGTATATATGTATACCACCAATTGTAAATGCTGTTCTAGAAATGCTTAGATTTATATTAAAAGCTGGAAATGTAATATTAGTCATTAATTTTCTCCTTTATATGATCTATTCTATATCAAAAATTTTAGTTAGTTCATATGCTACTCCAGCTTCGTTGTTTGTTTTTGTAACTACATCTGCTAATTCTTTTATTTGGTTTGCAGCATTTCCCATTGCTACTTTATAACCTCCAACATTAAACATTTCTATGTCATTTAAACCATCACCAAATACAATCGTTTGAGCTAATTCTATACCTAAATATTTGCATAGTTCTTCTATAGCTTTCGCCTTGCTTATTCCTTTTGGCATAATATCCATTACATATGGAAGTTTATAATTATTTTCTGCTTTTCGATATTTTTTAGGAATCATAAATTCATCAACTTCTGTTGCATCAATATTAAATCTATCTAATACTAATTTTCTAACTTTTTGAAGATTTTCTTTTTTATCATCCATAAGACTGAGTTTTATAACTGGTGCATCATTTGTTTCTAAATATTCTTCTAATGAATTTACAATTATAAGTTCATTTCTATTTTCTTTTGTCATACTATATTGTTCATCTTCTACAAGCAAATTACCTGAAATTGTAACTGTGAAATATATATTATTATCTTTTATTAGTTTAACTAGTTCTAGTACATTCTCTTTTTCTATATTGGTGCTAAATATTTTCTTATCTTCTACAAAATTTGCTACTATACCACCATTAGATCCAATAATATATGGTATAGCTCCTACCTGAGTACTGTATTTTTCAATACTATGATATGGTCTGCCAGATGCTAATACTACTTCTATTCCGTTTTTCTTTAAAGTTTGTATCATCTTTATATTTTCTTCTGGCACTATTTTTTCGTCATTAACTAATGTACCGTCTATATCTATAAAAACGATTTTATACTCATTATTCATTGTAAATCCTCCTTGATTATATTATTGGCCTTTTTGCGTACTTTAGTCAACCAAAATCACTTTATTATTTCACAATTTTCGTCAACCTTTTTCTTGCTATGGACTTTATAATATATTTCAAATATGTTATTTAAAATTTCTTTTTCATCATATGTTTGATTTTCGCTTACTTTTAAATAATATACAGATAAAAATAAACTATTAAACCATTTAAAATTAGCATTTAATTTATGGAAGTCTAGTCTTTCGTAAAATTTTGCTCGTTTTTCTCTTATTTTATTTTCCTCTTTATTCGCTCCACAACCCAATTTCTCAATCTCTACAAATATAGCATCATAATTTGGAACTACTTTTTTCAATTCTTTAATTGCTTTAGTACCATATCCTTTATTTTGATATTCTGGTAAAATCGCAAAATAATCCAGTTGCATATACCTAGTATTCTCTACCGAATTCATTATTAAAAATCCAATTAATTTATTAGCTTCAGCAATTTTTATAAAGCTAGTTATTTTTTTGTTATAGTTTTTCTTCATAGTTTCTAAACTTTTTCTTTCCTCTTCTGGAAATATCTCTATATATTTTTGATATACTTCTTCTTTGAATTCTTTAAAATTAATATTTATAAGTTCCATAAATTACCTCTTCATATTTATTTACTTTTTATATGCTATTATTTTGAATTTTTATTCATGAAATAATCAAAATAATATCTATCTAATAGTATCCCTGTATATATAGAAAACTTCCACAATTCTTCTTCTGTTCTTAAGGTTTCTTTTGAAATATGTATATCTTTATCTACAAGAAGTTTCATAAATGCTTTACTAGTATACCATAGAAAACTAATCATGTTTTCTAAAATAGTATTAACTCTACTAATATATCCTCCCCACACATTATTAAATAGCTTATCTTTTTCATTTTTTGGAGAAGAAAAAGAAAAAAAGAGAAAACTTAGAAAGTCATTATGAGAATAATTAGAGTAAAAACTATATTGTCTTTTTCTCCAATCTGTCAAATCAGCTTTTTCGTAATTTTCTATTGTATCATTTAATTCTTTTGGAGAAAAATACTTTCTCCATATTTTCATATTTCCTTCTGTCATTTCGGTATCTGTTAATATCTTTTCTTTGTTTTCATCAATCATAACATTTAAAAGTAACATACATATTTCAAATAATTGCCTATTTATGACATTAGCCTGATAATCTAATCCATTTTCAGCTAAATATATTACAGCAGTTATAGAATTTGCTATAGTCACAAATATAGAAGAATATAATGCTTTTATTTTGAAATTTTTATCTTCCTCTTTTGGTTCAATCGAAAAACTCATTATTCCATAATACAAATTATATAGTTCAGCTATGTTTAAAACATCTTCATTGGCCTCTTGCCATATTTCTGGATTATCCATTATATCATTCATTTGATTATAATAATCCATAATAGTTTCATATGGTACTATGAATTCTTTATCAAGATTAATTTTACTATTTAGGTATTCATATCTTTCTTTTAATAACATATTTTTTACCTCTTATATTTCATTTCCATCTTCTGTCGCTATAAATCCATTTATTAAGCACGCCATTTCTACAGTTATATTTCTCATAAATTTTCTCCTAATCAATTAATTATTTTTTAAATTCAAGAACAGAAACACATTCTATTCCATTTGTATAAGGAAACATATCTACGGGTTTAATCTTTTTTATTTCATATATATCTTCTAACTTTGCTAAATCTCTAACCAATGTAGCTGGATTACAACTAATATATACTAGTTTTTTAGGTAAAACTTTTTTTATGTTTTCTATACTTGTATTATCTAGACCTCTTCTTGGTGGATCTACCATAATAATATCAGGAATAATCTGTTTAACATTTACTAGGTCATCTAACACTTTTTCTACATCACCAGCAATAAATTCTGTATTATTTACATTATTTATTTTTGCATTTTCTTTGGCAGCAATAATTGCTTCTTCTACAATTTCTACACCGTAAACTTTTTTTGCGAACTTACTCATAAATAATGAAATCGTACCAATTCCACAGTACAAATCGAACACAACATCTTCCTTTGTTATATCTGCAAACTTAACACCAAGCTCATATAATTTTTCAGCTTGAATTGGATTTACTTGATAAAATGACATTGGAGATATCTTAAATTTATAATCACCTAGCTTATCTGTAATATATCCATCTCCATATAAATTGATATTCTCGTTTCCTAATATAACATTTGTATTTTTTGTATTTACATTTTTAACTATAGTCTTTATATTACTGAATTTGCTAGTTAGTTCTGATATCATTTTAGCTTCATTAGATATTTCTCTTCCATTTATAACTATAATACACATTATCTCATTTGTTTTTATACCAATTTTAGTAACAATATGTCTAACTAAACCTTTTTGAGTTTTCTCATTATAAAAACTAACATTATTATCTACTAAAAATTTAAAAATATATTTCGCAATTTCTTCTGTTTGTTCATTTTGAATAAAACAAGTATCTATTGGTATAATTTCATGTGTTCTATTTGCAAATACACCAATTACTGGTTTTCCATCTTTATTTAAGCCAACAGGATATTGTGCTTTATTCCTGTAGTGATATGGATGTTCCATACCTAATGTTTCTTCTACTTTAATTTTATTATTTAAACTCTTATTTACTAAACTTTGAACTGCATTTTGTTTCATTTTTAATGTCTCTTCATATTTTATATGTCTTAATGAACAGCCTCCACATCTTTTGTAAGTTGTACAATCACTTTCTATTCTATTTTCTGATGGATTGATGATTTCTATAATTTTGCCAAAAGCATGTGACGTTAATACTTTTACAATTAATACTTTTATTTTTTCTCCTTTTATTGCATTTGGTATAAAAATTGTAAGTCCATCTATCTTTGCAATTCCCTCTCCTTGAAATCCATTGTCTATTATATCTACGATATACTCTTTATTCTTTTCTACTTGCATATGTTCTCCTTTAATTTAATTTATAGTTGTATTATAGCATAAAAAATAGACTGTTAGAATACTCTAAAAGCCTATTTTTAACAATTATTTTACAATGAATGCTGTTCGTTTCCGTCTGGTTCTTCCTTATCAGGACGTAATTTTCTTTCTAACAACATATTAAGTTCAGCTAACTCTTCTGTAATTCCAGGTAAATCTGTTTTCTTACCAACAAACTTCGTTTTAGCCTTTGCTTCTTTTCTACTATTTTTTGGACAAATTACAAATCCACCTTTTTTAGCATTAACATAATCCATAGAAGCTAAGTCATTTCTTCCATTACCACAATATATAATCATTTTAACATCATATTGCTCTTGTGCCATTGCTGTCCATGATCTAACATAATGAAGTTTTCCATACCCCGCAGGATTATCATCATTTAGATTACTTGGTCTTTTTAAATCTACTATTCTTTCATCCATTCTTTTAACAAATCTATTAAATGTCGCATCTTTTTGTGGTCCTGACATAAATTCATCTTTAGCAGATGCTGCTGCACCCTCTATTAGTTTTAATTTTTTGATTGGTTCTTTTTGTAATTTATTAAAATTAAAGAAACTTGTATCTAGATTCCTTAATATTTCTGTCATTTCGTTTTGACTAATTGGTGATATAATATGCATTCTTACTTTCGCGTTCATTAGTTCTTGTAATCTAGATAATTGTTTTAAAAAATTATACATCTCTATATCTTCAAAAGTTCTACTCGATTCATTTAAGATTGTACCTTCCAGATCTGAATATAATAAAATTATTTTTTCCATAAAAGCTCTCCTTAATTTAACACTATTATAATTTTACCACATTATGTAAAATAGCGCAATCCCCTATATTATTTATAATTTTTGTGTTATAATAATTATATAGTACGAGTTGAAAAAAATCCTCTCGTGCTTTGTATTTTTAATAATTTATAATACAAATAGGAGGAATAAGTGTATGAGCAGGTTTAATTTTTTTGGTAACATTTCTGGGGAAAACGTCGTTATTAATGGAAATGATGTTATTATTAATGGTAAGCAAGTTAATAACCCCGGTGGTAAAGAGGGCAAAGAGATTGATGAAATCAAAAAAGCCACAGCCCAAATCAAGAAACTATATGTTACAAGTAACGTACGGGTAAATATCTATGACGGTAATGATGATGTAATCGTGGCTAGATTACATGGTACTGCTTCTAGTAAAGACTTTCAATTTGATGTAGTACCAAACAATGACTCATTAAGAATCACTGCAAATATTGAAGGCTCTTCAGGAGGAATAACAATTATAAATGATGTTATTATGAGTGGCTCTTTCAACAATTTACAACTGGACATTGTGCTTCCTCGTAGTCCAATGGAAATTATAATCATTCAATCAAAGAATTCAAGTATTTCTGTGGAGAGGAACATAAATGTGCCAATCATCTGTGCAGCTTCTACAAATGGTAGTATCAAAATAGATGGTGCAATTTTTAGAAAGTTACAACTTGAATGCAAGAATGGAAGCATCCGAATAAATTCACATCTTTATTCAGATGTAGAGTTGGATATTACCAATCAAAATGGTAGTATAGATTGTGCACTCAGCAATGTTGGCATATCTACTGTTGAAGTATGTTCTAAAAATGGGCATTGTAAAAACTCTCCAGTTTTATCTGGTAAATATACTGCCTCTGGTAGTATATTTAGCAAAAATGGTAGTGTGAAATTTCATTGATATTACTTGTCAAGGTCAGCTATCCCCTTGCTTTTATATAAAAAGCAAGGGGATTTTCTTAAATGAATCAATAATATCAGATGCAATTATAAATAATTTTCTTCATAAAAAATCTCTTATAGATTATTGTTCTTTTGATTATATCATCGAAATATTACTTACACAATAATCCAAAACAAACGAGCTCGTTTATCTTATTCAGGTTTTATGACTTCATTTTCAATAACAGAATCATTTTTTAATTTATATGTACAAGATACATTACCATTTCCATAGAAAACTTTTGATATAATTCCCGTGTTAGTATTAACATAAAATGTTGTATTATCATAATTTATAACATAACAATTATTTTCTATTTTTATTGGTTTCAAAATATTTGCTGTTAAAATTTTTCCATATCCAGTCTTGTCTATTGTTGTAGCAAATAAAGCTTCTTCATATTCTTTATCAAATTCCTTCATTTTTATCTCTTGAGTAATTTCCCCTGTTTTCTCATTTATGGATATATATTCCGGTATGCTTTTATCAATCCATTCTGTTGTAATAATACCCTCATCGTTATAATACTCTTTTATTAAGTATTTATCTCCATAATTATATATCTTATATGTGGTTGTTCTGGTTTGCCCTTCTGATAATTCAGAATTCTTTTCATAATAATAATTTTTTATAGATGATTTAAGTTCATTACTACTTTCATATAGTTTCTTCATAATGAAATTGTTTCTAATAACATTAGCAATTATTCCCAATATTAAAATCACAATAACTACTATAATAACTGTAACTAAAATCTTCATTCCACTTTTCATAATACAATCCCCCTTTTATTAATCATAAATATTATATCGAAAAAAAAATGTACTGTAAACAATTTTTATAACTATATATACTAATTGTTTTCTATACTATATAATTAGAGCATTAAAGGCTTTATTACCTCCATTTAAAAATTCTCGATACAACTCGATATCGGATTGTTTGTCAATCGACGTCGCATTTTCTAATTTCATTTTTCCTACCTCCCAACCTTAATACAATTTACTTAGTTAATTTGTCATAAAATTGTTTTATTAATAATTTATAGCATTTGAAAGCTTTTCAATAAAATTCTTATTCATAAATACATCTTAATTCAAGATAATAATTAACCTTGTAACACAAAATAAGTCTTAAAATATGCTATAAATCAATAAATTTTTCATAAAATATAAATTCACACAAAAATAAATAAATTTTTCATTTTCATTCATATTTAATCACCTTTCCTTTTTTATTTAGAAAAATTTTTCTATGATTAAATTATAAAATTATATTAATATATTTTTTAAAAAGTGGATTAATATTGCCTTTTATATTTTTTTAATTTTCGTCATTTTTATTTGTTTTGCTTTCAATTAACTTGTCATATGCATCTAAACCTTTGGCGAGAAAATTTGGTACTTTTATACCTACATCTATTAAATTTTCTAATATATTCCTTGTTTCATTGATAATTAGACAAGCTAAAGTAAACCAACCAAAAAGCAATAAGGAAAATAAAGTTGTACATGCATTAACGGTTGAAGAACAAGAAGCTTTCACTAACTGGCTTGTTGATAAGCCTATAGATGAATTTAAATATAGAAATGTATATTTGTTACAAATGTATACAGGCTTAAGAGTTGGAGAATCTTTAGCTCTTACAACACACGATATAGACTTAAAAAATAAAAGATTAAATATATCTCGTACATTAACAACTGATGAGAAAGGAAATATTATTATGTGAATAAAACCAAAACATATAGTGGCAAAAGAACTATTCCTATCCCCTACTTTCTTTGTCCTTATATTGTAGAACAAATGAAAATAGCAAATAAGCAAATTAATAATGATGAAAAACTACTTTTTAAGACTAATAACAGTAACTATTGTGGACGTTCTACAATAAATAATGAGCTAAAGCGAATATTCAAACAAGAATTTAATATTACTGATATTTCTAGCCACTCTTTAAGACATACTTTCGGAACACGTTGCATTGAAAGTGGTATGGCTCCTGTTGTAGTTCAAAGATTAATGGGACATAAAGATATTGCAGTCACATTAAATACATATACTTCTGTTTTAGAGCAATTTAAGGAAAGAGAATTTGATAAGGTCAATCCGTATTATCTTAATGAAAATTTAATAGGAAATAATTTTTTATATGACGTTAATAATATCAAAGCGTTTGAAAGATAAATTTATATATACGCATGTTTTATAACACAACAAATTTTTCTTTTATAATGATTGATACAAGCTGATTATATCGTTTTACTAATTTATGTTTTACTTTTATATTGCTAATATTAACTCAACAATATTAAATTGTAGAGTATTGAAAATTAAAATTGTTTAGTTATCTGTTTGAAATACTAAAAATTAAAATAAATTAAAAATCGTGAAAAACTGTGTAACTCTAGTGAAAATTAAATATTGTAAATTTTTCAAGATTATAATTAGTTTTAAACAAGTAAATAGCCTGTATCTGTTGATACAAGCTATTCACATCAATTTTTTAGTTGGCTGGGCTGGCAAGATTCGAACTTGCGCATGCCAGAGTCAAAGTCTGGTGCCTTACCGCTTGGCTACAGCCCAATATAATTTAATTGTCCATTTTTGTTAGGTGATTTTGCAGTAATACCCCAATATAAAATCTGGGGTGAGTACTGGGATTCGAACCCAGGGTCTCCAGTGCCACAAACTGGCGCGTTAACCAACTACGCTATACTCACCATCTCTTGCGGACATTTAATATTTTAAACTATTTTATATCCTTTTGTCAACTATTTAATGATATTTTTTTCAATTTATTTATTATAATGTAAAAAAACATCATTAAATACAATATTCAAAAATTATATAAAAGTTTTTTATCTTTTATTTATTAATTAAAGTCGATAATAAAAATTAATATTTTTAAATTTCCCAGAGCAAGTAATAATTTACTTACTCTAGTCACAAGTATTTTTTCACTTTTTTATATTTCTAGAATTTTATTTTCTATAATATAAAGTGGGTTTCTATGTGATATCGTATAGAAAGCCTCTTTTCCTATTTCTTTTTCTATTTTTTTCTTTATCAAATCCATCTTTAAATAAATACTATCTACTCTATGGCAATCTGATCCCAAAAAATGAATTGCATTATGCTTTAATAGTTTTATGGCTGTTTTTTGAGCATTTTTGCCATATATACCTATAAAACTACCATAATTTGATTGTAATAAAGAACCTTGTTCTATCCAATTAAGTACTATGCTAGGATTGTTTTGAACATATATATATCTTTCTGGATGCGCAATAATAGGTATATAACCATTTGACACTAAATCATAAATGTTTTTTTCAAAATAAACATTATTTTGATTCATGGGAAGCTCAATTAATACATATCTACTATTGTTTAGAGTTGCTATTATTCCTCCTGTTATTAAAGATAATGTATTAATAGTGTTATATACCTCTGAGCCATTACAAACTTTAATATTTATTTTTTCTTTTATTAAAATTTCTTGAAGTAATTGAATATATCTTTCTTTTTGCTGTCTATTTGCTATATATTTTCCTTCTAAATAATGGGATGTAGCGATTACTGTTCTGAAGCCTGCAATATATGCTTCTCTTAACATCTCACATGTTTCCTCAGAGGTTAGTATACATAATTTGACTTTTATAACAATATATAGTATAATTAAAGTTGCAATAGAAAAACTATTTATTTTGAAGGAGGAAAAGTTATGCGGAAAAAAATCTTAGTAGTAGTTATGTCACTTGCAGTTCTTATGTGTGGAGGTGTGGTAGTCGTAGCTGGCACTGATCCTGAATCTCCTGAAACAATTTCAGATAATTCAGCATCTGGTACATCAGTAGACGAATATGAAATGTATCTCGTTCGTGATAACCCAGATTTATGTGTATACTCTATGCGACCTAACAAGACTCTGCTCTTAATCGGGAGCTCAGACATGGCCAATTATATTACTTATGCCAATGTCAACACAGACGAGCTCACAGGTACACCTGTGGCATTGGCTGACGACTTCTCAGCGGTTGTTATCGAAAATGAGGACGGCAAATTTGTCGTTTCAACTGCAGAAGGCGAAGAAGCCTATCCAGAAGAAGGACCGGTGATTACGCCATTCCAAGAGTTTGAAAAATCAGTGGAATGGAACGAACTATATTATTAATTCCACGTAACAAGCAACGGAGCAGATGTATGTGTTAAACAGCATCTGCTCCGTTGCACTTTACTTTATCGTACCTTTTTATTTATTGTTGAAACAATTTAATTTTTATATTTTTATATAATCTATATTATCTTTTTTCCAGCTTATATATCGCAAAAGCAACAAGTACTCCCAATGTAGCAGTTATAAGTTGAGTTGTTCCCATTGCAACACTTAGCGTTGTTATTAGCTTTTCTGGAAATACTCCAAACAAATTAATCAAATTAAATAAAGCAAATATTATAACAACTTTAACAACAATTCCTACAATTCCAGCTAAAAAGTAATGTTTATTTTTGCCTAACATTAATAATTTATACGAATAAATTATTGCAAAGTTTCCAAGCCATATTGCAGGTATCATATATACCATATATACAGAAGCTGTTCCAAAAACATATCCACTTAATATTGTAGATATACTTGGCATTGTAACTACTCCTAATATTTTTGCCCAACCTTTTAAATTTATTGCTGCAGTAACAAGCGCTGCATTTACAATAGTTCCTATTATCAATTGTGAATTAGTAGAAATAACACTTGTACTACCAAAGATTTTACTTAAAATTCCACCTAAAAAAGTTGGTACTAGTAAAGCAATTAAGAATATTAATATTGTTTGCATAATATCAATACCTTTAGAAAAATCCTTTACTCTTCTTTTCATTATTCCTTCATTTTCCATTTTAAACCCTCTCTTTCTTTTTAGACAGAGCTTTAAAATATATCTTTACTTATTTGAATAAATAACTTTACTGGTTATTCCAGAAAGTTTTCCAATCTTTCCAGATAAAGTATTTATTTCATCTTGTGGAGCATCAATAACAATAGTAATAATGTTAATTGCCTTTTCTTTATATGGCATCCCCATTCTTCCTATTATTCTATTAGAATATTCATGTAAAATAGAATTTAATTTTTCAACTTCATCTTTCTTTTCTAATATAATTCCTATTATTGCTACTCTTGTATCCATAAAGTCCCCCTATTAGTTGCTTCTACCTTAATTTTGATTAATAGTTAAATTTTGGTATTAGAAGAATTTATAATACTTTGCTATAAAGATACTCTTACTAGCTCAGTTTATAAAATTATAATATAAAGCTTATAAAAAAGCTAGTAATGTTTCACATATTTTTATCTATTCTTTTTTAAAAACAAAAAAATAAAGCTTTCTAAAATTTAGAAAACTTTATTGGTGCGGATGAGAGGACTCGAACCTCCACGCCGTAGGCACTGGTTCCTAAGACCAGCGCGTCTGCCAGTTTCGCCACATCCGCATAAGCTTTAACATTACTTATAATAGCACATTAAAACTTTCTTTGTCAAGTATTTTTTTATTTATTTATGCAAAAATAATTTGCTTCATTTTTTTCTTGCAACAACAGCAAATCTTCCATCCTCTGTATGATATGAACATGTAGATAAAGTCATAAGTTGATCCCCATATTCTGCTGCTTTACCTGTGTCATAAAAAGATGCTTCTTTTGCATTACTTACAAATTCATTATATTCTTCTTCATTATCTGCATTTATAAAATAATAATATCTAAATACATTTTTTTCTGACTTATAATATACTCTAGATTTAAATGCTGAAATAATCTCATATTCTGCATCTTCAGTTGCTGTCGTAAATCTTACGATTGGATGTTGCTTATAAAATTCTTCATTTTCATATTTTAATAAATCTTGAAACATAGCACCATCACCCATATTATGTCCATACATAAGTAAATTGCTACTAGGAATACTCCAATCATAATCTTTATCTAAAAATATAGAGCCATCTTTTGTTTCTTCTTTTTTATAATTATGCGTCATATAATAACTATTATCTGTGCCTTGTAATACAGGATAATTTATATTCGTTCCTTCTATTTCTATCCAACCTACTACATCTGGATTTTCTTTCTGTAACTCCTGTACCTGTAACATTCTTTCTGTAGTTTGAGTATCTACTTTTGCTTCGTCTATTTTAACATTATTTAAAGCATTACTTTCTTGAATAGTTTCATTTCTACCTTTAATAAAAAATACAATATATATAGCAGCTATAATAATTAAAGCAATTAATACTATATATATTAACGTACTCGTTTTTCTTGTTGTTTGTTTAAAATGTTTTGCCATAGTCCATCTCCATAAATATATTATAAGGATAGACAAAACAATTCTAGTCTATCCCATTAATATTTTATATTCTGTTTTTTCTTATTATAAATAATGTTGCTGCTGATATAGCAATTGCTATAACTGCAATTCCTGCATAATTTGCTACACCTGTTTTTGGAGTTTCGTCTTTTTCTCCTTTATTTTCTTCTACAACTGTATTTTCTTCAGTTGTATTAGATTCTTCTTCATCTGTTTCAGTATTAGAAACTTCAAATTTTGCATAAACAGTTATATTTTCTGTTAAATCTTTTGTTGTATCTAAAGCTGTTGTGAAGTTTGCATCTGTATACCAACCTGCAAAAATATATCCGTCTTTTTCTGGTTCTGGTATAGCTAAAGAATCAAAAGAACCAATTCCATCTGTAACATATGTTCCTTGGTTATCTCCAGCAACTACTGTTACTTTAACTCCAACATTTATTTTATATGTTTCACTAGCAATAACAGCTTGTAAATTATCCATATCTACTAAATCCATCTTTATTGTATATGTACCTGGTACTGGGAATGTAGCTTTTATAGGTGTTTTATTTATATAATCACCCATATAAAGTGCAAAACCTTCTGCTGGTCCCCAATATCCATAATCCATAACATTTATAGGTGTTCCATTAGCCTCGTAAGCAATAATTTCTGGTGTTGCAGGTCCTGTTACATCAAAATTAACTCTAACATGATCATAGTTTGTATCACTGTTGTGTGATATTAATTGTGCCTCTGCTTCAGTTGCAGTTCCTGCTACTATTGAGTTATTATACATCAAGTTAACTGAATATCCATGGCTTGACATAGCATTGCTAACGTTTGGAATTAATAAACTTGCAATTACTACTACACAGATTAAAGCTATTTTTACTATATTTTTTATTTTTTCACCTCCCCTAAATTTACAAAATATATTTATATGTAAAAAATATAAATATTAATTTAGGCCTTTATCTTTTGATTATTTTTTACATAACTTATTAATATCACAAAATAAATTATAAATCAATAATATTAATAAAATATTTTAAATTATGAATTATTAGCAATAATTGCTAACTTTAAAGCATCTTCTTTAGTATCAACAGCACATATAAAACACTTATTATGACAAAATCTTGCAGTTTCTACTGTTGTTACTTTTTGCAATTCCTTGTCCTTTAAACCTGCCCATTCCTTTGGAAATAATTTTCTACTTTCGAATGAACCTAACTTTTCTGGCACAGTATAGATGTTATACCCCCCTCTGTTTGAAGGAAATATAACAAAATTAATTTGTTTAGCTTTAGCACTACTTGACTCTAACAAAACTTCTTTCCATGGTAAAAATCTTTCTAATGTCATAATTCCATCTTTTGAATTATCTATAGCTTTTTCTACTTTTCCCTTTGCTTTTAGCTTAGAGATAGTACTTTTAAAAGTATTGTCAAATACTATTTCTGCCCATTTAACTGCATCCTCAAATCTAATATCTGGATCAATTTCTTCATCCCAATTTGGATTAAATTCTGCTACCGCATTTGCTATTTGTACAAGCTTATAACTAACACCTATATCTGGTATTTGTCCATTGTCTCCAGCATCAATGCACTGAATTAAGTTTTTATCTAACATCTCCCAGATTTCGTCAACATTACTATCTGTATATTTTTTTATGATATCTTTTCCAAACTTTTTCCAAACTAAACCACAAGATGAATATTTTACACCATTTTCTCTTTCTCCATTTCCACCGAATTGATGATGATCTAGCTCGCCTCCACCTACATCATATATGTACTGTTTTTCTCTTGATTTTTCTAAATCCGATGTTCTGCATACTACAACCTCTGGTAATAACTTTGAAAACATAATTGTAGAAAAAATTTCATCACAATGGAATGTTCCGTTATGTGTTATACAATTCGCTTCTTCTATGTTTTTTGTTACTTTTATATTCATCTTATCCTCCTTATATAATATATTTTTTATTACATTTGTGACATTGATAATTATAATCTGTATAAATTTTGTATTTTTCATTTTTACATTAATGCGTTAATAATTTATTAAGTATTCGATATCTCCAAAATGTATTTTTAAGCATTATATCATACGTAATTTTAAAGTATATATTAATATAAAAAAATTTTCGTTTTTTTATTTTTTATGCCTACTATTACTTTTTGTTACTTTACAAAATTTTAAAGCTCTTAGCTTTTAATTTAGCTAAGAGCTTTTATAAATTAAACACCTACTGTTGTGAATCCATTATCACAATGAATTATTTCGCCTGTAATACCAGATGACATATTACTAAACAAGAATGTTGTTGTATCTCCAACTTGTTCTATTGTAACATTTTTATGCATTGGAGCTTTTTCTTCTATAACATCTAATATTGAACCAAAATCTTTAATTCCTTTTGCAGATAATGTTTTGATTGGTCCTGAAGAAATACCATTAATTCTCATACCTTTTTTACCTAAATCTTGTGCTAAGTAACGAATGCTAGCTTCTAGAGCTGCTTTTGCAACACCCATAACATTATATCCAACAACTGCTTTTTCTGATCCATAATATGTATATGTAACAATACTTGCTCCTTCATTCAATGCATCTTGTGCAACTGCTTCATTTACTATTTTTACTAGTGAATATGCACTTACATCACATGCATGAGCATATCCTTCTCTTGATGTATTAATAAAATCATTTCTTAAATCATCTGTAAAAGCATGTGCTATACTATGTAATATTCCATCTACTTTTCCAAAATCTGCTTTTATAGCTGCAAAGCACTCTCTTATACTGTCATCTGATCCAGCATCACATGGATATAATTTTGTTCCAGGAAATTCTTCTAATAATTTTGCTAATTTTTCTGAACCTTCTTCTGGATTATATGTACAAATTAATTGCGCACCATTATCATGAGCTGATTTAGCTGCTCCCCATGCAATACTCCATTTGTTTCTTACTCCCATTAATACTAACTTTTTGTTTTCTAATAACATAATCTTATTCCTCCATCTTTCCTATTTTTCTATATTTTTCATACCTAAGATTTAATAAATCTTCAGTTTTTAACTTATTTAAGTCCTTTAGAGTTTTCGTAATATATTTTTTTATCTCTGATGACACAAGCTCTAAATTTTCTTCTTGGTTATCTTTTTCTTTTATAATATCATCTATTATTCCTAGTTCTTTTAAATCTTTTGCAGTAATTTTCATTTTTTCTGCCGCTTCTTTATTTTTACTTGAATCTTTATATAAAATACTTGCAAATCCTTCTGGTGATAAAACTGAATACACACTATTTTCTAACATTGCTATTTTATCTCCAACACAAATTCCTAAAGCTCCTCCACTAGACCCTTCACCAATTACTATAGAAATTATTGGTGTTTTTAATCTAGACATTTCCATCAAGTTTCTTGCAATCGCTTCTCCTTGACCTCTTTCTTCTGCACCTAGCCCTGGATAGGCTCCTGGAGTATCTACAAATGTAATTATTGGTCTATGAAACTTTTCTGCTTGTTTCATAAGTCTTAGAGCTTTTCTATATCCTTCTGGATTTGTCATACCAAAATTTCTTTCCATTTTTTCCTTTGTTGTACTACCTTTTTCTTGACCTATAACTGTAACTACAGTACCATTTATTCTACCAATTCCACCAATTATAGATTTATCATCTCCAAAGGCTCTATCACCATGAAATTCGATGAAATCATCTACAATGCTTTCTATGTAGTCTTTTGCTTTTGGTCTTTGTGCATCTCTTGCAAGCATAACTATATCCCAAGCTGTTTTTTTACTCATTAATTCCATCTCCTTCCTTAGTTTTTATGTAACTCTAATATTTGTGCTAAAGTTTTCTTCATGTCTTTTCTTTCTACAATCTTATCTATAAATCCGTGTTCTAATAAAAACTCTGACCTTTGAAAACCTTTTGGTAATTTTTGATTTATTGTTTGCTCTATTACTCTTGGTCCTGCAAAACCAATTAATGCATTAGGTTCTGCTAAAATTATATCTCCTAAACTTGCAAAACTTGCTGTAACTCCTCCAGTAGTTGGATCTGTAAATACGGTTATGCTTAATAATCCGGCATCATCTAATTTTGCTACTGCAGCTGAAGTTTTTGCCATTTGCATTAATGATATCATTCCTTCTTGCATTCTAGCTCCACCAGACACACAAAAAATTATAAATGGTAATTTTTCTTTTATTGCATCTTCTATAGCAAGTGTTATTTTTTCTCCTACAACACTTCCCATACTTCCCATTAAAAAGTTTCCATCCATTACAGCTATTACTACTTTATTACCATGTATTTCTCCAAATCCTGTTGTAACAGCTTCTTGTATTTTGGTTTTTTCTTTTAATGTTTCTATTTTCTTTAAATATCCATCAAAATGTATAGGATCTGTTTCTGGCATGTTTTCGTATGTTTCTACAAAAGTTCCTTCATCTATTATTTGTTTTATTCTTCTTCTTGCAGATATTCTAAAATGTTTACCACAATTTGGGCATACACTAAAATTCTTGTGAACATCATCTTTATATAAAATTTCCTTACATGCATCACATTTTACCCATTTACCAACTAGCATATCTGCAGCTTTGGTATTTTTATGTGGCTTTTCATCTTCACTATTGTTTACCTTTTTTATTTTGTCGATAACCATACTCTTTTTTGTTCCTCCTTTAGGAATATAGGTACATAGGGATTTAGGGACGTTCCTTTTTTCCCTATATTCTTATGAACTTTGAACTTTAGGGACAGAGCTAAAAGTTCATTTTTTATGTTAAGACCAAGTCTTATAGTTCATTTTATATAAATATTTCTACCTATACAATTCTATTTCATTTATTGCATTTTGACAAGTTATTATTTATTCGTTTTTTGCTTTGGCTATTATATATATTTTTTTTGTTTTTTTCTATTAGGATGAGTAGTCAGTTGAATAAGAATTTATTACTTACTTCTGCCAATACAAATTATGTTAATTCTGGTATAATATAGAATTAACACATTTAAATAAGGAATGCTATAAAATGCATTCCTTATTTTTTAAACTTTTATATCTTTTAGATCAATTTCATACTTCTTATAAACACTATCAACATCCAAAGTTGTAACTTTATCTTTTGGTAGTTCTAATATTTCTAATGTACTCATTTCATTTTTTCCTTCAATTTCGACATAAGTAGAAATCATTGGCCAAGAATCTATGTCTATTTCTACTCCATCCGAAATATCGGGAAAAAGCAGGGATTTCAGGACCGTCCCCAAAATCCCCCCTATTCTGTTAAATATCATACATATTTTTAGCTGTATAATGTGTATGTAAATATTTATGAGCTACTTCGCTTCCTGGTTTTTGTAAGAATTCTGCATACATTTGCTTCATAACTGGACTTTCGTGTGATTTCCTTATTACACTCTTTTCATCTATTGTATATAAAGCATTTGCTCTTAATTTTCTAACATCAACTTCACTTCTTATTTTAGAACTCTTTATTGGTTGGCCTCCACCCATTACACAACCACCTGGGCAAGCCATTATTTCTACAAATTGATAATCTGCTTTTCCTTCTCTTATTTCATCCATTATTTTCCTTGCATTACTCAAACCACTTACTACAACTGCTTTAATTTTTTTACCAGCAATTTCTACAGTAGCTTCTTTTCTACCTTCGCCACCTCTTACAGCTTCGTATTCAAATTTTGGTAAATCTTTACCCTCCAAAGTATCTGCTGCAGTTCTTAATGCTGCTTCCATAACACCTCCTGTTGTTCCAAAAATAGCACCAGCACCTGTAGCTTCTCCCATTGGCTCATCAAATACATCATCTTGTAATTGAGTAAACTCAATATTTGCTTGTTTTATCATTCTAGATAGTTCTCTTGTTGTAATTACATAATCAACATCACGAAGTCCATCAACTTCCATTTCTTCTCTTTGGCACTCATATTTTTTAGCAATACAAGGCATAACAGAAACCATACATATTTTCTTTGGATCCACATTATATTTTTTAGCATAATATGATTTAACCATTGCTCCAAACATTTGATGTGGAGATTTACAGCTTGATAAATGTCCTAATAAATCAGGATAATTCTTTTCTGCAAACCTTACCCATCCTGGACTACAAGATGTAATCATTGGCAAACATTCTTGTTTAGAGAAACGATCTATAAATTCATTTGCCTCTTCCATAATAGTTAAATCTGCACCGGTATTTGTATCAAAAACTCTATCAAATCCCAAACTCTTCAATGCAGAAACCATTTTACCAGTTACATTTGTTCCAATAGGCATATCAAATTCTTCACCTAAAGCCACTCTAACCGCAGGAGCAGTTTGAACAACTGTATAAATATCTGGATCTTTTAAATTTCTCCAAACATCTTTAATATATTCTTTTTCTTTCAAAGCTCCTGTTGGGCAAGCCTCGATACATTGACCACAGAATGTACAATTAACATCATTTAAACTATGATCACCAACTGTAGAAATACAAGATTCAAAACCTCTATTAATACAATCTATGGCACCTATTTCTTGTACATTCTTACATGCTGCAACACATCTTCTACATAAAATACATTTATTAAAATCCCTCATAATTGCAGGAGATTTATCATCAACTTTATGTTCTGTCATTTCACCTTCAAATTCAACATGTTGAACATTAAATTTCATTGCTAACGCCTGTAACTCACAATTGCCATTACGACTACAAGTTAAACAATCACGATGATGATTAGAAAGGATTAAATCTAGTATAACCCTTCTTGCTTCCATAACAGCTGGTGAATGTGTATGTACAACCATACCTTCTTCAGCCTTTTGAATACAAGAAGTTGCAAATCCTTTTCTTCCATCAACTTCCACTATACACATTCTGCAGTCCCCAACCTCATTAATATCTTTTAAGAAACATAAGGTAGGGATATCTATTCCTGCTTGTTTTGCAGCTTGCAAAATAGTAGTTCCTTGCTTCACTTTAACTTCTTTATCATCAATTTTTAATGTTACTAAATTCTCTTCCATCTTAATTCTCCCTTCACTTGGACTGGCACATTCATTCTTATAACAGTCTTTTGGCCTTACTAGTTCATAATAGCTTTAAATGGGCATTTATCAACACAAGTACCACATTTAATACAAACATCTGGATCTATTTTATGTGGCTGTCTTGGCTCGCCTGTAATAGCATTAACAGGACAGTTTCTTTTACAAATACCACAACCTTTACATTTTTCTGGATTAATCTCTATATTTGCCAAAGCTTTACATTGACCAGCTCTACACTTTTTATATTTAATATGCTCCATATACTCATCCCTAAAATATTTTAAAGTACTTAAAACTGGGTTTGGAGCTGTTTGACCAAGTCCACATATAGCAGATTTTTTAATATTTAGTGCTAATTTCTCTAATTTATATAAATCATCTTCATCAGCCTTACCTTCACACATTCTATCTAATATTTCCAGCATTCTCTTTGTACCAATTCTACAAGGAGTACATTTACCACAGCTCTCACTAACTGTAAAGTCTAGATAGAATTTAGAAATATTAACCATACATTTAGAATCATCCATAACAATTAGTCCCCCAGAGCCCATCATAGAACCAATACTAGAAAGGGATTCATAATCTATTGGAGTATCTAAATGCTCTTTTGGAATACATCCACCAGAAGGACCACCAGTTTGAGCAGCTTTAAACTCTCTACCATTTGGAATTCCACCACCTATATCAAAAACGATTTCTCTTAAAGTTGTTCCCATTGGTACCTCTACAAGTCCGATATTATTTACATTTCCACCTAAAGCAAAAACTTTAGTTCCTTTAGATTTTTCTGTACCAATACTTGCATACCATTTAGCACCATTTAAGATAATTCTAGTAATATTTGCATATGTTTCAACATTATTAATTAGTGTTGGTTTACCCCATAAACCAGAATTTGTAGGATATGGAGGTTTAACACGTGGTTGACCTCTTCTTCCTTCTATAGACTCTAGAAGTGCTGTTTCCTCACCACAAACAAATGCACCTGCACCTAATCTAATTTCTATATCAAAAGAAAAATCTGTACCAAAAATATTTTTTCCAAGTAATCCATATTCTCTTGCTTGATCTATTGCAACTTGAAGCCTTTGAACAGCAATAGGATACTCTGCTCTTACATAAATATATCCCTTATCTGCGCCAATACTATAACCTGCAATCTCCATTGCCTCTAATACACTATGTGGATCACCCTCCAAAATACTACGATCCATAAAAGCACCAGGGTCACCCTCATCTGCATTACATACAACATATTTTTGGTCACCTTCAGCTTGTTTAGTAAATAACCATTTCTTACCAGTTGGGAAACCAGCTCCTCCACGACCTCTTAAACCGGATTCAGTAACCTCATTAATTACTTCTTCTGGAGACATTGATGTTAAAACTTGTTCTAATGCTTTATATCCATCAAAAGCTATGTATTCATCAATTTGTTCTGGATCGATAATACCACAATTCTTTAAAGCAATACGTTTTTGTTTTTTATAAAAGTTAAGCTCATCCAAACGGTTAACCATTGTATTATCAACATCTTTGCAAAGTAGTCTTTCTACAATTTCACCTTTTTCTATATGTTTTTCTATAATCTCTCTGCAATCTTCTGGAGTTACCATAGCATAAAAGGTATCCTCTGGACGAATTATAACAATAGGTCCTTTGGCGCATAAACCAAAGCATCCTGTTTGAATAACTCTTACATTTTGGATACCTTTTTCATTTATAATCTTTCTAAAATTCTCTATAATCTTTGGTGATTTTGAAGACGTACAACCCGTTCCTCTACATACTAAAATATGTTTTTCTCTTGAATCTGCTTTAATATTTACTCTTAAGTCTAATTCTTTTCTTTTTTGCTCTCTTATTTGGTGAATTTCTTCTAAAGTTTTCATACTCTTCTCCTTTCGATATATTGATCTATCTTTAGTACTTTTTTTCAGACCTACTGGCTCTTAATCAGCGGCCCATTATTTAGATTTTATATTGTTGATCTAGCATTTTTCTAAATTAATTTTTTTAATTTTGACAAATTTTTAGATAAGCCTATAACCTCGATTGGTATTTCGACTAGGCCTTCATTTGTTGCCACATAATTTTTGATTTTTATCTCTTTTAAATCCATTATATTTTCTAACTCTTTTACAACATAATGTAATTGTACACAATGTGGTGATTTATCTACTGTTACAAATGTTAGTTCCTTACATTTCTTTCTAGCTATCATTCCAGCAAGTTTAGTTATAACCATATTTAAATGTGTCTCTTCTAAACATACATCATAAATATTTTCTGAACTTTCATTTAATTCATTATATATTTTAGGGAACATATATTCCAAACAACTTCCAATTATTATCATTTTTTCTTCTACATCAAAGCAATTTGTTTTTAATAAATCTTTTTTCATAATGTTCCTCCTATGTTTGTTTAAGTATCTTATTCTATTTTATGTTAATTGAACTTTTTTGCTGTCCATACTTCTGCTATTTAGTCTTCTTTTTTCATGTATTCATCTAATACTTCATCTAGTTTTTTTACGGTTGCTTTACCATATACTTCATTATTAATAGTAAATACTGGCGCCAAACCACATGCACCAACACATCTTGTTGCATCTATAGAAAATTTACCATCTGGAGTAGTCCCACCTTCATCTATTTTTAATCTTTCCTTTAGTCTATCCAATATAGCTTGTGATCCTTTAACAAAACAAGCTGTCCCTAGACACACTGATATATTATATTTTCCTTTTGGTTCTAATGTAAAACGAGAATAAAATGTTATGACACCATAAATTTCTGCCATTGGAATTGATAAATAATTAGAAATTTCAATTTGAGATTGTTTTGGAATGTAACCATACTTTTCTTGAACTTCATTTAAAATTTGAATTAAATTTGATTTGTCTTGAGAATAATTTTTAAGTAGCTCTTTCATTTCATTAGCTAATTTTTCGTCCATACAATTTTTTTCGCACATATTTGCCTCCATTCTGTCATAATTATTCTTTATGTATTGTTTTTTATGTGTAGCTATGACATTCGAATATATATACTTATACAGTATATGATACTATGACTCATTATATCAAAAGAAATTTATTTGTACAATAAAATACTTCAATTTTTGTCGCTAAAAATCGCAATAACTAATATATAAATAAAAAAGCAAGCCTAAACGATTAATTTAAGCTTGTTTTTTGTTTTAACTTTTCAAATAATAAAAGTAAGCGAACTGCTAGCTACGAATGATAATACATTTATAGTAATTGCAGCTGTAAGTACAATACCAATAGCTCCTAAAATAATTCCAATTGTTGAAAAAACTTTCCTTCCATTTTTCATACTTAAGACTCCAAGGCCAATTGCTAAAGTTCCACATAAAATCGGAATATGAAAAACTATTGATACAATTCCTAATACAATAGCTACTATACTATACTTTTTATAATGCTCTTTCTTACCACTTTGGTTTGAGCAACTTTTTCTTCATCCTTCATAGTATACTAATTCCTAGTCATTATAATAGTAATAGCTTGATGGATAGTTACTATTATCTATTGCATCTTTAGTACTATTAAATATGCTTACACCTAACAATACAATTGATACTACTAATACAATACTTAGTATCATACCAATAACACCTGTAATAATTCCTGCAATTGACATTCCTCTTTTGCTTGATTTTAAGCCTATAATTCCAAGTATTAACGCAATAATACCACAAGGTATAGATACATACCATATACAACAAAGTACAATTGCAATTATTCCTAATACTAATGCAGCAATTGAGAATCCTTTTTTATCATTTGTTGCAGTAGTATTAGTTGATTGATTTACCTCGCTTTCAACATTGTTTACTTCATTTTCTTTGTTTTCGTCCATAAAAAACTCCCTCCTATTTTTTTCTTTTTGTATATATGTATTTAATTTGATAAATACCGTAATTAATTCCTTAATATTATTTGCTCTTGTACTTCGTTCATTCCGTACTTGTTTTTTAGTAATATTAAGTGTTAAAAATTATAAAAACTATCGTAATCATAGTCATAATCATAATCATAAAAGTCTGAATAGTTATTATCATCAATTATATCTTTTATACTCTCTGTTATTCCTATTGCAAATCCAAAAATAACTAACATCAATATTATACAGATAGAAATGATCATGCCAATAATACCTGTAACAATTCCTGATATTGACATACCTCTTTTGCTTGACTTTACTCCTATAGCACCAAAGACAATTGCCAAAATTCCACATGGTATTGATATATACCATACACAGCAAAGTACAATTGCAACAATACCAAGAACTAAAGCTGCTATACTAAATCCTTTCTTATCTTTTGGTTGTTGATTTACTATTGCATTGTTGTTATTTGCTTTTTCTTGTTTTTTATCTGACTGCTCTTCTTTTACTACTTGAGGTGCTGGCTGAGTTGTTGAATTTGCCTCTGATTTAGGTGTTGGCTCAATGTTTACTCTGTTCTCTGTAACTGTATTAGTAGCTAATTGAGGCTCTGTCTTAGATGTTGTATTATCTACTGGTCGAGAATCCGGCTTAGATGTTATATTATCTGCTAGATTAGGCACAGCATCCTTCTTTATTTCTTCTATATTTTGATTATTTTTGATAACATCATCTTTGTTGTTTTCGTCCATAAAAAATCCTCCTTTATTTTATTAAACTCTCTTAGGAAATTTTTCTTTTGGGCAAACCTGATTTTATTATTTAAGATCATACCATTTATGTAATACTTAATGTCTATTAATTTATTTGCTTTTTGTTTAACCTTGGCTGCTATTTTTACTAGACTAAGTTACGTAGTATTCCATATACTACTAGGATTACAGCAAAAATTATAGCATACCAATACTTTGGATATATCCATGTTAAAATTTTATTTTTCTTATTTAAGTTAATTAAATATACTATATTACAAAGTAATATATAAAAAATGGCTATAAAAAATATTGGATGAAACAAAAAAGCTTCTTTAAAATTACCTTTTAATATATTTTCTACACACCTTGTTCCCCCACAAGAAGGACACTGAAGATTTGTAGCTTCGTAAAATAAACAACTTGGTGTATATTGCATTAGATTACTATTTACCCCAATAATTGCTAGTGTTAATATTAAAAGTTCTATTAGTATTATCTTTATGCTTTTTTTGTTCATTCTTTCACCAATCCTACTATAAATAATATAACATATAGTTCGACTATTTTCTACAAAATATTAAATTTTTTATATTTTATTTTTGAATATCTCGATTTACAAGGTGAATTCTAATGTTTTTTGTAATTTTCGCAGTATTTTTTCAATTTTCGAACTATAGAATTATATTATATCTTAATTTTTTGATGTATTTTTATTTTTTTGATTTTTCCGACAGCTTTCTACAAACTTTGCATTTTTATTGTGTTATAATTATGTAAAGTAAAGGACATATATATTTTTTTCTTTCTTTGCTGATAAAAGATTTATTTCAAGAAAGTATCATTGTTTTATTTTTTTTCGTCACTGGTACTTTCATTTTTTTGTTTTTATATTTCTTATTATAAAAAATTTCGCGTCACTAAATTTTTTACTAAAAATCTTATCTAAAATAATATGTATTTCAATGTATGTTTATTTTTATTTATTATTAAATTAATTAAATATATTTACTTAGCTAGGTTGCTAATGCGTCTTCAGTAGCTCTGTGTGCTTGAGATATTCAATTTAATATATTTACTTAGAACATATTTGTCGAATAATTTTTATGTTCTTGTACATAATTTTAATATAGATTTTTAAAATCTACATATTTTATTAATATAGTGTAGCTTTGGTAGCTAGAGGTATAAGTAGGTTTGTCTATATCTCTTCATTTACCTCCTAGCACCTTAGCAAACTTCGTGGCTAAGTTTAGTCCTAAATTTAATGGAGGTATCTTATGAATTCTTTTTGGCTTGATTCTATAGAAAATTCGACTAATTTTAATAAATTAGAAAAAGATATATCTACTGATGTTTGTATAGTTGGTGCTGGTATTTTTGGACTTACTTGTGGTTATTATTTAACAAAGCAGGGATATAATGTTGTGATTTTAGAGAAAGAACCTGATATTGCCAGTAAAACAACTGGGCACACTACTGCAAAAATAACAAGTCAGCATAATCTTATATATAAATATTTAATTGACTCTTTAGGTGTATCTATGGCTCAGAAATATTTGTATGCAAATCAAGATGCTATAGAAAATATTGCTAAAATAATTGAAGAAGAAAAAATTGATTGTGATTTTAAAAGACAGGATAGTTATGTTTATACAAATAATTTAGATGAATTAGAAAAAATCAAATTAGAAAATGAAGCTGTAAATTCTCTTGGTTTTAAAAGCGAATTTGTTACATCTGCTCCTCTTCCCTTTGACATTTTAGGTGCTATTAAGTTTCCAAATCAAGCTGAGTTTAATCCTATAAAATATGCGTATGGGTTGGCAAAGTGTATTACTTCTAGTGGAATTGGTAGTTTAGGTGATTCTGCTTCTAGTGCCTCAAGTCCAGTTGTAGATAGTTCGAGCGGTGCTAATTCGGTTGGAGCTGGTTCGACTGAAGATGAATTGGTTGAGGTTAGTTCGAGTAATGCTAGCTTAATAGAATCTAATAGGAATAACAATTTTTTTGCTTCTAATTCTACTGAACCTAACAATTCATACTCTATTAATTCTACTTCTCCGATTAATTCTTTTACAGAAAGTTCTGATAAACACATCAACTCTTTTAGGGTTACAAAAGGTACAGGTAAAATTTATACAGATACGTTTGTTCAAAATATAAAAAAAGAAGATGATGAATTTATAGCATCATGTAAAGATTATGTCGTTAGATCAAAATATGTAATACTAGCTTGTCATTATCCTTTTATTGATCGTTTAGGATATTATTTTTTAAAGATGTACCAATCAACATCTTATATAATTGCTGTAGATATTGGTGATAAAGCTTTTGATGGAATGTATATAAATTCTGAACAACCTACTTTTTCATATAGATTTGTAAATTATAATGGTTCTAACGAAAAAAGGTTGTTGTTAGTTGGGCGGTGCAGATCATAAGACTGGTAGTAAAATAGATTTATCAAATGCTTACAATATCTTGGAAGATGAGGTTAGAAAATATTATCCTGATTGCACAGTTTTATATAAATGGAATACCGAGGATTGTATTACTCTTGATAAAATCCCTTATATTGGTGAATTTTCTCATTTTATGCCTAATATGTATATTGGTACTGGCTTTAATAAGTGGGGAATGACTTCTTCTAATGTTGCTGCTAATATTATTGTTGATAAGATTTTAGGTCGCGATAATGAATATAAAGATGTATTTAAAGCTACTAGATTGCAACCCATTAAGAATAATGCTGAACTTGGAAATATGATAAAAGAAACAGCTAATTCGCTTGTGATTAATAAGTTTAAGGTGGCTAAGGTCGGAATGGATGAAAATGATTTAAATAAGGCTGGCACAGAAGTTGTAAATAATGTCAATTTTGTTGGGATTAACGAAATTGATAATAATACTGATGCGAACTGCTCTGCAATTAATAGAAAAGAAGATAATAATGTGGTGCATGTACCATATGGAAATTTTGAAAAAATTGGCAGTAGCTCTACACATGTATCAGAAAAAGTTTTTGCTGAGCTTGAAAATGATACTGGGCATGTGCTTGAATATAATGGTCAAAAGCTTGGAGTTTATAAGGATGCTAATGGTAAAATTTTCGCTGTTAAACCTATTTGTACACACTTAGGTTGCTTACTTAGTTGGAATAATCTTGATAAGACTTGGGATTGCCCTTGCCATGGTTCTAGGTTTGATTATATGGGGCATCAATTGTATAATCCTGCGATTAGGGATTTGGATAGATTGGATTTGAATTTTAATTTTTAAGTTGTAATATTAACAAAAGTAATATTTGATACATTTAATATATTATTATGTTTACTATAATTGTATAATTTTAAACGTTAAGAATTCATTCTAAGTAAAGCTGTTTTATTAAAATATAATAGATTTGATAACCAGCAACTTGAATTATAAAAAATTAATATAGCTATAAATAATAATTATTATGAAAAACACTTAGAGAAGAATTTAAGTAGTAAAATGACTAATAATTCGGATATTAATTAATGTTTTACTCAATTAGTTGAAATATTAGATATAATCTTAAAAATAGAAAATACTCTATCCAAGAAAATTAATAAATAGAAATAACCAAAAATCTCAAATTGTTTTTTGCTTATTTCTCTATAAAATTCTATTTTTCTCAAAGCCAATCTATTATTTTTTTATTATATTGTAAATTTTATTATTAAATTGTTCCATATCATTTTGAAAAATTTCATTAGTATTTTCATCCTTTTTATAATGCGATATTTGTTATTTTTTAACTACTACTCTATTTTTCTATATTTATATTAAAATATTTCCATAATTTTATCCTTCGTTTAATTTAAGCTATATACATTCTACTATATTTATATTAAAACATTATACTATGCATAGTATAATATAAACATAGCAAGGAGGTTATAGATATGAAGGAATTAATAAAAAAAGCCTTTTCCAAAATAGCAGTTTGGAAAAGGCAAAAAGCTAGAAAAAAAGAAGTTAAAGCGATGTTCGATATGCTAAAAACTCTTTAATCTAGACAAGAGGGACGCAAGTCTCTCTTGTATATATAATTATATATTATTTAGTATTAAAAATCAAGGAGGAATTAATTTACATTCTACTATATTTATATTAAAACCTTCCCTTTACTCTTTCCCATAAAATGTGAGCTACATTTACATTCTACTATATTTATATTAAAACTGTTAAATACTGAAAATAACGAAAAATTAATTGTAGATTTACATTCTACTATATTTATATTAAAACAAGAAAAGAAAGATGGTTTTTTAAGTTTTGCATAATTTACATTCTACTATATTTATATTAAAACGTTATATTTTGCTTGACTCCCCTACTTCTAACGTATTTACATTCTACTATATTTATATTAAAACTTAGTCAAGTAATAAACGGGCAAGTAAAAACTTGATTTACATTCTACTATATTTATATTAAAACTCTTACAACTCCATACTATATACACATTAAAATTATTTACATTCTACTATATTTATATTAAAACAGATAGAAAACTTCTACATATCAGGGAATAAAGTAAGTATTTACATTCTACTATATTTATATTAAAACAATACTTTTTTTAATTTCCTTACTTCTGGTTTATCTATTTACATTCTACTATATTTATATTAAAACTTGATAATTTGAACTATTGTAGTTTCCTACTTTATTATTTACATTCTACTATATTTATATTAAAACTGACACATGTTGATAATTTTGTTATACTCCCTAAAAATTTACATTCTACTATATTTATATTAAAACTAAATCTATCTAATATGGATTTAAATATGTTATCAACATTTACATTCTACTATATTTATATTAAAACAATAAGTGTAGAGATTGATAAGCTATTAAATAAGCGATTTACATTCTACTATATTTATATTAAAACGAAAATAACTCCACATAATTTAGTAAGCAATGTTTCATAATTTACATTCTACTATATTTATATTAAAACTGTTTCATAATTTCATTTAAGCCCCAGTCTTTAAGATAATTTACATTCTACTATATTTATATTAAAACAAGACCAAAAAAACAATCAGCTTTAGGACTAAATAAATTTACATTCTACTATATTTATATTAAAACCTAGTATTTCGACTGCTCTATCTGATATTGATATATTTACATTCTACTATATTTATATTAAAACAGAGAATACTGAAACACAAGAAGAGTTAAATGACATTTACATTCTACTATATTTATATTAAAACATTAGTAATTATTTAAATTTGTTTTTCTATATTATATTTACATTCTACTATATTTATATTAAAACAAAATATTGCATAATTGAAATTTTACTTCATCGCTATTTACATTCTACTATATTTATATTAAAACTTAAATAATTGGAAAAAATGGTTTATGTCATTAAAATTTACATTCTACTATATTTATATTAAAACTAAGGAGGTATAATATGAATTTACCTAATATGTACTCATTTACATTCTACTATATTTATATTAAAACACACTACCTTTTAAATCAAAAAGAACATTAATTTGTATTTACATTCTACTATATTTATATTAAAACACGGGAAACTATAGGATAGTTAGATTGAAAAGTTCTTCATTTACATTCTACTATATTTATATTAAAACTATAGTGACGATAGTTTTGTCAGCATGCACGTTAGTAATTTACATTCTACTATATTTATATTAAAACTACCAGTAAAACTATTATCACTATAAGTGAAAGAACATTTACATTCTACTATATTTATATTAAAACTTTATTAAATGACTACAAGTAACATTAGTATAAGAATTTACATTCTACTATATTTATATTAAAACTAAAAACGGCGTTTTGTTATAATATTATAAATGAATTTACATTCTACTATATTTATATTAAAACAGGTCAGCATAAACCTGTTGAATTGTCAAGCTTAGACTCTATTAATCTGTCTATACTAATAAAATTAATTTATTTTTACTTTTAAAAATAAATTTTATATTTAAATATCTGTTATATAACTGGAATAATCTTATCTGTCCATATACGGTATAAATCTTCTTAATTCACATTGACAGATTAAATAAAATTATCAGTTATATCTTCTTCTAGTTTTCCAAAAAATGTTTTTTCCATCCATCTTTGATTTCTACTTTTAAAAACAATAACACTATCTTTATCATCTCTAATATATGTTTTCAATTCAGATTTTAATTTTAAAAGTTGAGATTCTAATAATTCTCCCTCAAATACTGAATTTTGTATATGTACCAGATATTTTTTACAAATTTTATACACATTTCTCAAAACTTTTTGTCCTTCTTTATTTTCTAAATTAATATCATATACTAATATAACATACATAATTACCACCACATTTTAAATCCTTCATATTTCTCCTCATTACCAAGCAAGTATTTAATTAATTTGTATATTTCTAATCGTATTAAATATTCATAACTCACATCTCTCTCTAAATTCTTATGCTTAATCGTTTTTTGTAATCTTTTATCTATCTCTTTTGCTATTTCCTTTCGTGCCCTATCTTTAATATATAAAAAATTCAAATCTTTTTCAAAATCCTTTTCTGTTATTTGATTTTTATTTAACATTGAAAATATTAATCTATCTCCAATAATAGGCTTAAAAATTTCAGCAATATCTAAACAAAGAGAAAATCTTCTTTCAGATGGTTCATGTAAATAACTTATAGTCGGATTCAATTGTGTTTTATAAATTTCACTTAACACTCTTGTATATATAAATGTATTGACATAAGAAATTAATGAATTGATAGCATTATCTGGTGGATTTTTAACCCTTCTTTCAAATTTAATATCTTGGTTTATAATATCATTCCAACTACTATAATACACCTTTCTAATATTTCCTTCAATTCCCATTAATTCTTGTACATCTTTACACTTATTAATTTGTTTTCTAAAAAACTCAATTTCTTTAATATATTTTTCTAAATTTTTCCCTCTATTCTTATAATAGATTAAATTTCTATGTATATTATATGATGCGGATTCTATAAAAGCTTTAGCAATCTTTATTCTCTTATTGATATCAGTATAATTTTCTACTTGTTTAATTAATAATTTTCCAGATACTAAAGATTCCTTAGGATAATATGTTCCTGTATAAAATCCATAATAATTAAAAAAATGTATTTTAACTCCATATTGCGCTAAAAAATTTAATAATGCTGTATTAAAATCAAATTCAGTCATTATATAAATATCTTCAACTCTCTCTATTGGTATTACTTTTTTGCTATTATCTTTATATATTATTTCTAATGTATTATCTTTTCTTTGTAATCTGCCACTTTTATATAAATAATATGATTGTTTCATATTCCCTCCTAAACATAACATAAATCAAAATATGCACAATTTTTACATATTCTTGAATTAATTTTTTCAGGTATTTTTTCACTTTTCTGTAGTTCTTCTATTTCTTGAATTATATTCTTTAAAATCTTCCTATCATTTTCTTCTAAAATTATTTGTTCTGTTTTTCGTAAAAGTGGATAATTTATCTCTGCTTGTATATTTTTTATTCCCTTTTCGTTTAAATAATACATATAATATTTTATTTGCCAAATACTTGCACTCTCTATTGATTTTGTCTTTTTTACTTCATGTAGAATAGCTCCATTTTCAAAAAAATCTATATTTATTGTATTGTCTATTAATATTCCTTTTTTCTCTTTTTTATATGTTGTTTCATCCAAAATCTTCCCTATTGAAACCAATTCACTATTCTGTTCCATATTTATTTGATTTAAAAAATACCATAATTTTCTTTTACATACAAAATAATAATATATCATTATTCCTGTTATTTGCATCTATAAATCTCCTCATAAAAATTTTTCATTTTCTTCATATTCTTCATCTTTTTTTAGTAATAAACCTATGTTATCGTCATACTTTAAGTCCGCAATTAATAATTCTTTTATATATGGATTTTTTGTTAATCTATCCAGTAGTTTTCTTTGTTGACTTTGTGATATAGAAATTGTTAGTTTATCAATTTCTCTTTTTATACGATTACGTTCTTTATAATTTACTTCTTTTGCATAATATTCAAACAATTTTAAATTTTCTTCATAAATCTGTTTTGGTATAATATTCACATTTTCTATATTTCTTAACAGTTTTTGAGCTTCCTTTTTTCCAGTCTGATAATCAATAATATTATCTAATATATTTATTCCACTTTTAAATCTCTTTAGAAATTTACTATTTTTTAGCATGTCTTCAGAATATAGTTTATCTACTAAATTTACTTTCGTATTTTCATCTAACATCATTCCATCATATTTTTTTAATAAATCTATACTAATTTTATTTATTTCTTCATCATATATGTATTTTATACCACTCATATTTTCTATATAAATATGAACATTGGCATCTTGTCCATCATACTCTCTACTTCGGTAACATCTTCCTAGCCTCTGGAACAAACTATCTAATGTAGACATCTCCGTATATAAATAATCAAAATCAATATCTAATGATGCTTCTACGATTTGCGTAGTTATCCAAATTCCATTTTCTTTTCGATTTTCGGAAAATTTCTTTATTTTAAATTCTTTAGCACTTCTATCATTATATATAAATCTTGAATGTAATAAATTTATATTTTCGACTTTTAATTCTTGTAATTCTAAAAATATATCAATTGCTTTATTTACTGTATTTGTAATAATTAGCACTTTACTTTTTTTTGATTTTTCAATTAAATCTTTTAAATCATCTAAAATATCTTTTTCTTCTAATTTTATTTTATGTCTTTTAGTAGCTTTAATAAATTTATTAAACTGAAAATGAATACCCATTTTTTCTAATTCATTTTTATAAATTTGTGGCAATGTAGCAGTCATAATCATAAATTTACCACCAATTTTATATATCATTTCCAAACCTTTTATAATGATTGCCACAATTTCTGGCGAATATGCTTGTATTTCATCTATGATAAGTTTTGAATAGCTTAACGTAGCATACATTTTTTCGTATCCTTTATATTTAAATACAAAAGGAAAAATTTGGTCTATTGTACACGCTGTAATCTTTTGAGATAAATTTTGAGATTGTCTATATATTTCTTCTTGATTACCAAATTCATCTTTTTCTTCTAAATAATCTAAAGCTGTTGAATGCAATAATCCAATATGTTGATATCCTATACTTTCGTTTATCCTGTCATAAATTGCATTTATACTTGTTCTAATTGGTAGTGTAAAAAACGTTTTTTCTCCATTACTCCAAAATAATGCAGATTCTGTTTTTCCCATTCCAGTTGAACCTATTACTAATAAATTATCATTTGAATTTTCTGTGCAATATTCCTGCAAATCATTTTTTATATATTTTCTTTTTTTCATAAAGTCTTGAACATAATTTGCAATATTCTCCAGGGTACTATCTTCGACATACATTTCAGCAGAACTACTATGATCTAATCTATGAAGAATTCCTTTAAGTAAACAATATTCTATAAACAATTCATCATTTTGTTTAATTCTATTTCTATTTTGAATATATTTAATATACATACAATTAATATTACCTGGTAACTCGTATGGCACTTCATTCTTTATTTTTTCTAGTTGTAGCATTATATCTTTTTCTATTATTTCTTGAACATATATATTATTAATGTCTTTTCCTTCTCTTTCATGATGATAATAAATTGATTGATACACCAGTTTTTTTTCATCCTTTGTTAAGTTATATTTCTGAATAGGTACAAACATAGGAGACAATTGCTCATGTTTAACAAATTCATAATTAAATTCTGTGGTTAATAAGGGTTCATTTAACTGTTTTCTTATTATATTTTGAAAAGGAGTATATACTTTTCCTAAATCATGATATGTACATATAATCTCTAATAAAATCCAAAATCTTTCTTTATCAAATTTAGCTTCATTTAAAATTTGCACTCCGTAAAGCTCTTTTAATAATTTCATATTTTCGAGTAATTTATTAGTATGCTCTTCTATTGTTTCTATAGGATTTGACTTTGCATAATACATATTTTTCTCTCCTTTAATTTACTTGATCATAAAAGAACAAATAGTCTCCATCTTCGTCTACATTTACATTTTCCAATCCACTATTTGTATGTCTTTCTATAAATTTCACATCTACTTTTTTCCATTTTCTTAAATTATTTTCTATGACATAAGTTGTATTTAATCTATAATTAATCCCTTGCAATTCCTCTTCTTCAAATATATTTCTAGGAACGTAAGCATTATATTTATTAATGAATCCATTTGTATTCTTTAATGTATTCACCAATTTAATTTCATCAATTCTAACTAAGTCCTCGTTTCTACCTAATGTAAAAGTTCCTTTTCCATTTATAATATTTTCATATATTTTATTGATAATATCATCTTCTGCTTGTACATGAATTAGTAATTCCACATTTAAAAGTTGATGTACATTTCTTGGCATTGAAGTAACTTTTTTTCCTTTAAACATTCTTAATGTTTGATAATTATTAAATATACTTTCATAATTTCCTTGAATCGAGATATTCATAGGAAAATATTCGCCTGAAGCTGCACCTAATATTTTATGAAACATTCCAATAATTGTAGAATATGGTGGCAACGGATATGTTTCTCCTACCTTAAATGCAAATGGCTTTTTATAGCATGCTGTTTCTTGGAATAATTTTAATTTTAGAATTTTCATTTTTTCATCTCTTTTCTTTCTAAAGTTTAAACTATAATTAGAAAAAATTATTTTTGCATAAGTTATACTATCCTTTCATATAATAATCTTCTACCTGATTTTCTAAATTTTCAAAAAATTCTTGTATGCTCATTGTGTTAAATTTTTCTTCTATTTCTTGCTCATTTTTTAAACTATTTTTAACTATTCCTACATTTGTGTCTTTTTCTATGCTTTCAACTCCCAATTTCAAACTTTCTGTGTCTTTTAGTATATCCGTATCTAAACTAAATTCTCCATCTTTACCTATTAATTTAATTCTTCCTAAAAAGAATGGTGAATTCAACTTATATATTCCTCCTATTACAAATATAGGACTTAAATTTTCTTCTCTTCCCCTGATTTCTCTATTTAAAACTTTAATAATTTCTAATAATTCTTGTACTCTTTGTATTTTTGAGCTATCATCTAATTGAATATTTCCATCAACACCTATTTTTTCTAAATCTATAGTGACAGTGTACGTATAATAACTTAAATGTTGCTCTATATTAGCTAAATTAGGAAATTCGTTTATTCTGTCTGCTAAGCCTTTATTATTTAGAAATTCTATATCACTTTTATATTCTTCTAGTGATATTGCATTGCTTACTCTAACTGCAGCACTTCTAATATTAGAACCACCTTCATCATTTTCTGATTTCTTTGAGGTCTTCATATATCCAAATAGATCCATCTCTTGTGAATCTCTTATTGTTAATTCATCTTTAAATTGTATTGTTCCTTTTGATTTATCTACTACTTCTAAATTCCAATTAAACATTTTATTTCCTAGCCTTACAATATCATATCTTAAGGCTTGTCTAGAAGCAAATGTATAAATACTTCCATCTCCTCTTGTTAATTTCTTTAATTCAGATATATTCCCTATACCTTCACCATAATTTAAACTTTGTGCTTTAAAAATCATTGTTATTGATATTCCTCTTCCCATAATAATACCTCCTTATTTATTCTTCATTTTACTTTTCATATTTATTTGATATCAATCCTGAAACAAAACTATGTCCTATTGATTCAAAATCTAAATCCGTATCTTGCATTACTTCCAAAAATATTGGTGATATATCTTTACCCATTGACATATGAATTCTTATTACAATATCAATAAATTCTTTTTTATTTCCTGACTTTATGCTATTTAACATTTTATATGTATATCCATCTATTTTATTGTCTTCATTTTTTGCTTTTAGTTCTTCATGTATTGACACTCCTAAATTATACAAAACATTTAATTTAGCATTATTTTTCTTTATTCTTTCATCCATTCCCATATCCTCCTTTTTTAATAAATTCAATATCAATCTTATTTTAGTAGCTATAAATGTGTTAAAACCACTTCTAATATCTTTAGTCAATTCTTCTCTTAATCGATTATTTATAATAAACTTAATATCTTTATTTTTTAATATATAATCCATTAATTGTATTTTATATCTGTAATCTTTTATTAAACTTAATGTCTTTTTTGAATAATCTATAAAAAACTTCGCTATATATCGTTTTATATTAAAATACTCGATTCTACTAAATGCCAAATATTCTGTTTCAAATTCAACAATAAATATATTCTCTAATTGCCATTCACTAATGTTTTTTTCTTGATCTACAATATTTAATATCAAATCTTCATATGGATTATAAACACTTCTATCTTTTGCTGATATTTGGCTTAAATAATTATTGGTTCTTAGCAACTCTTCTACACTTGTATCATAATTCACAAAACTATTTATCTCTTTTTCTCTATATACAACTTGTCCATTAACATTTTCTTTAATTGTTTTACTTATTGTAGAAATGCCTACAGGAATGCAAAATAGGATTAATTTACATATATCACATATTGGAAATTCCGCATTTTGATTCCAAAAAAAGTTTTTCATATTATCACTACTTACTGCAAGTGGTATGAAATTGCCTTCTGAATAATTTCCAGTTAATGCTTCGTCATTTTCACACATATAACAATGTGATAATACTTTCTTATATATGTATTCTTTAATTTCCTCTATTGTTTTATTCTTTTCTATATATTTTTTCAGTATATTAGAATAAATTTGTAAGACTTCTTTTGAAATTAATTTATCTTCTAGTTTTTCCTTTATTATTTTTTTTAAATCTTCTATTCCGTATTTATCTTGTAAAATTTCTTCCATAAAATCTGTTTCAATAATATTGCTAATATAGTCCTTATACATAATTTCTTCTTGTTCTTCAAAAGTAAGTGCATTTTTAACAACATTCAAAAAACTTTGTTGTCCGAAGTACCCTTTACTTAAAATACTTTTAAATAGATTTAAAGTTAACCTTTTATTAATTGTATCTTTTTGGATTTCTTCTACCAAAATTTCTTTTATATCATGCATTTCTTCTATATTGTCAACCGTTTGTAATTTATCGATTTTGTTGTATGCATCTAACATATTTTTATATATTTCTTCATCATATCTTTTAATTTTATCTAGTTGCCTTTTTATAAAATCCTTTACATTCTTCTTTTCTAATTTTAAATTTTCTTGTAATTTTTTTGTTTCTTGCTTATCTTGAGTTTCCTTTTTTAAATAATTTTCTATTATTCCGAAGGACTTCTCTAACCTTTCTTTTGTTTTTAAGCCTATATTATATTTATCGAAAAAATATTTAAAATAATATTTATGAAAATTCTTTAATTGGCTCGTTTCGAAACAAATATAATTTTCATGTATCTCTGCAAAATCATCTTTGTTATATTCTAATATTCTTAAAAAACCTACAATTCCGCTATTATAAAACCAATCATTTAAATATATTGTTGTTTTCAAGTTAACACCTCCTCTTTATAAAATTTGAAACATTCCAAAACCACTACTACGTTTACTTCCCATTCCTGCATCATATAAATACTTTAATAATTGCTTATCTGCTGAAATTCTAAATATTCCTGTTGATGTTTCTATTTTCTTTTCATAGAATTTAACAATTACTTTTTTAGGCTTTATTGCTTTTATATTAAATCCATCTACTAATGCTAATGGTATATTTGTTATTTTTAATTGTTGCTTGATATTTATTTTTAAGAGATCTTTAAATTGGTCATCATCATACGAATAATAATAATCTTTCTTCTCGATATGACTTCTTACAACTAGTGGTGACATAAATTTTATTGTGATTTCTTCTGTATCGATATTCTTATCTAATGACATGTTTATAGTCTTTAAAATCCATGAATTTTTATCTAATGAAAATTTTTTGTTTTTTTGATGGTTAAATGCATTATATAAAATAATTGATGTTTCATAATCTGCAATAGAAATATTTAATTCCATGCGCCTGTCATCTACCATTATTTTGTTCTCTTCAAATTTTGGATTTTTTAAAAAAATCGCAAAAGTATAAGGCTTTATAATTGTATCTTTGTTGTTATAATATTTTTTATAATATTGTTCATTATATTCTGATAAAGATAGTTTTATAAAACTCATTACACTTTTGCGATATTGTATAGGTAAAAATTCATTTTCTAAATCGAAATTTAATTTTAATCTCATTTTTTCACCTTCTTTTTTATATTTTTTGTATTATATCATATTCTTTTGTCAAAATTTGTCGAAACTTGGAAGTTATTAAATTTTTTTTAACATTTTAAATATTTTTATAAATTGTTGATATTTTAAAATTTAGTGATATAAGTACTAAGTAAAAATATCTTCTGTTTTTATGTGATACAGATTAAACCTTCGGGTTATGAGCGAGACCTGACCACTTTTTGTAAGTTTGTGAAAATTAGAGTTTTTGTTGGTATTTCGGTATTTACAAGAGTTTTGTTTTATAGAACATTTGTGCATTTTTAGGGCATTTTTTGAGAAGATTTTACCCAATTTTTACCCAATTGGTGTAGTACGTTTGTTCTTAGAGCTTGAACTCTTGTAAAGGATAATTTTATTAATAAAAATTTTAATTTTTGGAGGTTTTAGATTATGAATAATTTTAGAGAAGTTAATGATGATATTTTAAAAGATTGGTTAAGCTTTAGAGAGGAAACTGAACTTTGCTTTGTAAATGATGAGGATAGAAAACATACTGTTGAATTTGATGAGATTTCTGAAAGGATTTTGAAGAATGTGCCTAAACAGAATAAAAAGTATGTGGAGAAACAGTTAAATTTACTTAATGATAATTTTTTGGATTATATTGATTATTGGAATGAGAAGTATTATAGAAATGGGTTTTGTGATGGGGTTGAGCTAATTGGTAGATGCTGTGAGAAACAACATTGACATCTGTGCTACTATTCATAATTTTATAGCATAATTATTAAAAAGTGTGAAAAACGACTTTATATATTAAAGATTGTTTTTCACACTTTTATTATTAGTTTATTCCCCACTCTCTATATGCACTCTCTGAATATACATTTTTGGGGGAACTTGGATATTTGCTATTAGATGAAAATTGAGATATCGCATCTAATATAGGTTCCTTTTTAAAAGGAATATGTATACATTTTGCTTTTCCATTATCTATTCTTTCTTTTAAAGCTTTAGGCCATTTTTCTGATAATGAGTCTACATCTCTTATCTTATTATATTTTGCATATGCAATTATTAAAGGAATATTATAATAATCTACAGCTTTTTCAATTTCAAAATTAAGCATTCCCCTATTCCAATTAGTATCTTCTGATATTATTATAAGCATATTTTTTGAATTTCTCATTCTTTCTTGTAATCTAGCTTTTAATGTTTCAATTTGACTACTATCATTGACCTGATAAGTTTTCTTATGGCTATCACTAAATGAAAATTCTATATTCTTATTACTATTCCATGATTGTAATAATCCATAATATTTCATATCACTTTTAGTTGGGTCTGTTGTATCATTGCCATCAAAAGCAACATATGTACCATTTCTATATGACATATTTATATTCCTCCTTTATCTTATATAAATTTATTTTATCCATTAATGATGGATGAATAACAATAATTAATTTTGACGGATAAGTAAATTTAATTTTGCTTATCTTAAATGTCCACAGTATTAATTCTAATAATTCTTGTTCACTAATTTTATAATCTTTAAATCTAGTAGTACCACTTCCTAATAAAGGAATAACTATAGTATCTTGTGAATATAAAATATCTAGTTCATTCCACATTTCAATTAAACATGTTATATACTCTTGCATACTTAACTCTGCACAATTATTAGCATTAAATCTTGTAAATGACATTAGTAAAAAATCTTTATTATATTTTATCATTGTTCCTAAATTAAATTTTTCTTTTTTTCCTATCTTTCTATTTCTTTCAATTATTGGCTTTTTATTTCTTTCACTTAATTTTTGAGATATTAATTTATCAAACTCATCTACATCTGTGATATTATTTAAAATAAATTGTCCATTAATACTTTGTGAATTAATAATATTGTCATCCACACAAGTATCAAAATATTCGTTAAATGCTATTACCTTTTTACCGCTTTCTTCAAATATATCTCCATATTTAATTTCTACTTTTGAATTATTTATGGTTATATTAATATCCATAATTTTATTAGATAAAATCCAAATAATAATGTATATAATAATTAATATAACAGAAAAAACAATACCAAAACCTATCTTATAATTTTGAGGAATATCGATAAATATTAAAATTAATGATAGTAATAACTCTATTATTGCCATAAGACTTACAAATTGTTGTATCACTTTCTTATCTAACAAATTATTTTTTATCTTCAATATTATCTCCTCCTTTAATGTAATCTAACGCTATTCTTCTTACCAGAAAATTATTATCCACTTTACCTTTATTTATAATAAATTTTATGAACTCATTATTTTTATCATCTAATGATATTTCTTTTATTCTTGATATGAGAGCTATTTTTAGTTCACCATTACCAGAATTCATAATATTGGCTAATTGTTGAAGTGCAACCTCCCTATATCTAGAATATGACAATTGTATTAAACATTTAGTAGCCCAAAACCTAACATTTCTTTCTGTTTCATTCATCATAATACTAGCATATTGTAATAATATTTCTATTAATTTATTTTCGACTTTATCATAATCTATTTCTTCTAAAAAATAATATATATTTTCTAATATTCTTATTTTATCAATATCTCTGGCTTGCACAGTTGTTATAATTAAATCTATTTCATTTTTTTCTTTAATCGAGTTAAATATAGCATACAATAGTTGCATATTAATTTTAATTGATAAAATTGATTCGTTATCTAAAAACATATCATTTTTACAGCAAATGATGTTATCTTTATTGTTTGTAATAATCTCTCCGTATTTCTTCCAAATTCGTCTTTCATTAAATTTTTTCTTAAGATATATTATCAACTGTATTGCATTATTTTTAGCATTTATTGTTTGTCTTTCGCAACATATTGTTTCTATTAGAACGTCCATTAACTTATTAATTTCTTTTGTTTCAAGTATAATATTATCATACTTAATAATATTTCGTATAGTACCATATTCATTAGAATTATTTAATGTATATACTCCATTCTTTCCTTGTTTCAAATTCTGATTATGTATATTTTCTATGCATTTTTCAATATATAGTTTCTTTTGTTTTTTATTTATTTCTTCTGTTTCCAACTTATATATGCTAATAAAATTTTTTGACATTTTATTTTCAATAAAACTGTCTAAATCATTTTTATTTGCTAATGTTGAGTTCTTTCTAAAATAAATTATTGCATTTTCTAGTTGATTGCAACTATTTTTTTCATCTTTTTCCTTTATAATTTTTTTTAGATATTTCATTAATTTTTCTTGTTCTTTCTTTGATATATTTGAATAATCTAATCTTTGTATTACTTCTAAAGCATTATCGTAAAATCTTTTTAGTTGGTTATCAAAAACTTTTAAAATAATTTCTAATATTATCTGATTGTTTCCTCTTTGTATATTACTCTTTAGCATATCAAAAAAATACATTCCATAATTAATGATTCTATTATCATTATCCATCCATATTCTAATATTAGAACATACTTTTTTAAAAAGCATGTTATATTGATTGTCTGAAAAATACAAATTGAAATATTGTAATAATATACATTCTGAAATTAGTTTATAATACTCTATTTCTGTGTTTTCAATATCATTATAAATATTATTAATATCATCACAATTAATAACATCTATATTGTTTTTATAAGTTCTTAATATTTTACCTATTTTTTTATCATCTTGTGTTAGTATGAGAAACTTTATCGTTTGTACATACATATCATGATCATCATATCTCATATTTAAAGCCAACAATGTTTCTTTAATCCTATCTAATGTCAATCTTAAATGTGTAATAGAGCCATTTATTAAAGCTATATAAAAGCATAGTGAAATAAAATTAAATATATATTCAATATTTTCTATACTAATGCTATATGGTGATTCTAATTGGTAATTTATTAATCTTTTCAATATCTCTTTTTTTCTATTTTCATCTACTCTATCAATAAGTGGATAATATACTGATTCTTCACAATTGTTTAAATATCTCTGTCCATCATTTTCAAATCGAATTTGATTATTAAGTTCATCTTGTATATTTTCCAAGTTTCTTAAATCTATTGCTATATCATTTAAAATCCATTCTGGAACTTTATCGTTTTCTTTATCTATAATATCTTTTAATTTTTGTATACATTCTTCAATATTTCCATTATAATACAATTTAACAGTTTCTAATCTTATACCAATTAAATATTTTAAATTACCATTATACATTTCTAATATCTTGTTCTTTAATAATTCAAATTTATCATTATTAATTTTTTGTTTTCTTAATACAGCTTTTAAGAATTCTGCACATAATACATCATATTCGTTTAATTCTTTTTCATCTATTTTTTCAACATTTAATATTCCTTTTAATAATTCCTTATTCGTTAATTGTAAACCTTTACTGTCAATCTTTTTTACTTTATACATAGTAGTTTCACTATCTTCATTAACTTGCTGTATTTTAATTCGTTCATTGGTTGTATTTTTATATTTATATATATTAGTAATATCTTGCATTATAGCTCTATAAGCTTCATGAATTATCTCTGAAAATTCATGGATTACTCTATATTTTTGTAAGCCTTGTTTCTCTATTTCTAATTGTATTTTATTTTTTTCTTTGCTACTTTCATCACAAAAAAGATACATAGATCTCTTACCTAATGTTTTAGCTCTTGTATATTCTTTTAATATTCCCTCTGTAATTTCTTCTGAATTATCTATTATAAATATACATAAATCACTGCTATCTAATTCTTTTAAATAAGATTCTTCTACACATAAACTACTACTTGCTGAGTCTTCAAAAATATATACTTCTACTAATCCCGTACTTATTAGTAATTCCTTTAAGCCTCTTCTCATAATTGTGTACCTACCGTTATCGCATTTTGAACTTATAAAAACTTTAACCTTATTTTCTATTATATTATCTAACATATTTACTCCCTTATTATATATATCATATTTTTATTGCCAAATTTGTCGAAACTTGTCTTATATTATCAAAAAAGCAAAATAATCCTGTAATTTTTAATTACTCTCATACTTTGCTTTTCTTTTGTAAAAATTTATTCTAAATATTCTTTTAATCCGTCAATTATTTTGTACACTTTGGTCATTGGATTTCTTTGTGATGCTTGTACATCTTTATTTAATTCTTCCATATATTCGCAATTCTTTATCGCTGTATGTAGCCTTTCTTCACTTGTAACCTTTTCAAAAATATTTGTATCGTTTTTAGTATAGTCACCTAAACCTTTTTTCTGGAATTCTCTACCTAATTCTTGTAATACATTGTCTTTTGAAATATATCTGTTTACTTTCTTAAAATGTGATAATAAGCACAATTCAAAATTAGGATTAGACCAAGCCACATTATATTCACAGCTTTTAATTGCTTTATCAAATTGTTCATCTGAATAATCATCTTTATCAAATACAACCCAAACTTGTCCATACCTTTTATTTGAATAATTTACAAATTTATCTGTATATTTTACTAAAGCTGTGGTATTTTCGCCTGTTCCTTTTATTTCAATATTAGGAATTAATACATCAACTTTGCTCCCATACTTTTCATTTATCTTTTTCTTTAATCCATTAAAATAATTGGGTTCAGTTTGCTTTCCTTCACATACAATTAAGTAATTAGCTGGTGCAAGCTTTTTACTTTTTAATCTGTCTTTTCTTGATATATTTTTATTATTCTTCATGTATTATATTAAATTCTTCCAATACTGGAATAGCACCATATCTTCCAGTTAAATAGTCTTTATTATATGTTGCATCATTTCTTACTTTTTTACCTGCATTTTTATCATCTTCTAATATATAATCAGATAATGCATATATTTCTGAAATTCCATCTTTATCTTTTTCTGCAAACCATATTTCATCTCTTCTAAATGTTTCTTTGTTTAAGTTTACCGTATCATGTGTTGAATATATTAACTGTCCATTTCCTATATTAGTCTGACTATTATGGAATAAGTTAATAATATATCTAGTTAATAGTGGATGTAATTTTGCATCTAATTCATCAACAAATAATACCATTCCATTTTTTAATGCATCCATAAAGAAATCAAATAAGTGAAACATTTTTCTCGTACCATTAGATTCTAAATAAAATGGTAATGCTTTTATCTCTCCATTTTCTCCCCTATGAAGAACTTCAATATCTATAATACCATTATTATTTTTAACAGCTTCTATTGAATCTGGTGTCGTTCTTATTCCTTCAATTCCAGAATCAAATGTCTTTATAAATTTTAATAGTTCTTTTTTATAATTTTCATCACTTAATATTTTTAATGAAACTCTGTTATTAATAAATCTTTCAAAATTTGGATTACCTAAATCTAAATACATGCTATTCACAAACCAGTCATATACATTGCTGAAATCCTCATTATTTCTATCTATTTTGCTATATATATTTAAGAATAATGTTTTTTCATCTATATTCACTAAACCTGAAATTTTATTAGGTTTCATTGATACATTGTTATTTTCTCTTTCGAAAATAGCATAAAATTTATTTACTCTTTTCTCAAATAACCACTCTGAAATAATTGTATCTTTTAAAACTTCAAAACCATATTTATATATTTTATTATTTTTAGCTAATATTTCTACTTCTAAAGCGATTGGATCATTATTTATCATAAAACTATAAATATTTTCTTCATCTATTGGAGAATTCTTTTTAGAGTCATCACTTACTAATATTCTTTTTTTCATATAATCAAAAGCCTGTAATACATTAGTTTTTCCACTAGCATTGGCACCATAAATTGCAGATACTTTCAAATATTCACCATTTTCTGTTTTAGCCACATTATATTCATGTTCTTTTAATGATGTTGCTTCCATATCTAAACAATTTTCATTTTTAAAAGATTTGAAATTTTTAAAACTAAATCTTATTAACATCTTAAAATCCTCCTTTACTTTATATATTATATGCTAAATTTTAAAAAATATCAATATTTTTGAGATTTTTTCTCAAATTCTATTGATATTTTTATTTTTTTACATACTATATTCCCATAAGCTTAAATGACCTTTTGCATCTATTGGAGTTTCAAATACTTCAACATTTGAAACTTGCCATCCATAGTTTTCTTGAAAAGAACTTTTAGTATAAATATCACTATTTTCTTTTAACAATAACTCTTTGAATTCTGGAGACATCTTTATACAATCTACTAATTTTACTTTCCCTAAAATTTTTCCATATGGTAGTTCTTCTGGAAGATATCTTTCCAATCTTTTCATTGCTTCTTTATCTATGCCTTTACCTGCATGTATTAATAAATCTCCTCGATATTTTGTTTGCCAACTTCTAAATTCAAATCTTTTGTCACCTTGCATTATTAAAGTTGCCCATGGCTGTTTAATTGTTAAAACTTTCATTTTTTAGCTAACTCCTTTATCCTTTTATTTTCCCATTCCTCGTATTTATTTTTGTATTCTTCTTCATCACTTGCTAATATTTCTGTACCATCATCAAAAATAATTAGGATTTTATTAAAATCATTTCCACCAAAATGTAAGTAATCTTGTCCACCATCAATATAACAATTATTACATTTGCAACTTACCAAGTTATGCGTAGATTTAGATTCTATTGTATCATTACAGTATAAACATTTTATCTTCATAATTTTCCACCTACAATATATCAATAATAAATACCATCATATTATGCTAACTCTTTAGCATTCTCATTTATAATTTCTATATCTCTTCTTATTTCCATAAATGTATTATATTTATCTTCAAATAGTTCTCCAACTTCTCCAACAGCTCTAAATGGATCTTCCGTTAATGCAATCATATCAATTGTTCCATTCTTTATAACATAATCAATTAATAATTTAACAAATTGAATTTGTCTCATGTTTAATTGATTCTCATTTATATATTTTGAGAAAATTCCACTTGCTGTCGCTGGATCTAATCCAACAATATTTCTGACAACTTCTACTACATTTTTATCTCCATAGGCATTTTCAAATTCTTTGTTAGTACCAAGTTCATCAAATAATATTCTTTCTAAATCTTTCTTCTCTATTTCATTAATTTTTTCATTATGTCTTATTTTCCAAACAATTATATTATCTAGATTACTATTAAAATATTTGCTTATCTTTTTCTTATAATTAGTAAAGTCATTTCCACTGCTCAAATATACATACTCTTCGCTTACTTCCATTAATGTATCTTCAAAATCTGAATATACTGGTGGTCTCATATATGGATCTATATACTGGATTAAATTTCTTAATTCTTCTCTGACTTTTTCAATTTCAAAGAATCCAGCTCTGCTTAAATAATCTGTTTCAGCTACCTTTATAATTAATTCTTGTTTTTCTACTACTTTTGGAACTGTTCCTAGTTTCTCAAGTTCAGATACTAAGCTAGAAATATTTTCTTCTAATTTATTTGTTTTTTGATTATTTATCCTTTTTACTTGTAATCCATATAATAAGTTATCAAATTTCTTTGCATCTTCATTTTCATCTGATGCAAGTAAAATAGGCACAATATTTTCTTTTATATTTGTTGCATCTAAAATAGATAAGTAATTCCAATTTTCTTTTTTAGAAAATTGATCGATATAATATAATTTTGTCTTTACCATAAAACTCTCTTTATTCAATTTAGAAATTTCTTCAATAAATTCATTAATTAAAGATTCTCTATATTGTTTAAAGTCTTCTTGTGATTGGTATTTCATATGCTGTAATTCAACAATTAAATCTAGTTTATACCTAAATATTTTTTCAGTAAGACTAACTTGAGATGATGTTTCTATTCCTTTAGCATTTACAGAAAAGAACTCAAAATTTTTGCAATAATCAAAAATGTAAAATTCTTTTTTATCTTGTCCTATTCCAAATAAATCTTTGCAAAGTCTTGTTCCTCTTCCTATCATTTGCCAGAATTTAATTTTAGATTTTACTGGTTTAAAGAAAACTAAATTTACTACTTCTGGAACATCCACTCCTGTATCTAGCATATCAACTGATATTGCGACTTGAGGAAAATCATCTTTCTTTGAAAAATCGTCTATTATAGTGTCGTTATATTTTACTTTATTATCTATTAACTTTGCCAATTCACCTTTGTACGATGGATATAATTCATTAAATACATCTTCTATTTTTTGTGCATGTCTGTGGTTTTTAGCAAATATAATTGTTTTTCCTAGCTTATCTCCACCCTCAACTTTTATTCCTTTTTCCATTAGTAATTCTATAAGTTTCTTAATAGTATCTCTATTGAATAACCAACTATTTATTGCAGCTGCATTTATTTCTTCAGGTGCTTCATCTTCTTCAAATAAGTTTTCATATTCTTCTTTTTCTTCGTCGGATAATTCGTTATATTTAATTCCCCTATCCATAAAGTCTGTACTTGTAGATATAGAATGGTATTCTACTAAATATCCATCTTTTACAGCTTGTTCATATTCATAAGCATATGTAGGAACATTATTTTCTATCTCAAAAAATCTATATGTATTTCTATCAACATCACTTCTAGGAGTTGCTGTAAGCCCTACAACCAATCCATCGAAATATTCAAATATTGCTTGATATCTGTTATATATACTTCTGTGTGCTTCGTCCACAATTATTAAATCAAAATGTCCAGGAGTAAATAATTTATTTCCGGTCTTAGATTTCATATCATCAATTGCATTCATCATAGTTTGATATGTTGAAAATACAATTCTTGATTCTTCTGGATTATCTTTTGTATTTAATAAGTTACAGCCTGACATATTAGGTAACAATTTATTAAAGTTATTTTTAGCTTGTTTTACAAGTACGGTTCTATCTGCTAAAAATAATATATTTTTAGCCCAGTTTTGTTCTGTTAGTACTTTAGCTATTGATATGGCTGTTCTTGTTTTTCCTGTACCGGTAGCCATAACAAGAAGAGCTTTTCTATGTCCTTCTTCAAAAGTCTCACATACACTTTTTATAGCTTCTAGCTGATACTCTCTTCCTGCAATATTTGGATCAATATATACATGTAATAAACTTTGTTTATTTTTCCTTCTATCAATAAGTAGTTGCAATTCATCCTGTGTATAGAAACCGCTAACTCTTCTAGGTGCATATTCTTTGTCATCCCACATATATATTTCATATCCATTAGTGTAGTAAATAATTGGTCTTTGATGATGTTCTGCTTCTATACAGTCTGCATATAGCTTAGCTTGGTTTTGTCCAACTCTTGCATCTACACTTGTTTTCTTTGCTTCTACTACTGCAAGTGGTAATCCATTTTCTCCAAATAATACATAATCGACATATCCTGTTCCCTCATTATTTGGCATTCCTGATACAGGTAGTTCTGCTGTCATGTTTGTATCAAAATCCCATCCAGCAATCTTTAATTCTAAATCTATATATCTCTTTCTAGTTTCTGCTTCTGATATGTTTTCTACTTTAAAGTCATAAACATTTTTCTTGCTCTCTCTTTTTTCAGTTATTTGTTTTCTTAACTCATTATTCTCTCTTATAGCTTCTTCTAATTTCTTATCTCTTTTACTTAATTCTTCGTATAAATTTTCTTTTTCTTTAACTGCTAAAATATTAGCGTTTTCTTTTGGTAAAATACTTTCGTCAAATTTTAATTCTTGGTAGTCTTGTCCATAACAATAAGATACCCATTGCATAAAATTAAATAGATATCTTAAAGACATTACTGCCTCTTGTCTTGTTATTTTCCTGTTATTATGTACAGCAAAGTTTCCAAGTTTTATAATATATTTAATTTGTGGAAATAGTTTTGCATCTAGTATGTTCCTAAATGAAATTTCATGTATTAATGTCGAGATATTATCTTGATATGGCATTTTTAAATCCATGTCATTAGCATATAACCATTTTACTGCAAGTTCTAATGCTCGCCTACTTAATATACTACATGTTACTGTATTTAATCCTATTCCATTTTCTGCTTCTATTGAAGCATCAGCAAAACTCCTAAAAATTTCAGTTTGTTTTAAAAAATCAAAATTCGACATATTTTACTCCTTATTTTTACTTATTATATCCATCAAATTATTAAGTTCTTTTTCTAATCCAATTACACATTTAATTCTCGAAGAATCTTTACATTGTGTTCCTATTGCTCTCAAATTAAAACTGTTTATTATATTTTCTTGATCTTTTCCAAATTCTAATATTTTGGCTCTGCAGCTATCTTTCCCCTTACTCAATTCTTTTATAGTACCTTTGGGCATAAATGATACAGCAATATTAGGAGATAGAACTAATATCCATGTGTATTCATTTGAATTTGGATTAAAAGTATACATTGAATTTGTTGGAAGAACAAATTTTACATTTGAATTATTTATTATTACATGTATATCTTCATTTTTTACTACATTGTATAATGTGTTTAGTTCAACTTCTTCCTTGATAAATTCATTTTTTATAAATTTGCTATTTAAATTTGTTCCAAATCGTTTATTCAATTCTCTTGGAATAATTTCTGTTCTTAGTATTTGATAGGATAAATACTTAAATATATATTTTATATCTTTTTCATTAAGAACTGTATTCTCGTCTATATCTTGTATTTTCCTTATTACATTACCTATTTTGCTTTCTGATTCATCACTCAAGATTTTTTCATTTTGTTTACTATAATATCCTAATTGAGTATTAAAACTTGCTGTTGTAGAACTTTTTATTTGCATATCATTACAATCAATATAATTTATTATCTTTCTATTTTTTTTATCAATTCTAGCAAATCTATTTAAGATACTTTTTGGTATAAATATATGTGAATCTATTTCATCTTTTTTGCTCATTTTACATCTCTACTTTTATCCAAAATATTTATTCATTAAACTCTCTTGTAACTTTTTTGTTTCTTCTAAGCTCTTCTGTATTTCAATTTTCTGTTTATCTATTTGTTTAACAAACTCTGCAAATTTATTTTGTAACTCTATTGGTGGTATAATTATTTTAATTTTTCTAGCATCATCTTTAGTTATAGTTTTTGTTACTGCTCCTCTTACATATTTGCTTATTTCATTCTGTCCATAATCTGATATCAACAAATTGTATATAAAAACTGGATTTATATTATTATTGTATCTAAATAAAAATGCATTTCTTCCAAGTGAAACCGGTTTATTTAAATTTGGCATAAGATAGCATTTCCCTGCACTTCCTATCTTACACATAATTATTTCATTGCCATAAACTTTAGATTTTGCTAATAAATTATAAGCATTTTCATCTATATATTTTACATCTGTTACAAAATTATTATTTTCTAAATCTGTCGTTCTAACCATATATGCATAATTAGGACTATCATACATTTTCACTTGAGAATCCAATACAGCATAACTTCCATTAGCACTAAAATCTGTTAGAACTGATATATACTTACCCATATCATCTTTTGTCCAATGTTTTTCGTTATAAAATGGATCTCCAAACATCTCAACAAACTGAGATTTAATTAATTCATCTAGTTCTTCAATTTGTTTTTCTCTAATATCTATTATTTCTTGAACTTTATCCAATTCTTTTGCAACATTTTTTTGTTCTTTTAACGTTGGCAAATTAATATTTATTTTTGATAATTCTTCTTTATTAAATCCTGCTTGTGCTGCTCTTTGTCCAACATTTTTTATATAATTTTGGAACACATCTGATTTTAAAAAATTATATATAAACTTTCTATCTACTATTTTTTCATCTATTATAACTTTCATCATTGCAACATTATATGCACCAGATAACCCCGTGAGGATTTTACCTATAGATGCCCCATACCTTGCGATTAATATGTCTTTTTCTTCACATTTCTTTGTAGAATTTGTTATTTTTACATATTCTACTTTAGAATTATCTTGAGTAAAATCTCTTATTTGTAACATTCTGATATATCCTTCTCTAGGTTCATCACTCCATTGATTCTTTGGTGGTTGACTTCCGCCTTGAAAATAACATACATCTGTCAATTTCATTATAAGATTTCCTCCAACTCTTTTAATTTTTGTTGAAGTTCATTTTCCATGTTAATTATTCTTTTTAAAATAACTTTTGGATCTTCATATTCTTTCTTTTCAACTATAATCTCTTTATATTTATTAATAGATAAGTCGTAATCGTTTTCTACTATTTCTTCTTTAGGAACAAAGAAAGATTTTTCAGTTCTTGCTCTTTCTTGTTCTTCTTTTGAATTCCTATTGTTAAATCTCTTTATAATATCTGGTATATCATTTTCTTTTATGGGTTGTCTTTGATCATCTAAACTAAATCCATCTGCTGTCATATCATAAAACCATACCTTATCTGTTCCACCATCACCCGTTTTAGTAAATATCATAATAGCAGTAGAAACTCCTGCATAAGGTTTAAATACACCACTTGGCATTGATATTACTGCTTCTAATTTATGCTTTTCTATTATTTCTTTTCTAATAGCTTTGTGAGCATTGGAACTTCCAAATAATACTCCATCTGGAACTATTGAAGCAGCTCGTCCACCCGTTCTTAATATTCTTAAAAATAATGCTAAAAATAATAATTCTGTCTTTTTTGTTTTTGTGATATCCAATAAATCTTTTGAAGTTCTTTCACTATCAATAGAACCTTTAAAAGGTGGATTTGCAAGCACTAATGTATATTTGCTATTATCTTCATTATCTTCTGACAATGAATCTTTATATGATATATTGGGATTTTCAATACCATGTTGCATTAAATTCATTGCCCCAATTCTAAGCATCGTTCTATCCATATCAAACCCATAAAACATTGTATTATTAAAATGTTCTTTTAAATTTTCTGTTAAAAATAAATCATTTCTATTATTTCTTAAATATTCTCCAGCTTCAACTAAAAAGCCAGCACTTCCACAAGCGGGATCAACTATTATATCTTCAGGAGTTGGTTTCATTAGTTCTACCATCATTTTTATAATATGTCTAGGTGTTCTAAATTGTCCATTTGTCCCAGCTGTTGATAATTTTGAAAGAAGATATTCGTATACATCTCCTTTTGTATCTCTATCTTTCATTTTTAGTTTATCTATCGTCGTTACAACTCTTTGTAGCATAATAGGCGTCGGTATAATAAATATTGCATCTTCCATATGTTTTGCATATCCAGAATTTTTATTATTACCTAATGACTTTATAAATGGAAATACATCTTCCCCAACTATTTTATACATTTTTTCAGCTGGATAGTTTTTAAATATACTCCACCTACATTCCTGATGTTTTTCATCAAAAACTCTTTTTGTTTTTATTCCTAACATGTGATCACTTTTTTCATGGGCTATATCTATATCATCTAAACCTTTTATAAATAAAAGGTATGTTATTTGCTCAATTACTGTTAATGGGTTGGTTACTCCACCTTCCCAAAAGTTTGTCCAAATTCTATCTATAATACTTTTTGTTTCTTGCTCCATATTTTCCTCCAATAGTTACATTATTACATAATGCATTCTATCATAAAACGACAATTTCCTCAATGGATATTTCTAAATATTTACAATTAATTTCTTCCAAAAAACTCATCATAAATATATCCTTTTTTACTATATATCTCTGTTAATTCCATTTTATATTTCTCCAGTAACTCAAAATACTTCTGCTTAAACACATTCTTACAAATCCACTCCACATCTTTACTAGAAATAACCACTTTGCCATCCACTAGAAACTTATATTGTTCAAATCCACTATCGCACATTTCCTTAATTGCTTTTCTAACAGTAATTTCTTTCCTAGTAAAATATTTACAGAGTTGCTTTATATCCATATTTTCATTCCACCAATTTTCATTATTTTCAATTTTTAATAATTCTTCATATTGTTTAATTCTATTTTCATTACTGCCACAATACAAGTTTCTAACAATTCATCATATTGATTTTTATCTATTCCAAGTATATCAAAAGATTTTAATTCATCTTTCATTTCAATAAATTTATGTATCTCTATATGTTTAAATCCAATTTCTCCCAAAAATGATTTTATGTGTTCTATATCCTCGAATCTTTCTTTTAAATCATTTCTTGATGTAATTGTACTTACATCAGTGTTATAATTTGGTATACATTCATCTTGCTTTTGAATCAGTTTTTTAGGAGTAACATCACAAGTAATCCATACACCATTATATTTTTTTAGCATATTATACACATTTGTAGCAACAATTTTCTTTTCTTCAAATGTTAAATATCTTAATAGCCCCTCATTTATAATTGCAATTTCTCTATCCTCATCAAAATATTTTTTGCATTCTACATAATCTTTTTCATTTAATGCATTACCACTTATTATATGTAAATTATCATTAATATTATCAATAGCTTTTATTAATTGTATTTTGTTTTTAGAGACATTCTCTAAATCCATTTCAACATACTTGTAGCCTTTCTTTGAATAAATCAATCCTCTTGAAGAATATCCTGCTGCAAGTTCTAATACTTGTTTTATTCCTAATCTATCAAGTAACCTATTAGCTAATTTATATCTTGCTTCTATCTCTGGTGCTAATAATTTATTCAATTTAACTTTATCATTACAATTTTGACTTAACCACTCATATATTTCCTTTTCATAAGGAATATCTGTAAATATTCTTTGATATGCGGTAAAAATTGCAGTTGGACTGATACTTTCAAAATCTCCTAACATTTTTGTTTTCTCCTTCAATTTCAAATTTACTATTTATTCATCAAATAATTTACATTGTTCTTTATTCCATGCTGGAGTACATACAATTGCAAGTTTAAATGAACCTTCCCAATAATAGATATCCTCTTTATGAATAAATATAATATCTCCTTTTTTAAATTTAAACAATTCTCCATCTCTTTTATAAATTGTACCATTACCCTCTAGTACATAGCATAATTCTTCGCATTCTAAATTTGAACAATATCCTTTTTCTGGATACCTTCCATTTATTTCATTTATACAGAAATCCAAATTCTTTTCATTTAAGTCTATTGAATATTCTAATACTGAACTTGTATCTGCATATTTGAATTTTTTTGCTTGTTCTTGTTTAACTATTTTCATTATATTCCCTCCAACTATTTTTCTATAAACAACACTTTCATTATATTTTCATATCTATCTTTTAGTTCTTCTCGTGTTCTTTCACTTAACTTATTATAGTCTCTGTTAAGTTTTTTCTTTACAAATTCACTTCCTTCTTTTATTGACATTCCCATTTCATTTTTACCAAAGGCTAAATGAAATAATGAAGGTATACAATCAAAATGTGCTATAACATCAGCATCTGCTACACATTTTTCTTCAATTGTATTTCTAAGCAAGTCTTTGCTACCTCTATGTCTTAATATACACTCTTTAACTCTTTCTTTTCTGTCTTCTGGATAATTTAATTTTGTCAATAATTCATCTGCAATTTTAGCACCATATATATTGTGCTCTTCTCTAGGGCCAATTTCTGAAGGCATTGCTATATCATGTAACAATGCTCCTAATTCAACAATTTCGACATCTGCATCATATTTCTCTGCCAGTTCAATCGAATTTTTTACAACATATTTTATATGGTCATTCCAAAAGTCATAACCATATTTTTTATTATATGCATCACATCTTTTTAATAGTTCTTCTTTGATTTTTCTAACTATTTCGCTCATTTGGTACCTCCTCCAAAGTTTTATTTTTTCCATTATTATAATACCAATCACGTCATTAATCCATACTTTTATATTTATCCCTATTCTCCAACGCCAAAATCTGTATTTTCTACTAAAATATCAATATTTTCAAAATCTTTATATGTCGGATAAATACTTTGCATAAACCTTCTTTTTAGCTCTTCATCTGCAGGCATAATATCCTCCATTTCCTTGTATAAATTAACACAAACTCTATCAAAATTTTCCATTCCAACTTTAATATCATCTTCTACTTGTTCCAAGGTTTGTCCTTTAACTCCAACTAACAAATTAACTATATCAAACACTTCCTGTAAGTCAGATAAACTAGGATATCCAAATCCTTTATTTAAAATTTTCTCTCTAAACTCTGAATCAAAAGTTTCTACTCCACCTTTTACTTGTAAAGTTATTCCTAATTTTGAACATCTTTCTTTTAAGTCCATGATGTGTGATTTATACATATAGTGACTTTCTACAATTAATCTCTTAATTTTTCTTTCCTTACATACTTCAAGCAATCTTCGGAAACTTTTCTCATTTAATTCAAATATACTTCCCGAATTAATAGCTTCTAATACGCCAAATTCTCCAGTCACTCTCTCCAATGCTCTAAAATTAATCTGGTACTGCTCCTCTTCTATATTATTCCTATCTAAATGATAATTGCAAAACTTACATTTACTCCATTTGCATCCATTACCAATTAATAGAACAATCTCTCTTTTATCTTTATCTATTATTTTTGAATATCTTTCCATAGTTCTCCTTCTTCAAATTTCTGAATATGCAACTAATATTTTAATTTCGCAATAAAATATATAATTTTCATATATTGTGTTTTATACATATCTTTTCTCTAGCTACAATTCTAATATTCTAAATGCTATATTGCAAGCTTTCACATCAATTTATAAATTAACTTTGAATTTTTCCATAAAAAAGTTAAAGAAGCACTACAATTTCACAATCATAGTGCCTCCCTATATATTAGTATTAAACTTATTATTTTCTAATTTTAAGCTTTTCTAATATTTTATTAATAGCTTTCTTTATTTTATAAGTCCATGAATTTTCATTAACCACAGCTAATGCTGTATTATTGTTTTTATCCATATCTTTATTCGTGCTTTCGCATGTAGTATTTAATTCATTACTGATAATATTTACATTTTCTTTAATATCATTTACATTATTTATAGCACTTCCAGCATTTCTATTACTATTTTTATCCACTCCATAAGTATTATTCTTCTTAGCAAAAAATTCTTTTTCATCAAATTTTATTAAATTTTCCTGTTCTTTTTTATTCAAGAACATTTCTAATTGTTTCCTTTGCTTGTCTGTTGCTACATTCATATAAAATAAAGCTAATAATATATTTCTTGCTTCTTCTGATAATTCAATATCTTTAATATTTGTATTTATTGTGCAAATTTTCTTTACGTTTGGAGCCATATTATTTTTAATATACTCTATTTGTTCCTTTGCTATTAACCTATATTCCTCTTCTGGCAAATATTGAATTATTTGATAAACCTCCGCATATGCTATCGCTTTTTCTTTAGTCATTTTCTCCTCCATTTTCAAAAATGCTCATATCAACATTATCTAAAATAAGTGGCATTACTTGTTTAAACTCTTCTACATCTGCTACTTCTTGTAAGTCATCATTTTCAACAATTCCTAAAACGCAATTTGTTTGTTCCTGTGTATTTACTAAATACACATAGTTCTTATCATTATATACACAAGTTCCTGCAACTACATATTTCTTATCATTCTCTAAAGTTATTATATCGCCAAATTCCAACATATTCCTACCTCTTTTCTAAGTCTTTTTTTACCTATCTTCTTTTGCAGTTTCAAGTTTTGGTACACTCATTTCTTTCCCAACATTTTTTATTAACATCATTCGTGGAAATTGTCCTTTACTTTTTATTGATTCACTAACATTATGTAATATTTCTTTAAAATTAATTAACGGAATATCTCCTTGTTTTTTCTCTGCAATCCTTTCTTTTGCAAAATCTTTAACAGATTTTATAGAATCTATTCCTATTAATACTTTGTTCAAATCAACATCTTTAGCGACATCTGCAATTACAGAAAGTTTATGTGGCAATTTATCAAAATTAAATACTGCATTGTAATCTATCTGATGTGTTCCTATAAGAAATGCTTTAGCTCCTATTCCTAATGCATTCCTTGCTAAATTTAATACTGCTTGTGATGTTTTAGGCTTTTCTTTTCCTTCATCTGTCTTTTCTTCTATTCCTGCTGCTTTTTCTACTTTTTTTATCTTATGATAAATTTTGCTATTTTGAAATTTTTCACTATCTTTTATTGGTTTTATAACCTCTGTTGCCAATTTCAATGATTTTTCTGCTAAAATTATACCTTGTATTCCAACAGTATCTATTATTCCCTTTGCCAACTTTAATGACATATCTATTCCTTGTTCTATTACTGGTAAATTACTTATAACCGGTATTCCTTTTAATGTGCTTTCTACAGTATTAAAGCTAATCAAATTATCATAATTTAATACTCCTGTTTGCATAAGATAACAAGTTACTCCTAATCCTATTCCTGCAGAAGCTATTGGAAGTATGTGTTTCATTTTAGATTTTTTGGTTTCTTTATCTATTTCTTTAATTTTCATTTTATCACCCATATTTTCTAAAATAATTTTACCATTACTAATTTTCTATTTCAACAATTTTTCTTTTTATATATGTCATTATTAAATATATAAGAGGCGCCTTTACTGTAGCTAAATAATAAAGGCAAATCAATTATAGATCATTACTTACATAAAAAATTTGCCTACCTTCCTTTCAAATAAATCACATATATATTATGTCATATTGTTAACATAACTTTAAATCTCTTTTAATGAATTAGTTTCTCTAAAAAAACTGCAACACCGTCATCATCATTAGACAACGTTATTTCATCAGCTTTCTCTTTTACAATATCAATTGCATTTGCTACTGCAACTTTGTATCCCACTTGTTCAAACATTGATAGATCATTATTATCATCACCAATTGCAATTGTTTCTTCTTTTTTTATATTCAAAATTTCTAATAATTTTTTTATTGCAGTTCCCTTATTGCAATCTATATTTGCAATATCACAAAAGATAGTTTTATCATCTTTAAATTTAATATCTAATAAACTTTTATGTCTATTTTTTATCTCAACATTTTCTACCTGCTCAATTTTAGGTATCAGATTTTTTATTTTATCAAAATCACTATCTGCTATTGTGCATTGCACAACATCATTATTATATACAAAACTTTTTATATCCTCTCCTAATTTTATCTCTTGATCAGGATGCTTTACTTTATTTACAACTCTTCCTTCTCCAACATTCATAATAAATCTAACATCTGTTGGATTAGCTATCTCATAAAGCTTTATTATTGCTTCTTTATCCATTTTGTTTATATATAGCACTTTATTTTGTTCATAATCAAAAATGTTCCCACCACTTGATGTAATAATATATTTACTCGCAAAACATTCTCTACTTATCTTTTCGGTATATTTTCTTGGCCTTCCAGAACACAATATTACTAAAATTCCATTCTCTGTAACTTTCTTAATTGTATCTATAGTTTTTATTGAAAGTTCTCTTTCACTATTTCTTAAAGTTCCGTCTATATCTATAAATATCGCTTTTATCATAAATCTTAACTCCTTTATTTCTCAACCTCTTCTTTTATCTTCTCAATATTTCCACATTCATCAGTATTTAACCTAATCAAATCCAATCCGTACTTTCTAAAGATGTATTCCTTCATCCTATCTTTTACTAACTGCTTTGGATTATTTGCATGAAAAGCAAATCCATCAACCTCTATACAAAATTTAGGTGTTCTATCATTCTCATATATTATAAAGTCTACAGAAGCATTATTATTTACATATCTTCTTTCCTCGTCTGTAAGTCTAGATAAATCCTTAAATATATTTTTTAAATAAATTTGAGAGCAATAAGACAAGCCTTTACTCTTCTCTGTTTTTAATACTTCTATCAAAATTGTTTCAATAATATTCTCCGATTTATATTTTGAAGTATGTACCAATTTTGACTCTAGCCATTTCAATCTTGGAGAATATTCATTATATAATAAATCAAACACCGATACAATTTGGCTGTTTATAATATTCTTATCCAAAGAATTATATTTTATATATTGGATTAAAGCTTTTATTTCATTAGATTGTTCCGAAAATAATTTTTCATTTGTAATTAATATAAATTGTTCTTCTGCTCTTGAAACAGCCACATTAACTAAACATGGATCATCTACAAAATTCATGCGCCTTTTCCCAGCATTTGAATTATCCAAAACAGTAGATAAAATCATAACTTTCTTTTCTTTGCCTTGATATTTATGTACTGTTTTACTTTCTATCTCTTTATTCTGCAAAGCTGCTTTTTCTGCTTGTTTCCTATATGGAGTTGTAAATCCTATATCATTTTTATTTACATTCTTTAATAATTCTCCTTCAGCAATTTCCTTCCTTAATATTTCTAATTCGCGTTGATTATAGTTTCCTCTTTCTACCATGTTATTTAGAACTCTCATATGATTCCCTGGTGCTGGATAATATATGTATAATGGGTTCTTTTGTGCCACATGATTTTTATTTTCATATGGAATTAATTCTCCATCATAATATCTTTGATTACAGAATTCTATTATTTTTGGATGGCATCTATAATGTTCTTTTAATATTTGCGTTGGTATCTTTCCATTGTAAACTTTTAAAATTGATGTTAAAATATTTTCCTTAAAATAACTATATTTTTCATCACTTATCTCTTGAACTTTAGTCTTTATTTTTTCATCAACTATTTGTTGTAATTGCTTTTCGTCTCCAACTACTATAACATTTTTAGCACATGATAACGCTAAAGTTGCAGTTAATAAATCAACTTGTGATGCTTCATCTATAATTAAATAATCAAATAAATGTCCACTTGGCGTACAATATCTTAAAGAAAATGCTGTACTAAGAATTACAGGAAAACGTTCATTAAATTTTTTAAAGTCCTTCTTATAGTTTTCTTTTGATGGAATATAATTCATATTTTTCATATTTTTCATATAAAATACTTTCAAATATCTTCTTAGAAATCTCAGTATGTTCTTTTTGTAATTTTTTAAAACTCTTATCTTTAAGTTCACGTTCAATTTCTGCTATTTTATTTTCTAATTCTTTTATTTTTGCTATGTAATATTGTTTTTGTAAAGTTAATATATAATCTATACTTTTTGATTTTTTCGCTTCTATTCCAAATCTTAACAAAAGTAAAATATTAAATACAATTTTATATTGTAAGTATTTTTCCTTTGCAAGTTTTGCATATGCTAAAAAGTCAATAATTTTTGCTGATGACATATTTTTCATTTTCTTTGAATCTATTTTTTCTACATTTTGACTTTTATAATATTCTTCAAAATATTTTTGCTCTAATTTATAATTGTCTAATTCTCTTTTTAATTTATATTTTTCGTTATTTAGTTCTAATAATTTCTCTAATTTATTTGTTGCTTCATATAGTTTTTCATAAATGTCATCATTTATCTGCTTTTTGTAGAAATTCCTAATATCTATTTGTGGTAGATGATTAAAAAAGTCTATTACATTTTCATCTTTACCTAATTCTGCTACAATAAAGCCATATCCATTTTTATCTAATTTTTCTTTTACATTTCTTATTGCTTCGTTATTACCAGAAACTAACGCAATTGTTTTATTGTTAGCAACCAAATTTGCTATTATGTTTAATATTGTCTGAGTTTTTCCTGTTCCCGGAGGTCCTTTTATAACTGATATATTGCTTTTATTTACATTTTCTACTGCTTGTTTTTGGCTAATATTAAAATTAAATGGATAAATATTTACTGTTCCTTTTAATTGCCCTTCTGTATTTATCCCATTCAAGTAATATTTAAGTACACTTTTTTCCGGAACTGTAAATTTGTTATATTGTTTTTCTAACAAATAACGTTCTTCTCCTGTTTTTTCGTCTACAATTTTTGCATATTTTGATAATTCTTTAAAATAATTTAATATTTCTTTTTCAGATGATTTGTTATTATTTTCTAGTAACTTAATTTTGTTTATATCTGTTAACTTTTCTCTTGAATCACTAAATATTATTCTTATCTTTGATATATATTTTATAATTTTAGTTACATTAGAAATTATGATATTATCTATCATTACTATTTGATTATCTTTAAGTTCTATTTGCTGTGTAGTATTTTCTATAACTACTTTTGAAAAATTATATTTATATGTTTTATTTGCATTATAGAACTTTATAAGATAGTATTTTTCTGTTTGCTCTAGCTTTTCTATTTCTTCTGTTTTTTCTTTTCCGTCTATTAATACTAAATGTTTTTCTTTATTCATATCAGTTGCTCCATATATAAAAACTTTTACCATATTATACCATTTATTTTAAACATTTTCCAAATTTTTCTTGTACTACACATTTCCATATGCTACACTAATAACATAATTTAATTGGCAAGCAGTATTCAATCTTCATAAGTTACACAAAAATTAGCATTCTTTAACTGCAGTTAGACAATATAAACACTTGCTTACCAAAATAAAAGGAGAGTGTATAAAATGTTTAAATCTGATTCTATTAGACCTATAGCTTTAGGGATTGCAAAAAAAGACAACAAAATTTTAGTCGGCATTGGATATGACAAAGTAAAAAAGCAAACCTTTTACCGCGCTTTAGGTGGAGGTATCGAATTTGGCGAAACAAGTAAAGCAGCTGTAAAAAGAGAGTTTCAGGAAGAAATTCATGCTGATATTACAGTAGGAGAACTTCTTGGTGTTACAGAAAATATTTTTACCTATCAAGGAAAAACAGGACATGAAATCGTATTTCTTTATTCTATAGAAATTCCAGAGGATACTTACAAAGATGAATATGAAATTGATGATGAAGCTGATGAGTATAATGCTGTATGGGTAAACATTGATGATTTTAAATCTGGTAAAAAAATTATTTATCCAGAAGGATTTTTAAAATATATCTAGAGGTAAAGTATGAATATTGATAATAAAATAGATAAAAATATAATTGAATTTGTTTTACGATTATTAAGTATACCATACGAAAGCCATAAATATTTTACAGATGGTGTTTCAAGTCATGTAATTTTATTAAACAACAAATACTTGATTAAACGAAGTACTCCATATGCCATAAAAGCTGAAATCAATTTTTTAAGTTTAAATCCTAGTCCTAAAATGCAAAAGATCATTTATTTTGACCCTTCATATAGATTTGCTGTTTATGAATTTATTCACGGAGATATTATGAAACAAGTTGATGATATTGATGATTTTTTAGAATATATTCTTTATATTACAAGTAATTATAAAACTGTAGATTATTATGGATATGGCTACCTTTATGAAGAGGTTTCAACGTGGTCTGATTTTTTATTTGATGAAATAACTGATTCTTCTAAAACCTTAGCGGCTTATATTCCAGATAATTCTATTGTTTTAGAGCAAGTAAAACTATTAGAAAATTATAAATTTGATAAAAAATTAATACATGGAGATTTTGGTACTCATAACTTTATAAAAGTTAATGGTAAATTTGCTGGCGTTATTGATCCGATGCCTGTAATTGGAGATAGTTTATATGATACTTTATTTGCTATCGTTAGTAATGCAAGTGTTGTAAAAAATATTTCTCTTAATAAAATTTATAGCTTACTTTCTGAACCTCATCAAAAGATTAAAGCTATGTTAATTATTGTTCTATATTGTAGAATGGCTAGATGTTTAAAATATCATAAACAAGATATAAACATATATATGGATTTTTGGAACAGTTTAACTTTATAAGTTCCAAGTACTAAGCCATCAACGAATACAAGATGTCGTTGATGGCTTTTAACATAATTTCAAAATAAGGATTTAATCACCTTCATTAATTTTCGAAATCGAGATTTAAAGAACGTCCCTAAATCCCGAATAGGGAAAAAAGGAACGTCCCTATATCCCTATTACTCTAATTGCCCTTCTCTTTTTTCCTTTTTCTTTTTAGGAAATTTCTTATCAAATTGTTCTACATCTTTTTGGTCTACCATGTATACTTCTGGATCTGAATATATTCCATATATACTTTTCATTTTATGTCTATCTAAAACTTTTACCATAAAAAATAGATTTTCTTCATTTTCCATTCCTTTATAAAATATATTATATTTTGATGCAGACTTAAAACCAAGTTTTTCATAGTATTCTGGTTTTCCAGTTATTACTACTGCAGGGTATCCTAATTCCTTTGCCTTTTTTAGAGTAAATTTTATTAGTTTCTTTCCATATCCTGCGCCTTGGTATTCTGGAAGTATACTTACTGGCCCAAATAGTAAAACTTCATTTATGCCATTTTCATTTCTTACTTTTCCTTTGGCATAAACTATACTTCCTACTAATCTTTGCTTGTCTTCCATTACATAACTTAATTCTTTTACATAGCATTTATCTGTTCTAATTTTATGAAGAATGTAATGTTCATAACAACCTGGTCTATATACATTCCAAAACGCTTCTCGTGTTAAATTTTCATTCATAAAATAGTCTTTTTCTTCTTCTAAACGTATCTTCATATTAACTTCCTTTTTTTATTTTATTATATATAACCAGAAAAGATTTACCCTTTGAATATATTACAATCAAAGCAATCTTTTTTAATCTTTCTTCCATTCCATAAGTAATTCTGCTTCGTTATTTGTTGCTTCCACATATTCTTTTATTATCTTAAATTGTTCTCTTTCGTAAAAGTTTATAGCTTTAGTATTTTTACTATACACTTCTAATGTTAGCTTATCATATTTGTTTTTACAATAAGATAATAATTCTTTTCCAATTCCTTGATTTCTATATTTTTCTTCTACAAATATTCCTTCTATATGCCCATTATTTATTCCGATAAATCCTTTTATTTCTTTGTTATCTTCGTAAACATATACTTCTGCTTCTTGTATTGCTTCTTTAACATATTTTGCATTACTAGTCCAATATTCTTGTGGAATATAATTATGCACCGAAATATTCGTATCCAACCATATTTTCATAATTTTTTCTAAATCGTTATTAGTACTTTTGCTAATCATATTTTACATTCCTTAAATATTATCTTCTATGTATTTTTTTGCACATTTTCTTATATCTTCCATTCTTGCTTTTGTTTCTTCATTTTTATATTCTATTTTATCGATTAAAATGTCTATATAATTTTTGTCTTTAATATATTTTAAAGAGCTTTTAAAATATAAGTCAAATATAAAAGCAAGTATACATACCCAATAATCTATTAAAGTTTTTCTGTCTTCTAATTTGATACATTTATGTGCTAAAAAGTCATTATATACTACATCAGACATTGCAGAATAAGAAAGTTCCCCTGATGCGTCTTTAGTTTCTGGAAAACTATCTTCAAATTTATTTTCTTCTTTTACTCTAAAATTATCTAATTTATCTGCATCTCTTATAATTTTACAATGTAGCTCTTCTAATTCATTTAATCCATCTTCTATTTTATATTTATTATGGGTATATATTGCCTTTTTAATTATTTCATCATATTTATTTGTTTGAATGAATTTTCTTATTAAATTTTCTTCAAATAGAATTTTAACCCCATAATCTGCATGATCAAATCCTTTATCAGAAAAATTTCTAAGTAATGTAACCTGCTTAAATCTTCCTATATCATGCAATAACGCTATTAGTTTAGCTAAAACTACATTTTCTTCATCTAACCCTTGTTCTTTTGCTATATATTCACTTAAATTTACAACATGGTATGTATGTGTTATTTTTAATAAAATACTTCCATCTTCCCTGTCAAATTGTTTTACGTAGTCATTAAAAACTTGTTTTGCCATTGTAAAGTTTATTTCACTACTTGTATTTGTTCTTATTATGTAGCGTTTTATCTTTTTACCAGAATATTCTGAAGTCAATACTCCTGTAGGAATTGCTCCTGCACTTTCTAAAACTCTTTTTGATGCATCATTTTCTATATAATGGCATGCAACAATTTCATTCATTCCTAATTCCCTGCATTTATTTACAAGCATATTTGCAACAGCTTTTGCATATCCTTTTCTTCTTTCTGATGGACGTATTCCATATGCAATATTTCCTAATGTGTCTTTTCCTAGTTGTGTTAAATTGCTTCTTACTGCAGTTATTCCAATTAATTTATCTTGGTCGTTTACGACTAAATAATAGTTGCATTTTTCATACCAGTCTCTATCTTCGTGTATTCCAATGGCTGCATTTTTTGCTGTCCTAACTATATTTCTATATTCTGTTTCATTATTACAAGGTATTTCTAAAATATCTGGTGTTAAAGATGTATTGCTCGCTTTCCATTCTTGTAACATCTCTATATATTGGTTGCAATATTTGTCATCTATTTCTTCAAATCTTAGCATATGTCTTTCCCCCTATATTATTTGTTCTATATTTCCTCCATTTTTCCTTGTAATTTTATATTATATTCTTCTAATAATTTTAGAACATCTTCACTATCATTTGGAAGTACTCTTCTTCCATTTATTCCTAACGCATTTGCTGTCTCAAAACTTCTTCCTGTATCGTCATCATCTATAAATAAGCATTCTTCCGGAACTATTTTATATCTATCTAATAATCTTTTAAATATTTCTTCATCTGGTTTCTTTATGTGTTCATATGCTGAAATTACTATTCCATTACATAACTTAAAAAATTCGTTATCTTTAAAATATTCATATGTAAATGTTGACATATTTGATAATACATAAATTTTATATCCAATATCTTTTAATTTCTTGGCAATTTCTATTGTATCTTTATTCAACTTTAAATATTTTGCTCTGTTATCCATAACCTCTTTTATTAAAGGTTTATATTGGTCTGCTACTCTTTCTTGTATTCTTAATATAGCTTCTTCTTTACTTATATTTCCTAAATCTAGTAATTTCCATTCTTCTGATTTGAATATATATGTTATTAGCTTTTCAGCCATTTCTTTACTCGCTGTAAAATTATACATTGTCTCTATTGTTGAGCATTGTAATATTACATTTCCTAAATCAAATATTATATTTTTTATCATACCTTACTCCTTTCCCATTAAATCTTTCTTATTTTATAATCAATTACTTTAGCATTTTCATCTAAAATAAATTTTCCTTCAAACATACCGTCTTCAAATATATATTTAGTAAATTTACTGTTCATATCAAATTGCTTTATATTGTCCAACTCGCTAATATCTATCCATTCTAATCTTCCTTCTTCAGATTCTTGTAGCTTTCCATCAACTTTTTCGGCAGTATATATAAATATTATACCCTCTGTGCTATCTTTCCAAAATGATATTCCTTTAAGTTTTGGATCTTTTAATTCTAGTCCTGTTTCTTCTTTAAATTCTCTTAATAAACATTCTGTAGGTGTTTCCCCGGCTTCCATTTTTCCACCTATTGGAGCATATACTTGTCCCCATTTTTTATTAAATTTTATAAATAATATTTTGTTGTCTTTCTTTAAATAACATGCTGTACTTACAAAAAAATTAGCTCTCATAATATACTCCTTTATTTACCAGTATATATGTAAATTATACTATCTTATAATAGCTTTATTATTACATAATAAACTTACTACCTATTTTACAAAGAACTATATCATAAAAGCTTCTATTTTACTACTTTTTCTAGTAATTTTTGTTTTCTAAATACCAATTTGCGAATATTTTCATTGCATCTTTACTTTCATACTTTTTCCTTGTAGCTCGCTCCTCTTTTGTCATCTGTGCTAATGTTTTTTCATATCCGCTAGGTATGTAGATATACCATAAGTCTGACCATTTTTCGTTTGTATCATTTCCTAATATTTCTTTTGCTATTTTTCCTTTATGCTCTCCCATAAATTGATGTACTTCTTCCCCATCATAGTATGATAAACATTCTGTGAATTTGCAGTTTCTGTTTTCTTTTCCTTCCATTAATTTTAGTATTCCTTCTAATCCTAATGTTTCTAATGAAAAGTTAACGAATGCTCGTGGGAAGCCATTTAATTCTTCTATCCAAAAACCACAATCTAAAGAAATACATGGCTTTTTTACTAGATTATATGCCTCTTCTACTTTTGCTTTTGAAATGAATTTTATATCATCACTTCTTGGTTCATCTAACTCGTATTCGAATATTTTTACATTTACTCCTGCTAGTTGTCTTTGTGCTGATGCTATCTTTCCTTTATTATGTGTTACAAATACTATTTCTTCCATATCTTTTTCTCCCTTTTTATAATATATTTTTTAATTCTTCTAACTTATGTATTTCATATGTTGGCTTATAAACACTAGTATCATCATTCCTTATATTAAACCAACATGTATCCATTCCTATTTCATTTCCACCTTTAATATCTTTTTCTAATTCGTCTCCTATAAATAACATTTCTTTTGTATTATGGTTATTTATTTTATTAAATAATGCTTCATAAAAATATGCATGTGGTTTCATACTTCCACATTCATCTGCTGCAAATGTTTCATCTATGTATTCATTTATACCTAAGCCCTTAAGTTTAGCTGGTATCGCTGTACTTGGACCATTACTTGCAATAATAATTTTATATTGTTTATCTTTTAAATATTTTATAACTTCTTTTGCACCTTCTATTTCTTGCACCTTTAATTTTAAACCTTCCATATATTTATTATTTATATCAACAGCTTCTTCATATGAAATATTCTTAAAGTATCGTATAAATCTCTGTGCTCTGATCCACTCTGTTTTTTCATCTTTTGACATTCCTTCTCTAGGATCCTTAATAATTCCAGCTGCTCTATCTCTCCATAAGTTTTTATCTATCTCACGAAATATTTCGAATTTTTCCTCTGTATAATCTGTATTCATTATTATTTTAAATGCTTCTTTTACATTTTTTGTATCATCATTTAAGGTATCATCTAAATCAAATATTATTGTTTTATACATAAAAATCCTCCTTTTGTGATTATTTTATCACAAAAAGAGGAAATATAATTGTCAGTTTATTTTTTTTTACCATCTTTTAAAATTTACTTCCTTTTCATATTTTTCGTCTAATATTTTATATGAAATTATATCGTTTAATTTGAATAGTCTAATTTCATTTCTTAGTTCACAAAAAGCTGCAACATACCAATTATTTAAATATGTAAATAGTTCTGCTGGATGTATTGTTCTCTTAGTTATTCCAGAATTAATCGATTTGAATTCTATAAAAATTTTATTTCTGCTATTTATTGCAAGTCTAAAATCTTTATAAATCTCTGTAAATTCTGGCATTAGCTGTTCACTTTTTGTATTATCTTTTCTATGTTCATTAGTCATATATGATTTAATAATTTTATCTATTATAGCTTCATCTAATTCATTCTTTTTCATGTTTTTTAGTTGATATATTTCTTCACCTGTTAGCCCAATATCAATAGTATTTTTCATATTATCTAATATATACCCACCATTTACTCCTTGCTTGCCTTGAATATATATTCCTGCTTGTTCTAATTCCTGTTTATATATTCTTATCATTCTAGTAGACACTTCTAATTTATTTGCTAAATCTTGTATTGTATGTATTTTTCCATCTTCTAGTATTTTTACCATATTTAGCATATTTGCAACTTTGCTCATTAATTACTCCTTAATATAATTTTTAGTCTTTTTAGACTTAATGCAAATCTATTATTTACAAATTTATTCTTTAAACATATTTTTTCTATTATATTTTTTACAATTTAATTCTTCTTTTAAATATATACATTCTTCTAAATCTATACCATATATATTTGCTAAGCATGTTACATAATATAATACATCTTGTAATTCTTCTTCTATTGTTCCTTTTATTTCTTTATCTTTCATTCGTACATCTTCATTAACAACCTTTGCAAGTTCACCGACTTCTTCCATAAGTTTTAACATATATTTTTCTTTTGAATTATTCTTATGGTCTATTTTAGATATACTTTCTTGTAGTTTTTTTATTGTTAAATCTGGTATTTTTACTGTTTTTTTCTCTTCCTTTTCTTTTTTCTTAGACTCAATAGGCTGTATATTTGTAACTGGAAGCTTTGCTTTTTCTGTTTTTACTGGTTCGTTCTTTTTTACTCCATATGCAATAGCCAATTCTTCTTCTGCAAGAATTGTTTTAAATTTTTGTTTGTATTCATCTATTTTTTCTTCTAGTAATTCCTGATTTGCTATGTATTCTATACTGTCTTCTGAAAGTTCCATAAATTCTTGTGCTGTATAAAATATTTCTATTAAGGCAATTACATTTTGTGCAAATTTTTTCTTTTTATAATTTATTAATTTTTTGTCAAATAATATAACTTTATTCTTTGCCTCTAAATAATCTTCTAAAGAATAGTTTTCTAAACTATATTTAGCCCATACTTTTAAATTTAAAGTTCCGTTTTTATTTTCTTCAAATATTGGAAATAATACTACATCTTTATCATTTTCTTTTGCACATCTTGGAAAAAATATATGATATTTCCCTTTATTCTCATTTGCCCAATTTTGTAATATTCCTTCCATTAACGATATTCCATTTTCTAATTCTTCTTCCATTTTTATCCCCCTCGTATGTTATCTTTCTTCTATATATGATTTTATAAAGCCTGATATATCTGGTCCTATATTTCCTTGATATTCTTCTTTTTTCATATCATTAAAAAAATTAAATGTTCCATATTCTCTTATATTTTTTATAGTATCTGGTGTTAACAAATTTTTGTCTTGTAAAATATCACTATTTATTATAATTTGCAATTCTTCTTTTGTTGTAGCCTCATCAGGATCTGGTGAATGAATAATATTCATATCACTTATTCTAATATTCCCCATTTCGTTTAAGATTCTTGGTTCTTTTAGATTTCCTCTTTGGTCTACATATCTTATATAATTAACTCTTTCATCTCCTAAATTTGTAATTAACCCTATATTATTGTTAACATATTTTTGTCTAATTAGTGTCTTCGCATCAAAAATCTCTTCAGATAATTCTTTATATGTTTTTTCTCTATCTCCTACTAATGCTAATAATGCTTTATTACCGAAAATTTCTTTAATTCCATATAAATATGAAGCATATGCGCTTGCGAAATTGTTACCTTTCTTTTCATAATGTTTGTGATATAGTTTTTTAATTAGACTTTCAAAATCATCTACTGCATAATATTTTATTTCTTGAAATTTCCCTTCTAAATCATTTAATATTTCATCCAAATATCGTATTCCATCTGGTTTTATTATGAAATAACTATAACTTCTTTTCATTTTTTATTGCCTCATATCTTTCTACTAGTAAATCTCTAATAGCTTCTGGTACTAAATTTACATTTTTTATTTCTTCATATTTTACAACTAATGGTTCGAATATACCTTTATATTCATTTTTATTAGTCATTTCTGGACCGTTTCCAGTTCCTATTATTCCATCTTTATGTATACATATGTAAAATATTTGAATGCTATCATTATACGCCTGGTCGTCATATTCTATTAATTTTTCTTTTACATCTACTGTGATTCCTAGTTCTTCTTTTATTTCTCTATTTAATGTTTCTAAATTACTTTCTCCCTTTTCTTGCTTTCCTCCAGGTACAACATAATAATCTCTTAATGTACCATCTTCTCTTGGCTTTATTCTATGTATTAAGATGATTCCATCATCTTTTTCTATTATTCCTCTTACGCTTATATGCATATTATACTCCTTTATCTATTAAATTTCTCGCCATTTGTACTCCGGATGCTGATGCCATCATTAGTCCTCTTGTCATTCCTCCACCATCTCCTATAGAATATAAACCTTTTACACTTGTTTCAAAATTATTGTCTATTACTACTTTATTACTATAGAATTTTATTTCTGGTGCATATAATAGATTTTCTGGATTTGCAAATCCTTCTACTATTTTGTCCATACTTCTTATAAATTTAAGAATATCTGTCATAGTTCTATATCCAAGTGCAAAAGTAATATCTCCTGCAACTGCTGATTTTAATGTTGGTTTAATTTTATTATTTTGTAGTTCTTCGTCCCAGGTTCTTTTTCCTCTATAAATATCTCCTAATCTTTGGACTACAATGTTTCCGTTTCCTAACTCATTTATATTTTTAGCTATATTTCTTCCATATTCTATTGGTTTATCAAATGGATAATTAAAATGATGTGATACTAGTATTGCTAAATTTGTATGTGTGCTTTTTTTGTCTTTATATGAGTGTCCATTAACTAAATTTATGCCTTCATCATATACTTCTGATGAAACAAATCCGCTTGGATTTTGGCAGAATGTTCTTACTTTATCTTTAAATGGTCCTGGATATCCTATAAACTTTCCTTCATACATATATGTATTTATATTCTTCATTACATCATCTGAAAGTTCATATCTTACACCTATATCTACTACTCCTGCTTCTGTTTTGATATTATGAGTATTACACATGTCTACTAGCCAATTTGCACCTTTTCTTCCTACTGCTATTATTATGTTTTTTCCATATATTTTTTCTTCTGTATCTTCTTTTACATTATGTGCAATAATTCCTTTTGCTTCATTTTTCTCTATTATTAGATCTTTTACCTCTGTTTCGAACATTAAATCTATATTGTGCTCTTCTAAATATTTTTCTAGTTTTTTGTATAGTTCATGTGCTTTTTCTGTTCCTAAATGTCTTATTGGAATGTCTATTAATGTTATTTCTTCTTTTTTAGCTTTTTTCTTTATCTCGTTTATTTCTTTTTTATACTTCGTTCCTTCTAGTTTTGGATCTGCTCCAAAATCTAGATATATTTGATCTGTATAATCTATTAATTTCTTTGTTTCTTCTACTCCTAAATATTTATGTAATTCTCCTCCAACATAAAAATCATCATCTTCTTTATTATATAAAGATAATTTTCCATCTGAAAATGCACCTGCCCCAGAAAATCCACTTGTAATATTACAAAATGGTTTGCATTTTACACATTTTCCTATTGTTTCTATAGGGCAGCTCCTATCTTCTACTCGTTTTCCTTGTTCTACTAACAATATTTTTTTATTTTGATTTTTTTGAATCATCTCGTATGCAAAAAATATTGCTCCAGGTCCCATTCCTATAACTATTGCGTCATAACTAGATGCCATTTACATCACATCCTTTTTTCGTTTTCTACGATTTTATTCTATATCAAAAATATCTTTATTACAATAGCTAAATTTCTTTTAATAATTGCAACATTAATTTTATTTGTTCCATTATTATTTACTTATGATTTAGCACATGCAACCATAACCATCCGTGAATGATGGTTATTTTTTAAGGCTAAAACGTCAATAAAAACACCTCTAAGAATAACTTATACTTATTCCTAAAGGTGCGATATTTCTTTCTAAATAGGGAAAAAAGGAACGTCCCCAAATCCCTATTTTCCAAATTCTTTTTCTATAAATGATGTATCATAATCATTAGCTTTAAATTTTTCATTGTCTAATATTTTTAATATGAAGTCTGTATTTGTTTCTATTCCTGAAATTACAAGTTCTGATAATGCACTTTTCATTTTAGCAATTGATTCTTTTCTATCTTTTCCGTGAACAATTACTTTTGCAATCATAGAATCATAATTTTGAGGAACTCTATATCCTGCATATACAGCTGTATCAACTCTTATACCTTTTCCTCCTGGAAGATGTAACTCTTCTACTAATCCTGGGCATGGCATAAAGTTCTTAGCTGGGTTTTCTGCATTTATTCTAGCTTCTAGGCTATGTCCTGTAAATATAATGTCTTTTTGTTTATATTTCATTTTTTCTCCTGAAGCTATACGAATTTGTTCTTTTACTAAATCTAAGCCTGTTACCATTTCTGTTACTGGATGTTCTACTTGAATTCTTGTGTTCATTTCCATAAAATAGAAATCCTTATTTTCGTCTACTAAAAATTCTATTGTTCCAACATTTGTATATCCAACCTCTTTAACAGCTTTAACAGCTACAGCTCCCATTTTTTCTCTTAATTTGCTATCTATTATTCCTGATGGTGTTTCTTCTAGCATTTTTTGATTTCTTCTTTGTACTGTACAATCTCTTTCACCTAAATGGATTGCATTTCCATGTTCGTCAGCCATTACCTGAATTTCTATATGTCTTGGATTTTCTATAAATTTCTCTATATAAATGCTTTCATCATTAAAAGATATTGCTGCTTCTTGTTTTACAACTTCATACGCTTTTTTTAATTCATCCTCATTGTATGCAACTCTTATACCTTTTCCGCCACCACCAGCAGATGCTTTAAGCATTACTGGATATCCTATTTGATTTGATATATTTATTGCTTCTTGCATTGTATATATTAATCCATCTGATCCTGGAACAACTGGAACACCTGCATCTTTCATTGTTTCTTTTGCTTTTGATTTATTCCCCATAAGTTCTATAATTTCTGGTCTTGGGCCTATAAATTTTAAACCTATTTCATCACACATTTTTGCAAAGCTACTATTTTCTGATAAAAATCCGAAGCCTGGATGAATGCTATCTGCACCAGTTAAACAAGCTGCTTCTATTATAGCTTTTACATTTAAATAACTTTTTACAGAAGGAGCAGGTCCTATACATATTGCTTCATCTGCAAGTTTTGTATGTAATGCTGTCTTATCAGTTTCTGAATATACTGCAACTGTTTTTATTCCCATTTCTCTACAAGCTCTTATAATTCTTACAGCTATTTCTCCTCTGTTTGCAATTAATATCTTTTTTAACATATCAATTTCAAATCCTTTCTTGCTTCATTCTTATCTACAATTATACTATTGCAAATGTAAGTTCACCTTTTACAGCTACTTCACCATTTACTGTTGCTATTGCTTCTCCAACACCTATTGGTCCTTTTCTCTTAATAATTTTAACTTCTAATTTTAATACATCTCCTGGTATTACTTGTCTTTTAAATCTTAATTTGTCTACACCACCAAAAAGCGCATTTTTACCTTTGTTTTCTGGCATAGAAAGAATTGCAACTGCACCTGTTTGCGCTAATGCTTCTATTGTAAGAACTCCAGGCATTATTGGGTTTCCAGGGAAATGTCCTTGAAAATGTGGTTCATTTATACATACATTTTTATATGCTACACAGCTTTCTCCTGGAACATATTCTTCTACTCTGTCTATCATTAAAAATGGTGGTCTTTGTGGAATTATTTCCATTATTTCATTTATATTTAGCATAATTTTTTCTCCTTTATAAAATTTTCAAACGCACTTATCTTATAAAATTTCTAATCCTAAATAGGGAAAAAAGGAACGTCCCCAAATCCCTATTCAAATCCCTATTTTATTTTGAATAATGTAGTTCCATATTCTACCATCTCTTCGTTTTTAACGCAGATTTCTACTATTTCTCCGTCAAATTCTGATTCTATTTCGTTCATTAATTTCATCGCTTCTACTACGCAAAGTACATCACCTTTTTTTACTTTGTCGCCAACTTTTACATATGGTTCGTCTTTTGGCGATGGAGCACTATAAAATGTTCCTACCATTGGTGATTTAACTTCTTTGTAATTTTCTGTAGCAACTACTGCTTTTGGCTCTTCTTTTGCCTCAGCTGGTAAAGTAACTTCTTTTATAGTTGGTACTGGTCTTGGTTCTATTGTCTCTATAATTTTTGCTTCGTTTTTCTTCATTTTGATTTTAGTTCCATCTGGGAATTCGATATCTAAACTATCAACTTTAGAATTTCCCATATCGTCTAATAATCTTTTAATATCTGAATATTCCATTTTTATTCCCCCTAGTCTTCATATTTTTTAAATATTATTGATCCATTATGTCCACCAAATCCTAATGAATTTGACATTGCATATTTAACTTCTGCATTTCTTCCTTCGTTTGGAACTATATCTAAATCACATTCAGGGTCTTCTACTTTATAATTTATTGTTGCTGGCACATAACCGTCTTCTATTGCTTTAACACAAACAATAGCTTCAACTCCTCCAGCAGCTCCTAACATATGTCCTGTATTACTCTTTGTAGAACTTACTAAAACTTTTTTACTTGTTTCTTCTCCTAAAGCTTTTTTTATTGCCATAGTTTCTCCAGCATCGTTTAAATGTGTTGATGTACCATGTGCATTTATATATGTAACATCTTCTGGTTTTATTTTAGCATCTTCTATTGCAGATACCATTGCTCTTGCAGCACCTTCGCCATCTGGTGATGGTGATGTAATATGATATGCATCTGATGAAGCTCCATATCCTACTATTTCTGCATATATATGTGCTCCTCTTTTTTTAGCATGCTCTAATTCTTCTAGTACTAAAACAGCAGCACCTTCACCCATAACAAATCCACTTCTTTCTAGGTCAAAAGGTATACTTGCTCTGTTTTTATCTGTAGCTTGTGTTAGTGCTTTTATGTTTTGGAAACCTGCTATACCTGTTTTTGTGATTGGAGCTTCTGTTCCTCCTGCAAGTATTGCATCTTGGTAACCATGTTTAATCATTCTATAACTTTCTCCAATTGAATGTGTTCCAGTTGCACATGCTGTTACCATTGCCACAGATTCTCCCTTAATACCTAAATCTATTGTTACATTTCCTGCTGCCATATTTGGTATTCCCATTGGTATAAACATTGGTGATACTCTATCTGGTCCTTTTAATGCACATGCACTGATATCTTTTTCCATAGTATTTAGTCCGCCAATTCCAGAACCTATAACAGTTCCTACTCTTGTCATATCTGTATTTTCTTCTGTAATTCCACTATCTTTTAGAGCCTCTCTTGACGCTACTACAGCATATTGTGAATATAAATCCATTCTTCTTGCTGTTCTTCTGTCAAAATAATCTTCTGGATTAAATCCTTTTACTTCTGCTGCTAATTTTACTTTTAAATCGCTAGTATCAACTTTTGTTATCTCGTCTATACCACATTTTCCAGCTTTAATTCCTGCCCAAAATTCTGTTGCAGTATTTCCTATTGGTGTAACTGCTCCTATACCTGTAACAACAACTCTTCTTTCCATTCTAAATCATACCCCCATCTATATTTAATGTCTGACCTGTTATATATGTATTTTCTTCTCCTCCTAAGAAGTAAACTGCATTTGCAATTTCTTCTGCAGTTCCCATTCTTTTTAAAGGAATTTGTGCATTAATACTTTCTTTTACTTTATCATTTAATACTGATGTCATATCTGTAGCAATAAATCCAGGTGCTACACAGTTTGCTAATATATTTCTTGATGCAAGTTCTTTTGCAACACTTTTTGTAAATCCTATAATTCCTGCTTTTGATGCAGCATAATTTGATTGTCCTGCATTTCCCATAACTCCAACTACAGATGAAATACTTACGATTCTTCCTTCTCTTCTTTTCATCATATATGGTGTTACTAATTTTGTTAAGTTGAATGTTCCTTTTAAGTTAATAGAGATTACTTTATCAAAATCTTCTTCTTTCATTCTCATTAATAAATTGTCTCTTGTAACTCCTGCATTGTTTACTAATACATCTATTCTTCCGAATTTTTCTATTGCAGCTGTTACCATTTTTTCGCATTCTGCATAATTACTTACATCTGCTTTTTCCATTAATACTTCTGAACCATATTGTTTAAACTCTTCTTTTATTGCATCTAAATCAGTATTATCTGAGACATAATTTATTACTAAATCATATCCATTTTTAGCAAATTTTTCTGCAATTGCCTTTCCAATTCCTCTTGAACCACCTGTAATTAAAGCTACTTTCTTTTCCATTTTTACTCTCCTTTACTTAAATTTTATTAAATTTATTATTTTAAACCATCTAAAAAAGCTTCTAGCGTTTCTAAACTGTTAATGTTAACTAAATTTGCTTCTTTGTTTTCTTTTCTAACAAAACCAGTTAATGTTTTTCCTGGACCTATTTCTACATATGTATCTATTCCATAGTCTTGCATTGTTTTTATTGCTTTATCAAATCTTACAGAACTTACAATATGTCTTGATAAGACATCAACCATATCATCATTTTCATTATAAAATGTTCCATCTAGATTTTTTATTACTTTTGCTTTTGGAGCTTCTGTATTAAATTTTACTTCTTTTAATTTTTCAGTATATAGTTCTTTTGCTTCGTTTAACTTTGTTGTATGGAAAGGACCACCTGTTGCTAGTTTTAAAGCTCTTTTTGCACCTTTTTCTTTTAATGCTTCTATTGCTAAATTAATAGCTTCTTCGTCTCCAGAAATTACTGTTTGACCAGAATAATTATAATTTGCAGGTGAAATAAACATTCCTTTTGCTGCAATTTCTGCACATACTTGCTCTATAATTTTACTCTCTAAACCGATTATTGCAGCCATACTGTAATTTCCTGGTTCTACCTTATTACCCATTAAATAACCACGTGTGTTTAATAATGTAATTCCATCTTCAAAACTTAAATATCCTCCACTTATTAATGCTGGATATTCTCCTAAGCTTAATCCTACTGTTACTTCTGGTTTTATTCCTTTATTTTCTAATATTTTTAAAATTCCTAAGCTCATTGTTGCTATTGCAAGTTGTGTATTTTCTGTTTTACTTAATTCTTCCATTGTAGAATTAAATGTTAACTCTGCTATATCTTTTTCTGATATTTCTGAAGCTTTTTTATATACTTCCCTTATTTCTTCATACTTGTCGTATAAATCTTTTCCCATTCCTACAGTTTGTGATCCTTGACCTGGAAACATAAAAGCTATTTTCATTACAATCTTCCTTCCTTTGTCTTATAATTCCAATAAGATACTTCCTGTATTTAAACCTCCGCCATATCCTATTAAAATAACTTTATCATTTTCTTTTAGTTTATTTTGTTTAAACATATCATCTAGTGCTATTGGAATACTTGCGCAAAATGTATTTCCATATTCTTCTACATTAGAATACATCTTGTTACTTTGAAGTTTTAATTTGTTTGCCATTGATGACAAAATTCTTCTATTAGATTGATGTGGAATTACATAAGTTATATCTTCCATAGTTATTTCATTTTTTTCTAAAAGCTTGGTCATATTTTTTACTGTATCTGTAACAGCATATTTATATACTTCTTTACCATCCATATATATTTTTTCATTATTTACACATGTTAATATTTCACCTTTTTGACCTTTACTTTCTATATATGAATCATATAGTTTTGATTGATCACATCTTTTTATAACAATTGCTCCTGCACCATCTGCAAGCAATATTTCTGTATTTATATCATTCTTGTCTATATGTGTTGATAATTTTTCTACTCCTACAACTAACGCAGTATTTATTCTATTACTATCTATATATAACTTTGCTATATCTAGAGCATTTATAAAACCTGCACATCCTGCTAAAATATCCATACACATACAATTCTTTATATCAAAATATTTTTGTATCTCGTAAGATATACTTGGCATTTGGCATCTTCCTGATATAGATGCTACTATTATTAAATCTATATTTTCTTTTATATTTTGTAGAGCTTCTTTTGAAGCTTTAATTGCTAATTGCTCTATTTCTTCATTAGCATAAAATCTTTGCTTTATTCCTGTTCTTTTAAAAATATAATTTTCTTCTACTTGATATTTTTTTTCTAATTCTTCATTTGTTATTTTTATTTCAGGAATATATTTTCCGCTTGAAATTATTTGTATATTGCTCATATCTACTCCCTATATAAAGTCTATATAATATTTTACTGTTTTTTAGCTTATTTTTAATTAGTCCGACCGGTCAGATTTTTCATCGAGATGCAGAAATCAACAAAGTTTCTTTTTTGTTAATTACTCCATCCATTTTTTGCATCGTTAAAGAACCTTCTTATACTTACATATTTTGCAAGTTCTATCTACCTCGGATTACCATGGTTATTATAGCATAGTATTTTATTTTTGTATATTGGCTAATTAACCATAGCATGTTATAATCTACGTTAACTAAACTTAAATAAGGAGCAATAATTATGATAAAAAATATTATATTTGATTTAGGAGGAGTTCTAATAGATTTTATACCTGAAAAATATTTAAAAAATATAGGACTAAATGATGAAGAAATAAAATTATATAAAAAAATGATATGGAGCAGTAAAGAGTGGTATTTAGGTGATAAAGGAACACTATCATATCCTGAAATTATTGATGAAATATGTAAAAATAATCCCAAACACTCTGACAAATTAAGATATATATTGGATAATAAAAATAATGATTATATTTTATTTGAAGCAACATATGCATACAATTATCTTTTAGATTTAAAAAACAAAGGATATAAACTTTATTTTTTGTCTAATGTTAATAAATTTGATTTAAAATATGATAAAGAACATTTTAAAATTTTTGAATTAATAGATGGAGCTATTTATTCTGCAGAAGTACGGGTATGCTAAACCCGAAAAAGAATGTTATAAAATATTACTTGATAAATATAAGCTTAATCCAGCAGAATGTATTTTTATAGATGATAGTTTACCAAATATCGAAGTATCACGTACTCTTGGAATAAAAAGTATTCATTTTACTGATTTTGAAAGTTTAAAAAACGATATTAGTAATTTTTTAAACTAGTATATAATTATATTCTCTAGAATAATGACCACAGTGCATATACATTCACTGTGGTCATTATTTTAAAAGTCAATTCCGTTGTCGAGTTCTTCTTCTAGGTCTTCTTCCTTTGTATTTTTAAGTATCTTATCTGAAGCCTCTTCTTCGACAGAATTTTGTACCGGTCCTTCATCATATTGCGTAATTTCCGGCTCAAGCTGGTCATCAGACAAATGCTCACTAAAACCTAACCAGAAAGACCATTTTGTCTCAGGTTCACCAACAAACTCCATTTCATCATATGAGACTTCTTCTGTTTCTACAACCTGACTCCGGTCAATGACAATTGTTTCTCCGATGTCTTTCGAACAACGGATATGAGCAATTCTCATCTCTGGAATTAACTCCCGCTGTGCCACCAATCTTATGGAAGACGAATTTTCTTCTACAACTCTTCCATAGACATTGTATCCATTTCTAAGTGCCACTTTAACTATCATGGCAACTCCTTTCTCTACCTTATGGTAGCTAAAACTCAACATTGTTTTGCGACTTTTGTATTTTATCATAATTTACATAATGTTTCAAGTATCGTTTTACATTCTGATAAAAATTATCTAACACAATAAAAGAGCCACTCTTATGGCTCCTTTACTGTTATTTCTTGTGTTCCGTCAATGATGTAAACTTCATCAAACCCAATAAAATATTTAGTTGGATTTTTAAGTTGAAACTGCAAATAACTATATGTGTCTAGAATTAGGTTGGTTCTATTCTGTGTGTCACCTCGGTTAATTGACCGGATAATAGCCTGTAGCTTATCACAATTTACTACAAGCAGTATTGAATAATCATATTTAGCTCTTAAGCCATTTAGCACCTCTGCTCTTTCTGTTGGGAATATTCCTAAATTATCCCATAATACACTCTCTTCCTGTGCTAAAGCCTCTTCTGCTTTTCGATATGCTTTATCATAGGCCTCTTTCGCAATTAAATCTATATTCTCTGCAGTTAAATACTTAGCATTTGGATATAAATCTTTTGTTGTAGTATCAAACAGGTAATCAATATCAATATGAGTTTTCTTGTTTGATTGCATACATATTTTGCGAGCTAGTGTACTCTTCCCAGATCCAGGCGTACCACACATCATAACCAAAGATTTTTTTGGTATCTTTATTTCACTTTTATAAAAATACCGGCTACGTTTATTTGGTAATTTAGCTTTTAACAAATCTTCTTCCAATATCTTATCTGACATATTCATCTTGTTGTCCTCCTATTTTCTATACAAGTATTTGCTAAATTCAAAAAACTTCATCTTATATTTTACCAAATTATGTTACCTTAGTCAACTTTTCTTACTACAACATGAAATTACAATTTCATTTTCTTGTATAAAAGTAAAATCCCTTAGGACATGTTCTTATTGCTTGCACATCCCAAGGGTTTCAAAGGGTTAGTCGACATCTAAAATTGCTTTCGTTCCAAGACTAATCACTTTAAGTCTCAGTTCCTTTGCAATTATTTCTACTTCTTTAGCAGAAATATAATTTGGAAAATACAGCTGTACTTCCCCTCTTTTATATCTCGCTTTAAAGTTGTTGGAACCATATGCCCGCTTTGCTATTCGTCTAGCCCGTTCCAACGATGTTCTTTTGCCTCTTATGAAAATCTGTTTCATAGGCTACCCTCCTAAAGTTAAAAGTTTACTCAAGTATCAATATAATTATACTCTTTTTTGTTACTTTATGTCAATTATTTTCCATATTTGTTTTCTTCTGTACTATTTGTTATAATATATACATTATGGAAAATAAAGAAAGATATAATCATTTAAATGAATATTATAAAAATAAATTTGGTGAAAGGACATTAAAAATATGTATTGATGCAGGTTTTACTTGTCCAAATCGCGATGGAACTTTAAGCTCTTCTGGATGTATTTTTTGTAGCGAAAAAGGGGCTGGTGAATTAATAAAATTTTCTAAGTTACATATCTCGGAGCAAGTAAATAATTTTTTAAATAGTTATCGTGGTATGCGTGCTAATAAATTTATTGTATACTTTCAAAACTTTACAAATACATATGATTCCTTAGAAAATTTAAAAGAAAAATATGATGCTGCCTTAGTTAGTGATAAAATTGTTGGTATTTCTATTGCAACAAGACCTGATTGCATTACAGAAGATATTGCCAAATTAATTGCATCATACGCTGATAAATATGATGTATCTGTTGAGCTCGGGTTACAAACATCAAATGATAATATTGGTAGAATAATCAATCGTTATTATACAACTACGCAATTTACAACAGCTGTTAATATTTTAAGAAAATATAATATCGAAATTATTACACATATGATGATTGGTCTTCCTAAAGAAAGTTTTGTAGATATAAAAGACACGGTTAAGTTTATAAATAACCATGACATTCAAGGACTAAAAATACATTCAACATATATTGTAAAAAATACTGTTCTTGCAAGTATGTACTATAACAAAGAATATGAACCAATCACATTAGACTATTATTTAGATGCACTTACATATGTTATAACACATGTAAGGCCAGATTTAATTATACATAGAATTTCTGGTGATGCACCAAAGGACTTACTTGTTGCACCAAAATGGAATTTGCATAAAAAATGGATTCTAAATGGTTTTGCAAAACGTTTAAAAGATGAAAATTTATGGCAAGGAAAATTTTATGATTGCAATATTAATCTATAAAAAACAAAAAAGGAGAAAATATACTTTTCTCCTTTTATTGTTTTTTTAAAGCTATTTTGGAGAATATTATACCTCCTACTATAGGTCTTATTATATTTACAATAACATATATTAATATAACCGCAATCGCATCATTTATCTTACTTCCACCCATTACATAAGTAACTATTGTAGCAATAAGTAAAATGAGATTTACAACATTTTGCACTGAAGGTGGAAATTTAGCATTAACAGAAAATGCCTTCCAATTATATTTAAATGTTCCTGTTCCTTGCATTGCTTTTGCTTCTTTGTAGTTTTTTACATAGATTATAATTGTATTAAGTAATACACCAATTACTGTATATAAAATCGGACTCATAAATATATCTTTCATTTGTGCCACTCCCTTCTTAAAAAGAGTTTATCATAACACAGATTTTAAGTCAATTTTTCTGCAATGCTCCTATTTCTAATATTTTATTTCCATAATAATTATAATTCTATTCATTTTTATCCCATTTTCTAGTTACATTCTCTTTTTCTTTTTTGTACACAGCATCAAATAAATTTATATTTAATTTATTGCATACGCAAGTGAGTACTATAAAAACATCCGCAATTTCGTTTTCTATATTTGTATAATGGCTTAATTTAGAACTATCTATTCCCATATTTGTATAATCTTTTCTTATAGCTTTTGCAAGTTCACCAGTTTCTTCCAATAATAAAAGCATCGTTTTTTCTATCTCTTGTTTTTCAAATCCACGTATTCTAATTACGCTTCTTATATATTCTTGCAATTCGTTTAAAGTACTGCTTTTATCTATATTTGTTAGAAGCCCTTCTTGTGTATTTATTTTGTTTTGTTCCTGCTCTTCATTTTTACCTTCTAGAACTTCTGTTAAATATATTTTATTATAGAAACCGCCCTTTTGCTTCTCTTTAGCTTTTCTCAATTCTTCAACTCTGTTTTCATCTATATCCCTATACTTAATAATTGCTTTTAAAACTTCTTGCACATCTGCCATTTCTTTTTCGCTATGGTCTGATATATATTCATTAACTTCTTCTAATAATTTTTTATCCAATTCTTTACTATATTTCTCATCATCTAAAATTTCGTATTTACATTTTTTGCCTTGTTTTTCTATTTCTTCTGGAATTTTATCTCTCACAAGTTTATTATATTTATATATCATAATTTATTCCTCCTACTTTTAGCATTCTATATTTTACCTTATTAATTGTCAATATAAATCAAAATTTCTCATATTATATTTAATCTTTTGTATAATATAAAAACATACATATTATATATTTTTTCAGTATATAATATGTATGTTTAATATTATGCATTTTCATTTACATAATTTTGATATTTTTCGCTATTTAATAACTTTTCACATATATAATAAAATATTAATGCAAAAATACAGCCTAAAATATTATTTTTAATTCTTAATAAAGTCGCTCCATACCCACCGTATATACTTGAGGCTAATAAAAGTGCTCCAAAACAGTTTAAAATACTACTCCATTTATAACTTGCACATAATCCTAAACATAGACCAGATATTGGACCTATTAAACTTACAAAACTGTTAGGTAAAACAGAATAAATAATAAAAAATGCAAAAGATCCAATTACAACGCCTATTATTCTTTCTTTAATTCTTTCATGTGGTGTATCATAATAAGGGGTTAATACGGACATAATTGCGATACCCATCCACATAATCCTTTCTAAATCAAGTAAATTTCCAATTAAAATTCCTAAACTAATTCCGATTGCTAACTTCAATTGCCAAATTGTTTTTTTATTTTTTATAGAAAAACTTTTTGTTATGTCTTTAAAACTCTTTTTATATTCTTTGTTTTTGTTTTTTATATATAATATAAATGCACATATAAAAAATCCAAAAATCATTTCAAATATTCTCATTGTCATGTCATGCCCCATTACAGGTGATCCAAAAAGTAATATATATCCGAAAACATACAAACTGCTATTTCCATATGCTGGTTTTTCACATGTCATTATTAATATAGTCATAAGAAAAATTAAATTTATTCCAAAGCTAAAAAATGGATTTAAAATGGTATTTAGATATGGTCCTAAAATTATTAATACAAAACATATAAAAAGATTTATTATAGATGTAGATAATTTATAATCAAAATCAACAAATCTTATTCCTAGCAATATGCAAAATATTACTACTGCAAAACTACTGTTTTTTTCTCCAAATATCATATTCATAACAACTATAAATAATATAGCAAATGCTACACATAATATATCTTTTACAATAAGTGCTTTCCAATATCTTTTCTTTTCTTTTTGTGCCGAGCTATCTATTTTTTCTTTTAAATTTTTTGTACTTAATTGAAGTAAATCATAAAATTTCATTTTTTATTATCACCTCTATTTTCATAATATCCTTTTAATATTTTATTTGAATTACTAATTTGATTCATAAAGTCTATAAAATCTTTTTCTCCCATCTTTTTTTCTAAAACTGATATTGGTAATATTATCTTTTCATAATCTTTTTCTAATATTTTTTTACCTTTTTCTGTTATTTTTAAATAGTAGCTCCTTTCATCTTGTAAGTTTTCAACCTTAATTAAAAAACCTTCACTAATTAACTTTTTTATTAGTCTGCTAATAATAACTTTATTACTGCTCATTTGATCTAATAATTCTTTTGCCGAAAGTAATTTTTCCGATATTGCTATTCTTGATAATAAATCAAGTTCGTTTGTTGATAATTCTATTAATGATCTTTGATATAGTATTAATCTATTAAATACTCTCATTTCTTGCATATATTTGCATAGTTGTTTCCAATTCATACTTGCCCCCATAATAGTTAACAATGTTAACTATTATATATCTGCATTAGGCTTTTGTCAATTCTTTTCTACCAAAAGATATTAATATTTTATTGTATTTCTAAATCTCTTATTTACATTATTCCAATTTATTATATTCCAAAAGGCCTTAATATACTCTCCTCTGTTTGCCTTGTATTGTAAAAAATATGAATGTTCCCACATATCTAATACCAATATAGGTTTGCAGTTCCATAGTGTTAAATCTTGGTGTTTTTCGCACTGTATTATTTCTAACTTATTAAATCTAGGTACCCATACAAGAAGATTCCATCCTGATGCTTCTACAACTTTACTGCTCTCTGTAAATTGTTCTTTAAATAGCTCAAAACTACCAAAATCTTTATTTATTTGTTCCATTAAATTAATATCTGGTGAAGATGGTATCGCAGGTCCCATATTCTCAAAAAACAATTCATGCAAAATTACTCCTGAACCAAAAAAGGATAAATTTTTCTCTAAACATTTTATATTTTCGAAATTTCTTTCCTTTCGTGCCTTTTCTAGCTTTTCTAATGTTATATTTGTATTGTCTACATAGCCTACATATAAAGTATTATAATGAATATTTAAAGTTTCCCTACTATAATATGGTTCTAAACTATCTAACGGATATTCTAAATTTATTTTCTTAATCATAAAAATTCCTCCATATTTCATATTATGAAGGAATTTTTAAATTATTCTTATATTCTTTTTTCTAATTCTATCTCTAAGTTTTCTAAAATTTTACAAATAATATTCTCTCTGCAATAGACTTGTTTTGTCTCTTTATATAGTGATGTTGCAATATTAGAAATATCACTTGAAAAGTCTTTCTCATTAACATTAAATCCTATTCCAATAAAAATTTCTTTGACTATCTCCTTTATTGTTACTACCTCTGTTAATATTCCACATATTTTTTTCTTATTTAATAATAAATCATTTGGTAATTTAATTTCTAATTCTATGCCATATAGTTCTTTAATTGCTTGCTGTATTTTTTCTGCAATCGCAACAGTAAAACCCTCTAATCTTTTTATATTAATTTCTGGTTTTAGTATTATAGTCATTGCAATGTTATCTGTTTTTGTATGCCACACTCTACCATGTGTTCCTTTTCCAGCTGTTTGCATATCAGCCATAATTACTGTTCCATTTTTATATTTCGCTACATTTCTTTTTGCCTCTGCTTGTGTTGAGTCAATTTCATCAAAATATTCTAATTGTTTTCCAATAACTTTTGTTTTAGCACTTTTTATTTTTTCTATATTCACTAACATACCTCTTTCGAAATTACAATATAATATCTCTTTTTAATAATCCTTTTTTTATAGTTCCTGTTCCAATAAATTTATTAGCCACATATATTTTATAAAGTCCATCAATATTATTAGCAGTTAATTGCACTCCATTTATAAATAATTTAAGTTTCTTTTCACTTAAGTTTATACAAGGTGTTTCTCTTAAAATTTCTTCTAATGTAATTAAATGTTCATTAACATTTTTTAAGTCTATATCATCTATATAAACTGCATCTTTAATATTAAATTTTCCAACTTGTAATCTTTTTAGATTCTTCATATATCCTACTGTATTCAATTTTCCTGCAATATCTTCACATAAACTTCTAATATATGTACCTTTTGAACAACTCACAACAAAACTTATAATATTTTTATCATATTTATTTAAATCAATTTTATAAATCTCAATTTTTCTTGGTTCTATCTCCACCTTTTCTCCTGCGCGTGCATATTCATAAAGTTTCTTGCCATTCTTTTTTATTGCAGAATACATTGGTGGAATTTGTTCTTGTTTCCCTACAAAGCTTTCTAAAACCTGTAATAAATTTTCTTTTATGTATTTTTCATCTACATTTTTTTCTTCTATTACTTTTCCCTCTATATCTGCAGTGTCAGTTTTCTTCCCAAGCTCTAATTCTACTTCATATATTTTATCATGATTAATTAAATATTTAGAAAATTTTGTTCCTTTACCAATTAATATTGGCAAAACTCCTGTGGCATTTGGATCTAAAGTTCCAGTATGCCCAACTTTTGATATATTCAACTTTTTCTTTAATTTTGCTACTACATCATGTGATGTATATTCTTTTTCTTTGTTTATTACTATAATCCCATCCATATCTGACCTCTTTAATATTTATAAAATTCGATTTTCCTATACAATAAAAAATGAACTTTAAGGAAAATCCCTAAAGTTCAAATAGGGATTTTAAGGAACGTCCCCAAAATCCCTATCTTAGACGCCCCTCAATCCTTATTTTAAATATTTTCTTATTATACTTACTAATGTGCTTTTTATTTGTTCAGGGGTTCCACTTATTTTGCATCCAGCGGCTTTTACATGACCTCCACCACCAAAAACTAATGCAACATCAGATACATTTACATAGTCATTAGAACGTAATGATATTTTATATGTTTTTTCTTCTTTTTGTCTTAGAAAAACAGAAACTTCTACTCCTTCTATATCTCTACCTTTTTCTACTATTCCTTCATGATCTCCTGGTTCTGCATTAACATCTGCTTCATCTTGTTTTGTTATATATGTAAATGCAATTTTTCCATCTTCTAGAAATTCTAACCTATTAATTGCAATCTTTGCTAGTTCAAAGCTTGATCTTGTTCGTATTTGAAATGCCTTTTTATATACATCTGAAACATTTACTCCTGTTTGTAAAAGCCAAGCAACAAATTGAAATGTCTCTGCTGATACACCTTGATATTTAAACCCACCTGTATCTGTTATAATACCAGTTAACAAGCATTCTCCAATTTCTTTTGTTATTTTTATATTTAATGCTTCTAATACTATTATTAATATTTGCGCACAAGCAGGTGATGCAGGATTAACATAGTTATAATCTGCAAACATTCCATTTTTTGTATGATGATCAATATTAATAGTTACATTTGCTTCGTCAAAATAATTTTTCCAGCCATTTAATCTATCTATTGTCGCACAATCTAATGCAATAGCCAAATCATAATTATCTGTTTTTCCTTCTTTTTTTATTTCTGTTGCTCCGGCTAAAAATTCAAAATTTCTAGGGCATTCAGGAATTATTATATCTACTTTTTTTCCAATTTGTTTTAACGCATTATACATAGCCAAACTACTACCTATTGCATCACCATCTGGTGTTTCATGTGTTAATAAAACTATGCTTTCTGCTTTTTTTATCTCCTCTACAATATTATCTAATGTTGTCATAGCTATTCTCCTTTATTTTCTGGCTTAATGTCTTTTATAACATTTTTTAAAATTGTATCTATTCTTGCACCATATTCTATTGAATCATCAAATATAAATATAATTTCTGGTGTTGTACGTAAATTAATTCTTTTTGCTACTTCTGTTCTAACAAAACCTGCTGACTTCTTTAAAGCTGCTAGTACTTGTTTATTGTCTTTTGCATTTAACATACTTACATAAACTTTAGCATATTTTAAGTCACCACTAACTTTTACTTTTGTTACACTTATTAAACCAGTTATATTAGGATCTTTTAAGTCATATGTTATAATATGACTTATTTCCTTTTTCATTTCTTCATCAATTCTGTTTAATCTGTTTGAGTCTTTCTTAGGCATATATACCTCCTTTGGATATTATCTTTTTACCTCATCCATTACGAATGCTTCTATAATATCTCCTTCTTTTATATCATTGTAATTTTCTATTTGCATACCACATTCGAAGCCTTTATTAACTTCTTTTGCATCATCTTTAAATCTTTTTAATGAAGCTAGTTTTCCTTCGTGAATTACTACTTCATCGCGTATTACACGAACTCCTGCATTTCTTTCTATTTTTCCTGTTAATACAAAAGCTCCACCGATTGTTCCAACGCTTGAGATTCTAAATGTTTGTCTTATTTCTGCTGTTCCTATAACTCTTTCTACATATTTAGGATCTAACATACCTTTCATAGCTGTTTCTACATCTTCTATAGCTTGGTAAATAATTGAATATTGTTTTATTTCTACATGATCTTTTTCAGCTTCTGCTTTTGCTGTTGGTACAGGTCTTACATTAAATGCAATTATAATAGCATTAGATACATTTGCAAGAGTAACATCTGATTCTGTAACAGCTCCAACTGCTGAGTGTATTACTTTAACTCTAACTTCTTCATTAGATAATTTTTCTAATGATTGTTTTACAGCTTCTACTGTTCCTTGAACATCTGCTTTTATAATTAAATTTAATTGTTTTAATTTTCCTTCTTCCATTTGGCTAAATAAGTTGTCTAATGTAACTTTATTTACATTATTTATTGATTTTTCTCTTTCTTGTCTCTTTCTTCTTTCTATTAAGTGTTTAGCCATCTTTTCATCTTTTACCTCGTAGAATGTTTCACCTGCTACTGGAACTTCTGTAAGTCCCATAACTTCTACTGGCATTGAAGGACCAGCTTTTTTAACTTTTTGTCCTTTATAATTTTTCATAGCTCTAATTCTTCCTATAGAAGAACCTACAACTATTGTGTCTCCAACATCCAAAGTTCCTCTTTGTACTAATAGTGATGCAATTGGACCTTTTGATTTATCTAGTCTAGCTTCTATTACAGTACCTTTAGCTTGTTTATGAGGATTTACTTTTAAATCTAACATATCTGCTTCTAATAATACCATCTCTAATAATTGATCAATATTTTGATGTGTTTTAGCAGATATTGGAACATATATTGTATCCCCACCCCATTCTTCTGGAACTAATTCGTATTTCATTAATTCTTCTTTAACTTTTTCTACATTTGCACCTGGTAAATCAATTTTGTTGATAGCTACAATTATTGGTATATTTGCAGCTTTAGCATGATTTATTGCTTCTACTGTTTGTGGCATAACACCATCATTTGCAGCAACAACTAATATAGCTATATCTGTAATTTGAGCTCCTCTTGCACGCATACTTGTAAAAGCTTCGTGTCCTGGTGTATCTAAGAAAGTAATGTCTCTTCCATTAACTTTTACTTGATATGCACCTATATGTTGTGTAATTCCTCCAGCTTCTCCTTCTATAACATTAGTTGAACGTATTGCATCAAGTAATGATGTTTTACCATGGTCTACGTGTCCCATTACTACGATAACTGGTGCTCTTGGTACTAAATCTTCAGTTTTATCTTCTGATTCATCAAATAAAATATCTTCTTCTTTAACAATCTTCTTCTTTTTAGCAGTTACTCCAAATTCTTGAGCTATTAAGTAAGCAGTATCAAAGTCTATATCATTATTTATTGTTGCCATAATACCATAGCCTAATAGTTTCTTTATTACTTCACTACTTGTTTTCTTTAATTCTGCAGCTAAATCTTTAACAGAAATTGTTTCTGGTATTGTAATTTCTGTAAGCTTGAATATTTTTTGTTTTGATTCAGTTGGCTTTTGATTTTTTGCGTTTTTCCTTTTATTTTTCTTTCCTCTGCTTGTAGATAAATCATAATAGTCTAACATTCCGCCATCTTGATCAGAAAACATTGTAGATAAGCTGTTAGTTTGTTTTAAGTCTTGTAATTTCTTTTCGTTTATATCTTCATCACTAAATCTTTTACTTGCTTTTGCAGATTTTCTTGTTTTATTTTCTTCGTATTTACTATTTTTTTGTTTTTCCATTGATTTGTTGTATTCTCTTACAACTTCTTTTTCTGCTACTTCTGAAGACATTATATTTTTAATATTCTTTTCGATAGTTCTTTCATCCATTGGTCTAGGACCTTTAGAATAATTATTATTTCTAAAGTTATTATTGTTGTTTTTGTAATTATTATTTCTATAACCATCTCTATTATTATTGTTATTTCTGAAGTTTTTATTATCTTTTCTGTTATTAAAATTATTATTTCTCTTTGAAAAGTCTTTTTCTTCATTTTTATTTGATTCAATTTGTTTTGTTGTTTTACTGTTTTGTACTCCTATCATATTCTCTCTTTCACTTTTTTCTATTTTTTTATTTTCTATTTTTTGTTCTGGTTTTACTATCTCTTTTACCTCTTCTTTTTTAGGCTCTTGTTTTTCTTCTACTTTTTCTTCCACTTTTCCTTCCACTTTTGGAATTTCTTTCTTTGGTTCCTCTTTTTTCTTTAATCCAAATAATTCTTCTACAGTAAGTGGTTTTGTTTGTTTGTTTCTATAGACAATATTAAAGTCTTTGCTCTTATTTCTTTCTACAAATCCTAGCTGTTTTTCTCTTTCCTTTTGTCTTTTTTGTTTTTCTTCTTCTTCCTTTTTTACTATTTCTTCATCAGAAATAATAACTTCTCTTCTTATTATTACAGGTTCATCTTTTTTATTTGATGCTTGATGTTTTTTGGCAGGTTTATTTTTTTGATTACTTTTGTTGTTTTTCTTTAATTCTTCTTCTAATTTTTTAGCTTCTTCGTCAGTTACTGCACTTAAATGACTTTTTACGTCAAAGTTTAAAGATTTAGCTTTTTCCAAAACATCCTTACTTGCAAGCCCCATCTTCTTTGCTATTTCATGTATTTTTATTTTACCCAATAGCTTCACCCCCGTTAATTAATTTTTGTATTCCTTTTACTATATTTATATCTTTAATTCCTATTATTGCTTTATTTTTCTGACCTATTACTTTACTTAATTCTTCTATAGATCCTATAAAAATAATTGGAATATTATATTTTTCTGCATAAAATTTATAATTCTTCTTGGTTTTTTCTGATGCTTCTTCAGATATTACTAGCATTTTTATTTTCTTCATTTTTAATGCATTCTCGCATGCATTATTCCCAGCAACTAAATTCCCGGCTCTTGTCGCTAACCCAAGTAAATTTAAAATTTTATTTTTCACTAATTACACCTCTTAATTCATCATAAACTGTTTCATCTATATTCATTTCAAAAGTCCTTGCTAAAGCCTTAGTTTTTATTGCTTTTTCTAGACATTGAATATTGTCGCAAATATATGCTCCTCTACCATTTGCTTTTCCAGTTCTATCTAATGTAATGTTACCATCCTTATCTTTTACTATACGAATTAAATCTTTTTTATCTTTTTTTTCTTTACAACCTATGCAAGTTCTTTGTGGTATCTTTTTCATTCTAACACTTCCTTATATTATACTTGCTTTTTCCTATTTATATGTTTACTATTCTGCATCATTATCTTCGCCTGCTTTTTCCATCTCAGCTTGTTTTTCCATTAAGATATTTCTAAATTGAGTTTCTGATTTTATATCTATTCTCCAATCTGATAAGCCTGTTAGTTTAGCAGCAAGTCTTGCATTTTGTCCTGATTTACCAATTGCTAATGATAATTGGTCATCTGGTACAATTACTTGTGCAATTCTGTTTTCTTCATCTATATCTACTGCCATTACTTGTGCTGGTAATAAAGCTGAAGATATATAAATAGATAAATCGGCATTCCATTCTATTACATCTATTTTTTCACCATTTAATTCATTAATTATATTTTGAATTCTTACTCCTTTTTGTCCTACACAAGAACCAACTGGATCTATATTTTCGTTTGGTGAATATACAGCAACTTTACTTCTGCTACCTGCATCCCTAGATACAGCTTTTATTTCTATTACACCTTCATAAATTTCTGGTATCTCAAATTCGAATAATTTCTTAACAAATTCTGGACATGCTCTTGAAATTATAACTTGTGGAACTCCTTTTGCTCCTTTTTCTACATCTAGGATATATCCTTTTATTTTATCATTTACATGATATTTTTCTGTTGGTATTTGTTCTTTAGCTGGCATAACTCCTTCTACTTTACCTAAATCCATAACTACGATATTTTGATCTGCCTTTTGGATTATTCCAGAAACAATTTCACCTTTTCTTTCGCTATATTCACTATATATAATTTCTCTTTCTGCTTCTCTTAACTTTTGAATGATTACTTGTTTGGCAGTTTGTGCTGCAATTCTTCCAAAGTTCTTTGGAACTAATTCTACATCTACTGTTCCATCAATTTGTGCTTCTTTATCTATCTTTCTTGCTTCCTCTAATGATATTTGTAAAATTGGATTTTCTGCATGTTCTACAACTTCTTTTACAGAATATAAGTGTGATGCACCTGTTTCTCTGTCTACTACTACTTTAACATTTTCTTGTGAATTATAATTTCTTTTATAAGCTGTTAATAATGCTGATTCTATAGAATCTAATAAATAATCTTTTTTTATTCCTTTTTCCTTTTCTAATTCTTGTATTGCAACTATTAATTGTTTATTGTCTATTCCTTCCTCTCTCATTACTTACACTCCTTTTACCAATTATATTTTATTTTTATTAATGAAATATCTTTTCTAGGTATTTCTTGTTCATCTATATTTATTGTCTCTTCATTAAATCCGTTTAAAATTCCTGTTATTAATTTTTCACCATTAAATGGCTTAAATAGTTTTATCTCTACTTCTTGCCCTATATTTTCTTCTAATTGCCAATCTTTTCTTAATACTCTTTCTATCCCAGGTGATGATACTTCTAAAAAGTATTGATCTTTAATATAATCTTTTTCATCTAAAATCTCTGTAATAGCATTATTCACTTTTTCGCAATCTTCTAAACTTATGCCATTTTCACTATCTATAAAAATCCTTAAATAATAGTCTTTTGCTTCTTTTTCGTAAATGACATCATAAAGTTTATATCCCAATTTTGTTACTATTGGATTTATTAATTCTTCTACATTTTTTTCTATCTTAGACAAGATTTTACCTCCCTTTACACTCATAAGGAGTGGGATTTGTTCCCACTCCTTATGTAATGTATTTTGCTATATTGGTATTATATAACATATATTTCCAAAAATCAAGGTTTACAGCGATATTTTTTCGGAATCCATATTTAGTAAATCGCATAAATAATACCCCATATTTCCATATGGGGGTGTCGGAATTATTTTGTTCGTAAAACTCTCCAGAATCTTCTATTTTCGTCATAAAATCCGAACTCATTAGCATCAATTGCCAATGTGGTCATCGGGTAGTACATCATTGCAGGATTTTCCTGCTTTCCTGCTACTGAACCCGCAGAGTAGCCAATCATTCGTATTGGAACATTTTTGTGATTCCAAAAGTGTGCTACCACTTCTGAAAAGGAATAAATACTCGTTAAACCACTCATTGCTATTTCACCATTTGCCTTTTCCGCAAATAACATATCCATGATATCATAATAATATGGTAACTTAGCTTCTTCTTTAAATTGGAGATTGTATTCATCCCCAATTGAGGAAAATAGTCCTCCATCAAATTCTCCAGATTTGATGTTCCATGTATTGTTGTTTTCTTGATACAATACTTCTAGTTTTCTATAGTCTTTTTCCCTCACTTTTAATAATGACGCCCGGGTTCCATCTGCGAATAAAATCGCATTTCTTAATGTTTTTACTTCGTTCATAATAACTCCTTCCACTGCTTACCTTACAGGGGCAAGGCTTACGATTGTAATATAAGAAACTTTGTTCAATAATTATTAAACCATTTTTTACATAATATGTCAAATTATTTTCTCAAGGACTTTAGTAACAACCCCGAATTCCTAAATCTCTATCTCTTTGTTAAGCCATGTTGAATATATATATACTTTATCTACATTTCTATTTAAAGCTTCTTCCAAGGCTTTTTTATAAATTTCTAATTGTATATTATATTTGTCTTTTAAACTTTGTTCATTATTATTTTCTACATAATCTGTTTTATAATCTACTAATACTAGTTCATCATTCTTAGTTATATAATATAAATCTATAATACCTTGTACTAATATTTCATCTTCTGCATTATTTTTATATATTTCATTTGCTTTTAAATTTAGATAAAATGCTTTTTCCTGTTCTACTACTTTTGCTGTTTGCATTTCTTTCCATATATTTGATTTTAGAAAAGCTAATATTTTATTATAATTCACACTTTCAGCTTCTTTTGGTAAAATTATTTCTTTGTTTACTAGGTTGCTAAGCATATTTTTTAATTTTTCTAAATTGTACTCTTCTTTATAATTTAATTTTTGCAAACATAAGTGCATTATTGTACCTTTTTCCGCTGGTGTTAGATCTGTTTTTCCTATTAGGAAATTTGGCTTTTTCAATGTTATCCCAATCTTTTCCTCAGTTCTATCCTTTGATAGTTCTTTAATTTTTGAAACAGAAAGTTCGCTTGGCATTTCTGTCGAATCTTTATATTTATATTCCCATTCCAAAATATTCTTTATTTTTTCTATATTTTCTTTTGATGTTTTTTTACTTTTTATATCTTTTAATACATCTTTTCTTTCTTCTTCTTTTTCAGTACTTGCATTTAATATTTCTGCTTTACTTACTATATTAAATTCAAATAAATCCGAATTTTTTATCTTATTTTTTAAATAAACTAGTTCTATCCAATCCAAATATGATTTATAGCTTTCTAGTATTTTAGGATTTATTTTTGAATTATCTTCACTTTCATAAATTTGTAGTTCTTTCTCTTTGCTATCGATAGATTTTTGTAAGTCTTTTTCTATTCCTGTGATAATCAATTTTTCCTTAGCCCTTGTTAAAGCAACATATAAAACTCTCATTTCTTCAGAAATGCTTTCTCTTTTGCTTATCATCTTGATGGCTTCTTTGGCAATTGTTGGATATTCTATTTTCAATTCGCTGTTTTCATAATTTGGTCCAAATCCAATTTCTTGATGTATTAATATTTTTTCTCTTAAATCTTTTAAATTAAAGTTTTTTCCTGTACTACTTAAAAATACTACAGGGAATTCTAAACCTTTACTTTTATGAATACTCATAATTCTAATTACGTTTTCGTTCTCGCCAATTATTTTAGCTGCACCTAAATCATTGTTACGAAGCTTTAACTTATCTATAAAGTTTATAAAATTAAATACACCTTTAAATGATGCACTCTCATACTGCTTCGCTCTTTCAAAAAGCATTTTTAAATTTGCTTGTCTTAACTTTCCATTCTGCATTAGTCCAACATAATTGTAATAACCGGTATCCATATAAATTTTCCAAATCAACTCATCTAATGCTAAAAACTCACTTTCTTCTCTCCAGTTATTTATAAGTTCCAAGAAAGAATTAATTTTGTTACGCAATTCTTCATTTACTTGAATTCTTGATTTCACAACACTTTCATAAAAGTTTTCATATTTATCTGCTAATCTAATTTCTATTAAATCATTATCTGTAAATCCTCCAATCATTGATCTCATGACTGTAACTAATGGTATGTCTTGCATTGGATTATCTATTATTTTTAAGCATGACATAATTATTTGAATTTCTACTGAGTTTAAATATTCTGTAGATGTCTCACTATATACTGGCATACCTAAATCTGAAATTTCTTTTTCATATATTGGTGATAATTCTGTTGTTGATCTTAACAACACAACTATATCTTTATACGTAACTTTTCTATAACCTTCTTTTTTATCTAGCACATAATAATTACTATTTATAAGCTCATTAATCTTTTGTGCTACATATCTTGCTTCTAGAATAGAGTTTTCGATTCTTTCTGTTTTTACATTATCTTCTTCATCTTCTTGTATGTCTTTTGTAGTGTCTTCCAAATTAATTATATTTATTTCCGTTTTTCCTGCAAAATCTATATTTTCCAATTGAGGCTCTTCATAATTTGCTCCTAAATTTAAATATTCATCCTCATTATAATCAACGTCTCCTAAATCTTTGCTCATAATTTCTTGGAAGATAATGTTAGTTGTATCTAGTATGTTTTTTCTACTCCTAAAATTTTTAAATAATTGTATTTTTAAATCATCAGCTTCTGACTTTTCTTTTTTTAATTTATATGTTTTGTATTTATTTAAAAATAGTTCTGGCATTGCTTGCCTAAATTTATATATACTTTGTTTTACATCTCCTACCATAAATATGTTGTTGCCTTTAGAGATTGAAGTTAATATGTATTCTTGAACCATATTACTATCTTGATATTCGTCAATTGCAATTTCTTCGAACTTATCTTGATATTTTTTTGCAATCTCTGAAGGTACATATTTTCCATCTTCGTCCTTAATCAATATTTTTAAGGCTAAGTGTTCTATGTCATTAAAATCTATTATATTTCTTTCTAGTTTTGCCTTTTTATAATTCTCATTAAATTTTAAAATTATTGCTTGTAGTAGATTTAGGACTTCGTACATATCTTTCAAATCTGCTAATACCTCAGCTGAAGTATATATAAAAATGCTATCTTTTAATTTCTTAAATTTTGCATTTATCATATCTCTTTTTTCTTTTACAAGTACAGGTGTTTCTGAATTTATTTTTTTACTACTTGGCCACCTAACAAAAGAAAAATTCTTTGCAAGTTCATATGATTTATCCCATGAATTTAAGTTTGCTAATAGACTTTCTAAGTTTTCTATGTCTAGTCTTATTGCTTGCGAAAATTTTTCTAATTCATTTTCTCCATCTAATTCTTTTTTTATTTTCTTTAAGCCTAATATGTTTTCTTCTATACATTCTTTATAATTATCTAAGATGATTTTACCCCATACTGTATTTGCAAAATCAGTATTTTCGATATCTATATCAAATAATTTTACTTTTTCAGCTAGCCATTTTTCTGGGAATGGTGCACTTTGAATAAAATTATATATGCTTTTTACTATATCTTTTAGAGGATCATCATTTTTATAACTTGTATAGATTTCTAAAAGTTTTAAAAAGCCTTCATCTTCTTTTAAATATAAGTCTTCGAAAAGTTCATCTAATACCTCTTCTTTTAAAAGTTCTATTTCCGCTGTATCACCAATTCTAAAGTTTGGTGAAATATTTATTTCGTAAAAATTATTTCGTATTACATCTAAACAAAAAGAATGTATTGTACAAATATTTGATTTATTTAAAAGCGTAATTTGCTTTTGTAAACGTAAATTAGTTGGCTCTTCTTCTATCTTCTTATAAATCGCATTTAATATTCTTTCTCTCATTTCACTTGCAGCAGCATTTGTAAAAGTTACAACTAATAATTTATCTATATCAATTTCTTCTGCAATTATTTTATTAATTATTCGCTCCACTAAAACAGCAGTCTTACCACTACCTGCTGCTGCAGCAACTAATATATTAGAACCTTTTTCATGTATAGCTTGACTTTGCTCTTCTGTCCATTTAACTTCGCTCATTTTATCTCCTTCTGGATTTAGAAACATCGGGATTTGGGGACGTTCCTTTTTTCCCTATATTAATTCTTCTAATTTTTCTATATCGTTTTTGTAAAATTCAAGTGCATTTTCATATGTTCTGCTATCTTCTAAGTCTATTCCTACTGTTTTTAAAATATCTAATGATTTTTTACTTCCTCCCATTTTTAGCATATTAATATATTTTTCTACTAAACCTTCTTCTCCTGCTAAAATTCTGCTTGCTATATCTATTGCACAAGATATTCCTGTTGCATATTTATATACATAAAAACAGCTAAAGAAATGATGTATTCTAGTCCAATTGTATTTGTTATATTCGTCTATAATTAGGTCTTCACCATAATACTTTTTGCATAAGTCTACATATATATTTCCTAGTTTTTCTGCATTTAATATTTTTTCATTTTCTATTCTTGAATGTACTTCTTGTTCAAATTCTGCAAACATAGCTTGTGTAAATAAAGTACTTTTTACTGTTTCTATTCTGTCATATAATAGTGCTATTTTTTCTTGTTTATCTGTTGAATTCTCTAGTCTATATTGTGCAAGTAAAATTTCATTTACTGTTGAGGCTATCTCTGCTAATAAAAGAGTATAGCTATGTTCTAACACATTTTGATTTTTGTCAGAATAATATGAATGCATTGCATGTCCAAACTCATGGGCAATTGATGATACATCAAAATTTGTTCCAGTATAATTTAAAAGTACATATGGGTGAACTCCGTATACTGGCATATTATAAGCTCCTCCTCTTTTATTTTGAGATTGGAATGCATCCATCCAATTTGAATTAAACGCTTCTTTTAATTTGTTTACATATTCTGTTCCTAGTGGTGCTAATGCTTTTAACACTAGTTCCTCTGCATCTTCTATATCCATTGTAGTATCTGTTTGATTAAATGGATTTATACTCATGTCATACATATGAATATCTGGTAAATTTAAAAGTTTCTTTTTTAATGATGTATATTCATGATTGATTCCTATATGTTCATTAACTGTTTTTAATAAAGTTTCATATACTTTTACTGTTGCCTCGTCATCTATTACTGCTTTTTCTAATGAGCTTTTATAATTTCTTAATTTAGCGATCTTTGTATCCTGTTTTACTGTATTTAGATATAGTTCTGTTATTGTATTTATATATTTACCATATTCTGATACTAATGTTATAGCTCCTTTTCTTCTTACTTCTCTATCTTTATTTTCTAATAATTTAGAATATTCAGCTTCATTTACTTCTAGTTCATTTCCGTCTGAATCTTTAATAGATGGAAATTTAATTTCTGCATTTGTTAATACACTATATGCATTTTCACATCCATTAAATGTATCAGAAAATTTAGATAACACTTCTTCAATTTCTTTACTTAATATATGTTTTTTGTTTTCTAAAATTTCATTTATTCTTCTTGAATATCTTTGTAAGCTTTTATCTTCTTTCATGTATTTCTCTAATGTATTTGTGTCCATATCTGTAAGCTCTGGTACCATAAATGCTGTCTTTTCATCAATTTTGTTGTCTAATTCTTCTGCTTCTTTAAATAGCTCTATTGCTTCTTGATCTGTCATATTTTTATGATATTGTAACATTCCGTATGCATATATTTTACAATTCATTTCTACTATTTCTTCATATATTTTATAGCATTTATATATATTTTCTGATAAATCTTTTAATTTTCCTTTATATTGAACGATTTCTTCTAGTTTTTCTTTTACCTTTTTAATATCTTCTTTATAATCTTCCTTTGTTTTATAAATATCTGTATATTTCCATTCGTATTTGTTTTCCATAATACCCTCCTTTGTTTGGATTATTATATCAATATGTATTTTTAAAATCAATGCACTTCAATCTAAAACAAGAAAGAAGCCTATAGCATTTTGCTATAAGGCCCCTTGCTTACATATTACCAGCGAACTGGTGGAAGATTTACTAGTTACAATTAGTATACTCTTTTTTCGAGTGACAGCTTTCTTGTATTTATCAGCCACATTTGCATCCTGCCTCACTAACTTACTTTAGCAAACTATTTTTATACTCTGCATGCGTTTTAACCACATGTTCAGCCATCTTAACATCCATAAATTCTACTTCACATGGGAAGTCATGATATTTCATTCTAATGTGTAGTGCTCTATAATTTCTATCTTCTGGATGACCATCTTGTAAATAATTTTTTATTTCTACTATTTTAAAGTTCGGATTATTTACTATATAATCTTTTAGCTGTTTGTGATTATTTAAATCATGAAAAATATATCTTATTCCAATAAGATCATATACATTATATATATCATTTTCCACTTTTTTCATCTTATTTATAATACTTTCACTTGATTTTACTCTATACTGTACAGAATCTAAATCAAAAAAATACTCAAAATCAATACCTGTATTTATAAGTTGCATAATCTCTAAAACTTTTTTATTTGCTTCTTTTCTTATTTCATTAAATTCCATATTTATCTCCTTATTTATTGTGCTCCCCTTGCATTCAAATTAACTTCTCTGGACCTATTGGCTATATCCCTATCTACATTTGCGATATCTTCTATTCCTATATTTTCATTTTGTAATGCATTCCTTACTAATTTTTTCATTGTCAGTATATTACTTTCTTCAACTCTAGGAATTGGTTTTAAATCTTTTCTTAACTCTTTAAATCTCTCTTGCATTCTAGCATACCCTTGTGATGTAAGTCCATTTACAAAAGAATCGTGCTGATACCTTTTTGCCAAATGATTTTGTCCAAAATCATATATTGGATATTTATCCTTAAATTCTTCAAAGTCATGAGATTTACTAGCTGTCTCCATAAATGTATCCATTGCCTTTGCAAAAGAACCTCCATTTTCCAAAATCCAGTTTTCTACACCAACTCCTCCAAAGCCTCCATATTCTGTTGCTCCGGGACTACTGGCTTTTTTATATAGTCCTTCTTCTTTTAAAACTTTTTTTGCCAAAACTATATTAGAAATAGCATATTGATAACCTTCTGGATTGTCTCTTTTTAACCCGTCAAGTCTATCTCGTACACACATATCTGTAGAATATGTAACTTTACCGTCTTTTTGCATAAAAGTTATATCTATATCAAGAGGCTTCTCTGCACCTTCAATAGCTACTTTTTTATATCTAAATTGACCATTTGGCTCTTCAACTTTTGAATCCTGTTCAGAACTTGGTTTGGCTAGAACCTCTCTTAACGCACTTTTTAATTGTTCCATTTTTTTCGGATCTTCTAAAATCACTTTATCTACTTTTAAAGTGAAATCAAAATCTCCATCTCCTGGTAAATTTGTTCCACGCCCAGTTGAGCCGGTATCTATAAGTTCTACAAATCCGTTTTGTAGATTTCCTGTCACATGTTCTTCCACTTCAAGTCCCATTTTCTCAGTTAATGCTTTTTCTACAAGTCCTTTTATAGCATTTCTATTTTTAGTAGCTTCCACCTCGCTAATTGATACATTTGAATCTGCAGAAGTAAACAATTGCTCTTTTTCTTTTTTTGCCTCTGCTACATAAGCTGTTTCGTCAATCATGAATTTTCCAGTGTTATAATATGACAACCCTTGCATTTGAGCTCTTATTTCATCATACTGTTTTGGACTAAATAAAAGTTCTTCTGTAGTTCTATTAACAACCGGTATATATGTTCCATTCATAGCAAGTTCATATCCAATTCTTTTATCCCATTGTCCTACAATAATATAATCTATGTCTGTACTTCCAATTCCAGTTCTTATACCATAATGTTCTTCTCCAACTGCATTACTTGCAAATACTTCTAATCTTTTATTTGCATAACTATTATTTACCCTATTTTGGATTCTTGAGCGTATCTGCTCAGGATTATTCCTTTTATCTATACTATCTATAGACATTCTTTCGCTTTCTATATTTGTACTTTGATTTGTTCTAGTGAATTCCATTTTCTCCTGAGAATTCTTTAGCACTACAAAAAAATTTCCATAAACAGAAGATACAGTATTTTCTATAATTTCATCTAAATTTGTTCCTTTATTTTCTGGTAGAATAAGCGAAAAATCTGTATCTAAAGGTGTTGCATCAGAATGAGAATCTACGCCAAGAAATTCTCCTGCTCGTACACCTTCTTCAAATAAATCTCGAAGAATTCCTGTTGCTCCTTTTACCCCTTTAACTAAATCTCCTTCTTGTAGATTTACTTTTCCTTTTGCAAGTTCTCTGTGTCTTTTGTTTGATTCTTCTAGCCTATTATCCATATATTCTCTAATTTGTGATATTGTTGTAATACCTCCAAATAGTTCTTGATATGGTCCTATAATGCTTTGCAGTGCTAAATCCGGCAATTTATTTGTAAGACCTTCTCTTGCATATCTATTTCCCAATGCTATTGCATCTTTTTGAATATCACCACTTAAATTTATTACCATACCTTTTTCTTTGTCTTGATTATATGCGCCAGATTCTTCGTACAAAGAATGAATAGTTTTTATATATGTTTGAAGTTCCTGCTTTTCATTTTCTTTAAGACCAGTTATTGTTCTACCATTTTTTACAAACTTAACATATACTTCATTTCCTTTTTCCAACCTATCTACAAATTTTCTTAAAGATTTATTATTAGAATCCATAGATATTTTCATTAAATCTGAAAAAATAATTCTTTTACTTAATTCTGCATTTTTTGTGCTCGAAAGTACTGGTGACATATCTATTTTTTGTCCAGAAGAGATTTGGTTTAATAGATTACCATTATCTTTATCGACTACCAACTCAAAATATTTGTACATCCTCATAAAAGTTGGTAAATTATCTTGTGAAAATATATGTTCAACTTTTTCTATTGTTTCTATAGCTTCTTTTTTATCTAAATTAGCTACAACTGAAATTAATTGCGGAGCGTAATTTGCTATCATCTCCGAATTACTATTGAATATTCTATTAATTGTCTCTTTTCCTAATTTTGGAAGGTTATCTATTATTACATTTAAATTATCCACATTTAATCTTGATTGCTTTTCTAATTCAAATAGAACCATAGCAAATGATTTATCATATTTTGTATCAAATTCTTTTCTTCCTTCTGTAGATACATTATATTTCTCTCTTAATGCACTTAAAAATTTTGGAATATTATTACCAATATATTGCTCTGCTTGCTCCTTTGATAAGTTAAGAAAAATATCAATATATCCAGTTCCTCTGATTGTATGTGCAAGCTCTGGAATGTTTTTTTCCACATAATCTAGAATAGTATCAAAAGTATTATATTTAATTTCAGTATCTGTATTTTTCCATAATGTATATATTTTGTATGTGTCTACTCCTAATTTTTTCTGTTTTTGTATAAATGGTATTAAATATTTTTCTTGATTTTCTTTTCCTATGTTTCTCCAAAAAATATCAATATAATTTCTTATATTTGATTTCTCATTCTCGTATAGTCTAAATATTTTATCTAAACATTCTTGTGGCATATTCATTGGTGAATATTGTAAAATTTGAGAAAATGTAAAAGAATCTTTAACATTTCCATCAGGCATAATTATATCTAAAACTTTTAGCATCTTTTTTTCTTTTACTTCTTCTTTAGAAACTTGCCATAATCGAATTAATTCGTTATCCTTTTTTATTTGACCTACTAACTCATCAAAATGATTCATTTGAAATTCACTATTGCAATAATTAAAAACATCTTCCAAATATCTGTTCATATCTATTTTGCCATTTGCATTCCTACAATAATCTGTAAGCCATTCTCTATTTTCCTCTAAAATCCTAGTTGTAGTATATGGCAATATCAAAGATAAACTTACCATAAAACTATCTTTAAAAGCTTCGAAGTATTCGGGATGCTTATCCTTAAGTTCTGGTATTAAAATTCTCCATGCACTATAATTCGGATATCTTAATTCTGCAGTATAATCTACCTTAAACATTTTATCAAAAACCCATTCATTTTTCCTTTGCAATTCAGGATCTACTAATAACTCATACAGTTCATTTATACTATAAGGATTAGTATCATCTTTATATCCTTCTATAACAGTTTCATACTGTTCTTCATCTAATGCTTCCTTAGGTGGACAAACCTTTATTGAATCATCAAACTTTATTGAATCATCAAAAGTGCCTTTTTTAAGAATCTCACGATATGCTCCGCTTTTAAAAGAGATTAATTCACATCCTTTAATGCTACCTGTTATATATACATCCCACTGGAATTGCTTTAAATCCAATTTGGCTCCAGTATTCTCAAAATTCACTTTGCGTATCCATTTTAAATCATTATACATATATGAAGGAATCTGACTTAAATCATAGGTACTAAGATTACTTGCTACTTTATCTTGCTCTAAGGATACTTCTTTTTTTAGTAAGTTATAAGCTTCAAAATCCGCCTCACCTACTTCTTTTACATCACTATTTAAATATTGTTCTTTAATTTTTCTAAATGTTTCTTGATAGTGTGTAGGTATTCTCGTAATAAATGCTTCCTCAGAAATATTTCTAAGATCTACACTATATTCCTCATTTATTTCTTCTAAAAACTGCTCAGTTTCCTCTGGTTGATTTCCAAATTCTGTGTTTATAGTTTCAAAACTAATTCCAGCATCTCGGGCTAAAATTGATATATATATTGATGATAATTCATATATTCTTTCACTTAAACTTTCTTTTATTTTTTCAAACTCTGCTGGAGTAAGAACTCTTTTATTATTTGCCATCATTTGTTCCCCTTTATTTCTTAATTTAATTAGTTTTCTACATTAATCCTTTGTACCTGTTTTGGTGTAAATAATTTAACATAGTAAGGTTGTATATCTGGGAATACCTCTTTTACAAGCACAATATCTCCATTAATATCTGTAACTTTTAAATTTGGAAATGTCTTAAGCATTTTTTCATCACTTAAATATTTTTCCATAAATTCTTTTACTCCAGGTTTATTTTGTATTTCTTCGTAATCTAACAAATATTGTTCTCCATTTTGCATTTTAATTAAACCACTATGTTCAATTCTTGCATAAAACATTCTTAAAGCCATTCCAGTATATACACAATCAATAGCCATAAAAATTATTGTTATTATAGTAATTGTTTTTAATGCTTTTATATTAATTTTTTCTTTTAACCAAATTAATAATTTATCTACTTTTTTATTAATATATGTCATTAAAAAGATTGCAAGGATTCCCCAGAATATAGAAAAATATACACATATTCTACCATTTATATTAAGTGGCATATTCGAATAATCCCACCACTTTACATGTAACATCATTTCTCCAAATAAACTTACTAAATATTCAACTACAGATCCAATTAAAAAACCACCAAAAAACAATGAAAAATTGTTTTTATTAAAATATTGTAGAAGCCCAATCATTATTACTGCTCCTAACCCATATATAGCACAAAATGGTCCATATAAAAAGCTCTGTCTACTTTCTATAACACCTTTGGTAACTAATCCAAATAATGTTTCGATTAAATATCCTAAAATACTATAAATTATAAAATAAGCTAAAACTCTCCAAATGCTCATTCCTAAAATCGTAAATTTCTTCTTTGCTTTTTCCTTTTTATTTTTCATTAATTCCTCCATTAACTATTACTTTAATTATATATAAATACAACTTTTCTTTGGGTAAAATCCTCTTTTCTTATATAATTATTTTAAGGAACGTCCCCAAATCCTTTTTACCTATCTTAATAATAAATTTGCTAAATTGCAATATTTTTTTTATTTTTTGTTAGTATTGTTATAATTAGGATTCACCAATTCTTGCAATCTACATTTTATGTATAAACTTAGCAATAGATTCACTTTCTGTTTTAGCATTAGGTGTTGACCTTGCCAAAAAAATATAATTAAAGAAATTTAAATTTAACTATTCTTTAACAAAAAAATCCAACTTAATCAGTTGGATTCTTTTGTTGTTCAAATTCTTTTATTTTTTCATATATATCATAAAAACTATATACTCTAATTATATTCTTGCCTTCGCAATCTTTATTATATCTTGTATCAAAACACATAATTGGCAAAAATTCTGCAAGTTGTTTTATGTTGTGTGGACTATCCTCTATCATTATATCTATGTTATTTTCTCTACAATTTTCTAATTTATTAACTGTAGAAAAAATTAATTCATCATAATACAATTCATTTTTTTTAAACCAATTTCTCACCATGTCATGCATCTTACTTTGTGCTTTTATATCTTCAAACTCACTTGCCCTAGCTGTAATAATATATATTTTATGTCCCTCTTTTTTAAATTTATCTAGTACTTCTTTTGCAAAAGGTCTAGGCTTTTCTTCTAAAGCATATTGTGAGTTGTATTTTTGCCAAAATTCCATGTCTGTTTGTCTATCCCAACTAAAAATTTCTATACTCTCATATCCTTTAGAATTTACAATCTTTCCCTTTCCTATTTCAGAAGCATATTTTGTTCCATAGCTCATACAAAATTCATTAAAATTAGTTAATACACCATCAAGGTCAATTCCTATATTCATTTTTTCCTCCTTAGTTTACTAACTTACTTTGTCAAATAATTTATCTTGATTATTACACATGTATCTATTTACAAAATAAGTAATTATAATATGTAGAACCACTAAAATTACAGCTGTTATTAAATAATTCGTAAAGCTTAATGGTATAGACACTATAAATATTATTCCAATTTCTATTAAATTTAATACAAAAGGCCATAATAAATTCATATTTTGTTTTACTACTGCGTATTCTGTTGACCATTCTAGCTTTGGTTTTCTTAAATCTACTAATTCCATTAATAAAGTTTGTAAAATTAATAAAATTAAATTTAGTATTAATGCTGTTAATAAAAATACTAGTGATGGTTTTGCTACTACATAAATAAATATTAAAACAATTAGTGATGTTATAGTTCCAAAAACCACATTTGGTATCCCTTTATAAATTAATTGTTTATAATATGGCACTGGTATATATTTCATAAATATTGCATTTTGTCCATCTCTTGATATAGCAGTTGGAGCAATATATAGCATACTTGTTAAAAATTCTGTAATTGCAAGAATCGCTGCCAATCCAATTGGCGTCTCTATAAAACCACCTAATACTTTTTGAAATTCATTTATTGATTCTTGCGAATTATTACTATTTATACTTACAATAAATATTCCTAAAAATACTACTGGCATTAATACAGATGGTAATACACATTGCACAAAAAATATTGGATTTTTAAATAGCATTTTAAATTCTTTAGCTACATATGATTTTCCTACTGATTTTATTTTTATATCTTTACCTGTAATATTTTTCCCTTTCTTTGCTCCAGAAGATAAATTACCTACTGCCCCTCTAAAGTAAAGTTTATTTCCTATTAATATAAATACAATATAACATATTGCTGTAATTCCTAATAATTTTAAAAATTCAATAAAACTTGCATTTACTATTGCATTAATTCCTGGTTTTATAATAGGTAAACTATCACTAACCATTTCTACCATACTATTAGCTTGTGTTAATGCATTTAATAAATCTGCTTCGCTTAATTCTGATGTTCCAGAAAAAGCAAATGAAAGTATAAGTGCTAATGCAATTCCTAATAGTGGTGCTATAAGTTTAAATCTATCTTTATTTTTTACACCTTTTGAAAAACTCATTATTACCATTATTATAAAAGTTGCAATAAGTATTGGAATTATTGGAAATATTATCAATACCAATAATGAAACTATATAGAACATTGCCCCTGCTGATGTAAGAATTCCATAAACAATTATCGGTGCTACCGCAAATATTAATTCCATTACATATTCTGTTACTAATATTACATTTAATTTTGAAATTAATATTTCTCTAGGCTTTAATGGTAATGGCAAAATGTAATCCAAATCTTTTGAAAAATAGAATACATTTGTTGCTGATATAATTGATTGTATTATTGTAAGTAGCGCTAACCCTAATAAAAATATTCCAATAAACATTGCTTCTTGATGCACTTGCTGTAGTGTTGTAATTAACCCATATGATAGGAATCCAAATATTCCCATTAAATATACTAGCAAAATCCCATAAAGTATTATTTTTCCTACTTTACTTGTTTTTTTATTATTTTCGCTATATTTTTGGAAGGAATTTTTAAGGAGAACTTTTGTAAGTGAAATAATCTTATTCATCTTGTGTAATCTCCAAGAATAATTCTTCTAATGTTCCATTGTCTTTTAGTTTTGTCTTCATCTCTTCAAATGTTCCCACAAAAATTAATTTCCCCTTATTTATAATTCCTACTCTGTCACATAATTTTTCTGCAACTTCTAAAACATGTGTAGAAAAGAAAACACAATTACCTTCCTTTGCGTGTTTCCTCATCATTTCTTTTAAATCATAAGATGCCTTTGGATCCAACCCCGTCATTGGCTCATCTAATATCCAGTTTTTTGGATTATTTAAAAGAGCTCCACATAGTATTATTTTTTGACGCATTCCGTGTGAATACCCTTGCATCTCTTCATTTAAATTATCATATATCTCAAATTTCTTTGTTAATTCTTCTATTCTTTGTCTTCTTATTTCTTTTGGAACCTCATAAATATCTCCCATAAAATTTAAGTATTCTATTCCCTTAAGTTTTAAGAATATATCTGGTGTGTCTGGTACAAATCCTATAGTTTTCTTAGCAGAAATACTATCCTTCTTTATATCTTTATCATCTACCAATATTTTTCCCTCATCAGCATTTAATATGCCTGTAATCATCTTGATAGTTGTTGTTTTTCCTGCGCCATTTGGTCCTAAAAAGCCAAAAATTTCTCCATCTTTTATTTCTAAGTTTAGGGAATCTACAGATTTTTTTCCTTTTACATATGACTTAGAAATATTTTCTAATTTAATCATGGTTATCCCCCTTTTATTATATTTTTCATGATTGTACATTTTTTTTATTCTATTAGCAATACTATTTATAAATTATTAAGATATAATATATTAAAATTCTCTTAATATCTTTACAGCAGAGCCATTTTGCTATATACTATATTGGCAGACAAATTATTAGGAGGTCTCTTACAAATGAAAAATAAAGTAGTTATAATAGGTACTGGTAACGTTGGGGTTAGTTATGCCTATTCACTTTTAAGTTCTAATATAAATATACATGAAATTGTATTAATAGACATTAATATGCAAAAAGCTGAAGGAGAATCATTAGATTTACTAAATTGTATTCCACTTACTAACACTTCTTCTAAAATCAAGTTTGGAACATATGAAGAATGTAATGATGCATCAATTATATGTATAACAGCTGGTGTTAGTCAAAGAGCAAATATTGCATCTAGAATGGAAGATTTGCATAATGCAAGTAATATTTTTAAAGAAATTGTAAAAAGTATTGCAGCTACAAAGTTTAATGGAATTATACTTGTCGCAGGTAACCCATTAGATGTTATGACATATCTTACTTGGAAATATTCAGGACTAAATTCAAATAAAATTATTGGTTCTGGAACATCATTAGATTCTGCAAGACTTCAAAATATTATTGCAAATAAACTTGAAGTTTCACCAAAAAGTGTACACGCTTATGTAATTGGAGAACACGGAAATAGTCAATTCGTTCCTTGGAGCAATGCAGAAATTGGTTTAGAACCAATTTCTAATTATTTATCACACGAAGATATGATAAATATAGAAGATGAAACGAGAAACTTTGGCTTTAAAATTGCTCAGAAGAAAAATTACACTTGTTTTGGAATAGCTTCTGCTTTAACAAGAATAACTAGTGCAATTATAGCAGATGAAAAAGCAATCATATGTGTTTCTTCTTATGATCCTGTTCAAAAAATATTTATTAGTACCCCTTCTGTTATTGGAATAAATGGCGTCGAAAAAACTGGAATTATGGCTTTAAACCAAGAAGAAATTCATAAATTCGAAAATTCTGCTAATATTATACGAAATGCTATTAATGAAATTTAAATATACTACCTCCTACATTTGTAATAGGAGGTTTTTTTATGGAAGCGTCAAAAGCTTTAATTATAAAAAAGAAATTAACAGATATACAATATATAATATTATACTTTTTCCTTTACTCATTTATTGGATGGTTAATGGAAACATTTTATTCATTACTTGTATTAGGGCATTTCACAAACCGTGGATTTTTAGTTGGTCCTATTTGTCCTATTTATGGTTTTGGAGCAATTTTAATGATTTTATTTATTAGCAAATATAAGAAGAACTCTATTAAATTATTTTTAGCTTCGGCTTTTATTTTCTCCGCATTTGAATATGTAGTAGGTTTTGCATTAGAGGCAATTTTTGCTGCCAAATGGTGGGATTATACATATGACTTTTTTAATTTGAATGGTAGAATTAGTATTTTATATACAATAGCATGGGGATTTATCGGATTATTATTTATTAATCATATTCATCCATTTTTCTCTAAAAAAATAGAAAAATCCTTAACTGCTATTCCAGCCTATATTTTAAAAGTCCTTATATATTTAATGCCAATAATTTTAATTATTGATACTATTTTTTCTAGTTTAAAATATCTAGGTATATTATAATGTCGAATTTTGAAGGTATAGGTCGAACGATTTATACCCTTTTTTATTGCTCTTTTTAGTAAAATTTGGTATAATATTTTTCGCGCGCAAATATTCTTTATTTTAGAGGTGATATCATTGTCTCAAAAGACAAACTCATTAGAATGCAACGAAAATAGCGAGGTTCTTGCTGTTCCAGCGCAAAGAATTGGACTTGCTCAATTTATTTTAAGTTCAGAAAACAAGACAGCTTTAGATGATAGAAATAATCTAGTAAGATTATATGATACATATAAAAATGATTATCTTAAATACTATATACAAAATTTAGAAGCAGAAAATGCGAGTTTACAAGCTGCTTTTAAAAATGTAGATTTTTATATTATGTCTAGGGTAAAATCTAAACATAACTATATAGAAAAATTAGATAAAAAAGGAGAAGCTTTAGATATATTTGGAGACAAAATAATTATCTTAGCTGTAGATGGTAAAACAGATGAAGATTTATTAATTCAAAAAGCTTACGAAATAGGAAATTTTTTAGTTACACATGATCCAAATATAACTGAACTTTCTAGGAAAAGAAAAGATTATATAGCAGAACCTAAAAAAAATGGTTATTCATCATTACATACAACTCGTATTGTTCATGTTCCAGATAAAGATATTAAATTTTATCGTGAAACACAAATAAAAACATTTAGAATGAGAGAAACCGAAAAAAACGGCACAGCTGGTCATTCTTCTGTATATAAAAACAATAGGGACTTATTTTTAGAAAAAATAGAAAGCATAAATTCTGCTACATATTTTTTACCACAATATATGCATTTTGAATTTGACAAAAAATCTAGAAAAGATATTTTAGTTTTAGATAGCTTTGAGGCCAATTTCAAATATTATTTTGGTATAAACTTTGATGAATTTATGAAAATGAGGGCTATACAATTAAGATAACCAAAAAGACGTGATTTTAATTTTTAATCACGTCTTTTTTCTTCTAACACTATATTTTTAAAATCTACTTATTGCAAGTCCATCTCCAACTTCTAATATTTCTGTTGTACAATTTTCATCCTCTGTTACTTCTTTTATATATTCACGTAGATTTCTTACAGCGGTTCTTTGTTTATGTTTGTTATAATCACTCATAACATAGCCTTTATATAAAATATTGTCGGCAAAAATAATTCCATTTTTGTTTAACATTCTTTTAGCTTGTTCTAAAAAGAATGGATATTTTCCCTTTGCAGCATCTATAAATACAACATCATATTTTTTATCTAATGTAGGCAATATTTCTACTGCATCTCCTTCTAAAATATTAATTTTGTCTGCTACTCCTACCTTTTGTATATTTATCTTTGCCTCTTCTACTCTTTCATGCTCTCTTTCTATTGTATCTATTTTGCCACCTTCAGCTAAATATCTTGAAAAGCACATAGCAGAATACCCAACAGCAGTTCCTATCTCTAATATTGCTTTTGGTTTCGTTTCTTTTAAAATTTTGTCTATTACTTCTAAAGTATCATCCATAATTATTGGAATATGGTCTTCTAACGCTTTTTCTTTTATTATTTTCAACTCTATTTCGTTCATATACCTTCTCCTTTAATTATCAAACCAAAGAAATAGGGATTTCAAGGAACGTCCCCAAATCCCTATCCTATTTCATCTTATTTTAGTCTTCTTTAACTTTTCTTCTTGCTTCTCTTTCTCTAGTTTTTGTATCTAGTATTTTTTTTCTTAATCTAATGCTCTTTGGAGTTACCTCTACTAATTCATCATCTTGTATAAATTCTATAGCTTTTTCTAATGACATCTGAATTGGTGGTACTAGTCTTAAGGCATCATCGGAACCTGAAGCTCTTGTATTTGTTAAATGTTTTTCTTTACATACATTTATAGATAAGTCTTCTGGTCTTGAATTTATACCAACAATCATACCTTCATATACTTCTACACCTGGTCCAATGAATAAATCACCTTTGTCTTGTGCATTATATAATCCATATGTTATAGATGTTCCTGCTTCGAAAGCTACAATTGTTCCTCTTGTTCTTGCAACAACTGTTCCTTTGTATGGCTCATAATCTTCAAATACATGGTTCATAACACCATTACCTTTTGTATCTGTCATAAATTCTGTTCTATAACCAATTAATCCTCTTGAAGGAATTTTAAATTCTACTTTAGTATGTCCTGCTTCTGCTGGTTCCATATTTATCATTTCTGCTTTTCTTTTTCCTAATTTTTCTATAACGCTACCAATACAATCATCAGGAACATTAACTACTAATCTTTCTATTGGTTCGCATTTTACTCCATTTATTTCTTTTATAATAACCTTTGGTCTAGAAACTAAGAATTCATATCCTTCTCTTCTCATTGTTTCTATTAATACAGATAAGTGTAACTCTCCACGTCCAGCTACTTCAAATGAATCTGCAGAATCCGTTTCACTTACACGTAAACTTACATTTCTTTCAAGCTCTTTAAATAATCTATCTCTTAAATGTCTTGACGTAATAAATTTACCTTCTTTACCAGCTAAAGGTCCATCATTTACACTAAATGTCATTGTAACTGTTGGTTCATCTATATCTATAAATTCTATTTTTTCTGGATGCTCTATATCACATATTGTTTCACCAATATTAATATCTGGAATACCAGATAATTCGATAATATCACCCGCACCTATTTCTTGAACTTCTACTTTTTTAAGTCCCATATGTGTGTAAATTTTACCTATTCTTGCATTTTCCATTTTTCCATCTTTTTTACAGATAACTACTGGGTCATTAACTTTTAAAATTCCTCTTTCTAGTCTACCTATAGCCATTCTTCCTATGAATTCATCATAGTCAATATTAGATACTAGCATTTGAGCAGGTCCTTCTTCATCACAAGCAGGTGGATTTATTTCTTTTATAATTGTTTCAAATATACAATTTATATTATCACTGCTATCTTCCATGTTCATTTTAGCAATTCCGTTTTTAGCCGAAGCATAAATTACTGGGAATTCTAATTGTTCATCTGTTGCATCTAATTCTATAAATAGTTCTAAAACTTGGTCTAATACTTTTGATGGATTTGCCCCTGGTCTATCTATTTTATTTATTACAACTATTGGTTTTAAATTTAAAGATAATGCTTTCTTTAAAACCTCTCTTGTTTGAGGCATTGGTCCTTCGAATGCATCAACTAATAATAAAACTCCATCAACAGTTTTTAAAACTCTTTCTACTTCTCCACCAAAGTCAGCATGTCCTGGTGTATCTACTATATTTATTTTTACACCATTATACATAACTGCTGTATTCTTAGAAAGAATGGTTATTCCTCTTTCTTTTTCTAAAGCATTAGAATCCATAATTCTCTCGTCAACTTTTTCGTTGTCTCTAAATACATGGCTTTGTTTTAATAATGCATCTACTAATGTTGTTTTACCATGGTCTACGTGTGCTATGATTGCTATGTTTCTAATATTTTCGTTTATCATTTTTATTACTCCTTTATTCTTTATATTCGTTTGATGTATTTTCTAATTCTCTTATTGATAATTCGATTCTTTTATTTGCTAAATCCATATCAATTATTTTTGCATTTACTTTTTGTCCTATTCTTAGTTCTTCTTCTGGTTTTGTTATTTTTCTTTCACATATTTGAGAAAGATGTACTAGACCTTCAATTCCTGGCTCTAGCTCAACAAAAGCTCCAAAAGGCATCATTTTAACTACTTTTACTGTAAAAATATCATTTATACTATATTTACTTTCTACAGATTTCCAAGGATCTGGTCCCTTTTCTGCATAAGATAATTTAATTCTTTTATTCTCTTTATCTACATCGATTGCTATTACATCGATTATTTGTCCTACTTTTAAAATCTCGTTAGGTGGTGTATTTCTATTCCATGTAATTTCTGAAATATGTAATAAGCCTTGTACTGCTCCTAAATCTACAAATGCACCATATGTACTTATACTTGTAACTTTTCCTTTATATTTTTTGCCTACTTCTGCTTCATTCCAGAATTCGTCTATTTTCTTATTTTTTTCTTCATCTAAAATTGCTTTTATTGACCCTATTATTCTCCTAGGTCTAAATTTGCATTCTATTAATCTAAATCTAACTACTTTATCTTTATAATCTTTTATGTTTTCACTTCTTGTTATTCCAGATAAAGAGATTGGAATAAATATATTGTATCCTTCTTTTGAAATTATAAATCCTTTGTCTGTGATTTCTGTAATTTTTTCCTCTAAAACTTCATTATTTTTAAATTTTTCTTCTAGCTCTTCTTGAGCTTCTTTCATTTTATATCTTTTAGTAGAAAGTAATACATTACCTTCACCATCATTCATTTTTATTACTTCTGCTGTTATTTTATCTCCGACTTTTAATTCTTTATTAGGGTCTGCAGCTTCATTGTATGAATATTCATTTCTTGGAATTATTCCATCTGCTTTATACCCGATGTCTATAATTACTTCACCTTTTTTATTTATATTTATTATTGTTCCTTCTATTATTTCTTTTACATTTATATTTTTCATTGATTCTTCTATCATTTGTTCAAAATTTAATTGTTCTGACATAATTTCACCTTCCTAAATCTTTGTTACATTGTAACATCCTCTTTCGTTTGGTTTATCTTTATAAATGGCGTTTTTCATAAATGAAAAACGCCTTCTACGCAGTAAACTGACACTATTATATATTATTGTTTTATATTTGTCAACATAATTATGTTATCCATTATCTCTTTGCTTACTTGCTCTAGTTCTTCCTTAGTAGGCTTTTTTTTAACTCTATCACTATAGTCTAATGGCTTACCATAATTAACATATACTTTTTTAAAAGGTTTTTCTCCTCCTACTATTCCAACAGGTTGTACCTTTGCACCTGTTTGTAGTACGAAAAATGCTACTCCTTCTTTTACACTTTCTCCTTTTTCTAATCCATTTCTTGTTCCTTCTGGGAACATTGCTATACTTTCTTTATTTTTTAAAGCTTTTAATGTTGTTTTTAATGCTGCTATTTCTTTATTATCTCTTTTTACATATATAGCATCAAATACATATCCTAAAAATTTTAAAAATTTATTTTTAGTTAATTCTTCTTTTGCCATAAACCTTACATGTCTTCCTGCGGTTACTACAATTAAAGGTGGATCCAAATAACTTCTATGATTTCCACAATATATTACAGGTCCTTCCTTCGGAATGTTCTCTTTTCCAATTACTTTTAATCTGTATACAACCTTACAATATAAATATATTGCAGTTCTAACTATTACTCTTAATATTCTTTTTATAATGTTCATTTTTATTCTCCTTAGTTTTATCTTTTATTATTTTTATTATTTTATGTTTAATTTTATTTACACTTGACTTACTAGAGTCTACATATATTGCATCTGGAGCTTTTTTTAAAGCTCCTACTTTTTTATTCATGTCATTTTTGTCTCTTTCCATTATTGATTGTAAGACTTCTTCAAATGGTTGGTTAATTCCATTTCTTTTGTTTTGTCTACACCTTCTTTTAGCTCTTTCTATGGGTGTTGCATCTAAATATATCTTTACTTTAGCCTCTGGAAATACTACTGTTGTAATATCTCTTCCTTCCATTATAATGTTTTTTCCTTCTTTTAACCATTCATAACCTATTTTTCTTTCTAATTTTGTTATCTTGTCTCTAACTCCTAAAATACTAGATGTTCTAGAAACAATGTTAGTTACTTCTGGAGTTCTAATTTTTCCAGTTACATCTTCTCCATCTAAAAATACATTCTGTTTGTTATTTTTATTTATTAAGTTTATATCTATTTTGTCTAGAATATCCTCTACCTGTTTTTCATTAGATATATCTATATTATTTTGAAGTACTGCTAGTGCATGGCATCTGTAAAGCATTCCTGTGTCTATACTTACTAACCCCATATCTTTAGCAACTAATTTTGTTATTGTGCCTTTACCAGAACCTGCCGGTCCATCTATTGCAACTATATATGCCATATTTCTTCTACCTTCCACTATTTATTTTCTTCTTTATTTACATATATTTCTTTTATTATTATTTTAATTGTTCGTACACGCATTGTTGTTAATTTCTCCAATTCTTTTATAACTTTATTCTTAAAATTATCTACAATGGTTCTAACATTTTCTCCGTATTCAACACTAAGTTCTATATACACATATGGCCCTTCTGGCTGATTATCTATTCTTGTTCTTATGATTTTATGAATATTTTTGTCTTTATAGGCTATGTATTCTATTATTTGCCTAAATACTGTATCTGATATTGTGAAATTTCCTAAATAACTAAATGTAGGTCTTATTATTGATTTTTCTGATATATATGGTTTATTATTTTCTCCTTTAAATTTAAATATTTGAAGTGGATCTAATATAAAACCTGAAAAATCTTTTTTTATTTCAAATGTTGGTACTGGTATAACGTGTTTTCCTTCTGTTACTCTACTTCTTCTTGCTTCTTGAATTTCTTCTGGAGTTGCTATTTCGTCTATATATATAATTTTTTCTATTGGTGGCAAGCCTATATTGGCAGCAATTTTATTTACCATTCCATCAGATGTTCCCAAGATTAGAATTGATTCTGGTTTATATTTTTCTATTGCTTTTCTTATTTCATCCTTTTGCGCTTGTTGCAAAAATAAAGCTTTTTTTACAGTTTCTATTTTAGTTGGTGCTTTTTTTGCAGATTCACCAGCAATAATTTCATTATCATTTATAAAAAGCCCATCATCTATTATATAATGAATATTATTTTCATTTGCAACCATTTGAGCTCTATAACTTTTTCCAGTCCCGGATGGTCCTACAAAAGCATATACTTTAATATTATCCATAGTTTCTCCTCTTATTTTTCTTCTCACTTATATTTATACTTAATTCTTGTATATTATACCTCATTATTTTTCTGTTTTCAATTATATTATACAATTAGTGCTAATTGATTCTTTATGTAAATTACGCTATAATTAAGTTTACAAAAGCCGTTAATATAATTTCTACAAATAAGAAATTTTGCTTTTAAAAAACTTCTTGGGAAATGGAGAATATATGAATTTTTTAAAATTTATGGAAGTTGCAGATGTTTTCGCTGTACTTATTCCACTAATTACAATGGGCTTTTTATCAAGATTTGGGCAAAACATTGCAAATAACATTAACAAAAAAAATCACAAAAAAATTAGGGTACACTTTTTAAAGTGCCCCCGTTTTTAGTATTAACTACAATTATTTTTCATAACCTGGTTTTCCAAGTAGTGTAAACATATTCTTTTTATATGCCTCTACTCCTGGTTGGTTAAATGGATTTACTCCCAATAATTTACCAGACATTGCACATGCAAGTTCAAAGAAATATATTAATTGTCCTAAATTTTCTTCGTCTAGTTTTTCCATTGTTATTAAAATGTTTGGAACATCTCCATCAACATGTGCTGCAATTGTTGCTTCCATAGCTTTTTTATTTACATAGTCCAATGTTTTTCCTACAAGATAATTTAATCCATCTAAATTATCTTCATCTGTTTCTATTTTTATATCTGTTTTTGATTTTGCTACATTTAATACTGTTTCGAATAAATTACGTCTTCCTTGTTGTATATATTGTCCCATAGAATGTAAATCTGTTGTAAATTCTACTCCTGCTGGGAAAATTCCTTTTAAATCTTTTCCTTCGCTTTCGCCATATAATTGTTTCCACCATTCAATGAAATAGTGTAATTTTGGTTCATAATCTACTAATAATTCTATATCTTTTTTATTTTCATATAAAATATTTCTTGCTACCGCATATTTATAGCAATCATTATATTTTAAGTTTTCTTCTGCATATTTATTTTGTGCAGATAATGCACCTTGCATTAATTTGTCTATATCAATTCCTGCTACTGCTATAGGAAGTAACCCTACAGCTGTTAGAACAGAATATCTTCCTCCAACATTGTCTGGAATAACAAATTCTTCATATCCTTCTTTGTCTGCAAGTTGTTTTAATGCTCCTTTTTTCTTATCTGTTGTAACATAGATTCTGCTTCTTGCTTCATCTATACCATATTTATTTTCTAAAAACTCTCTAAATATTCTAAATGCAATTGCTGGTTCTGTAGTTGTTCCAGATTTAGATATAACATTTATAGATAAGTCTCTATCACCTATAAATTCTATTATGTCATTTATATAGTCAGGATTTAAATTATTTCCTGCAAATATTACTTTTGGATATTTTGATTTTTCATCTGGTACAGCATTTGCAAAGTTGCTATTCATAGCTTCTATTACAGCTCTTGCACCTAAATATGAGCCTCCAATTCCTATTACAAGGAATACATCAGAATCCCTTTGTACTTTTTTAGCAGCTTTTTCTATTCTTTTGAATTCTTTCTTATCATAATCAGTTGGAAGTTTAAGCCATCCCAAAAATTCTTTTTCGTTATCTGCTTTTTTATATAGTTCATTATGTATATCTGTTACTTTTTTTGAATATTTTAATATTTCTTCCTCGTCTAATTTTGTATTGCTTAAGTCAATTTTTAAATCTTTCATATGGCATACCTCTTTTCCTATTTTTATGAGTTTATTCTATATCATATTAGTATTTTATGCAAGGATTTTGAGATTGTTATTTTATGAATATTGTTACTTCTTTGAAGCCAAGTATAATAAATGCTTACATTTTAATAGCCTAATTCGTAAAACACAAGAGCATGAAATAATAGTTTTAATTATAAACATTGAATGTGAAAAAAATATATAGAAAAACAAAAATAACCACCAAATTGAAAAACTTTTGTTTAACAGTTTGAAGGTTATTTTAATATTATATCGGGATTTTAGGAACGTCCCCAAAATCCCCAATATCTATCTTGTTACCCATTGTATTAAATCTAAATTAGCTGTATCTAACATCATATCTGTTTGTGGCATAGCTCTGAATGTATAGCCATAGTTACCACCTGTTTTTAGTTCTATCTTAGCAGAATATTTACATACTCTATTTTCGTCATCTTGTTCTACTAAATTCATTGGAACAGTTTGAATTTGCTCCATAATTCCATTTTCTAATATTTTACCATAATATACTTCTGTTCTAATTGAGTTACAATCTATATTTTCTGGTAAATTTACTATACAATGTACTTCTATTTGGTTTCCTGCATCTATTGTAATATTATCTAAATTATTATTTTGTGTAATTATAATGTCTTTCCAACTTGCATACATATTCTTTTTCCAGTTAGTAAAGTCAATTACTTCATCTAAGTTTTGGTAATGATTTTTAGATAAATTAGCAAGTTCCATATAGTAATCTCTTGTATAATCTATTACCATTCTTGAAGTTGAATATCTTCCACCAGTAGAAATTATTGAATTTTTAAACATTTCCATCCATGCATCAGATACTCCATCTTCTTTTTTGTTCTCATAATATAAAGGAATAATTTTGTTTTCCAATGTATTATATAAACTTTCACTATCTGCTATATCTTGCTCTTCATAAGATTGATATTCTGTATTATCTCCTATTGTCCATCCATTCTTTTGGTTATATCCTTCAGCCCACCAACCATCTAGTACACTAAAGTTAATTACACCATTTACAGATGCTTTTTGTCCACTTGTACCAGAAGCTTCCATTGGTCTTCTTGGATTATTAAGCCATACATCAACACCACTTATTAAATATCTTGACATAGCAATATTATAATTTTCTAATAAGAATATTTTTCCTTTAAATTGAGGTTTCATAGAAACTTCGTGGATATATCTTATTAAGTCTTGACCTTCTTTATCTGCTGGGTGTGCTTTACCAGCGAAAATTAATTGAACCGGTCTTTCTGGATTGTTTAATAATTGTGTTAATCTTTCTATGTCTCTAAATATTAATGTTGCTCTCTTATATGTAGCAAATCTTCTTGCAAAACCAATTGTTAAAGCATTTGGATTTAATTTAGAAACTATTTCATTTATTTCTTCATAATTATATCCACTAGATTTTAGTCTAGTTGTTATATTATTTTTTACTAAAGCAAATAATTTTTTCTTTCTATCTGTATGTGTATCCCATAACTCTTTGTTTGGAATATTTTTAATATCATTCCATGTTTCGTCATCTTGAATATTATCTTGCCAATATGGTTTTAAATATTGGTTAAATAATTTTTTCATTGATGGAGCAAGCCATGAACATGTATGAATTCCATTTGTTACATAGTCTATTGGTGATTCATCTGGTGCTATATTTGGCCATACATCTGAGAATAATCTTCTTGATACTGCACCATGTAATTTACTTACACCATTCTTTTTACCTGCGATTCTTAATGCAAGCATTCCCATATTAAATCCTTGCTCTAAACCTTGGCTACTTTTCATTCCTAATCTTAAGAAATCTTCACGAGAAATTCCAAGTTTTGGCCAAAGGTTAGAAAAATATTTATCCATTAGTTCTATTGGGAATATATCATTTCCAGCTGGAACTGGAGTATGTGTTGTAAATACTGTTCTAGCAGAACATATTGATTTTGCAACTTCGAATGATACTTGTTTTTCTTCGATTGCATCTTTTATTACTTCTAATGTTAAAAATGCAGAATGACCTTCATTCATATGATATACACTTGGTTTTAATCCTAAACGTTTTAATAATTTAATACCAGCCATACCTAAGACAATCTCTTGTCTTATTCTCATTTCTTGATCTCCGCCATATAATCTTAGTGTAACAACTCTATCTTCTGCAATATTTTTATCTATATCTGAATCCATTAGATATAAAGAAATTCTACCTACAACAATTTTCCATATCTTTAAATATAATTTTCTGTCTGGAAAATCTACATCTATTATTAACTCTTCACCATTCTCATCTTTTACTGGTAAAATTGGTAAATTATCTAAATCTATATTTGTATACTCAGTTTTTTGTGTTCCATATCCATCTATTTTTTGGTTAAAATAACCATTTTTATATAACAAACCTACAGCAACAAAAGGTAAACCTAAATCGCTTGCAGATTTTAAATGGTCTCCAGAAAGTATTCCTAATCCCCCAGAATATATTGGTATTATTTCATCTATACCATATTCTGCTGAAAAATATGCAATTAAATCATTTGCATTATTAGGATAATTCTTAGAAAACCATGTTTCTTTTGTTTGCATGTATGAATTAAAATGATTTACAACTTCATCATATTTTGCTAAGAATTCTTCATCCTTTGCTATATCTTCTAATTTATCTTGAGAAACTAGTTTTAAAAATTTAACTGGATTTTTTCCAACTGTTTCCCATAAGTCAGAATCAATTTCTTTAAATAGTCTTAAAAATTCTGAATTCCAAGACCACCATAAATTGTTTGCAATATCTAATAATTTTCCTACTCTTTTTGGTAATTGTGGATTCACCGTAATTTTATTAAATATATACATTAATATTTCCTCCTTAGTTTCTTCGTGTTTTATCTGTCGTACTTAACTTATTATATTATCCATTATACTTTTATTTTTGTCAAATAATTTTTAATATTTTCTTTATAATATTTTTGTCTTTTTTCTATTGAATTTATTTCCATTTTGATATAGTATATATATTAATTATGGTTTGACACAAAGGAGGAAATTAAATGCCAAGAAAAGCAAAAGAAGGAAAAAATGATATAGAAGTAAAACAAGCAAGTAAAGTAGCTCCAAAAACAACAAAAGCAACTAAAAAAGAGGCATCTACAAAAGCAACAACTGCAAAAAAGACAGCTACAAAATCAACCAATAATTCTACAATTATAAAAAAAGTAGTAGATTCTATTGCTCCAAAAAAGAAGAAAACTTCCGCAAAGAAAAATGCTACAAAAACAGCTAAAAAGGCTGTAAAAACATTAACTAAGGAATCTATAAAAAGTACAGAAAAAGAAGAGACAGTAAAAAATCCAACTACTATAAGTGGTGATAAATTCTCTATTGCAGAATATTACGATTTGCCATATAGGTATAACCAAACAATAGTTAAATTACTTTACCAAACACCTACAACTTTATTTATTTATTGGGATATATCTGATGAAGACAGAGAAAAATATAAAGAAACTTATGGAAAAGACTTTTTCGAAAAAACAAAACCTGTACTTATAGTTCATAATGAAACAAAAAATTACAGTTTCGAAGTAGAAATAAATGATTTTGCTAATTGTTGGTATTTAAATGTTAATGATAGTAAATGTAAATATAAAATAGAATTAGGAAGAAAACCTTTCGAAGTTATGTATAATGGCGAAGTTACAGAAGTTAAAACAACTCCAAAGATAACTCAAAATTATATTCCTATAACATCATCTAACGAAATAGAATCTCCTAATGATCATATTCTTTTCGAGAAGAAACAAGAAATGGTTTATTTTAAGAATATAAAAGACAATACAGTAACTGCTAAAAATATAGCTAGTCTTCATTTTGTTAAAAGTATTGGAAAAATATATAAAGTTAATGATTTCTATAAGAAGTTTTATAAAGATGAAGATTTAGACTCTTTTGATAAAATACAGAATCCATCATCAAATAGTTTAAGTTCTTCAAGATTTAAATAGAATTTTTTAATATCACCTTTAAGAAAAATTCTTATGGGTGATATTAATGTTTATGCTAAAATAATAATTTAAAGGAGTATTAAAATGAGCAAGAACGTAAAAGGATATGTAAGTTTTGTACTACATGCACACTTACCTTTTATACATCATCCCGAAAGTGATGACTATTTAGAGGAACAATGGTTATTTGAAGCAATTTCAGAAACTTACCTTCCTCTTCTTAGAAATTTTAAAAAATTAGTAGATGAAAAAGTCGAATTTAGAATAACAATGTCTATGACACCACCTTTACTTTGGATGTTAGACAATAAATTACTTCAAAAAAAGTATATTCATTATTTAAAAGAGCATATTGAACTTTGTGAAAAAGAAGTAAAAAGAACAGCTTATGACTCTAGATTAAATGCACTATCTAAATATTATTTAAATAGATATTCTGATGACCTATATTTATTTGAAAAAGTATTTAATTGTAATTTAATCCAAGCATTTAAACATTTCCAAGATATTGGTGTATTAGAAATAATAACTTGTGGTGCAACACATGGTTTCTTCCCTATCTTATATGTTAATGAAAAAACAGTAAAAGCTCAAATTGCTGTTGGTGTCCAAACATATAAGAAGTATTTCGGAAAACAACCAAGAGGAATTTGGCTTCCTGAATGTGGTTATGTTCCAGAAGCAGATAAATATTTAAAAGAATTTGGTATAGAATATGCTATTGTCGAATCTCATGGTATATTATATGCGGACCCTACACCAATATATGGTACTTTCGCACCAATCGTATCTCCTGGTGGGTTAATTGCATTTGGACGTGATATGGAATCTTCAAGACAAGTTTGGAGTTCTATAAATGGATATCCGGGTGATTATAATTACAGAGAATTCTACAGAGATATTGGTTACGAAGCCGACTATGATTACATTAAACCATACATCGCTCATGACGGTGTGCGAGTTAATACTGGTATTAAATATTATAGAATTACTGGTAAAACAGATCAAAAAGATTATTATGATTTACAATGGGCTCAAGATTCAATATATAAACAAACAGGCCATTTCTTTGATTGTAGAGTAAAACAAATAAATGATATCTCAAGTTATATGGATCACCCACCTATTATTCTATGTCCTTATGATGCAGAATTATATGGTCACTGGTGGTACGAAGGTCCAGATTGGTTATATGTACTATTCAAAAAAATATATTATGATGATTGTAATTTTAAACTTATTACACCAGGTGAGTATATTGATAAATATCCAAACATTCAGGTTGCTTCTCCTTGTAGATCTAGTTGGGGTGCTAATGGGTATAATTATGTATGGCTTAATCCATTAAATGATTATGTACATAGACACCTTCATAAAGCAGGAGATAGAATGGTAGAACTTGCTCATCTATTCCCTAACGAACAAGATGAATTAAAGAGATTTGCTTTAAATCAATGTGCAAGAGAACTTTTACTTGCTCAGAGTAGTGATTGGCTATTTATAATAACAAATCAAACAATGGTAGACTATGCTAAAAAGAGAATTAAAGATCATATTGGTAGATTTACTAAACTTTACTTACAACTAAAAAATGATAAAATTGATAAAGATTATTTAGAGGAAATTTATAGAAAAGATAAAATCTTTGATGAAATTGATTATATGATTTATTACTAATATACAAGTTGCAAAACAATTCTTCTTTCATATTATATGTATAATGATACTTTATTTAGTAGATAATATTACATATATGTGAAAGGAGATTTTTCTATGAAATCATTTTGTATTAAGACAAATAACAAAAAGATACTAGCTTATCTGCTAAATAATTTCAATTTTCCTAACACATATATTTCTATAAGAAAATTCAAAATATATGAAAACATAATTATTCACTACACTGGTGAAAATAGTTCTGCTTTTTACAATGAACTTTCAAATAATTTCGTTTCACTAATATTAAATTTTTATGAAGAAAAATTGTTAAAATCAATTATAAAATCTAATTATTTTTATTTTTCCGAAAGTGAGCAAGAAAGTGTGTTAGATAAGTGTTTAAATTACCTTTCAGATAAATCTACAGTTGAATACCAAGTAAGAATTGAACATATTTATATAGCAGCACTTAAATATATTACAAACAATAAATCTATGATTCTAAGTGGCTTTATTCATTTTAGGCTTTCAAATTATATGAAAATATTAGACTATGTTGTAGATACTTTTGTAAATGAATTAGTAGTAGATCGAGAATACAAGGAGTTTATTAATTTACTAAAATCATATGTAAATTCTAAACCTTCTAATATAAATACTGTACATTTTATTTATAAAAATGCTTCTTCTATATTACTTGACAGTAAGCACAAAAAAATACCATTTACAGATGACCTAGCTAACTTAAATTATATTTCTGATGTTTCCTTTTCAGAAAATGATATAGTGCTTAATACCCTGCTTACTCTTTTACCCCAAAAGATAATAATTCATTTAGAAAAAGAACCTGATGAATTTATAAAAACTTTGATATGCATTTTCGAAAATAGAATAGAACTTATATCGGAATCTAGGGGCGTACCCCAAAATCCCTATTTGCAATAGGAATTTTTATAGCAAATTGGAAATTTAGCCAATTTGCTATATTTTTTCTCTAAAACAAAAATAGTAAAAAAGGAACGTCTCCTAATCCCTAAGAAGCGCCCCCTCTAATCACTATAAGCTCATATTAATACCTCTTGCAACTACATCTTTCATATTTTCTACTAATGAATCTATTTCTTTTGGTGTAACTATAAAATTAAAATCTTTTGGTATTAATGCTTCTTTTATTTCTAAATAATTATCCTCTTCTTTTAATTTATTTAAATATTCATTAGATTCTGCTTTTTCTTGTAATTTCTCTATAAAAACATCTAAACAGTCGTTTACCACAACTGCAGTTTCTACAACTGTTGGTATTCCTAATGCAATTACTGGCACTCCTAATGTATTTACTGTTAATTCTTTCCTAGCATTATCTACACCTGCCCCTGGAACAATTCCTGTATCTGCTAATTGAATTGTACTACTTATTCTTTCCATACTTCTAGAAGCTAAACTGTCTATAACGATAACTAGTTTCGGTTTTACATTATCTACTATTCCTTTTAAAATTTCTGCTGTTTCTATTCCTGTCGTTCCTAAAACACCTGGTGAAATTGCACTTACTGGTCTTGTGTTTTTGTCTAAATATTGTGGTACATATTTTAATAGATGTCTTGTAATATCTATTTCATTTATTACCTTTGGACCTAATGCATCTGGTGTAACATATATATTTCCTAAACCTACAACTAATATTTCTTGTTCTTTACTTACATATTCATCTACCATCTTCTTTAATTCTTCACATAATATCTCACTTGCTTTTTGAATTTCTTCTTCTCCCATATATTTCATATTTTTCATATCTATTGTTACATAATTTCCTTTTACTTTTCCTAGTGCTCTTTCGCCTTGTTCATTCATTATTTTAACTCGTGTAACTTTTATATTGTTATTTATTTGTTCTTCATTTGCTTCTATTCCATCAATCTCGTTTTCTATATTGTTTGCTTTTTTATACAAATCTTTTCTTTCATCAGCAAGGTCTGTTCTAAAATCCAACATAAAAAAATAACCTTCCTTTCCTAAAATTTCCGTTGCATTAAACAACATCTATTTATATTTTAAGAAAAAAAGATTATTTTATACTATTTCGTTTAACTTCTTTTAAAGAAATTTTTTAATTTATTCCATATTCTTTCTATAAAGCTTTCTTCTTGGTACAAGACTAAACTTGTATCAGCAGAATTAGGTACTAAATTGTTCTCTTCATCTAATACTACATAAGATTCTTTCTCGTTTTTCCAATATATATTTAAGATTTCTTCCCTTTCATCTGGATCACACCAATAGTCTAAATTTAATACAGATAATAATATTAAAGTTTTCCTATGTAGTTTTTGATCTTCTAAAGGAAGATTTGGATTAATATTAACTTTATAATTCTTATCTCTTTTAGTTTTAAAAATATTTAATACATCTTTTGGTATTTTATTTAGATATGCCATTGGTATATATTTTAATATTTCATATACTTCTGAATATGCTTGTGCTAATTCGTTTTCCATAACTCTCTCCTATTTTTTACTAATATTTAATTCATCTTTAATAGTTTGGTAAGCTATTAATTCTTCATTTCTTTCTATCTTACTACCATTTTTTAAAGAAGTCTGTAATCTATTAAAAAATATGTCTGGAGTTAGACTTCCCCCATTTGCCATTTCTAATTTTATCTTTAAGTATGATAATGAATCTTTTAGTTCATCTTCTGTTTTTTTATCTTCTATATCTATATTATCACTTATATCACAAATCTTTTGAAGTAATTCATTATTTCTTTCTATTTTCACATTTCTTTCTAAATCATTTATTAAATACTGAATAATCTCCAAAGTTTGTTTTGCAATATCATTATTTATTTTTTTATATTTGCAAATAACTAAAACATTTTCTATGATATTATCTGCAAACATTCTTTTTTCCATATCTGTTAGTCCATTTAACTCTGTAGCTAAAAATTCTTCTAAATTATCTTTTATTCTATCTGTATCTTGCATAATATTTATAAAGTCATCTAGCTCATCTGCATTTATTTTATTTATTCTTTCATAGTTAAAACGTTTTTTAATTAAATCTAACTGACTATATTCTTTTTCTAAAATATTCTCAGCCGGTATTTTTTCTTGCAATATATACATTGGTAAAATTGTATTTTTCCTATAATATATACTTTCTCTGTTTATATCTTGTAACGCAAATTTGTTTTTTTCATAAAATTCATTTAAATTGAACTCATCATTCTTTTGAGCGCCATTAAATATATTTTTTAAATATTTTTCTTTATCCCCTAATAAAAATTCTAGCAACATTTTTTTGTCAATTTTTAACTTTTCTAGTACATACATTCTACTTCTTATTATGCTATTTGCTTCTGTATATGTACTTTCTAAACTATAGTTTTTATCTATATGAAATCCAAAGTTTTCGAATGGATGATTTTTTACATAATTATTTACAACTAAATCAACAAATATATCTGCATTTCCTTCTTCTAGTATTTCATCTTTGTCTTCATTTTTATTCATATTTGAAAAGCAATGTGCATATCCATGTAAAACATAACCTAATAATTTATTTTGATTACGTCTTCTTTTTTCTGCTATTGTTATTGTTTTAGCCTCTTCATCAATTTCCATGTTATAATTTTCTGGTAATTTATTAAAAATAATATTTGTTCTATTAAAAGCAATTTCTAGTGCTTCTAATTTATCTGCTGGAGTACTTGTATATACATTTTTTATAAATTCTTTAATCATTCTTTGGGCTAAATAGACAATCTTAAATAAGTCTGGAGACACTTTATGTTCTAGACTACTTATTATTTTATCCCTAGATTCTTTTTCTGTAAAATTCTTTAAAAATTCTAATTTATCTTCATTATCTTTCTGGTTTGCTAAATATGATACCTTATTATTTTCACCATCTATAGCATTTATTGCTCTTTTTAAATTATTTTTTTCTGCGTTATTTTCTTCTAATTTAGTATCTAACATAATAATCTTCTCCTATGTTTAGTCTATTTGTTTACCTTTAAATTCTTCTTTGTTATATTCTATACCTTGTTCTCTTAATTTTTCTTCTAATCTTTTGTTAAAAACATGTATATATCCAACTGCTGTTTCGTTAAACTTATCTTTAAGCTCATCTTTTACTTCTTTTTTTAAATTTTCTATTAATTCATCATTTGACTCCATTTATCATCCCTCTTTTACTTTGAGCAATTATTACATAAAATTGTTTCTAATCCTATATTTAAATCAATTTTACCAACCTTATAATTATAGTCTAAATCAATTAGTTCTTTTATAATATTAGAAATCTCTAAATCTGTAAAGCTTTTTGCTTGCATTTTATATTTATTTACTAAAAACATTTGATTAGGTTTTAAATTTAAAGATTTTGCTATATCTAGTTTATATCTTTCTGCTATTTTTGTAAAATACAATTTTTTAAAATGGTTATATAATGTTATTAAAATTTTTTGAATTGGTTCTTTATTATAAAGCAAATTATTTAGTTCTTCCAATGCTAGTTTTATTTGCTTCTTTCCTAAATAATCAGTTAAGTTAAATATAATGGCTTGTGTTTGTTTAGTACACAGTAAATCTATATCTACTTTATTTATCGTTCCACCTTCGCCAGCATATTCTATTAATTTTCTTATCTCATTAATTAAGTCCTGCATATTTTGTCCACATTGTTCTATTAAATATTGCAATGTATTTTCTGCTACATTAACTTTATACGCATTTGTTATTGACTTTAACCTTCTTATAATTTGATTTGGCTTCTGATATGTAAATTCACATACCTCTCCATTTTTTTCTAATACTTTATATAGTTTTTGTTTTTCTACATTTTCTTCTACAAATACTAAAATTACACTTTCGTTAATTTCGGCTATATTATTTTCTATGTATTCTGCGACGTTGGTTTTAATTTTAGCAAGCTCTGGATTCTTTCTTTTTCCTTCTTTTTTTAAGATTTCCGAATTTCGTACAAGAATTAATTTTTTTGGATAGCCAAAAGCTGGAGTTTGTATATCTGCTATTAGTTCTGAAATATTCGTTTCATCTATACTAATATAATTAATTCCATTTATACATTCTCCAAAATTTTTTCTTATTTTCTTTACTATTGACTCTAGTAAAAATTTTTCTTCGCCATATAAAACATATATACTTTTTAAAATTCCTTGTCCGAAGTTCTTTTTCTAACTCTTCTATTAACATATTCATCTTCCTTTTCGGGATTTAAGGAACGTCCCCAAAATCCCTATTCCTATTATAATTTAAATTGAGATGAAAATTTAGATGAATGTGCATGGCAAATCGCTATCGCCATACTATCTGTTATATCATCCAATTTTGGTAATTTTTCAGTATTTAATATCATTTTTACCATTCTCTGTACTTGTATTTTATCTGCTCTACCATATCCTGTAACTGCTTGCTTTATTTGTAATGGTGTATATTCGAATATATCTAGTTTATTTATTCTTGCTGTTATTAATATTACTCCCCTTGCCTGGGCAACATTAATAGCTGTTTTTGCATTATTATTAAAAAATAGTTCTTCTATAGACATCGCATCTGGTTTATATGTATTTATTATATTATTTAACTCTGTGTAAATCTTTTCCAACCTTAATGGAAAAGATTCACCAGCTTCTGTCAAAATTGCACCAGATGTCTCTAATTTAAATTTATTTCCTATATAATCTATTATGCTATACCCGTGTTATTGCAAACCCAGGGTCAATTCCTAATATTCTCATCGTTCTTCCTCTTCTTCTGTTTTTGAATCTAATATTATTCTAAATATCTCTGCAACACTCCAAGCTTGTGAAAAAGCACCTTTAGGTAAATATGGAGGTTTAGAATCATATAATTCTGAAATACTTAATACACAACCTTCTTTATACATCATTGTTTTTGTAGTTGCTTTTAGATTTTTTATAAATTGATCATATTGTTTTTGTAGTTCTGTTTTAACTTTACCTTCTTTTGTATTATTTATTACATTTTTGTATGCATCATTATATAGTCCAAATAACCATGGCCAAGTTATCCCTTGGTGGTAACTTATATCTCTTCTGTATGAATCTCCTTCATATGTAGCAATATATTGCTTGTCTTTTCTATTTAAAGTACGTAACCCATGTCTTGTATATAATTCATTAGTTACAGTTTTTAAAATTTCTCTAGCATTTTTTCCTGCTGGATTTAAAACTTGGTAACTAAGTGATAAACTAAATAACTGATTTGGTCTTATTCTATCATCACCTAATACATCATACAATGATCTCTTATCTGAATTATAAAATTTTCTATTAAATGATTTTTGTGTTTTATCTGCTAATTCTGCATACATTTCTGCAACTTTTTTAGTTTCGAATTTTTTTGCTAATTCTTCCATTATTTTTAAAGCATTATACCATAAACTATTTATTTCTACTGCTTTTCCATTTCTAGGAGTTACTGCAAAATCTCCAATCTTTACATCCATCCATGTATTTTGAGTATTTATAGTGCCGGAATGAATTAATCCATCTCTTTCCATATAAATATTATTATCATCAACATCTATTCCTGTAATATATGCCTCTATTATCTTCTTTAAGCAAATATATAAATTGTCCTTTATAAATTTATAGTCATTTGTATAATTAATATATTTTTTTATATCTTCAAAAAGCAATAATGAAGCATCTGCGCTATTATATAAAGGTCTATTATCATATCCTGAATATCCATTTGGAACAAGACCATATTTTATATCTCTAATAAATGTTAATAAAACTTCTTTTGCTATATCAAATCTTTTTGTTTTAAGTAGTAACCCTTCAAATGCTATTAAGCTATCTCTTCCCCAGTCTAAAAACCATGGATAACCTGCAATTATAGTGTGAATCCCAAATGATGGTCTGTAGGCAATAAAGCTATCAGCAGTAATTATAAAATCTTCTATTAATTCTTTATCCTTTGTATTTTCGTTTATTAAGCCTGTATCTGTTACTATTTTCTTTAATCTATCCTCTTCTTGCTTAATAATATCTTCTGCTTTTATTTCATCTATGTTTTCTTCTAATGAAAATACAAATGATATATTTTTCTCTTCATTTGGTTTTAATTCTATTTCATATCTACCTGGAATTGCATGGTTTTCTATTGGGTCAAAACCTCTTTTTTCTTCTTCCATATAAAACATTCTATAAAATATATCATTATGATGTTCTATATATGTTCCCTCTGAACATTTCATGTAAAATGGTGTCTGGCTTTCATTCTTTATAACTATTCTTACTTTTGTTCCAGTTATATTTTCCTTTAACTTAAACTCTGTATCTTTATTAACTTGATGAAAATCTCTATAATTTATTATTGGAGCCAATGTTAACTTTGAATTATAATTTCCATTTTTAATATTATATAATACAACAACAGTATTCCTACCATATTGCATACTTATAGTCTTTTGAATAGAAATATCGTCTATTTTATATGCATATGTTGGTACATATTTTTTCTCAAATAATTCTATTCTTTTATATCCATCTGAAATATAATTATCGCAAATATTAGTATATAAAGGATATTTGCATCCATTAAATTCTATTGATTCATCTACTTTAGATAATACCAAAAATCTTCTTGCTGGAGGTGTTAGTGCTGCAACTAGCAGTCCATGATATTTTCTTGTATTGGCACCTGTAACTGTAGATGCTGCAAATCCTCCTATTCCATTAGATATTAACCATTCTCTTTGAATTAAATCCTTAAAATCTCCTTTATTTACCATTATTTTCATTTGTAAGCCTCCAATTATTATTTTTTCTTATTTTGTTCAACTTTTTCTATAAACTTTTCTATAAATTCCTCTTCCTTATCTTTATTTTCATTTTGTAAAATCTCTCTATTCTTTAGTTTAACTTCCTCTGTATTACGCATAGCCTCTATACGTTTACCATACTTAGATAAGAATTTACTTTTTCTTCCTTTTTTATTTTCGTTTGTCTTTCTTTTTTTCTTAGGTTTATTTTTTATTTTATTAAATTGTTTTTCATATTCTAATTTAGATTTTAATAGCATGTATTGTGGGTCTGATTGTTTATCCCTATATTTTAAATCGTCACAAATTAATTCTGAAATTGCTTTAGCAACTAAATCTGGATTATGTCTTATATATCCATTTTCTATACATGCTAAATCTCTTTGTAACAAACGTACTCCTAAAGTTCTTGCCTTTGCCACGTCCTGTGCTACTAATTCTGAACCTTTTAAATTATATCTTTTAATATATTCCGGAATTATTTCTCCTGTATCATAAATACAATAATCTATAACATTTTTACCTGTATGTTCTATTATTGCTTTTATGTGATCAGATAATGTGTAATAGTCTGTTTGTCCTGGTTCTGTCATAATATTGCTTACATATATTTTTATTGCTTTACTATCTTTCATTGCTTTATATACACCATTAACTAGCAAGTTTGGTATTACATTTGTATACAAACTTCCTGGACCAATTACAATACAGTCTGCTTCTTTTATTGCTTGTACAACTTCTGGAGTTGCCCTACAATTTGGTGGTGATATAAATACTCTATTAATTTTTGTTATTTTGTCATAAACTACTTTTTTTATTTCATCTTTTTCTTCTATTATCATTCCATTTTCTAGTTCTGCACATATTCTCATTTCATCATTTGTAATAGGTAAAACTCTTCCTATAATATTAAAAATTTCATTGGAATTTGCTATAGCTTCTGTAAAGTCTTTAGATAAATCTTGCATTGTAGCAAAATACAAATCGCTAAAACTAACATCTTTTAAATCCCCACTTTTATATTTATAAGACATTAATTTACTTGCTAATTCTTCATCCCTAGCTAATGCAATTACTGTATTTTTTATATCTTCTATAGGCATAGAATTTATGTTTTCTTTCTTCATATTACCATATGAAGATACCGTAACAACTGCTGTTATATTATCTGTATATTGCTTTAATCCTCTTACAACTGTTTCAATCCCATTGCCAGAACCTATTACTACAATTTTAGGTCCTTCTGAATAGATTTTTTTGTTAAATATTAATGAATTTATATTTATATGTTTTCTATTATTTTTTACTCTTGAATCTGTAGATTCTATTAACATTTCCATAGTTCTTTTTTGCATAAATACAATACCCAAAACTATGCAAGTAAAACCTACAATAAATGATAAAATAATTAATAATAATTGTGCTATTTCAAGTTCTTCGCTTACAATAATTGTAGATATTCCATAACATGCCAGTATTATTCCTACAAGAATAAGAAATATCCATCTTTTTATTCTTGCATTTGGTCTAAACCATTCTATAAAACCTTTCATTTTTTATTAATACATCCTTTCAAGTTCAGTTTTCTTAATCTTCTCCTATTACTTGTACTTCCAGCTCAATTTTTTTGCCAGATTTTTCATAGACTTTTTCACTAATGTATTTTACTAAATTTAATATATCTTTTGCTTTTGCATTTCCTTTATTTACAACAAAACCAGCATGTTTTGTTGATACTTCTGCATTACCTATATTATATCCTTTTAAACCACATTCATCTATTAATTTTGCAGTAATAAAATCTGTTCCTCTTTTGAATGTACTTCCTGCTGATGGATATTCTAGTGGTTGATGTTCTTTACGCCACTCTCCATATTCATCCATCTTTGCTTTTATTTCTTTATATATTCCTTTTTTTAGTTTTAATTTTGTACTTAAAATTATATATTGATTACTACTAAAAATACTATTTCGGTATTCGAATTTTTGCTCCTCATTAGATAATATTTTTATATTACCATTCATATCCATACATTTCGTTTCTGAAACTATATCTTTCATTTCTCCACCATGTGCACCTGCATTCATTCTAATCGCACCGCCAATAGATCCTGGAATTCCAGCTGCAAATTCGAACCCTTCTATTTCCTCTATTAGCAATTTCTGTGCTACAAAACCGTTTTTTACACCAGCACCTACTGTTATTATATATTCATCATTAATTTGATCTATATTAAAATCTTGTATATCTATTCTTAAAACAATTCCTCTTATACCACCATCTCTTACTAGTAGATTACTACCATTTCCGATAACTGTTATAGGAATTTCATTTTTATTTGCATATTCTAATATACTTTTTATATCTTGCTCTGTTCTAGCATTTATAAATATGTCTGCCATACCTCCAACTTTAAATGAAGTATGTTTTGACATTAATTCATTTTTATATATTTTTGACTCTTCTGATATACATTTTTCTAATTCGCTTGAAGCTTTTTCTATATTCAAGTTAATTCCTCTCCTTTAAATATTTTATAACTTCTTCTATACTTTCCTTTGGTGTTGAAGCCCCTGCCATCACACCTATTTTACTAATATTATCTAAATCTTCGTTATATAGTTCTGATACCTCTTCTATTTTAATAGCTTTTTTACAATTTTTTTGTGAAATTTCGTATAATTTGTTTGTATTTGAACTTTTCTTGCCTCCTATTATAACCATAAACTCTACATTTTTCGAAATTTCTTCTGTTTCTTTTTGTCTAGTTTCTGTTGCATTACATATTCCATTATTTATTTCTAATTGTGTTTTTATATGTTCTTTTAAATATTTTTCTATTTCTAAAAACTTTTGTAAGTTATATGTTGTTTGTGTTAGTACTGCCAATTTTTCTTTTTTATTTAAATCGTCGATTCGTGCTTGTAATTGTTCTATGTTTTCTATTATTTCGCCATTTTTGCAAAAACTAAATGTTCCAATAACTTCTGCATGAGTTTTTTCTCCCACTACTATTATATAATAATCTTTATTTGATAATTCTTCTGCTAGGTTATGAATTTTTAGTACCTTTGGACACGTACAATCTACTATTTCTATATTGTTTTGCTTTGCATATTCATAAACTCCTTTTTTTACACCATGTGCTCTTATTAATACTCTTTTTTTTGCTTCTTTTATATCGTTTATTATAGTAAGTCCATTTTCTTTTAGCTTAGATAAAACTTGCTCATTATGTAATAAATCTCCTAAGCATTCTATATTCTCTGTATTTTTTAATTCTTCTTTAGCAGTCTCTACTGCTCGTGTAATTCCATTGCAAAAACCTGCTGTTTTTCCTAATATTATTTCCATATAATATCTCCTATTTTATTTTATGCTCTTATAGTTTGCATTATATCATATAAACTCTAATTCTGTAAAATAATTTGACATAACTTTGTAATATTTTTAGTAGAAAATCACGCTTTTGCTAATTACAATAATTTCATTTGACATAATAAAAAAAGACGTAAAAATAATTACGCCTTCAAAACTTTTAATTCTTAAAAAAAAATCTTTTTAACTTCGAAAATAATCTTTTTATAAAACTTTCACGTTCTATTTTAATAAGTTGATTATTCTCTTCTTCTCCTATTATCTCTTTATCTTTTCTGTCAAATATATGCTCTAATTTTTCTTCATTTAATTTTCTTTCTTCTTCATCTTTTTTTCTGAATTCTTCTTTTTCTTCCTCTGTTGCCCAATAATCTCTATATATTAAAGCAAAGATGTTATTAGTTTCTTCAGATAGGATTTGTTTATTTAAACAGATTCCTTCTTGTACATTAAATTCGTAGTCATTATTCATATTCGCTCTCAAAAAATTAATAAACTTCTTAGGAATCTTGTTTACTAAATCTATATCTGTATACTTTAATATTTCATATACTTCTTTAAAAGCATTTCTATATTTAAGTTCTAACATTATCTTCTCTATCTCCTCTTTCATCTCTTGTATATACAAAATCTTTTATTTTACTAAATGTTGCTCGTATCTTACTTCCTTTAGTTCTTATTGCTATATCTTTAAATTCTTCTCTTTTAAATGTTGTTGCAAATCCCTTTTTATTATTTTTAGAAAAAACTTTTGCATCTTTTACAGATTTCCATCTATCTAAATATATCTTTTTATCCTCATCTGAATCCATAATTAAATCTAAAAAGCTTTGTGCTTTTTCTTGCTCTGTAACATCATGCTTTAAAAATTTTTGCATTTTTGGTTCATATTTTCCTGGCTCCTCTGTCATCTTCACAGCTGTATCGATAATTGAAGCATATAAAAATACATTTTGTTTTATTACTTCTGGATCAAGTGTTCCATTAGCCATCCTAAATTCTATTGTATTCTTCTTGCTATTTCCTATATTAGTTAGATTAAGTCCTGCATATCTTCTTTCGTCTAGCTTAAATTTACTAGCAATCATTCTTAATTTTCCAAATTTTTTATGTGATACCTTTAACGTTCCATTATTAATCTTTTCCAATATTTTTTTGCTAATAGGTGCTGCCATACCATTTCTCCAAATGGCAGAAATAATATTTGATAATCCGTGAAAATTTTTGTTTATAGCTTTAGGTCGTATTGGGTCATCTTTATCATTACACATTTTATATATAAGTTCTTCTGCTTCTGCATATATATGAAGAAACTTTTTCATTTTTTTAGGATCACTGGCTAAACATTCTGCATCAAAATGCACATGTAATCCACATTTATCGTCTGCCTTAACATCTTTACTTTTATCTTTTGGAAATTCTTTAATCTTACTACAAATTTCTGCTATATTTTTCCATGTGCTTTCTATATCTGTTAAAATTGGTGAAACAAGTTCTGCTCCATTTGCTCCAACTAAACTTTCTTCCCATTTTGTTGCCATATGCCAGTTTTTGTCACTTATAAACTTCGCACTTTCACCAGCATATAACCCATTTTTCGTTTGAACATTATTAGCTTCTATTTCTATTCCAAATTTCATATAAGCTGGCAAACCTAGTCTTTCATATTGTCCTTTGTATTTCATTTTTCCCTCGTTAAATCTTTTTTCTAAATTATATCACTAGATTATTTTGTTGCCAATATATATTTTTATCATATCAAAAAGCAAAAAATTTTTCTTTTTTTAATTTATTTATATACATTTTTTAGCATCTATAATTCCTTCATCATGTTGTCTTTTTATGTAAATTATGTTATAATTTTTCGTGACGCAAATTGTTTAGTTTCCAGTAATTAATTAAAAAATGGAGGAAAAAAGATGACAGAAGAAATGGATGCAATGGAAATTATTGGACGGAGTTTTAGAGTTCCCGATGAAGGAATTGTTTTCAAGGCAAATAATAAGAATATTAAATTTGAACCCGTAAAAACGAATGATAGAATATTTAATTACACACAAAACGGTTCTTTTTATATTCTTGCAACACCTTTCGGAACTTTTATACTTCCAATGATATTGGGAGTGGAACATACTCTAGAAGAGTGTGGCTTTAAAAAAGTCACAAATGAAATTCTGCCAATTGAGCTTGACTCGAATTATGTACCATTTGGCACAAGAAATCAGGCTAAATGGTATCATATGCTTGCTGTAATTGGAAAGTATAATGCAAGCATTGCACATGAGCTATTGGCAAATGCAGGAAAGGATAAGTTTAAAATATTAGACTTTTTCGATTCTGCCACCATTATCCCATTTAGTGGAATATATGACTCAGAAGCTAGTACTTCCTTTTATCCAATGGCAAGTATGAAATTTCCATACATAGACTTTTGGAAGCTTGGGAAATTCAATTCTGAAAGTTTCGACGATTCAGACGATTCTGGCATAATTATTATTTATGCCGGTAATGGAAATACGTACTTAATTAACACCAAAAAATTAAGTATGCCTCTGTCTGAATTAATAGCTTGTCTAAAGGCTTCTGGATACAGCCACGAAAAATCGCTGTACATTCCTAAGCCTTAATTTTCAAAAAAGTCCAAAAAGGTCAAGAAAGAATGTCTAAATTCTTCTTGACCTTTTTCTTTTTATCCAAATAATCCTCTTTTCTTTACTGGAGGTTGTTCATTCATAGTTTTAGCAAGTTGTGTTAATAAATCTCTTTGTTCTTTTGTTAGTTTTTTTGGAGTTTGTACATTAACAGTAAATATAAAATCACCCTGCCAATTTCCATTAATAGCTTTAAATCCTTTATTTCGTATTGTAAATCTTGTTCCAGTTTGTGTTGCTTCTGGTATTTTATATTTTACTTTTTCGCCATCTACCATTGGTATCTCTAATTCCGCACCAAGTGTAGCTTGAGTTATAGTAATCGGAATGTCACACAATACATTATTATCTTTTCTAGTAAAAATACTATGTCTTTTTAAATGTACTGTTACATAAATATCACCATTTTCTCCGCCTCTTTCACCTGGCTCTCCTTCTTTTTTCAAGATTAATGTTTGATTGTCATCAATTCCTGCTGGAATATTTATAGTAACTTTTGCTTGTTTTCTTACTGTACCTTTGCCTCTACAAGTTGTACATGGCTCTTTTATAATTTTACCAGTTCCATGACATTCAGAACAAGTTCTAGTTGTTTGCATTTGTCCTAATATTGTATTTTGAACTTGTGTTACTTGACCAGTTCCATGGCAATTTGGACATGTTACAGGATTTGTTCCAGATTTTGCACCACTTCCGTTACAAGTTGTACATTTTTCATCTCTATTTATAACAAATTCCTTTTTTATTCCTGAATATGCTTCTTCAAAAGTAATTTCTAGATCATGTCTTAAATCTCTACCTCTTTTTGGACCATTTCTATTACTTCTTCCAGAAGAACCACCAAATCCAGAAAAGAATGAACTAAATATATCACCAAAATCTCCGAAGCCACTAAATCCATCAAAGCCATTAGAAGTATATGAATAATATCCACCTTGACCAGCTCCTTGACCACCAAATCCTTGTGGACCATTAAACCCAAATTGGTCATACATCTTTCTTTTTTGAGGATCAGAAAGTGTTTCATAAGCTTCATTTACTTCTTTAAACTTTTCCTCTGCTTCTTTTTTATTATTTGGATTTGCATCTGGATGATATTTTTTAGCCATTTTCCTAAAAGCTTTTTTTAGTTCATCATCTGTTGCATTTTTATTAACTCCTAAAACCTCATAATAATCTCTTTTTTCTGCCATTATATCCTCCAATTTATAACAAGCTTAATTATTGGAGGCTTTTAAACCTCCAATATTAAACATTATTTTTTGTCATTATCGTCTTCTACTTTATAATCTGCATCATATACATTTCCATTTTCATCTGTTTTTGGACCTTCTGCTGTTCCATTTGTTCCAGCATCTGCATTAGCTCCAGCTGCTGCACCATTTGGATTTGCATTTTTATATAATTTTTCTGTTATTTCGTAGAATACAGATGTTAATTTTTCTGTAGCATTTTTAATTGCTTCTGTATCTTTTCCTTCTAATGTTTTCTTTAAGTTTTCAAGTTCTGCTTCTACTTTAGATTTTTCTTCGTTGCTTATTTTATCTCCAATATCTTTCATTGTTTTTTCTGTATTAAAGATTAAGCTTTCTGCGTTATTTCTAACTTCGATATCTTCTTTCATTTTCTTATCTTCTGCAGCATGTGCTTCTGCATCTTTTACAGCTTTTTCTATATCTTCATCTGATAGGTTTGTAGAAGCTGTAATAGCTACATTTTGCTCATTTCCTGTTGCCATATCTTTTGCAGATACGTGAACTATACCGTTTGCATCAATATCAAATGTAACTTCGATTTGTGGTACTCCTCTTGGAGCTGCTGGAATTCCTGTTAATTGGAATCTTCCTAATGTTTTATTTCCAGAAGCCATTTCTCTTTCACCTTGAAGAACGTGAATTTCAACTGCTGTTTGACCATCTGCTGCTGTAGAGAATACTTGTGATTTCTTTGTTGGTATTGTTGTGTTTCTGTCAATTAATTTTGTAAATACTCCACCATATGTTTCGATACCTAATGATAATGGTGTTACATCTAGTAATACTAAGTCTTTAACATCTCCAGAAAGTACACCACCTTGTATTGCTGCACCAATAGCAACACATTCATCTGGGTTTATTCCTTTATCTGGATCTTTTCCTGTTATTTTCTTAACAGCTTCTTGTACAGCTGGAACTCTTGTAGAACCACCAACTAATAAAACTTTGTGTAAATCGTTAGCTGTAATTCCTGCATCTTTTAAAGCTTGTTCTACTGGAACTTTTGTAGCTTCTACTAAATCACTAATTAATTCTTCAAATTTAGCTCTTGTTAATGTTACATCTAAGTGTTTTGGTCCTGTACTATCTGCTGTAATGAATGGTAAGTTGATTTGTGTTTGTTGCATTCCAGATAATTCTATTTTAGCTTTTTCTGCTGCTTCTTTTAATCTTTGCATAGCCATTCTATCTGTGCTTAAATCTATTCCATTTGATTTTTTGAATTCTGATACTAGGTAATCTATAATTCTTTGGTCAAAGTCATCTCCACCTAAATGTGTATTACCATTTGTAGATAAAACTTCGAATACTCCATCACCAATATCTAGAATAGAAACATCGAATGTTCCTCCACCTAAGTCATAAATCATTATTTTTTGATCTTGGTCTTCTTTATCCATTCCATAAGCAAGTGATGCTGCTGTTGGTTCGTTTATAATTCTTAAAACTTCTAGTCCGGCTATTTTTCCTGCATCTTTTGTTGCTTGTCTTTGGCTATCACTAAAGTATGCTGGAACTGTTATAACAGCTTGTGTAACTTTTTGTCCTAAATAATTTTCTGCATCTGCTTTTAATTTTTGTAATATCATTGCTGATATTTCTTGTGGTGAGAATTCGTCTCCATCTATTTTAACTTTTTCTGCTGTTCCCATTTTTCTCTTAATTGAAATAACTGTGTTTTCTGGGTTTGTAACAGCTTGACGTTTTGCTATTTGTCCTACTAATCTTTCTCCATTTTTAGAAAATGCTACAACTGATGGTGTAGTTCTATTTCCTTCTGCGTTTGGTATAACTACTGCTTCTCCACCTTCCATAACTGCAACACATGAATTTGTTGTTCCTAAGTCAATTCCTATAATTTTTCCCATTTTAAATTCCTCCTAAAAAATATATAAATTTTAAAACTTAATAACTTACTATATATTATAATTATCCTTTAATTGTTTAATTATAATACTATTATTCTCTATCATTTCTTTTGTAACTTCTTTTTGCCATTCATCTTTTGTCATTTCTGCTAATTTTCTATTTGATAATTTTTTATATCCTAATTCCTCACCAAGCCAAGCTGGCTTTTGGAATTTAGTAGCTAATTCTTCGTTTGGAAATTCTACTTCTGCTGTAAGCAATCCTTCTAAATAATCATAATATATATCTATTTCAACTTTTAGATTATTTTCTATTGGTATTTTGATTCTTGTCTTTTCTATTATGTTACTAATTTTATTATTCATTAATTTTTCAAATAGTTCTTTACTAATTTCATTTTCTAATTCATATTTTTTAGCAACATCATAATTATTATTATATTCAATATCACCTTTAGTTTTTAGTGTATAAATATATACTTGCTTATCTGCGGGATAACTTTCCTTTATTTCTCTTATTCTTATAAGTGTTAATTTATCCCTATATATAAAAGCTTGTTTTATATGTACAATGCTTTCTATATTTAAATTTTCTGGTAAATACTTTACAGCAAATTTTCTTTCTATTTCTTTATTCATATTTATTTTCCTTTTTTATAGGTTAACAACCTCACTTTGTTCGGTTGCATAATTTATCTGTAACTCTCTTCGTTCGTACAACTAACTTAGTTTGCTACTACAACCATAGAATGTCTTATAACTCTATCTCCAATTTTGTATCCTTTTCTGTAATCTTCTTTTATTTCTTTTTCTCCTAAGTTTTCATCTACTACAGAGCTTACTGCTTCGTGTAATTCTGGATCAAAAGTTTTTCCTACTGCTTCTATTTCTTCTACTCCATTTGCTTTTAGTAAATCTTGTAATTGTTTATATACAAGTTCAACACCTTGTTTATATCCAGTATCCTTTGTTTCTACTTGTACTGCTTTTTCAAGATTATCTAATACTGGTAAAATTCCTGTCATTATATCTCCCATAATAGAGTTATATAATTGGTCTCTTTCTTTTGCACTTCTCTTTTTATAATTTTCAAATTCTGCTAGTACTCTTTTATATCTGTCCATTAATTCATCATATTCTTGTTCTTTTTTAACTAGCTCTTCTTTTTTTACCATTTCGTCTGATTTTATTACTTCTGGTTCCTTTGTATTTTCTTTTTTCTCTGCCAATTTACATACCCTCTTTCTTATTATTATCTTCATTTAATTTTTTACTTATATATTTCATTACAGATATAACTTTCGCATAATCCATTCTTTTTGGTCCTATGATTCCTATTGTTCCCAAATCTTTATCTCCTAAAGTATGTTTAAATGTTATTATGCTAAAATCTTTAAGATTACTATTTTCATCATCATTACCAATAAATACATTAATATCTTCTGCTTCACCAGAATTAAAAATTTCTAACATCTCATCTTTTGCATCTAGCAAATTGATAAAGTTTTTAGCAACTTTCATGCTTTTAAATTCAGGTAAATCAAATGATCTTTTAGCTCCTTCTAGGAATATATTATTATTCTCTTCTTCTATAATTTTATTTATTTGATTTATTATTGCATTCATAATTCCTATACTATAATGAACTTCAGAAAAAATATATTCTGCCATTGGCTTATCTATTTTTGATAATGGTTTTCCTCTTAATCTTGTATTAAATAAATTATTTAAAGTATCTACTTGGCTTTCTGTTATATCTTCATCAAATTTTATAATTGTTTCTTTTACCAACCCCGTATCTGTTACTATTACAACCATTAGCATTCTTTGTCCTAAAGATACAAATTTTATTTCCTCTATAATTTGTTTATCCGCTTTTGGACCAACTGCAACAGTTGTATAATGTGTTATTTCTGATAAAGTAGTTGTTGCAACTTTAGTTAAATCTTCTATTTCGTTAACTTTAATTTTTAATTTGTTTTGAATATATTTAATTTCTTCTAATGTTAAATTATCTTCTTTTAATAATTCATTAACATAATACCTATAACCTTCTGCCGATGGTACTCTTCCTGCTGAAGTATGTGGTTTGTCCAAAAATCCTATATTCTCTAATTGTGCCATGTCATTTCTAATTGTCGCACTACTATAGTCTAGTCCATGACCTTTTGTTATACTTCCTGAGCTTACAGGTTCTGCTGTATTAATATATTCTTCTACTATTGCTTGTAATACTTTCTTTTTTCTTTCGTCTAAATCCTTCTTTTTCAATATTTTCACCTCTTTAGCACTCTTTATGTGTGATTGCTAAATTCTTTACATATATTATATTCATTTTTAGCAAATGTCAATACCTTTTGCTAAAATTTCTTTGTGAATTTTCTGTGAATTAAGTTTTTGTTATTTTGTTAATTTATACGCAAAAAGAGCCTAGTACAATGTACTAAACTCTTCTTTTGTTAAATTATAGTTAAAAATATATTTTTGCATAAAAAAACGGGGGCATTGCCCCCTTGCATTGTCAAATGGCTTTTTTGTTAAATAGTTTCTCCGTTAACCAAGTATATATATCAGCATATACCTGGTATTTGCTTTTTTCATGCAAAATATCGTGTCTTAAGCCAGGATACATCTTTACGGTGATATCCTTGACTCCTGCTTTTCTCATTACTTTCTCTGTTGCCAACACACCTTTTCCACAATCCCCTACAGGATCTTTTTCACCTGAGATAAGTAGGATAGGCATGTTTTTATCCATGTACCACACATGTTTTTCATGTGATACATAAAGCATACCATCAAGCAGTTCCCTGAAAAGACCAGCAGAAAAATCGCCACCCTTTTGCGGATCCGCAATGTACTTATCCAAAGCCTCTTCATCGCTACATAACCAGTCATACTCCGTTCTGTTCGGAGCAAATATTTTGTTGTATGTCCCGAAAGTCAAATTATGGATTGTCGGAGTTGAGTTTTCTTCTCCTGCCTTTTTTGCCTCCATATTTGCTACAATTTTTGCAATCTTGATTGCTAACGAAGGCATCTGGCCGGTTCCCATTAGTATAGCAGCATCTAAATCACCCGGATTATCGATTAAATAGGTTCTTACTACAAATGAACCTAATGAGAAACCGAGCATAACATAAGGTAAGTCAGGATACCTTTCCACCATAATGTTTTTAAGCATCTTAATATCCTCAACTACCCACTTCCATGAGCCTTTTGGCCCAAAGTACATTGTTTTTGCTCCATCGGCAATGGATTTTCCATGACCTAAATGGTCATTTCCAACCACAATGAAACCACTGTCTGTTAGATATCTTGCGAACTCTTCATATCGTAAAATATATTCAGTTACACCATGTGCAATCTGAATAATTCCAACAGGCTCTCTTTCGGGCATCCATTTTACCGCATGAATCTTTGTCTTGTTGTCTGCTGATTGATAAAAAAATTCAAATCTTTTCATTCTGTTTATCCTCCTATTGCCATTTGACTAATTAATTTATCTGCCAGATTAATTGTTCTAGCTAAACAAACTAATTTTAGTATATTTTACCACTTTTTTCATCTTTTTTCAATTATGTAAAGTTACCTATATAAATTCCTTATACAAATTCTTCCCACACTAAATTTGCTAAATCTAACCCCTTGTTTGTAAGTTTTATATTATCTAAATCTATTTCCACTAAACCTTCTTCTGTAAGTTTATTAAGTTCTTCTTTAAAAAGATATAATGGGTTGTCCAGATATTTTTGTTTAAATTCCGAGATACTTACACCTTCTAATGTTCTTAAGCCTAACAACATATATTCTTTTTTTGCATCTTCTATTGTTTGTGTCTCTTCTATTTTCTTATTATCCGGATTTTGCAAATATTCTTCTAAACTATTTGTGTTAGAATATCTTGTGTTATTATAATAAGAATGTGCTGCCACACCAAAACCAAGGTAACTATGCTGTTTCCAACAATTATAGTTATGTTTAGATTTATATCCTTTTTTGGCAAAATTAGAGATTTCATAATGTTCATAGCCATTAGCTTCCAAAACTTCTTTAACTTTCCAATACATTTCTCTTTCTATTTCATCAGTTGGTAAATCAAGTTTTCCTAAATTAACTAAAACTTCTAGCTTTGTATTTTCTTCTAAAATTAATGAATATACAGAAATATGTTTTGGATTTAAAGTAATAATGTCTATAAGGCTATCTTCGACATCTTGCAAAGTTTGCTCAGGAAGTCCAATCATTAAATCTACATTTATATTTTTAAATCCAATATCTTTGGCTAGTTTATATGTATTTAAAAAATCTTCATATTTATGTATTCTTCCTATTTCTTCTAACAACTTATCTTTAGTAGATTGCAATCCTATACTTAATCTATTTATTCCTGCTTCCTTATATAGTAATAACTTTTTTTCTGTTACAGTACCTGGATTTACCTCGATTGTTATTTCTGCATTCTTTTTTACCTTATAATTATCCCTTATGCAATTTAAAATTTCTGTTATATATGACGCATCTATAATTGATGGGGTTCCACCACCAATATATATTGTATCTATATAATTTTTTACTCTTTTACTTCTTTCTTTTATTTCTTCTTTTAGTGCTTGTACATAATCTTCTTGTTTTTCCAATTGTCCTGGATATGAGCAAAAGTCACAATAATAACATTTGCGCATACAAAAAGGTATATGCACATATATACCTATATTTTCCATTTCATATTTCCTCTGCTATTTTTATTAATTTGTTCAATCTATAATTTACTCCAGATTTTCCTACTGGTATTTTTAGCATATTCCCTAATTCTATTAAGCTAGCATCTGGATTTTTTAATCTAAGCTCTGCAATTTCCTTTAATTCATCGGATAAATTTGTAAATTTTTTACTAGCTTTTAATTTTTTGATTGCTTCTATCTGTTTAGTAGCTGCATTAACTGTCTTATTTAAATTAGCAACTTCACAATTTACCATTCTGTTTACATTATTTCTAGCTTCTTTTATTACTCTTATCTCTTCAAATTTAAGCATAGCACTACTTGCACCAATACAAGCTAAAAAATTGGATATATCTTCTCCCTCTTTTATATACAATGCAATACTTCCATTTTTATTAAGTGTTTTAGCTGTTATATTATATTGTTTCATAAAATCTTTTATAATTAATAAATTTTCTAAATTACTAAAATTAATTTCCAAATGATATGTATTACTTGGCTCACTTACTAATCCAGCTCCCATAAAAGCTCCTCTAAGTAAAGCTTTTATATCTTTGTCTTCCATTTCTTTTGACTTATTAAATTCGACGTAATTTGAATTAAAAGAACAATTGCTTAAATTTTCTGGTTTGCTAAATGTAATTACATAAAAATTCCCTTGCATTTCTATTTTATATTTTATCCCCATATTATTTAGTAGTTTATTAAATCTATTAATATTAAATTCGTTTTCTGTAGAAAACTTTACCTTTTTTTCTACTTTTGTATTTTTAGTTATTAAATAACCAACTAGTTCATAATAAACAGCTTGCTTATCCTTTAAATTATTCAGTTTACTCAATTCTTCTTTTATTTCAGATGAAAAAGACATTTTTACACCTTCTTTACAACTACTATTCTATCATTATCTCCTAAATCTTTTTTAGTTTTTACAAGTTCATATCTTTTATCTGCTTTTATTAATTTTTCCAATTCTTCTTTTTGGTCATATCCAATTTCTAAAAAGATCATACCATTATCAGATAAAAAATTAAATGCTTCATTGATAATTTTTTTATAAAAATATAAGCCATCATCTCCACCATCTAACGCAATAATTGGCTCATTTTTTACCTCTTTATCTAGTGTGTTAATAACTTGTGTTTTTATGTATGGTGGATTTGATACAATTACATCAAAATCTTTATTTTTTATATCTGCAAACATATTTGAACATTTGAATTTTACATCAACATTATTATTCTTTGCATTTATTTGTGCAACTTTTAATGCTTCCATACTTATATCTATACCATAAACTTCTGAGTTTTGTATATATTTTTTTAAAGAAATTGCAATACAGCCACTCCCTGTACACATATCTAATATTTTTACATGTTCATTTTTATATATATTTATAACTTCCTCTACTAAAATTTCTGTATCGCTTCTTGGAATTAGTACATTTTGATTGACAAAAAAGTTTAATTTCATAAATTCTTGATTATTAGTTATATATTGTATTGGAATATAATTTCTTAGCTGTTCAATCCCATCTAATATCTTTTTTTCATGAATTTCGTCTAATTCATCTTCACTATGAGCTATCACATATTCTTTCGGTTTATTTAAAACTGAAGCTACCAACATTCTTATCTTTAATATTGGTTCTTCTATATTTTTTTCTTTTAAATTAATTATTCCATTTTTTACTATTTCATTTATTGTCATAAATAACCCTTCCATTTTTTCTAAATAATAAGAAAAGTGGCTTCACCACATGTACAGATTGCTTTGCAATTGCACGGACATAGGTAACTTAACCTTGTTATATACATAAAAAAACTTACCCCGCCTTAGCCGTAAGAAGTTTAGAAATTTTAAGAGCCTACTCGCGTAGGTGGGTGTCTTGTTAAATGTTTGTGGGCTTCTTACTACTAAATAAAAGTGTAAGCTTGCACGCCACATTTAAAGGCGGACTCCCTTATAAAATTTGTTGGTTCTAAAATTCCAGTCTACACGCACTATGCAGGGAAGTTTTTGTTTGTCGTTTATTTAATTTAATAGTATCTTAACATATTATTAATTTGTTTTCAATATCTTTTTTGTGCAATTTTTGTGTTTTTTCTGTTTTATCTTATGAATGCTTTGTTAAAGTTATTAATTTTAATTTGTTTATATAATTCTAGAATTTGTACTTTTTTAAATTTTATGATAAAATTATTATAATTATGTGTAAATATTTAAATTTCAATGGTCCAGGCACAAAAATTGTTTTTAGACATATACTTTTCATATAGTGATTTTTATGGAGGTATATGTATGTTCTCTACTATTTCGTTGGCTGGATTTATTTCTTTTTTAAGTTCCGCCGTTTTTGTTGTTGGATATATTCAAAGTTCTAGTTTGTTTCCAGAACCTCTTTCACCATCAGAAGAAATATATTATTTAGATAAATTTAAAGCTGGTGATAATGAAGCCAGAAATATTTTAATAGAAAAAAACCTGCGTTTAGTAGCTCATGTAGCTAAAAAATATTCCACCTCTAATATAGAGCAAGACGATTTAATTTCTATAGGTACTATTGGTCTTATAAAAGGGATAAATAGTTTTAAACACGATAAAGGTGTAAAACTTTCTACATACATTGCCAAATGCATAGATAATGAAATACTAATGTTCTTACGTTCTTCTAAAAAACTTCAAGCAGAAGTAAAACTAAGTGATCCAATTGGTAAAGATAAAGATGATAATGTTGTAACATTGCAAGAGGTCTTAGAAGCTGATATTAAGAGCATAGAAGATGAAGTAGATTTAGGATTAAAAAAGGAAAAACTTTATACCAATATTGATAAAATATTAAAAGAAAGAGAAAAAGAAATACTTATTAGGAGATTCGGGCTTAATGGTCATAAGCCAGAAACTCAAAATGAAATTGCAAAAGATTTAGGAATTTCCAGGTCATATGTTTCCAGAATAGAAACTAAAGCTATAAAAAAGTTAGAAGCAAAGCTAAAAAAGGACTAAAGAGTCCTTTTTTATTATATAGGAAAAATCTAAGATTTTTACTTATACAACAAGGTTAAGTTATCTATGTCCTTGCGCTTACGAAGCAATCTGCACATGTGGCGAAGCCACTTTTCTTATATATCTAATATTTAATTCTATCATCTACACAAGTTGTTTGGCCATTTAAGAATTGATACTTATATTTTTTTCTATCTGATATCGGAATTGTATTTTCCTCGATTTCTTCTGTATCTGGATTAATATATCCATATACATATTCTGGTAAAATATATCCCGGATGCTGTATATCTGCTTCTGGAAAATCAGAATTCCAAATTGGTTCTTCTGCATTTTTAGCTAATAATCTTTTAGGCAACATAATAATTATTTTATGTTCTAGTGCCATTAATTCCATAAAAGATTTATCGTCTTCAAAATTCCCATGAGCTGTTCTATCTAAAGCATTAATACAATCCATTCCCTGAATTGAAGAATGTAGACCTTCTTTATATATATTATCTTTAATTTCAATAGTTTCGTCTTTTCCTCTAAAATGACATGACGCATTTATATAATGCATAATCAAAAACCTATCTTTATCCTCATATAATTCTTCTAACTTTTTGCCATACTCTAATTTATAGCATCCATCTTCACGTAAATAATCTCTTCCAACTGATAAAATGTCTATCATTTCGCCCTTTTCTAATAATTCTAAGTCCCTTTTACTAGATTTTCTTAACCCTTCGAACAAAAATCTTTTAGGTATCTTATATCTTCCTTTTTCTACTTCTTTTGGTGAATTTAATTCTTCTAATATTTTTTTTGCAGTATTTATAGGCATATTTATTGCAAATTCGTTTGCATTAGGTGTTTCTTTGGCTTCTTCTAATTTTTGAATCATTTTTTCTATATATTGTATATATAATTCTGGTTCATCAGAATTATCATATTCTATATATCGCATATTTCTATTAAGCAAATCCTTCATAAATTCTGGTTTTTTAGTTAGTTCTGGTTTTTCATTAACTAACATATGTATTGCTACATCTGTATTTTCCATTTTTTCAAGTTGACCCTTTGCTCTTTCTGGATTTAATGTTTGTTCATCTAAATCTAATTTTCTCTTTTCTGACCTAAGGTTTGTCATTTTTTCATTTAATTCTTTTAATTTTTTAGTATTGTTAGCTGAAGTCTTTAGTTCTTGCTTATATTGTTTAGAAAAAGTCTTCATAAAAAACTCTACTATAGGATTTCTTTTTCTATATATAGAAAGCCCTCTATTTTCTCGATTTAAGCTTAATATAGACTCTTTCGTTTCTTGCATTTCTTCTTCTAACTTTCTTTTTCTTGTTTGCAAGCCTTCGCTTTTTTGGATTATTTGCATTAATTCATTCTTTGAAATTTCTAATACTTCGTTTAGCATAAGAGTTCTCCTTGATATTTTTATTATATAGTAAAAATTGAAGATTTTGCTATATAACAAGGTTAATTTTCCTTAGTATATCCGGTTGTTAAGCAACCTGCCATATGATGAATCCACTTTTTCCATAATTATACCATTAATATTTTTATTGTGATATATTTTTACAAAATAATTGTAAAATTTTTCTTTTTATGTCAAAAAGAAAAACAGTGCAAACTTAAATTTACACCGTCTTAAGAATTATTACTTGATTTTACTATATTTATATAGACATTCTATATATGTACATGCAAAAAATATTACTGGTGTTCGCACTATATCTTCCCAAGTTTTTACTTCAAATAATATTCCTGTAACAAAAGCTAATACGAAATAGGCACCAGCTGTTACAATAAATATTTCAAGTATAAACATCTTCCAGTCAATTTTACCTTTTTTATCCTCCTAAATTCTAGAAGCTATCTTTATATTATCAGTTATATAATATATAATTGGTTATCGAGTTGCCAACCAATAATAACATATTAACCCATATATTTCAATTTTATTAATATGTTATTTTGCAACATCTTTTTAGTCTGTATATATCCTTCCTCATATAATTCTTGCATTTTACTTTTCTCTAAAAGCCCTACTCTATTTGTTTTTATTTTTAACAAATAGTCTGTCCCATCCAATTCATATCTTGCCAATTCTTTACATAACAATGAAAAAGATTTATTTATAATCTCAAAAATATTATTACAACATTTTTTAGGTTCTTTATCCTCAAAAACTATGCTTAATACCTTATTTGCTCCTGCCTTTTTTGTTTCTTTACATGGTAAATTTTCTGTAATTCCTCCATCAACAAATAATTTATTATTAAATGGGCATGGCGAAAATATACCTGGATAACTACAACTTGCTTGTACTGCTGTACCTATGTCTATATCATTTATATAGTTTACTCTACTTTTTATTTCTTTATTTATATTATTCGAAAAGACACATAATTCATCTGTATAAATATCCACTGCTGGTATTAATATTGGCATTTTTATTTGTTTTATATTTTTTATTCCCTTTTGCATACACACTTCTCTAACTAATTTTTTTATCTTTATTCCACTATTTAAGCCATCTATTCGTACACCTCTTCCTGTAAAAATATTTTTAAAAAACCTTTTTATATTTTCAAAGTCTATATATCTAATACTTTTTGCATATTTAGTAAATATTTTATACATCTCATCTGTGGTGAATCCACATGCATACAAAGTTGCTATTATACTTCCAGAAGATGTTCCCGAAACATAATCAAACTTTATTCCTTTTTCTTCTAAAGCTTTTATAGCACCAATATGAGCTACTCCTTTTATTCCTCCACCTGACAAACATAATCCTAATTTCATAAAACCACCTAGAATATAATATTCTAGATGGTTTTATTCGTTACACTTATTTATATTTAAATTCTATTCTTCAATATAATTAGTTGCACTTTCAAATATGTCAAAAAATTCTTTATTTACTTTTTTTAATGATACTGGTCTCATATTAGAATTTGTAAAACAATGTTTTGTTTCTCCTGTTCCTAAAAGCTTTCCTGTTTCTTTGTTTGTTATTTCATATTTCATCTTTAATTTTATTCCATCAAATTCAGATATATCTACTTTTACAACTATTATATCTCCAAACTTTGCAGGATACTTATATTTGTAATCAACTTCTAAAACTGGAATCATTATTCCATTATCTTCTATTTTTTTATATGGTAATCCTATTTTATCTAATAAATATATCCTTGCTTCTTCCATATACCTTATATAATTTGAATGATGAACTACATTCATTCCATCTAATTCATAATAATTTATTCCTCTTTCAAATTCCATTATTCATCCTCCTTCGGGATTTAGTGACGTTCCTTTTTTCCTATAATAAATTCCAAAGCATTCCATCACTTACTTCTTTAGAATTATGACCTAAAACATCTAATAATTTATATGCGAATAGCATTGCTGTTGCAGGTCCTCTACTTGTTATAATATTTCCATCTACTTCTACTAAATTTTCAGTATAATTTGCTTTCTTTAATAAATCTTCAAATCCTTTACCTGGATATGATGTTATATTTTTTCCTTCTTCTATGTTTGCTTTAGATAAAACAATAGCTGGAGATGCACATATTGCACCAATATATTTGTTACTATCTTTACTAAATTCTTTTAAAGTTTCTATTAATAATTTATCTTCAGCTAGATTATATGCTCCTGGTAAACCACCTGGCAATACAATCATATCATACTCTTTAATAGATTCGTCTATTACTTTATCTGCCAATACTTCTATGTTGTGCGAACTTTTTATTTCTCTTCCATTAACACTTACAATATCACATTTGATATTTGCTCTTCTCATAACATCTACTACGGTAAGAGCTTCAATCTCTTCAGTTCCATCAGCAATCATTACAGCTACTTTTTTCATAATCTTCCCTTCCTTCCTCTTTATTAATATATCATATCTTTTAAAATTTTAACAATATCCTGTTTTGAACAATTACTATATAATTTTCCATTTATTTCTACATTTGGAGCAAAACCACATTTTTTAAAACAATTTTTTGTTTCTAATGTAATCTTTCCATCTTTACTTGTATGACCTTCTTTTACATTAAATTCTTTTTCAATTTCTTTTATTATATCTAATGACCCCTTCTTTAAGCAGTTTGGCCCTTTACATACAATTACTATATTTTCGCCTTGTTTTTCTAGTTTAATATTTTTCTTATATTTTAAAAGTATCATTATCTCTTTTTCAGAAATATCTAGATACTTAGCAATTTCTATAATATCATTACTAGATACAAATCCATTCATTTCTTGAAGTTCATCTAGAATTGGATTTAGGCTTTCTTTAGTTTTTGTATACGCTTCAATAACTTCTTTATTTGTCATATTCTTTACTTCCTTCCATATACATATAACAGAGGTGTATTATGAAATTTCTTTTTAATTACATTAAGGGTATCCTTATTGGCGCTGGCGCAATAATACCTGGTATAAGCAGTGGTGTATTATGTGTTATTTTTGGTATTTACGAAACACTTTTAAATAGTATATTAAACTTTTTTAAAGATTGGAAGAATAATATTAAATTTCTTACTCCTTTTATATTAGGTGGTCTTACTGGAATAATTATCTTTAGCAATATTATTCTCTTTTTATTCGAAAGATATCCAGAAATTACATCTTTTACCTTTATTGGTCTTATCTTAGGCTGTATTCCTTCTATATTTAGAGTTTGTAATTCAAAAGAAAAATTTAAATTACGATATATCATATTTTTTATAGTATCATTTATTATTGCTATTTTATTACTTTTACTAGAAAACAAATTGTCTAGTAATGTTGGAATATATTATGGTGATAACTATAGTTTTGAATTTTTAATACTAGCCGGCTTTTTAATGAGTCTTGGCATTGTGGTTCCTGGCGTTAGTAGCACTGTTATTTTAATGCTACTTGGAGTTTATGAAACATATCTTTATGCAGTATCTATAATAAATATGAGAATATTACTTCCTATGGGAATTGGTTTGCTTATTGGTGGATTCTTATGTATGAAATTAATACAATTTTTACTTAATAAATATCATTCCCAAACATATTATTCTATATTAGGATTTGTTTTAGGCTCTGTGTTCATTCTTCTCCCTAACATAAGTTTTAATACAACGGGTATATTATCAATTATATTTTGCATTATCGGGTTTTTAATCGGTTTTTGGGTACGGTAGCTAGTCAGGACTTGGAATGGTGGCTAGTCGGTAGTTGGGGACGTTCCTTTTGGATTTTTGGATGTCCTTTTTGGTGGGATTTGGGGACGTTCCTTAAATCCCGATTTATATTAATTTCACTTAAGATGAATCACACCATTTATATATTGGTTTAATATTTATGAGATTATATATATAACCATAAAAAAGTCTTAATTTAAATTTCTAAAGCTTAAATATCTTTTAGTAAATTTATTTTAAGGCTTTTTATTTAACAATATCTATATTTTAATCCCTTTCAGAATGATCTAGCTTATCTGTTGTTTTTGGTAAAGCTTTTACTTCTGCATTCATAAGTTTTAATATTCTTCTACCTAAAAACGGAATTTTACCAATTCTATGCACTACAAAATTTTTTAATCTTCCATTCGTTTCATATAATTTATCACATTTTTGTTTTAATGCTTCGTTTTCTTCTTCTAATCTATTAATTTCTCCTTGTCCCCTATTAATTACATCAGTTAAAATTATCTTTTCTTCTTCATGTTGGTCATGGAGTTCTTTTGCAGTATTTGCTATTATTTCCTCTACTTCTTCTTCTGAATATTTTCCAGTGCTATTATTTCTGACTGTAGCTTCTGCAACTTCTCTTTCGAATGCCAGAGAATCCATTAATTCTTTTATAAACTGATTCGGTTTGTCTTCTTTACTAAATTCTGCTAATAAATCTTTATATAAATCTGGTCTCTTTCCATGTAAAGTTATAGAAATACTATCTTTATATGTAGTTATATCAACATCTGTTTCCTCCTTAGAAGAAACTTCTTCCATTCTAGAAATATTATTTATATCACTTTTTGAGAACGTTACATATAAATATGCATTGTCTTTTTCTCCTGCACAAGCATTTGTCTTTATATTTTGTGACCATAATTTTTTTAAAAGTTCTTCTAAGACCGGTTCTCCTTCAGAAAAATTATGCGCAAGTTTAGCTTGCTCTTCTGGTTTTAAACTTAATATATATTCCGGTTTAATATTATAAAACTTTCCTAAATTTCCCGTTATTCTTTTATTTAACAAACCTTCCAGGATATCAAAACCTTCTTGTTCTTCCAACAAATCATGAACTTTATTTGTTCGTATTAACATATCTTGCAATTTACTTATTGTTTGTTCATCGAAAATCTCTTCTAGTTCTTCTCCACCTATTAATTCTTTTAATTTGCTTCGATCTTCTTTTCCTTCTTTTATTTTTTTTACTTCCGCTAATATTTTTTCTTTATCCAGACTAACCATATTATCACCTTATCTTTAGTTTTTTTCTTCTATCGGGATTTAAGGAACGTCCCAATTTCCCTAACTCCCTATTTTTTTCTTCTTATAATCCAACCTTCTTCTGCTTCTATTGGTAATTCCATTTTTACTTTTTGATCTTTTACTCCTGGGTTTATTGTTTCTATCTTCTCATCTGTTTCATAATCCCATAATTTTTCTATAGTAAATTTTACTACTTCTATTTTTCCTGGAATTATAATTTCCATTTCATCACCAACAGATAATTTATTCTTTATTTCTACAGAAGTTTTTCCATTACTTGTCTCTACTACTTTTCCACCAAATTCAAAATTTGGATTATATTGTTTTCCTTCATATTCTTGGAAATCTTTATTATTTCTATCATTAAAATAGAAAGTTGTTAATCCTCTTGTTTTAGTTTTCTCAAGTTCTTGCATATACTTATCTGCATTATAATTTTTAGGATCTTTAACATAGTCGTCTATTGCAGTTCTATATGTATTTACTATTGTAGCTAAATAATATTCTGTTTTTAATCTTCCTTCTATCTTTAAGCTATCAAGTCCCATGTCTACGATTTCTGGTATTTCATGTATTAAGCATAAATCTTTAGATGAAAATATATATGTTCCTTTTTCGTCTGTTTCTACTGGCATTAAATTTCCTGGCTTATTAGCCTCTTCTACATATAAGTTATATGCCCATCTACAACTTTGTGCACAATCTCCTAAATTTGCACTTCTGCAAGCTAAGAAATCACTTAAGAAACATCTTCCTGAATATCCAAAGCATATTGCACCATGTGCAAACATTTCTACTTCTAAATCTTCTGGTTTATTTTGCATCATATATTTTATTTGTTCTTTATTTAATTCTCTTGCTAAGATTACTCTTTTTGCTCCATTTTTGTACCAAAATTTAGCTGATTCTAAACTTACTACGTTTGCTTGTGTACTTATATGTATATCTACATTTGGTGCATATTCCTTTACTGTTTCTACAACGCCACCATCTGCAACAATTATTCCATCTGCTTTCATATCTTGTAACATTTTTGCTTGTTTTTTTATCTCTTCATAGTTATTATCCCAAGCAAATATATTAAGTGCAACATGTACTCTTTTTCCTATGCTGTGTGCATATTCAATTGTCTTCGCAAGTGCTTCATCATTCATTTCTGCTCTTGTTCTTAAAGATAAAGATGATGTACCACAATATACAGCATCTGCTCCATATCTAAATGCTGTTTTTGCCTTTTCGTATGACCCTGCTGGTGCTAATAATTCTGGCTTTTTCATTATATATTCCTCCTATTATTTTTTCTTCATTTTATTTAAAATTTCTTTTTCTTCTTTACTTACTCTATATGATTCTCTTGCTTTTTGTAAAGCTTTATTATATGTAAATTTATTTAAATTACAATTTTTTAAATATTTCATTGTCTGTTTTGGAAATTTAATATACAATTCTGCCACAAGCCATGCAATTCCCATTTCTACATAATACTCTTCATTTTTTATATTATCTATTACTTTAAAAATTTCATTTACATATTCTTCTTTTACATAATGGTCTAATAACATAACTACTGCAAATCTTATTTCATATTCTTTTTTAGATTTAAAATACTTACTTATAATTTTCCAAAAAAATTCTAGATTTTTGTCTGCATCTTTTAATCCTGCACAAAAACTGTCACATACTGCCCAACAATTTATTTTTGGTACAAAATTAATTATATATTCTTTCTTTTTTTCTAAATCTATTTTTAAATTTGCAATTACTAATGCTTGTAGCATTAGTTCTTCGTAATAGTCTTCTTCGGGATTTTTTAAGTATTCCTCCGGATTATCTTTCACAATTTCTTTTGCCAATTTTCTTATTTTTGGAATACTTACTCCCAACATTTCTGTATCCATTCCTGGGCATAGACCAGAATGAAATTCCTTATATTTTGCATCACTTAGTTCTATTAATTTAGCTCGTATTTCTTTATTATCCATTTTTTACTCCAATTCAAAAAAGTCTTTTAATATTCCCTTATTAACATTATTAGAAAATACCTCTCTTATAACTAAGAATATAATTGGTCCTAATAATAATCCAATTACACCAAATAGTTTAAATCCTGTATACATTCCTAATAAAGTGAATATTGGATGCATTCCCATTTGTTTGCTTACAAATTTTGGTTCTAAGAATTGTTTTATAACAGACCAAGCAAGCCATAATACAAATACCGCAATTCCGGCAACACTATTACCTTGTATTATTAATATAATACTCCAAGGTACCATTATAAAACCTGCACCAAATAGTGGTAATAAATCTACAAATCCTATTAATATTGCCATGATAGCAACATATTCTATGTTTAATCCACATAAATTAAATATACACAATCCTATTGAGACTAAAACAAAACATAATAAAGATAATTTCGCTTCTGCTTTTATGTAATTCCAAATTATCTTTAATGATTTTACTACTATCTCATTTGCTTTTTCTAGCCATTTTTTTGGAATTTGATTTTTTAATAATTTTTTTACATATTCCCTATCAAAGCACATAAAAATTATTGCAAGAATTGTTATAATTGTAGATGTAATTATTCCTGGTATACTTCCTGCAAAATTAATTATTCCAGTAGCAAAACTATATAACACATTTTTTACAACTTCAACTATACTTCCTAATGAATCTTGTATTGCTGAAATCCAATCTTGTGGTATAACAATTTCTCCATTTGCCAAATTGTTTATAAGCCCCATTCCCCAATTATATACTCCATCCATTGATGAGTTTAAATTATTTAATAACACTTTTGATTCAGATATAATTGCAGAAATTAAAACTGCTAACAAAGAGCCTATTATTAAAACAACGAATATTAATGAAATAGTTGCCGAAGGCTTTCTTTTTAGTTTACACTTATTCATAAAAAATTTTATTAATGGTTCTATCATTGTAGCTATTAAAAATGCAATTAAAAATGGCACATAAAACATTGCAAGTTTATATGCAAGAAATAATAGTACTAAAGTAAAAATTAAAACTACTGTTTTAAACAATATCCTAGAATAATATTTTTTCTTCTCTTCATTCATATTATTTATTCCCTTCCTCTAAAGCTCTATTTAATATATATTTTAATCTCTCGTCTTGCTTTGTTAAGTATAAATACCCAATTAGTCCTTCGAATGCTGTTGCATATGCATATTCTGCTGGTGTAGCATTTTTTGCTATATGATGGTTTTGTGTGTTTCTTGCTCTTCGAACTATATTTTTCTCTTCCTCTGTTAATTCCTCTTCTATTGCTTTTAAAATTTTAGCCTGTCCTGCTGCTTTAACAAATTTAATTGCACTAACATGTAATTTATGTACTTTTTCATTCGAATTATTTACTAAATTTGTTCTTATAAATAATTCATAAACACTATCTCCTACATATGCCCAAACTAAAGGATTTAAAAAGTTGACTTCATCTGGAGTTCTTTTGGGTTCTGCTATATTACTCATTGTTTTCCTACCTTTCTCATTTGACTTAAGCCTTCTCCAATGTTATTCTTCCTAGTTTACCACTTCTAAAATCTTCTAATATTATATTAGCAGTTTTTACATCATCTACATTTCCACCAGAAACAACTGCTCCACGCAATTTTCCTATTTTTAACATTATATCATATATTATTTCATTTTCTTGTCTCGTTTGATTTTCTAATGAATTTAATAATTCTTGTTTGCTTAAATTATATCTTGCTACTAATTTATCTATTTCGTTTTCTAGCATATATTTTAGAAAATAGAATGCTACATCTGTCTTTTCTAATACATCATCTTTTATTGTTCCTGTATATGCTAAATTAAGTGCTACTTCATCACTTTCAAATTTTGGCCATAGAACCCCTGGTGTATCTAAAAGTTCTATGCTATTACTAATTTTTATCCATTGTTTTTTTCTAGTAACACCTGGTTTATTACCTACCTCTAAAGAATTTTTATTAGCTAATCTATTTATAAAAGATGATTTTCCTACATTTGGTATTCCTAGTATCATTATTCTAATTTTTCTACCAGTTCTTCCTTTTTCTTCTCTTTTATCTAACTCCTCTTTCATAATTAGCTCTGCTTGCTTTATAACTTCTTTTATTCCTTTTCCACTATTCGAATCTGTTATTACTGCTGGAATTTTTTGTGTCTTAAAATACTCTACCCATTTTATTGTTTCTTTTTCATCAGCTAAATCACTTTTGTTTAATACGATTATTTTCTTTTTTCCTTTTACTATTGTATTTATATCTGGATTTCTGCTAGATATTGGTATTCTGCTATCTAATAGTTCTACTACTACATCTATTAATTTTAAGTCTTCTTGTATTTGTCTTTTTGTTTTTGCCATATGGCCTGGGTACCAGTTAATGTTCAAATTTATCACTTCCTTTGCTATTAAAATATTTATCAATTTTCTCTAATAATTGTTCTTTATTTTCTGCAAACTGTCTTTTTCTATGTCCATTCGCACCTGAAGGATGAGGAAAACCTAATAAACATTGTTCTTTTTTTATTAAATTTTCTTCTATCATAAACTTTAAGACTTCCTCCACAGATTTACCTAATGGTATAATTAATGTATCTTTCATCTCCTCTACTTCTTTATAAAAATATTCTTTTGTATAAGAATATAATAATTCATCATCTAATATTTTAGGATTAGAACCTGTATAATTTTTATTGTCTATAAAGACTGGATATGGAATTATAGAAGTTGTATGTAAAAGATCATCTCTATTTTCAAATAGTTCTACACAAGAATTAATATATAACTTCTTATTTAATTTCAACTCATCTAGCATTTCTACTAAATTTTTTCTCATACTTCCGGCAAATCTTGAATTTTTCTTGCATTCCATTTTTATTTTTTCATATTCTAGGTTATTAATTAAACCTTTATTTGCTGTTTTATATGCAATATCTGTTTGCGTCCATCCAGGAGTAATCCCTACAATAAATATTTTTGCTTTTTTATTTATAATTTCGTTATGTGGAGCATAATAAATTTTCATCTTATCTTTACTTTCTAGTAAAAATTTTTCATTTAATATATCATTTTTATTAAAGCTTTTTAATTTTTTAATTTCCATAGCATATTTATTAAACATTTATTATAACCTCTAATTAATTTCTTAATAATTCTTCTTGTATTCTGCTATTTTACACGACAATATTATATGCTATTTTACATAAAAAAGCAAGCTATCATATTTAGCTTGCTTGACATATTATTATAAAGTTCTGTAATTGTTTTTATCTGCTCTTTCATCCATTTTTCTATCATATTTTTCGCCTTTATAAAACCAATCTGTTTTCTTATCTGTTGGATGTGCTGCTCTATTTTTATCTACTAATATATTTAGGAATGCAAATAATGCAACTGCAATACCTATTGTAGAAGCTATTATTGTATCATAAGTATAAATATCTGCTAAGCCATCAGATGTTGCAACGGTCATAATCGCATTAAATAATTGTGGTCCAAAATAACCAGCATATACTAATAAATAAATTATTCCGGCTATTAAATTTCTTTTATAAATAAATACAAGTAATATTAATACAACAAATAATAAAATTACTTCTGTTGTAAAATTTTGCACTGGAAATCCTAAATCTTTTCCTGTTGCAGTTGTATATGCAAGTACTACCCTAAAAACCCAGAATAATCCTGCAAAAAGTAATGATAGAATTGAACTTAATTGTTTCATTTGTAAATTCCCCCTCGTTTCTTATGTTAAATTAAAAAATATTATTAACATTCCTACACAAAATAAGACCATTCCAATAGTTTTTACAGCTAACGCTCCGCTGTTTTGGTCTCCAAAACTAAATCTTTCTCTTACAATTTTTCGAGCATTATATATTAAAACTACTGCTGCTAGTGATATTAATGCTCCTACAATTGATAATATTATTTTTACATCCATTTTCTACATCCTTTTTTATATTTTTAACTATATCTTTATTTTATTTATTTTATTTATAAAAGTCAATAAATTAATACTTAATTCTTTATATTTTGCATAAATGCCAAAAGCCTACAAGATATTTAACATATCCTGTAGGCTCCTAGCATTAATCGATATTCTCTGCGAATTCTAGCATTTCCATTTCTGATGGAAATGCTAGAAGAATTGTATTCTTTAGCTCTTTTATTTTTCTCCGCTTTTCCTTCATTTTTAGCGCTTCTGCAAACTCTAAAACATCCTCGTCCGCCAACTTTTCTAATGCTTCTTCGATTGTTTTTCCCCTCTTTATTTCAAATAGGATTGAAATAACATCCTGCTCAATCATTGCAGGAATTTTCAAGGAACGGACTGCTTTCGCTACCTTTTCGAAGATGATTTTTTTCTCGTACAAGTTTGTAGCCTCTGCCAAGACATCTGGTAAAATTAACATTATATTATCCTCACCATTCTCTGCTTCAGGTAAATTTTGTGTAACCACCTGAAGTATTTCATCATACGCATCATCTACACTAATTTGAAATGAAAAGTGCTTACAAGCCCATTCGACAAGCTCATCCATTGTTAGGGTTTTATCTTCAAGATGCTTATACACTACATCCTGAAGCAATATATACCCTGGCATCCCTGCCATTCTTGTCCCATACATCTGACGCAATATTATGCTTACAGCTGAATACCGACTTCTCTTTTCTTCTACTTTCTTCTCATTTGTGTTTTCTGTCATAAATATGCTCCCTTCTTTTGTGCTTCCCATATATTGGGAATGTATAAATTTTTTGGTTCCAATTTATATTATAACATATTTACATAATATTGTAAACCTGTATAAATATATATACTCACACATAAAAAGCCCATAATAAAATATGGACTTCTAAAATAATTATATCTCTACTCTATTTTTAAATTTCTCTTCAATTAACAATCGTAATTCTTTATTTTTTTCTAAATCTAATTTAGGGTCTTCTTCTGTTATGTTTATTGCTAATGCTTGAACTTGTTTTAATACTGGCATATCTTCAAAAAGATTTGCAATTTTAAATTCTGGAAGTCCATGTTGTCTTGTTCCAAAAAACTCACCACTACCACGAAGTTCCAAATCTTTTTCTGAAATTATAAATCCATCATTTGTATCTGTCATTACCTTCATTCTTTTTCTAATAACATCTGAATTTCCTTGGTATTTTAAAATACAATAAGATTGGTATTCTCCTCTTCCGACTCTTCCTCTTAGCTGATGCAATTGTGCAAGCCCAAATCTTTCCGCATTTTCCACAACCATTAAACTTGCATTTGGAACATTTACACCAACCTCGATTACAGTAGTAGAAATCAGAATATCAATATCTCCATTTTTGAATCTTTCCATAATTTCATCTTTTTCTTTATTTTTCATTTTTCCATGTAAATATTCTACCCTGTAGTCTTTAAACACTTCATTCTTATATTTTTCTGCCAAAGCTGTTACAGATTTTAAATTCATTTCTTCATTTTCTTCTACTAATGGACATACAATATATGCTTGTCTACCTTCATCAACTTGTTTTTTTATAAAGTTATTTACTCTTTCTTCCATTCCTTTTGTAACTGCAAAAGTATCAATTTTCTTCCTGTTTGGCGGTAATTCATCAATTATAGAAATATCCAAATCACCATATAAAATTAAAGCTAGCGTTCTTGGAATAGGAGTTGCTGTCATAACTAATACATCTGGATTTTGCCCTTTTTCTACTATTGTAGTACGTTGTTTTACACCAAATCTGTGTTGCTCATCTGTTACTACAAATCCTAAATTCTTAAATACTACATTTTCTTCTAGTAGAGCATGTGTACCTATTAATATATCTATTTCTCCATTTTTTAATTTTTCTAAAATTTCTTCTTTTTTCTTTTTAGTTATACTAGAAATTAAAAGCTCACATCTAATTCCAAACTGATCTAACATTTCTTTAAAACTTTCTAAATGTTGACTTGCAAGAATTGCTGTTGGAGCCATAATTGCTACTTGATAACCACATTTAACAGCTTTATATGAAGCAATAATTGAAACTGCTGTTTTTCCAGATCCAACATCTCCTTGTAATAGCCTATTCATATTTTTATTGCTTTCCATATCTTTATCTATTTCCTCTAAAACTCTTAATTGAGCTTTAGTTAATTTAAATGGAAGAGCATTAATTACGTCTGACATCTTTACATTTTTATCAAACTGAATACCATTAGTATCTGCTTCATATTTGTTCTTCAAATTTAATAGAGCAAGTTGCATGCCCAATAACTCTTCAAATACTAGCCTTTTTCTTGCCTTTTCAAATTCATCAAAATTCTCTGGAAAGTGTATTTTATGGATAGACTCATTTATTCCTAACAATTTATATTCATCTAAAATGTATTTTGGTAATGTTTCTGGTAATGAATTATTAACTAATGTAATTGCATTTTCTATTATTCCTCTTAACACATTTTGAGATAAATTGTATGTTAGTGGATATATAGGTATTATTTTTCCTGTATTTTTATTTTTAGTTTCTTCGTCAAAAACAGGTGATACCATTTCTATCCTATTTTGAATTCTTTTTACTTTACCAAAAAAGTGATAAATTTCTCCAACCTTAAATTTATTCTTTAAATAGCTTTGGTTATACCATGTAATTAAACATCTTCCTGTTTCATCTTCTACTATAAGTTTATATATAACCATTTTCCTATTTCTTATTCTTGTTTCATTCATCCTAGCAACTGGTATCGCTGCAATTAGAGCTTCCTCACCATCTACTAAATCTTCTATCTTTACAGGTTTACTTCTATCTTCATAATCTCTTGGATAGTATGTAATTAAATCTTTTAAAGTAAAAATATTTAGATTATTTAGAAGCTTTACCCTATTAGGACCAACACCTTTTATATATTGTACTTCTTTGCTTAACTCAGCCATTTTTACCTCCTAATTGAAGTATAATTTTGTATATTATATACTATTTTTTATAAAAAGTCTTGTTTTTTTTGTTATTATATGGTAAGATTATAAACAGTCAATTTATTATCTTAATAGGAGGTGCAATAAATCATGGCAAAATGTGCAATTTGTGAAAAAACATTATCTCATGGAAACAAACTTAGCATAACACGTTCTCACGTTAGTAATAGAGCTTCAAGAACTTGGAAACCCAATTTAAGAACTGTAAAAACTATAGTAGATGGTCAACCAAAGAAAATTAAAGTATGTGCAAAATGTTTACGTTCTGGAAAAGTTAAAAGAGCTTAGTTTATATACTATTTGTGGGTTATTATAAAATAACCCTTTTTTCATGATATATATTACCAATATTAAAAATATCGTCAGAGCAATCTGGCGATATTTTTATGTATTAATCCTTAATCCTAAATATCAATTTTACAAATCCTCTTAAAAATTTTGGAACTTTCTTTACAACAATCGTCATTCCTATCTCCTCCTTTTCAATTGTTTTCTATATTTATAGTTGTTAATTAGAAAGCCATATAATTCCAACTATAATAATTGCAACACCTATTACAAAAAGCCATCCCGCAAAAGGAAGTAATAATACTAATAATATTCCAATTCCTAAACCTATTAATATTACAGCCAAAGTCTTTTTCAATATTTTACACATAAAGTATTACCTCCTTTTTTTATATATAATATGAAAAAATAATTATTCATGTGATTACTTTATGTTGATAAATAATTATGATATAATTTGTCGTAAAGGAGGGTAATTATGAGAAAAAAAGATGCTATAGAATTAGTACAAATTTTAAAAAATACATATCCTGATGCAACTTGTAGTTTGGATTTTAAAACACCTTTTCAAATAGTAATTGCTGTAATGTTATCAGCACAATGTACAGATGAAAGAGTTAATTTAACTACACCAGCATTGTTTAAAAAATATCCAACAATTGAAGCTTTTGCCAATTGTGATATACACGAATTAGAAGAGATAATTCATCCTTGTGGATTTTACAAAAATAAAGCTAAAAATGCACGTGCATGTGCTAATAAAATTCTGAATGATTTTAATGGAATTGTTCCTAATACTATGGAAGAACTTATAACTCTTCCAGGTGTTGGTAGAAAAAGTGCTAATGTAATATTATTAGAAGCTTTTGGTATTGCAAATGGTATTGCTGTAGATACACATGCCAAAAGAATCTCTAATAGGATAGGACTTTCAAATGAAAAGGAACCGACAAAAATCGAACAAGATTTATTAAAAATATTTCCTAAAGAATATTTAAAAGATATTAACCATCTTTTTGTATGGCATGGTAGGAATACTTGTATGGCAAGAAAACCAAATTGTGACACTTGTACAATTAAACAGTTCTGTAAAAAATATAAATCAGAACACAAAATTTAATTTGTATTGACAAACCAAAACTCATAATATATATTTTGATTAAAGTAATTTTAGGAGGTATACCAATGAAAAAATTAAAAAACTTTATAATAACTTTGTTTCTAGTTATTATATTATCAATTAGCACTACATGTTTTGCAGATACAAATGAAACACAAGAAGATGTAACAGCAACACCATATGCAGTAGATTCTTCTGAAAATACAACTACAGTAGTCGATGATGATTTATATTTATATGGAAATGATATTAATATGAATCAAATCGTTGATGGAAATGTTTATATCTTTGGAAAGAATGTTACAATAAATGGAGAAGTTGATGGAGATCTATTTGTTTGCGCAAGTAATGTTACTTTTGGTGAACACTCTTACATAAATTCAAACGCTTATATAGTAGCGGATAAAATAGACTTTAATACTTCAGCAACTTCACTATATGCTGTTTGTAATGAACTTAACATACCTGAAGGCTATGGTCCTTTTAGAGATTTATATGTAATGAGTTCAAAATTGTCTCTTCAAGGTGCTGTAGGAAGAAATGCATATGTATATGCACCAGAATTTATTATCTCTACAGATTCTGTACAAGGTTCTATTACTGGTAAACTAACATATGTTTCTGAAAACGAAGTAGAATTCCCTAGCGGAGCAGTTGGTGGAGAAATTACTCATTTGACTACATCAACCTCATCAAATGCAAGAACTACAATTTGGAGCATAGTTATAAATATTGTAAATAGTATATTTGCAGCAAGTTTAGTATATCTACTTTATAGATTTTTCTTAGAGAGTAGCTTAGAAAAAGCTTCTTCTTGTTTATCACACAAATTTGGAAAAGTATTTTTAGCTGGTCTAATTGCTTTAATTGCTATTCCTATTTTATCTATTATACTTATTGCTGCACAAATAGGATTTAGTGCTGGATTATTATTATTAATGTTATACGTATTTATGATTGGAATTTCTCCATACATATTTGCATCAATTTTAGCTAGAAGAATTTATAATAACAAAAAATTCTCTAAAATGCCATTAGAATATTTACTAGCAATATTAATTGCAGTTGTAATCGGTGCTTTAAAGATGATACCTTTTGTAGGAATTGTAGTAACAATATTTATTTCTATTTTAGGATTTGGAATTATTATTTATAATTTATTTTTTAATGGACATAAACATAAAGAAGTAAAAGGTGAAGAAAACGTAGCAAATTAATTGCTACGTTTCTCTATTTATATAAGCTTAGTTTTTTAATTTACTTACAGTTGTTCTATAATTTTCGGTCTTTAATATTCCATTTCCGACAACGGCTATATCTACTCCAGACTCTTTTACTTCATCTATTGTATCAAGATTTATACCACCATCAGCTTCAATATATGTATCTAAATTATGTTGATTTAAGTATTCTTTTAATATTCTAATTTTTCTTAAAGTCTCTGGAATTAAAGCTTGTCCACCTTTACCTGGTTCTACTGTCATCACTAATACTGTATTTATATATGGTAAAAATTCATATATTTCCTTTACTTCTGTATTAGGTTTAATGGCAATACCAACTTTACAATTGTTGTCTTTTACTAATTTAATCATTTCGTAGATTTTTTCTTTATCTTTAATTGCCTCTAAATGAAAAGTTATCATATTTGGCTCAATTGCACTGTATAATTTTATATATGTTTCTACATCTTCTACCATTAAATGAACATCCAATGGTAATGTAGTAATTTGCTTTAATATATTTGAATACTGATTCATTTTATCTACAGTATTTTTTTCTACAAATTTTCCATCCATAACATCTATATGGAAATAATCTATCTTTGCTACCTCTAAATTATAAAATATTTTTGCTGCTTCATCTTCCTTTGCATCTAATATTGATGCTGAAATCTCTACCATTTGTGTTCCTCCTTATCTTTTAAATTCTCATATATTTTTATGAAATTTTGATATCTACTTTCTGTTATTTCTCCTTTTTGCAATGCATTTTTTATTCCACAGTTTTCTTCTTTAATATGTCTACACCCTATATACTCACAATCTTTTATATATTGCTTAAATTCTTTAAAATATTCTGCTAATTTATCGGATTCGATTTCAGAAATATCAAAGGTTGAAAAACCTGGTGTATCTGCAATATATTCATTTTCTTTAATTTTATATAATGCAATATTTGTTGTAGTATTTTTACCTTTTTTATTTTTATCACTTATTAGTCCAGCTTTGGTTAATTCTTTTCCAAAAATGCTATTTAATAAAGTAGATTTTCCGACTCCTGAATTTCCAGCAAATACACTTATATTGTTTTCTAAAAGCTTATTTAGGCTATCTACTCCCTCTTTTTCTTTTGCATTTGTTTCTACTATTGGATAACCTATATTTTTATAAATTTCTTTTATCTCTTCTACCCTTTTCTTGTCTAAGTCTATTTTATTAATTACAATTGCAGCCTTTATACCAACATATTCGGCATATGCTAATTGTTTGTCTAGCATTAATAAATCTGGTTTTGGATTTTTCGCGGATAACACACACACTATTTGGGTTATATTTGAAATTTTAGGTCTTTTAATATAATTATCCCTTTCTTCTATTTTTTCTATTATATTCTCATTCTCGTCAAAATCTACTATATCTCCAACAACTATTCCTTCATCTTTTAATTTACCTCTTGCATTACAAGTATATATTTTTTCATTTGCTTCGATATAATATAAATTTGAAATATTACTTATTATTTTTCCTTGCATAATTCACCTTTTCATATTTTTTGTCCATTATACCATACTTATTTTATTTTTTAAATATTTTTATAAATAGCTGTAGCACAGCCTAAGCTGTGCTACTTCTTTCGAGATATTTTTTGAAAATATCATCTGTTAAAGCTAAGTTTTCTTTTTTGAAAACTATTACTTCAACTCCGCCAATATCTTCTACCAGATAACCAATAGGCAAAATCTTACCTTTTAAGAAAATCCAATATCTTAAAATTGGGTCCCGGAATACTGGCGTTGGAATAAATTTGTATTCGTTCATTCCTTCAACCTCCCATTTTTTGATAGATTGATTATATCATATGTATCTGTTAATTCAATACTATGTATCTAAAGAAATTTCGTCCCAATCTTCTTCGTTTGCTATTAACCATTCAAGTCCTTTTCTGCGTTCAACAACTACATCTGGATTTAAATCTGCTATAAGTGTATCTGGATTAATTCTTTTTTCAGTTACAGCCCAATCATAACGATAATATAAATCTAACATATCTAAAATTTCTTCTATATCTCTTATTTTACATTTACATTTAAAATCGTCATATGTTTTACAAGTGCTAACTAGCATAATTGCTTTTTCACAATCGCAAATCTGGTTTGGATAATCGATATTCTCTACTAACCCTAATGTCCAAACTAATGACCAATAAGCCTCGTAAGACCATACAACATCAATTACGTCTTGTTTACTATATTTTCCATTAAATATTCTTTTTTCTTTTTCTATTAAATTATCTTGAACGCCATATTGTTTTAACATATTTAGAAAAAAAGTCTTAGAACTATCATAATCATTGTTTTCAGATATATCTATAGCTAATTGAGTGGATATTAAACAAGCTATAGCTCTTTTACAGATTGTATCTATATCTTTTAGGCTTACTTGTGTACTATCTTCTATTACTGGTAAAGTTTCAAGACAAGCTATTCCTAATTGTTTTATTTTTTTATTTGAATTATTTCTTCTTTCTATATTACTTATTTTTTCCATAATATTCTCCTATTCTTTTATATATTTTAAATTAGCTCTTGCTATTTCTCTGTTTTCTTCTTTTATAAGAAACTCTATTTCATTATCTTTTATTTTTTTATAAATAGATAACTTTTGTCCCTCTTTACTCTCATTTATATAATGTATCTCAAAGTCTGTTATCTTATGACTATCTATAAAATCTGAATTTAATGAATTCAGAATATATTTAACATATGATACATTATTTGTATGGTAACTAAAATCTATATCTGTTGAATGTATTTTCTGTTCATATACTTTATCAGCTTCAGTAAATTCTGTGTTTAATCTTAAATATTTTTCTTTGTTTATACCTTCTTTTATTTGAACACCTGTTGGATAATTAACTGTATTAATTTTTCTTATTTTTCTATCTGTTAAATCTATAACACAAGTTTCTTGATTTGCATAAAACAATACATTATTATCTTTATCTTTAAATTGTGCTTCGGTTTCTACACGAATTGGCTTTATTCCTGTGGTAAAAACAGTTCCTTCAATTAAATCTCTCCATTTTGGATATTTATTAAAGTGCACTTTTGTTTTGGCTAGTACCCATATTGCATTATTTTCGCTCTTTAAAATTATATTATCACTTTTTAGAAATCCAAAATACTCTGTCATCATATCTTGTATTAGGTATAACGAATTTAACACACTTAAATTTACTTTTCTGTCACAATTTGAATAGCCTATAAAAAATTTCCTTTTATATTCATTTTCCATATTTATCACCTTCTAATTAATCTGTTTTATATTATCAAAAATAAAATAATTTATCAATATTATATACGACAAAGGAGCAGATTCACACTGCTCCTTTGTCTTGTAATCGCAAATTGTCGGTTAATCTTCGAATCTTAAATATTCTTTCATTCCTTCTACTGCTACTTCAACCTCTTCATATGTTGGTGGTAGCACCACTAATTTTTGCAAAAAATCACATTTTCCATTTGCCCATAATTTTAAAGCAATATATCCCGAAATCACAAGCCATACTATTTTTAAAATCAGCCAAGGAATAAATGCTTTACCTACAAGAAATAGTGTAGCAAATATAAGTCCTACTGTAAGAACAGTTGAACCACACCGAAATGAAATTGAGCTCATATTCATAACTTTTTCTACATCTAATACAGCATTTTTCCCATATTTATCTACATAGTTTAAAACTTTATGTTCCGCTGCATGATATTTAAATGACTGAGTATTGTTCTTATTTTTGTTTCTTTCTATATAGAAAAACAGAACTACTTCCCAAACAAGTAAAGCTACTAATATGACTTCTATATTTGGAATTTTTAATTTTCCAATTATACTAAAAATCACAACATTTACTGCGCAAAAAAATAGTAAAAATATTTTTGATTTGAAACTATTTTCTTTTTTTTCTGAATAAGAACTGTTTCTACTTTCTACTACAACTTTTCCATTACATCTCTTAGCAAAAATCACTTTACCATTCTTAGGATAAAACTCTATCCCTTCGTTATATGCCCGAGCCTCTGCAATATACATCATTCTACCTCCTAAAATTATTTATTGGTTTGTTTACAAATGGTTAATACCTAATTTTTCTTATCAATTCTATCATATTTTTATGTTAATTTCAAATTTAATTATATACGCAAAAACAGATAAAGCAAAATGCTTTATCTGTTTAACTTCTAGTCAAATGTATATGTTGTTGAATTGTTAAAGTTAAATGTTGTAGATCTTTTATAACTTTCTCCTTTAGAATTTTTTAATTCTACAATAACTTCTTTTGATCCTTTTCCACTTACTTTTGCTGTTATAGTACGATTTTTATCAACACCTGATTGTTGGAAAGCAGTAGTTCCACCAACAGTAATTGTTATATCAACTGTTTTTGCTGTATTACTACTTGTAGTATTTCCTGTTTCTTCCTCGTAACCTCCTGTAATTGCTTTTACATCAATTGTAAATGTTGCCTCCTTTGACTCAGAAACTTTATTTACTGTAATTGTAATTGTAGTTCCTTCTTGTACTTCTGTACCAGCATCTTTACTTTGTCTTAATACAACTCCATCATTTTTAGATTCATCTTCATCATTAACTACGTTAACTTTTAATCCAGCTTCTGTTAATAAATTTCTTGCTTCTTGTTCCGTTTTTCCTACAAGACTTGGAACTTCTACATTTACAATTCCACTACCCTTACTTACAACTAAATTTACAGTACTTCCTTTATTAACAGTTTCACCATCTTCTATATCTTGACTTAATACTATTCCAGCTTCTACCTTTTCGTCATTTTCTTCGGTTATCTCTGCTACTAGTCCAGCATCTTTTAATAGTTTTTCTGCCTCTTCTCTTGTTTTACCAACGACATCTGGAACCTCTACTGTTTCGGTACCTTTGCTTACAACTACAGAAATTTCACTATGTTCCTTTATTGTATAATTCTCTTGGTATGCTGGATCTTGAGATATAATCTTACCTTCTTCAACATTCTCATTATATTCCTCTGATTTTACAACTAGCTTTAGTTTTAAGTCTTTTACAATCTGTTCTGCTTCATTTTGAGTTTTATTTACTAAATCTGGTATTTGTACATCTTTTGGATTTACTAATTCCACAATTCCCATTGTAGTGCCAAATGCAACAAAGAATAATATAATTGCTCCTATTACAAAAGATAATGCTTTATGTTTTTTTACGAATTCTATAAACTTATTTGGTTTCTTTCCATTCTTAGGATTATTAGCTTCTTTTGCTTTTCTTTCTGCTTCTGCTATTTCTTGAGTAGAAATTCTTTGGGTTGCAGCTCCTACGTTACTTCCAATATGTACAAAGTTATCATCTGGATTTCTTAAGGCCGCATTCAAATCTTTTAGCATTTCTGTTGCAGATTGATATCTTAAATTGACATCCTTTTGCATTGCTTTCATTATAATATCATTTACAACTTGTGGAATATTATCGTTTAACTCTTTTGGTTGTACAGGCTCTTCTTGCATATGTTTTAATGCTACAGATACAGGTGTATCTGCATCAAAAGGTACTCTACCAGTTAACATTTCATACATTACAACGCCTAAAGAATATAAGTCAGATTTTGCATCTGTATATCCTCCTCTTGCATGCTCCGGTGAAAAATAATGTACCGAACCTATTGTTGTTCCAAAAGCTGTAATTGTAGAATTTGAAACAGCTTTAGCTATTCCAAAATCTGTAACTTTTGCTATTCCGTCCTCTGTTATTATAATATTATGTGGCTTTATATCTCTATGAACAATATTATTTTTATGTGCTGTTTCTAATGCTGATGCAATTTGAGTTACTACATTTAAAGACCATTTCCAAGGTAAAGGTCCGTTTTCCTCTGTAATTATCTCTTTTAATGTTTTACCTTTAATTAATTCCATTACAATATAATATAAACTACCTTCATTACCTACATCAAATATAGATACAATGTTTGGATGTGTAAGACTTGCTGCTGATTGTGCTTCTATCCTAAATCTTTTAATAAACTCTTCATCTGTAGTAAATTCATCCCTTAATATTTTTACTGCTACATATCTATTCAAAACACGGTCCTTACTTTTATAAACCGTTGCCATTCCACCATTTCCTATTTTCTCTATTATCTCGTATCTGTTACCTAATATTTTCCCCTCTAGGTCCATTCTTCCATCTCTCCTTAATCATTATATACAATAACAACCGTTATGTTATCATATCCTCCTCTATTGTTTGCTAATTCGACCAACTTCGTAGTAGCATTTTCTACATCATTTGTTACTATATCATATATTTCTTGGTTTGATACCATGTTTGTTAACCCGTCTGATGTTAATACAATTTTATCTCCTTTAAGAAAACCTTTAGTTGTTACATCTGGCTCTACATAAGGAGTACATCCTAAAGCTTTCATAAGCATATTCTTTTTAGGATGATTCTCTGCTTCTTCCCTTGTTATTGTTCCTTCTTTTACTAATTTTTCGACATAACTATGGTCTGTTGTTAATTTTCTTATAATGTTTTTTCTGACTCTGTATATTCTGCTATCTCCAACATGACCTATATATATTTTATTCCCATAACCTAAAACTAATTCCAAAGTTGTACCCATTCCTTCTAATTCTGGGTCTTCTTTTGATTTTTCGAACACTACCATATTAGCATATTCCATACTACTTCTTACTAGTTCTTCAATATTTATTCTATCATGTGGTATTGTATTAAAATTATTGGTTAGATATTTTCTCGCAGAATCTATTGCAAGTTTACTTGCAATTTCTCCTCCATTATATCCGCCCATTCCATCTGCCAACATATATATTCTTAATTCATTTTCTTCCGTTGGAATATAGTATGAATCCTCATTTAATTCTCTTGCTTTACCTAAATCGGTCTTAGCAAAACATTTCATTTTATCACCTCTAACGTTTTTCTTCTATCGTCTTCCTTCTTAATTGTCCGCATGCAGCTTCTATGTCTGAACCCAACTCTCTTCTTATTGTTGCTACAATTCCATGTGCATTTAAATAGTCTCTAAATCTAATTATATTATTATCTGTAGATTTTACAAATTTTCCATTTTCTATTTTATTAATTGGTATTAAATTTACATGTGCAAGCATTCCATTTAATAATTTTACTAATTCTTTAGCATCTTCTAAATTATCGTTATTGTCCTTTGCTAAAGCATATTCAAAAGAAATTCTTTTATTTGTTTTTTCTATATAATATTTACAAGCCTCCATTAATTCTTTAATTGAATATGCATTATTAACTGGCATCATAGCAGATCTTTTATCGTCATTTGTTGCATGCAATGATATTGATAATGTACATTGTATTTTTTTGTCTGCCAACTCATAAATTTTAGGTACAATTCCACTAGTAGAAATACTTATATGTCTAGCACCTATATTTAACCCTTTTGGATTATTTAAAATTCCAATAGCATTTATTACATTATCAAAATTATCAAATGGTTCACCAATTCCCATAAAAACAATATTTGATATCTTTGTATTTTCTTCTTGCTCTACTGCTAAGATTTGCTCTACAATCTCTCCACTGCTTAAATTCCTAACAAATGGAATTCCTGTTGACGCACAGAATTTACACCCCATTTTGCAACCAATTTGCGATGAAACACACAATGTTTTACCATGGTGGTATTCCATTAAAACTGTTTCTATCATATTCCCATCTAATATATCAAATAAATATTTTTTAGTTCCATCTTTTGAAACTAATTTTTTTGCTATCTTATAATTACACATTGTATAATTTTCTTGTAGTTTTTGTCTTAGCTCTTTTGATATATTCGTCATATCATCAAATTCTTTTACTTTTTCTCTATATAACCACATAAAAACTTGTTCTGCCCTATATGGTTTTTCTCCTAATTCTTGAAATTCTTTTTTTAGTTCGTCTAAATTATAATCTTTTATATTCTTCATTTTCTTTTCTCTTTTTCACCTATTATTTGTAAAACAATATATATCACAACTTAATCTTTTTTTCAACTTATACACGAAAAAAATAGAAGGATTTTTAGCATATAATCTATTAATACTACTCCTTCTATTTTTATTTTTTGTTTTTAAGCAGTTTCTATTTCATTTGGCTGAATTTTTCTTCTTTTAACGACTTGTCTTTTAGGTTCTTTATTTTCATTTATTATTATTTCTGGCTTTGCTAAATCTACTACAGTCTCTTTTGTTAAAATACATTTCTCTATCTTTGGATTAGATGGAATATCAAACATAATATCTCTCATAATCTCTTCTATAATAGAACGTAAGCCTCTAGCACCAGTTTTTCTCTCTATCGCTTTATCTACTATTGCTTCTACTGCTTCTGGTGTAAATTCTAATTCTACACCATCCATAGCTAGTAGTTTTTTATATTGTTTTACTAATGCATTTTTTGGTTTGGTTAATATATTAACTAATGCATCTTTATCTAGTTCTTCTAATGTACTTACAATTGGTAATCTTCCTACAAATTCTGGGATTAATCCAAATTTTAACAAATCTTGTGGTAATAATTCTTTAAATACCTCTGTTCGACTCTTTTTAGCAATTTCTTTCTTTTCAGCACCAAATCCTATGGCTTTTTTACCTGTTCTTTGATCAATAATCTTTTCTAACCCTTCAAACGCACCACCACAAATAAATAAAATATTTTCTGTATTTATTTGTATTAATTCTTGATGAGGATGTTTTCTTCCACCTTGTGGTGGAACTGATGCTGTTGTTCCTTCGACAATTTTTAATAAAGCTTGTTGAACACCTTCTCCACTTACATCTCTTGTTATAGATGGGTTCTCTGACTTTCTTGAAATTTTATCTATTTCGTCTATATAAATAATTCCTCTTTCAGCTTTTTCTATATCATAATCTGCTGCTTGAATTAATTTTAGTAAAATATTCTCGACATCTTCTCCTACATAGCCAGCCTCAGTTAAAGTTGTTGCATCAGCTATTGCAAAAGGAACATTTAATATTTTAGCTAAAGTTTGTGCAAGTAATGTTTTTCCAGAACCAGTTGGACCCAATAATAGAATGTTGCTTTTCTTTATTTCTACATCATCTTTATTATTTTTTTCGTCTTCATTGTTTATTCTTTTATAATGATTATATACAGCTACAGATAAGGTTTTTTTAGCGTCTTCTTGACCTATTACATATTCATCTAAAACTTTTTTTATTTCTTCTGGTGTAGGTACAACATCTTCTTCTACAGTTGTATATAAATCTTCATCATCTTCATAATATTCATTTTCTATAATATTTGAGCATACTTGTATACATTCATTACAAATATATACTCCTGGTCCCGCTACTATTTTATCTACACTATCTTGTGTTTTACCACAAAATGAACATCTAATATTTTTATTATTATCATTTTTTTGCATAATAAAGCGCTCCTTCTTTTTATGTTATCCTTAGCAACTTCCTTTATCTTCTTTTGTCCATAATTCCATCTATAAGACCATATTCTAATGCTTCTTGTGCTGTCATATAATTGTCTCTTTCTGTATCTCTATTAATAACTTCTATTGGTTGACCTGTTTTTTCACTTAATAATTTATTTAATTTTTCTCTTGTTTTCATCATATGATCTGAATATATTTTTATTTCTGTTGCTTGACCAGAAATACCTCCACCTTGACCACCTATTAATGGTTGGTGAATTAATATTTCTGAATTTGGTGTTGCAAATCTTTTTCCTTTTTCACCATTTGCTAATAATACTGCACCAAAGCTTGCAGCTAAACCTACACAAATAGTAGAAACTGGGCAAGAAATATAATTCATTGTATCTACAATAGCCATTCCGTCTGTTATGGAACCTCCTGGACTATTTATGTATAAATGTATTTCTTTTTCTGGGTCTTCTGATTCTAAGAATAACATTTGTGCTATTACAACACTCGCAGATGAACTATCAACTTGTTCTCCTAGAAATATAATTCTATCTTTTAATAGCCTAGAGAATATATCGTATGATCTTTCTCCTCTACTTGTTTGTTCTATTACATATGGTACTAAACTATTTAATTCTTTTTTATCCATATTAAAACTCCTCCTTTGAAAACTTACATTATTTTATATCATATTTATTATAAATGCAAATTTTTTTATTAAATTATAATTTAAGGCTTCTTTCCTTACAGCTGTAACTACTTTCACATTGAATAATTTAGGAGTTTAATACTTAAAATATTAAACTCCTTTTTTTACTCTATTTTATTTTTGCATTTTTTACTACAAATTCTATTGCTTTTTCTGTTTCTAGACTTCCTTTTATGTAATTCTTTAATGCTTCGTTTTCTTCTAAGTCTTTTGCTTCTCTACCATAATTTTTAGCCATTTCTTCTATTTTTGCAGTTATATCTTTATCATCTGCTTCTATTTTTTCTGCTTTTACTATTGCTTCGATTACTAATCTTGATTTAACAGCTTCTTTAGCTTGTTCTTCATAATCTTTTCTAAATTCTTGTTCTGTTTTTCCTACCATTTTTAAGTAATTATCTAATGTTAAACCTTGATATTGTAATCTTGATTTCATATCATTTACCATGTTATCTATTTCAGAATCTATCATTCCTGATGGAATATCGATTTCTGTATTATCACAAACATTTTTTACTGCTGCATCTTGTGTTTCGAATTTTACTTTTTCTTCGTTTTCTTTTTCTAATTTTTCTTTTATACTTGCTTTTAATTCTTTTAATGTATCAAATTCGCTAACATCTTTAGCAAAGTCATCATCTAATTCTGGTAATTCTTTTTTCTTTATTTCGTTTACTTTTACTTTAAATGTAGCATCTTTTCCAGCTAAATCTTTAGAAAAATATTCATCTGGGAATTTAACTTTAACATCTTTTTCTTCTCCAGCTTTCATTCCTACTATTTGATCTTCAAATCCTGGAATAAATGTATTACTTCCTATTTCTAGTTCGTACCCTTCTGCTTTTCCACCTTCGAATGCTTTTTCATCTACAAATCCTTCGAAATCTATTACAGCTATATTTCCTTTTTCTACTGGTTTATCTTCTACTGTAACAATTCTAGAATTTCTTTCTTGCATATGTCCTAATTCGTGGTTTATATCTTCATCTTTTACAGTATACTCTACTTTTTTTAGTTCTATACCTTTATATTTTCCTAATTTAACTTCTGGTTTTACTTGAACTGTAGCTGTAAATATTAAGTCTTTTCCTTTTTCCATTTGTTTGATATCAAATTCTGGATAACTTACAGCAGTTATATCATTTTCTTTTAATTCTTTATCATATTCTTCTTTTAATATTTCGTTAAAAGCATCTTCGTAGAAAATACTTTCTCCATAATATTTTTCTACTATCTTCATTGGTGCTTTACCTTTTCTAAATCCTGGTATATTAAAATATTTAGCTGTTTGGAAATACACTTTCTTCATTGCATCTTCAAATTTTTCAGCTACTACTGTAAATTCTAATTTTAATTCATTTTTGTTATCTGTTTTTTCTACTTTTATACTCATTTATTTTCAACCCTTTCGCATTTTTAATACTTATCGTTTTTTTCGTGCTTTCATATTATATCACAAATTATGTGAATTGCAAGTCATTTAGGCAGAAATATTACAATAATTTTACATATATTACTTATTTATTTTATTTTTCATGTCCAACCATAATTGATTTAAATCTTGATATAATATTTTTTCTTTAACTTTTTCTATGTTTACCCATAGTGTTTCTTCCTTATCTTTAGGATTAATTTCTCTAGTAACTAATCCTGTATCTTTTGCCAGATATAAGTGAAGTTCCACATTCTCGCCGGCAGGAGTTAAATATTTTAAAATTCCAATTTCTTTTTCGTTAATTATTGAACATGTGTGACCAGTTTCTTCCTCTGTTTCTCTTATTGCACACTCTTTTAAAGTTTCACCATTTTCTAAATGTCCTTTTGGAAATGCATAGCTCTTGTCGTTTTTATTATATACCAAACATATTTCTTTATTTTGTAAATTGATTAATACTGTGCCAGCTTTTAATATTTTCATTATTTATCCTCCTACAATTAATAAATTTTTAGCAATTTGAAGTTTGTATAATCACAGCTTGTCATAATATATTCTATTCCATCAAGATTTTTTTCTACTACAAATTTATGTGCAGGGCCATGTAAATGCCCATAAATACATTTCCTTACATTATATTCTTCCATTATTCTTACAAAATCTGAGCTTTCATCTAGCTTTAATGGTGGATAATGTAAGCATGCAATAATATCTTTATCTTTTCCAAATTTGTTCACACCATCTTCTAAAGATAATTTTAGTCTTTGTTTTTCCCTATTGTATATTTTTTCATCTTCATCTTGAAGTCCACTAAAATTCCAGCCTCTAGTTCCACAAATTATTTTATTTTCAAATTCATAGCTATTATTATATATAAAATCTATATCTATAAAACCAATACTATTTATATATTTTCTCATACTCGTTAAAGTTCCCCACCAATAATCGTGGTTACCTTTTAACAAGAGTTTTTTCCCTGGTAGATTATGAATAAACTCAAAATCTTTGTATGTATCTTGAAGTTGCATTGACCAAGAAAAATCTCCACCTAAGATTACTAAATCATCTTCTTTTACTTTACTTTTCCAATCTTCTTTTATCTTATTTTCATAATCTTGCCAACCAAATATATCCATTGGTTTATCTGCATTAAATGATAAATGCAAGTCCGAAATTGCATAGATTGACATTTTTCATCCTCTTTCTAATTTTTATAATTTTAAATTTGGTACAGCATTTAATTTTAAATCTGAGAAATTACCTTTTAAGAAATTATAATATCCAGCTGATGCTATCATTGCTGCATTGTCTGTACATAATTTAAGTTCTGGATAATATACTTTTATATTTTCTTTTTCTTCTAATTCTTTAAATGCTTTCCTAATATAGCTATTGGCAGAAACTCCTCCTGCTAATGCTATTTTATTAATATTAGACTCTTTTACAGCTTTTCTTGTATTATCTAATAAAATTTCTGCGACATCTTTTTCAAAACTTGCTGCTAAGTTTGCTTTATTTATATCAGGTGTTTTATGATGTAAATTTATGATTGCTGTTTTCAATCCACTAAAACTAAAGTCCAAACCATCTATATGAACTTTAGGTAAAACTATATTTGGAATTCCTTCCTGTGCTAGTTTATCCATCTTAGGTCCTCCTGGATACCCAAGACCAATAACCCTTGCTATTTTATCAAAAGCTTCTCCTACCGCATCATCTCTAGTTTTGCCCAATATCTCAAATTTTGTATAATCTTTCACTAAAACAAGTTGTGTGTTTCCTCCTGATATTAGTAATGTTAAAAAAGGAGGTTTTAAGTCTTTATATGTTATATAGTTTGCTGCTATATGTCCTTGGATATGATTTACACCAATAAGTGGTTTATTTGCTGCATAACTTAATGCTTTTGCATAAGACACTCCTACTAATAACGCTCCTACTAATCCTGGTCCATATGTACATGCAATTCCATCTACATCATCGATTTTTATATTTGCTTCTTTTAACGCTTCTTTCATTACAGGTGAAATATTCTCTACATGATTTCTGGATGCAATTTCTGGTACAACTCCACCATATAATTCGTGAATACTTATTTGTGTATTTATTACATTTGATAAAACTTCTCTACCATTTTTTACAATTGCTACAGATGTTTCATCACAACTTGATTCTATTCCTAAAATTATTATATCTTTCATTTTTTTCTCCTTTTATCGCTTAAAAGTATACCATTAATTTACTTCTAAGTAAAGTGATTACTAAGTCTTCCCTCTTATCTTTTTATGTTTACCTAGGAAATCTTATATTTGTCATAATTATACTATAGGAAGTTCTCCTACTAGTAGAACTTTCCTACTATATAAAAAAGGACCGTTCTAAAATTCCAATAAAAGCGGAATTTTAAGACCGTCCCTAATTATTATCCTATTCCAAATATTGCAAATGCTATATTTAGTATAAATTCTAATATAGCATTTATTATAGGTGATGTAATTCTTGATGCAATTGGTGTTAACCAAATTACTATAAAAGCTATATAAAATATATTCTCATGCTCTATAAACCATCTTCTTGCATTTACAGGTAAAAAATGTGCCAATATCTTTGAACCATCTAATGGTGGTAATGGTATTAAATTAAATACTCCTAAACCGATATTAATAATGATAATATCTAATATTATTGTTGCTACAATACCATTTGCTATTGTCCATATTGCTGGAACAAATTTTACGAGTGCTGCAAATATTAACGAAAATACTAGTGATAGTATAAAGTTCATAATAGGTCCTGCTGCTGATACTATCGCTTCTGCTGCACTTGTAGATATTCTTCCTTTAAAATTTCTTGGGTTTATTTCTACTGGTTTACCCCAACCAATATGAGCAAATATAAGCATTATAATACCTATTGGGTCCAAATGTGATAATGGATTTAAGCTTAATCTACCTTGCATTTTTGGTGTTTCATCTCCAAGTTTTACTGCTGCAAAAGCATGTGCAAACTCGTGAAATGTTATCGCTATTAAAACTCCTGGCAAGCTTAGTAGTAAACCTAATAAACTTACTCCACCTGTCATAATATTACTAATTACCATTATTAATAATATTATATATAAGTAACTACTTCCTCCTGGAAAATAAAACATGCTTTTCCTCCTTTGTTAATTTAATGGTTTCATCGTTGGGAATAATAATACATCTCTTATTGATGCAGCATCTGTTAATAACATAACAAATCTATCTACCCCTATTCCTAATCCTCCTGTAGGTGGTAAACCAATCTCTAATGCATTAATATAATCTTCGTCCATCATACCTGCTTCGTCATCACCAGCATCTCTTGCTTCTACTTGTTTCTTAAATCTTTCATATTGGTCAATTGGATCATTTAATTCTGAGAAAGCATTACCATATTCTCTTCCACCAATAAATATTTCAAATCTTTCTGTAAGTCTTGGATCTGCTTGTTTTCTTTTAGCAAGTGGTGAAATTTCTACTGGATAATCATATATAAATGTTGGTTGTATTAAAGTCTTTTCTACGTATTCATCAAAGAATAAACTAATAACGTCTCCTCTAGTCTCTTTAGTTTTATCTGGAATTTCTATTCCTTTTTCTTTTGCTAAAGCAACTGCTTCTTCGTCTGTATTTATGTTATTAAAATCTATTCCTGTTACCTTTTTGATAGAATCAATCATTGTAATTCTTTTAAATTTAGGTGTTAAATCTATATCTTGCCCTTGATATGTTATTTTAGTTGTACCTAATACTCTTTTTGCAACCTCAGAGAATAATTCTTCTGTTATATCCATCATATCATTATAGTCTTGGTAAGCAGCATATAATTCTATAGAAGTAAATTCTGGATTATGTCTTATATCCATACCTTCATTTCTAAATATTCTGCCCATTTCATATACTTTATCATACCCACCAACGATTAATCTTTTTAAGTTTAATTCTGTAGCAATTCTTAAATACATATCTATATTTAATGCATTATGGTGTGTTATAAATGGTTTTGCTGTTGCACCACCAGAAATAGTATTAAGCATTGGTGTATCTACTTCTAAATATCCCTTTTCATCTAATATATTTCTTATTTCTTTTACTATTTTGCTTCTTATTTCGAAAGTTTTCTTAACTTCTGGATTTACAATTAAATCTACATATCTTTGTCTATATCTTAAATCTGGGTCTTTTAAACCATGGAATTTTTCTGGTAATGGTCTTAAAGATTTAGATAATAATGTTACTTCTTTTGCATGAACAGATATTTCTCCAGTTCTAGTTTTAAATACAAAACCTTTTATTCCTATAAAGTCACCAATATCATAAGTTTTAAATGCTTTATAGCTTTCTTCTCCTAAATCATTTATACTTACATAACTTTGTATTTTTTCGTCACTATCTTGTATTGTACAGAATGATGCTTTACCCATTATTCTTTTTGCAATTATTCTACCTGCAACTGATACATCTTTTTCTTCGTATTCATCATAGTTTGCTTTAATTTGTCCTGCAGTTTCTGTTCTATCATATTTTGTTACTGCAAATGGGTCTTTTCCCTCATTTCTTAACTCTTCTAATTTTTCTCTTCTAACCTTCATTAATTGATTTATATCTACTTCTTCGTTAACATTATTGTCCATTAAAATCTCCCTTTCTTCTTAAAATCTTGCCCTATTATATAACAAATTCCTAATATTGTAAACCTTGTATATTATAAATCTACTACTACATATAGAATATTATTTATATATTTAATTTGTATTTCCTCTTCACTTGGATTCTCAAAATACTTATCTACAATTTCTTTATCTGCAAATTGTTTCTCTAGTTTAATATTTTTTTCTCCATATATTCCAAATATATTACTAAAATCTCTTGATAATAGATAATATGAATTATAAAATGTAATTTCTGAATTATATAATTCATTTAACCTATCGCCATTTGTAGTATAATATACCGCATATCTTTGGACATTTATTCCTTGGTCTTGTAAATTTTTAGCTTCTGTTTCTATTCTTTTTACAAATCTTTCATCCAGCTCATTTGCGAATTTAAATTCCCTTGTTACTTTTACAGTATTACATACACTTAATATAAAATACAGTATTACCATAGCTATTAATATATTTAAATATATTTTTTTGCCTTCTAGCATTTCCATATTACATATAATATAAATAAATAACGCTGGTATAGCTGCTCCTAATGATAATGCACATCTAAAACATAATTCTATTAATTGTATTGGGAAAAATATAAATATAGAAACTATGTATATATAAAACACTATTAATGCATTTATAGGCTGTGTAACGTTTTTATGCTTTATTCCATATACGAATATTACTATTAATATCAATAAGCTAGCACTAATAAAAATATATTTTGGAAAATATCCACAGCAATCTATAAGCAAATTATCCATCTGCATAATATTTCTTTTTAATATACTAATATATTTTTCTACACTTGGAAATCTCTCTGTAAATTCTAACTTAGTAATATATGGAACTATACTTACTATTAAAGAGCTTAATATTACAGAAATTATGATAATAATTGCTGGATTTAATATTTTCTTAAAAAACTCTTTGTTAATTTTTTTGGTTTCTAATAAGCACATTAAAAATGCAGTCGCTATATATATAGTAACTGTTCCTTGATACCATAACATTCCTAGAATAGCATATATAAATCCCATTTTTTTATTTTTATTTATTACAGTATTTTTTAGTGATAATATATATAATAAAACACTTGTTGCAATTGCAAAAGCCTCAATAAATTGCATTGTATCTATCTGAACAAAATTGAAAATAAATAAAAAACTTACTAAAAAGTATATGCATTTATTTTTTGTATTCTTCGCTTTTTTATAATGATTTATAATCATATACAACTGTAAAACTGTGATTGCAGATATAAAAATTGTAATTGCTAAATTTATAATATACCATACCTTATAGCTTGGATTTATTATTCCAACCAAACTTACGATTCCTGCAAGAAATAATCTCCCGTCTCTTATATATGCATCTTTTAATGCATAATCTGTATATCCTTGCGAAATTATTCTATATGTATCTATAGAATAATAGCCATCCCAGAAAAACCAATAGCTAATTCCTGCAATAACTATTGATAGTAATACAATGATTAATTTTTCTTTAGTCTTCATTTTTCTCCTCTTTAAATATTTTTCTTATATACAAAAAGCTACCATATGGTAGCTTTTATAGTAATAAATCTTACATTGAATGTTTACCTTTTCCTCTTTTCGTCTTTTTCTCTTGTTTTATCTCTTCTGCATAATTGTAAAAATCATCTAATGCTTTTTGATGTCTATAATTTAAAGATGTTGTATCTTCTTTATTTTCTATTTTTTCTTCTAGCTCTTCTTTTTTATTAGGGATATCTTCTTTTTCTTCTTCCTTTGCTTTGCGTATTTCCTCTAATTTTCTTTCATCTTCCATTTCCTGTATAGCCTTTGGTTCTTTAGCAGCCGCCTCATCTTTAAGCTCCTTCATAGCTTTTGGTTCTTGTCTTTCTGCTTCTGGCTCTTCATTTATATAATCATTTTCATCCCAATCATCTTCGTCAGCTCTGCTCCTTGAATATAATGATATAGCAAGAATAATGCCAACAAAACACAATAATACTGCTGCTCCGCCAATTACTTGCTCCATTGTTAATGGACCAAATTTTGTATCTTCTTTTTCTATAGATGGATAAGCAAGTTCTATATCATCATTCTCTGTTACTGTATTTTCTACGGCTTTATTTGTAACTTGATTTGTAGTATTTGTTACTTCGTTTTCTGTCGAATTATTACTAGCTGTATTACGTGCTCTAGTACTTACAGTATTTGCTGCAAAGCAAGAAGTATTAACCACTAAAATCATTAATACCATTATTATAACTAAACCTATTTTTCTATTTATCTTTTGCATAAGCATCCTCCTAATTTATAGAAAAATTTTCTGCTTTTAGTATATAATAAACTAATTTTTTCGTCAATAAAACCTGTTTATATTCTTAATTTTTGACCTATATAAATATAATTTACATTTTTTATGCCATTTAGTTCTGCTATCTCTTTTACAGTTTTTCCAAATCGGTTTGCTATTGTACTAAGCGTATCTCCTCTTCTTACAGTATATATACAATGCCCACAGTCATATTCTCCTATGCTTATATTTACTGGTATTCGTATTACCTGATTTATATATATTCTATTAACATTTCTAATTCCATTTATATATGCAAGTTCATTTACAGTAGTATTATATTTATTAGCAATTCCCCATAAAGTATCCCCTCTTTTAATTCTATAGCTCATATATTTTGTTTGTATAGTAGCTGTACTTTTAGCAATTATCAATCTTTGCCCTGGATATATAAGATTTGGATTAGAAATACCATTATTATTTACAATCTTTTGCACAGTTGTATTAAACCTTTTTGCAATACTATATAAGGTATCTCCCTTTTGTACAATATAAATTGTATTATTTTTATCATCACTACCAGTACTTATAGAATTATTTTTGGTTGGTATTAATAATGTCTCATTAGCATAAATCATATTAGGATTTTGTATATTATTTAATCTTACAAGTTCATTAACAGTTGTATTATATCTTTGTGCAATTTCTGATAGCGTATCTCCTCTTTTTATCGTATATGTTATATATCCATTAGCATTACCTGTATTTCCACTATTTTCGTTGTTTCCCTCATTACTTGGTATTTCTTCTTGACTATCTAATAATATCTCGCTTGTAAATTTATCCCTATCAACATATCCGTTTATTCCTGGTACACTTCCTCTATCTGTATATTGAAAACCTTCCCATACGTTCCATTTGCCATTATCTGACGGATTACTTACATAATACTGTGCTACCCATAAAGGATATTCGTTTGCAAGTTCCTGACTAAATATAGTTCTGGCTGATGATGTGTTACTATAAATTATCATTTCTTTGTTTGTTAATTCTTGTACTCTTTCTAAAAATACTTTAGAAATCTCATTTATTTCACCTATAGATAAATTTCCGAAATTTTCAAAATCCATAGCTAATTTACAGGTTGGAACTGTTCCTGCAATTGTATTTGCAAAATGTTCTGCTTCTAATCTAGCCTCTTCTGTAGTTCTTGCTCTTACATAATGATAAAATCCTATATTAAGCCCATTACTTCTAGCTTCTTCATAATTTCTACGAAAATAACTATCAACTGTGTTTTGACCTTCACTAGATTTTATGTATACAAAGTTTATACCAGAATTTTTTACCTGCGAAAAATCTATTTCTCCTTGCCAGCCACTAACATCTATTCCTTCATATACACTCCCTGCAGGTTCAATTGCATAAATATTAGGCTGAAATATAATCAAAAAATTAGTAATTATATAAACAATAAAAATAACCTTAACAATTCTTTTCATAAACTCACCTACTTATTGTAGTTTATGCGTTTCTCATTGTTAAGGTTCTTCGAGATTTGGAGACGATGTTTATATCCCGAAAAGGGAAAAAAGGAATGTCCCCAATTCCCGATTTACATATGTAATCTTTTCTTTGTTTCTTCCCACATTGCCTTGCCACATAAAATTACTGTTAGCAATAATGAAAGTCCTGCTATTCCACTTGCAACAATTGTTAAAACTTTATTTTCCAGTACTCCACAAAATAATAATATTAATTGAATCATACTAAATAAAAATGTTAACATATGATACATTGCATATCTCATATATCTTTTTCTACTTACAATTGTTAAAACCATAAGTGTAGAATTTGCTACCATTATTACTATTGGTATTGCTATATTTATTGACCATCCACTATAACCTATAAAATAGTCTATTGCCAAAATTAATAATGACACCAATAAGCATTGTACAAATACATTTGAAGCAATATTTATATTCCTTTTCTTAGTATAAATTACTGTTCCATATACATATATTATCCCTGCTATACAAAGCATTGACCAGTGATTTGTCTTATCTACCAGAACATTTATAATTAGCAAAATATTAATAACTATTATAGATATTGCTATTGATGCAATTAAAATAATATTATTTCTTTTTATATTAGATAATTTTGGATATAACATATTAAACACCATTACTTTCTATTTCAACATGGATTCCTAATTCTTCTAAAATCTTTTTAAATTCATCTTCTATATTTGTTTTCATTAATATTGATGTAAATGTAAAAAACATTTTATCTTCGTATGAACATGTTGAACATTTTATTTTTTCTACCCTTTCTGGAGCAATCAAAAAGAAAAAGCCTTCTATGTATTTTTGATAATCTGCAATAATACCAATTCTTCCGATATTTGAAAAAGTAGTTGTTGTATATTTTCTAATTTCTAAATAACTTAATCTTACAAATATTTGCTTCATAAATAATGGAATTATTCTTATAAAAAAGTTATTTCCTAGTTTAACATTTAATGACATTGTTTTCATTACTTCTTCTGGTTTTAATAAATTTTCGAAATCTGATTTTACCAATTTTAAAACATCATCTAAATTGTTAAAATCAATCTTTTTACCATCTGCTGTAACTGTTATATATGAAAAGAAATTACTTAATGTCTTAGATTTAAAATACTTTTTTAGATTTACAGGAACACAGATCTTTATAGGCTTATTACTAGTAGTATTTTTCATGTTACCCAAATAAATAGCCTTTATTAATACTGCTGTCAAAAATTGAGTAATCGTAACTCCCTTTTGCTTGCTAATTTCTTTTAACTTAGTTAAATCTATAATCTCATGCGTCGCTCTTATAGCTTCAAATGGAATCTTTCTTCCTTTTAATATATATGCCTTCTTGCTTACAGAATTATTCTTAGCCTTTTTATTATAATTTTTTAAATAGCTATCTTCTATGTTAAAATCAAATTTTCTGTCTGTTCTTACTACATTTTTAAAGTCTTTTGCATATTCTATTTCTATATATTGATAAACTATTTCTTTAAAAAATTGTACTGCACTATTTCCATCTGTTAATGAATGAAAAATATCTATATTGATTTTTCTATCAAAATAAGTAACTTTAAATAAATAATCATTATTAGTGTTTGGATCAATATATTTGCATGGATAATCTTTTTCCTCTTCTATTACTATTTTTTTATCATTATACTCAAAATAATACCAAAAGAATCCTTTTCTTAATCTTACTTTAAAGAATTCAAATTTGTTAAGTGCATTATTTACAGCTTTTTCTAATAGTTTTGGACTAACTTTATCCTTCATTACAGCAGATATCCTAAAAACACTACTATATTTTCTGCTAGAAGATAATGGGAATATCTTAGCAGAATTGTCAAGTCTTCTCCAAACTAATTCCTTTTTTTCTTTTCTTCTCATTTTTTAGCTCCTTAATTATTTTTTAATAATTCTATCATTTGTTTGTATGGTTCTTGAACCAGTGGGTCATTTTCTTTATCCTTGTATTTATATAAAAGCCAAATATGTGTTGCTTTTTCTGTTTCATAAACATTAATTTTAGTTCCGACTTTTTCTGCTCTTTCTTTTAGTACTTCTACATCTGCATTTAATATATCATATGTTCCTGTAAAAATAGACACATTTTGTAATTTATCTAATGGCCCATCTGCAGGGTTTACTAAATAACTATCTATTCCATCTTTTCCTGCATAATTTTCACCAGCTAATTTTAGTGCTGCTTTATTCAGCATAGGATCATTCTCTTCTATTTCTGCAATTTTAGGATTATTCATCCTTACATCTAACCATGGTGATATTAGGATTGTTTGATTTGGCATAGCTATATTTTCTTCTCCCATTTTTTCTACTAAAGCTAACGCTAACCCTCCACCAGCCGAATCTCCCATTACTACTAAATTAGATGGTTCTACTTGCTGTATAACTTTTTTATACAGAGCTTCCATCATGTTAATAGTATCTTTATAAGTATATTTTGGAGTAAGTGGATAATCTGGAAGTATGATTGTACATCCTAATTGATTTATAATATCTCCACACGTTTTCCAATGCTCTTTTTCTAAATCTGCAACATATGAGCCACCATGAACATACATTATTACTAAATCATTTGTTACACCCTCTTTTGGCTCCATTACATATACTGGTCTATTTTCTACTTCGTATTTACTTAAATTATATTCTTTTTTGACGTATCCTGGTACTCTTGCTTTTATATCTCCCTTAAACAAATATATAATTAGCACTACTGCACATATTGTTCCAATTAATATTATAGCTAATAGTATTTTCACTATAACAAATAATTTTGCTGTTGTCATTTTTCTTCCTTTCTTATTTGCCTTGCTCTAATTTATGTCTTATATTTTATCATATTTTATCTAGTTGTAAAATAATTAAATATCAAAAAGACCATCTAAACTTAGATAGTCTTTTTAAATATAATTATTTTTGGAAATCTTCTATATCAGACACATTTAACGCAAAATATGGTAATTCTTTATCTTTTTCTTTTAAGAATATTACAAATGAATCATTAAAAGAAAAATCTCTAATATCTTGTGGTTCTATCGCATTTGTTGTTACAGCTATACCAGCTTCACTAGTTAATTTTGCACCTTCTTTGTTTAATTCAAAATCAATAGTTTGCATTGCTTTTTCTATTGTTAATTTTTCGCCATTAACATCTTCGAATTCTTTATTTTCTAAATCTGTATATTCTTTCTCAGAATTAATACTAATTTCTGGAACTTGCAAAAGCTCAGTTTCTTCTAACGAAGTATTTCCTGTATAATTTGTTCTTTCATTAGTTATCTTTTCCCATATCTGATTAAAATTTTGTATTGTATTTGTTCTACACAAAATTATTTCATCGTTTGTTGTAGTTGATATTGATATAGCTTTATCCTTTTCGTTGTTATAATATAATACACTAACCTGGCTTCTTGCTTCTGAATTAGAGTTTGCTTTTAAACCAAAGTAACTTGTTTTTGTATCTTTTCCTGCAAAATCTCCTGTTTCTAAATCATCAAAAGGTGTTGCAAATTTTAAATCTTTTACAAGCATTGCATATATTAGATATTTTTTAGCATTTGCATCTGTATTCCAATTAAAATTATTTATAAAATCGCTTGTTTTTCCAAATTTATTATTTAAGTCTGTTTCTATTTGTGTTTTTAATTCTGGTGAGATTACTCCATAAGTTTTATAATAATCTTCTGCTGAAATCATATCTGCTGAAAAAGCAGATTTATTAAGGTTATCTACACAATCTAATTGAGGAGAAAATTCTATATCTTGCTTAACAATCTCATTTTTTAAATCGTTCCAAACTATTTGGAATGTACCACACCACATAGTATTTCCTTTAACCTTATCGGATAAAGTTGGAACTATTTTTACACCATCATCTTCTGCTGTAAAAACTGGTGCAATCGTATTTTGAATAATATCTTGTGCCTTTTCTGCGATCTGTTCATTATATTTACCTATTAAAACTATAATTGCAACGATTATAGCTATTAGAACAATAAATAGAACTATATTGACTTTTTTATTTTCCATATTTTCCACCTCATTTTTTGCCATTATATCAATATTGCATTTTTTTTACAATACTCTATTTATATATTCTTCTAAACATTCCCCTGTGTTTTTCATTTCTTTTGCAATATCTTTTCCTACATATCTGTAATGCCATTCCTCGTTAGAAACTTTTGTTATATCAATTTTGTCTTTAGGATATCTTAATATAAAACCATATTTGTAACTATTAGCATTTAGCCATTCCCACATAGGTTCATTATCTTCTGGATTGCTAGGATTACTAAAATCTATTGCAAGCCCAGTTTCGTGTTCAGAATAACCTGGTTTTTGAACTTCTGAATTTGTTTTCTCTATTGCTGCTTTGTCTGTCATCCCTTCATTTTTGTATGCTTTAATTCTTCTATTATATATATCCTGTTGCTCTTCTTTATCCCTATAAGCAGTATTTATTTTTAAATTAACGCCATCTCTTTTTTAGCATCTTTAAACATATTATCTAAATCATTAATAATACTACTATCTACTAATTTTCCATTATATTCTACTAAATTTGCTATGTAATCGTCTGGAATTTTATTAGTTCCATTTACCAAAACAATATTCATATTATCCTCTACTTCCATAGTATTTGTATTTATCGCATATGTTTCAAACTGTATATAGCCTTCTTGATGCAAAAATACTAAAATACCAATAAAAATTATAATAAGAATTACTTTTGAGGAATTTTTCTTATTCTTTTTTCTCATTATGTACTTCTCCTTAAAAAGCCCATATTTACATATGGACTTCTACTGTTTAAATTATTCTTTATTTGCTGATTTTTTTCTTATTAAAATCAATGGTGTTTGTTCATGTCCTTGACCTGTTGGGTTATCTCTTATTAGACCTTTTAGTTCTTCTTCTGTTAACTTAATATCATCAGAATGACCTATTACTTCTTGTCCTAAGTCATTGGCATCAACAATCATACAAGAGATTCCTAATTTATCATGTATTTCGTTACATACTTTTGATGGATTCTCTGGTAATAAAATTCCTATATCTCCATATTCTTTCCAAACATGGTCATAAAAACCATCTAGTCCACTTACTTCTTGTCCAACTATTTCGTAAAATACACCTTTTTTACCAAATAATTTTGTAACAGCACTTGCCAAACTTGCCCATAGCACTTTTAATAATCCAACTTGATTAATAGCAAATTGCATTTTTATTGGTTCACCAACACCTACCCCTGCAGTAGTTTTATGTGCAAATTTAGATAAGAATTTTGCCCAAAATCCTACTTTTATATCTTCTCTTTTTAAAACTCTATTTTGACATAATGCGATTATCTTTTCACTACTTGATATAATATCACCTTCTTGATATATTGGTGAAACATATTCTTTAAATAAATCTATATAACTATCACCTTGTTTTACAAATCTTGTTTTAATTGCGTGTCTTAAATAAACTTCTCCATTAACCTCTATTTCCACATTTTTTCCCTCATTAGCATGAAATTCCATTGTAATCCACCTTTCTTTCGTTCGTTTTTGTTATTTTATCCCTATTCTATATTTTTTTCAATACTTAAAATAGTTTTATTATATATATTATTATTTGATATAAGATATTTATTTGGGCAATACCAGCTAATGTTCCAGTTATTAACCTTCTAAAATTAGTAGATTCCTTTATTTGCTTAAATTGAACGTACCAATCTAAAAACATTATTCCTAAAAATATAAAATCTAAATATATTGGAATATTAGCTTTTACAAAAATAAATATTACAGAAATAATTTGCCCCAATAATATTCCTGTACATCTACTACATATAGGAAACTGAAATTCTCCTATTTTAAAACTTCTATCTTCTCTTTGATGACAACCACACCTATTTCCTAGACGCATAGACCATGCCCATATTTTTCTTTGTGTACTCTTTTTCATTAAAATCTATTCCCGCAATCATTACATATATTTGTTGTTTTAGTAGTAGTTGTTGTATCTCCAGTATTACATAAGCCACACAATACTCCCGGCCATCCAAATAGCAAATAGCCACAACAAGCATCTCCACCATCAAAACCTTTAGTATGTGTTTTAGTGTCTATAATGCTTGATATATTTTCACTTCCACATCTTGGACATCTCATATATTTCCTCCTAATTTTTTTTATAATTATATATATATTATGTAAAAAAATCAATTAATGTTTTCTTAATTCTTGTATATTAGGTTTATAAATGTTAAAATAAGTTTCGAAAGGAGCAGACTAAATATGTACAAAAAAGATTGGTTATTAAATCAAATAGATGATTTAGTTGAATTTTTAGCAAAAGTATTTTTAAATCAAACTACGACAGAATATCTTCCAGAAAATATTGTAAATTCAACTTCTGATGAATTATATAATTCACTTGATAGATTAATTTGTGAAAAGAAAATTAACGAAGCAGAAAATTTATTATTTGATAAAATAGAAGTTCAAAATCCTAAGCATCTTGCTATAGCTATAAATTTTTACGGTAAACTTAATAAATTACCAGATGAAACTTTAGAAGAAGCTAATTATTCAAGAGAAGAAATAAATCAAGGCCTAAACGATATCTTAGATAAATTTGGAATTAAAATAGATTTAAAATAGCTCATTTATATAAAATAAATGAGCTATTTTTTTACACATTAAAATTTATCCTAATGCTACATCTAAAATCATCATTACTACAAACCCTAGTGCTACCCCAATTGTACCAATATTAGTATGTTCTCCTGCTTGTGATTCTGGTATTAATTCTTCTACTACCACATATACCATTGCACCTGCAGCAAATGCTAAAATATATGGTAATATTGGAACCACTGCATTAGTAAATAATATTGCAACAATCGCTGCTATTGGTTCTACTATTCCTGAAAGAGTTCCATATAAAAAAGCCCTTCCTTTAGAAATACCTTCTGCTTTTAAGGGCATAGATATTATAGCTCCTTCTGGAAAATTCTGTATGGCCATTCCTACTGCCAGTACTATAGCACCAGCTATAGTCATACTTGCATTTCCGATTAAGGCACCAGCAAACACAACTCCAGTAGCCATTCCCTCTGGTATATTGTGAATAGTAACTGCTAATACTAATTTTGTAGTTTTCTTAAAATTTGACTCCAATCCCTCAGCTTTTTCTGTTTCCAAATGCTGATGTGGTACTAGTGTATCTAAAATTAACAAAAATACAATTCCAGACATAAAACCTACTGCAACTGGAACCCATGCAAATTTTCCAGCTGTCATATCTAATGCTGGCATTAATAATGACCATATTGATGCTGCCATCATTACTCCAGCTGCAAAACCTATTAGCAGTTTCTGAACTTTTTTATTTATCTCTTTTTTTCTCATAAAAAATACTAAACCAGAACCTAATGTTGTTCCTAAAAAAGGAATTAGTATCCCTATAATTACATTACCCATTATGTCCTCCTCTATATTTTAAGAATATTTTCCTTATTTATTATACCGCAGATATTTTTTATGTACAATTTTATTTTTTGCAATATATATTTTTTTATGTTAAAATTTTTTCAATAATATCTTGTAGGAGGTTTTTATGACAGAAAAAGAAAAAGCCAAAAATGGTGAATTATATAACCCTATGTATGATAAGGAATTAATACAAGAACGCTTTAAAGTTAAGGACTTATGTTTTTAATACAAAAATACTCTTCCATCTAATGTTGCTGAAAGAAATTTTATTCTAAAGCAAATTTATCTACTACAGATGAAACTACAATTATTGAACAACCATTTATGTGTGATTATGGATATAATATTCATTTTGGAAGGAACTTTTATACCAATCATAATTTAGTAATTCTTGATACTGCTACTGTAAAATTTGGTGATAATACTATAATAGGTGCAGGTAGTGTTGTTACAAAGGATATTCCTTCAAATGTAATCGCAGTTGGAAATTCATGTAAAGTTATAAAGTCTATCTAATAAATAAAACTGTGGATGATTTTTCATTCCACAGTTTATTTTTTACTTATATAAGAAAGTTAGACCATCTATGTCTCCAAGCAAAGCGCATGTCCAAAAAACTTTCTTATTTTAATTTTCCATAATACATATCCTTAAATATACCTTCTCTTTCTATTAGTTCAGTATATTTTCCATCTTCTTCTATTTTTCCTTTATTTAAAACTATAATTCTATCACAATTTTTTAAAGTAGTTAATCTGTGTGCTATAGAAATAATAGTAGTATTGTTTTCTTTTTGTAATTTTTCTATTTCAATTTGAATATGTCTTTCCGAAGTATTGTCTAGTGCTGATGTTGCCTCATCTAAAATCAATATTTTAGGTTTTCTTAAAAAGATTCTAGCTATAGCTATCCTTTGCCTTTGACCACCAGAAAGATTATTTCCTCCTTCTGATATTAAAGTATTAAATTTATCTGGTAAATTATTTATATAATCATAAATATATGCCTTTTTAGCAGCTTCTTCTACTTCTTCCAAACTTACTTCTTTATCCATTCCATAACAAATATTTTCATATATCGTGCCCGCTATTAAAAATGGACTTTGTGGTACTAATGCAATAATCTCTGAAATATCTTTTCTTGTTAATGAATTTATATTTTTACCATCTATGAATATATCTCCATCACCTTTTTCTAGTTTGCATATAGCTTTAATAAGTGAAGATTTTCCGCATCCACTAGGACCTGCAATTCCTAAAAACATACCTTCATTTATATTTAGATTAAAATTATCTAATATAACTTTTTCTTTGTTTTCATTATAATAAAATTTTAAGTTATTAACTTCTACTATTGATTTGCTTGTATCTTTATTAGTTTGTTCTCTCTCTTCTACTAATGCATAAGAAAAGTCATTAGGTAATTCTGTCATTTTAAAGAAATCTGTAGCTAAAACTGTACATTCTGATAATTCGTCAAATATTCTATGTAATTCCTCTAATGGTTTTGTTAATTGTGTAAAACATAAATATGCTGTTAAAACATTACCAACAGTAATTACATTTTTAGTTGCTAGCCATGTTGAAATTCCTATAATTAAAACTGTAAAAACAGCTTGATTTATAAATTTTAAGCAATCATATTTTGCCATTTGTTTATGATGCTTCATTTCTTTTTTTCTTAAAAATTCTGATTTATTATTAAATCTATTTGTTTCTAATTCAACACTATCTGTTATTCTTATTACTTCTATTCCATTTAGTAATTCTACAATTGTACCATCCATTGCAGATTTAGTTTCTAATAATTCTACTCTTATACCTTTTTGAGTACTAATTTGTCTAAATACTATTGCGATTCCTATTGGAATAACAAGTAACATAGGTAATGCTAACGATATTGGCAAAGTTATAAATATTGTTATTATAGCTGCAATACTATTAAATATAGCTGGTGCAAAATCCATAAACATTAATTTTTCTAATTTTACTGTTCCCTCTAAGCATCTATTTAATCTTCCATGAATATTACCTGTCATATTCTCTCTAAAATATGATAAAGGTGCTTTTAACAATGAATTAATTACTATTCCTCTTGCCTTTTTTTCTGTTCTTGTAGCTGTATCCTCTACCATTACTCTTCTTACTATTTTTATGATTTCATTTACTACATTTACTATTAATATAAAAACCAAAAATGGGATTACCTTAATAAAATCCACTTGATTTTCTACTAAAATATCATCTGTAAGCCAACCTATTGCTTTTGGTGTTAATTGTGCAAGACCTGCAGATACTATCATTATTATAATTATTATTATAAAATTACGTTTTTGCTTATTATCTAATAATTTATACAACTTTTTTAGTACATTTTTTACGTTCGTTTTCTTTTTCACATTTATCCCCCTTTTCAATCTCTATTATTTTACTATAGTTTACATAAGTTTTCAAGGCTTCTATAAAAAAAATAGAGGTATTCCTCTATTTTTTATAACACTATATCATCTTTCTTTATCTCCATAGTTTTTAAATTACATACTTCAAGTGAAGTTATTTCACCATCCTCCTGAGTAAAAGTATATCCATATCCATTTAAAAAGTAATAATATCTTTTTGGTAAATCAGTTTCTTCCCCTGTTTTTAAATTAACTTTATATGTACTTTGACCTGAAGTAAAATATGCAAATTCATCATCAATATATTCCAATCTTTCAAATCCACCATGTGCTTTCCAAACAATTTCTTCTGTATTGTTTTGTGGATTAATCTTATATAAACTAAATTCTGTTTCTATATTGTTTCCATCAGTACCTTTTCTAGTAAGCACATAATTACCATTTGCTGAAAATACATCGTTTCCAAACATTCCTAATTTATGATTTTCATTTGTGTTTAAATATATTACTCTATACGCTTCATTATCTGCAAAGTCAATATATGTTAAGCAATTATCATCTACATTACTGATATATGTTCTTCCTTGTGCTAATTCTTTTTTATTTGTTCCATCAATATTTGCAGAATATATACTCCTTGAGGTTAAATCTGTATAATAAATAGTATTATTATGTATTTTAAAATAATTTTTAACATTCTCTATAATTGTTTGTTTATTACTACCATCTTTATTCATAACACATAAATTACCTTGAGGCGTTCCGTTTATTCTGTCATATCCTATTTGATCTGTAAAATATATCTTGTCACTTGTAAGCCATAATTGGATAGAAGCCCCTTCATAAATTTTTTCTGCATTTCCCTGCAAATCTATTCTATAAATTCCTTTTCCCCTATAATAATTTGGCATTGCATATACATACTCACCATCAAAATAAAGTTTATTTACACCATCTTCCATAGTATATAGTAAGTCTAATTTCTTTTCGTTACAATCATATTTAAATATATTATCCGTTGAATTATTATATATAATGATATTACCTATTTTTGCAAAACTACTTCCTGTTTGCATACTATATGTTTTCTCGTTCTCCAATTTTTGTTCTTCACTTATTTTAAATTCTTCTAGCAATGTATTTGTAGAGTCACTCTCGCTTATATTTACCTCGGTTCTAATTTTAAAAATAATAAGCTGTATTAAAACTATTATTATAATTATAGCTAACGCTATTATAATTTCTCTAAATCTTTTCATTATTTAATCCCCTCTATAGACTTTTTAGCTAATATCTTAGACATATTTAAATCTCTAAAATCCATTTTTTCATTTGATAAATTTTCGTAAACATCATTTATATATCTTATAGTCTCATTTTTAGTTTGTTCATCTACATTTTTTATTTCTAAAATTTGTACAAACTCTGGAATAGCATCTGTTCCAGTTTCTTCTTCTAGATACTCTAAATCTATTTTTCCGGTTTCTATATATCTTTCTATATTTCCTTTTGCAATAATTGCATCAAAATTAATAAAATTCATTCCTATATATACAGCAATTAAAATCATACAATACGTTCTTAATAAGTGTTTTTGTTTGTTTAATATATATAATACTGTTGGAATTAGCAAAATAGCTTCTGCAAATAATACACAATACACTAATAACCTTAAAAAAGTATATCCATAAGCCTGCTCATAAAAATACATTCTAAGTGCAGAAGATATTATTATTATAAAAGTAAATATTACCATAATTATACACATAAAGTTTATATATTTGTTATTTTTAGCTGCATATTTTTTTGTAACTAATATTACTATTAAATTTATCACTGATACAACCATTAATTGGAAAAATCCCTGTCTTGCATAATCTGCATAATTAATATTCGTTTTTTGCATAAATAATGAATTTATCTGGATTATACAAAATACTAAATAAATAACATTTAATGATGTTAATACCATTTTAAAAGTAGTACTATCTACGCTTTTATTTTCTTCTTTTACCTCTTCATCTACAAAATATTCATCATATCTGGTAATGATATAAAAAAAGCTTGATAAATATATAAACACACATACTATTAAAATTACGCGTATAAAGATTCCCATTAAATCTACATTATTAAATAAATTGAAAAATGAATTTATTATATTTGTAATCATATTACTAAATACTGAGTCTGCTGATGCTAAAATTGCAATAATAATTATTACTAAAGGAACTGTAATACATATCCCTTTTATTATATTGCTTGATTTTCTATCTTTAGTCTTTTCTTGTTTTATATTAAATTTCTCAGCAAGTGAATTCCTTAATTCTGCCATTGTTTCGCCAATATATGCAAATGGTTCTATTACTATATCTAAAATTTTTTCGAGCAATATTTTTGGAATTAATTTACTTGTAGTTAAATTTAATATCATTATGATTAATAGTATTGGTATTACCAATAAATTTACTAAATTGAAAAAACTATTATTAAATATTAAATAAGTGCTTGATAAAATAATGATTGGTATTATTAAATATTTCGAATTATTATTTTTAATTTTATTTGTTTTTTCTAGCAATATTACTATGTAATATGTAATTGGTATTGCAAATAATAACATTGAAAGTCCTATTTGTTTTCCAAAAAATAATATTACACTCCATATACTGAGTAGTATTGCTCCTAAAAATATATTTATTTTTTTCATAATAAAATACCTCCATAAATATTTTATGAAGATATTTTATTTCTTTTATTATCGTTTGTCAATAATTATTTGTTGTTTTATTTGTATTATGTGTTCAATATTTGCAAATTTTACATAATATGTTGTAATAATATTATGAACCATTAATTTTATACAATTTAGGAGGATACAACATGATGAAAAACATTTTTATTCACAAAGTAGCTGGACAGAAGAAAGATGCAGTTCGGGTAAACAACGAAGCTGATATTCCTGTATTCCTGCAGGACAGTATCATTGTAAACGGTGACAAGCTCACTCTCATCTGCGTCGAAGGTGTTGAAACAGCTCCTCTTGGCGTAGTTGTCGGCTACGAAAAATCCAATAGTACTCCGACAGGATTCAACTGTTGGGTAATTGGCAATGCTGATACCAATCTCGTGGAGATTGACGGAGTTTTCTACAAGAAAGCTACCGTACTTCAGGCTCAGCCTGTTGATGACGAGTTTCCGGAATTCCTTTCTGGAGCTGACATTCGCCACAACGAGGATGGCTCATGGACAATCAAAACAGATTGGGGAGAGTCTACCGGATTTCCTGGACAGGCATATTGGGTAAGATATGGAAGTAAAGCCGACGGTACCCCGGACGCAAACATCCTTACCAAAACCGAGAAAAGTTATCTCGAATATGTGGTATGTGATGAGGACGGAAATGACATTGGTCTCCTTTCCGAAATAGACCCGGCATAAGCCTGCTACCACGTGACCTCTAGTTGGCAAAGATTCCATTCGTCTTTGCCAACACAATTAACAGACCAATGCTCATTTGCATTGGTCTGTTCCATTTTATATAAATAATTGAATTGCCATATCCAAAACTAGTGTAAATAAACCACTTAAAAAAATTAACCAAAATGTCCATTTTCTATTACAATATCTTAAAACATATGCTAATTTTGGATTGTTTTCATCATAATATACATCAATCTCTGAACCTATTGGATATATTTTTTCCATTGGATTTTTATATATACTAATAAATGAATTTACTTTTTGCTTTATAATTAATCTTTGTCTTTCATCTTCTTTATATTCACCTTCGGAATTTGATTCTAATGGACTACTAGTAGTTACCGTCTTATATGACTTGTACTCTGGTCCTGTCACTTTATATTCTTTTCCATTTACAATATAATAAATAATAGGAAGATGTACTCCACTATGCTCTCCACCTCTATTTGCTAAAGTATATTTTTTAACTATTCCTTTAGTTTTTGCTTTGCATCTTTTTTCTTGAATTAGATATTTATAATAAATTTTAAATGCTATTATAAATAAAACTACAGAAAATATTGTTAGAAATATTCCAAATACAATTTTAATTATTTGTATCTCTTGCATTTTAATTCTCCTTAAAACATTCTTTTATCAATTTTATCAAATCATTTAGTTCTTTAAATTTATTAGAGTTTATATAAATTCCAAATTCAACTTTTCCTAATTCTATCGTAGTTTTTACTTCAACTAAATTAAACTTTTCATAGTCCTTCTTATCCACATATTCTCGTGTTATTAACCCTAAAGCTTTTCCTGAACTTGCAAGTTCTAAAATAGTTTTATAACTGCTATTTCTTAATTTTAACTCCTTGCCTTGAGTTAGTTCTTTTATTCTTTCTACAGATTGTGCATATGTTCTTGGTACATATATAATTTGATTTTCTATATTTTCAATTGTTAGTTTTTGACTTACAAATGGTGATTCTTTACTTGCAATAATTACATCATGCAAATATCCTAATTTAATATATTTAATCCCATTCAATATATCTTTACTATCCTTTTTTGAAAACACTATATCTAATTCTTCATTTTTTAGCTTTTTCATCATTTCAGATGTTTCTTCACAAATTAAATTTAATTTAACATTTGGATATTTTAAACAATATTTATTTATAACATCCCCAAAGATACAGCTTCCCATATGATTATGTGTTCCGATGTTAATAAATTTTTCTTTGCTCACTTGTCCATCAACTCTGTTAAGTTCTTCAATTGGATTCTTAAGCTTTTCATATATTGCTTTACCATCTGCTGTTAAAGAAAGACCTTTACTCTTTCTATCAAATAATTTTAGTGATACTTGTTTTTCTAAATTTTTAATCTGTTTCGTAACAGCTGGCTGAGAAATATTTAATTTTTCACTTGCTTTGGTTATATTTTCTTCTTTTGCAACTGCCACAAAAATTCTATATAATTCAAAATCTATCATATTACATCATTCCTGTATCATACATGTTTTCCTACATGTTTTTATATCACAAAAGCATGAGATATTCAATATGTCCCATGCTTTTGCACTTAAAATTACTTAAATAATTCCATTAAATTTTCGAAGGCTCTTTTTATTTGCCAACCCTCTTCTCCATTTAAATTATATTGGAGTGAAGTATTTTTACACCCAGACAAGTGCAATACCATATTCGATGATAAAAATAAGCTAAATACTCCTTCTTGGCAATTACCTGTTTTATATAGTAAACAATTACTAATGCAATATTCAGAATACTTTGCTCCTCTTGTAGAATCTTTTACTTGAATCCAATTATTGCCCCTAAAATAACAACTCATTGGAATTCCATTGCCTTTGCTTATTAATTGTGTTGTCCACTCTGATTCTGAGTAATTTGAAATTTCTGATAAAAAATCATAAAAGTTGCTCATTGAAATAAAAAGCTCTTCCCACAATTTATAAGCTGCTTCCCCGCTGACTTTATTAGAATAGCCAAAGTATTCAGAGAACTTATTTAAATCTAACAATTTGACATTCACATCTAATTCGTCTATTGCTTTTAATACAAGTGATCTTACTTCACTTTGATTTAATCTAGTCACAACAATGTTGTATCGTATTGAAAGTCCATTACTCCTTAACAGTTTTGTTATTCTTATAACCTCTTTAGAAAGATATTTTGGAAAATGAACACCTTCCACATATTCTGATATGCTATCTACACTAAAAACAATATCTATTCTTGCTTTGTATTTTCTAAGTACATCTAAGTATTCCAAAATTTTAAATCCATTTGTATTAATTCTGATTTTAGTATCTTTGAATTTCATGATGTATTCAATAAGCTTACCAAAGTAAGGTACACTTGTTGGTTCTCCGCCAGTTATTCTAAAATTTGTGATTCCAATTTCATGTGCATTAGTAATAATCTTTTTAATGTCAGAAAAAGAAATAGTTTCTTTTTCTTTTGATATGCTTTCTCCTCCTCTTTTACAATAAAAGCATTTATAATTGCACTCTGTTGTCAACGCTATTGCCAAATAAGTTACCCGTTTTTTCATCTACTTTACCTCCTAATAATTAGTATCTGTTAATAAAAAAGTTTATACATTATTTTAATATAATAATTCTATTTTTAGAAATACATAAATGTTAAGTTGTTATAACTTAATGGAATATCATTGTGTTTTATGCACAAAAATAAGCATAGCTTCGCTATGCTCTTATTGGTACCGATGGTGGGACTCGAACCCACATGGTTTCCCGCCAGATTTTGAGTCTGGTGCGTCTGCCAGTTCCGCCACATCGGCATATTATATGCTAATACATATTAGCATATATTTTTTTATTTTGCAATAATTAAATTATTAAATCTTTAAAACTCTTTCCGTATTTTAAGATAGGATAATCAAAAATATCTAATACAGTAGCTGAAATATCTGCATATGTATCTCTTATTCCAAGATTAATACCATGTTTTATATTTTTTCCATAAACTAAAATAGGTATATATTCCCTATCATGATCTGTACTTGGTGTTGAAGGATCATTCCCATGGTCTGCTGTTATAATTAATAAATCTTCCGCATTCATTGCTTCAATAATTTCTGGTAATTTATTATCAAAATATTCTAAGGCTTTTGAATAACCTTCTACATTATTTCTGTGACCATAAAGCATGTCGAAATCTACTAAATTTGTAAAAATTAATTTTGCATTTTTGCTATTTTTTATTTCTTCTATTGTTTTTTCTATTCCATCAGCATTTCCTTCTGTATGAATTGCTCTTGATATTCCCCTACCAGAAAACAAATCTTCAATTTTTCCAATTGCTACTACTTCTTCATTGTTCTCATAAAGTACATCAAGCATCGTCTTACCAAATTCTGGCGATTCAAAATCTTTTCTATTATATGTTCTAGTAAAGTTATCTGCCTTATTACCTACAAAAGGTCTAGCAATAACCGTTCCTATATCATATTCTTCTTTACTTAACATTTCTCTTGCTATTTTACAAATTTCGTATAATCGTTCTACAGGAATTATGTCTTCATGTGCTGCAATTTGAAAAACACTATCTGCAGAAGTATATACAATTGGAAATCCTGTTTTTAAATGTTCTTCTCCATATTGTTTTAATAGTTCTGTACCTGAACCAACACCATTAAATAAAGTACCTTTTACTCCAGTCTTTTTCTTAAATTCTTCTATCATCTTTTCTGGAAAGCCATTTGGATATGTTTTAAATGGTTTTTCTTTTACAAATCCTGAGATCTCCCAGTGTCCTACAGGACTATTTTTACCAGCACATTTTTCCTGTGCTTTACCATAATTTCCAATAGGATTTTCTTCTTTTTTTGGAATTGTTAATCCTTCAATATTATATAAACCTAATTTTTTCATATTAGTTAGTTTAGGTTTTGCAAGCTCATAAATATGTCCTAATGTATGTGCACCTACATCACCATATTTATCTGCATCTGGTAATTCTCCAACTCCAAAACTATCTAAAACAACAATAATAGCTCTATTTATCATTGCTTTCCTCCTTTTTAGTTTTTAATTTTAAGTTATATTCTTTTACATGTATCTCACAATTTTGGTATTCAAATTTTTCTACTTCTTTATTCATTCTATAGAAAGTTTCACTTTTCTTTAAAAACTCAAATTTAGAATTGTCTAGTAATACTAAATCATTTAGCTCCATACCTTCTGGAAGCGTTTTATTATAATTGTCATAATAAACTGTATTGGTTAAAAATATAAGTGGCATTCCCTTTTTTATATTTATCCTGCAAATATACTCATCAGCACTTTCTATATCATTTATAGCCTCTTCTGGATTCACATGATAAATTTCGAAATTAGTTTTATTTATATCTTTTTCTGCCACATATAATGATAAATTCATTGGTGATTTTATTTGTAATAACGCTTTTTCTATATCACTTACAATTGCTTTTAATTTTTCTACAAACCTATCTAATGATGTATTCTTATTTACATCTATTACTCTGTACATATTTTTCTCTATTTCACGATGTTTTCTTCCTGCTAATACTCTAATTTTTGTTTTATCTTCAGAAAGTCCACCAAAAATATCGTATTCTTCTTTTGGAAATAATGAACTTACAATTGTAGTTTTCTCTTTTATATCATTAAGTTCTTGTTCTATTAGGTGTAGTTCTTTCTCATTTAGGTCATCTTTATCTTTTATAATGTTTATGAATTCTAAAATCTCTGTTGTAGCTAAAAATATACTATCACATTCTTTTTTAGATAACTTTTTCCTTATTATTTTATCCATGTTCTTGCCAAGATCTTCTAAATCTTCTAAATAATCAAATGTCTTTTCTAAATTTGTAACTGGAACTTCCTCTTCAGCATCTATCTCTGATAAAATTAAATTATTGTCCTTATTAGTATATTTCCAAAAATCAAAAATACTCTTGTTATGCTCATCTATCTCTTTTAAATATGACTCTGCATTGCGAATTTTACTATTTAAAATTTTTATTTTATTTTCTAATGCTCGTACATCCATGTCATCATTTTTTAGTCTTTTATCTTGTCTTTCAAAAGCCTTAATTAGTAAAACTAAATCCTCTATTGTTAAGAATTCTTTTGTTCTATCTATACCATCGTTCTCTTTAAAAATTTCTTCTATTTCTTGTGTTTCTTTTTCTTCTTCACTATCTTTATTTAATATCTCTTTTGCTCTTCCTTTTAATTTTTTCTTATTTTGCATAAAGAATTTAATCTTTCCAAAAAAACTACGCTTACAATCTAAATATATTGATATTTCCTTTTCTTTGTCTTGAAATTCTTTTACTTTGTTTTTTTCTTCTATTGATAGTTCTTGTTTTTGTTTTTCGCATTTATTTAGATTTTCTACGATATCATTAATTTCATTATCTATTTTATAAAATTCTGTTTTTATAAAATTTGTCAAATTATCGTATTCTATTATATCTCCATTATATAAAAATTCTAAGCTTCCATCTTTTTTTATTCTTGGCTCGAATAAATATTGGCCATTTGTTTCTGTTTGTAAAATAAATAATGCTTTAATTAATTTAAAAAACTTAATTGCTTCTTCTTCATTTTTTATTACAATTTTATAATGGCTATTAATCTTTTCATAACAAACTGTGTTACCTATAATATATACATTCATAACTCCATTTTTGTCATATACTTCATAAACAAATGGCCAATCTTTTGTAAATAACCATATATAATTCTCTGTATCTGCAATCTCATTTCTTGTTAATAGCTCACCAGAATATTCTGTATTGCATACAGGTACATAAATATATATATCCTTATTTTCATTATATGCTTCTATTTGTTTCTTTAGAAGGTAGAAAAATGCCTCAAACTCTTCATCTTCTAGTGTTACCATCATAAAATACTGTTTTGTTATGTCAGAATAATAAATTTGCCAAAGGTAATTTTCACTATATTTTACTTCAAATGGAATCTTTTCATTAAAAATCTCTTGTTCGGTAGCTATTCTCTCTAATTCATTTATATTCATCTTATCTATCATTTTTAAAAACACACCATGTTTTACTATATCATCTTCTGATTCAAGCTTTAAATAATCATACAGTTGGTTACATTCTTCATATTTTTTTGAAAGCAAATCCATTTTATTTTTTGGAGTTATATATATTTGGATATCTTTTATATTTAAATATTTATATACTCTACTTTTATTCTCGGAAAATCCTCTAATAGGTCTAAATTCAAGAGGTCTATAATTTTTTATAAATTCTGGTATATTATTTAAATCTAATCCTATATATTCTAAGTTTGTTTGTATTTTTAATTTTTCATCACTTGTAAGTTCATTCATAATAACCTCCACGTCTTTTCATGCTTACTAGTATAACATAACATAAAAAAAAAGTGAATGCAAAATAGGGATTTATGAACGTTCTTTTTTCCCTTCTTTGAATTCCAAAAAAACCACCTAATGTTTTAGCATTGGTGGTTTTAATATATAACTTATGCTCTTGGATGAGCTTTCTTATAGATATTTTTTAGTCCTTCATCTTGAAATTGCATATATACTTGAGTTGAAGAAATATCAGAATGACCAAGCATAACTTGAATTGCTTTTAAATCAGCTCCATTTTGCAATAAATGTGTTGCAAAAGAATGTCTTAATACATGTGGTGTAATGTCTTTATCTATATGAGCTTGTTCTTTATAGAATTTTACTATTTTCCAAAAACCTTGTCTTGTTAATCTTTTACCATTTATATTTACAAATAAAGATTTCTCATCTTCGCTTTTTATTAAATATGGTCTTGCTTTCTTTATGTATTCTTTTAAAGCATTAATAGAAATTGCTCCTAGTGGTATATTTCTTTGTTTATTAGCGTTTGTACAAGAAACATATCCTTCTTTTAAGTTAACATCTTCTATATTTAGATTTATTATTTCTGTTACTCTCATTCCTGTTGCATAAGCAAATTCTAACATTGCTTTGTCTCTAATTCCCTTTAGGTCAACAGCTTTAGGTTGCTCTAATAATAATTCTACTTCTTTAGAACTTAAAACACTTGGTACTCTTTTTTCTACTTTTGGAGATTGTATTCCCTCTGTTGGGTCTTCTTTTATTTTTTTAGTTCTTACTAAATATTGATAAAAAGATCTTATTGATGCTAAGTTTCTAGAAATTGTTGAAGTTTTTTTACCGATATTTTTTAAGTTCTCAAGATATTTTTTTATATCATCTTTTGTAACTTTTAAATATTGTAAATTTTCTTCATTTATATATGATTCATATTGGGTAATGTCCCTCTTATATGATTGTAGTGTGTTATTTGATAATTTTTTATCTTTTTGTAAAAATTCTAAAAAAAGTTTAATTTTCTTTTCCATGCTACTATCTCCTCTACTGCTTTTTTTAGTTTTATGTACATATATTATTTACATAAACTATATATGTTATATCAAAGATATTCAAAATTGTAAATATCTTTTTGCTAATTATTAAATATATTTTGTTATAAATGTAAGTAAATTTGTTGAAATATAGACTTCTGTTAAAGAAGATAACATAAAAAATATTACTGCTATTATAGATAATATTGAGTGTCGTATAATTTCTAGTTTTATATTTTCTTTGGTTCTATTTTTCATAATTGCATAACATAATTTTGTACTACTTACCGCTATAAAAAATAATGCTGGAATAAATATAATATTATGAAATAATATACTTCCTATGCAAAAAAATACACCTTTTCCAGTTCCTAATGCAATTATTGCTCCAGATATTGTATATCCTATACATAAACCTTTATATAACACAAAAAAATATATTAGTGGTAAACCAATGATAGTAGAACCTATGAACCATAATATTATTCCCATTAATATATTTCTTTTAAATGATACATTTATTAAATCATTTTTATCTATTGAGTTATTATTTTTTAATGTTGTAACAAAATTATTTATATATTCACTAACCTCATTTTTTTGTGCTTCATCAGAGTTATTTATAAAAAACACTCCTAGAACAATTCCTATAAATAGAAAAATTAATAATAATATATATATTTTTTTATTTTCTTGTAAGTTTTTTAAAATTACCTCTATATATGTATTTTTTGTTTTTTTCATTTTATCCTCCATAGAATTATTTATACATAATATCTATGTAATAAAATGATTTTTAGAACTAATTATCTAGTGTTTTTGTGGAAACTTTTCCGTAATTTCCTCCTCCACCAGCTTCTATTTGTAATCTTCCTTTTCTAGATTCATCAATAATTGTTGCCAACTTAGTTCCTACAACAGCTTCTATATCATCAAATGACAACTTATGTAATATATTCATTTCTGTTCCAAAATTATCTAATAGTTTTTCTATTGTTTTATTTCCTAAACCAGGGACAAAACCTAGTGGTGTTTGATATATATAATTAGGTCTAGATTTTGGACTTACAGATTCTTTTTTATCTTTTATTAATTCTATCCTATCAAAAACTCCAAATGTAACTTTACTACTTCCACAATAAGGGCATGCTTCTACTGGTTCTTTAGTTTGAATTGTAGAATTGCAAGCATCACAATATGTTCTATGATATTTACCAAGTTTTGGATCTAGTCCATAATTCGCAACAATTTTTCTTCCATCTTCATTTTTTAGTGCTTTAACTAGTTCCTTAAAAGATATATCTTCCATTTGTATCTTGTTATATTCCCTTGCTATTTTAGGTAATGAATGAGCATCAGAATTTGTAACAAACGTTTTATCTTCTAATTCTGAAATCATATCTGCTAAATATGTATCAGAACTTAAACCTAATTCTACTGCAAAAATCTTATCATATTTTTCTTTAAATATATCTTTTAGCCTGTCTGTACAATTTCCATAGTAACTCTTAAATGGTGTAAAAGCATGGGCTGGAACCAATATACCATTATATTTTTCTACAATATCTATTAACTCATATCCTGATAAATCTGACCTTTGTGTACTTAATGTTATATTTTTTATATGCTTACTCATTTCTTCTGAATAAGCTTTTATATCTTTTAGATGTGGAAAATAACACAAGTTGTGTGCTGATCCTTTTTTACCATTTCTACCCTTTTCTGATGTTTCAGTTTCACTTCCAAGTATTATACATACTTTATCTTTATATATAATTCCTCCATCTTCTAGCTCGTATGCATCACCTGTTTTTAAGAATTCTTCTATATCTTGAATAACATATGGTGATGCACAATCTATAATTCCTACAATGTTTATTCCTTTTCTTTCTTCACATTCTTTTGCAATATTTGCAAAGTTTAAACTTTTCGCTGCAGTAATCTTTATTGGCTTGTTATTTTCTGCTCTACCAATATGTACATGCAAATCTGCAAAAAATTCATTCATTTTTTATTCCTCCCCACTTATGTTCAACAAGTCAGAAAATTTATGCTCTTCATCTATTTGTTTTGCTATTTCATGTTTTATTCTTCTATCTGCATTTATTTCTTGTTTATTGTCTCTTATTCCATTTTTATTAACTTGCAACTTTTTGCCCTCTATATATAATTTTTTAGCTATAGTTCTATAATCTATAGCAGCATTAATTCCTTGTGCTAGATTATATTTTGGAATCATATTAATTTTAGTTTGCCATCTTGTAATTATTTTACTTTTATCTAATCCAAGAGTTTCTAAGTTTTCATATTCCATAACAAATTCTTTAAAATCTTGTAAATATATATTTTCATAACCTTTTAAGTTTTCATTTTCAAGAATAAATAAAGCCTCTGTAGGATTAAATGCCCTTCTATCATCTCTATCTAAAAGCATTCCAAAATTATCTATTAATTCCAATATGTCTCCTTCTTTATCTCTTGGTGTAATGTTAGCAATTCTATTAGCTTGTTCACAAATTCTACAAAATTTTTTGTCGAATCCTAATTCCTCAAGATATTCTGCTCCTTTATGTAAATATGTTTTTCTTTTTTCTTCTGTAAATGAAATTACACTCTTTTTGCAGGCATATAATAAACATGCTGTTAGCACTAAATTATTATCAACATCAGGTTTTGAATGCTCTAAAAACATCCTACAAATTTCTGTTTTAAATATTACTGTATTATCAAAAAAACAGTTATGTTTTTTCTTAAAATACAACAGTATCTTCATTTTTTCAGATAATTTTCTTTCATTTAGCATCATATCTGCAAAGCTATCATTATACATATTCATTACTCCTCTTATATGACATTTTTGTTAATTATATGCCATAGTTATCTTCTTTTCAATAAAATAACTAAAATGTAATATTTTTGTAATACGAAAAAAACGACTCTAAAAAATTTTAGAATCGTTACTAAGAAAAATTATTTAATTATATTTTTATGTCTTTTAATTGTTTTTCGATGTCTTTTATATCTCCTTTATTATGTATAATATAATCTGCATTTTCTACATAAAAATCGTCTGTATTTTGCATATTTAATCTTTTTTCTGCTTCATCTTCTTTTATATTATCTCTCTTCATTATTCTTTCTATTTGTACTTTTCTTTCTGCTATAACAGCAATTACAAAGTCACAAACTTGATCTAAATTGCTTTCGAATAATAAAGGAGCATTTACAACAATTATTTTCTTCTTTATTTTATTAATTCTTTTCTTTATTTCGTCTACAACATAAATAAAGGTAAGCTTATTTAATTCTTCCCTTTTTTTGTCGTCTTCATATATAATACTTGCTAATTTTTTTCTATTTAATTCACCTTTTCTATCTACTATTCCAGATCCAAAGCTCTCTACTATTGATTGTAAATACATTGTTCCTTTTTTAGATAATTCCCTTGCAATTTTATCTGCATCTACTATTTCTGCATTATATTTATTTTCTAGAATTTCACATAATGTATCTTTTCCTGCTCCGGAACTTCCTGTTACGCCTATTATTTTCATACGCCTACCTCCCACGTTTCTATTATACCATATTTTGCATAAATAAACAATATTTAGGGTAAACATAACACATGTTTTTACTACAGAATTATTTACATTTTTCCTCTCCTATTTGTGTTTGAATATACTTACTTAATTTAGAGCTCATACTAAAATCTGGTTCGAAATATTTATCTATAATTCCTTTAACATTTAATTGTTTATACGTTTCCATCGATTCTTTTTTTGTTGCTATAAATACATTCTTACCACCTATGCTGTGAACATATTCAAATGCGAAGCCATCTGTTAATCCATCACCAAAGTATATAATATTATTAGTTTCCTGATTATCTTTTTGAACTTGCTTAATGAAGTCTACTTTCTTTTTATCTGTTAATAGCATATCTATATCTTTATATATTCCATTCTCTTCATTAAATGTAACCCCATAAACACCATCTACCAATTTTCTAATTACTGTTTTATCCACATAATCTTTTATTCCTGAAGTAACAATATAATGTTTTACTCCTGTTGTTTGACTTTGGAAATTTTTAAAATATTCTATAACTCCATTATTAAATTCTACTTTATCTGCGCCTAAACATACATTTGCTTTAGTTAATAAAATATTATTTTCTAACAATATTTCTATATAGCATTTGTAATAGGCTTCGTATAGACTTTTGCTATTGGTTAATTTTTCTTCTATTCTATTCATTAACATTTCTTCATTATATCCACATTTTTTTATTATTTCATATTGTGGTAAGGAATATGGTGTTAATGTACCGTCGAAATCATATATGATTACCATTTTTACTCCCTCTTTAACTACAATTTATAAGTTCTTTATGGCTGTTCTTGCTAATTCATCACATCTATTATTGTATTCGTTATCGCTATGTCCTTTTACTTTTATAAATTCAACTTTATGAATTTTTGTAAGTTCATATAATTCTTCCCATAATTCCTTATTTTTTACAGGCTCTTTTGATGCATTTTTCCAGCCATTCTTTCTCCAATTGTATATCCATCCTTGATTAAAACAATTTACAACGTATGCGCTATCACTATACAAATTAACATTACAAGGATATTTTAGCATTTTTAAGGCTTGTATAACAGCTGTAATTTCCATCTCATTATTTGTCGTATTTAACTTTCCACCTGATATTTCTTTTTTATTTCCTTTATACATAAGTACAGCGCCCCAGCCACCAGGACCTGGATTCCCAGAACAAGCTCCATCTGTATATATTGTTATTTCTTCCATTTTCTTCTCCTATATTTGTAATTTTTACCATTTTATGATATTATATCAATAATTTGTTTATACTACAATATAAGGAGGGTTAAATATGTCAAAAGTTTTAGGAATTATTGCTGAATATAATCCATTTCATAATGGTCATCTTTTACACTTAACAAAGTCTAAAGAAGAAACTGGTGCCAAATACAGTATTTGTATTATGAGTGGTAATTTTGTCCAAAGAGGTAATACATCAATAGTTAATAAATGGGTAAAAACAGAAATGGCTCTAAAAAGTGGTATAGATTTAGTTCTAGAGCTTCCAACAGTATATTCTATTTCTAGTGCAGAAAATTTTGCAGAGGGCGCTATAAAACTTTTAAACTCCCTAAAAATTGTAGATACAATTTCATTTGGTTCCGAGAATTCCGATATAGATATATTAAATAGAATTTCTGGTATTTTATATGAAGAGCCAAAACAATATGTAGAATTCTTAAATGAAGAATTAAAAAAAGGACTTTCTTTTCCAAAAGCTAGAGAAAATGCAATATTGCTATATTTAAATGACAAAAAATATTCTAACATTTTAAATCAACCAAATAATACTTTAGCAATTGAATACTTAAAAGCCTTAAAGAAATATAAATCTCACATTATGCCAATATCTATAAAACGTGAAAAAGCTTTTTATAATAGCAATTGCATTGTTGATGAATATGCAAGTGCTACAGCAATTAGAAATATGATTGTAAATAATCAATTTAATGATATCAGAAAAGTAATGCCTAGACTTGCCTACGATTTATTAATGCAGGAAATAGAAAATAATCAATATGTTATAGATATATCAAAATTTGAAAAAGAAATTTTATATTCTATTAGAAGATTATCCACAGCTGACCTTAAAAAGTTTCCAGAAGTAAATGAAGGCTTAGAAAACTCTATTAAAAATGCTGCTAATTCTTGCAATACTTTAGCAGAGTTAATAAATATAATTAAATCTAAAAGATATACACAAACTAGAATTCAAAGAATTTTATTATATATTTTGTTAAATATAACAAAAAAAGATATGTACATTTCTCGTAAAACTGTACCTTATGCTAGAATTCTTGGATATAGCCAAAAAGGCAAAGAACTTATTTCCGAGATTTATAATGCTAATCCCAAAATAACATTAATAACTTCTGTTAAGAATTTCTTTGATTCTTCTAATAATAAAACTTATAAGCATATGTTAAGTAAAGATATTTTAGCAACCAATATTTATACCTTAGCATATAAAAATGATTCTGTAGCTAATTTAGACTATACAAAAAGAATTGTTACAATATAATAAAAAAGCACTATGTAAATAATTACATAGTGCTTTTTTATTACTTATTTGCTAATCCATACACCATTGATATATCTGTAGGTATAATATATTTTACATCTAAACTATCTGCTACTTCTAACACCATTGCACACATTGCACGAGTTGCATACCACCATTCTGGATCATTTACCTTGCTTCTTATTTCATTTAAAGAAATTTCTTTATAATATCTTTCTGTATCTATTTTTCTTGTATTAATATCCATCATAATTGGTTCTTGATTATCTTCGAATAAAATATTTTTTTCAAATCTAATCCCAGAATTTTTGGCAAACTTCATATGTCCTCCACCAGCTAATATCAATACATCCGCTTTTTGAGTAGGAACTTTTAATTTTGTTTTCACCCATTCTCTTACTGTTTTTACATCTGTTGTTGCTAGATTCTCTCCCAAATCCGGATATTGTTCCATTACATCAATTACACCTATTTTTGTATTGCACATTTCTTTTATTCCATTATCATAAATAGCAATTTCTGTGGAACCTCCTCCACCTATGAACACTGCTACTTTACTATTAACATTTCTAGTTGTTCCCTCTACTGTATATTTATTCTCTTCTTCTTGGCTTATAATATTAAATTCCAAACCAGTTTCTTTATAAAATTTTTTTATAAATTCCTCTTTCGTCTTTTGTTCTAATATTCTAAAAATACTTGTACCACAAACAAAAATATTATCATATTTTAATTGTGCTTCTTTTACAAGATTTATTAATTTTAATACGTCATTATCATCTAATTTCTTTGTTTTATTAAAATGTCTTTTAAATTCTATTGTCACTTCGTTAATACGTTTTATTTCTTCATCATTTACTTCATCTAATTTCGTACAAGTAGAACCTACTTCTATTATTAATTTTCTCATTTTTTCACCTTCTTATTTTTGCTTCATTCTATCATTTATGTTTTTATTTGTATACTTTTGTCGCAAAATATTTTTTACCTCATATAATGTTATAAAAGGAGGAATAAAATATGTTCAGAAGATATCAAAAATGTTATTGTATGAATAATAACAATAATGACAATTCTACAGATATGTTAGAAACTAAATGTAATTCCGTTAGTTCTTATGTAGAAGACGATTATGATAATTGCTCTTGTGGATTTGCTGAAGAAGCTAATGTTTTCCCGGATAATCCAATGCTTGGTCAAAGTTATGTTCCAATTCAATATATGGATAAGACTTTTAAACCTTGTATAGGACTTAAAATGGGAACTATTTTTCCAGAATTAGTTAGTCCTTATTCGCCAGGGCAATCTATGCAACAAATTAGGTATATAGAATCTAGAAATGAAATTGGAAAGGGGTGTAATAAATGTTAAATGAAAATATGGAATGCAAATGCACATGTGAATGCACACAAAAAAATGATTGTGAAATGCAAGGAAGATTATTACAACAAATAAGATGTTATGCTTTTGCAGTTAATGATTTGGCTTTATATTTAGATACACATCCAACTGATCAAAAAGCTTTATGTTTACACAGAAAATATTGCCAAGAATTAAAAGATTTAGAAGATAAATATCAAAAAGTATATGGTCCTTTAACAATTAATTACCCTTGTAATAAATGGAGATGGCTAGAAGAGCCTTGGCCATGGGAAGGAGGAATTTTAAATGTGGACTTATAAGAAATCTTTACAATACCCAATAAATATAAAATGTACTAATCCACGACTTGCTAAAGTTATTATTTCTCAATATGGTCGGACCTGATGGAGAACTTGCTGCATCTCTTCGTTATTTATCACAAAGATTTGCTATGCCAGATCAAAAATCTAAGGCAATTCTTAACGATATAGGCACCGAAGAACTTGGGCATCTTGAAATGGTAGGAAGTATAGTTCATCAACTAACTAGAAATGCATCTATAGAGGAAATAGAAAAAGCGGGACTTAGTCCATATTATACAGATCATGGTGTTGACGTATATCCACAAGCAGCTAGTGGAATGCCTTTTAACGCTAACTGTTTAGCTTGTAAAGGAGATGTAATTGCTAATTTACAAGAAGACTTAGCAGCAGAACAAAAAGCGCGTGCAACATATGAAAAATTAATAGATTTATGTCGTGATGAACCAGATGTAGTTGACCCTCTTCGTTTCTTAAGACAAAGAGAAATCGTTCACTTCCAAAGATTTGGTGAAGCTTTACGTGGAGTCCAAGATAAACTCGCTGAAAAGAAGTTTTATATGAATTGTGATAATATGCAAAACTCTGACTGTGGTTGCAATAAAGATAATGACTAAAAAATATACTAGAAAAAACAGGTTTAAGTCTCTTAAGCCTGTTTTTTAGGTGACAACAGATTATATTTCTGCAGAGAGTTTTTCTACTTTCTCTTTCATTTCTTTTCTCTTTTTATCAGCGATTTTTCTTATATCACTGATTGAAATATTTTTCAGCTTCTATCAACAAAATATCGTTGTCAGTCAGAAACTCCTCAAAGTACTTTAGACTACCGCCTAAAATTCCCCTTATTTTTGGAATCATATCCAGCGGATCAAAATCGTTTCTATTACTCAGTATTTTATCCAATTTTTTACTTTTCCTTTTGATTCATGTACTAGACTTCCTTTGAAATATAGTACTCACCCCCCTCGATTTGATTTTATGTTAATTAAGTGATATAATTAAAGTACATTTCAATTTAAGGAGGACTTTAGTATGTCAACACGGAGAACAACAGGTAGTGGTAAGGTAAACAAAGTTAAGGTGGGAATTCTTATCGGTGGTGTCTTGGTTCTATTTCTTGCATTCGCAACGATTTGGGACCAGACCCATAGTAAGAAACCCGAACCTCAAGCAGCAACACAGGAAACAGTAACTTCTGCTGATGAATCTAACTCAGCAGGAGACTCCTCAACAACTGATGCAAATGCATCAACAGAGCCTGTCCCCGATAACATCAGTGTTAACGAGATGCAGGCCAAGATTGACGAACTGCAACAGCAGATCGCCACAAAAGATGAACAAATCAAGCAGTTAGAAGCAGGAGAAGCAGCAGAAAATGGTGGAATCACCTTCCGCGAATTTCTGACACTCTATTTTAGACCTGATGGTAACACTTACCGTCTTGCAGAAGGTAGAAAGATCTATTCTAATTCTGATTGCACTCAGGATTATGAATTGGATGCAAGTAATTATACCTTTTCTACGACGATAACATTACCATTTGAAGGTTTGAACGTTCAAATGCTTCTAACTTCAGATGGTCAGGTTGTGTGGTCTCCAGACCCATACTTCGAACGTATTGATAGCTGATGTTCATCTTAGAGAGCCCTACATACTTCGGTATATGGGGCTTTCCTTTTGTAAACTAAAAAAATAAGCATGAATTTATATATTCATGCTTATTTATATTTTATATTTCAGAAACCATTCTTCTTATTCTCTTATTAATTAAATTAAATCCTAAACTTTCATAGAACTTAATTAACTTGTCATTTTTAGCTACTAAAGAAACTTTCTCATAACCTTTTCTTTTTGCCATTTGGCTAATTTTATCAATCATAACCTTAGCATATCCGTTTCCTCTAAATTCCTTTTTTATAGCTATATTTGATATATAAAATTCATCATCTTCACATTCTCTAAATAAGAAATAATCTCTTATTGATGAATAAATATATCCTAATTTGTTTAAAAATCCTTTCTGAATTTTTACTACTTTTTTCTCACTATTAATTGTTAATCTGTCAATATCTTTACCATCAATTAATAATGCCATACCAATTAACTTATTATCTTTCCTTGCAACAATAAAGTTTTTTAATGAAAATCGGTTATTTTTAATTTTTATTAAATGTTCTAATACTTGTTTTCTTTCTTTTTCAGAACCATATCCCCATTCGAGCTCTGGTTCTGGCTCTGTAATGTATATTAATTCTGTAATTTCCTTGATGTCTTTTCTAGTTGCCTTTTTAAGAGTAATACTACCCGAGGCACTTTTCATTTTAAACACTCTCCAATTCTTTTTTCTTTTTCGTGTTTTTTATTAGACTGATAACACATAATCAGCTTTTATAAAGTTTCTTATGTGAATTTGATAACCACTCTCCTTGTGTATTTTTTATATAATTGTTAGCAATTATATGCTTATATTTTAGCATATTCTATAATAATTTTCAACTTTCAGCCTTTATTATATCTGCAAATTCAAGCCTTATGACTTTGCTTAAATCTTTAACATTCATCTCCACTTGATATCCTATTTTCCCTGCACTAAACATTATCGTATCATATTTTTTTGCAGTTTCATAAATTACAGTTTTAAATTGTTTTTTCATACCTATTGGAGAACATCCGCCATGAATATAACCTGTAAGAGGTAATAATTCCTTAGATTTAAGCATCTCTACACCTTTTTCATTTACTGCTTTTGCAGCTTTTTTTAAGTCTAATTCTTCTGCAACAGGAACTACAAAAACATAATGTTCACCAGATTTTCCGAACTGTAACTAAAGTCTTAAATGTCCTGTTATAATCTTCTCCCAAAAAATCAGCAACTTCTACTCCACTAATAGCTTTTGATGGATCATAAGTATGTTTTGTATAAACAATTTTATGCTTATCTAATATCCTCATTACATTTGTTTTTTCTTCCATTTTATCACCTAATTACATTTTTATTATTTTTTCCCAAGGTAAATAATCTTTTCCAAAATGTCCATAGTTAGTAGTTGTAGCAAATATAGGTTTTTGTAAGTCCAAGTATTTTATAATTCCATTTGGAGTTAAATCAAATTTTTCCTTTATTTTATTAATAATCTCCTCTTCTTCAATCTTATTTGTTCCAAAAGTATTTACATATATAGATAAAGGTTCTTCTATTCCAATAGCATAAGATAATTGAATTTCGCATTTATCAGCATATCCATTTGCAACAATATTTTTTGCTATATGTCTTGCTATGTATGCAGCAGATCTATCAACTTTTGTAGCATCTTTTCCAGAGAAAGCACCACCACCATGTCTTGCATATCCGCCATATGTATCTACAATAATCTTTCTTCCTGTAAGCCCTGTATCGCCTAAAGGTCCACCTATAACAAATCTACCTGTTGGATTAATATAAATTTTTGTATTCTCATCAAGCATGTCTTGTGGAATCACTTCATCTATTACATATTTCTTTACATCAGCTTTTAATTGTTCCATACTAATATTAGCTAAATGTTGTGTAGAAATTAATACATTTTCTATTCTTTTTGGAGTCTCGTCTTCATATTCAACAGTTACTTCTGTTTTCCCATCTGGTCTTAAATATGGCACTATATTTTCTTTTCTAACTTCTGTTAATCTTTTAGATAATTTATGTGCAATATATATTGCATATGGCATATAATTTTCTGTTTCATTTGTTGCATATCCAAACATAATACCTTGGTCACCAGCACCACCAATATCTACCCCAAGTGCAATATCATCACTTTGTTTAGTAATATTTATATCTATATCACAAGTTCTATAATCAATATCTGTTTCTCTATTATCAAAGCCAATTTCTTTTATAGTATCTCTCACGATTTTTTCTATATCTAAATTAGCTTTTGAAGTTATTTGCCCAGCAATTGTAATCTTATTACTAGAAGCAAATGTTTCAACTGCTACTCTTGAATTTTCGTCTTGTCTTAAGCATTCATCTAATATCTTATCTGATATATAATCACATAATTTATCTGGATGACCTTCTGTTACACTTTCTGAACTAAAATAATACTTTTTCATATTAATACCCCTCTTTATAATTTTTTTATTACAAGCTTTAAACACAAAAGTATAGCCACCATGCTTTAATGGTGACTATACTAAACATTTATATAAAATTTCTTCTAAATTACTTGTGTCAACTACCGATTCTATACATGCATCTAACATATTTTTTGGAGTTGTTTTAGTTAAATCTAATTCGTAGCCATTCCAAGCAGCGAGCTCCCTTATAAACTCTCTTATTGCTCTACCATTACCTTCTCTAAATGGGTGCAGAACATTTAATTCTGCCATATAATATGCTAGTTTCTTCGATAATTCTTCCTTAGATAATCCTTGTAAATAATTTTCTTCTTTTAATTTATCCAATAATTTTATTAATTCTTGTTCTATATATTCCCATTCTGCAAATCTAAAGTTACCTTTTGCAATATTTTCACTTCTAAATAATCCTGCAAAATCATATATATCCTCGAACAGGAATTTATGAATTCCTACAAAATGATGAATATCAAAATTCCCTGTTATCTCTTTTTGTCTTAATATAAATAATTTTGCTAACACTATTTTTCTTTCATAATCATATAGTTTTTCTTTATCTTTTATATTTAATTTATTTTTTAGTATATCTGTATTTTCATAACAGTATATAGAATTCCTAGCTTCATATAGATCATACATAAAACCAGCCCCTTATAAAGACATTTTCTTTATTTTATTTATCATATCCTGTTCTGTTATTTTTTGTTCCTGATAATCTCTTAATAAAGATATGTCCTCTTCTGTTACATACATATCTTCTATAGCTAAATCTTGTTTTAAATTTTCTATATCAAATTTAAATTTTTTCTCATTAAACATATCTTTTCTCCTTACACCATACTACCTTTTTATTATACCACATTTTGGCGAAAATATCAATATTTTTTAGCTTTAACCGCTCCTATCCAAAGATGATAATAGCATATATTATGTTGCTTAATTCAAATAAGAAAAGACTGTAAAAACTACAGTCTATTTTCTATTAAATCCTATGTATTTTGATTTTCTAGAGAATGCTAAAATTGCTTCGAATATTGGTCCTAATATCCATAATCCAAAACCAAATCCAATTCCTTTTCCAAACCCTTCTGCTAATGTAAATTTAGTATAAATATTTATAATTATTAATGCAAACCAACCTACTACTGGTACTAGTAATAACAATAATACCCATGGTGATACATCACATATCTTATACATAACAACATCTCTATATATTGGTATTAGCGCTGCCCAACCATGTTTTCCAGCTTTTTTATAAATTCTCCATCTAACAATAATATTATAAATTATAAGTACAACAATTATCCACATTATAGTCTTTACTACTGTAAAAGCCATTATTAGATTAACTCCTAAAGATATTTTATCTGTTGTACTCATATCTTGCTGAATGTTATTTAATATTTCTGTTGGTGTTGCTCCATCTTCTAATTGTTGTTGTATTTCATCTATATTAATATCTTCTGAAAGAATCTTATTTAATTGTTTAGCATCAACAGATCTTAACACACTAGTTCCAGAATCTATAACATTTTCACTTATTCCTTGTTCTGTTAACAATTCTTTATTTTCTTCGATTGCTGTTGCAATTTCTTCATTACTATATTTTTCACTTAAATCTTTATATGCTTGTAAAACATCATAAATATCTACATTACCTTCTGAACTTGACTGTATTAAATCTTTTATATCATCTAAATTATTAACATCTATTGTATTATCTGCTTTTGTAAATGTCATACATAAACTTATTACTATAAATAAAATTATACTTGTAATTATCTTTCTTTTCATTTGCTTATTCCTTTCTTTACTATTCTTCGTTTACATCTAAAATTGAAAATAACTCATCATTATTTAGTTCTTTTATATTAATAACAACCGAAATTCCAACTACATTTCCACCTAATTTTTCTATCTCTTTTTTTAATGTTTGAACTGTATTTCCTGTTGCATAAATATCATCTATAATATAAAAATTCTTATCTTTATATTCCTCATTATTTATTAACTTAGGTAATTCCAATTCATCTTTACCATATTCTTTAACATACTCAAATGTAGTTTGAACTGTAGTAGGAGGTAATTTTCCTTTTTTTCTTACTGGAATAAAACCAAGTTTCATTTTTTCTGCTACCGGACATCCAAAGAAAAATCCTCTGGATTCTGGTGATACAATATATTGTACGTTTTTATTACTAATTTCTTTTACAAAAATATTAGTAATTTCTTTATAAATTTCTGCATCTAGCAATAATGGTACTATATCTAAATACTCCATTCCTTTTATAGGAAAATCCTTTTCGGTTCTTATACAATTATCGTTTTCTAAAAGATTTTTTAATATTTTCATCACATCACTTCTTTCCAAAAAAGATAATCTATACAAATATAATTAAACTATATTTTTTATTTTTTCGCAATAGTTTTACATTTTATTTAATAATTCTTTAATAAATTTCCATATCTTTTTGGTAGAACTTATAGAAAGTCTTTCACTTGGGCTGTGTACGTCAAATGTGTTTGGTCCTATACACACATATTCACAGTTCGGTTTTTTATTTATAAAAAATCCTCCTTCTACTACTCCTTGTGATACAATCTCTTCCAACTCTTCATTATAAAGCTCTTTATATACCTTTTCACATTCACTTGCTAAAGTATTTTTTTCTCTCTTTGGTACACCTTTTAAGGTTTGATTCCATACTATTTCTATGTCATATTTTTTTATTAAACTTTCTAAATTTTCTAAGTATTCTTTTTCGAATGCTGGTACATTACTTCTTTCTGAAAATTCTATCTCTATATCATTTTCATTTGTTTTTACCTTTGCCATATTACCTGATTGTAATACATTTCCTTTCTTATCTTTCTTTATGGCTCCATTTTGAAATTCTTTAATAAAATCTATTATTTTATTGCTATTTTCTTTATTTATTACCTCTATAATTTCTAAATCCTTATTTAATTCTATTTTTACTTCTTTTCCATAAAATTCTTTTTGTTTAGTTATTTCTTTTGTTATAATTTCTTCTGCATTTTTGTTTTCTGTAACAAATTTAACAGACACCTCTCTTGGAATAACATTTACTTGACTTCCACCTGTTATATTTGCAATTTGAACATCTTGCAATTTTTTTAATATCTCTATTGCTAATTTTATCGGATTTCCTCTTGTTTCATCACCTATATTTCCGCCAGAGTGACCTCCTTTAAAACTATCATATACTAATTCAAAGCTTGGCTTATCTGTTTTTTCTCTTGTAAAATTTACCTTTCCTTTCCATTCATTACATTCTGCTGAACTAATTAGAATTTTTCCTTCTTTTCCATTATCTAATGAAATTATTCTGTTACTTTCTATGTTAGCTAAATCTAAATTTATCGCACCTAACATTGTCGTTTCCTCTTCTGAAGTAAAAATACATTCTAATTTAGGCGCTTTTATCTTTTCACAATCCAACACAGCTAATATAATTGCAACACCTATTCCATTATCTGCTCCTAGTGTTGTTCCCTTTGCTTTTATGAAATCCCCATCCACATATAACTCTAGACCATCTATAGAAAAGTCATGATTACTTTCAGGTGACTTTTCACAAATCATATCTGTATGTGCCTGCAATGCAATGGCAGGACTATTCTCTTTTCCTTGTGAAGCCTCTTTTTTTATTACTATGTTTCTATAATTATCTTTGTAATATTCTAAATTTCTTTCTATTGCAAATTTTTTCAAGTATTCAACAACTTTATCCTCTTCTCCTGATTTTCTTGGGATTTTACTTATCTCTTCGAAGAACTTCATTACTTTACATGGTTTTAATCCTTCTAACATATTTATCTCTCCTTATTTTAAATATCTTTTTAAAAATTCTTTTGTCCTTTCTTTTTTAGGGTTATCAATTACCTCTTCTGGTCTACCTTCTTCTATAATCTCTCCGTTGCTCATAAAGATAACTCTATCTGCAATTTCTCGTGCAAAACTTATTTCGTGTGTAACAATAACCATCGTTCTCTTTTCACTTGCAAGTTGTTTTACAACCTTTAAAACCTCTCCTACTAATTCTGGATCAAGTGCACTAGTAGGTTCATCCATAAAAATAACCTTTGGATTTATTGCAAGTGTTCTCGCAATAGAAGCTCTTTGTTGTTCTCCACCTGACAAATTACATGGATATTGATTTATTTTTGCTTTTAGTCCCATTCTCGTTAAAATTTTGATGCTTTCTTTTTCTGCTTTCTCTTTCGAGTTTTTTAAAACATGTATCATTGCTTCAGTTACATTTTCTAGAACAGATAAATGAGGAAATAAATTAAAATTTTGAAATACCATTCCACATTCTAAATTCATTCTATTTAACGTTTCTTTAGCTGTATATATAACCTTGTTTTTCTTTTTATTATACTTTTTAGGCAGATTATTAGTTGTTTTAACTTCTTCTGTCATAGGTTCGCCACATATTTTTATGTTTCCACCATCTATTTTTTCCAATTGGTTTATGCATCTTAACACTGTAGATTTACCAGAGCCAGAAGAGCCAATTATTGCTAATACTTCACCTTTATTTACAGAAAAAGAAACATTTTTTACTGCATAGTTCTCTCCAAATCTTTTTACCAAATTTTCGATTTCTAATATATTATTCATTCTTCTCGCTCCTTTCTTAAGTTATAGTGTAATAACTATATTTTTTCTCAGCCTTATTAAATGCATAAGTAATTATTGTACATAAGACTAAATACATTAATCCCGCCACACATAATGGCAAAATAGAAAATTGATAACTTGCTTGTTTTTGCGCCAATGCAAAAATTTCTGTAATTCCTATTATTTGTGCTAATGAAGTAGTTTTAATTAATGATATTACTTCATTTGACATAGCTGGTAATATTCTTTTTACAATCTGTGGAAGTAATATTCTAAAAAAAGTTTGTGTTTTGCTAAATCCTAATGTAAAAGCCGCTTCTTTTTGTCCTTTGGGGATACTTAAAATTCCACTTCTAAATATTTCTGCAAAATATGCTGCATAGTTTACTACAAAAGCAATTATTATTGCTACAAACCTGTCATAGGTTACCTTAAACAAATAATATGGTGCAAAATATATAAAAATTATTTGTAACATCATTGGTGTTCCTCTAATAATTAATATATATATTTTTATTAGTGTTTTAACTATTCTATTTTTTGAATTTCTGGCAACTGCAACTAGTATTCCTGCAGGAATTCCTAAAACTAATGTAAGTAAAAAAATTAGTAGAGTTGTTCCCAATCCTTCTGATAAAATCTTTAATAAATTTAAAAAGTTTTCCATATTTTCCTCCTCGGGATTTTGGGACGTTCTTAAAATCCCTCTTTTATTTTTTAATTAATTAAATTTCTAAATAAGAAAAAAAGTACCGTCCCAAAAATCCTAAGCTGTTAAATCTGCTCCAAGCCATTTTTCTGATAATTCTTTTAATTTTCCTTCCGCTTTTAATTCATTTAATGCATTTTCTACTTTATCCTTTAAAGCTGTATTTCCTTTTTTAAATGCTATAACCATTCCTTTTGATTCTTCACCTATTCCAATAGCATCAAATGTTTTAAAATCCTTGTCTTGATTTTGTATAATATAATTTCCGGAAATTTGACTCATATATACTGCATCTATATTTCCTGTTTCTAAATCCATAAGGGCTGTTAAATAATCTGTATATCCTATTACTTCGTCTAACTCCTTACCATATTCAGATTCATTTAATCTCTTTTCTTGTACAGAACCACTCTGAACACCAATCTTTTTACCTTTTAATTCATCTTGATTTGTATAACTTGAACTACCTTTTACAACAAACATTGATTTATCTTTAACATATGGATTGCTTAATGTCATTGCTTCATTTCTTTCTTCTGTATATCCAAATCCATTCCATATACAATCAATATTTCCTGAATCAAGTTCTTGTTCTTTAGCTGCCCAAGATATAGTTTGAACTTCCAATTTCATCCCTAATTTATTACAAACCTCTTGAGCTAAATCTATGTCAAAACCTACTAATTCGTTATTTTCGTTTCTGTATCCCATTGGTGGAAAACTATCATCCATTCCCAATACAAATGTATTGTCCTCTTCTTTACTATTTTTGTTAAATGTAATTGCCACTCCTATAATTGCAATTACTAATATTACTCCTACAATAATTAAAATTTTTTTACTCATATCATTTACCTCCATTGTTAATTTAATAAGGTTTACACCTTTAGTTATTTTGAAGACCTTTTTGTTAAAATGTCGCGACCAATTTTAACAAATACGAAAAAAGACCTTAAAGATACATTCTTAGTACCTTTAAGGTCTTCTTAAACAATAAAGGCACAAGCAGTTAAAGCCTGTGCCTAATAGACACAAGCTTACCTGTGATGATGATTTAATCCTTTATTGTTTAATATATTTCTCATAAAAAGCTCTCCTTTTTTAATTGTGTAATAGTATACAATGTTTTTTTATGTTAGTCAATACTTTTTAATTATTTTTGTAAATTCTTGGAACTCTCCCACCTATCTGGCATAATATTTCATACGGTATTGTTTCTAAGTGGTTTGCTGTTTCTTTTATATGTTTATTGTCTTTTAACACTTCTACTTTATCATATAAATGTACTTCTTCATCAATCTCTACAAATAGCATATCCATACATACATTTCCAACAATTTTGTATTTTTTATTATTTATATACACATATCTTCCTGTATTTTTTCTAATTATTCCATCTGCATATCCCACAGGAATTACACCTATCTTTGTATCTTCTTCTGCCTTAAATATTCCGTTATATCCTACAACTTCGCCCTTTTTTAAATTATGAATTTGAACTACTTCACTAATTAATTTTACTGGCGATTCTAAGTTTATTTTTTCAGAAAATCCATACATAATTATTCCTAATCTACACCCATTAGCCTCTTTTGGTCTTTTATAATTTGTTAGTGCTTCACTTGCTGAAATATGAATAATAGGAACTTTAGAAATATCTATTTCTTTTAATAACTTTTCAAAAACTTCTATTTGCTTATTATAATCTGTCTCATTTGATGCATTATATATATGTGTAAAAATCCCTTCTACATTTATATTGTTATTTATACATTTATCATATAAACATTTTAAATTCTTATTTATTCCTAACCTATTCATTCCTGTATTTATCTTAATATGGGCTTTTAAACCATTTAGATTTTGAGCTAGTATTTCTTCTAAACTGTCTTCTGAATGAATTGTTATTGTTATATTATATTCTATTGCTTCTTTAATGTGTTCTTTATTTATATGACCTAATACTAATATGGGAATACTTTTAAATTCTTTTCTTATTACAATTGCCTCTTCTAATGTTGCTACTGCTAAATAATTACAACCAGCATCAATTATTGCCTTTGTAACAGCTAAGCTTTCATTATCTAAGCCATAACAATTTGCTTTTACAAGCCCAAAATAATATTTATATGCTGGATAATTATTTATTATTGTTTTTACATTATTTTTTATCTTTCCTAAATCAACTTCTAAATATGTATTTCTCGAAAAATTCATACTTACACCTCTTTTAATATTCTATAAATTTGTCCCCAGTTATTTACTTCTTTTAGATAACCATCTTCAGCTATTTTTGGTCCACGTATACCTCTAAAATAGATTGCTCGTATTTTATTTGCTTGCATCTTTTTGCATGTAGATGGGCTGTCATCTATCATAATATCAATATTTTCTTCTTTACATACTTTTAGTTTATTATGTTCTTTCCAAAAATATTTATCAAATGTCAAATTATTTATTTTTAAATTTTTCTTTTTCATCAGTTGTCCAATCATATTGGTCTTGAATAAAATATGTATTATTTACTTTACCATTTCCTCTACATTCTTCTATATCAAATATTTCTGCCATTGCAAGTAACCCTTTTTCCCAATCTAATAAAACTGCATCTACATCTATTCCTATATTCATAATTTTCTCCTTTTTGATAAATATATATTTAATATTTAAATTTGTCAAAATTAATTCATCATCAAATTTTAAATTTCATTTATTTAGTTATAAATAATCAAAACAAATTAATTCACTATCGAAATCTTTGATTTCGTTTGGTGAAATATAATTAAATCAAGCCAGTGAAAATGGCAGGAAGTCTATTATAACTTTCCTGCCACTTTCGCTTAAGAAAAATATATAATTTTGGTCTTTCGTGGATTAACTTGTTTCATTGTTAACCTTCCCCTTTGAGGACCTGTAATAGTCTTGTTTAGCTGTTCTATCCATTCCGTGGAAATTGAATGGTATTCCACTTGTTCGGTAACTTGTAAAGTCTCAACCTTTATTAGTCTCTGTTTATTACCGACTCTTGTAAACCACTCATTTTTTCCCTGTTTAACAAAAATCTGAAAACCTAGTACAAGATTCTCGTCATATTCTTCAAACAGAATTGCTGCCATCTTTGCATTTTCTTCGCTTTCTGCCGGAAGATATTTCATTTTTTCTTTTAAAAAGTTCTTAATATCTTCTGACAATACTATAAACATTTCATCCGTAATATCTTTAGGCAAATACTCTGCAGAAATGATATTCGTAGTAATTCCATACCACATTCTAAAAGTTCTGTCCACTTTTTTAAGCACTCTTCTGTCCGTCCACCGTTTTCTAAAAGTTTTCACTGTGTACATTTTTTATACCTCCTGCCTATTGGCTTATGTTAACAAAAATATTATACCACAATTGCAACCTAGTTTTCAAATTCTTGTACTTCACAATTATGTAAGCAATAATTAATAAGTTTCCCATCTGCTGGAATTCCTTTAAAATAGCAATTTATTGCAATGCTTACACCACCATGTGTTACAAGCAAAATATTTTTATCTTTATATTCTTCCTTTATTTTATCCAAAAAATTTGAAATTCTACTGATAATTTCTTGGATAGTTTCTGCTTTTTGGTATTTTTGGGTTACATTATAATCCCAAAATTCATCGAACTTTATTTTTTCTCCTTCAAATTCTCCAAAATTTCTTTCAATTATCTGATTGTCAAATATAATTGGAATATTTCTTCCTTCATTTATTATTTCTGCGGTTTTTCTTGCTCTCTTTAATGGTGAACAGATTATTAAATCTATATTTATATTCTTTAGTTCTTTTTTTGTCTGTTTTGCTTGTTCTATTCCAACCTCATTCAATTCAATATCTGTTCTTCCCTGTGTTTTTCCTTGCACATTCCAATCCGTTTGTCCATGTCTTGTTACATAAAGCTTCATTTTTTCTTCTCCTTTATAAGTAATTTATAAATAAGATTATATTACTTTTATTGCATTATGTAAAATACATAATACTCATTCAGGTATAACTATAAATTATATTTTAAATCGTATATAAGCTCTATCATCATAGCTTTCTTGATTTTTTGCAAAACCTCTTTCATGCCAATATTCTTTATAACATAATGGATCTTCTTTTTTTACATGTTCATTATATTCTTCACATTCTTTTAAAGTAGCAAATATTTTTCTATATCCATCTGTACAAAAAGTAATTTCAGTAACATCTTTTGGTACATCTACTATTTCGATAAGCTCTTTATCTAATTTGCTAAATCCATCAATAGATACATAATCATATTTACCATAAAATCTCTTATTTCTAATAAGAGGTTGCCTTTTGGTTGTTTCATCTATAAATTTTCTAGTTATATCATCTTCTAATAGCTCATCTTCTGTATATCCAGTCTCTAAAAGATATTCTATTAGTATTTTTCTAAGTTTTGCATACATAATATCTACTTCAAGTTCATTATCAATTATGTTATTACCATATAATGCTTTGCAATCACCTATCATCCAAATCTGATTATAAAATTTAGAATATATCACTACCGAAGCAGCAGGTTGTTTTCTTGGATCATCTTTTATTAAATCATATATTCCTTCTTTTTTATATTCCTCTAATATCTTTTCATTTAAATAATTTATTGCTTCTTCACAACTATTTTTTTCTGGTATCGTTGGTATAATATTTTTTAAGATATCAGAAATAATTTTTCCCAAAGCTTTTCCGCTGCAATAGTTTTCCTGTGATGTAACTCCATCTATTACTGCAATAAAGTTTTCAGAAACTACTATTGCATCTTCACATAGCTCTTGTTTTTCATACTTTCCTTTTATAAATTCTTCAATTACTTCCATATTTTACTCCTCTTCCATATTGTCATTATAGAATTTATTTCTACAATACTTTTTAGCCAAACCACCTTTGCTTGTTTCCCTATAATGACTTCCTAAGTCTTTTCCAGTTTCATACATAGTCTCTACAACTAAGTCAAATGAAATTTTGCTGTCTTTATATAAAAGTGATGCCATATTAGCTGAATCTATTGCTCTTATCGCTGCTACTGCATTTCTTTCTATACAAGGTATTTGTACATATCCATAAATAGGATCACATGTTAAACCTAAATGATGCTCCATTGCTATTTCTGCTGCACATTCAATAACATCTATTGAATGACCTTTTATATATGCATATGCCACTGCCGCCATGGAACAAGCAGTTCCAATTTCAGCTTGACATCCACATTCTGCACCACTAATTGAAGCATTTGTCTTTACTAAATTTCCAATTAATCCCGCAATGGCTAAACATTCTAAAATTCTAGCTTCATTAACATTTTCTTGTTTATATAAATAATATAATACTGCTGGTAAAACCCCGGATGCACCACATGTTGGTGCTGTTACAATCATTCCGCCTGATGCATTTTGCTCACTTGTAGCATATGCATATGCTGTTAACAATCTAGTCCTTTTTAGTTCAGCATTTTCATTGTCTAATTCTTTACTATATAGCGTTTTTGCTTTTTTTGGTATTTTTAATCTTCCTGGAATTAAACCTTCTTGCTCTAATCCCTCTTCTAATGTTTTTTTCATAGTCTGCCAAACTATTTTTAAATATTCAATTAAATATTTATCTTCTTGTGAATATATATACTCCAATAATGAAATATTCTTTTCTTTACAGTTATTTTTTATATCAGTATATGTTGTAAAATCATATATATCTTGTTCTTCCTGGAAGTCCTCACCTTCTATTTGTATACTTCCTCCACCTATTGAATAGGCTCTAAATTTGCCTAATTCTTCTTCATTTTTTAATGCTATTAAATCCATTGTATTTGGATGTTTTAGTTCTTTTATTTCTTTATTAAAAATTATTTCTACATTACTTGGTTTTAAAGCTTCTAAGATTATTTTATCAGTTAGATGTCCCTTCCCTGTAAACGCTAATGAACCATATAATATGATTTTATATAAGTCTGCAGTTGGATATTTTTCTTTTAATAATAATGCTGCTTTTTTTGGTCCCATAGTATGTGAACTAGATGGACCATTTCCTATTTTATATAATTCTTTTATTGATTTCATACTTTCTCTCCTTTGCATCGTAAGTATAACATACTTTATGTTATTAGGCTATCTATATTTATTTTTCCTCTTGTTTTGTAAATTATGTTTTTGGCCCATTATTTGATGAAATGCTTAGTACCATTGATATACCAGAATTTAACCCAAAGGAATTTGCTAGAATCTTTACGCAGTGTTTATACAATAACACCATTAATTCTTTGGCTAAAGAAGCATATATCAATTCCGCTATGCATACTCCACGAAAAAAGTGGTACGAATATGACTATTAATTCTCTTTTAAAGGCTGTAAGATCTACATCTTACAGCCTTTAGTCTCTATATTTCAAAATAATATATTTTCTCATTATTAGCTAAAGTTTCTAAATATTTTGCTCCAAACTTTTCATAATAATTATCTAATGTAGTTTTTAAATAAAGTCTTTTAAATCCTCTTGATTTTGCCTCTTTTAAAATTGCATCATTTAAAATCTTTGAATACTCATTTCCTCTATATTCTTTTTTTACAAACATAGTTGCATACCATGGTGATAAATTTTGTCTTTCGTCACAATCATGTTCAAATATAGATATAAAACCTATCAATTCATCATTATCAAGTAAAATTAATTTACAATAATCTTTATTATCTAAGTTGTTCTTTATTTTTTCTATTTTTCTGAATATTTTCTGGTTAAATTCTGCTTGAGTACTACATGTTTTTCCCCATTCTTTTTGTGTTAATATTGCAACTTCTTCTATATATTCTGGTTTATCTTTAACATTATATATTTTTAACATAAGTTCTCCTAAAAGTTTTTTTCTTATATTATCATATTCTTATTTTGTTTTCCATAAAAATTTTTATATACCTTTATTACATAATCATTCACTGTATAAATTCTTTTTAAATAATATTTGCAACATTGTATAAAAACATTACATCAGTTATATTATTCTCTTTGGCATATTCTTCTATAGAATCTGTATAATATCTAGGATCTATAAAATGTATTTCTTCAAAATTTTGACATAAAAATTGTGCCATTATATGTGAATATGAATCCTTAACAACTAATAATTTTTTTCCATTAGTTTGTTTAGTTTTTACTACAACCTTTGCATTATTCCCATTTAAAAAATATGAATATTTATCTTTTTTATTCAAAAAATCCTCATCAAATATGCTATTTGTTGTCTCTTTATCATAAGTAGCTGTTATTCCTTCTGTATTATTAGAATTCTTATATACCACTATTGTATCTTCTTTTTGATTGGCTACTTGCGCTTTTGAATCAAAGCTTCCTAAAAAACTAGTTGTTACTTCTTCCTTAGAATAATCTGTCACTGGTGTAATATTAGCTTCCTTGCAAAATTCTAAATAAAGTAGATATGCTCCATCACTTGTAATATGATGATCTGTTTTAAAAAAAATATATTTATCTTTATTTTGCATAAGCGTATCTACTGTATTTATTACATGTATATCCCTTGTCATGCTATATGCGTTTTTTATTGTTTCTTTTTGATCAAAAGTTTCTGCAAACTTAGGTAATTTATCTTGATTTATATATATTGAATTAGGTACAAGCATAAAATATGTAGAAATATCTGTAGTTTTTCTAAAGTTATTTATTTTTTCTACTAATGCTTTTACTTTTTCTTCGCTCTCTTTGGTATACTTAATTTTCTCGAATAAATAACCATCTTTTCCAATATACACACCATTATTTTCTGTTTTACCTAATAACATTTCTTCCATCGACTTTATCCTTAGCCAAGTATCTCTAAAAACAAATTGATCATTTATGTAATTATCTAGTTTTTCTACATATTTTCCATTTAGTAATTCTTCAATTTCCAGTTTAGGTAATTTTGCTAACATTCTATTTTCATTTTCGGAAAAACTTCTATTTGGCACTATAAAATTTAAAACTGTAAGAACTATCCAAAAAGTAATAAAAATAGCAAAAAAATATTTATTTTGTTTACTCATCTTAATCTTTCACCTCTTCATTTTAAAATCTAAAATATAAAAAAGGATTAAATGAATCACTTACTAAATTTGCTGTACATAGTATTAAAATCATCATATACACAATTATTTCTACCACTTTACAACTCTTATTAGCAGATTTATTAAGCTTATCTATTAGTTTTTTTACTAATGCAGTTGAACATATTATTCCAATAATTGCTATTCCACCATAATTTCTTAAATAATATAAAGTTTCGTTATTTATAAAGTTATTAACATTAAACATCGCTTGTAAATACATTCCTATTTTACTTAAATCTTCAAAAGCAAAGATTACCCAACCAATTAAAATAAGCACTATTGCGTATATGTGGCTAAAAATTTTACCTGCTTTATCTAACATTTTTAAAATAAATATTTTTTCCAATATTAGAATTACTCCAAAATATAAGCCCCATAAAATAAAATTCCATGAAGCACCATGCCATGCTCCTGTTAAAAACCATACTATTAAAATATTTCTTATTTGTTTTACGAGACCTTTTCTATTTCCACCTAATGGAATATATATGTAATCTCTAAACCAAGAAGAAAGGGTAATATGCCATCTTCTCCAAAATTCTGTTATACTTTTTGATATATATGGTAAATTAAAGTTTTCATTAAAATCCATTCCAAAAATCTTGGCAAGTCCTATTGCCATATCTGAATAACCACTAAAATCAAAATAAATTTGAAGAGCAAATGCTATTATTCCAAACCATGCTAATACAAAAGTTAAATTTCCATAGGTACCTGTTTCAATTAAATTCCATAATGCTCCTATATTATTTGCAATTAAAACCTTTTTGCCTAGCCCAATGATAAATCTTTTTATACCAACAGTAAAATTATCTATGCTAATCTTTTTGTTCTCTAATTCCTCGTCAACATTTTCATATCTAACAATAGGTCCTGCAATAATTTGTGGAAATAGTGTGGTATATGCTAAATAATTATAAAAACTTTTTTCATATTTTACTGTCCCTCTATATACATCAATAATATATGATAAACTTTGGAATGTATTAAAAGATACACCAATTGGTAATGGAATATGTAGTAGCGGTATATCTAAATGTGTAATATTATTGATATTTCCTATTATAAAATCTGCATATTTAAAAAAGAATAAAATTAGTAAATTCACACTTACATCAATAAATAAAAATAATCTTTTTTTCTTTTTATTTTCCCAATATTGGTTAATTTTCTTACCACATATATAATCCATTACAGCCAATAACAGCATAATAAATATATAACGAATTTCGCCCCAAGCAAAAAATATTAAACTTGCAGCAATCATTACCGCATTCTTAAATTTGTTTGGTACTATAAAGTATATAATAAGCATAATAGGTAAAAAAATGTACAAGAATACAATACTGCTAAATACCACTTTTGTCCTCCTAAAAATAACTCTTACTATTTTATAATATAGTAAGAGTTAGAATTTAAAATATTTGTTTATCTATTACAAATTCTTGTGTTCCCATATAGCCTGGTGCTATTTCGTATTTTTCAAACACAATGACAACTTTTCCCTCAGAATTTATATAAAAATTTTGATATTCATTTTCGATTCCCGAAAATCCACCTTCATCCTTTGTAAAATATGAATTATTTGGATTCTTACTTCTTTCTTCTATCTCTTTATATATTGTTTCATCTACTATTTGCTTGTAATCATTACCGAGTACATCTCTTAAATTTAATTCTTTTCCACTTTCTATATCTATATTATAAAAGAATCTCTCTGTATAAGCACTAGCTAATGTTTCTGATTTTAATATAACAAACGAAACTACTTTATCACTTGAATAACCTACTTTATAATCTATTTGTATAGTTATAGGCTGATAATCTTCCTCTGTTCCTCCTGTTTCTATAACAGCATTTTTATATTGGGCTGCCCTTTCTTCCGCTTCTTCCTGAACTTCATTCATTTTCAACATAATTTCATAATTTACTCTTTTTTCTAAATCTGTATTCCCTGTATTTTCTAAAGCAGGAATTTTAGCATCAATTAATTTTTCGTCATCTTTTTTTGTATATTCTCTTATTGTAAAAACTTTAGCAACATTACCTATAATTGGTATATCCGAAAATGTAGTTGCAAAACTTGGGCTTATGTTAAGCATTAACACAAAAGTTAAGAATACACCACCTACTGTTGATAAAATATACTTACCATATCTAGCTTTATGACTTTTTTCTTCTTTTGTATTTGCAATTGTTTTTGTTACTATCGCATTTAATTGTTCTGGTATTTCTATTGAATTATAAACAGCTTTTGCTTTTTTCAATCTATCCAAAGTTATCACCTTCCTTTCTTTTACTCCTCTATTAATCTCTTTAATTCTTTTAATCCTTTATATAGCCTAGACTTAACTGTACTTTCATTTGTTTTAGTTATTTTGGCTATCTCACTTATTTTCATATCTTCGAAAAATCTTAATATTATAACTGTTTTTAGCTTTTCATTCAAATCTTGAACATATTTATAAACATCTAATCCTTCTGCAAAGTCAACATTACAATCTACTTTATTTTCTATTGCTTCTAATTCATACGTAAGTATTCTTTTATTCTTTCTTATATATTGTAAAGATTCATTAATTAAAATACGATAAAACCATGTTTTTATATAGCTCTCTTCACTTAATTTATTAATATTTTTTAAAGCCTTTGTTATTGCCTCTTGTACAATATCTAGGGCAGCTTCTTCGTTTTTAGAATAACTAAAAGCAATTCTATATAATTTTTCTTGATTATCTTTTATATACTCTATTAATATCTCTTTTACATCTTGCACTTTTTTTACTCCCTTTAACTGTTTTTATCAATTATATCTTTTGCTTTATTATAATCATTAGAAATACACAAAATTATATAATTCCCCTTATTCTCTAAATTATAATTTTCTAATTTAAAAACTTCCTCAGGTAAATAATTTTGAAAATCTTCTTTTCTCTCTTCTATTTTTGTTTTAATTATTTTTTCTGTTTCTTCTATATCATTTTTATCTAACATTTCTAATATCAAAATTTCTTCTGCTGTAGCTCCTGTTCCTACATATGACGTAACATCTTTTATTTTCTCACTATTAAAATTATATTTCTTTATTATTGTATCTTTATCTACTTGACTTAAATCGTCTTCAAAAATTTGTGAGGTAATTAATTCCTCTGACATTTTCTGCATATCTATTTGAACATTTTCATCTTTGCTTGTAAAGACAAAATTTATTCCTAAAACTATAATTACAACTAAAACTATTCCTATTATTAATATTTTTTTATTCATTCTTTTGTTTCTCCTTTTCTATTTTTAATTATTTTTTAAATATTTAAGCCATTTTTGACAATATTCTTTATTTAAATGAATTCCATCAGTACTTGCTTCTTTTGGTAAATTACCACTTTTATCTGCAAGCACAGTACATAGATCAATATATTTTATTCCTTTTCTATTTGCCATATCTTTAATCAAATTATTATATTCTGTTATTTTATCGTTATTATATATATTATCACCTTCAGATTTCGTTTTCGTAACAGGTATAATAGATTGTACTATAATTTCACAATTTGGTTTTACTTCCAATATTTTATCTATCAGATTCTCATAGTCTTTAATAAAAATATCATTATAAATCCAACCCAATTCATTTATTCCTAGCATTATATATATAGTATCAATATTTTTAGTTGCTAAATCTTCTAATATAGTTATCTTTTCTCCATTATCATTGGTAATAAACTTCTTAGTAAGAGCAGTATCTACCATAAGACCTATATTAGTATAATCTTGAACATCTTTCAATCCTGCATACATTAAAAAAGCTTGTGTTCTCGAATCACCTATAAACGCTACATTATTTCCAAACTCTCTATTCTCATTAGTATTGTTTGTTGATTCCTCTTCTACTTCATTAGATACTACTGTGTTTTCATTAGATAGTATATTTTCTAGTTCATTATTTTCTTCTAATATGATATTTTCACTCACATTTTGTATCTCTTGTGATGTAACATTTTGAATGTTTTGTGATATAGTTTCCTTTGATGTAATTTCGGTCGATATTGCTAATATGATAGATGCTACTATAACAATTAATATTATAGCAACTATTTTATTAAGATTTTTTATTTTTTTACTATGCTTGCTCATTTTTATCTCCTATTCTTTTTCAACATTGTTTACACTTATTAGATTATTTTACTTCAAAAAAAGTTTAAAAATTTTTAAATATTTTTTCTTTTTTATAATGAAGTAACAAAAAAACGATACGTACCTATCGTTTTTTTGTTTTTTCTTTCTGCCTCGGCAAGCAACGTCCTAAAAACATTCCTCAGAACTGTTTTTGCCTTCACTTTGCTTGGCACTTCCTTTTCAAGACCTATAAATAAAATGCAAAAAAGTCCATTTTTTAATGGACTTTTTTTTTGGCTCCTTTGCGAGAGACGTTTTCGAAAAACCTATCGCAAAAAAGTTACTTATTGTGTAAACAACAAGGTTCTGGGGTACCCACTCAAAATCTGTGATTTTGTTAGTGGGTCAGGTTCTTATTTCCGTTTCAAATATAGTGATAGCAATGTATTGCAAGAATTGTATGTACAAATCGGTGTTTTTTGTCTATAACTATGTTTTTAATTTAAAATAAAATTTTAAGTTTCACAATGTTTTTTTAATAAATTTTTTCATTGCTTATCTAATATATTTTATATTATTAAAGATATCTAGTTGATATATTTTTCCATCTTCAAAATCAACACAACTTATAGGTAATACTCCTGTAAGGTTTACCTTGCAACCAGTTTCTTCATATGATTCTCTTATTGCTGCTTCTGTAATTAGCTCATGTTCATCCACATGTCCTGCTAGGAAATTTCATTGTCCATAACATTTCTTTTTAGTCTCTTTTACCAGTAATATCCTATTATCTCTTACTTTAAGACAACCTGCTATAACTACCATTACTTTTTCTTCTTTTCTATAATTCAATAACATCTAAATCATCTGGTACATATATATTTCCATTAAAGTATTGTTTTGCTTCTTTTGTGTATAACTTTTTTCTGTTTTCTAAATCGTTATCACTTGCATGATATAATACTAAATTTTTAACATTTAAACTCGTTGCTATTTCTGATGCTGTTTTTACAGTAGAATGCATTTTTTCGTATGGTTTAAATATATCTGCCTCTGAGTCCATACACATTGCTTCATGTAATAACCAATCACTATTTTCAACTTTTTCTCTTAATCTTTCATCAAAAGTTTCATCTCCTAAAAATACAAATGTTTTTCCATTTTCTAATATTGTCTTAAATCCAAACTGCTTAACTTTTTTGGCATAAATATCTAAAAATTTAACATTATAATTTAATATTTTTAATTCTTCTTTATCCTCTACTATATTAAAAATAATTCTGTTATCTATAAGTTTTGTGAATTTTTTTGGTAATACTTCAAACATTATTTTTCTAATTGTACTTTCTAATTCTTTATGCATATAAACATTTAGATTTCCATCATAATTATTATTGTCAAAAAACTTTTGTGCATATCTTATAATCCAAAACATTCCTAATATATGGTCTGTATGTTTATGTGATAAAATAATATTATGTATTTTTCTAAAATCTATCTTTGCATCCCTTAATTGTTTTATTATTTGTAGTCCTCCACCTGTATCCACTAATATATGTTCTCCTTCATTATTCTCTATTGTAAAGCAAGTATTATAACAATCTAATGTCATAGCATGACCTGTACCTAATATATTTAATTTTTCCATAAAATAAATTGTACCTCCATATACCATTGTTTTAAAAATATGCATTTATTTTTAGTTAATGTCACTTTATCTTCCAAAATTAAATTAACTATACAACATTTATCGTTCTCACATACCAATCTTTAATATGCTTATCACTGTTCAATATAATTTTAATACTTACATAATTTATATCTTTTATATTTAGGTTTCAATACTCTATAACATGTTTTTCTATATTTATAAATATTTTTGTATATAAAATATAATTGATATTTAGAAGTAAATAACTATTTATTCTTATTTTTATCTTCTAAATATGGTCTTTTAGGATTATTCAAATTTTTCAATTTTACTTTTATTACCATTGATTTCATCTCTTTATACTATCTTATAATTCAATAGCTTTAATATTCACTAATTTTTGATTATCAAAAGTTAATTCTGTAATACTAGGCTCTTTTATTTCTATTATTTTATTATTGAATATAAGTTTCGCTTCTTCAGTTAGTTCACACCAATTTGTTAATAAAAAACTAATCAATGCTCCGTGACTTACTAATACTATTCTTTTTTCATGGTTTTCTTTCAATATTTTATTAAAAAAATTGGTAACTCTTTTTGTTGCTTCTTCACAACTTTCTCCTTCTCTTGCTTTCCATTTTTTATCTTGTAAATATGCTTGTACTACTCCGTATTTCTTATTTTCCATCCATTTAGCTAAATCTTCTAAATTTCCTAATTTTCTTTCGTTTAATCTTGAATCAATATTTATTTCAATGTTATTTCTATCTGCTATATATTTAGCAGTAGCCTTTGCTCTTGCATAACTACTAGACCATAGAACATCTATATTATTTAATTCTGGGCTTTCACTTAATTTTTTTGACTGTTCTTCTCCTTTTACTGATAAAATATATTTTTCATTCATTATTTGTGTAGTATCATTTATGTTTTTTATTCCATTTTCCTTAAGTTCATCAGCATGTTTTACTAGATAAATTGTAGTAGTCATATCAAGCCCTCCTTTTCGCATATTTTAATCATTACCGAACACCTCTTACTGAAATACATTATACACCATTTAATTGATTTATACTAGCGAACATAAAAAATAACAGATAATTCCTTATCTGCTATTTTTGGCTCCTCTTGTCTTGAAGAAATGTTTTCTATTCCTAGAGCCATAAGCTTTCTCGAAACCTCTGTTTTTTTGTAACTTCGTTACAAATTATATATGTATTATAGTTAAATACAAGCATACTGCCTTTCAAAATCACTCATATTATATTTAAGTATTTCGTTTGTTTTATTCATGTATTCTGTATATCTTTTTAATTCTTTTTGTTTTACATATTCATATATTTTGCCATATCTATCAATAGTTGTTGTTATACTTTTGTGTCCCATCAAAGATTGCAATATATGTATTTCAATTCCGTGCCTCAATGCACCTCGTTGCGAAAGTATGTCGCAACATATGAAAATGTGCATTGCTTGTTTTTAATGAACAATAATATGTTCCTTTTATATTACTATGTTTTTTATGCTTTGTTTCTACAACTCTAACACCTGCATTTTTGCATATAGTCTTAAATGCCGAATTTATTTGATTGGCTATATACAATTCCCCATCATCACGAATAAATATAACATTATATTTATTATCTTTCTTTTCCCTTATAGAATTTTCTAAAACTTTTCGTGAATACTCGGTTAAATGAATAATTCTCGTACTGCATTCTGTTTTTGTTGTATCACCGAATTATATTTTTACCATTTTTATCTTGTGTTATAGTTCTTTCAACATTTATTATACCATATTCGCCTTCGTGCCATTGTATATCATTGGGTGTCAATGCTAATATTTCGCCAATTCGCATACCTGTATAAAGAGCTAACAGAATAATATTCTTATATTTTGTTATATGTGTATTAAGATATTGGTTTAGTAAAAATTCTTCTGTTCGTGATAGAGCATCAACCTTTACTTCAACTTTAAAACTATGAGGTCTAACTATTGGTTCTTCGCCAGTAAAATAATTATCACTAATCATTTTTTTCTTTTCTGCAATATTAAAAGCTTTTTTTACTTCTCTAAACTCTTTCTTTAATGTTTCCTCTGCTTTTACTCTTTCACTTTGCAAAAATACCTCAACTTGTTTTCTTGTAACTTTTTGAATTGGTTGATTAGCAAATTTATATGCACTAATTGTTTTTATTGTTTGTTTTAATCTAACATACGAATTAGATTTTATATCGCCATTCTTAAATCTTTTTTCTTCATGTGCTTTCAACAAACTAACAATAGATGCCTCGTTTGGTTTTGATTTTTTTTCTTTTAAGCCATGTTCTATAATATTATTGACAAATTCCACCAGTTTTTTATATGCTTCATCTCTTGTTTTACCAACAAACTGTTTTCGTATATTTTCTCCGTTTATCATTTTTTCCAAGGTTTAATAATTCAGCAACATATCTTATATAGATATAAAACTTATCACAATTTTCTTTGTCTTTACAATTATTACAATCATTACACTTTTTCATTGAATATAAGGTTCGCCTATTTAAGCACTTACTTCTATTAGTACATTGACTACAAGTAGGACACATTGGCATATTTGATGGTTTTCTTTTGTTTTTTGTAACATATTCATGAATAGAATAATCTTTTCCCTCAATAAGTTTTTTCATATATATTCCTCCTTAAAAATAAAAGGAACATCGAATTGGCTTACTGAATAAATATTTTATTAACAGTGCTATTCTTTGCTCTCAAATTTGATAAAATATGTCTTTCTTGTAAATATTGTCTTAAAGCATTTTCCTCTACATACCAATCTCTCCCAACTTTAATAGCTGGAAATTCATCATTATAAAAAAGAGATTGTACTGTATTTGCTCCAATACCAAATAAATCAGATATATCATTCCTTGAGAACAGCACTATATCATTGAGTGTTTTCAAACTAACACATCTCCTTTCAATTATATCACTAATCCAAAATTTTAACTAGTTTTTTGTAAAATTCTATTTGCTCTTTTAATTGCATTTTTAGGATTGCATAATTTCATCATTGTTATCATTTCTTCCCCTAATTGCAAAGGATTAATTTTAGTAGCACTATTTTCTAATGTATATAATGCAATTATTCCATAAGCTACAGCTTGTTTTTTTGTAATCAAATCATTTTGCATTTTTCACTCTCCTTTAGGTGGAAGTACTTCCACCTTAAAATTTTAAATAAAACATAAATTAAGTTGGCAAAACTTACATAGGGTGTTGTTTCCCTTTCCTTCACAGAAACAATCTTTTTAAGATTGAAGTATCATTATCACTACTGTACTTCCTCGCCATTTGAATTTGCCTCATTCAATTTTTCCCTCGTTATATTCGCTATTCAATATATGACTTTCGACTTCTTGGGGCTAACATACAATAGATAAAGTATTTATGTTTTTATATGACACGTTTTCTTCGTGTATTTGTCAATGTGCTTATATAAAAGAGTTTTATATTCTCTTTACTTGTTAGCACAGTTGACTTTTTAAATAACGTGCATTTTTTTAAAATTTTTCTAAAAAAAAAGAAAAAGAACTATTTCTAGTCCTTTTCCTCTTTAAATTACAGTAACAGCAAACAAAATAAGTTTTGTCCGCAAACATATTATAACTACATTCTGTTAAAAATCAACCTTAATTTATTTCGAAAAGAAAAAAAGGCTCTACACCTTTTTTTCGCAACTGAAATAAAATTTACAGTTAAAAATTCATGCTAATGAGATTTTGTTATCAACAAGTTACTATTTCTAAATCTACAGTTACTGGAGTTTTAATGCAGATTTTAGATGACACTAAAAATCATGAAACTAAATCTTACTATACTTTAATGCAAGTCAAAGATGGTGTTACTACTTACACCAACATTGATATTAACGGTAATGAAACTAGACATTACAATTATGAATTTAACTGCAAATACATTATATCAATATCGTTTTTATCTTTCAATATCAAAATCATCATATTTTAATCTTTCTTTTTTACTTTGTGTTTTTTCTTTCGGTAGTCCATCATTATTCAATAAATAGTTCAAATCATATTGTTTGCTTATATTACTAACCTTTATATCTCTAATACATGACTTTAAATATGGGTACTTATCAAGTATTCTTACAAGTTCTGTTACAACCTTTGCGTAGCTTACTTCTTTTTTTGTTTCATACACAGAACCTTGTATATGTCTAAAACCATTTTTCAACAAACTTTCCTTAATTTGTTGATATGCTATAGTATATGATTTTCCTAGATGTTTCTTTAACTTGTTTGTATCTAAATCAAAAAATATGACCTTCCGTACTTCCTTTTCCTTTTTATTTTCTTTCATCTTATGAATTTATCCCCTTTAAAACATCTTCATATCCGCCATCAAGAAACCAATACCACTCTTTGATATAGTCCATGAACCATTTAGCTTTTGGAAGGTCTGCAACGCACAATGCAAAATATCCAAAATCACTATCTTCCCCCTCAAACACTCCTGTTGATGTTTCTTTAATTTTATGTTCTTTGAAATAGTTTCTTAATGTACATAGTTTTTCATCTACTGTTATATTATTAGCCTTTAATTTTTTTTCATCAAAAACAAATTGCATTTTCATTTCTTCCATTATCTTCACTCTCTTTCTTATTTTGTTATACTATATTTTTATTAAATTTTCAATTTTTCAAAAAGGTGGAAGTACTTCCACCTTGATTATTCATCAAAATAAACCGAATATTGATTAGGTACTGCTTTTTTAGGAAAACAAGTTTTTATTCCATTCGCATTTGTTGTAGATACTCTTTGCCATAGATTATGATGTTGGAAGTGTTGAATACATTTCCAACCACAACTTGTATATCCAATTTCTATATCTTTATTTATAATATCAAACATTTGTCTACTTGCCATTGTTCTTCTCCATCATTTTATTGTATAAATTTTCTACTTTCTTTTCATTGTTGCTCATTTTTACACGAAGTTCCGTTGCTTTTGAAATATCTCCATCATCTAGTGCTTTTTGAAATTCATCATAAAAACTTTTACACTCTTTATGAATTTGCTTTATCTCCTTAAATTCATTGCCTGTTTTCAAATTGTAATCTTTAGCTTTTTCTTTATCAATATTTTTTTCTTTTGATATTTCAAACGCAACAAATTCAAATAGTGTTAATGACGGATTGCAACCATCACTATCATAATATTTCTCAATTATTTTATTAATAGCCTTTTTACAATCATCATGCGATATTTTTTGAAAAATATTCTTGTATGCCTGTATAAATAGAATTTGTTCAAATGCCGATTTTTGTTCATCTGTTAGGTTTTTAAAAACAAATTGAATTTCATTAAAATTCATTTCATTCAATATCTTACTAATCTTTTTGCATTTTTCTTTTAATTGTTGTTCCATAATAATTATTTTCCTTCGTAGTGTCTTTGAGCCATTACAAATGTCTTTTGTAAAAGATTGTTTAAATTTACATCACTATTCTTATCTTTTCTCATAGCAAATAAATCCTTATAAACTTCTTTATTTTGTTGTATTTCTTTTAGAATAAGTTTTCTAATTTTTCTTTTTTCCCAAAAATATATTTTAGGAATTTTAAGTTCCATTTCTATTATTTTATCAGTTTCAATATTTTCAATTGTCACAAAATATCTATGATTATTGAACCGATTATTTTCTTTATAAGTGATTATTAGTTTTTGCATCTTTGTATTCTCCTTGTTATTTAATCGTTGTTACTCTGTCTAATTCTTTTTGTTCTTGATATAGTCTAATACAATCTTTAATATAATCAATGGAGAACATTGCTACTTGTTTAATTCCAATCACTAAATATTTAATGACAACAAAAGTATATTTCAAAAACATAAAAACTATTTTACAAATAATCTTTAGTAAAAATGTTCCTAATTCAAATGCAACAAATAAGATTAATTCAGCCATACAAATAAACAATTCCATTGTCATATACATAGTTCATTCCCCCTTTTCTAGTGTGCTAGTGTGATTGAATATTTTTATTTATCAATTTGTTTTACATAATTCTTTGTTTTTTCAAAGCCATTAAACATATCTTTAAAATCAACTTTACTTATCATTGTTATAAAAATTATAAGTGCTATGAATATTTTTATTATTTTTTCTGTTTTGTCACTCATATTATTTTCTATAAGGTGGAAGTACTTCCACCTTATCCTTTCAATTCATTAATTAATAAGTTGTTATAATATTCTGTTGTTTCTCCTTTAATTAAAGTTTCAAAAGATTTTCCCCCTGTATATCCATAATCAAAGATAATTCCATCTATCATGCACCCCCAATAATATGGTCTTTTCACATTTGATTTCCAACCATCTCTTGGAGTTGTCATTCCTTTATACTGTTCATAATTTTCTACTTCTTTAGTCATGGTTTTAAATATCCACTCTGTATAAATATTCCATAATCTCTTATGCTTATCATCATGAATATTAGGATTATGACTTACAGTAGTACTCATTAAAGTATGTAAAACATTTGTATCTCTCCAATTTGTTATTAAATGAATAGAATTTTCGTATTGTTCTACAGTTAAATATTCCTTTAAATCTTCAATAATATCTTTAATTAAATATTCTTCATATTTATGTTCATTTGTATTTAATGTAAATACTTTTTCATTTCCTTTTTGTTTGGGAACAAGTACAGGTTCACTTGTTAATAGGCATTCTGCACAAATTTTCTTTTCCATCTTTCTTTTCCTCTATCTTTCTTTTAGTCGATTTTTTCTATCCTTTTTTATTTCATCTATTATTTTATTTGATTTTATTCTTTTTTCCATATCTTTGGAATAAAACTTCTTTTTATGGAACAAGTTTCTTCTTTAATTCATCATAGGTAAATGTATCAAATAAATATGATAATTCAGCTACAGCTTTATTTTCATCATACCCTAGATTTTTACATACCACTCTAACATAGGTTTCAATAAAATCATTAAATACCCCAGATTGTATCATTATTGTTCTTTGTCCGTATGTTGTAAAAAGCAATTTCTTAAATGTTTCTTTATGTTCATCTAATGTAATCTCTCTTTTCCCTAAAACAACAATAGTTTCACCGTACGAAGTATTGTTGTTTACTTCTCTATATCCAATATAACTGTATTTTTCATAATCCACTTTATCAAGCATATCTTTGACAACTTTATCTTTTTCTTTTGCACCTTCTACAAAAAAGCTACCTTTTCTATTGTATTTATTGTTTGCATCATATTCAATCATGTATAATTTCTTTTCCATAGTTCTTTTCTCCTCTATTCATTGTCTTTATTAGGTGGAAGTACTTCCACATTTATTACTCTATAATATAACAGTAATCTACAATCCATCTTTTCCCTAGTTTATCTTCTGGAATTGCTTTCATGTATAAATCCAATCTTACTCCATCATCACTACCATCTAAACAACTTCCATATAATGATGATGAAATTTTACCTTGCTGAAAATAATAATTTTCTCTGCTAATTTTATAACTTCTTTGAGTTTCATTAAATTCTTTATTAAAGCTCTCTGGTTTAAATACAATTACTGCATCTTTCCAATTTTTATTTTCTTGTAAATCGTTCAATTTTAACTTTTCTTTAATATTTTTCATTGCTGTTACCTCTTTCTATATTCCTTTCTTATTACACTATTATTGTATCATTTATGTGTGTTACTGTCAACGCATTTTAGTGGTTTTTAAAAAAGTTACTCATTTTCAGTAACTTTTCTAAAGTGGAAGTACTTCCACTTTTTAATTCTGTACTACAGAAATATCAAATGTTGATTATTTTACTTTTTATATTCTCTATTCCATTTTTCAATGATTGCATCTTTCATAAATTCATTATCATCAATTTTTTTACTGTATAAATTTTCTAAAATTTTCTTAACTTGTTCATCTTTTTTATTTCCATTAAATAATGTTAGTTGAGGTCTTTGATTATATTTTTTCTTTATTTTTTCATCAAGGCTATTAATTTCTTTTTGTGTTAAATCTCCTGTTGCAATCATTTCTAGTATTGCTCTTGTAATGAAATCACTCTTTCTATCAAGCTTTTCAATATAATCTGCAATCTCCATCTCTTGCCTGTTAAATGTAATTGTAACGTGCGTAATATTAGTATCAATATCCTTTTCATCAATAGGTTTAATATATCTTGAAATATCCACATTTTCTTTTCTTTCTAATTGTTTTCTAATTGCAATTTTGACATAAGGTGTAATAGGAAGATTTTCTTCTCTTAATTTTAGAAATCTCTCATAAATATATCCATCACTTGCTCTTTTTAGTGTAAAACTAAACTTTTTTGTTTTTCTTACATATTTATTAACTCTTTTACTTTTATCGTATTGTTTTTCCACATTTACATCTCCTTTTCATTTTGTAGGTGGAAGTACTTCCACCTATCTAATATGCTATATCTCAACATAGTAAAAAGTAATATTTTCTAGTTTTCTATAGTCAAGTATGATTTCCTTTTCACTTCTTAAATTTATATATGCAAACACATCTTTTTTATTGATGTTAGCTTTATATACTTTTCCATTTTGGCTAAATCTTGTAGCAAACCATTTTGCCTTATTTTCATCTAAAGTCCATGATAAAGCTTTGATATTATCACTATTAAATGTTGTCAAACCTCTATATACAGTAATTTCATTAGGCAACTTATTAAATTCCTCTTTATCATTTTCTTGCATCATATAATCTCTTTTAGCAATTTTGAATAGTTTTACCAATTCAGCTTTTGGTACATTTACATTGTTATTGGCAAATTCATCATTAATAAAAGCATCAATCAATCCTTCGCTAAAATCCTTTTCGGTTAAATAATCTTTACAGAGCTTTACAAAGATTAATCTATATGGCTTTCTAATCAATTCTAGCAACTCCATAAATTCATTGCAATTATCAATCATTCTTTCTGCATCTATAATAACTTTCTTATATGCTTTTTCATCTTCAAATATATTTACAAGTTTATTATCAATGATATATGTTGGATTTTCAATTATAGGGTGGTTACAAACAAATGGAATGTCAGTTTGTATAACTTCTTGCATCAAAAAATTTTTAGCCATTTCTTTACATTCTTCTAAATCCGTCTTATATAAAAAATCCATAATGTTTTTATTCCTTCCATTTTATTTCATTATATCACATTTTGTCAATAGTACCCTTTTTCTCCAAACGTTTCACTATAAGACTTCTTGCTAAATAATTTTTTTACCAACTTATTAAAATCCTTGTCATGACATACTGTAACTTTATTACTGAAATCATAGATGTATTCATAATTATCAACACATACAGGAACTTTACTGAACTTGAAAGCATTATGTAAAATATTTTCCTTTTCTTCATCTGTATCTCCATCATATAGATAAAGATAAGATGTAAAGATTATTCTGTTTTGAATGTTCTTACTAGGTACGATATTAGGCATATAATTTTTTACAAACTTTAAATATTCATCAGGATTAGTAATATTTAACTTTTCCATTTCTTCTTTTTTTAAAGGAAGTTTTGTTTGATTATAAAGATTTAGAAAAAATTTAAAAAGCACATATATTAAACCAACAATAAATGCTATTACTATAATTCCAAAAACTATATATGAAAAACCATATATAATATTTTTATAGAATGTTTCATGAGCTGGATTTGTTACCATATCTGTTACTACACATAACAATCCAACACAAATGATAAATAATAATAATCCTTCTTTGTACATTCTAAAGATTGATGTTTTCTTTTTTATACTCTTAAAACTGTTTTTCATTTTCTCTATCCTTTGTTCTTTCTTTAAATTTAATTTATTAATTATTTACTAAAATAATCTATTTCTACTACTCATATTTACTCAAATCTCCATCATATAGTTTAAGTGTTCCATCAGTATTGTACATAGCCGTTAGTCCACCTTTATAACTACTTTCATGCCACCAATACATAACCTTTGTATCTTTATCTACATAAATTGCGTTATTCCAATCATCATATATACAAATCAAAGGATTTTTATATGTAATCTTTTTTTCTTCTACCTGTTCAGTTTTAGTATCTTCTTTCTTTGATGTTTTTTCTTCATCTTCACAACCTGTCAAAAATACCATACAAATTGTAATAGCAAATACAAATAAACATAGTCTTAATTTTTTCATTATCCGTTCTCCTACTTATCCCATCATGTTAATTCTAGTTATAACGTTTATCAGTTCATCATCTTCACATTCATTTTCTGGTGTGAATGTACCTGTTAATTCATTTAAGGCACTTTTTTGAATTGATTTATAAAGCATTTCATCTTTTTCATATAACGCATAGCAAATTTCTCTTATACAATCTTTTAAATCTTCTTTTTCCATACTTTTATAATTTTCAGTTACATATTTATAAAAGCCATCTCTTGCTATTCCATCTAAATGTTTCATCTTCATATTCTTGTTCTCCTTTTATACAAGGTGGAAGTACTTCCACCTTGTTAATCAAACATATCCTCTACAGCATTTGCACATTCTTTTATATGAAAAACCATTTCATTGGCACGTTCTTTAACACATACACAAAATTTATTGATAACATCTTTGGTGTCTAAATTCATATCAAAACTAAATTCTTCTTCTTGCGTTGAATATGGCATTAAATAGATTACTTTAATATTGGTTTTATTTTCATTTTGTTCAACTCTAACAACTTCAACTTCATCATCTACTTTACTAAAAATCTTTTTCCAATATTCTATTGTCTTTTTCATTAGTATTCTCCTTGAAATTCATTTTTTATAAAATCTATTTGTTCTTGGGTTAAAGTTATCCATTTATTCTTTTCATCTATTCCAACAAAAGCAACACTTCCAATAACATTGGTTATATCCACTCCACCATTGTAAATGTCAAAGTTCCATTGCTTATCAACTTCATTTGCATCTTTATCTTTTAGCATGATAATATTTTTCTTTTCAAACTCTTTTATAGTAACTGTTTCTATGGTTTTACAATCTAAAGCTAAAAGAAAAATATCTTTTTTTAGTTCTTTTGCATGAACAACTCTCGGTTTTTTATCTGGTTCTTTAACAATGAATTGAACTTTATTTAATTTCATTTTATTTTTTTCAATAAACCGTGTAGGCAGATAATTTTTGTATTCTACTTCAAAATCCCCTTGAACAATATCTTTAATTTTACAATCAAATTTATTATCAACAATAACAATATCTCCTATTTTATATTCCGTCATTTTAGTTCTCCTTTCTTCTACACTTTTATTATACTATTTATGTGTATTGCTGTCAACGCTTTATATTTTAAATCTATCTATCGCTCTTATCATTCTTGTTTTTACATTTGTTCTGCAATCTTCTTTATCAACAATATTGTATCTTATCATTTGATTTTCTACATATCTGCTGTAATGCTGTACTATATGATTTATAGCACTTTCATTTCCCTCTTTTGCGTAAATCAATGTTTCTACTAAATTCATATTATTTCAAATATTCCTCTCTTATATATTTTTTTATATTTATAAGTATTCTTCTAATTGTACTATCATCTTTGCCTGTTATCTTTGCAATTTCTACAGATGTCATATTATCTATAGCCGAATATTTTAATATCTCTCTTTTCTCATTTGAGAGTTTTAATATTATCTTTAATAGTCTTTCATCTGTTATTATTTCTTTAATGTCAGTTAAAAACAAATCATCATCAATCGTTGTTGTAGCCTGTTCATAATCAAAAGTTTCTAAAGACATTTCATTTGTATTTTTTCTCATTTCCGTTTCAGCATAATTAATAATAGTGTTCTTTATTGTCTTTTTCATATATGTGTCAAATTCTTTTTCAATGATGCTATAATCCAAAAAAAAGCCCACCCCACAATCTGGGGTAAGGCTTATCTTATGAATATATCACTTTTATATTCTTACTCTAATTGCAAAATGGGTTTTATAGGATTTCTTCTTTTGTTTAATTATCCTTCCCTTTTTATTTTAACATCTTTTCCCATTTTTTGCATTTTATGTCTACTTAAAGAAAAAAGTATGCAATAAGCATACTTTAACGTTTATCAAGAATATAAATTTTGATGGTGTATTGTATTAGGTTGGTATTTTCGTTTCATCTCAATTTATATCCATTAATATTATAGCACATTTTTAATCTTCCCACCACTTGAAATTTTTCACTTCATCTGTATATTCAACCTTTGTAGAATTAGTTACATTGTTTGTTTTAGTAGTTATCTTATCAGTATTGTTTTCTGCTTTTACTTCATCATTTTCACTAGCTTTTTTTGTTTCTTCTATTTGTTCTTCTTTTGGCTTATCACTATCTTTATTTTTATTAAAATTTGGTAGGAATGATGATTTATATATTTTCATTCTAATACCATATACTGCACGATTTTTTAAAGGTTCATATTCAAATGACACATCACTACATTTTTCGTTTATTTCCTTCATGGCTTTGTTTATTATTTTTGAATTCAAATCTCTCCAACTTTTGTATTTATCCTCAATCCCTAAATAAATCCTTAAATCTTTCAAATACCAATCATAAGATAAAACATTTAGATTATCTCCTAGTTTTTCTCTACAGAACTCATATATCCTAATGGCATACTTATTTTTTAGTTTTATAATTTCATTAAATTCAATCCATGTCCATCTTTTTTGTAATTCATCAATGTAAGGAACAAGGTCTTTGTGTATATTAAATTCAATTATATTGTTTTTCCTAGTTTCTTTTACAATTCCAGAAATAAACTGTATTTTTGGAAATACATATACATCAAGTTCCCTACGTTCATTTGATGACATCTCACTTAATTCATCTACTGTATAAGGTGGTATTAAAGATAGATTTTGAAGTTCTTCATCTATTATCATAACTTGATTTTTATTAGCATCTTCATCTTCAAGTAACAATTTAATTTTTCTATCTTCCAGTTTCCTTCTTTCATCAATGATTTTTTGTTTTTTCTCATCACTCCACACCGTCAATGTAGTCAGCATTCTAATATTAAAATCTTCCAAACTTGAAATCATTTCTTTATATGTTTTACCACCCTTAATAATTCCTAAAGTGTCTAATACTTCTTTCATTGGTACTTTAATTTGTGTTTGATTTTTCTTCCTTTTATATAAAACATAGAAGAACAGTTTCAGTTGATAATAGTCAAGTTTTCCTGTAGCTTGAATTAGTTCATTCCGTTGTTTTATTCTTGTTTCTTTAAACTCCATAATTTCATTATCCTTTTCAACAAATATTTTTATTTATATAAAATATTCTACATTATTATGTGTGGAAGTCAAGTTGTTTTTTTCCACAGTTGCGTGGACTTTCCTCCACAGTTGCGTGGACTTTCCTCCACAGTTGC